>ERZ1673698.53-NODE-53-length-200839-cov-21.146396_pt1 | contig 200839 bp, 176 predicted proteins | sample MGYA00580228_ERZ1673698 | MGnify/ENA primary metagenome ERZ1673698 (study PRJEB41218, sample SAMN15661768) | gut metagenome | host: Homo sapiens | place: Canada: London | collected 2015-08-20/2019-03-30 | study: EMG produced TPA metagenomics assembly of... | reverse complement strand
GGCAGTCCCTCTCCCTGATCCCTTTGGTTGTCTCCCTCTTTCATATTGACAAGTGCATTGATTCGAATAGCGAACCCGAGAAGTGCTGCCCGACAAAAAGAACTATCGGTAGCTTGCTATCATTGTCAGAGCTGAACGATATAATAGAAGTATATCAAATACAAGACTTTTTTATAAATCGAGGCTGTCGGCACGCATAAGCCGACAGCCTTTTATATTCACACACCGCCGTGTGTACCCTCTTTCCCGTAAGTCTTTTTCTTGTTCTTGGTATACGGTACCCCGTCACTGTCCGGTACGGCATAGGGATAAACATTACGATATTCATCAGCCGCCGTTTCGCTCGTCGGGTCGGAAGGAATAAGCCCCGTGCAGTCCGATGAGGAACAGCATCCGCAGAAATTATCAAGAATTATTTCTTCCGTTTCACTGCGTTCCTCAGGTGTTTTTGGGACAGGTTTTTTCATAAGCCTGTTTTGCTTTTTTAAATTGTTATTATCCATAGTTGTTCCTTTCATAATGTAAAATCGGTTGCCGTTTTAAAACGGCACAGCGTTGCGTGAGTTGCGTGAATAGTATGCGTAAAAATCCGCATCATTATTACGACAGAAGTTATCGCAAATTCTAAAAAATGTAAATGCACAAATTCGTACACAGAAATTAATAATAATTTGTGCAAATTTTATTAAAAAATCTCTTGACAAAGTGCTGAAAGTGTGTTATATTGTGTTTAGCACTCAGAGAGGTAGAGTGCTAGCAGATAAAAATTATGAGTGCTAACCAGCCGGAAACAGCGGAGTACCGCTGAAAGAAGGGAAAAGGAATATGGAAAACCGTACACTCAGAATCCTTGAAGCGATAGTTGACGAATATATACGCACCGGCGAGGCGGTCGGCTCAAAGCTGATAGCCGAAAAGCTGGATAATGCAGTTTCCAGTGCAACTATAAGAAATGAGATGGCGGCTCTTGAACAGCAGGGCTATCTTGAGCATACGCACACAAGCTCGGGACGACTTCCGACATATCAGGGACTGAGGCTTTATATAGAAAAGGTAATGTCGCCCGCACAGTTACCCGATGAAGAAAAAGAGGAGATAGACCGTATATTTGATAATATCGGCGGAGCGACCGATGACGAGATAATCGACAATGCGTCAAGGGCTCTTGCGGATATTACGAAATGTGCGATAGTTTCTACCAACACCGTAAACAAGTTTTCGGTAATAACAAAGGTAGACGTTATCCCCACAGGCAAAAGAATGTATGTTCTTCTTCTGATAACCTCCGAGGGCAATATCAGAAACAGGGTATGCAGGCTGAGCTTTGATCTTACAAACGAGCAGATGGATTTCTTCACGCAGTTTGTAAACGAGAACCTCAAAGGCGTAAACCTTGATGAGCTGTCCGATGAATATATAGATAAGCTGACGCAGGCAATGGGCGGATATATGATGACGTTATCGCCGCTTCTCAAAGCGGTAGTCGATATATCGGCTGAAATGCAGCAGCAGGTAGAGTTCAGCGGAGAAAAGAATCTGCTGACCTGTTCTGATTTCTCGAACACTCAGATAGCAACGATACTTGACGGCAAGAACGAGCTTTGCAGCTGGCTTGACGATACGTTCTCAGGCATACAGATAAAGTTCGGAGCCGAAAGCGATACATTCGCCGTTACCAATTCCAGTCTGATAGCGGCAAGCTTCAATAAGGATGGACGAAAGGCAGGCTCTTTCGGAGTTATAGGTCCTGTAAGACTGGATTACAAGAAGCTGATCCCGTATATTGAATATTTCTCGTCAAAGGTCACCGATGCATTGTCGGCAGGCAATGACGAAGAAGAAAAGAACGAAGAAAAGGAGGCGGATTCAGTTTGAGTAAGAAGGAAAAGGAAACCAAGGAAGAAACTCAGCAGACCGCAGACACAGCCACCGAAAAGGTAGCTGAAACAACCGGAGAGGTGACAGAAGAAAAGGCTGAAACAAAAGCCGAAGAAATCAAGGTAGATCCCAAGGATCTCGAAATTGCCGACCTTAAGGATAAGCTGCTCAGGACTATGGCGGAATTCGACAACTACAGAAAGCGTACCGCCAAGGAAAGAATGGAGCTTTCCCCCGAGATTACGGCAAGAAACCTAACGGAGTTTTTACCCGTTATGGACAATCTCGACAGAGCGCTTGCGGCGGAGTGCAAAGACCCCGACTACAAGAAGGGTGTTGAGATGATACACGAGAGCTTTGTTACGGCTCTTCAGAACTTAGGCGTTGAGGTGATTGAATCGGACGGCGCACAGTTCAATCCTTCGTATCATCAGGCTGTACAGCAGGTTGAGGATGACAGCAAGGAAGAAGGCACTATAGCCGCCACATTCCAGAAAGGCTATAAAATAGGAGAAAAGGTTCTCCGTTTTGCGATGGTAGCAGTCGTAAAGTAAAAAGCAATCAAATGGGCTTAAGCCCGAAGAATAAACGGTTCTGTAAGAACCTTACGGTAAGGAGATAATTATCATGGGAAAAATAATAGGTATTGACTTAGGTACAACAAATTCATGTGTAGCAGTTATCGAAGGCGGCGAGCCTACTGTTATCACAAACAGCGAGGGCTCAAGAACAACTCCTTCAGTTGTTGCTTTCACTAAGGACGGCGAGCGTCTTGTAGGTCAGCTCGCAAAGAACCAGGCAGTTACAAACCCCGACAGAACGGTCATTTCGATCAAGCGTCACATGGGCAGTGACTACAAGGTAGACATTGACGGCAAGAAGTACACACCTCAGGAGATTTCGGCTATGATTCTTCAGAAGCTGAAGACAGAGGCTGAGGGCTACCTCGGTGAAAAGGTAACAGACGCTGTTATCACCGTTCCCGCATACTTCACAGACTCACAGCGTCAGGCAACAAAGGACGCAGGTCAGATAGCAGGACTTAACGTTCAGCGTATCATCAACGAGCCTACAGCCGCAGCTTTAGCTTACGGCATTGATAAGGAAAACGAGCAGAAGATAGTTGTATACGACCTCGGCGGCGGTACATTCGATGTATCCGTTATCGAAATAGGCGACGGCGTACAGGAGGTTCTTGCCACAGCAGGTAACAACCACTTAGGCGGCGATGACTTCGACCAGCGTCTTATCGACTACTTTGTAGCAGAATTCAAGAAGAGCGACGGTATCGACCTTAAGAACGATAAGTTCGCTATGCAGAGATTAAAGGATGAAGCAGAAAAGGCAAAGATTGCACTTTCAAACGCTCCTTCGGTAAACGTAAATATTCCTTATATCACAGCAGACGCTACAGGCCCCAAGCACCTGAACGTTCAGCTCACAAGAGCAAAGTTCAACGAGCTGACAGCCGACCTTGTTGAAGCAACAATGGGCCCCTTCAAGCAGGCAATCAGCGATTCCGGTCTTTCAATGAACGAAATCGACAAGGTACTGTTAGTCGGCGGTTCTACAAGAATCCCCGCTGTACAGGAAGCCGTAAAGAAATATACAGGCAAGGATCCCTTCAAGGGAATCAACCCCGATGAGTGCGTTGCTATGGGTGCGGCTCTGCAGGGCGGCGTTCTCAACAAGGAAGTAACAGGTCTGTTACTGCTTGATGTAACTCCTCTGTCACTCGGTATCGAAACAGCAGGCGGTGTCTGCACAAGAATGATTGAGAGAAACAAGACCATTCCTACAAAGCACAGCCAGATATTCTCGACATACTCGGATAACCAGCCCTCAGTTGATATAAACATCTTACAGGGTGAACGTGAATTTGCCAAGGATAACAAGTCTATCGGTACATTCAGACTTGACGGTATCGCTCCCGCTCCCCGTGGTATCCCCCAGATCGAAGTAACCTTCGATATAGATGCCAACGGTATCGTAAACGTATCCGCTAAGGATCTCGGCACAGGTAAGGAACAGCACATCAGCATCACCGCTTCAACAAATATGAGCAAGGACGATATTGATAAGGCTGTTAAGGAAGCTGAAGCATTTGCCGCTGAGGATAAGAAGAAGAAGGAAGAGGTTGAGGCTCGTAACGCCGCAGATCAGATGGTTTACCAGACTGAAAAGTCGATGAACGAATTCGGCGACAAGGTTACACAGGCTGATAAGGATTCCGTAAATCCCAAGCTCGACGCTCTTAAGGAAGCTCTCAAGGGTACAGACGTTGAGGCTATCAAGAAGGCTCAGGAAGAGCTTCAGACAGCATTCTACGCAGTAGCCGAGAGAATCTACAAGGAACAGGGCGCTGCAGCACAGCAGGCTGAGGCTGCTCAGACGGATGTTCAGGGCGAAGGCACAAATGCCGCAGGCGGTTCGGATGATAATGTGGTTGACGCTGATTACACAGATGCCAACTAATCAATAACATTGCGTATGAGCCGGGAACTCTCGGCTCATATTGCTGATTTTGCAATACTTTATAAAACGGCAGATAATTCTGTCGGGAAGGTTAGACCATTATGGCAGAAAAAAGAGATTATTACGAAGTGCTCGGTTTGCAGAAAGGTGCGACCGACGATGAAATAAAAAAAGCCTACCGTAAGCTCGCCAAGCAGTATCACCCCGACCTTAACCCCGATAATCCTGAGGCTGAAGCCAAATTCAAGGAGATAAACGAGGCAAACGACGTTCTCTCCGACCCGCAGAAACGTGCAAAGTATGACCAATTCGGCCACGCAGGTGTAGATCCGTCATACGGCGGCGGTGCAGGCGGATTCGGCGGCGGATTCGGCGGATTTTCCGGCGGATTCTCGTCAGCGGACGGCATAGACCTCGGCGATATTTTCGATTCTATATTCGGCGGTGGCGGCGGTCAGCGTTCCAACCCCAATGCCCCAAGACAAGGCTCGGATATTGCCATAAGCCTTGACATCAGCTTTATGGAAGCGTGCAAGGGTCTGTCGCACGAGGTTGAGATAAACCGTGCCGAAACCTGTGACAGCTGTCACGGCTCCGGCGCAAAGGCAGGCACAACTCCCAAGACCTGCCCCGATTGTCACGGAAGCGGTCAGGTAAGAGTACAGCAGAGAAGTATGTTCGGTATGATGTCCTCCACACGTCCGTGCTCACGTTGCGGCGGTAAGGGCAAGATAATAGAAACTCCCTGTCCCACCTGTAACGGTCAGGGCAGAGTACAGCGCCGTAAGAAAGTCATTATCAATGTACCCGCAGGTATAGATAACGGTCAGACGCTCTGCGTAAGAGGCGAGGGTAACTGCGGTACAAACGGCGGCCCCAAGGGCGACCTTAATGTACGCATTACGGTACGCAAAGACCCGATATTCGAACGTAAGGGCTTCGATGTATGGTGCGAGATACCGATAACATATTCACAGGCGGTTCTCGGTGACGAGCTTACAGTGCCTACAATAGACGGCAACGTTAAGTACAGCATACCAGAGGGTACACAGCCGGGTACTGTTTTCAGGCTGAGAGGCAAGGGTATAAAGAAGCTCCAGCGTGAAGGCAGGGGCGACCAGATGGTAAGGGTAGTTATCGAAGTACCCAAGAAGCTGAACAAGAAGCAGAAAGACGCATTGATGAGTTTTGAAAAGGAGCTTACTCCGTCAAACTATGAAAAGCGTACCAGCTTCTTTGATAAGATAAAGAAGTTCGGCGACGATCTTAAAAAGAATTTCCAGTAATAAATATAAGCTGTCATGCGGTAAGACGTATGACAGCTTTTTCTTTTGCCCGCAAAACAAAAAAATCCCCCGTTGCTTGTCATTTTCTTCCGGACACGGACATATAATTCTTCAGATGAAAAAGCGAGGAGGATTTATTATGTTCGTTATGACTATGACCAAGCGTAAGCTGATCCGTGCGGTCATGTTTGTGTTAGTGCTGATTACCGGCATCGCTATAGGAGTATTCGCCATACTCTCGTCTATAGACACCGGTGCGGAAAACGTAAAGCTGCCGATATATAACGTAAAACGCACCGACAATAAAATCAGCATTACGTTTGACTGTGCGTGGGGAAACAGCAACACCGACAAGCTGATTTCGATACTTGCCGAAGCCGATGCGAAGGCTACATTCTTTGTTACGGGCGAATTTGCGGATAAATATGCCGACGATATAAATAAGCTCAGCGATGCAGGCCACGAGATAGCAAACCACAGCGACAAGCATCCGCATATCAAGGGTATGAACGTAAACGACCTCATAGCAGATACGAAGGAATGCTCACGCAAGATAAAGATGATAACGGGCAATGCCCCCACGCTTTACCGTGCGCCCTACGGAGAATATGACGACAAGGCGGTAACCACGCTTTTCGGAATGGGAATGAGCGTCATTCAGTGGAACAAGGACAGCATAGACTGGGATAAGCCGACCCCCGAAACAATAATCGAGCGTACAACAAAGAATATTTCGGGCGGCTCGATACTGCTTTTCCATAACGACCTTGAAAACACGACTCAGGCACTGCCGACCGTGCTTAAAAGTCTTAAGGAACAGGGCTTTGAGCTTTGCACCGTGAGCGAGCTTTTGCTTGAGGGAGATTATACTATCGACTCAAACGGAACTATGATGCCGAAAAGCAAAGCAACGGTAAATCCGATAATTTACAGCGATAATTACGATGCGAATCTGGCGTTTGAAACGCTTGCCGAAAAGCTGAGCATAAGCGATATAAACGCATTGCAGAGCAAGGACGTTTCGATTGAAACCGCCCGTAAATTAGCGTCATATCTTACGCAAGAGCAGATAGCGGCGCTGAAGGCACTTCCCGAAGAAAGCCTTTACAACGGCTTTGAAAAGCTGAAAGAGGCAGTATATGCCCGTGAAAACGCCGTTCCGGGAAGCTCTACCGAGCCGATAATCAAAGACTGATAAATAATATTTCACCGCACGGTAAAAACGCTGTGCGGTATTATTTTTGCGTCACAGTTGACCGACAGTTAAAAATCGTGTAATATAATATAAGAAAATTATATCGGAGGAATTTTAATATGAAAGCCTTACTGATAGTGAATCCCGTTTCGGGAAAAAGGAGAATAACCGGTGAGCTTGTAGAGATAATCAGCCGTCTTGAAAAGGGCGGATATGTAACTACCGTACACGTTACCGAAAGACGAGGCGACGCTACCGAAACCGCAAGGATACACGGCGGCGAATATGATGTGATTGTCTGCTGCGGCGGCGACGGAACGCTCAGCGAAACGGCAAACGGTATGATAAAGGGCGGCCACAAGACAAAAATCGGGTACATTCCGTCCGGCACAACTAACGATTTTGCATACGGCATAGGACTTTCGTCAGATATTATGACAGCGGCTGACGATATTGTAAGCGGAGCGCCCAAAGCATTTGATGCAGGAAGATTCAATGAGCGTGAATTTATATATATAGCCTCTTTCGGCGCATTTACTCAAAGCTCTTACGACACACCGCAGAATCTCAAAAACGCATTCGGTCATTTTGCGTACATCTTAAGCGGAATAAAGGAGCTTGCCGAGATAAAGCCGTATCATATGAGCGTATATGATTCGGACGGAATACTGCACGAGGGCGATTATATATTCGGTGCGGCTTGCAATGCAACATCTGTCGGCGGAATAATCAAGCTTGACGAGAATCTTGTAGATCTGAGCGACGGAGTTTTTGAAGTGATGCTTGTGCGTTGCCCGAAAACGCCTGTCCAGATAAGCCTTATGGCAAAGGCACTTCTCAGCGGAAATTACGATAATGAATTTCTTGATTTCTTCCATACAAAACAGCTTGACATCCACAGTGACGAGGCTCTGCCGTGGTCGCTTGACGGAGAAGAAGCAGACGGCGGAAAAGATACTCATATCGAGGTACTGCACGAGTCGGTGAATATTATTCTTCCCAAGAAAAGAGGATAGGCAACGGTATGATAGAGTATATTCACGAGCCTACTGACTTGCAGTGCGGCCAGGCTGTGCTTGCTATGGTACTCGGAAAGACGGTTGACGAGATAGTGACATTTCTCCAAAATGACCGTGAAACTACCCTTGCCGAGATGAAAAAAACGTTCAGAGAACACGGCGTTCATATATCCGATGAGCGCATAGCGGTACAGAAAAAGGAGCAGCTGCCTCCCCTTTGCCTGCTCAGCCTTGAAACGCCACGTTGCTGGCACTGGTCGCTGTACGCAGACGGCACATTCTACGATCCAGAACACGGTGTTATGAGTGATTTCCCCCGTGCAAACAGAAAATATTATTGGAAACTGGAAAAGCAGTCCGTTTTATAGGACACAACCTCTGTTATAATATAAACATAACGAGGGAGCGAAAAGCTCCGGACAATAATCACATTCTTTCGTTTTGCGGTCATCGGCTACGGTGACTGCAAATCAAAAATTATCATCAGTCCGTTTTATCGGACAGCGAAGATGTTACAATATAAACATAACGAGGGAGCGACAAGCTCCAAAAAGTTGTACATAAATCCTTCCTTTTCTGCAACGGCAGTGACGCTGTTACCGCCGTTGCCCCGACAATGAGCATTCCTTGCGGAATGTTGAAATAAAACCGATATTTTACCTCCTTCTCCCTTCTGTGTTTGGCTGTCTTGGCTTTCCCGGTCATTGCAGAATTGCCCGGAATATCGGTATCGGTTATTCCGGGCAGATCTGCAATACGAAAATTACTTATCAAGTCCGTTTTATCGGACAGCGAAGATATTATAAATATTACGAGGAGCAGATGCTCCGATATACATTGTATACCTTTCTTTCCAAACGGCGGTCTGCAAAATACAGACTGCCAACCGAAATTTACAGTCCGCTGCGGCGGATATGAACGTTAAAGGCTGATGGCCTGACAACCCATCGTGAAAGGTCTTTATCTGTTCACTGTTTACATAGTTCTGTGCTGTTTTCATCATTTTTCGGCACAGAGGTATTCTCCTTTTTAACTTCCCGTATCATACTTTACCGATACGGGAAACGGAAGATACGATGCCCGTTAAATTCTTCGGGCAGGCGTTTTCGATAAATCCCTTTCAGTATTTTGGTTACCGGCCATTTTATGTATTTGGCAAACAGGCTTACCCTTACCGGTAAGCCTGTTTGCTTTTTACCCTCGGAACAAACCTGTCCTTTTTATAGTCCACCTGCTATGATATACTCAAGACAATACAAAAAGAAAGCGACGCTTTCTTTTGTATTTTCCTTATTTCCTTATTTCCCGATGACAGCCTGCTGTTTTACAGTGGGCTGTTATTGTTTTCCGAAATATATAAGATGAGCGTTTTGTGATATAACGGCAAAAGTCTTGATTATTACGACAAATTGTGCTATACTAAATTCGATTATAAACTACTTCCGCTCAAAAGCGGTTTCAAGGATGTGTCGTATTGAATAAGGATAAAGAAAAATACAAACGTACCGCTCTTATAGTAGATGCTCTGGTACTTCTTACATGGGAAACCTCCACCTTCGGCATTATATGGCTGAATTACTATAACAGCGAGATGGCTTTCAGCTTCTTTAGAAAAGGAAACTGGCTGTTATTCGGATTGTACTTTGCAATTCTTTATGTTTTCTCAAGAATATACAAGGGACTTAAGATCGGCTCTCATAAGACGACCGATATTATAGTGTCGCAGATTCTTGCTACACTTTGCACAAACTTCATAACCTATATCCAGATATGCCTCATATCACGCTCTATGCTTGATCCCCGACCGCTTCTTGTCGGCACGCTGTATCAGGCGGTGGTCATAGCTTTGTGGGCGTTTATAAGCGGAAAGATATTCCGTGCCTTATACCCTGCAAAGAACGTGATAATGATATACGGACTTGAACAGCCCGCAAGAATGCTTGTTGAAAAAATGAGCAAGCGTTATGACAAATACAACATTACCCGGATGATGAATGTTTCCGAGGGGCTTGAAGCTATCACTGCAGAGATACCGAATTATGACGGCGTGGTCATATGCGACACTCCTAACGAGATAAGGAACGATATATTGAAGTTCTGCTTCAAGACATCAATAAGAACCTATCTTGTGCCGAAAATAAGCGATATTATCGTAAGAGGCGGAGATAATATGGAGCTGTTCGACACTCCGCTTATCATCTCCAAAAATTACGGACTTGGTATTGAACAGCGTTTCTTCAAGCGTTGCTTTGACATTCTCCTGTCCTCGATAGGCATTATTATTGCTTCTCCCTTTATGCTGATAACAGCTATTGCTATAAAGCTGTGCGATCACGGCCCCGTGCTTTATAAGCAGGTGCGTCTTACAAAGGACGGAAAGGAATTCAAGCTCCTTAAATTCAGAAGTATGGTTGTAAATGCCGAGAGCGACGGCGTGGCTCGACTTGCAAGCGACGGCGATAAACGAGTGACTCCTGTCGGAAAGTTCATAAGAAAAGTAAGACTTGATGAGCTTCCGCAGTTGTTCAATATCTTCAAGGGCGATATGTCGGTCGTAGGACCACGTCCCGAGCGACCCGAGATCAGCCGTGAGTATGAAAAGGAAATGCCCGAGTTTGCATTCCGCCTTAAAGTCAAGGCAGGACTTACCGGTAACGCACAGGTTGTCGGCAAGTATAACACCACCCCTTACGATAAGTTGAAGCTCGATCTTATGTATATTGAAAAATATACGCTTGCCAAAGATATTCTGCTTATACTTAAAACCGTCAAGATTATCTTTATGCCCGAAGAAAGCACAGAGGGCATAAAGGAAGGATATATAACTCCCCTTCAAAAAGGCGAGGATGCGCAAAGCAAGGAAGGAAATGACAACAATGGAAACATTCAGTAATCTTATCGATCTCGATTCATATTCACCTGATGAGTGGAATATGATAGTTGAGCTGGCACAGCAGATTCAGAAGAACCCCGCACTTTACCGTTCAAGATGCAGCGGAAAGATAATGGGTACTCTGTTCTACGAACCGTCAACAAGAACGCAGATGAGCTTTCAGACTGCAATGCTGAGACTCGGCGGTACGATAATAGGATTTGATAATCCGTCAACATCTTCTGTTTCCAAAGGCGAAAATATCAAGGATACAACGAAAATAGTCAGCAGCTATGCCGATATTCTCGTAATGAGAAATCCATACGAGGGCAGTGCGAAAGCGGCGGCACTCACAGCCGATTGCCCTGTTATAAATGCCGGCGACGGCGGACATCTGCACCCGACGCAGACGCTTACCGATATGCTGACTCTGAAAAACGAAAAGGGCAGGATTGACCACTTGAAGATAGGCCTTTGCGGCGATCTGCGTTACGGAAGAACGGTACACTCACAGCTTAAGGCGCTGTCACGCTATGAGGGCAACGAGTTCATACTTATATCAACACCCGAGCTTGCTCTGCCGTCATATATCAAGGACGTGCTTAACGCAAGAGGCTGTACTTATAAGGAGATATATTCTCTTGACGAGGCGATAACAGGCGAATCGCTCGATATGCTCTATATGACAAGAATACAGAAGGAGCGTTTTTCAAGCGAGGAAGAATACAACAGGCAGAAGGACGTATTCCGTCTTGATACCGAAAAAATGAAGAAAGCGCCAAAGGATATGATAGTTATGCATCCGCTTCCCAGAATAGACGAGATAGCAATGGATGTGGATGACGATCCGAGAGCAATGTACTTTACTCAGGCAAAGAACGGAATGTTCGTGCGTATGGCACTTATAATATCCGTGCTTGAGGGCAGGCTCGGTGCGCCTAAGCTGCTGACAGGCACGATAAAGAACGATGTTGAATGCACAAATCCCAAGTGCATTACAAAGACTGAGCATTATCTCCCCCACAGCTTCAAGGTACAGGGCGATATATGCGAATGTGAATATTGTGACGAGCGTATTCTGCTCGACTAAGCAAGAGGAAATATATGATGGATTTTTCAAGCGTAAAGAGAATTGTTATAAAGGTAGGCACAAGCACGCTTGCCCATAACACAGGCAATCTTAATATAAGACGTGTTTCAAAGCTGATAGAGGTAATGTCGGATCTGAAAAATTCCGGCAAGGACGTGATATTTGTTACATCGGGCGCACAGGGCGTAGGTGCGGCAAAGGCAGGACTTCACTCGAAGCCTAAAGAGATGCCGAAAAAGCAGGCTTGCGCCGCTATAGGTCAGTGCGAGCTTATGCACATTTACGACCGTGAATTTGCAAACTACAATCACACGGTCGCTCAGGTGCTTCTTACCCGTGACGTTATCAGCAACAAGACAAGAAAAGAGAACGTTATAAACACGTTCAATACGCTTCTTGATATGGGCATAGTGCCTATAATCAACGCAAACGATACCGTTTCGATACAGGAGCTTGACTTTGACGAGAACGATACGTTATCCGCAATAGTGGCGGCGCTGTGCAGTGCCGACCTGCTGATAATCCTTACCGATGTTGACGGCTTATACGATAAGAACCCTAAACTTCCCGGCGCAAAGCTGATTCCTGAGGTAAAGCAGATAACAAGTGAGATGATAAGCTCAGCAAAGGACAAGGGCAGTGAGTTCGCAAGCGGCGGTATGATAACAAAGCTCGAGGCGGCTACTATCGCAAAGGAGCACGGCATACCGACTGTAATAATCAACGGTCAGCGTCCCGAGATACTTTACGATCTGTTTGAGAATAAGGCTGTCTGCACAGTATTCACCGCAGACGAGGACTGAAAGGAAAAATATGAGCTACATAGACGAACTCGGAAAAAAGGCAAAATCGGCGGCTAAAAACTCGGCAATGCTGTCGCAGTCGCTTAAAAACGATATACTCGCCACTATCGCCGCAATGCTTGAAAACGGCAGAGATGAAATAAAAAAGGCAAACGAGCTTGATATAACTGCAGCGCACGAAAATAATATGGCGGCTTCTATGGTGGATCGTCTTACCCTTACCGATGCCAGAATAGACGGTATGGCTGAGGGTGTAAGACAGGTTGCGGCATTGCCCGACCCCGTAGGAAAAATTCTCGGCGGAAACACCTTGCCCAACGGCCTTACCGTAATAAAAAAATCCGTACCGCTCGGCGTTATCGGCATTATTTTCGAGTCACGCCCCAATGTTACGGTAGACGCAGGTTGCCTTTGCCTTAAAGCCGGAAATACTGTAATTCTGCGTGGCGGCAGTGATGCGATAAATTCAAACAAGTGCCTTGTCGGTATTATGAGAGCGGCGGCTGAAAAGCACGGCGTCAATCCCGACATCGTACAGCTTGTAGAGGACACCTCAAGAGATACCGCAACCGAGCTTATGAAAGCAAACGAATATGTTGACGTGCTTATCCCAAGAGGCGGCGGCGGACTTATAAACGCCGTAATAAAGAACGCTACAGTTCCCGTAATACAGACAGGCGAGGGCAACTGCCACGTTTATGTTGACCGCTTTGCCGACATTGATATGGCAGTGGATATAGTGGATAACGCAAAGACACAGCGTCCGTCTGTGTGCAACGCCATCGAAAACGTACTTGTGCATAAGAATATAGCTGAGGGCTTTTTGAAGAAGCTCGCTGAAAGGTGGAACGGAAAGGTGACCTTTGTCGGCGATGAAGCAAGCAGTGCATATATCACGCTTGAAAAGATAGCCGATGATGAAGATTACCGCAGAGAGTTCCTCGACCTTAAGATTGCCGTAAAGACAGTAGATGATATAGATGAAGCTATAGCTCACATCAACCGCTTCGGCACAGGCCACAGCGAGTGTATAGTGACCGAGTATCTGCGTAATGCTGAGAAATTCCAGCGTGAAGTCGATGCGGCGGCTGTATATGTAAATGCCAGCACACGCTTTACGGACGGCTTCGAATTCGGACTCGGAGCAGAGATAGGCATATCAACGCAGAAGCTCCATGTACGAGGACCTATGGGCCTTGAGGCTCTGACAACGTTCAAATATCTTGTCAACGGAAACGGTCAGACAAGAGGGTAGGAGGAACGCTTATAAATGGCAAAAAAGAGGATTAAGAATAAAAATCACATAGAGGCAAAAAGCGAGAACAAGGTACTTCACGGACTTGCAGGCTCTATAGAGGAGGCACTGTCGGAGGATCCGAGCGAGATCGAGCAGGACGAGGTCATCGTTGTCGATGTTCCCGAACACCGCCACAAAGGGCTTGCAAAGAAGATAGCCTACTTTGTTGTCGGACTTCTTATCATCGTGTTCGCTGTAGTCGGTGCGGTAAATACCGTAATAGCGATCAGCGGAGGGATAGGCAGGATAGCCAATCAGACCGACCTTAAGGAAGAGTTCGCCCTTTACCTTTATCCCGTTGTCGCAACCGATCCCCCCAGCTTTGAGGATGCTTCAACGCTTACACAATCAACTATAATAAAGATAGCAGTTTCAAAAATACTTCTCACGGGCGACACGTCCAACTATGAAACGGACACGGGTGTAATGTATATCCCCGAATTTGACGTTGAAACTGCGGCAAAGAATGTTTTCGGAAGCAGTATTGAGGTAAAGCACCAGACAGTAGGTCATGTGCAGGATCTTGCAACCTATAATTCCGAGAAAAAGGTATACATCGTGGCAGACACAAACCGTATCCCGAACTACTACCCCGTAGTTTCGAAAATAAGCAATGTCGGTGAAACATACACGCTCACCGTTGATTATTATCCGCCTACGGTATCTATACCCGGTCTTGTCAACGAGCAGGTTTCAAGCAAGTCTATGACTTATGTTATCACAAAGAGCGGAGATAAAAAGATTATAACATCAATCGCTCTTGATAAGGTAACAAGGGAAGACGGCTAAGCAAGATGTAATTTTGCACAGACTGTCGAAAAAACGATTATTATTTAATTTGTAACGTTAAACACATCACCAACACCGCTGAAAACATTTTCCGTACCGATAAGGCATTAATATTTTCGTGAGTATATCAGTGCAACTGCACTGACATTGACTCTTCAAAAAAACGCCACTAACCTGAGATATATGTACTAACCTGCGGACGTGTAGCGTTGAGCGTCCCTGTATTGACAGGATATACAATGTTCAGGTGGTTATTCGAGTTTAGCTAACACCCCGACGGGGTGTGGGTATGGGTAAGGAAAGTGGGAGCAAGAGGGAGAAAACCTAAGGGACAGGGAGAGGGGCTGTCAAGTCCCTTGTCCTGATCCCTTTGGTTGTCTCCCTCTTTCATATTGACAGGTGTACCCACTCGAATAGCGAACCCGAGAAGTGCTGTCCGACAAACAGAACTATCGGTAGCTTGCCACGATAGAAAAATGTTAAAATGACATAATAGAAGCACATCAAACTAAAAACTTTTCCTACGCTTCGCCAGGATGTAATCTTGCATAATTTCCCCTTACCTCTTTTGTAACAAATAACAATTATTTAAAACCCTCCTGTCATTTGCTTGACAAAGAGGGTTTTTTCGTATATAATTATTTTAGCCGTTTAAAGTGACGTAACTTGAAAGTGATAACACTTTAAACGGTCATAATTATTTCTTTTATAAGGGGACAGAAAATGATATTAGCAATACTCATCCTGTACATTCTGTCGGTAGTCGGCATAGGTATATACTGCCGTAAAAAGACTTCCACAGTTAATGACTTCGTACTCGGCGGCAGAAGCGTAGGACCGTGGTTCACGGCTTTTGCATACGGTACATCTTATTTTTCTGCCGTAATTTTTGTCGGCTATGCAGGCAAATTCGGCTGGAACTTCGGACTTGCTTCAACCTGGATAGGCATAGGAAACGCAATACTCGGCTCGCTTCTGCCGTGGCTTATCTTAGGCAGACGGACAAGAGTAATGTCAAAGCATCTTGAATCAGCCACAATGCCCGAATTTTTCGGCAGACGCTTCAACAGCAAGGCTATGAAGATAATCTCGGCGATAATTGTGTTCGTATTCCTTATCCCGTACACAGCGAGCGTTTATAACGGTCTGTCAAGACTGTTCGGAATGGCGTTCAATATTGATTATTCGTTCTGTGTTGTCGGCATGGCGGTAATTACCGCAGTATACGTTATTGTCGGCGGCTATAAGGCAACGGCGCTTAACGACTTCGTGCAGGGAATTATAATGCTTGTCGGCATAGTTGCGGTAATTGCGGCTACGCTTGCCTCAAAGGGCGGCTTCAGCGAGGCTTTGAATCAGCTGTCGCATATCAGCACGGAGGGCACGGCTTCTCCCGGCCTCAACGGCGGATTCGTTTCGTTCTTCGGACCCGACCCGATAAATCTGCTCGGCGTAATTATACTCACATCGCTCGGAACGTGGGGACTTCCTCAGATGGTACATAAGTTCTATACGATAAAGGACGAGCGTTCTATCAGAACAGGCACGATAGTATCAACTGTCTTTGCGCTTGTCGTTGCGGGCGGAAGCTACTTCCTCGGCGGCTTCGGCAGAATATTCGTATCCGATGAGGAGCTTGCACAGATAGGCTCGGACGGAATTATCCCGAAGATGCTCGAATCGCTCCCCGAAATACTTATCGGTATTGTCGTTATCCTCGTTCTTTCCGCATCAATGTCAACGCTGTCCTCGCTTGTGCTTACATCAAGCTCAACGCTGACGCTCGACCTTATAAATCCGCTTTGCAAGAATAAGCTCGACGAGAAAAAGTCACTTATAGTAATGCGTGCCTTCATAGCTATCTTCCTTGCAATATCGGTAATAATCGCCCTCAACAAGAACGCTCTTATCTCAGACCTTATGGGCTATTCGTGGGGTGCGCTTGCAGGTGCGTTCTTAGCACCGTTTATGTACGGTCTTTTCTGGAAGGGCGTTACCAAGATAAGCGTTTACGTCAGCTTCGGCGTAGGCGTTATCGGCACCGTACTGCATATGATAATCAAGCCTGCAGGTACTATACTCGGCTTCAATATTGCATCTCCCGTAAACTTCGGTATGTTCCTTATGGCTGCAGGACTTATAATCGTACCGCTTGTGAGCCTTGTCACACCTAAGATGAAAAAGCTTGAACTTGACGAGATATTCGCCTGCTACAAGCAGAAGGCTGAGGTAGAGGTAACAGACGCCATACCCGATGCCGAAAAGCTGAAATAAACAGATAAATTTATCCGCACTGCCACGAATGCTGCACGGCAGTGCGGATATTTTTTATCTTCCTTTTCAAAGCAAAAGCGGAACCACACGGCTCCGCTTCAGTCTGTCGAAAAACCGATTATTAAAACAGTATAATGAAATGTATTGCCAACACCGCTGAAAGCATTTTCCGTACCGACAAGGAGTTAATATTTTCGTGAGTATATCAGTGCAACTGCTCTAACATTGACTTTTCAAAAAAACGCCACTAACCTAAGATATATGTACTAATATGCGGACGTGTAGCGTTAAGCGTCCCTGTATTGACAGAATATACAATGTTCAGGTGGTTATTCGAATTTAGCCAACACCCCAGGCGGAGTGGGGGTGTGAGTAAGGAAAGAGGGAGCCACGAGGGAGAGAACCTAAGAGATAGGGAGAGGGGCTGTCAAGTCCCTTGCCCTAGTCTCTTTGGTTCTTTCCCTCGTTAATATTGACAGGTGTACCCACTCGAATAGCGAACCCGAGAAGTGCTGTCCGACAAAAAGAACTATCGGTAGCTTGCTATCGCAGGCAAAGCTGAATGATATAACAGATGCGCATTAAAAAACTTTTTCTATAAGCAAAAGCGGAACCATACGGCTCCGCTTCATACTTTTATTGATTACTTATTTGCTTTTCTTCTTCTGCGACTCAGGGGCTGAACTACAGCCGTGGCATTCGGCGCAGTGACCACTGCATCCGACGCAGCCGCCGCACGAGAACTTGCCCTTTTTCTTGTCGCTTACCAGCTTGTGAATGATCAGTATGATCACCGCAAGTAAAATTACCGCTACGATTATTGAACCTACAACAGGATCCATAAAGATCACTCCTTTTTATTTCTGAAATAAGACCTTACTTTGTAACCTTGACCTTAACGCCGAGCTTCTTGCTCTCCTTGTAAGGACGAACGAGAAGGTAGATAAGAGCGGCAAGGAGAAGGAATGCAACGATAAGACCGATTATGTCGCCTGCACCTGCAAGTGCGCCTGTGAACAGCTTGCCGAAGTAGTTTATCATAAGAGCGATTACATAAGCAAAACCGCACTCATAACCGATAGCAAACCAGAACCACTTAGCGTTGTTCATTTCACGCTTGATAGCACCCATTGCGGCAAAGCAGGGAGCACACAGAAGGTTGAATACGAGGAACGACATACCCGTTACAGCTGTGAAGCTGCTTGCAAGCGTCTGCCATACAGTAGCGTCGCCGCTTCCGTAGAGGATACCCATTGTTGCAACGATATTTTCCTTTGCAACAAGACCTGTAACAGCCGCAACAGTCGCCTGCCAGTCGCCCCAGCCGAGAGGTGCGAATATCCAGCAGATAGCCTTACCGATATTAGCTAAGATACTGCAATCCATCTGTTCTTCTGAGAGCATCTGGAATGCACCGTCTACCCAGCCGAAGAATGATGTGAACCAGACTACGATAGTTGAAAGGAGGATGATAGTACCTGCCTTCTTGATGAATGACCAGCCACGCTCCCACATTGAACGCAGTACGTTTCCAACTGTAGGAATGTGATATGCGGGAAGCTCCATTACGAACGGAGCGGGATCTCCTGCGAACATCTTTGTTTTCTTAAGAATGATACCCGAAACGATGATAGCCGCCATACCTAAGAAGTATGCACCCGTTGCAATCCAGGGTGAACCACCGAAGATAGCGCCTGCTATCATTGCTATGAACGGCTGCTTAGCGCCGCAGGGGATAAATGTTGTTGTCATGATCGTCATACGGCGGTCACGCTCGTTTTCAATTGTTCTCGATGCCATGATACCGGGGATACCGCAGCCTGTGCCGACAAGTATCGGTATGAACGATTTACCGGAAAGACCGAACTTTCTGAAGATACGGTCAAGCACGAATGCGATACGGGCCATATAACCGCAAGCCTCAAGAATAGCAAGCAGAATGAACAGTACGAGCATCTGGGGAACGAAGCCGAGTACAGCGCCTACACCGGCAACAATACCGTCAAGGATAAGACCCTTTAACCAGTCTACGCAGTTAACAGCGTCAAGACCTTGCTCGATAAGTACGGGGATACCGGGTACCCATACGCCGTAGCTTGCGGGATCGGGTTCTTCAAATGCGCTTTCGCCGCCTTCTTCAAAGTACTTTACAGCGTCAAGATATGTGATGCCGAGTGTCGTGTCTTTATCTGCGTTTGCAGGGATTTCCTTGTAGTAAACTGTGAGCTGGCTTACTTCAAGTGTTTCCTCGTCCTCTACATCTATCTGCACTGAAGGATTCTCGCCTTCGGGCTTGTATGACTTGAGTGTTTCAAGAGCAGTACCTGGCTCAAAATCGTCACTGTCAGGCTCTATTGTAACGAAACCGTTAACAGCCTCCAAAGCGTCAGAGTAAGCGCCCGATGCGTCCTCATAATCTGCCGAGCCTATTCCGAACAAGTGCCAGCCGTCACCGAACAGTCCGTCATTAGCCCAGTCTGTTGCGGCTGTACCTACCGTTACCATTGAAATATAGTAAACGAGGAACATTATTACAGCGAATATCGGAAGAGCGGCAAATCGGTTTGTAACGACCTTGTCGATCTTATCCGAGGTTGTCAGCTGACCAGCCGATTTCTTCTTGTAACAGCCCTTGATAAGCTCAGCTATGTAAACGTATCTTTCGTTTGTTATAATGCTTTCTGCGTCGTCGTCAAGCTCTTTTTCGACGTTCTTTATATCCTCGTCGATGTGAGCCATAACCGCACTGTCAAGATTCAGCTTTTCAATAACCTTGTCGTCACGCTCAAACAGCTTTATAGCGTACCATCTCTGCTGTTCTTCGGGCATATTGTGTACTGCGGCTTCCTCTATGTGAGCTATCGTATGCTCAACAGGACCTGAGAACGTGTGCATAGGAACTGTCTTGCCGTTCTTTGCCGCTTCAACCGCAGCGTCTGCGGCTTCCTTTATTCCTGTGCCCTTAAGAGCCGAGATTTCGACAACTTTACATCCAAGCTCCCTTGAAAGCTCCTCAATGTTTATCTTGTCGCCGTTCTTCTTTACTATATCCATCATATTGATGGCAATAACAACAGGAATGCCAAGCTCTGTGAGCTGTGTTGTAAGGTAAAGGTTTCTTTCAAGGTTCGTACCGTCAATGATATTGAGTATAGCGTCGGGACGCTCCTCGATAAGATAGTTTCTTGCAACTACTTCTTCAAGTGTGTAGGGTGACAGTGAATAGATACCGGGTAAGTCGGTAATTACTACTCCGTCGCTCTTTTTGAGCTTACCCTCCTTCTTTTCAACGGTAACGCCGGGCCAGTTACCTACAAACTGGTTTGAGCCCGTCAGAGCGTTGAACAATGTGGTTTTGCCGCAGTTAGGGTTACCTGCGAGCGCAATTTTTAAACTCATCGGGAAAATTCCTCTCTTTCATAAGCCATAAAAGTCTTAGCTTTCACTAACCATTTAAGTTTATTACCTGATCAAATTGTTGAAACGCAGAGATTATTCGACCTCTACCATTTCGGCGTCGGCTTTTCTGAGCGAAAGCTCATAGCCTCTTACCGTTACTTCAACAGGGTCGCCTAATGGCGCTACCTTGCGGACGTATACCTCTACGCCCTTTGTAAGCCCCATATCCATAATTCTGCGCTTGATAGCGCCCTCGCCGTGCAGCTTGACAACCTTGACGGTTTCTCCGACAGTTGCCTGTTTTAATGTCTTCATCGGTTATCCTCCTCTATAATAAGAATCATATCATGATTCTTTGTGCCATTTCCTTACTTATCGCAACCCTTGCCTCTTTGACATTCACGATAAGGTTACCGTTTACCGTTGTAACGACCTTTACGTTGCCACCGACTACAAATCCTAAGTTTTCAAGATGCTTCTTGACCTCAGGACTTCCGCCGATTTTCCTTATGATATTTTCGTCACCCTCAGATGCGAGTATGAGCGGCATCATAGAACGTCATCCTTTCTTTTGTTCCGACTGTTTGCTTATATAGCCTTGACTAACCTTATTAGTTAATGCTAATTAAATTAGAACAAGCTAACTCGATTGCCAAATAAAAGGTTAGCACCTGCTAACAAAAAATATTGTACTCACAGCAGAGCGGTTTGTCAAGCAAAAATCAAAACGACTAACGCAAATACAAAAAGTTTGTTTATTCTAACTCAAATCGTTAGTATATTCTAACTATACGTTTGTGAAAATTTCCGAATGCCCGATTTACAGGTGCTGTAATTTTATCCGCAATTTTGTTATTTGCGTTTTTTCAACGCATCGGATATAAGCAACAGCACAGAATGCTCTGCTATAATACGCAATGTAGATTTGTAATCAAAATTTAATCTGTTTTTAGTTTATTAGCCTAAAAATTAAGTAAAAAAATTTAACAAAAACTCTTGCATTTGAAGAATGGCTATGATATACTTAATACAAAGAGCGATTTACGCTTCTTAACGGAAATATGACTTATCAAGGAGAATCAAGTATGAACGTAAAAGTTATCAACGGTACATCTTTACCGAACATTCCCTGGCAGGACAGACCCGCAGGCTGTAAGGACGTTATCTGGCGTGCAGACAACAACCCCATAATCCCCCGTGACCTTCTTCCTACCAGCAACTCTATCTTCAACAGCGCAGTTGTTCCTTTCGAGAGCGAAAAGGGCAAGTTCGCAGGTGTTTTCCGTGTTGACGACAAGGAAAGAAACATGGCTATCCACGCAGGCTTCTCCGAGGACGGCGTACACTGGAACCTCAACGAAGAAAAGGTTGAATGGATAAACGACGATCCCGAAACTGCTGAAGCTAACCCCTGGCAGTACGGCTACGATCCCAGATGCGTATGGATCGAGGACAGATTCTGGATTACATGGTGCAACGCATACGGCTGGAAGCCTACAATCGGTGTGGGCTGGACAAAGGACTTCAAGGAGTTCCACCAGTGCGAGAACGCATTCCTTCCCTTTAACAGAAACGGTGTTCTGTTCCCCCGTAAGATAAACGGCAAGTACGTTATGTTCAGCCGTCCTTCAGACAGCGGTCACACACCCTTCGGTGATATGTACCTTTCACAGTCGCCCGATATGAAGTACTGGGGCGAACACAGACACGTTATGGCTCCTATGAAGGGCTGGGAATCACTCAAGATCGGTGCAGGTCCTATCCCGATAGAGACAAGCGAAGGCTGGCTGGTATTCTACCACGGCGTTCTCCAGAGCTGCAACGGCTATGTATACAGCTTCTCAGCTGCTATCCTTGACATCGACAAGCCCTGGAAGGTTAAGTATCGTTGCGCTGAGTACCTTCTCAACCCCAGAGAGTATTATGAGTGCGTAGGCGACGTTCAGAACGTTACATTCCCCTGCGCAGCACTCTGCGACGCTGATACAGGCAGAATCGCTATCTACTACGGTTGCGCTGATACCTGCGTAAGCATGGCATTCACAACTGTTGACGAGGTTGTAGACTACGTTAAGAAGCACAGCAGTGTTTGACTTACAGACAAAGCATAAAACTATCCCCTCCGCTTTTGCGGAGGGGATTTTTGCGTTTATATGCGGCTTAAATCCTGCGGATTATATACCCATTATCTCTTTTTCTTCGGCAGTGAGCTTTGAAGCGTATACCTGATACCCTTCTTCTCCGTAACTGTTCAGAACTATATCCATAACCTCACGGAAAATGTACCGCCTTGCTTTTTCTGAATTTAAAAACAGCTTTTTGTCAAGCGTTTCGCCGCCAACCGTGTGACAGCATACATAAAATATAAATTCACGCTTCGCCGTTATCGTGAAATGTTCGCAGTAGCAATTATCTGTGAACGAATAAACCGGCGGAATATCAAGCTCCCGAAAACGTTCTTCGAGAGCCTTTAATTTTTTCGGCACACTTTTATGCTTGGCAGGCTTATCTGTACCGTAAATTTCACGGCACATACTTCTGTCTGAAATATGATTTTTGTAAAGCTGAATGATGACACAGACAAGCGCCATGACCGCTATGACCGAGCCGATTATAAGCAGTACAGCGCCTAAAGGCGAATCGGTTATCCTTGAGCCGTTCATATTATACCTCAACGATTGTTAATGCGTGTTTGTGTTTGTTGTATCTGTTGTGCTTGCTGTACTCGTGCCGTTATGTACGGGAACAGTGTAATCCTGCGGCTGAATAGGTGCGCCGCAGTGAGGGCAGGCGTTGCAGCTGCCTACGGTATAAACGCCTCCGCAGTATTCGCAGGAGGCCTGTTTCATTACGACGGATTGCGGCTGCGGTGCAGTCTGCTGAGGAGGAGTATAGTAGCCGTCAAGAGGTACTTCCTTTGCTCCCTTGTATTTATTTGCGTTAGGTCGGAAGAATACCATAAAGAATGCGTGTATGCAGACGAACAGGAGCATAAAGATTCCTATTCCGAAGGTTTCGCCATCAAATCTGAACTTCATTACAGTAGGAGTAAGTGCGTTAAAGCTGTCGGTGATAGCGTCATTTACCTTTGTTCCCTCGACAAGCAGCCTCTTGTGCAGATCGTTTGTAAAATCGTATGCTACGGATGAAGTAATGATACTGTCGGTATCATTGCCCTGCATACCCTCCCAGTACCAGTTGTTGAATTCATCGTCGGGATCTTTCGGCTGAGAATACACTATCAGCCAGTGCTTTTCGTCATAGAACCGGTTTACATAAAGCTCATAAGCGTACTTCTCAAGGTCGGTATAGTTATCCTCCCAGTCGGAGTTGTACACAGTCATTACCGCAGGAGAAATACCCGTTGTGTTGAAGAAATCCTCAAGTGCGTCGCCGAGCTTCGTTGTATCTCCGAGTACGTTAGCGTCGTCCTGTATAACTATCTGCGAGTTATAATCAACCTTCAGCTTTTCGGGTACGCCGAAAGACGTGAATATCATCAGGAACGCCGCCAGAACAAACGGTACATAGAATATGAGCATTAAAAATCTCAGCTTGCTCGGACCTTTTGAAAGGTCGGTGTCCGAGTAAACGTAGTTCGGAACGCCGTTTCTGTAATAGACGAATCTTCTTGCGCCGGGAAAATATGTGCGGCTGGTCCTTATTCTGCTTGAGCCGCCTCCCGATGATGAACGGTGTGACGAGCTGTGCGATGAGGAGGAGTGGTGGCTTCCGCCCCCGTGAGAGCCTCCGCCCGATGAGTGTGGCATATTATACCTTCTTTCGTGTGACTTTTGATATTATTCTACCATAAATTAACCGTCAAATCAAGATATAAAGCTATTCTGAGTGACGGCTGAAAACTGTAAAGCGTTAAAAATCGAATGTAAAGTTGCACGGCAAAAATGTAAAGTCGGTGTATAGTTTGGCTTTGCTGTGCGGAATATGCGGCTTTACAAAAACTTTACCTACTTTATACCATTCCTTGCTTTAATGTAAAGCCCGTTGTGACTATAATATGAAATGTAGTCGGGAGGGAAACCGAACGGCAGATAAAAATGTACATAAATATTATGGAGTATCAGGAAAACTCCGAGGGGTATCACCCTTAAGAAAGGAAACAACATGAACAAGAAGTTAATATCACTTATCGCAGGCGCAGCAATAGTTGCTGCAGCAACAGGCTGTTCAGGAACAGCAACAAGCAGCGTAGCAGGCACATCTTCCGCAGCAGGCACATCTGCAAGCGAAGCATCATCTACAGCTGCAGAGGAGCTCAGCGGCACACTGTCAATGAACGGCTCTACATCAATGGAAAAGGTTATCAAGGCTGTTAACGGCGCATTTATGGAAAAGAACAAGGGCGTAACAGTTAACTTAAACCTCACAGGTTCGGGTACAGGCATCCAGGAAGCCTCAGAGGGCAAGTGCGACATCGGTAACTCATCAAGAAAGCTCAAGGACGAAGAAGCAGAAAAGCTCGACGCTACAGTAGTAGGACTTGACGGTATCGCTCTTGTAGTAAACCCTGCAAACAAGCTTGAAGACATCACACTTGAGGATCTCGCTAAGGTTTACTCAGGCGAGATCACAAACTGGAAGGAACTTGGCGGCGATGATAAGTCAATCGTAGTTATCGGCCGTGAGGACGGTTCAGGTACAAGAGACGGTTTCGAGTCTATCGTAATGGGCGACAAGGAACCGAAGTACGCACAGGAACTTGAGTCTACAGGTTCAGTTATCAACGCAGTAGCAACAACAGACGGCGCTATCGGTTACGCTTCACTTGCAAACGTTGACGAAACAGTAAAGGCACTTAAGATTGGTGGTATTGAAGCTACAGAAGAAAACGTAAAGAGCGGCGCTTACGAAGTACAAAGACCCTTCATCTGTGCAACACTCAAGGGTTCCGATAACAAGCTCGTTAAGGCTTACCTTGACTTCATTCTCTCAGAAGAAGGTCAGGCACTCGTACTTGCACAGGGTGCAGTTCCCGTAAAGTAAAAAACAAGTCGATAATTCCTATACAGTAAGCACTTTTCCGGTAGCAATCCGTTACCGGAATTTGCTGTATAAGTATGTATAGCCCTGAAAGGATGGTTTACTTGGAAAAGACAAGCGGCGCAGCAGTTGCGGTAGGCTCGGTCGGAAAGCAGAGATCTGCTATAAGAAGTAAAAAATCGGGATTCACAAACGTTACAGAACGTGTAATGAAGTACATATTTACCGTATGTGGGATCACAGCGGTAGCGTGCGTCCTGATGATAACAATTTATATGATAATATCGGGTGCTCCCGCCATAGGAAAAATCGGATTGACCGATTTTCTGTTCGGCGACACATGGTACGCAAAGAAAGAACAGTTCGGCATCCTTCCGCTGATTCTCACGTCGGTATTCGGTACTCTCGGCGCAATAGTGATCGGTGTTCCGATAGGACTTCTCACAGCGGTGTTCCTGTCCGAGCTTGCACCTAAGGCTATGAAGAACGTAGTAAAGCCTGCGGTCGAGCTTCTTGCGGGTATCCCGTCGGTTATATACGGTTTGCTCGGTGCAAATCTTGTAAAGCCGCTTATGTACGCACTGGAGGAGATTATTTACACAAATGATCCTACACATCAGTTCACAGGCGGCGCAAACCTTGCAAGTGCAATAATCGTACTTGCCATAATGATACTCCCCACTATCATAAACATTTCGGAGAACGCAATATCCGCCGTCCCTTCCGAATACAGAGAGGCAAGCTACGGACTGGGAGCAACCAAGATACAGACTATCTTCAAGGTAGTTATCCCCGCCGCAAAGTCGGGTATTGCGTCCGGTGTCGTTCTCGGTGTCGGCAGAGCGATAGGTGAGGCAATGGCTATCATCCTTGTTGCAGGCAACAGCGCAAATATGCCGGAGCTGTTCTCATCGGTAAAATTCCTCACAACAGGCATCGTTGCCGAATTCCCGTATTCAAGCGGACTTCACAGAGAGGCGCTCTTTGCGATAGGACTTGTGCTGTTCGTGTTCATTATGATAATAAATCTGATACTCAACGGTATACTCAAAAAGGGCGGCAAAAAGGAAAAAGCGGCAAAGACCGCAGGAAAGGCGTGATAGATTATGGCAAAAGCAGTTACAAATTCTCTTACTAAAAAGCGCAGAAGAGTAAGCGACATAGTGCTGAAGGCTCTGATTTTTCTTTCGTCCGGCATAGTCGTTGCGCTGACGCTCGGTATGATTATATACATAGCCGTAAAAGGCACAGATGGAATGAGCCTGAACTTCCTTACAACTCCGGCGTTCTCATATCCTTATGAAAACTACGGCGTACTCGGCAATATAATCAATACGCTTTATCTTGTAGTGATTACGCTTATCATCGCAACACCTGTCGGTGTAGGTGCGGCAATATATCTTACCGAATACGCAAAGCAGGGCAGACTTACAAGAATAATCGAATTCACTACCGAAACGCTTGCAGGTATCCCCTCAATCATATACGGACTTTTCGGCAGTGTGTTCTTCTACAATATCTTCAAGGTAAACTACTCACTGCTTACAGGTGCGCTGACATTGTCAATAATGGTACTGCCCACCATAATCCGTACCACGCAGGAGGCGATAAAGACCGTTCCTATGGGATACAGAGAGGGTGCTGTCGGACTTGGCGCACCTAAGTGGCATACTATAAGGACCGTTGTTCTTCCAAGCTGTATAGACGGTATACTGACCTCGGTAATCCTGTCTATAGGCAGAATAGTAGGCGAGTCTGCGGCACTTATCTTCACATCAGGTATTGCCGCTGAGGTAGGTATAAATTCGCTCGGCGATATTTTCGGCAAGGTGATGAATCAGGGCGGCTCGCTCACTGTTCAGCTTTACCAGTACGCACAGCGTGGCGGTGCCGAAATGAAATACGCATTCTCTACAGCGCTTGTACTGCTTGTAACAGTGCTTATAATTAATATATGCGCAAAGCTGGTCGCTTACAGAATAAGAAAGAAACGCTCGGTATAATGCCGTAAAAAGAAAAGAGGATAAACAATGTCAGATATAATCGTACCTCAGAGCGATGTGAAGCTCTGTACAAGAAATGTGAATCTATATTACGGAGAAAATCACGCTCTCAAGGACATAAACCTTGATATAAAGACAAATAAGATAACCGCCTTTATCGGTCCTTCAGGCTGCGGCAAATCCACATATCTGAAAAGCCTTAACCGTATGAACGATCTGATACCGGATTGTAAGATAACAGGTCAGTTCCTGCTTGACGGCGAGGACATCTACGCTGACGGCGTTGATACAAACGTACTGCGCCGCAGGATAGGAATGGTGTTCCAGAAGCCCAACCCCTTCCCGATGAGCATTTACGATAACATAGCATACGGACCGAGAGTACACGGTATAAAGAGCAAGGCAAAGCTTGACAGGATAGTCGAGGAGAGCCTTATCGGTGCGGCTGTTTTTGACGAGGTAAAGGACAGACTTCATAAATCCGCACTCAGTCTTTCGGGCGGTCAGCAGCAGAGGATCTGTATCGCAAGAGCGATCGCCGTTCAGCCTGAGGTCATTCTTATGGATGAGCCTACATCGGCGCTCGACCCTGTATCGACGCTTAAAATCGAGGAGCTTATGAACACGCTCAAGGAAAAGTACACGGTAGCTATTGTAACTCACAATATGCAGCAGGCAACGAGAATTTCGGATTACACGGCATTCTTCCTTGTAGGAGAAATGGTCGAGTACGCACCGACAGACGAACTGTTCTCACGTCCCGTTGATAAGCGGACGGAAGATTATATCACAGGACGTTTCGGTTGATTTTATACGTTATGTGTGATATTATATTAGAAAGGGTAAACAGAAATGAGAGAAACATTTGAACATAAGCTCGGCAAGCTGAATAACGATCTTATCCGTATGGGCGGAATGATAGAGGAGGCAATAGCTTCAGCTATCACAGCACTGCGTGACAGCGATGCCGTTCTTGCAAAAAAGGTAGTAGACGGCGACAGAGCGGTAGATGAGGAAGAAAAGAACATCGAGAGCCAGTGCCTGTCTATAATACTGCGTGAACAGCCTGTCGCAAGAGATCTTCGTAAGGTTTCAGCGGCGCTCAAAATGGTGACAGATATGGAGCGTATAGCCGACAATGCCGCAGATATTGCGGAGATCAGCCTTACCGCAGACGTATCCGCTATCATGCACATAGTAAAAGAGATTCAGACTATGAGTGAAAAGGTAATAATAATGGTTTCGCACTCTATAGATTCATTCGTAACAACCGATATGGAGCTTGCGAATGAAACGATAAAGGCTGACGATGAGGTTGACGAGCTGTTCGTTTCTATAAGAAACCGCATAGTAGAGCTTATAAAGAGCGAGCATTGCAGCGGCGATGTTGCGGTCGATGCCCTTATGATAGTGAAATATCTTGAAAGAATAGCCGACCATGCGGTAAATATCTGCGAGTGGGTGGAATTCTTCAAGACGGGAGAATACAAGAATACCCGTATTATATAAACTTTGGAGGCTGATATAATGGCTGAACGTATCTATATTACAGAGGACGACGACAGTATAAGAGAGCTTGTGACGGTAGCTCTTTCGGCTTATTCATACGAGGTGGAGAGCTTTGTCAGTGCGGAGGATTGCCTTGCCGCAGCCGAAAAGCAGGTGCCGGATATATTCCTGTTTGACATAATGCTGCCGGGTATGGATGGTGTGCAGGCAGTGAAGATTCTTCGTGAAAACGAGCAGACAAAGAATACGCCGATACTTATGCTGACAGCAAAATCGGCAGAGATAGACAAGGTGTTCGGGCTTGAAAACGGCGCAGACGATTATCTCACAAAGCCGTTCGGCATTATGGAGCTTGCCGCAAGAATAAAGGCGCTTTTAAGGCGTTCCGGCAGAAGCGCATCAGACAGCGTTTCCGATAAGATTACGGCAGGCGGCATAACGGTAAACACATCTCTCAGAGAGGTGAGCCGTGACGGCAGACCGATAGAGCTTACGCTGAAGGAATACGAGCTTCTGTTGTATCTTCTTAAGAACAGGGCAAGAGTAGTCAGCCGTGAGGAGCTTCTCACGAAAGTGTGGGGCATAGATTTTGTCGGTGAAACAAGAACGCTCGATATGCACATAGGAACGCTCAGAAAAAAACTCAGCGATGATGCCGAGAATGCTCATCTTATCAAAACGGTAAGAGGAGTAGGCTACAGATTTATAGGAGAATAACAGGAGGACGTACAGATGAAAAAAGCGCTTATAGTACGTTTTCTTATAGTAATTGCGATAGTTATGTCGGTGTGCGTTGTATCTGCTACCGCACTTCTTTCAAGCACGGAGCAGAACGTCAGAAAAAGCGATATGCTGACTTCCCTCGGACTTATCCGTGTGATATATGAGGACGAAACCGACCACGACTATGACCTTGCGAACAGATTAAGCTCACTTGTCGGAAACGCCAGAGTGAGCTTTATCAATAAGGACGGAACTGTATTTGTAGACACCTATATCGACGGTGAGCCGGACGATAACCACAGCACCCGTGAGGAGATAAAGCAGGCAGAGCTTACAGGAAGCGGAGTAGCCGTAAGATATTCAAAGACGCTCGGCAAAAATCAGATTTATGCCGCTATGAAGGTTAAGGACGACGATATAATCAGAATAAGCTACAATATAAACAGCTATATGGATTTTGCGTCAATGTTCATAGCGCCCATGCTGATAGCCGCCGCAATAGGCATAATAGCAGGGCTTATAGCGGTGAGAAGTGTCGCCCGCCAGATAATGAAGCCGATAAACAGCATATCAAAGGCTATGAGCGGTATGAAATATGTCGGTGACGAAAAAATCTCTGCGGAGCTTGACGAGATACCCTCGCACAAATATCCGGAGCTTGACGAATTTGTCACAATGTTCAATTTTATGCGTAAAAGCATACAGGATAATATGAAGACGCTTGAAAACGAGCGTGAAAAGGAACGCTTCATACTTGAAAGCCTTCAGGACGGTGTAATTCTTTACGATAACGATCTTTCGGTAATTTCAATAAACCGTGCCGGGCTTAAGCTGCTCGGTGCTTCTGATGAAAACGGTGCTTCGACAGTACCCGAGCTTGCAAGAAAGCCCGAGATAATCAGCGGAGCGGAAAAAGCGGCAAACGAGGACAGGACGGTAACCATAGAAAGCACAGTTGACGGAAGGATCTTGCTCGTGCAGGTATTCCCCGTATCCAAGAGCGGAATAGATGCAATGCACGGCGGACTTATGGTTATCCGTGACGTTACCGACAAGCGTATGTCCGAACAGCTAAAAGCCGACTTCTTCGCAAATGCCGGTCACGAGCTGAAAACGCCTCTCACGGCAATTTCGGGCTTTGCCGAGCTTCTTGAAAACGGACTTGTGCCTAAGGATAAGAAGGATTATTACATCGGAAAAATTCTTACCGAGGCCAAGAGAATGTCAACAATCATCAGCGACATTCTTGAAATATCCTCCCTTGAAAATAAGACCACAGCCGAGGAAGTGACCGACTGTAAGCTGTCCGAGATATGCACAGCGGTAAAGGAATGTCTGGAGCCTGCGGCTTCTGCCAGAAATGTCACGGTAGAACTGTCAGGCGACAGCTTTACCGTCCGTGCCGCATACAAGCATATATACGAGCTTGTCGAAAACATAGTCAGCAACGCTATAAAGTACAACAAGGACGGCGGCAGGGTTGAGATAACGCTTCACGATGTGGGCGAGACAGGCTGTATCTATGTAAGGGATAACGGCATAGGCATCCCTAAGGAGTCGCTTAACCGTGTGTTTGAGCGTTTCTACAGAGTGGATAAGGGCAGAAGCACCAAAGAGGGCAGTACCGGACTCGGCCTTTCCATAGTAAAGCATATCGTCAACTGCTACGGCGGCACGGTGACGCTTGACAGCGAGCTTGGCAAAGGCACTCTTGTCTGCGTAAGACTGCCGATTGCAAAGAATATTTCGGAGTAACCGCATATTTGATTTTTCGCTTGACACAGCGTTGCATTTATGATACACTAAACATATAATGAAGCATAAGTGCAAAGACCGTGTATGGCAAGAGTAACCGGGAAAAAAGTTTCACAGAGAGCCGTGTAAGGTGAAAGACGGCAGACTGATTTACGGTGAAGTGCGGCTGTACGGATTTTTTATCCGGGTCGGCAGAGGGAACGTTAGACTTATCAGTATCTCTGCCCGTGTAGTCTGCGTTAAAGACATAAAGGGAGTGTAAGCTCCGAAGCGAAGTGGAACCGTGATAGAAATATCGCCTTCGTCTGTTATGCAGACGAGGGCGTTTTTATTTTCGGAGAAGGGTAGGAAACATATGTTCGATAAAATTAAAGCGGATATAAAATCGGTCAGAGAACGAGATCCTGCCGTAAAGAGCGATCTCGAGGTGTTTTTCCTGTATCCCAGCTTCAAGGCTGTAAGGGCATACCGCAGGGCGCATAAATGGTACCTTAAAAAGCATTATTTCATTGCAAGGTGGATATCACAGCGTGCTTTGCGGAAAACGGGTATAGAGATACACCCCGGCGCAACGATAGGAAAGGGCTTGTTCATCGACCACGGAAGCGGCGTTGTAATAGGCGAAACTACCGAGATAGGCGACTACTGCACGCTTTATCAGAACGTAACGCTCGGCGGTACTGGTAAAGATACCGGTAAACGTCACCCCACGCTCGGCAACAATGTAATGGTAGGCTCGGGAGCAAGGGTTCTCGGTCCTTTCAAGGTGGGCGATAACGCAAAGATAGCCGCAAATGCCGTTGTGCTGTCGGAGGTACCGCCTAACTCAACTGCGGTCGGCGTTCCTGCAAGGATAGTCCGCCGTGACGGTCAGAGGGTAAATGCCTGCGACCTTGACCAGATACACATTCCCGACCCTGTGGCACAGCAGATATGTGCCTTGCAGAGCAGGCTTGAAACAATGCAGAGCGAGATAGATCTGCTAAGAGAAGAACTTAAAGAAAACAATATTAAATAAAAGCGAGGATAAGAAAATGCAGTTATATAATTCACTGTCACACAAAAAGGAAGAATTCGTGCCGAATGTCGAGGGCAAGGTAAATATGTACACCTGCGGACCTACCGTGTACCACTTTGCACACATAGGAAATCTGCGTAGCTACATTATGGAGGATGTGCTTGAAAAGTACCTGCGCTATGTCGGCTATGATGTAAAGCGTGTAATGAACATTACCGATGTAGGACATCTGACAAGCGACGGCGACACAGGTGATGACAAGATGCTGAAGGGCGCAAAGCGTGAGCATAAGACGGTTATGGAGATAGCGAAGTATTACACAGACGCTTTCTTCGAGGACTGCACGAAGCTGAACATCAAGCGTCCCGATGTTGTAGAGCCTGCAACTCACTGTATCGCAGATTTCATCAAGGTAATTTCTTCTCTCATTGAAAAGGGCTACGCTTACGAAGCAGGCGGAAATATCTATTTTGATACCTCCAAACTCGAAAAGTATTATGTTTTCAACGATTTCAAGGAGGAAGACCTTGCGGTTGGCGTCCGTGAAGGCGTTGAGGAGGACGGCAACAAGAGAAACAAGGCCGACTTCGTTCTGTGGTTCACAAAGTCAAAGTTTGACGATCAGGAACTCAAGTGGGACAGCCCGTGGGGAGTAGGCTACCCCGGCTGGCATATCGAGTGCAGCTGCATAAGCATGAAGCATCTCGGTGAATATCTTGACATTCACTGCGGCGGCATCGACAACGCATTCCCCCACCACACAAACGAGATAGCACAGAGTGAGGCTTACCTCGGTCATAAGTGGTGCAACTACTGGTTCCACGTTCACCACCTCAATACAAACAGCGGCAAGATGAGCAAATCGAAGGGCGAATTCCTTACAGTATCACTGCTTGAAAGCAAGGGCTACGACCCCGTGATATACCGTTTCTTCTGCCTGCTGTCACACTACAGAAAGTCGCTCGTATTCACTTACGAGAATCTTGATAATGCAAAGGGCGCATACGAAAAGCTGGTCGCTAAGATAGCACAGCTTTTAAAGGCGGAGCAGGGCGAGGTTGACAAGGCGGCTTACGATAAGCTCCGTGAGGGCTTCACCGCCGCTATGGACAACGATATAAACACATCGCTTGCAATCACTGCGCTGTATGACGTATTAAAGGCTGACACAACACCCGCAACAAAGCTGGCGCTTATCGCTGACTTCGACAAGGTGCTTTCGCTGTCGCTTATCGAAAAGGCAAAGGCGGTAAACGAAAAGCCCGCTGATACAAATGATGAGCTTCCTGCCGAAATTCTTGAGCTTGCCGAGCAGAGAAAGCAGGCACGAAAGGATAAGAATTTTGCACTTGCCGATGAGCTTAGAGATAAGATAACCGCAATGGGTTACACCGTTGAGGAAACAAGACAGGGAACGGTTATAAAAAAGAAGTAAGCAGGTTAATATGGCAAAAACGAGAGGCTGTTCTTTATTCAGGAGCTTCCCACATTAACATTCACCGCAGTGTTTCCACTGCGGTGTTTTTGCGTTTGTGGTTGCACTGTCGGCGCAGTTATGGTAAAATGTAAGTACAAAATAATACGGGAGGCAGTTATGAATAATATTGATAAGCTCACGCAAAAAATATTCAGCAAATTCAATGACGATTCGTTATTCTATTGCAATATATATCTGACCGGAACGGAAGAAAACAATGCGGTTGTTCTCTTTGATATGGAAGGTTTCATTTTAAAGGTTTGCCTTGACAAAGTTAAAGCCGAATATACAATGCCTGAAGACAGCTATGTGCTTGTTCCTGAGATGTGCATTGATGAAAATGAAAATGTGATTCATTTCTCAGTATGGAGCGAAGAACGAGGTGAAGAAGATTTTGAACTGAAGTTTGATTGCGCAAATGCGGAAATGATGCCGTGCAGGAAAACATATTACTCCGATGGCGTATGGGATATAGTAGTCTGTATGGCGGCTAATATATATGACAGATACAGCTTTGATGAAACTTTTATCAGCGAAGCTGAGCGTAATTACCTACCGCTTGTGCTTGAACTTATGGAAATTACAGACAGCTCTAAAGCGAAACCTGAATTGCCGGTTCTTACAGCTTATGCCGAAAAGTATGGCTTGAATGAGTTTACCGCAATCATCTTAAAGAATGTCAGACGTGCTAAAACAGGAATTTCAAATAAACGTTTCAGCGGGCTTGATGACGTGAAATATGAACCGCTCTGGCGTGAATTGTATATGATTTTTTGGGGGCTTTGCAAGGATTATCCCACTATATCGGAAATAATCGGACTTGAACCCGAAAACATTAGGATAAGAAAAAATATCACCGATACGCTTTATAAAGCAGGCTATGAGGGCGTTTATCCTGATTTCAGAAAAACAGGTGAGCTTAAAGGTGTGCATCTGACTCAAAGTCATGATAAGGCGTATTTGGTCGGTTGTGAGAAGAATGTCCTTTATATGGTACACTGCGATGAAATGTGCTCCGACGGAGAGACGGTAATTATATTCAGAAGCGGAACTATTGTGATGAAAGACGGCTTTGACTATAGTAATGCTGATATTTATTCAAGTATGTTCCGCAACGGCGGTTATCATATAGAAAAAAGCTTTTCGTGCTGTGCAGGAAACGAGGATATTTCACAAGCCGCCGCAATAGCTGTAAAGAGAGCAGAGCTGAAAAAGCTTACACGAAAGGAATGTAAAGCGGCTGACGTTGATAAGAATCTTTTGTCGTTCCTTCCTGTCGGAATGCTGATGGGTCTGTTATTCGGCGTTTTCTTGGCGCTCGGTATGATGATTGTTTTGTTCCTGTTTGAAATGTTTGTCGGGAGCAGTGCCGTTGAGGCGTTACAAGTGATAGTTGACAGTGGGTGGCTCTGTGCGTTCGGAGCATCCGGACTTGCGTTCGGGCTTGCAATGACGGTTTTAATGTATTTGGCAGGAAGAAAATAAGAGGTATAAATTATGCTTACTATGAGAAAAGGTTTTTCGATTCCCTTTGCCGATAAGCTCAGCGAAGGGTATAAAACGGACGGAAAATTATTCACCGCAAACGTATCGGCACAAAAAACTCTGCCGTTGCTTGAGGATTTCATAAAACTGCACGAAAACGAGAGGCTGTTCTTTATTCTGGAGCTACCCACTCCCCAAACCGCCGAGCCTAAGGACGAAAACGGAAATATCATCACTTTCCACAAGGATATTTATTATCTTGACGATTGCACCTCCGCTATGATAAGAGATGTGCTGGATATTGTCGGAAAAATACTTCTCGATGACGGAATATCACAGTTCGGCGTCGGCTCTCATATAACAAACGATGAAATGATGATATGCAAGTACAACATCGTCAATCTGTATCGTAACGATGAGCAAAGCACCCTTTATGACGGATTTTTCGAAAATGCCGGCATACGCAAGGAGAATAACCTCGTCACCGCATCGGATATGCTCTCTCCCGCAACTCCGGGCGAATGCACAATGTGCGAACAGGACGGCAGGACAGTCTACGATATACCGCCCGTGTTCGCCGAGCTTGGAATGTATATGGCGGAAAGATGCGAGGAATAAGAATATTCACAGCGTGACATAAAAAGCATATAATACTAAAAAAGCGACAGAAGTTACGGTGGCTCCGCCCTTGAATTGCCGTACATGGCTTTACCTGTCGCTTTTTTTGATTTCAGAACCCGTACAGGCGGTAGTTTTTACATAAATATTGCGAGAAATTCGAACTTCTGTTGCAAAAATCTGCCCGTTATTCAGGATAAACACCGAAAAATGAATTAAAACTGCAGGAATCTGCAGTATGACGGATATTTACATTCATACGTCATAATTGACAAAAAACGTCCCGATTCCGATAAAAAGAAGTGAAAAGCCCGAAAATCAGTCATATCCGCAATCCGATTTCCGATATATTGTTGGCATAACTGCATAATCACTTTACGAAAAATTCATCAAGATATTATGCAGATTTGACAAAATGCAAGAAACAAATAAAAAACTTGCAAAAAAGCGTTGACAAATCACCCCGCCGTCAGTATAATAATACTTGTAAGCAACGGAGCTGAACGAACACAAAAAGTTCGTGCGGCTCCTTTTGTTTTAAGCGGGATTGCAAAAGTTCTGCAGTATCTGCAAAGGCGCAGAGGGGTGCAGATAGAATTTTTTCAGACCCGTTTCAAGAAAAAAGCGGCACAGCCGCAGTCAGAAAATTACCTATTGAAAGGGGCGGTTATCAATGGATTTCTTATCCACGCTAACTCTTGCTGCCGAGTCGGCAGACAAAATTCAGGAAACCGTTAACGCCACGATGTTCAACGTCGGCGACGGCAACGGTATATGGTACCTTATCGGTGCCGCATTGGTATTCTTTATGCAGTGCGGTTTCGCAATGGTTGAAACAGGTTTCACCAGAGCAAAGAATGCCGGCAACATTATAATGAAAAACTTAATGGACTTCTGCCTCGGTACGATTGCATTCGTGCTTCTCGGCTTCGGTCTGATGCTTGGCGAAGATACATTCTTCGGACTTATCGGTGTTCCGAATCTTGACGTTCTTACTCAGCTTTCAGACTTCAACAGATGTGCAGAGTTCGTATTCAACTTAGTATTCTGCGCTACCGCAGCAACGATAGTTTCAGGTGCTATGGCAGAGCGTACAAAGTTCATCAGCTACTGCATCTACTCATTCGTTATCAGCCTTGTCGTTTATCCTATCGAGGCTCACTGGATTTGGGGCGGCGGCTGGCTCGCACAGCTCGGCTTCGTTGACTTTGCAGGTTCAACGGCAATACATATGGTCGGCGGTCTTACGGCTCTTATCTGTGCCGCAATGGTCGGACCCCGTATCGGCAAGTTCAGCAAGGACGGTAAGCCCAGAGCTATCTTAGGTCACTCTATCCCTCTCGGCGCACTCGGTGTATTCATCCTCTGGTTCGGTTGGTACGGATTCAACGGTGCCGCAGCTTCCAACGTAGATTACCTCGCAGATATATTCCTTACCACAACAATTGCTCCCGCAGTTGCAACGGTAGTAACGATGATATTCACTTGGCTTAAAAACGGCAAGCCCGATGTTTCGATGTGCCTTAACGCATCGCTCGCAGGACTTGTAGCTATCACAGCTCCCTGTGCAGACACAGACGCACTCGGTGCAGCAATAATCGGTATTGTTTCAGGCTTGCTGGTTTGCTTCGGTGTTTGGCTGCTCGACTACAAGCTCAAAGTTGACGACCCTGTCGGCGCAGTAGCAGTACACTTCTTCAACGGTGTATGGGGCTCTATCGCAGTAGGCTTATTCGCAACCGGCAAAGGTCAGAACGGCATCACGGGTCTGTTCTACGGCGGCGGTTTCAGCCAGCTCGGTATCCAGTTACTCGGTGTTGTTTCGGTTTGTGCATTCACAGCAGTAACGATGTTCCTGACATTCTATATCTTAAAGCACACGATCGGCCTCAGAGCTTCAAGAGAAGAAGAGCTCAAGGGTCTTGATACAACAGAACACGGTCTGCCGAGTTCCTACGCAGATTTCGTTATCGCAGGCGACAGCGTATACAGCGGTTCTTCCGCAGAAGATACTGCAGTTGTTACTACGGCTGCTCCTGTTGAAACCTCTGTACCCGTACAGCACGTTTCAAAGGCAAGAGCTCCTATCAGCGACAGCGATGTAAAGATGACAAAGGTAGACATTATCGCAAACCAGGAGAAGTTCGAAGTTCTCAAGCACGCACTTTCATCTATCGGCATCACCGGTATGACGGTATCTCATGTAATGGGCTGCGGTATGCAGAAGGGTTCAACTGAGTTCTATCGTGGTGTTCCCGTAGACGCAAGACTTCTTCCCAAGATGAAGGTCGAGATCGTAGTTTGCAAGGTTCCTGTTGAAAAGGTCGTAGAGGTTGCCAAGAACGCACTCTATACCGGTAAGATAGGCGACGGTAAGATTTTCGTATACGACGTTGAAAACGTAATCAAGGTTCGTACAGGCGAAGAGGCTTACGAAGCTCTGCAGGATAACGATTAACGGTAATCCGGAATTTAAGATTGGTTCTTCCTTGAATGTTTTGCACCGTCCTTTTTATAAGGGCGGTGCATTTTTGCGTTAAACACTTGCTTTTTTCCCCGAAATGTAGGATAATATACTATAGATATTTATGCCCCGTCGGCAAATAAAAAACAAGAGGTATTACTATGCAATTCAGACAGGTAGATGTATATACGAAAAGTGAAGCAATACAGGTGCTTGTAATGCGCCTGTCCGAGCTTGGACTTAACGGATTTATAATTCACGATCCCGCAGATTTTGAGGAGTTCCTCGAAAACAAGGAATATAACTGGGATTATGTAGACGACAGCCTTATGGGACTTAAAACCGTAGAGCCGCATATAACCTGCTATGTGCAGGATAACGAGCAGGGGACGGATATGCTCTCCGCACTCGGCGGCACTCTTGATGAGCTTAAGGAAAACGATACGGATGATTTTTACGGAAGCCTTGACGTAACGATAGATTGCGTGCGTGAGGAGGACTGGGCAAATAACTGGAAGCAGTATTACAAGCCGTTCACGGTAGGCGAAAAGCTGATAGTAAAGCCGAGCTGGGAAGAAGTAGAGAACACAGACGGCAGAAAGATACTTGAGATCGACCCCGCTTCGTCATTCGGAACAGGTCAGCACCACACCACCCGTCTTGTAATGGAGCTTCTCGAAAAGCAGATACACGAGGGCGACAGAATGCTCGATCTCGGCACGGGAAGCGGCATACTGTCCATCGCAGGACTTCTGCTCGGCGCAAAGCAGGCGGTAATGGTTGATATATTCGAAAACTCGGTACGCACCGCAAAGGAAAATACCGAAAAGAACGGCTTCGGCAGTGATATGGTTTCCGCTTATATAGGAAATATCAGCGATGATGAGCCGCTCAGAGAGAAGATAGGCACAGGCTTTGATATAATTACCGCCAATATAGTAGCTGATGTAATCGTGTCAATGTCGCCTTATTTCAGCGGATTTTTAAAGAAGAACGGCAAGCTGATAGTGTCGGGCATTATCACCGAGCGTCTTGACGAGGTGCTGTCGGCACTGAAGGAAAATAATATAAAGGTTGAAAGCATATCGGAAAAAGAGGGCTGGAACGCTATTCTCTGCACCTGCAATCCGTAACGTAAAATGCGTATGCACCATATAATGAGATAAACTGTCAGAAGGAGTTGATCTTATGAGTGGTGCATACTTAATGCTTTTCGCTATGATTTTTCTCGGTATTATGGGGGCTGTTAACGTTATTCTTTTCATCGGAAATCTCGGCACGCCCGTCGCACCGCCTGTCAGCGTAACGCCCGACGGCTGTGACGATGTGGAGGGAAAGGTAAGAGCCGCCCTTAAAGCGACAGACGGCAAGGTTATAATAAATGCCGGCGATGAATTGCTCAGCGACAGCGAGTTCGCCGTTATATGCCGTAATCTTATCGCTGACTGTCCGAGAGTGACACTTAGAGCGACAAAGAAAAAACAGATATAGAATTTGAAGAACTGGAGGCTGCGTGTTGGATAATCAGAAGGTCGATATTTCCGTAGAGCTGAGCGGCTCTGTGGAGGACGTTATATATAAAAATGCCGATAACGGCTACACTGTCATAAATCTCGGCTGTGACGAAGGGCTTATAGCGGTAGTCGGAAATCTGGGCGATGTGAACGAGGGCGAACGGCTTAGTCTGCGTGGCGGATGGATAACAAGCCCAAAGTACGGCAGACAGTTCAAGGCGGCAATGTGCGAGCGCTCAATGCCCGAAACGGAAAGCGAAATATCCGCCTATCTCGGCTCAGGCGTTATAAAAGGGCTCGGCCCCGCCATAGCAAAGAAAATAGTAAAGCAGTTCGGCACGGAAGCACTGGATATAATAGATAACGATTGTATGCAGCTCACCGTGATAAAAGGCATAACCTCCGACAAAGCGCTGTACATATCAAACGAATATCACAAGATAACAGGCGTAAACGAGGTAATAAAATTTCTCGGCGAATATAATTTCGGACCTGCCCACGCAATAAGCGTATGGTCTGCATTTGAGCACGACAGCATAAAGCAGATTAAGACAAACCCCTATATACTATGCACAAGCGGCATAGATATAGATTTTCGCTCGGTCGATCGTATGGCGGCAGATCTCGGCTTTGATGCGGAGAACAGCGATCGTGTACGGGCAGGTATAGTGTACGTCCTGCACGAAAACGCAAACGCAGGTCATACCTGCCTGCCGACTGAAAAACTGCGTGAATCCGTCTGCGATAATCTCGGGATTGAACGCAGGCAGTTTGAATCCTGCCTTGACGACTGCGAGGAGAAGGACTGGGTAGTAAGAATAACGCTCGGAAAGCGTGAGTTTGTGTATCTTCCCGAATACTATCTTGCCGAAACCTATATTGCAAAAAAACTTGCCTTTATGCTGAGAACCTCCGCACAGTACGAAAAGGATTATTCCGATGAGATAAGAGGAGTAGAGTTTTCGGAGAATATACAGTACGAGGATCTTCAGCGTGCGGCTATCAGCGCCTGTCTTACAGGCTCTGTATTTATTCTGACGGGCGGTCCCGGCACAGGTAAAACCACGACATTGAACGGTGTTATCAAGATTCTTAAAGCGCAGAAGAAACGCATACTTCTGTGCGCCCCGACAGGCAGAGCGGCAAAGCGTATGTCCGATCTCACAGGCGAGCCTGCACGAACTATCCACAGATTGCTTGAGGTCGATTTTAACGCAAAGGGCGAGCTTAAATTCAAGCGCAACGAAACAAATCCGCTCCCTGCCGATGTTGTAATAGCCGATGAAATGTCAATGGTTGATGCGCTTCTTATGTGTTCGCTTGTAAGAGCGATAAAGCCCACATCTAAATTCATTATGGTAGGCGACTCAAATCAGCTTCCGTCCGTAGGCGCAGGAAACGTGCTGAAGGATCTTATAGCGTCGCATTATATTCCGTCCGTGGAGCTTAAAGAGATATTCAGACAGGCGGCACAGAGCCTTATAGTAACAAATGCCCACAGGATAGTAAATGGCGAATTTCCCGTACTTGACGACAGACAGAACGACTTCTTCTTTATGAACAAGTCGCTTGAAAGCGATATTGCCGGGCTTGTGATACAGCTTGCAAAACAGCGTCTGCCCGACACCTACGGTTTTTCGCCAATAGACGATATACAGGTGCTATGCCCTACAAAAATGGGCATGGCAGGAACAAAAGAGCTTAATAAACAGCTCCAGTCGGCACTGAACCCGCCGTCACAGAATAAGGCGGAGCTGAAATTCTTCGATGTTATTTTCAGAACAGGCGACAAGGTAATGCAGACGAAGAATGATTATGATGTGCTGTGGACAAAAAACAATGAAAAGGGAAGCGGAATTTTCAACGGAGATATAGGAATCATCCGCTCGGTAGACCGCTTTTCCCAGAACGTGACCATAGACTTTGAGGGCAGAGTAGCGATATACACCTCCGAAATGCTGAGAAGGCTCGAACACGCTTATGCCATCACGATACATAAAAGCCAGGGCAGCGAGTATGATGCGGTGATAATTCCGATAACCGCCTTCACGCACAACCTGCTTTACAGAAATCTGCTTTACACGGGAGTTACCCGTGCTAAGAAAATGATAATAGTTATCGGCACAAAGGAGCTTGTGAAAACAATGGTGGATAACAACAGGAAAATGCTGCGTTATTCGCTGTTAAGACCGTTGCTCGAAATAGAGATGAACCGCAAGGATACCGAAGAAACCGATGACGAAAAAACACAGAGCAATTAATATCCCCGTGCTATAAAAACAAAAACCGATTATTAATACAGCATAATGAAATGTATCGCCAACACTGCTTAAAACAGTTTCCGTACCGACAAGGCATTAATAATTTCGTGAGTACATCATTACAACTACACTGACATTAACCTTTCAAAAACCGCACTATCCCTCGAAAACCACCAACACCCTTGCCTTTTAATGAACGCTTTACCGGTTTTGCAAAATGTAGCAAACCGCCAACACCCTTGCCTCCCCTCGAAAAAGGGGAGGTGGCACGGCTGGTAAAAGTTAGGCTTTTATCAATACAAAGTTCAGAAAATCTGTCTTTAATATCTCTCAAACAAATCCGAGCCGTGACGGTGGGGATTGTTTTCCCATAGCACCATCATTACGCTGTTACCCTCTAACGTTTAAAAAGGGCGAGCTTCTGTTTCTCGGTCAAGCCGAGCCAACTATGGTGGGGATTGTTCCCCATTCGCACCATCAATGAGATTTTCCGCACTATCCCTCGCCTCGCATCAACCTTTTCCAAAACCGCACTATCACCCTCGCTTTTCGTAGGGTGAGGTTCTATGTATAATTGTACGGTTTCGCATTTGAACTATCCTGCCCGCTTTTCGTAGGGGAGGAGCTCGCTCCTCCCGCTGCACCGAACATTTCCATCCCCACAACCCTCGTAAAATCGCCACCATCCCTTTGTCCCGCACCATCACCCTTGCCTTTTAATGAACGCTCTGCCGGTTTCGCATCCTAGCGAAACTTTGGGCGTCCAACTTCGGGCATCCATGCCCGCCCTTGAAAAAGGGTGAGGTTCTGTTACTCGGTCAAGCCGAGCCAACTATGGTGGGGATTGTTTTCCCGTAGCACCATCATTACGCTGTTACCCTCTAACATTTAAAAAGGGTGAGTTCTATTTCTCAGTCAAGCCGAACCAACTATGGTGGGGATTGTAATTGCTTAGAAGTTGTTTTCCTAATTGCTTTGGTTCTTTCCCTCGTCAATATTGACAGGTGTATTTATTCGAATAGCGAACCCGAGAAGTGCTATCCGACAAAAAGAACTATCGGTAGCTTATTATCATAGTCAGAACTGAACAATATAGCATAGCCGCATCAGACAAAAAACTTTTTCAACAAGCAAAAACCGTATGCCCCGATAAAGAGCATACGGTTTATTTCTGATATATCGGCTTTGTTTCGTTTCCCGCCGTTAATTTTTTTTCTTCTCTTTTCTGAACACAAACACCTTGCTGAAAACATAATTCAGCACCAGCACAACAATGTTCGAGAATACCTTAGCGCAGAACTCATAAAGCCCGTTCTCGATGCCCGGAAGATTTACAAGCAGGAACATTATTATAAGGTCAACAAACAGCGTGAACAGCCTTGCCGCATAGAATGACAGAGCCTGAAGGGTGTTTTTTGCAAAGCCCTTTACCTTGCTTTGAAATACCCATATCCTGTTCGTGATATACGCAAATGTCACCGACACTATCCACGATATGATGTTGGGCAATACCGTTGAAGAATCCCCTCCGCTGAAATTGAGCCTGTACGTCCATTTTAAAAACGTAGGTACGCTTTCTTCGCTCGGGAATATACAGCGGATTATAAAGTACGTCACTATCGACACAAGCGTTGTAAGCGCCCCGAAGATAACATACATTATTATCTCACGGTATCTTGTAAAAAGCTCCTTCCACTGCGACGGGTGCAGAGCCATTTTAAATATTTCCTTGATCTTGTCCAATTACATATCCGCCATTTCGTCAAAATCTTCGCTGTGCAGATTGTCCTCGCCCATATCGCCGTGACCGTGCAGGTTTGCGCCGACCATATCTCTGCCTCTTACCATATACTTGTCACGCTCCAGCTTTACCGCCTCGTCAAGAATCTTCTTTACCTCTCTCGGCTTTTTGACTGATTTAAGTTCCTTGTTCGGAGTATCGCAGTCCCTTGACGTTACCACGATAGTACCGCATCCGACCATTCTCTGCCCCAGTGACAGCTTCATGGTCTTGTCGACTATCTTGTAAAGCTCGATCTCGTCCTCCTTGATATTGAGAAATCCCACCTTCGTATATAATACGCTTGACGTAATTATATATCTTGTAAATGAGATAGGCATACCCATTATGCACTTTTTGCCGGTCCACAGAATTTCGCCGTAATCACGCTCGAGTTTTTTCATATTAGCCATAACATTTTTCCTTTCGCTTACCAGAGCTTGTCTTCGTGCGGACATCGGTTGATAGCGAAAGCTGCCCTCATCTCCACAAAACAACCGCATTTACTGCACATACCGTTAATAAGGCAGTCGCACTCCGTACATATTTCAAGACGTTTTTTGTACAGCGCTTCATCAGCTTTTTTCTCGTCGGGAATAAGTTCTATATTCTCTTTGATATTCTGAAACGCTTCGGCACTCATACGGCTCAGCAGACATCTTTTGCAGACGTTCATGAAAGAATTATTTCAACAACACTGCAGGGCGGAAGCGTGAATGTTATTCCGCTGTCGATCTTTGTTATCTTGTCAAATTCCGTGATTGTAACGTTTTCCGGCTCATCAAAGGTGTTGTGGGCATTGCTCTCTGCACTCAGTATCCTTGCTCTTACAGAGTCAAAACTGAATCCGCGTATATCCGCTTCTATCGTTTTGCATTCCGTAAGCGAGCAGTTTGAAACCGTTAAAGTCATTTCGTTGTCGCTGTTTACCGATACGCTCTGCGAAATAATGGGAAGATTATATCCCTCCTGCTTTTCGTCCTCTATACTGCTGTAGCACAGCTCGGCGTTCTGGTGGTTCTTGTACAGATCGAACACATGATATGTAGGTGTCAGTATCATTTTTTCGCCTTCCGTAAGGATAAGCGCCTGAAGAACGTTCACCGCCTGCGCAAGATTTGCCATAGAGATTCTGTCACAGTGGCTGTTGAAAATGTTCAGATTGATCGATGCCACCATAGCGTCACGCATCGTATTCTGCTGGAATAAAAATCCCGGGTTAGTGCCTTCCTCTACATTATACCACGTTCCCCACTCATCTACAACCAGTTTTATGTTATTTTCGGGATTATTTATATTAAGAATATCGCAGTGGCGCTTTACAAGCGTTTCCATATACCACGTTTTTTCAAGCGTTATGTAATATTCCTCGTCGGTAAATCCGGTAGCGTTGCCCTTATCTTCCCATTGTCCCTTAGGCACAGTATAGTAGTGCAGGCTCAACGCATTCATATGCCACGGCGTGATATTCTCTGTTATAACCTTCGTCCAGTTATAATCATCCCCATTCGGTCCGCAGGCGACCTTGTAAAGCTGATTTGCCCCGTAGTTCCTGCAATATGTCTGATACTGCTTGTAAAGTGCGGAATACTGCTCAGCCGACATATTTCCTCCGCAGCCCCAGTTTTCGTTTCCCACTCCGAGATACTTCAGCTTCCACGGCTTTTCCCTGCCGTTCTTCTTTCTTAACTGCGTCATAGGCGAATCGTTGTCCGAGGTGATATATTCTATCCACTCTGACATTTCCCGCACTGTACCCGAGCCGAGATTGCCCGTCAGATACGGCTCACAGCCTACCATCTCGCAGAAATTGAAGAATTCGTGCGTGCCGAAGCTGTTGTCCTCGGTCACTCCGCCCCAGTGGGTATTTACCATCTTCTTGCGCTGTGACTTTTCGCCTATGCCGTCCTTCCAGTGATACTCGTCCGCAAAGCATCCGCCCGGCCAACGCAGAACAGGCATCTTAATATTCTTAAACGCCTCGACAATATCGTTTCTGATACCGTTAGTATTCGGAATACTGCTGTCCTCCCCGACATAGATGCCGTTGTAGATACATCTGCCCAGATGCTCCGAAAAATGACCGTAGATCTCCGGGTTTATATGCCCCTTTCTGTCACTTCCGTTTATGTACATTTTTGTGCTCATAACTTTTTCCTTTCTTGATGTTTTATGCAAAGCCTGTTTACGACACATCTTGCCGTATGTACCGATTTTAGCATAATAACAGTATTTAATCAATAACTTTTTGTGCAAATCTCCACAATTTAATTTGTTGGCTCGGTTGACACAAACAGGGTAAAGCTATATAATATTTATAGACAGTAGCAAGAAAAGAGGTATTTCTATGAGCTGTAAAGCACTTATTTTCGACCTTGACGGTACGCTTTTGAATACGATTGACGATCTGGGCGACAGCGCAAATCACATTTTATGCAAATTAGGATTTCCTACCCACACGATAGAAGAATACAAATATTTTGTCGGAAACGGCATACCTAAGCTGATAGAGCGTTGCCTGCCGCCCGACAGGCAGGAGTATAAGGAGCAGGCGCTCGCTATGTTTATGGAGTATTATTCCGCTCACAGCGAGGATAAGACCGCCGCCTATGACGGCATACCCGAGCTTTTACGTTCCGCCCGTGAAAAGGGTATGAAGCTCGGTGTCATAACCAACAAGGCGCACGATATAGCACAGCAGGTCGTTCCGCATTTTTTAGGCGGCGGCGTGTTCGATTATATAAGAGGACTTGACGACAGGATAAAGGCAAAGCCCTGCCCCGACGGTGCGCTTGACGTAGCGGAAAAGCTGGGCGTACAGCCCTGCGAGGTGCTGTACATAGGCGACAGCGGAGTCGATATGCAAACCGCCCTAAATGCAGGGTTCACATCCTGCGGAGTTTTGTGGGGTTTTCGCACCGAAAAGGAGCTTCGTGACAACGGCGCAAAGTATATCGCCCGTAAGCCCGCAGACATTCTTGAAATAATGAGCAAGTGAGGACAGTATGAGAAAACAGTTTCTTGAGATAGGTAAGATAGTAGCGACACAAGGACTTGGCGGCGAAGTCAGAGTACAGTATTACTGCGACAGCGCCGATGTTATATGCAGCTTTGACAGGCTGTTTTTGGGAAAGGATAAGCAGGAGCTTGAGGTCGAAAAGGCACGTCCGCATAAAACTCTCGCCGTGCTTAAGCTCGGCGGCATAGATAATGTTGACGAGGCTAAGACGATAGTCGGCAAAATGCTGTATATGGATCGTGACGATGTAGAACTGCCCGAGGGCGTAAACTTCATTCAGGATCTTATCGGCCTTGAAGTCCGTGACGCAGATACCGGCAAGGTTTACGGCAAGGTCACAGACATATACCAGCACGGTGCGGCGGACGTATACGAGCTTAAGACCCCCGATGGTAAGGAACTTATGTTCCCTGCAATCCCTGAGGTCCTGCTCGAAAAGAACATAGATGACGGCTATCTCGTTATAAGACCGCTTGACGGCTTGTTTGACGAAGAATAAACGGAGAACCTATGATAAGGATTGATATAGCTACCCTCTTTCCCGATATGTGCGAATCGTACCTGTCTGAAAGCATAGTCGGCAGAGGAAGAAAAGCAGGTTATATAGATATACATTGTCACAATATCCGTGACTATGCCGGAAATAAGCACAACCGTGTCGATGACAAGGCTTACGGCGGCGGCACGGGTATGGTTATGCAGGCACAGCCTATATATGACTGCATAACCGCAATAAAGCAGGAGTCGGATTCTCCCCGTGTGATATATATGTCGCCGCAGGGCAGAGTGCTGACGCAGGATATTGTAAAAGAGCTTGCCGCAGAGGACAGTATTATAATACTTTGCGGACATTATGAAGGCGTTGACCAGAGAGTGCTTGATGAGCTGAATGCGGAGGAGATTTCGGTAGGAGATTACGTTCTGACCGGCGGCGAGCTTCCTGCGCTTATACTGACCGATGCGATAGCAAGACTTCAGGACGGAGTGCTTCCCAACAGCGATGCCTACAGCATAGAGAGCCATTATAACGGTTTGCTTGAGCATCCGCAGTATACCCGTCCGGAGATATGGCACGACAGAGCCGTTCCCGCTGTTCTGCTGACAGGCGCACACGATGCCGTTGCAAAATGGCAGGAAGAAACCGCCCTTGAGGTTACCCGCAGAAAACGTCCGGATATGCTGTATGACCACCGTGTGAACGGCGAGCCTTACGCAAGATATATCCGTGTGTTTGTGCCGCATAAAGAACGTGAATACGATATAGTCGCCTTTATGAAGATGATATTTCACAGGCGCATTCTCACAAACCGTGAGCAGAAGATATTAAAGCGTATGATGCCCGTGCTTGATTCACTGCCGACACCGCCCGAATGCGAAGAAAACAGCCGTATATGGCTGAATGCAAAAAACGCAGGACGTATTCTCGATATGTACGCTCCGCTTTTTGATATGCTGAGAGAGCACGGGATAGATTACCGCATAGAGTACAGCGACACCCCCGACGGAAAGCCCGTTGCCGAAAACGAAAATTTCACCGTGTTCGCATAAAAATCGTATACGAAAGCCGCCGATGAGCAGTTCATCGGCGGCTTTATTGCAAACGGTATTGTAAAACTACATTAAATCCGCCGCCTTATCACGCCCACAGCACCCCACCGCAACCGCCAATATTCCATTTATCTTATGCTTTGTGCAACACTGTCGTTTTACTACCGTTTGACAATCGCAAATCTATCAATAACGGTTAAATTACATTAAGTTCGAGTTAACCCAAAAAAGATTAAAAAATATACTTGACAAATATACAATCTTGTGATACAATGTCAGGTAAGGAGGTGTATCAGGATGACATACACAAAATTTGGCGAGTTCATGAGAGTTCTTCGTGTTCGGCATCACGAGGTCATGGGTGATGTTGCTAAACTGCTCGGTGTCTCTACTCCTTTTTTATCGGCGGTTGAAAACGGTAGAAAAAATGTCCCCAACGAATGGTTTGACATCATCGCTGAGCATTACGCTCTTTCTGACGATGAAATCGCAGATATGAAGAATGCGGCTGAAAACTCAAGAAATCAGGTTAAGATTACTTTATCCAAGTCGGAAACCTATCAGAGAGATGTGGCGTTGCAGTTTGCACGTTCATTCGATGGAATCGATGAGGATACAGCTGAAAAAATATTGGCACTACTGAAAAGGAGTGATAAGAACTAATGGATTATATGACAAAACCACTCAGCAGAATCGCTATCAGGCATTTAAGCAAATATGTTAGAAAAATTTTTGAGCTGAACGAATCTGAACTATTTCCTGTCCTTGAAATCCTCGAACAGACTTGCATTATATTTGAAGGAACGGAGTATTCTGTACTTGAAGATGATAAACTGCCTGCTGATGTATTTGCCTGGTGCTATCCTAAGCCTGAAGGTGGATTTATGATTGAGATTAAACAAACAGTCTATGATGGTGCTTGTTATGATAATAACAGAGCTTTTCTGTGTTTCATTTGTCATGAAATATGTCATGTGATATTGTTTTATCTTGGTTATACACCTATTTCAACCCGTACTCTAACAAAAGATGAACAAATCCCTGCGTATTACAGTGTTGAATGGCAGGCAAAGGCACTTTGCGGAGAGTTGACCATTCCGTATAATGCTACAGTCGGCATGAAAGCCAAAGCAATTATGGAAAAATACCCTGTAACAGAAGCATCTGCTAAGTATAGGGTAAATCAAGATAAGAAAAAATAACGATGACATCGAAAGGTAAGGTGATTCCGATGGACAACGATCAAGACAAAGGAAAAACGCATTGACAAGTTGCCGGTAACAACAAGCCAATGCGCTTTAGGGTGTTATGATGTAATCATAAACTTAAACAAATTAATTATATCATAACTCCCTCTCCTTTGTCAAGTGGCAGATTATACGAATTTATCATCTGTTTTCCTGTTGACAGGAGAAAGGAGTAATTTTGAAAAAAAACAACAATTTAATACGTCTGCTCAATCTGAACTATCTTACGCTGACAAACAGAACGGTGTCCTGCGGTGGTATGGATTTGCCTGCTATCAATTGCAATGTATCAGTGCTTCCTGATTATATAGCTCTGTATAGCCAGACGAGTTTTTATCATAAGACAGAGCATACTGCCGTAGCGTTCTTTCAGTTCGATGAGGATTTTGACGGTAAATTCGGTCTTTATTGGGCTATTTACTACAATGTCGAAGAACGCTTGACATATTTTAAGGAGCGTTTCAAAGACGTTAAGTATGTTATTATCCCCGATTTTTCGGAGCTGGGAGATATTCACAAGATTGAGAATAACTATCGGCTGTTCAAAGGGCGAATTATCGGACTTTGGTTCATTTTTGAAATCGGTGCAGTTGTAATACCGAACATAACTTTTCCTACTGAGGAAAGCGTGAATTTTGCACTTGATGGATATGGCGATTGTTCAGTAGTGGCTATCAGCACAAAAGGACATATGGGCGATCCTGCCGAAAATCTGAGGTTAAGAGCTAATATCAGATTGACAGTTGAAAAGCTCACAAATCTTAAAACAATCATTGCTTATGATGTATGTAGTACCAACGACGCTACACTTGATACATTCTCTTATGCTATCGAAAGAGATATTGAGATTGTTATACCAAATAATACATTAAAGGATCGCAATATGACCTTATATCTAGAACGGCATACATCTCGAAAGGCGGTGGTATCATGAACCACGGCAATTCGGGGCTTGCACACGGTACAAGCGGTTCTTCGCAGCTCACGCTTGATAACGGAGATATGGCCGCCAAAGCAAAGGCAAATGAGGAGAAATTATCAGCAAAGCAGACTAAACCTAATTTTGATAATTATCCTAAAACAATACATGACGGAAGACAAGGTAAACATATTCAAGGGCACAACAACTATACTCCGGGTCGAAGCAAGATTACCATAACTAAAGAGCAACTACAAAAACTCATAGTAGTACATTCAAATAAAGGAAAAGCCGTGAGTGATACTAAAGAGCGAGTTGATTTTGGCACTAATATTGGAGTATACGTTGATCAAAGCACCGGTAAAGAATACCCCACAACCATAGGAATTATTAATTATTCAAAGGCCGGAACGCATGTTGTTCCGGCTCATCCAAAAGGAGAAGCATAATGATCAATCCACATGAAACCGAAGCCTTTGACTTCCTTTATAATTTCGTTCATAAACACGCTGAAGGTGTGTATTATTTGACATTTCAAGATGGTGTACAGATATCTGCAGAATATGATACAGACTATGAAACGGACAATGGCATTGATATTGATGATGACGGTTACGAGGAATATATAGCGATTGTTTTTAAAAATACGGCTAACAATACTCTTTTTGAAGTAACCTGTTTTTCTTTCCCGACCAAAGTAATCTATAATGGCAAGCGGATAATATAATTATGAACATATTAGAGTTGAAGGCAGAGCAGTGCAGAATGCGCATATCGCTCTATATCGCCCCGGATACATTTAACGTATTCAGCATTGTATGACACAAGTATGACACAAATATGACACAAATTTAAGGCGGTCGCTGTTTGGCGACCGCCTTTTCCGCACTATCCCACGCCCCGCACCAACCCTCCCAAAACCGCACTATCCCTCGAAAATTGCTAACACCCTTGCCTCCCTTGTCAAAGGGAGGTGGATTGAAGGCAAGGCACAAACTGTTGCTTTGTTGCTTTCTGCTTGCGATATGCCCACCCTTTTTATATTGCAAACTTTTCTGCCGTCAAGACTGAGGGATTGCTCTCCATCCGCACCATCAATTAGATTTTCCGCACTATCCCACTCGCTTTTCGTAGGGTGAGCGTCTGTGTGTGCTTTATTTGTTTCGCATCCTTGCGAAACTTTGGGCACACACGCTTAAGGCATCCTTGCCTTGCTTGCCCCTCCCGTTGCACCAAACCTTGCCATTTCCACAGCCATCTTAAAAGAACATACATCCCTCGCTTCGCACCAAACTTTCCCCCAAAAAACACAAAAATCCGCCATTAGAGTAAACAGCGGATTCTTTATATTCAATTCTCAGCACTTGTTAAAATGGTGTCCGGTAGTAAAGCCATAATTCTTTAACAGCGCCCACATCACCCTGCCGTGACCGCCACTCCGCACTATCCCTTGCTCTGCACTATCACACTTGGCTCCCTTGTCAAAGGGAGCTGGATTGCGACAAGGCTATTTCTTATTATAAATTGCAACATTTTGTGATTTTATCAACGTTAATATTCACTCAACCCTATCTGTCGCAAGACTGAGGGATTGCTCTCCATCCGCACCATCAATGAGATTTTCCGCACTATCTCAATCACTTTTCGTACTGCAATCGTCTGTGTGCTTATATGGTTTTGCATTTGCACTATCCCACTCGCTTTTCGTAGGGTGAGCGTCTGTGTGTGCTTTATTTGTTTCGCATCCTTGCGAAACTTTGGGCACACACGCTTAAGGCATCCTTGCCTTGCTTGCCCCTCCCGTTGCACCAAACCTTGCCATTTCCACAGCCATCTTAAAAGAACATACATCCCTCGCTTCGCACCAAACTTTCCCCCAAAAAACACAAAAATCCGCCATTTGCAATAAACAGCGGATTCTTTATATTCAATTCTCAGCACTCGTCAAAATGGTGTCCGGTAGTATAGCCATAATTCTTTAACAGCACCCACATCACCCCACCGTGACCGCCACTCCGCACTATCCCTTGCCATGCACTATATTCTTGGCTCCCTTGAGTAAAGGTGAGCTTCTGTTGCTGAGCTTTGCTCAGCCAACTATTGAGGGATTGCTACACCACCCTTTGCCTCGCACTAACCCTTACCATACCCGCAAACAACTGTACCCAAATAAACCGATATACAACAAAAAGATTGAGTTTCAAAAAACGTGCCACAGGCACCTTTTTTGAGAATGACAAAGCAATAATTTATAAGTTCAGGGAAACTTTTTATCTTGCAAAAAGTTTCCCTGACCCTTCAAAAAATCGCTTTATATTAAGAAATTTCGCTTTCTGCGGAAAGCGATTTAAGGCTCCGCCTTAAAAATCTGCAACCTTTTGAAAAAGGTTGACTAAAACTTTTAATTTCCCACTTTCAACTATTATCGCCGGTAACGTAAGCTAAGCAAAGCTCAATCAAATAGAACGGAGAACAGTCAGCGGCGACCCGCCGCAAAAAAAGCGGTCACAGCATATCACTGTAACCGCTTTTATTGATTATTGCTTTGTTGTAACCCCGCCGTATCGCTACCGATTGCCAATTGCAAACGCCATAAAAGGCGGAATTGTCAGCGGCGACTCGCCGCCGCCTTAGTCCTCAAGCCCCTTGAGTGCCTGGAATTCTTCCTTCTTGATTCTTATTTTGCCGTCCTTGATCAGCTTTACATCCTCCCTCTTGAATGCCGTAGCGGCGGCATCGGGATTCTTGTCGAGCTTTACCTTGAGTACGCCTGTCAGCAGGTTTGCATCCTCAACGATGCCTCTGCCCTCGGCTGTTTCCACAAGAGCGCCGACCTTAGGAGTTATCACAAGAAGTTCCTCATAGCAGTTCTGCTCATATTTAAGACAGCACATAAGTCGTCCGCAGGTGCCTGAAATCTTTGTGGGATTCAGCGACAGCGATTGCTCCTTTGCCATCTTTATAGACACCGGCTGAAATTCTCCGAGAAAAGTCTTGCAGCAGAACGGTCTGCCACAGATTCCAAGTCCGCCGAGCATCTTCGCCTCGTCACGCACACCAATCTGACGCAGCTCTATTCTTGTACGGTAAACCGATGCAAGATCCTTTACAAGCTCTCTGAAATCCACTCTGCTTTCAGCTGTGAAATAAAATAATATCTTGCTTCCGTCAAAGGTACAGTCAATATCAATAGGCTTCATTTCCAGCTTATGCTCGGCTATTTTCTGAGCAAAGACCTTCATTATCTCCTGCTCTTTTTCACGGTTCTTCTTCTGCGTTTCAAGATCCTTGTCGGTAGCTATGCGGATTATGCTCTTGAGCGGCTGTACCACCTTGTCGTCCTCAATCTCACGGTTCGCTATAACGACCTCGCCGCACTCAACGCCTCTTGCGGTTTCCACTATAACGTGACTTCCGCACTTGACCGTATTTTTATTTGGGGAAAAGTAGTATATCTTCCCGACATCCTTGAATCTGACTCCTATAATTTCAGTCATTTTTACCCTTTCTTATTTGCCTATTGTAAAACAGCAAACAGCTTTGCAGGTATATATGCCTGCATCAGCTTTACATTTATATTAGTTCCGTCCATAAGCGCAAAGGCGTTCAGCACCTCGTACAAGGCATACAGCCTTGCCTTAGTCAGACATAGCAAAGGCTCGCCGCCGGTTTCAAGCGCTCTCAGCGACTCGGTCACATTCTCGTACAGTATCGTTATTACCCCGTACAGATCCTCCCTTGTCGTGCAGGCGGTCATTGCAGCTGCGGCCGAATATTCGTCCTTCTTCGATAATGCCTCTGTCACCTTTTTGGCTGTATCATACAGCTTTATGCGCTTTTCGTCAGAGAGTATATCCCGTATTCTGCCCGGATTTGTCCCGTACAGCTCTACCGCCCGTTTCGCCGTGTCGCTGTCATAACCGTTGTATTCAAGACAGGAAATGCATTCTTCCGCCGTCATGTCCGATACCGGTATGCACACGAGCCTCGACTTTATCGTTTCAAGTATCTGCGAGGTGTTTGAGCAGGTGAAAATGTAACGGTTATATTTTGACGGCTCTTCTATCGCCTTGAGCAGAAGGTTCTGCTGCTCCTCCGTCATTTCCTCGCAGTCCTCATAGATGAAAACACGGGTGTCGCTGTCATTGGGGAGCGTTGAAGCAAAGCATACATTATCACGCACGCTTTCCTTGCTGTACTTTTCGCCCTTGGCATAGATAACGTCTGCGTGTTCGCCCGTTATGATATTCCGACAGCTCCTGCATCTGCCGCACGGCATATTGTTTTCGGGTTCACGGCACAGATACAGCATAGCGCACCACTTTGCGAAGGTGCGCTTGCCTATGCCTTTTTCACCCGTCAGCATTATTCCGTGGGGAAGCCTGTCGCTTTCGGCTGTTTCCGCCAGCAGAGCAGTCTCACGTTGTTTGCCGAACAGCTTTATGCTGTCACAGCTTGCATTGCTTGCAGACATCAGACTTTCTCAAATCTCTCTATGTTCGTCACGAAGATAGTCGCACCGCCGACAAATACCTCGACAGGAAAGCTGGTGTAGCTTCCTACGCCGTATGATGCGGCGGAAGGAACAAACTGCTTTCTCTTGTGCGAATGATCCTTGATAATCTCGATTATCTCGTCTATCTTGTCGTCCTCAGAGCAGATAAGAAATGTCGTGTTACCTGACATTAAAAATCCTCCGGTCGAGGCAAGCTTGGTGGCCTGAAAGCCAGATTTTGTAAGTGATGATGAAACTGAATGAGCATCATCATTATTTACGATTGCATATATTAATTTCATAAAGATTACCGTCCTTTCTGTATCGGGCTATCCTTGTGAGTTTGAATTTCGAAATAATTATAACACATTTTCTGTATAAAGTAAAGGCAAAACGCATAAACTTCACCGCAAACTTTTGATACGGGCTTGATTTTTTGCCACAGAAATATCCGTTTTTGCGAAAAGCTCACCTTCAGCATAAATCATCAACGTGACGGTTTTCTGCATATTGTCCGTAAACGTACACTGCAAGCGGTTTCACGGCCTGTTTTTCGCAAAACTCATTCATCGTTTTTCATCACCTGTGATTTATGCCTGTTTTTTTCGTCAGACAACTATCGGAATATCTGCTATTCCCTTGTCACGAAGTGCCCTTGCGGCGTCTATCGTGACCACCTCGCCCGGCATTATAAGCGGGATCCCCGGCGGACACGGCGCAACCGCACCTGCGCACACCTTGCCGACCGTCATCATCACAGGCAGTCTCACCTTTCCCGAGAAGTACGCCTTCGCCGGTGAGCAGGCGGTCTGTGTCCTGATATGGACAGGCGGCGAGGGCAGGTTCCTTACGAAAACCGACCTTGGCGTATTCGCCCTCAGCACCGTCTTTATCGTCTCAAAATCGACATCCGTCGAGCCGCTTCCGAACAGCAGTACACAGCGGTATTCGTCCGCATATTCGCACTCTATGCCGAATTCCTTCAGCATCTCAGCCATAGCAAAGCCGGTCGAATGCACCGCCGCACAATCGAATGTCACCTTCATATAATCGCTTTGGCTCAGCACATATCCCATATCGGCACAGTGCCGCTTCAGCGCCGTTACCTTGTTGCATATTTCCGCTATATGAAAGGGTTTCTCGGCTATTGTACGGTTGCATCTGTCAAGGCTGTCAAGGATAAGATAGCTCGGGCTTGAGGTCGCCGTGAGAGCCATCGCCTCCTTCGCCATAGCGCAGTATTTCTCGTTTGCTATATGCAGATACGCTCCGCCCGTAAGCACGGGGAGCGTCTTGTGGGCGCTGTCCGCACACATATCCGCACCGAGCGTCATCGGGTGCAGATCGACAGGAGCAAATTTCAGATATGCGCCGTGTGCGTTGTCAACCAGTAAAGGTATACCGTGCGAATGGCACACCTCCGCTATAGCGGAAATATTGCTCATACCGCCGTAATAATCAATTGAATTAATAAATACCGCAAGCGTTCTTGAATTGATTTTTGCCTCTATGCTTTCGGGAGTAACGGCGGCGCTGAGATATTCCTCGGGATATACCCAGGACGGAATAAGCCCAAGCAGAACGCAGGAATTTATAAAGCTACGGTGCGAATATCTGCCGGCGATAACGTGATCCTTGCCGTTGCCCCTCAGCTTTGCAAGGGTGAGCATTGTCTGTATCGCAAGCGTACTTCCCGAGCAGGAGTACAGCGTTCTCTTACTGCCGAACAGCTTTGATGCGTTTTTCTCGCTTTGCGCTATTATGCCCTTTCCGCCGTTTGTGTCGGTATCATAAAGGCTGTCCGCTCCGTCAATTTCGGTAATGTCAAGCTGATCCTCCGTTCCCTTATGCCCCGGCATATAACAGCGTATCGTATGACTTTCACTGTTCTTTACAAGAAAATCGTGTATCGGCGTTGTCATTTCTTCGGCGAAATCTGAAATTTCCATATACTCTCCTTCTTAGTGCGTCTGTCCTTTTCGCATTTGGATAAGCAAATATCCCATATCAGTTATTATTCTAACATATTCTGACGATATTTTCAATTTTTTTGCGATAAAAAACAGAAAAAAGGTTGAATTATTCCGGAAATTTAATTATAATTATAATCAGCAGTAATTATATTATCGAAGCTCCGATAAAAAATCGGTATCAGCAAAAATCAAAATACGGAAAACCGAAAAAATCAAAAAAGCTATGTAAACCTGTACGGGTTTACGGAATTTATGGTACAATCAGTGATATTTTTAATGAAAGGGAGTAAATAAAATGGCGGCACCTAAAAGGAGAGGCAGACCGAGAAAAGAAGAATCTGCCGCAAAAAATACAAGCGAAAATAAAAAGACCACAGCTAAATCAGCTACAGCAAAGAAAACTACGGCAAAGAAGCCGTCAGCATCTGCTAAAAAGACGCTGAAACCGCAGGGAGATACGGTTTTTGCGCTTGATATAGGCACAAGGACGGTCGTAGGCGTACTGGGTTTTATGGACGGCGAAACCTTCCGTGTGACCGATACCGAGAGCGTTCCGCACCTGAAGCGTGCAATGATAGACGGACAGGTAGAGGATATTGAGCAGGTAGCAAAGGTAGCACGCACCGTAAAGGAAACACTCGAACAGAGAAACTCCATCAGGTTGACAGAGGTTTCTGTAGCCGCCGCAGGCCGTGCGCTCAAGACCTACCGTGTGTCGATGAATTTTGACGTTTCGGATAAGAACACTATCACAGCGGATATGGTGCGCACAATGGAGTGCGAAACGATACAGAAGGCGCAGAAAGGGATAGACGAGAAGTACAGCAACGAGGACGCTGTATTCTACTGCGTAGGTCACTCGGTAGTGCATTATTACCTTGACGATTACGCAATGGTAAACCTTGAGGGGCATAAGGGCGACAAGGTCACTATAGAGCTTATCGGCGCATTTCTGCCCGAGGTCGTAGTAGAGGGTCTGTATGCCGCTACGGACAAGACGGGTCTTAAGGTAAAGAGCATGACGCTCGAGCCTATCGCCGCAATGAACGTGATAATCCCGCCGGAGATACGGCTTATCAATATTGCTCTTGTGGATATAGGCGCAGGTACGTCTGATATTGCGATAGCCCGTGACGGCGCTATAGTAGCCTATGCGATGGCAACAGTCGCAGGCGATGAGATAAGCGAGGATATTGTAAGGAAATTCTTCGTTGATTTCAATATGGCGGAGAGCATGAAAATACAGGCGAGCGGCGACACGGACAGCATTACATACCGTGACATTTTCGGCAGGGAGCAGACAATATCCAAGGCTGATTTCTTCGAGAAATGCAGTCCGTCCGTTGACAGCCTTGCGGATGTGATAAGTCAGGCGGTATGTGACGCAAACGGTCAGAGCCCTGCCGCAATGTTCCTTATAGGCGGCGGAAGTATGGCTAACGGCCTTGCGGACGCACTTGCGGACAAGCTCGGAATAGATCACGGAAGGGTCGCTGTAGGCGGTCAGGAATTTATGAAAAACGTTGATTTGGGCGACAGGAAGCTGGGTCCTGAGTATGTAACTCCTGTCGGCATTGCGGTCACTGCCTGCACCAATATGGCGTATGATTTCTCGACCGTGACGCTAAACGGCGAGCAGGTAAGGGTGTTTGATACAAAGTCGCTCAGCGTATTTGAGCTTCTCGGCTCGGCAGGCTTCAAAACCTCTCAGATAATGGGACACAGCGGCGCAGGACTTAAGTTCACTCTTAACGGCGAAACGAAGATGCTCAAAGGCACTGCGTTTATTCCTGCGGTAATCACTGTAAACGACAAGCCTGCCGCACTTACAACAAAGATAAAGCAGGGCGACAGCATAACGCTTACGCCTGCGGTGAACGGTGAAAACGCACACGCATTTGTCCGTGATTATGCGGACGATATTTCAAGGGTAAGCGTCATATTCTGCGGTGAAAATGCGGTAGCCGGAAAACGTGCCTACGCAAACGGAAAAGAAGTCGGCAAGGACTATGAGATACAGCCGCTTGACAATATAGATATACACGACGCAAGAACGCTCGGAGCGTTCCTTATGCAGTACGGCGGAGATACGCAGACCGCAACCGTATATGTAAACGGCGAGGAAAAGTCCGAAAGCTATGTTCTTTGTGACGGAGATATACTGGGCTTTGATAAGGGCTCGTCTTCTGAAGCGGTACAAGCCGCCGTTGCCGCTGAGAGCGCATCGGGAGTGCAAACGGCTGAGAATATACAGACAGCAGAGCAGGGAAATTTTGTATCCGTAATCTTCAACGGCGTTCCGACCGATCTTCCCGAAAAGGAGAGCAAAACTCCGTATATGCTTATAGACCTGTTTGAAAGAGCAAATATTGATATTGAAAATCCCACACGCAGAATTGTGCTTACGGTAAACGGGAAAAGTGCGAAGTTCACCGACAAGATACAGTCGGGCGACATTGTGGTAATAAAGCAGGAGGACTGACTTGCATATCAGGAAACTAACGGCACTCACGCTTGCCGTCATAATGCTTGCCGGCTGTTCGGAAATCGACTATTCCTCAGTGGCTTCCGATAACAGTGCGGATACCTCGTCAAACGGGGAAACATCTGTACCGCAGGCGATTATTGTGACCGAAAATAAAACCAAAGAATACAAAATCAACAAATCAAATTTCAGCTATGTTCTTGAAGCGGAAAAGACGGAAGGAACAAAGCTGATCTCGGATGACAGAAAGTACAGCGGCGAGGGATATATCACAGTGGGCGCTTACAAATCGGTATCGTTTGATATGGAAGTGCCTTCGACACAGTTTTACGATATTGCAATAACCGCACTGTCAGACGACGGCGGAAGCATCACTCTTATTGTTGACGGCGACAAGCAGATAAACAGCGAAAACGGCAGCTATAAGCGTATGAACGGCGAACTGTACGGAGCGTATAACATAGTACAGAGCGATACGTTCGAGAGCCATTCGTTATGTCCTGTATATCTTACGCAGGGAACGCACAGGATAACTCTCCAGACGGTAAAAAACAGCGTTTCTTTAGACAGGATAACTGTAAAGAACACGGAAAAAGCGGACGAAAAGCGTTACTCACACGCAGGAACGTGGATCTCGGGCAAGGATGTAAACACCGACCGTATTGAGCTTATGGATTATCTCAAAAGCATTTACGGCAGGAAAACGCTTACGGCGCAGGCCGTAACGCCTAACACGAATACCGAAATTGACGCAATCGTAAAGAACACGGGACGGTTTCCTGCGATAAGAGCGAGCGATTTAAGATACTATACGGCAAGCGGTGCAAAGCTGGTGAAAAACAATACGGATATTCAGCTTTCACAGGAATGGGCTAAAAACGGCGGTATAGTGTCATACGCATGGTACTGGTATACGCCCATAGGAAAGCCTACCTTCTACCGTGACGAAAGCACATTTGACATCGGTGCGGCTGTAAGCGACTATGAGGATCTGGCGGTAATGAATGAGGAATCGCTGGCACAGCTTCTTGAGGACGAAACGATATCGGAGGAATGCTATGCTGTGCTGTCGGATATGGACGCAATAGCAAAACAGCTTTCCGTTCTCAAGGACAGCGGTGTTACGGTGCTTTTCCGACCGCTGCCTGCAAGCAGTGCGGGGCTGTACTGGTGGGAAAAGAACAGCAAGACTTATAAATGGCTGTGGCAGACTATGCACAGACGCTTTGACGAGCTGTACGGGCTGTCAAACCTGCTGTGGATATACACGGCGGATATTGACCCTCAGATGTTCCCCGGTGACGATTATGTCGATATAGTCGGCTGTGACGTATATGACAATACCGATACCGCTCATCTTGCGGCGATGTATGCAACGGATTCATTAACGCTGAACAAGCGTATGCTGGCACTCACGGAGTGTGCCGTATATCCGGACCCTGACATAATGTCAAGGGATAACGCAATGTGGCTGTGGACGGCTATGTGGAACGGTAAATATCTTATCAACGAAAGCGGAGAGCTGACGGGCGACTATATATCGGTAGAACAGCTGAAGAAATTCTACAATCACGAGGCTACTGTCACAAGGGACGAAATAGGAAAACAGGAAGAATAACAGGCGGTGAAACAAGGTGAGCGGAAAACAGAAGATATACGATAAGCTGATAAGCGGCAACGCTTCCGTGCAGAACCGTTATTTTTCCTTCGTTTCATCTCACAGCAGGCTTCACGGGATAATGCCTGCAGCGGCGTGGGGGTACGCATTGCTGTTATATCTTAAGTACAGCGTGTTTCATTTTCCCGACAGAGAATTCGGAGAATACTCGCTGTCGGCTGAGGAAACGGCGGAGCTTTTGTGTAAAGCAGATGTAGTATCGTTTGATATTTTCGATACGCTGATTTTCCGCAGTGTTTCACGAAAAGAAGTTTTCGACAATACGGGCAGAACGCTTGGCATAGAGAATTTCGGCAAAATCAGGGCAGACAGTGAAAATGAGGCAAGAAAAGAAAAGAAAGAGCCGTGCATAAATGATATTTACCGCATTATAGCCGTGAAAGCAGGGCTTACGGACGATGCTGTCGAAGAAGCCGTGAAAGCCGAATGCAATGAGGAATTTTCAGTTTGCCGTGCCGACCCGTTCATGCTTGATGTGTACGGCAGGGTAATCTCCTGCGGAAAAACGGTTATTATCACGACCGATATGTATCTTACCGAAAGCGTTATCTCAAAGCTGCTTTGCGACAACGGGTTTAGCGGTTATGAAAAGCTGTTCGTTTCGTGCGAATACGGGTGCGGAAAATCGGACGGAGGGCTGTATCGGATAATTAAAAACGAGTACGGCGGCAAGAGGATCGTTCATATGGGGGATAATTATATGAGCGATGTCCTGATGGCAGGGAAAGCCGGGTTTGAAGCGGTGTATTATCGCAGAAAAGCATAGATAAAGTGAAATCCGACAGGGTGTGTTCCTGTCGGATTTTAGTTTGTGGAAAAATTATTAATGTACTTCTATTATATCTTCTGGTATTTATCTATGACAACAAGCTACCGATAGTGCTATTTGTCGGACAGCACTTATCAATATGAAAGAGGGAAAGAACCAAAGCAATTAGAAAAAAACTTCTAAGCAATTACAATCCCAACCATAGTTGGCTCGGCTTGACCGAGAAACAGAAGCTCACCCCTTTTAAATGTTAGAGGGTAACAGCGTAATGATGGTGCTATGGGAAAACAATCCCCACCGTCACGGCTCGGATTTGTTTGAGAGATATTAAAGACAGATTTTCTGAACTTTGTATTGATAAAAGCCTAACTTTTACCAGCCGTGCCACCTCCCCTTTTTCGAGGGGAGGCAAGGGTGTTGGCGATTTTCGAGGGATAGTGCGGTTTTTTGAAAGGTTATTGTCGTGCAGTTGTAATGATGTACTCACGAAATTATTAATGCTTTGTCGGTACGGAAAGTGTTTTAGGCGGTGTTGGTGATATGTTTAACAGTGCGAATTTAATAATAATCGGCTTTTCGACAGAGTGAAATCCGACAGGGTGCTCCTGTCGGATTTGTTTTTATATGCCTTCAAAATCCCATTCGGGAGTATACTCGAAGGTCGCACTTTCTTTATCCTGCGTGTAGCCGTCAAAGCCAAGCTGAGCGGCGTAATCGGTAACCGAGTTATATTCAAAAGTGGTAAGTCTTCTTGAAAGATTTTTTATTTCAAGGGCTTTTCCGCAAGGTGTGTACTGGCGCATAAGGCTTATCCTTATATCGCTTACAGGAACGGTGGCTTTAATCATATCAAGTACCTTCATACTGTCGTGACGGCAACCGGGAAGTACGAGGTGGCGGACAAGAACGCCCTTTTTCATCATACCGTTTTCATCAAACTGTACCTTTCCTGTCTGCCTGTACATTTCCGCAATTGCCTTTACCGCAACGGAAGGGTAGTCGGGTGCGGAGGAATATTCACGGGCAAGGTCGGGAGAAGCATACTTGAAATCGGGCAGGTAAATGTCAATCAGCCCGTCAAGCATTTTCAGCGTTTCGACCTTTTCGTATCCGCCGCAGTTATAAACTACCGGTATATGAAGCCGTGACTTTATGCTTGTCAGCACTCCGGCTATAATATCGGCATAATGGGTGGGCGTTACAAGGTCAATGTTATGCGCACCTTTTTCCTGAAGCTCAAGCATTATTTCGCCGAGCCTTTCCGGTGTTATTTCCTTGCCGAAGCCGTCACGGCTTATGGGCATATTCTGGCAGAATATACATTTCAGCGAACAGCCGGAAAAGAATATCGTTCCTGCGCCTCTGCCGTCCGTTCCGGAAATGCACGGCTCTTCGCCGAAGTGGAGTGACGCTTTGGCTGTTTTAAGTCCTTTTACGGAGCAGGCGCCTGTTGTTTTACTGCGGTCTATACGGCAGTTGCGTGGGCAAAGTGTACATAGTGGCATATTATTCTCCTTTAAAAAACCGCTCCTGTTACGGAGCGGTCAATTATCTGCATATTATTCTGATGTTGTGGTACCGGAGGATGCTGCGGAGGAGGTTTCATTATCGGCTTTACTGTCAGCAGAAGAAGCGGAAGCATCGGACGATGTTTTTTCTTCCTTGGTGATGTTCAGCTTTTCGTAATCATATTCGTAATTTACGGCACTGCGCCACTCCTCAAGTATAGCGTTGGTCTTTTCGCTCTGACGTGAGGTTAAAAGCTCTTGCCTTACGGTCTTCCTGTAATCGCTTAAGTCGCTGTCGGTAACCTTTGCATCGCTTACATACTTTACGATATAATATCCGCTGTCGGTGGGGATAAGTCCGCTTATATCGCCCGGCTTTTCAAGGGCGAAAACTGCATCGTAAAGCGCATCGGAAATAAGTCCCTTTGAGTTGAGCACGAGTATCTGTTCGCCTTTGGTAGATTCGGAATATGCACTGCTGTATTCCTTTACCACTGCGTCAAAGTCTGCACCCTCTGCGGTAGCCTTTTTAAGTGCGGCATCAGCCTTTTCCTTTATCTCAGCGAGCTTTTCGTCACGCTTCTTGTCGATCTCTGCGTCATCTGCGCCGCTCTCGTTTCTTGCGGCATTTATCTCGGCATAATCCGAAGATGCAATGCCTACGGCTATATATTTGATATAACGTGCGTCTTTGGGTATCCATACCTTTTTGTACTCGGAGTCGGTGGCATAGCTTGAAGAGCTCTTTTCGTACGCCTGCTTAGCCTCTGCCGTGAGCTTTGTGATATAATCATCGACCTCAGAGTCGGATACGGTAATATCTTTAAGAAGGTAGTCGTTGACTTTTTTCTGTATTGCCGTGTTGGTCTGCCACATCAGGAATGTATCCTCGGTAAGACCGAAGCCTGCGATATATTCATTGAAAAGTTCTTTTTCCTTTTCGAGAATCTTTTCATCGTTGGCACTGTCATCTGTGCCGGAGGTATCATCGGCGCTTATGCCGAGTGCGGTCTGCGCCTTTTTCTCAAATGAGGCGTACCAGTCGCTGAGATTCTTTGTATAGGCCTTTTCGACCTCAGCCATTTCTTCTTCGGTAAGCTGATCGAGTCCCAGCTCCTTGGCTTTTCTGAGTATCAGCTTTTCGTTGGTCAGCATATCTATTATATTCTTTCTGTACGCCTGAGCATAGGAGGCATAAGCGGAATTTGTTTCGTCAAGTCCGTAATTTGCTATGGTGAAGGAATACTCGGGATAGAAATCCTTGAATTTGACCTGATAATATTCCTTTTCTTCATCCGAAAGTGAGTCTGAGGTGGCCCATGCCACTATGTCGTCGTCTTTTGCCGTCCAGATGTTTTCAACGCTTGTTGTGCCGCTGTCAGTACCTGATGTAAGAATGCTGTCGCTGCAGCCGGAGAACATCATTGTACAGGCGAGTATTGCGGCTGTCGCCGCTGTTCTTTTCTTCATTTTTATTAGATCCTTCCTTAAAATGAGCAGTAGGATATTTGTGTAAATTGCATAACGTACTGCTGTGACTATATAAGTATATCACAAATTTTCAAAAAATCAAAACAAATTTTCGAAAAAGAGGGTGAATTTTTTGTGAAAATGTGTTATAATTATATCCGATATAATGAGATAGCTGTAAAATCGTATTTTATTGCTGTCTTTTCTGATTTTTCCGGAGGTAGATTTAAGTTGAAAAAGCTATCAAGATATATAAAAATACTGGCGCTTGCCTTGTCAGCGGTACTGACGCTCTGCGCCTGCTCGGGCGACGGTGCAAGCTCGGGTGAAAGCTCATCGGCACCTGACTATTCGCTTGATACATCCGCCAAGGTCGGATATGTATATAATGAAGAAATATCAAGGGACAACATGACATTTATGTTTGAGAAAAGCCGTAAGGATATTGAAACGGCGCTCGGTCTTGAAACCTGTTATGTTGACGGCGTTGCGGTGTCACAGTTTGAAAATGCCGTAAAAGCGCTCAAAAACGAGGGCTGCAGTATCATAGTATCGGCATCGCACGTTTTTGCAAACTCGGCGCTCAGCTATGCGAAAAAGGATAAGGACGTATACATACTGAGCTACGGCGGCACGGCATCGCTCACGAACCTTACAACGTTCCGACCGAAGCTGTATCAGCCTGCGTTCGTCTGCGGAACGGTAGCGGCGTGGAATTCTTCATCTCACAAGATAGGAATAGTCGCAGACGATCTTATGTACTGCTCGAACGGCGTTATAAACGCATTTATCCTCGGCATACAGCAGATATACAAGGAACGAGAAACGGATGTCGAAATAATCTATGCGGAAACCAAAGCGCAGACGGAAACTGCGGTAAATACGCTTGAGGGCAAGGGCTGTGATGTTATATTCTCGTATCAGTCGAATGATTACTGTATGTACTACTGCGATTCGATCGGAATGAGGTCGATAGGTTTTACAAACGATATGGCTTATTCGGCGCCGAAATACGGGCTTGTAGGGTATTATCTCAACTGGGCTACGTTTATCACGGACACGGTGAGAACCTGCATAAACGATAACTTTATGGCGGAGGTTTATGTCGGAGGCTTCAGTGAAGCGTTTGTGAAGCTGACACCTTATTCTGCAGCCTGCAAGAAGGAAACGCTCACTATAGCGGATACTCTTTATGACTATGTAAAGAAAGGCAAGGCGAAGATATTCGAGGGTGAAATCCGTGACAAGGACGGCCTTGCAAGAGTGGGTGCGGGAGCAACGCTTGACGATATGCAGGTGCTGGCGATGGATTATCTTGTTTACGGGGTAACGTATATAGATAATATTATCGACCCTGTGCCGAATCCCACAACATCAGACCTTATAGTGAAGAAGGAATATGTTTCGTAAGGCGGATGGTGCTGTGACAGAAAGCCGATAAGGGCTGAGGCGGTGCGGATGCCGGGAGATTCTGATAAATTACGCCGATGAGAAAATCATCGGCGTTTTTGTTTGTGGGGGTTTAATAGGGCGGCAGATATGTTTTTAGGAGCGAAAAGCTCCCTTATGCGAAAAAACGCATAAGGGAGCTTTTTGTTATGCTTATTCGCCGTTGTAAAGCTCGTAGTAGGTCAGGGCATCTTTCATAAAATGCTCGGTCACGTTGAAGTAATCGGCTAATTGCCAAAGCTCTGTAAGGCCGCTTCTGATTGCTTTGATAAGCGTTCTTCTGGTGAACGTGTGGGTCACAGCCCACGCTGTAGCACGGCGTTCGCATCTGCCGCGGGGGATGACGGGACAGCTTGCGTCATAGAAGGCGCCGGTCATGCAGTGTCCGAGCTCGTGAACGGTTTTTTCTTTTCGGTCGGCTATACTTTTCACTTTATGAGGGTCTATGGCGATAATGCACATACCGTCGGTGCATTGGCTCATAGCGCCCTGTTTGCCCTTCATACGCATATCTACAATAAGTATATCGTTATCCTGTGCGGTTTTTATAAGCTGTTCCAATTATCATTGCCCTCCCTTCAGAGCATTGCATCGGTTTACTTCTTTCCGTCCTTTTCTTTGCTACGGCGGAGCTCAAGCTGGAGCATAGCAAGACGTTTTACATCGTCGAGTACATCGTCGTCTATTTCGGTTTCACCGAAAAGTGCAAATTTAAGGCGGGGGTCGGATACCCTTGCGGTATCGCCGCTCATAAGAAGCGTGTCTGTGTCTGTGCCGAAATATTCGGCTATTTTCAATAATGTGGCGAACGGCGGCTCACGCTTTCCTGTTTCGTAAAGACTGTATGCCTGCTTGGTTACGCCGAGATATTCGGCTACCTGCGCCTGTGACGCACCTTTTGCTTTACGAAGCTGTTTTATCCTCTCGGAAAATGCGCCTGAAACTGTGCCGGAGTTTGTGCTCATTTAAGGTTCATCCTTTCATATTGACGTTCTGTTGTCTGAGATAATTATAACAACATTGTGTTGAATTGTCAATAAAAGAAACAAAGTGTTGTCAAAGATTGTTGCTGTTCAACGAAAATGATGAATTTGTGCTACAAACAGTTGACAAATAGTCCTGCGTGTGCTATCATTATGACAACGGAAAGTTGCAACAGCTTTCACGGTTATCATTTTTGAAACGCTTGATAATTCCTATAAAGGCTATTATAGCGTATTTTGTGTACTAAAAAACGTACACGATTTCGAAAATGAAGAAAAAATCAGAAAAACGGAGGGGATATATGTACAGATGCTTAAGATGCGGAGGAACGTATGACAGCAATGAGTTGACACGGACGCTTCAGTACCGTGGAGAATATCAGGGAACGGCTGCATATGAAACCGAGCGGAGCTGTCCTGCCTGCGGGTACGATGTGGAGTATTGCGGAGAGTGGAGCGACGACGGGTACGATTATGACGAACTGTTATAATCAAGGCGAAAACGGTCAGGAATGGGGAGATATACACGGAAAGAAGAAGGGGCATAGAAATCACGCAGGAAATTCTTGATAAAATCAGCCACTGTATCGAGCTTGGGTACAGCGATGTGCAGACGGCGGAATTGCTCGGGATACATCGCACAACGCTGAGAAACTGGAAGCTGACGCACGATGAAATAAGGAGATTATATCAAAGTGACGGACAAGACGGTGACGAGGAGAGAAAAAAGCAGGTCGAGGAGGCATTGCTGAAGCGTGCGATAGGATACACGCAGACGGAAATCACAAGGCAGGTCGGAAAGGACGGTAAGCTGGGTGTTGTCAAAACAGTTGAAAAACAGGTGATGCCAAGCACAACGGCGCAGATCTTCTGGCTGAAGAACAGATGCGGTTACGAGTGGGACGGCGGAGTGGTTGACGATGAGGAAAACGAAGGAGGAGTTGTGGTGATACCCGAGGCGAGAACAGAGAATGAGGGTGAATTCTGATGAGGGGGGATGGGGAACGGGAGAGGGTTATATGGCAAGGGTGGTGAGGGGAGAGTTGTGGCAGGGATTGTGATTGCTTAGAAGTTTTGAAGATAGTACTCCTATTAATTTCAATCCCCACCGTCTTGACGGCAGAGCGACTTAGTAATTATAAAAGTCGGATATATCAAATAAAAACGCTGTAATATTTAGGCTTGTGGCTTGCCGTCAAGCCACCTCCCCTTTTTCGAGGGGAGGCAAGGGTGTTGGTGCGGGGCAAAGGGTTGGCAAGTATTTTGTGAGGGTTGTGGGGATGGAGAGGGTCGATGCGGCAATCCCTCCGGTAGTCGCCCGAATTTTTTCGGGCGACAGCACCTCACCTTTGACAAGGGAGGCAAGGACATGGTGCTGAGCGAGGGGGTATGGGGTTTTGAGAGGGCTGTGGGGATGGTGGGAAGTTGGGATGGTGGGTAGGTGGGGATAGCGATGGATTTACAGAAAAACGGGAGGTGTTGCTGAGATGAAAGATAACGATGTAAAAGGCGGAAGGAGGGTGGTATGGTCGCCGCAGGAAAGGCAGGCGGAGTTTATGCAAAGGGGAGAGTATGAGGCTTTGTACGGGGGTGCCGCCGGCGGAGGTAAGTCTGACGCACTTCTGGCGGAGGCACTCAGGCAGGCGGATAAGGCTTGCTACAGGGGGATAATTTTCAGGAAAACGTATCCGCAGCTGACGGAGCTTGAGGACAGGTCGCAGACGCTTTATAAAGGTGCATATCCTGCGGCGAGGTACAACAAGACCAAGCACTGCTGGAGCTTTCCGTCCGGGGCTAAAATCTATTTCGGGGCGATGCAGCATAAGAAAGACAGGCTTAACTATCAGGGCAAGCATTATGACTTTGTGGGGTTCGATGAACTTACGCAGTTTTCCTTTGACGAATACAGTTATATGTTTTCGAGAAACAGGCCGGGCGGAAAAGGCACGAGGGTGTATATCAGAGCAACGGCGAATCCGGGCGGACCGGGCCATTCGTGGGTAAAGCAAAGGTTTATAACGGCAGGCGAGCCGATGAAACCGATAATAGAAGAACATAAGGTGAAAAAGCCCGACGGGGCGGAGATAATCATAAGAAAATCGAGAGTGTTCATCCCGGCGAGTGTATTTGACAATAAGGAACTGTTGCGAAACGATCCGGAATATCTTGCGAGCCTGTCTATGCTTCCGACCGCCGAGAGAAAGGCGCTTCTGTACGGGGATTGGAACAGCTTTACGGGGCAGGTTTTCACCGAATGGAGAGATGACCCGGAGCATTATTGCGACAGAAGATGGACGCACGTCATAGCGCCGTTTGAGATACCTCGCCACTGGGAGATAGTGAGGGGATTTGATTTCGGGTATACAAGGCCGTTTTCGGTAGGGTGGTATGCGGTGGATACTAAAGGGTGCATCTACAGGATAAGAGAATACTACGGCTGTACGGATAAGGCAAATGAGGGCATAAGGCTTGAGCCGTCGGTAATTGCCGAGAATATCAGAAAAATAGAGCGTGACGATCCGAATATAAGAGGGAGAAATGCGTACGGGGTCGCAGACCCTTCAATATTCGATAAAAGCCGTGGAGAAAGCGTCGCCGACCTTATGGCACGGTCGCCTAACTTTATAATCTGGTCGCCGGGGGACAACGCAAGAATATCGGGTAAGATGCAGTACCACAACAGGCTGGCGTTCAACAGTGACGGGGAGGCGATGTTCTATTGCTTCAACACCTGCAGAGAGTTTATCAGGACTATTCCTGCGCTTATGTATGACGAAAAGAACGTGGAGGATATTGACACAACGATGGAGGATCACATATATGACGAATGCAGGTATGTCCTTATGGAGCATCCTATTGCCGCACCGGTAAAGCGTGGTGAGGTTCCTGCAGGTGACGATCCTCTCGAACAGAGAAAGCCCGAAAGAGCGGAATCGTTCTATATGATGTGATTATGAAAGGAGAAATATGAAGAAAATCGGTAAGGAGCAGGTGCGTAAGGCAAGGCAGACGCTCGCAAAGTATAAGGAGGGGAAGGCGGTACTCGACAAGAGAATCGTGTCAAACGAGCAGTGGTGGAAATTAAGGCACTGGGGCGAAATAGGCTGTGACAAGGACGATACAAGGCCTATGCCGGCATCGGCGTGGCTGTTCAACTCGTTGGCAAATAAGCACGCTGACGCTATGGACAATATACCTGAGCCTGCGGTGCTTCCGAGAGAAAAAAGCGACGAGGAGGTCGCAAAGCAGTTATCGCTGATACTTCCTGCGATACTTGAACGCTGTGGCTACGAAAAGCTGTACAGCGACGGCTGGTGGTACAAGCTCAAGAACGGCAGTATGTGTACGGCTGTTGTATGGGACCCTGACGCTGACGGCGGTATGGGGGATATAGCGATAAGAAACGCAGATATTCTGAATCTGTTCTGGGAGCCGGGTATAAAGGATATTGAGGAGAGCGCAAACCTTTTCTATGTGACGCTTGTTGACCGTGAGCGGCTGAATCTGATGTACCCGGAGCTTTGCGAAGATGATACCGAAAGCGTTGCGGGCGGTACTGAAAACGTGGAAAAGTACAAAACGGAGGATAAGACGGACGACAGTGCGAAGGTCGAAGTTGTCGACTGGTACTACAAGAAAACGATAAACGGCAGAAAACAGCTCTGCTACTGTAAATTCTGCGGCGACAGGGTGATATATTCGAGCGAGGACGATGAAAGCTGTGCCGACGGATTCTATAAACACAGCCGTTATCCCTTTGTTATGGATACACTGTTTGTGCAGGAGGGAACTCCGTGCGGATTCGGCTACATAGATGTTATGCGTGACGCACAGATGTATATAGATAAGCTGTCGCAGGTCGTTCTTGAGCATACGGTGATGATGAGCAGAAAGAGATATTTTATCCGACAGAACAGTGCGGTGAACGAAGCCGAATTTGCCGACTTAAAAAACAGGTTCGTTCACGTTGCGGGAAATCTCGGCGATGAGGATATAAGGGAGATAAAGGCAGAGCCGCTGGACAGCTCGGTGATGAATGCACTGAGCTTCAAGATTGACGAACTGAAGGAAACGAGCGGAAACAGGGATTTTTCTCAGGGGTCGGTTTCAAACGGCGTTACGGCGGCAAGCGCCATTGCGGCTTTACAGGAGGCAGGTAGCAAGCTGTCGAGGGATATGATAAAGGGAACGTATTTTGCGTTCCAGCAGGTGTGCTATCTGATAATAGAACTGATAAGGCAGTTTTATGATACGCCGAGGAGCTTCAGGATAACCGGGGGATATGACGCTTTTGACAACTCTGCCATAAAGGAGCAGAGCAGGGAGCTTTTCGGGGTACAGCTTGGTACAAAGAAGCCTGTTTTCGATATAGTATGTACGGCATCGAAGAAATCGCCGTTTTCCAAAGCTTCGCAGAATGAACTTGCAAAGCAGCTTTTTCAGCTTGGATTTTTCAATCCGGAAACGGCGGTGCAGGCACTGGGCTGTCTTGCAATGATGGACTTTGAGGGAAAAGAAGAAATTGAGCGTGTAATAAGGGATAACGCAGGAATGAACGAGGTGAAGATATGACAAGAGTAAGAATAGACAAGTCGGGTCTTGGCAGGGATATTTATATCACGGGACACTGTGCGAACGAAAACAGCGGATCGACAGAGGCTACGCTTGTATGTGCGGCGATGACAACGCTTGCGCAGACGATAGCGCAGAATGTTTTTGACAGCGAGGACACGGGGGATACCGATATTATTGATGTTACGCTGAGAAGCGGTCAGGCGGTCATAAGCTATGTGACGGATGACGACGGGCTGAACACGGCGGTTGACGGGATATGCAAGGGGTTTGATATGCTGGAGGAAAATTATCCGGAATATGTATCCTGCTACAGAAGTGAGAGGTAAATATGGAAGTAACAGAGAATGTGCAGGCGACAGATAACGGTAAAGAAAACGCTGAAACAAGTGAAGAAGTAAAGGTACAAAAGAGTGAAGAAAGCCTGAGCGAAAACAATAAACCGGATAAAGCCGAGGGAGAGCGAAACGAGGATAAGGCGGAGCTTTTCAGGCAGGCGGTGCTTAAGTCAAAGCGTGAGAGGGCGGCAAGGGCAGAACGGATATTGAGCCTTGTGGCGCAGTTTTGCGGAGCGGATAAATGCGACTATGACGGAATAGAAAATGCGGTATCCGAGAGGAACTTCGAGCGGTGCAGAAGAAACGATATGGAGTACAGGCTGGAGCGGTGGCAAAAGGAAAGCGAGGAGGTAAAGCAGACATATCCTCAGTTTGACCTTGCAAAAGAAATGAGTGACAGAAGATTCTTTTCGCTGTGCTATAAGGGCGTGGGGCTTGAGGAGGCTTATCTTATCGTGCATAAGGACGAGCTTTTTACCGCCGCAATGGAATATGCGGCATCTGAACTTATGAGAAGCGGTGCGTTCTGTAAAAGCGGCAGAATGAAGGAAGGTGCGCTGTCACCTGCGGGAGAGTTTACGAAAAGCGAGAAAAGCCTGTCTAAAAATGAGCGGAAGGAGCTTATCAGACGGACGGAGAGAGGGGAAAGAGTGGTGCTTTGATCGTTTATGAATGAGAAGGAAGGTGGTGAGATATTAATATTGCAACGGGAGGGCAGGCGGGAATTTAAAAAAGCCGCAGCCGCACGGGGAAAAGTTTTGCGGCAGAAACGATAAGAAAAAACGATAAGAAAATAGAAAGATGACGGTATCAGCCGTCGGGAAAGGAAATCTATATGAAGATGAGAGAAGTTAAATTAAATCTGTTCGATGTGCAGACAACAGGACAGGCAAGTCTGTCCGCCGAGATGAAAACGTTCTATGAGAACACGCTGATAGATATGGCGGAGCCTAAGCTGGTGCATGACCGCTTTGCAGACAAATATCCGATACCCAAGAATAACGGCAAGACGATAGAACTGAGAAAGTACAGCTCGCTTGCAAAGGCGACAACGCCGCTTGTCGAGGGCGTTACACCTGCGGGAAATATGCTGTCGGTAACAGCTAAGACGGCAACGGTGAATCAGTACGGCGACTATATCAAGCTGTCGGATATGCTGGAACTTACCGCAATCGACAACAATGTAGTGCAGTCAACAAAGCTGCTCGGCAGTCAGTCGGGAAGAACGCTTGACACGATAACAAGAGAGATAGTTAACGCAGGAACGAATGTTATATATGCCTGCGGCAAGGACGGGAGCGAGGTGCTGTCAAGAGATGAACTGAGCAAGGACTGCGTTTTATCGGTGGATACGGTATTCCGTGCCGCCGCACAGCTTGAGAGCATGAATGCAGACGGAATAGACGGGGAGAGCTATGTTGCGATAATTCACCCTTATGCCGCCTATGACCTTATGAGAAGTGCGGAGTGGGTCGATGTGCATAAGTATGCCGATCCCGAAAGCATATTCAAGGGGGAGATAGGCTCGCTCGGCAATGTGAGATTTGTAAAAAGCACGGAGGCGAAGATATTTGCCGATGAAAGCTGTCCGCAGTTCTATCAGCTGACCTCCGACGCAAATTTCCTTGAGGGAAAGGACTATTATACGAAGTCGGGCGACAGCTATCAGAAGGCAAGCGTTTCGGCGGGCGGACAGGTCACAGCCTCGACATATTACGAAAAGAAGGCGCTTGCGGTGTTCTCTACTCTGGTTATAGGAGCGCACGCATATGCGGTGACGGACGTTGCCGGCGGCGGTCTTCAGCATATAGTAAAGCAGCTCGGCTACGGCGACGATCCTCTGAACCAGAGAGCGAGCGTGGGCTGGAAGGCGGTACGCACAGCCGAGATACTTACGGACGAGTATATGGTGAGAATAGAAAGCTGTTCTCCTGTTTATTCGGAAAAGACGAGCGCAAATTAAAGCCGGTAAAGGACAACCGGAATAAGCGGCACAGGGTCACTGCAGGGTATGGTGACAGCAACGGCAGTGCGGGAGGGTAAGGGGAATAATATTGCAAAGGAGAAATATATGAAAGAAAATTTAACTGAGCTTGTGGCGGTAAGGCTGTTCAAGGACAATGACAAGTACAACTCGGATGTGTTTGTATCGGTGAACTGCAACAATTATCTTATACGCAGAGGTGAAACGGTGATGGTGCCGTTGTTCATAAAAAAGGAACTGGACAGAGCAGAGCTTCAGAGAAAGAGAGCGGAATACTACCGTGATGAAGGCTGGAAGCAGTCGCTGATAGTGCAGGAGGGCAAGTGATGACGGTAAAGGAAGTCATTGAAACGGTTGACGCACTGCGACCGAACGAGATTGCCGCAGAGGACAAGAGAAAGTGGCTTTATGAGCTTGAAAGCAGAATATATGAGGATCTGTATGTTACGCACGAGCATGAGGGGATTGGGTTTACCGATACGGAAAAGATCACGAGCGACGGTACAACGGAGCTATTTATAAAGGCTCCGCACGATGAGATATACGTTCTTTATCTTTGCTCGCTGATAGATTTTTATCATGCGGAGTATGAGAGATATGTCAATGACAACGCTCTGTTTGACGCTTTGTATGAAAGCTGCTGCCGTTTCTGGAACAGCAGGCATATTTCGTGCGTGAGAACCGAGATCACGGGATAGGAGGAAGAACTTGGCGGTAAGAGAAATAACGGGTGGTACGGAAAGTGCCGTAAAGTTCGGCGGTATCGATCGCTCGAACGGTACGCCGCTTGGATACTGGCAGGAGCTGTGCGGTATGGATTTTACCGCTTTTCCTGCGCTTAAAACGGTAAAGCCGTTTTCGTACAAGGCGTTGGCTGACGGTATAACGGGGTATATCATAAAAAACGGAGAGATAGTATACACAAAGGCGGACGGTATATATATTTCGGGAGTGAAAACGGCGGTAAATCTCAGTGCAGGGGAAAAACAGCTTGTGTCGCTGGGAGCATACATACTGATAATGCCGGACGAGGTGCTTGTAAATACCGCTGATACGCCTGCAAGCGTGCAGTATACGGCGAAGCCCTCGCTTTCAGGCACGCTGTTCGAATATAACCAGAACCAGACACGGCCTACGGTTTCTATATATAAGCTGTTGTATCTTGATGTGCCTGAGGAAAGCGTAGCGCTGTCAAGCTACAGCGTTGGCGATATGGTCAGGATAGATTATGAATACGGCGGAAAGAAACAGTACCTGTCTGTAGTGATAAGCTCGGTGGGAAAGGAAAGCTACAGTATGGACGGGTGTGTGTCGATTAACTTCGACACGAGTGCATACAGCGATACCTACTATTTTTATACGGAAAAGCGGAAGATGGACAAATTCATGGTGCCTAATATAAAGAATGCGGTCTTAAGCTGTCCGATACCGAAGATGGATTTTATAACAGAGCATAACAACAGGCTGTGGGGGTGTTCGTCGGCAAATCGTGAAATATACTGTTCAAAGCTCGGAAGTGCTACGGAGTGGGGAAGCTATGACGGCATCTCAACTGACGCATGGGCGGCAACGGTAGGCTCTGACGGGGATTTCACCGGAGTTTGCGTGTACGGGGGAGGCGTACTGTTCTTTAAAGAAAATGTCGTTCATATTGTCTACGGCACAAGAGCGTCAAACTTTACGCTAAGCACCGTAAAGCTGAGAGGTGTTCAGAAGGGCAGTGACGGCTCGCTGTGCATATCGGACGGACTGCTTTATTATAAGGCACCTGAGGGGATATTCAGCTTTAACGGCTCTGCATCGGTGAGGATCGACGCAAAGCTGGGTGATGATATTACCGATACGGCGGTGATGACGGCAAACGGAAGATATGTTGTTATGTGTGCGGCTGACAAAACGGTGTATTATTATGACAAGCGCTACTCGGCGTGGTACACAAGGCGGCTTGCGGATGTAATCTCGGCGCACGAGATAAACGGCAGGCTGTATGCCGTTACCCGTGACAGCAATAAAAAGATGAGGCTTGTAACGCTTGTCGGAAACGACAGCGGTTATACGGACAGTGACAGGAGCGAATTCTCTGCGGTCAGCGGCGAGCTTGGCAGGGGAAGTATATTCAGAATATATAAAAAGCTGAGAATGTCGCTGTATCACAAAAAGCAGGACAACGAAACGCTTGAGCTGTCGGCATATATAAGCACTGACGGCGGAGAATGGAGGAAGGTATATGAGCTTTGCAGTGAAAAGGGGAATGGCGAAGAAATAGCTGTCGCTCCTGTAATACCGCTCAGATGCAGAAAGATAAAAATAAAGATATGCGGCGAAGTAAGCGGTGACGCTTATGCGACGCTGTACGGCATATATCTTGACAGTGAAAAGGGAAGTGAGATAAGTGGATAATCTGAATATAAGCTTTGCTCCCGATAAATCTGCGGAGGACAAAGGGCGGATAAATGCGGTAGAGGATTATCTGTCGCTACTTACCGAAAGGATAAAATTCTGTTTTAACGGCATTGATGAGAATATTGCACAGAAGTCTGACGGCAAAGAGGAAAAACAGCTTATTTACAGTACGATTGCAGGCGAAGTGGGACAACTCACCGCTACGGGCAAAAACTGTGAGATATTCAACGACTATGAAAATAATATCGCAAGCTCGCTTTACGCTCACGCCGAAGGAAGCGGCACGAAGGCAACGGCACCCGGTGCGCACGCAGAAGGGAACGGCACCACAGCAAGCAACTCATACGCACACGCTGAAGGGAGAGAAACAACTGCTTCAGGGGAGAGTTCGCACGCAGAAGGAAACAACACCACAGCAAGCGGTTATTGCAGCCATGCGGAAGGATACAATGCTACTGCAAGCGGCGGATACAGCCACGCAGAAGGGTATAATGCCGTAGCAAGCGGTTTTTACAGCCACGCAGGAGGAATAAACAGCGAAGCGAAAGCGGAAGCATCCTTCGCTCACGGCGAGCATGCGGTATCCAATTATCGAGGCGGTGCGGCTTTCGGCATCAGCAACAAGACCAAAGACGCACTTTTGGTTGTCGGAAACGGCTCGCCGGGAGGAAGTTACGAAAGCGATGCACTGGTGCTTGACGATGGCGGGAATCTGTGGGTGGCAGGCAGTATAAAGTGCGGCGGTGACAGCGGAGGTTATACCTTGTCGCCTGCGACAGCCGACACGCTCGGCGGAGTGATGATAGGCGATAACATATCGGTAACGGCTGACGGGGTTATCTCGGTGAATCTGTCGGCATATCTGAAAAACACGGATATAGCGGACTGGGCAAAAGCTGAAAGCAAGCCTGTGTATACAGCGGAAGAAGTCGGAGCGGCAGAGAAAAATCATACACATAATATGTCGGATATTACGGATATGCCCGAATGGACGAAAACCGAGAATAAGCCTGCGTATACGGCAAGCGAGGTTGGAGCGGCGACAGCGGCAGATATTACTGCGGCGGTGAATGCTGTCGAGATCGGCGGAAGAAATCTGCTGTATGACAGCACGGGGAACATCAAAAACGGCTGGAGCGGTAACACTATAATAACGGTTGATGGCGGAATATCAGGAAATAGCCTTGCAATATCCAGAACCGGCTATTCCGGCAATGCACGATATTTTGGCACGAGCAAGAGGCACTTTCTGACGGATTTCAGGGTCGGCACAAGCTACACGCTTTCGGCGTGGATAAAGGTCAGAAGCGATGTCGAGCTTGACGCAAGCGGCTATGTAATGGCAAGATTCCGTTCCGCTGATAATACGAAGCTGCATATTTTACCGCTTACCGTCAACAGCAAAACCAAAAAGGACGAGTGGCTCTACTGCGAAAAGACTTGGACGATAGACGACAGCGACATAGCGAAGCTCGAATGCGTGGCGCTTGCACTTGATAAAAACGGTATGATCGAGGCGTGCAACATCAAGCTCGAAAAAGGCACTAAGGCTACAGACTGGTCGCCTGCGGTCGAAGAGGATACGGAGCGTATCGCAAGCCTTGAAGCAAGAGTGGCGGCGCTTGAGGCTATGGCAGTATCGGGAGGTGAGGTATAATGTTGGATTTTGGCAGATGGATAGTCGAGGTTGCTGTGAACGGCGTTAAAAGCGGCAGTTTTGACAGGGCTTGGGCGGCTATGCAGCTTGGCAATCATTACAGCCGTGACAGAATCACGGCGGAGGATATTGCGAGGTTTGATGAGAAGATGAATGAGTATGAGGCAGAGATGAACGAGGCGGATAATACGGAAATTTACGAGGAGGTTATATGAGCGAAAAACAGAAAAACAAGGATAAGGACAGCGCTCCGGTATATAAGAGCGGATACGGCAACGCACTGAAAAACAATCTTGCAAAGGTTATGGAAAAGAAGAATTTCAGCTATGACGCAGATAAGGACAAGCTGTTCTCACAGTATAAGAACAGCTATGAAAAATCGGGCAGAACGGCTATGCGTGACACGATGGGGAATGCGGCATCGCTTACGGGCGGATATGGCAACAGCTATGCGGTCACTGCAGGTCAGCAGGCGTACAACAGCTATATGTCAAAGCTCAGCGATAAGATACCCGAACTTGAACAGAGGGCGTATGAACGTTATAAGGATGATGAGGAAAGTGCTTATAAACGGCTTAACACGCTTATAGGGCTTGAGAAGTCGGACTACGGAAGATACCGTGACAGCGTTGACGATTATAACACAAACAGGAATTTTGAATATAATAAAAGTAAGGACGCTCTGGCACAGCGTAATTTACAGGCACAGTTTGAACGGGATAATTACGAGAACGACAGGGATTATAACCGCAGGGTATATGAAAACAACAGGGATTATAACCGTAGGGTGAGCGAAAATGACAGGGATTATGCTCAGAAGGTGTATGACAGCGACCGCAATTATCAGATAAAACTGAACAGCTCGCTGAAAGACGCTGTGGAGAATGAGGAAACCGGCAGTACGAAATTTTCACCGAGCGACGCTTATGATTTTATCAGCAAGTACGGGGATAAAATCTACACGGACGAGGAATATATCGAGGCACTATATCAGCTTTACGGTGATAAGGAGGGCTTCTTTGACTGGGTGGAGCAGATGGAGATACCCGGTGACACAAAGGGCACAACGTATCTTGAGCTGTTGTATGAGATACATCCGGAGCTTAAGCCGACAACGTTTAAGAAAATGGGTATGCCTGATGACGAGCTTATAAGAAGAACCGCAACAGGCGGCGGAGCTACGCCTCCTCATTCCCAAAGCTTCTGGTGGTTGAATCAAGGGATGACAAAAAAGTAAAAAAGTCAAAGCAAAGGAGGGGAAATATGAGCAGGATACAGATAATTATAGACAGCATAGCAGGTGCTGTCGGAGCGGTGCTGGGATTTATGTACGGCGAGGTAAACGGCTTGTTCCGTGCGCTTATCGCTTTTATGATCCTGGATTATGTGAGCGGTGTGCTTGCGGCGATAGCGGAGAAGAAGCTGTCAAGTGCGGTAGGCTTCAAGGGGATAGCGAAAAAGCTGCTGATACTTGTGTTCCTGTCGGTAGGTCATATTGCAGACACATATGTGCTTGGCGGTGTGCCTGTCGCTATGACGGCGGTAATGCTTTTCTATATCGCTAACGAGGGAATCAGCATTGTCGAAAACGCATCGGCACTGGGACTGCCGGTGCCGCAGAAAATAAAGAATGTACTAAGGCAAATAAAAAGTAAAAGCGGGGAGGACGACAGTGAGAACAAAGGGCATTGATATAAGCAGGGCACAGGAGCAGTTCGATTTTACGGCGGCTGTGTCGGCAGGCGTGAAGTTTGTAATTATCCGTGCCGGCATACGCACGGACGAGGACACTTATTTCAGACGCAATATCGAGCAGTGCAGAAAGCTCGGAATAGATTTCGGCTGTTACTGGTATGTTACGGCGACGGACACAGCGGAGCTTGACAGGCAGATAAATGCGTGCGTCAAGACAATAGGTGACGAAAAACCGTCATATCCCGTGTTCTGCGACATGGAGGAACAGCGTCAGATAGACAACCTCACAAGCAAGGAAAGAACCGATATGGCGCTTGAGTTCTGCGACAGGCTGAATAAGGCAGGGCTTCCCTCCGGATTGTATGCAAATCCTGCGTGGCTTGAAAGCTACTATCAGAAGGAACGTATTGTTGGAAAGCGTGATATATGGCTTGCACACTGGACCGAAAGCCCGGATTATGCAAGCAGATATGACTACGGGCAGAAAATGTGGCAGTGGGGCATTGACAGTATCGCAGGCAAGGACGTTGACGGGGATATTTGCTTTGTGGATTATCCTGCGATAACGGCAAAATGGTATAAGGAAAACTGCGGTGATATGCCGGAAAAGCCGGAAAAGCCCGTGAATCTGTTTAAAAAAGGCGACAGCGTGAGGGTGAAGCGTGGTGCGAGGTTTACAAACGGAGTAGAGCCGTATTCTTATGTATATGATACAATCTATACCGTTCAGCAGGTGTCGGCAAGCGGCAAGGAAACGCTTATAGGCATCGGCTCGGTGCCTACCGGATGGCTTTATACAGAGAATCTGTACAAGGCGGAAAGTGACGAGATAACGCAGAAATTTGCTGTAGGTGATAAGGTCAAGGTGAATTACGGTGCTAAGACGTATAACGGCGGTTCGCTTGCACTGTTTGTGTACACGAATGTGTACGAGGTTATGCAGGCAGGCTCCGGTGACAGAGAGGACTATATCGTCATCGGTCAGGGCGGGCAGGTCACTGCGGCGGTAAGAGCGGAGGATTTAAAGAAAATATAGCATAAAAATAACGCACAGGCGAACAGCCTGTGCGTTTAGTTTGTAGAAAAAGTCTTATATTTGATGTACTTCTGTTATATCATTCAGCTTAGACTATGACATCAAGTTACGATAGTTCTTTTTGTCTGACAGCACTTCTCGGGTTCGCTATTCGAATTAATACACTTGTCAATATGAAAGAGGGAGACAACCAAAGGGATCAGGGAGAGGGACTGCCGCCCCTATCCCTGTCCCTTAGGTTTTCTCCCTCTTGGCTCCCTCTTTCCTTACCCATACCCTTACCCCGCTGGGGTGTTGGATGAACTAGTAAAACTACCCGAACATTGTATATCCTGTTAATGCAGGGACGCTTAACGCTACACGTCCGCAGGTTAGTACATATATCTTAGGTTAGTAGCGTTTTTTTGAAAGGTTAATGTCAGTGCAGTTGCACTGATACACTCACGAAATTATTAATTCCCTGTGGGTACTGAAAATGTTTTCTGCGGTGTTGGTGATATATTTCACTGCGTGAGCATTGATAATAATCAGTTTATCAACAGCCTGTGCGTTTGTGCTTTTAAAACGTGTTATTATGCTTATCTGTAGGTCGTGAATTCCTGTACCCAGTAATACTTATAAGCATCGTTATATGTGCCGAATGCTACGGCGAGATTTTCAAAATCGGGATTGAGTATATTTTCACGGTGACCCTTGGTGGAAGCCATCCAGCTGTCGACTACTCTCTGTGCGGTAGGCTGACCTGAGCCGAGATTTTCTCCGACGGAGCAGAACTTATACCATAACTCATCATCACTGTAGCCGTATATGGTCTTGAAGTTTGAACCGTCCGGCCGCAGATGGCTGAACTGCTGTTCAATTTCAGTGCAACGTGCCTTTGCCGCCTTGTATGCGTTTGTATCCCATTTATAAGGCTTAAGGCCGTAGGAAACACGAATCTCATTTACGATACGGAAAACCTCCGCCTCCTCTGCGGTGCAGTTTACGGGACTGTCGGTTATGACCGGTGCGGGAGTTGCATTATCCTGCACGGTGGGTTTTGCCGCTTTGGGAACGGTAGTTGCGACAGGCTTACTTTCGGAAAGATAGTCGCTGTGGATATATGTGCCGTCATCGAGCTTATAGTAGCCGGTGTCTGTCAGTGCGGCGATATTTACCGCATCTCCGTAATATTTATAGGAAACGACCTCAGCGCCTTGTAAGCCCTCTTTTCTTGCGGAACAGCTTGAAATGTTTATGTACATTGTGCCGCTGCACTTCTTTTCTGTCCATGCGGGCTTTGGTGCGGCGGTTGTCGCAGGAGTTGTTGCCTTGGTTGTTGCGGGAGCTGTAGCCTTGGTTGTGGCCGCTGTGGTCTGAGTGGTCTTTGCTGTTGTGGTTGCCGATGTAGCCTTGGCAGTTGTTGCTGCCGATGTAGTTACCGATGTTGCTGCCGATGTTGCAGCGGTGGTTTCCTGTGTCTCGTTATGCTTGTTGGCTTTGGTGGGAACCTTTTGTTCCTCGACAGGCGCAGTAGTGGAATATGATGACTCTGAACCGTTGCTGTAGCTGATACCCTCGTCATCGGCTTTGACTCCGAACCATGAGTAACGGCTTGAAAGAACGCAAAGAGCGACTACGACAACAAAACCGCATGACGCACAGCCGATTTTCAGAAAATTGCCGTGTGACTTCTTTTTCCTGTCGTATGTCTGAATCCCGCTTTCCGGGTTTTCGGTTTTGTTTTCTTCGTTCATGTTCATGGGTATCACCTGCCTTTTGCCTGAACTTAACGGTAAGCATAATTTCACACCTATATTCTATCACAAATGCGTTGAGCGTGTCAACAGATACTGAAATTGCCAGAAAATATTTGTAAGGATTGCACAAATTAACGTGTGGCGTTTATGTAAAATCACAATAAAATAAGTCTGTTAAAAATGCACTATTATAAAAGCAAAAGTAGATGTATTTTTATGCAAAAGGTCGAAAAGGTTACAAAACGGTAACAAAATAGTTACAAATTGTTGCGGGTTTGTAATCTTTTATGTTATAATGGCGGTGACGGAAAAGATTTGCTGTCTTTCATGACGGAAGGAAAAGCAACCTTAAAGGTGTGGAGCGGGCGTTATGCCCGTTCCTGCTTTTAACGGAAAAAGCGTTGATTTATCACCTGTCGTTCACAACGGTGGGTTATTATATAAATATATTGATTGTTTGGGGCGTATGCCCGTTTGTTTTGGTTTATACGGAAAAGGATTGATAATGGGAAAACTGATGATACCCGATTATCGTGACGATATTGAGGAAACTATACTTCCTGACAGCGACAGTGAAAAGGAAGCGCAGGAGGCTGATGTAAAGCCTGCGGTTGCCGATACGTCGGAGAATCGGAATGAAGAAAACAACGAAGAAAAAGACAAAGGCAAAAACGGTATATCGGCTGTTGCTGACAGAATCTTTGATTTTCTGGTTATGGCAGGGCAGTATTTCTGCCATATTATAGCCGATGTATTTTCAAAGCCTGCTGTATATGTGGCTTATGCCGCCGTGTTTATATGGAAGCATACGGCGCTGTTCAGGGACGCAGTAAAGAGGACGTTCTGCGAAATAGGCAGCTTCTTTTTTGCACCTTTGTTAAAGTCAAAACGTGTGCTTCAGCGTACAAACAGGCAGATAAGGACCGCAAAGGAGCAGGGCGACAGCAAGAAGGCGGCAAAGCTGTACGGAAGTATAGCGAAGGACGCAGTATTCGGCAAGCAGGGTCTTGCGGTAACGCTGTTCAACTATGCCGCACCGATCATCGCAATAGTATTTCTTATGAGCGTTGTCGGATATGCGACGGGTACAGACTATGCGATAAAGCTGACGGTTGACGGAAAGTTTGTAGGATATGTCGAAAGCGAGCAGGTGTTCAATGACGCAGAGCGTATAATGCAGGAGCGTATCACATATATCGGCAACGAGAAGAAGATAAGCATGGAGCCGGAATATTCGCTCGAAATGCTCGGCGACCAGGAATATCTGACGAAATATCAGCTTGCAAACAAGCTGCTTGAGCTGAGCGATACTCCTATCGAGTATGCATACGGAATGTACATAGGCGGAAAGTTCTATGGCGCACTTGTTGACAATACAGCGGTTGAGGCTGAGCTTGAGAAGATACTTGACGGCTACCGCACAAATGCAAAGGACGAGGACGTTGCCTTTGAGAAGGATATAGAGTATGTTCCCGGTCTTTATCTGTCGGACAGTATTGTGTCGAGTGATGAGATCATCAAGCTGATAAATTCCAAAAAGGAAGAAGCGTCCTATTACACTGTGGTTGACGGCGACAGCCATTCGGGAATATGCTCAAAGCTCGGAATAAGCATGGAGGAGCTTGAGGCATTGAATCCCGGCATTATGGATGAGGACTATGTGCTGAGAGCCGGCGAAAAGCTGCTTAAAACGCAGGAGGTGCCTTTCCTGTCGGTAAGTATTTCAAGAACGGAAACATACAACGTTGAAGTTCCGTATGAAACGAAATATGAGGACGATGATACACGCTATGAGGGTGTTGAAACGGTTTACCAGGAGGGCGAGACCGGTACGAACAAAATCACGGCAAAGGTGTATTATGTAAACGGCGAAGAGGTCAAGCGTACCATAAAGAAAACCGAAAGAGTGAAAGAGCCTGTAACGGAGATTATCCTTCAGGGTACACTGCCTCCGCAGTCATCACATTATTCAAACGCTTCTGCCGATACGGGCAAGAAGTATATATGGCCTGTTGACGGCGGCACATTCTGGGAGTGGGGCTGGTGGGACGGCGGTTATGCCGGACACAGAGGCGTTGATATAGGCGCACCTTACGGTACGGATGTATATGCCGGAGCAAGCGGTACTGTAATATTTGCAGGCTGGGACAACGGCGGACTCGGTAATGCTGTGATGATACTTCATCCCGACGGATACACAACGGTATATGCCCACAACAGTGAGATATTCGTCAGTGCAGGTCAGGAGGTAAATCAGGGCGACTGCATAGCCGCAGTAGGCGAAACCGGCCTTGCGTACGGCTGTCACTGCCACTTCGAAGTAAGATACGGTTCGGAAAGACTGAACCCGAGATATTATCTCAGCGGTCTGCCGGATCCCGGATATTATTAATATGAAATTTAACGGATAACAGGAAACAACCGCTGTGCTGAGGCATGGCGGTTGTTTGGCTATCGGAATGCACCTTGACAATTTATTGAAAGTGTGATAGAATACAAATAAAGAGGGAACGACAGACGACCGCTCCCGTGTTGGCTAAGAAATAACCGTCGTAGTTGGAAGCTGTGGGCGGTTATTTCTTTTTATTTGAAGAACTGATAGTAAATATCATAACTGTGAACGCAGTAAGGAAAATACCTATCTGTGTTAAATCGCTCAAGGTTATGTACATCAGCTACACCCCCTTTCAGATGTTTTCGCATCTTGGGAGATGTATTGACCGCCTGTCGTCCGAGGAACCCTCTTCGCTATTATATCATATATTTCATCTGAAATCAACCGCTGTGCTGAGGCATGGCGGTTGTGTTTTATTGCGAAACGGTCATAAATTTTCTTCTTGTTTCATAGATTTACTGTAGAGTACCCGAAAGGAAAGGACGTGCAGTATGAACGAAATTATGACAAGGGAAGAATTTTTAAAGGAACGAAATGCGGTATACGAGCCTGACGCTGCGGCAGGCGGGGACGATGTTTGCAAGGGGCAGGATACGGATACGGCGTTTACGCCGGAGGAAAACGTGAAGCTGAGTGCCGACGGTATAACCGTATCGGAAGTAGTGGTGAAGGGCAGGCGCAACAGGCAGTATGCGGGGCTGATACTCTTTATAACGGCGGTTGCCGGGGCTGTTGTCGGGGCGGTGTTTTACGGGAAGGCAACGGTGACCGTGCCTGATGAGATGCTGGAGGGCTTTCTCGAAGGAAGGATACACGGCGGATTTTTCGGAAATGCCGCCGCTTCGTTCATATCGGCGCTTATATGGTGCATTGTGCCGTTTTTAGCAGGGCTTTGCGCAGTGGGACAGCCTGTGGGTGCGCTTATACCGGCATTCAAGGGTATAGGCGTGGGAATGACGTTTGCGGCGCTTGTGAATATATACGGGGCAAACGGGATACCGGCTTTTGCGGTGTTTGTTCTTCCGTCCGCATTTATAGGAACGGTAATCTGCTGTTATCAGTGCCGTCTGTCCGTGTTATGCTCAAACAGTGTGCTGGCTGTGCTTAAAGGCAGGCGTGACGAGGCTCCGCACTATTATAAAATATATCTTGAGCGGTTTGCGGTATGCTGTATCGGGTGCTTTCTGCTGGGGATAGCGGACGCTGTTATAACTTTTTTGTTCCGCCCGATATTCGTTATATGAAACACTTGAAATTTTCGTTTCACGGGTGTATAATGTTAACAGTAAAAATTGCCTTTGGCATGAAAGAAGGATAACATTATGGAAAAAATGGAAGTATTACTGGAAACCTCCGCACGTCACATCCACGTTACGCAGGAGGCACTCGAAACACTGTTCGGCAAGGGTCACGAGCTTACAAAGAAGAAGGATCTTTCTCAGCCCGGTCAGTTCGCTTGCGAGGAAAGAGTTACTATAACAGGCCCCAAGAGATCGCTTGCAAACGTATCTATTTTAGGCCCTGTTCGTCCTGCTACACAGGTTGAGCTTTCGGCTACGGACGCACGTTCTATCGGATGTCCTATATTCGTAAGAGAATCGGGCGATATTGCAGGCACACCCGGTTGCAAGATAACAGGTCCTGAGGGCGAGATCGAAATCAGCGAGGGCGTTATCGTTGCAAAGCGTCACATCCACCTTGTTCCCGAAACCGCTGAAAAGTGGGGCGTGAAGAACAAGGACGTTGTAAGCGTAAAGGTTGATTCTGACGGAAGAAAGGCAATTCTCGGTGATGTTGTTATCAGAGTAAGCGAGAATTTTGCAGACGCTATGCACATTGATACAGACGAATCAAACGCTGTAATGGCCGCTCCCGGCATGATGGTCGAAGTAATCAAGTAATACGGCGTTACATATGACGGTTTTATCTCCGTGGCTTTGGGCTGCGGAGATTTTTTTGCGAATTAATGATAGCGTAAAAAAAGGAAAAATGTTTTCTATAGAAGGGTCTGCTGTAACGGAAGGAATTTACACAATAGATGAACTGATAAAAATCAGAACAAAGAATCAGTAAAGGAAGCAGCCTCTGCACGCTGTGAGAAACGCAAAAAGTAAATATTACGGAAAAAGTCAGGTGTAACGCTTGGCTTTTTCTTTTGTTTGTGGTAAAATATAAGTGGTAAGTCTAAACTAACTTATGTTGAGGTGACGCAATTGGAGATATTTCTGATACTGATGATACCGCTTATGGGAACAACGCTCGGGTCGCTTATGGTGTTCCTTATGCGTGACAAGGTGAGGGCCCAGACGGAGAAGCTGCTGCTTGGTTTTGCATCGGGAGTAATGATAGCGGCTTCGGTATGGTCGCTTCTGATACCGTCAATGGAACTGTCAGAGCAGAGTTACGGGAAAATGAACTGGGTGCCTGCTGTGGTCGGCTTTGCGGCGGGGATACTGTTCCTGCTTGGGATAGACAGCTTTGTGCCGCATCTGCATCTTGACAGCGATAAGCCTGAGGGCATGCGTTCGGGGCTTTCGAAAACTACTATGATGCTGCTTGCGGTGACCATCCATAACGTGCCGGAGGGAATGGCTGTCGGTGCGGCTGTAGCCGGGTCAACCGGCACGAACGGTGACAGCGTTACTCTTGCAAGCACATTTGCACTGGCGCTGGGTATCGCAATACAGAACTTCCCCGAAGGAGCGGTGGTTTCAATGCCGCTTAAAAGCGAGGGAATGAAAAAGGGAAAAGCGTTTGTGATGGGAGTGCTGTCGGGCGTTGTCGAGCCGATAGGTGCGGCGGTGATGATACTGCTCGCTTCATTCATCGCTCCGCTTTTGCCGTATATGCTGTCGTTTGCGGCAGGGGCTATGATGTATGTTGTGATAGAAGAGCTTATACCTGAGGCGCAGGGCGGAGAGCATAGCAACATAGGAACGATAGGTGCGGCGGCAGGGTTTGTTGTTATGATGGTGCTTGATTGTACGTTGGGGTGAGAAAATGTTTTTTGTTTAATGTGCTTCGATTATATCGTTCAGCTTTGACCATGATAGCAAGCTACCGATAGTTCTTTTTGTCGGACAACACTTCTCGGGTTCGCTATTCGAGTGAATGCACCTGTCAATATGAAAGAGGGAGACAACCAAAGGGATCAGGAAAACAACTTCTAAGCAACTACAATCCCCACCGTCACGGCTCGGAAATATTAGTAATTTATAAAAGCTGGATTTCTAACTAATATACTGATAAATGCAGAACTTGTTGTGCCAGCCGTGCCACCTCCCCTTTTTCGAGGGGAGGCAAGTGTGATAGTACTTTGGCAATAAATGGTTGCACTTCTAAATAATGTATAAGCAGGGACGCTTAACGCTACACGTCCGCAGGTTAGTACATATATCTCAGGTTAGTGGCGTTTTTTGGAGAATCAATGTTAGAGCAGTTGCACCGATACACTCACGAAAATATTAATGCCTTGTCGGTACGGAAAGTGTTTCAGGTGGTGTTGGTGATATATTTCACTGTGTGGCTTCATTAATAATCAGTTTGTCGATAGCCTGAATGCCCGTCCGTTGAGGACGGGCATCGGTTATAAACGGGTTATTTTCTTTCTATAATCTTCAGGTAAATTCCCGAGGTTATTTTATAGGCAAAAATGTAGAACAGGGCAAATACGGCAAAGCATATCACGTTTGCGATAAGAAGAAGTGTGCTGTCGGCAAAGCCGAACATTTTAACAGCTTTAAGTATTATCGGAAAAGCGAATGCAAGGTGTATGCCCGCAAAGATAAGAGGAGCAAAGAACACGGTCAGCACCTGCGAGTTTATGCTTTTCTTTATTTCCTTTTCCGTCATTCCGACACTTCTCATCGTTGCAAAGCGTTCTCTGTCCTCGTAGCCCTCCGAAACCTGCTTATAGTAGATTATAAGCACGGTGGCAAAGACAAAGACAAGTCCTAAGAATATTCCGAGAAAGAGAAGTCCGCCGTAGGTTGCTATCATCACATCAAGGTTTTCGGTTCTGCTTTCGGCAATGGGGAAGATATTCTCCATATTCCGTGAGCTTTTTGCCAGAATATCCGTGAGGCTGTCGCACAGGGCTTGCTTGTCGGCGTTGCTTCCGTCAATGTCAAAGCCTAAATAATGCTTTAACCACGATGCGTTTTCGCCGTAAGCCTGACGGTTCAGCAGGAATATATCATAAAGGGTGTTATTATCGGGGAGAATAACGAAAAATACACTGTAAACCGTTTCGCCGTAGGAAATATTTTTCGGCATAGGAACTGCCCTTGACTTATATTTCTTGCCGTTTAATATTATTTCGCCGTCGGTGCTGTCGGAGCTTGCCGTCAGTATTTCGCCCTCGGAGAGCGTTTCGTTCCTGCCGCTCGTTTTGTTATAGTCTTCAAGCGTGATGAAGAAAAAGTCCTTTATTTCAGATTGGCTTACATCTGCGGAATCTGTCGCTGGGGCTAAGTGGACGGTATTATCTGAAAAATAACCGCCGACTTCAAGATAATCATACGAAAGAGTGTTTACGGGGCTATGATCGTTGCTTTTCGCCGTGTCAAGCGCTGTGCCACACAGGTCGGAAATATTGCGTATCGTCTTATCTTCAAAGCTGTTGTAAGTGAGCGTTACCGAGATGTCACGGCTGCGGATAAACGTGCTTGTCTGTATCCCCGAAAAAAGACTTATCGTGGACGAAAGCATTACAAGCACCATAGTTGACAGTATGCAGACAGAAGCAAGTCCTGCGCCGTTTCTTTTCATACGGTATGTCATTCCGGAAACGGATACAAAGTGATTCGCTTTGTAATAATATCTTTTGTTTTTCATAAGAAGCCGGCAAAGTGCGACAGAGCCGCTGACAAACAGCATATAAGTGCCGATTATTACAAGAAGCACCGCAAGGAAGAAATTTCCGACAATTTCAATGCCCGCCTGTGTTGTGACGGCAATATAATAAGCGATAGCAAGCAGTATCAAGCCGACTAAGGCGAATACGAAATTTGCCCGTGGCGGTTTTTCGCCCTGCTTTTCGCTTTGAAGCAGATTGATTGCGCTTAGTCTGCCTATGCGGACAAAGGCGCTCAGCAGAAGAATTATCGTAATGGCTGTGAATACTGCGGCGGTAATGGCTATTGCGCCTGCATCGACAGACAGATTTCCGACAGGTTCAATGCCGAGAAGTCTGAACATACACAGCTCCGCAAGACGTGACAGGAGTATCCCTGCGGCAAGTCCGCAAAGAAGCGATATGATAAGCGTGAAAAGGCTTTCGCAAAGGAGTATGCGTGCAATGTTACGTTTGTTCATTCCGAGAATATTGTATAAGCCGAACTCTTTGCCACGGTTTTTGATAAGCACAAAGTAGCTGTAGAAAAGAAAAATCAAGGAGAAAATGCCGATTACGATTATTCCGAGCCAAAGACACCACTGTGCGTAAACACCTCTGTTTGTGTTTGCAATGTTTTCGCTTCTTGCAAGGTATGCCGTGATGTACATCATCATTACCATTGCAACTAAGGTTAGGATATACGGCAGATAAAGCCGTTTGTTTTTCTTCATGCCATTCACGGCGAGCTTCGGGTAGAACAGTGTTTTCATCTGCGGTCACCGCCTGCCACAAGCACCGTCAGCGTATCGTTTATCTTTGCATAGAATTCTTCCGTTGCGGAAACGCCCTTATATATCTGGTGGTAAACCTCTCCGTCCTTTATGAAAAGCACCCGTGAGGCACTGCTTGCCGCCTTTACCGAATGTGTTACCATTAGGATAGTCTGACCGTCACGGTTTATTTCACCGAACAGATTGAGAAGCTCCTCCGATGCTTTTGAATCGAGTGCGCCTGTAGGCTCGTCCGCAAGCAGAATATCGGGGTTTGTTATAAGCGCACGGGCGACAGCGGTACGTTGCTTCTGACCGCCTGATATTTCATAAGGGTATCTGTCGAGCAGGTCGCTTATGCCGAGCTTTGCGGCAAGAGGGAGAAGCCTTGAGTTCATCTCATCGTAGCTTTTGCCCATAAGCACGAGCGGCAGAAAAATATTGTCACGCACGGAGAATGTATCGAGCAGGTTGAAGTCCTGAAACACAAATCCGAGATGCTCACGTCTGAAAAGTGCAGAGTCGCTGTCCTTTATCTTTGTTATGTCAACTCCCGAGAGCATTACAACACCTGCGGTCGCCTTGTCAAGCGTTGCGAGGATGTTGAGCAGGGTAGTCTTGCCGGAGCCGCTTTCGCCCATAATAGCGATATATTCGCCCTTTGCGGCAGAGAAGCTGACGTTTCGCAGTGCGACATTCGGCTTTGCACCGAGCCGCTGTGTGTAGACCTTTTTAAGTCCCGTTACTTCAAGTAAATTCATATTGTACCTCCTTTAAGCTATGACAATATTATAGCTGAAATAACGGAAGTGTGCCATTTATCCGTCTTACGATAAGAGCGTCCGTCTTACATTTTTGTAATATTGCGATTACTCGTGCCTTATTTTGCTTTCTGTAAGGTCAAGCATAAAGACAGAGCCTTTTCCAAGCTCGGACACGGCGGTAAGAGTAATGCCGAGCATATCGGCAATACAGCGGCAAAGATACAGTCCTATACCGCTTGCCTTCATATCATATCTGCCGTTAAGTCCTGTGTATCCGTTGTCGAAAATTCTCGGCAGGTCGGCAGGGTCTATGCCAATTCCCGTGTCGGCAATGCAGAGAATCTTTCTGTCGGTGTCGGGCTTCATATAAATTGATACCGAGCCTTTAGCGGTGTATTTTATCGCATTTGAGAGCAGTTGTTCAATAATAAAGGACAGCCATTTTTCATCGGTGAGAACATCGGTGTCAAGCTCCTTGTAATCAAGGCTCAGCTTCTTCCCGATAAACTGCGTGGAGAATTTACGAACCGATTTTTTTACTATATCGTCAAGGCTGTAATGCTTTATCACAAGGTCATTGCCGGAGCTTTCAAGCCGGACATAGCACAGCGCCATATCGACATACTGCTCAATCTTCATAAGTTTGTCTGACAACCTGCGGTTGCTTTCGCTGTCTTCTGACTGGAGCATAAGCCGCATTGCGGAGATAGGCGTTTTTATCTGATGTACCCACATAGTGTAATATTCGTTTGTCGCCTGCAGGCTGTTTGCGGATTTTTCCTTAAGGGAAATGCAGTAATCGCTGAGTGTCCGTATCAGCCTGTCGTAATCCTTGTCATCTGCCGATACCGCTTTCGGAAGATTGTCGGCACTTACGGTTATCTCGTTTGCAAGACGGGTGAGGATATTATGCTTTTTGTACGCCTTTATAAAAGTTACCGCACCGATAGCCGTAACAGCGGCAAGCGACAGCAAAAGCGCATACAGCACAGGCTCTGAGGGGAGGTTATAAAGCGACAGCACCACAGCGAAAATTACAGCTGCAATAATAATGCAGACAAGCGTTATTATGCGGCTCCTGATAAAGTCAAGAAAGAATTTCATACTATCATATACCCCATTCCGACCTTGGTTGCGATGTAGTTTTCAAGTCCTATGTTTTCGAGCTTTTTGCGAAGCCTGCTGACATTTACCGTAAGGGTGTTCTCGTCAACAAAGCAATCGGTTTCCCATAATCTCTGCATAAGCGTATCACGGGAAATTATCCTGCCTGCGTTTTCCATAAGAGTGCGGAGTATGCGAAGCTCGTTCTTTGTAAGCTCTGCCTTTTTATCGCCGTTTGTCACGACCGCCGATGAAATATCAAGTATAACACTGCCGTGGGATATAAGGTCGCTGTTGCCCGAAAAGGAGTAGGCACGGCGAAGCACTGCGTTTATCTTTGCGGTCAGCACCGAAAGATCGAACGGCTTTGCTATAAAATCATCTCCGCCCATATTCATAGCCATAACTACATTCATATTATCGGAGGCAGAGGAGAGAAAGATGACAGGCACTTTTGACAGCTTTCTTATCTCGCCGCACCAGTAGTAGCCGTCATAGAACGGTAGCTTTATATCAAGCAGTACAAGCTGAGGGTCGAAAGCGGCAAACTCCGCAGTGATATTGTGAAAATCCTTTGCACACTCTACTTTATAATCCCAGCCCTCGAGGTGCTTTTTCAGCGTTTGCGCTATCGTGGGGTCGTCTTCAATGATGAAAATTCTGTACATAGTCAAATTTCTGCCATTCTTATAATAAGTTCGTTGAATTGCTTGGAAAACACGGGAGGAATGTTATGGGCGGCTTTGTCCCATATCTCGTATCTGCAATTTTTATTCATAGCGGCAAGTCCTTTTACGCTGTCGTGTACTTCTGTCTGTTCCTTACTGCCTGCAAGGGCAATCATCGGGAAGTATGCGTTTTCAAAGCCGTTTATTGTTTCAAGCGTTATTCCGTTGTCAACGGAGCTTCTTACGGTTTCGATACGCACGTTCTGCATCTGTGCGACAAATTCTTTTCTTTGCTCTTTGGGCAGTCCGTTCATAAATCCGATGAAACCGCATAATCGTTTGTTCTTGAATGATGCAAACTGCTTTTCGTTCATAGCCATGACCTTTGAGAGCATAGGCTCTTTCTTGATAAGCCACGGACTTACTATTATCGCAGAAGTAAAATACTGCGGATATTCCGCACACAGCTTAACGCTAAGCTGAGCGCCGAGCGAAAAGCCGACAAGCGTTACCTTTTTGCCGATGTCGGCTATGAAATCCGCAAGCTGTTTTACTGCTGTTTCGGTATCGAAAATCTCATCTGCGGCATCTCCGTAGCCCATGATATGCGGAATAATAAGATGATATTTTTCGGCAAGCGGATATTGCCTGCCGAAGCTGTGGACAAAGTTTGCCCCGTGCAGAAAGACGATCGTCTTATTGTTTTTTTTGCCGTATTCATAATAGTGCATACATTTCCCTCCGTGAGTTTTCTTGTTGCTGTAATTATAGCACGGGTGAGGGTGATAGTCAAACAGCAGAAACATAGAATTTGCTTGAACGTTTGACTTTTTGGAGTAGAGTTGTTATAATAAGTTAACGGCTAAATGTATTTGTTTTACAGCAATATAAGGAAATGAGGCGATTGTATGTGCGATGTTTCAAAATACACAAAGGTATATGAAGATTTTAAAAATCTGCATTCCGATGATTTTTTACAGCTTATAACAGAAGCTGAAACACAGGAAGAAAAGAATTTCTTTGAAACTGTCTGGAACTATTTGCTACAGGAAAAACAGAAAAAGGTTATCGAAAGGAATCTTTTCTGAATAAATTGTTGATTGAATTTTACAATAGAAAGCATAAAAATACAACCTGCGGAATTTTTCCGCAGGTTGTATTTTTTATATTTTATCCTATAACCTTCTTCGCAATATCTACCGTTTCCTTAGCGTCCTTTGCGTAGAAGTCTGCGCCTATTTTTTCGGCGTACTCGGGTGTTAGTACCGCACCGCCGACAACCACCTTGCAAGGAAGTCCGTTGTCACGGATAAGCTTTATGGTTTCTTCCATGGATTTGAGCGTAGTGGTCATAAGTGCGCTCAGTCCCACCAGCTTTACCTCGTGCTTTCTTGCGGCATCGACTACCGCCTGATACTCAACGTCCTTGCCGAGATCTATTACGGTGTAGCCGTAGTTTTCAAGCAGTACCTTTACTATGTTCTTGCCTATGTCGTGTACGTCGCCCTTTACCGTTGCAAGCACTATCTTGCCCTTGCTCACCGTTTCGGAATTGTTCTTTGCAAGGTGCGCCTTGATAACATCAAAACAGCTCTGTGCAACGCCTGCCGATAAAATCAGCTGAGGGAGGAATATCTTTCCCTGTTCAAACAGAGTACCTGTCTTGTCAAGCGCAGGGATAAGCCGCTCATTTATTATTACCATCGGGTCGGTGTCGGTAAGCAACTGTTCGGTTATCTTCGCCGCATCCGCCTTAAGTCCGTTGTCGATGGCGTATTCAAGCGTTACCTCGGTGGATTTCGGCTTTGCGACTGCCGTTGGGGTGTCACTGCCGTAAGCGGCAATGTATTCTACCGAGTTTACATCTATTGCCTTTAACAGCTTGAATGCTCTTACAGCGCCTGTCATAGACGCCACGTTGGGATTTATAATCGGCAGATCAAGCCCGTTTTCAAGTGCCATCGTAAGAAAAATGTGGTTTAAAAGCTCACGGTTTGGCAGACCGAATGATATATTCGAAACACCGAGTACCGTTCTTACTCCGAACCTTTCCTTTACCGCACGCACAGCCTTGAGCGTTTCGTTTACCGCAAGCTGTTCTGCGGACGCTGTAAGCGTAAGGCAGTCTATCGCTATATCCTCTTTCGGAATACCGATTTCCTCACAACGCTTTATTATCTTTTCGGCAATGGCTACACGCTGTTCGGCTTTAGGCGGTATGCCGTCCTTGTCAAGCGTCAGACCTACTACTGCCGCACCGTATTTCTTTACGAGCGGAAGAACGTTTTTAAGGCTCTCCTCCTCGCCGTTTACCGAGTTTACCATAGGCTTGCCGTTGTATACACGCAGTGCCGCTTCAAGTACCTCGGGGATAGTGCTGTCTATCTGGAGAGGTACGTTCGTAACGCCCTGAATGCTCTTGACAGCCTTTATCATCATTGCTTTTTCGTCAATGTCGGGAAGTCCTACGTTAACGTCAAGTATATCCGCTCCTGCGCCGACCTGCTCTATAGCCTGACCTAAGATATAGTCTATATCATCGTTTATAAGCGCCTGCTTGAACAGCTTTTTACCGGTAGGGTTGATACGCTCACCGATTATCCTCGGCTGGCTTACCTCTACAACATTTGTGCCGCTGCATATCGTGCAGACACGCTCTATCTTCTTAGGCTCGTACTTTCTGCCCTTCACCTTCCCGGCTGTACGGCGGATAAATTCGGGTGTTGTACCACAGCAGCCGCCGATTATTCCTGCACCGAGATCAGCTATCTCAACGGCATAGTCGCTGAATTCTTCGGCATCTATAGAATATTCGCCTGTGGCGGGGTCGGGAAGCCCTGCATTCGGCATTACGATAACGGGTATCTTCGACTTTTCGCAGAGCGTTTTGATTATAGGCATAAGCTCCTTCGGGCCGAGAGAGCAGTTTACACCGACGGCACTTACACCAAGTCCCTCGCACAGCAGTATTTCCGCTTCGGCGGGACAGCCTGTAAAGGTACGTCCGTTTTCCTCAAAGGTCATACTGCATATTATCGGAAGGTCGCAGTTTTCCTTTGCGGCAAGTATAGCGGCTTTAAGCTCGTATAAGTCGGTCATCGTTTCAAACAGAACAACGTCCGCACCTGCCTTATAGCCTGCAACTATCTCCTCTTTGAATATGTCGTAAGCCTCTTCAAACTTAAGGCTTCCCGTAGGCTCAAGGAGCTGTCCTATAGGACCTATGTCAAGAGCGCAGAAAACGTCTTTACCGCTTTCCTTTATCGCTTCTTTACAGTTTATTATTCCTGCGGTGATAATTTCATCTACGCTTTTATCGCTGTGGCTTAGCTTGTAGGAATTTGCACCGAATGTATTTGCGGAAATTATATCCGCTCCTGCGTCTATATAGCTGCGGTGTATTTCCTTGAGCAGATCCTTTGCGGTAAGGTTTAAAAGCTCGGGAGTTTCGCCCGTCTTAAGTCCCTTAGCCTGCAGCTGAGTGCCCATAGCACCGTCGAAAATCAGCAGTCCTCTTTGTTCAAGTAATGTTTTAATTTCCACAGTGACCTCCGCTTTTCCTGAATTTACATCTGTCCTTCATATTACAGCTTTCACAGCCTCTTGTACTTCTGTCAACTTCGCCCTCCGACAGCCCTATAAATGCCGTTACCGATTTTGTAGGCACCATCATATTGCTGTTCATTACGGTAAGACCTATTCTTTTCTGTGCCTGCAGAAGCGTCAGTAAATCAAACTGTATATCAAGGGGCAGATCACCGTAGCCGGGAGAATATCTCCATGTACGGCTGTTCGAGTGTACTTTTTCGAATATCTCTGTTTCAGCCCTGTTGCAGACCTGCTCTATTGCCGCACCTGCAAGGCTGTCAACAATAACTGCGCTTGCCATATCAGAAACCTGCAGATGCCTTAAAAGCACGTCTACTCCTTGTCCGAGCGTGGCACACATAAGCACTATCCTGTCGCAGTTCTTTAAATGAGCGGCGGCTGAATTGCCTTTAAGTATTATATTGCTGTCCGAAATTCTGACACCATCGTTCGTAAAGCTTATCGGGTATACGGCATAGAGGTATTTCGGGCTTGCGGCTTTCAGAAGCTGTTTCTCGCAGAAATCGAGCATTGCGAGCATCTGCTTGTTATCCGTGCCGTCCTTGCAGCCGAGATAACGCAGAGCCTCGTTTCTGTCTATCGGCTGAAGTATCATAACAGATCCTTAATCCCGTTGTAGATGCGTGATGCGACAGCGGGGTTATTCATAGCGTAAAGGTGTATGCCCTGCACATCGTTTGAAATAAGATCTACTATCTGGTCGATGGCATAGGCTATTCCTGCACTCCTCAGCGCCTCGGGGTCGTTCTCATACTTCTGCATCATCTTTACGAATTTTGAGGGCAGACTTGCACCGCAGAGCGTTACCATACGCTCAATCTGCTTTTTGTTTGTAACGGGCATAATTCCTGCGGCGATAGGCACGTCTATTCCTGCGGCTCTTGCACGCTTTTCAAAATCGTAATAGCAGGAATTGTCGAAGAAAAGCTGTGAAACAAGGTGAGATGCACCTGCGTCAACCTTTATTTTCAGGTTCTTTATATCTTCCTCGGCGCTTTCTGCGTCAACGTGGGTTTCGGGGTAGCACGCACCTGCAATATCGAAATTTCCCTTTGACGCTATATATGCCGTAAGGTCGCTTGCGTGTGGGAAATCGTTCTTCGGTTCTTCATCTGGCTTGTTGTCGCCTCTTAAAGCGAGAATGTTCTCTATTCCGTTTGCGGCGAAATCGTCAAGCATAAAATCAACATCGTCACGGGTGCTGTTTATGCAGGTAAGGTGCGCCATGGCTTCGATGCCGTATTTTTCCTTTATATGCGATGCTATCTCGCAGGTGGAGCGGTTTGCACGGTTTCCGCCTGCGCCGTAGGTCACGCTGATATATGCGGGATTTATTGCCGCAAGTCCCTCAATGGCGTTATACACCGTTTCGATGGGGAAATTCTTGTTGGGAGGGAAAACCTCCAGCGAGAACACCGTCCTGCCGGGTGTGTATAAGTCTTTAATTTTCATCTTTTTGTTCCTTTATGTCACTCGTTGTCTTCTGCGAATGTTTATCTTACCGTACTGCCGTTGGGTGTATCTTTATCAAGGAATACGACCTGTACTTTTTCTCCTGCGTCACAGGCAAGGAGCATACCGTTGCTTTCTTCGCCGCAGAGCTTTGCGGGGGCAAGATTTGCAACGAATATAATTTTCTTTCCGATAAGCTCCTCGGGAGTGTAGTATTCGGCAATGCCCGATACTATCTGTCTGCCGCCTCTTGCATCGTCCACCTGTATTTTAAGCAGCTTCTTTGACTTCTTTATCTTTTCGCAGGCTGTAATCTCGCCTGTTCTGAGCTTGACCCTTGCAAAGTCATCTATAGAGATTATTCCTGCCTTGTCAAGATCCTCGTCCTCCTTGATTACGGTCTTGGGCTTCATAAGGCGTTCAAGTTCTGTAATCTCGCTCTTTATGTCGATTCTGGGGAAAAGAACTCTGCCCTTCTTTACTGTAACGTCTGCACGCAGAACGCCGAATGTGCCGAGCTTATCGAAAGCGGTATCTTCTGCACCTGCGCCTATCTGCTCCCATACCTCAGGCATTGTTGCGGGCATAAAGGGGCTGAGCAGTGCCGAGCAGATACGAATAGTTTCAAGCAGGTTATAGAGTACGGTCGCAAGACGGGCGTTGTTGCTTTCGTCCTTTGCAAGTACCCACGGTGCTGTTTCGTCGATATACTTGTTGGCACGGGAGATTACCTTGAATATTTCCTCAAGCGCCTTTGAGTGCTGAGCCTGCTCGATAAGGGGAGTAACCGTATCGCACAGCGACTGAGCCATACCGATAAGCTGATTGTCAAGCTCGTCGGAAGCTCTGTCTGTGGGCAGTGTTCCGCCGAAATACTTGTCAGCCATTGCTACTGTTCTTGAAACAAGGTTTCCGAGATCGTTTGCAAGGTCTGCGTTTATTCTTGTGAGCATAAGCTCATTTGTGAAGTTGCAGTCACTGCCGTAGGGCATATCACGCAGTATCTGATAACGTACAGCGTCAACGCCGTAACGCTCGCAAAGTACAAACGGGTCTACAACGTTGCCCTTTGATTTGCTCATCTTGTCGCCGTTGAAATTTATCCAGCCGTGACCGTAAAGGTGCTTGGGCAGGGGCAGATCAAGCATCATAAGGATTATAGGCCATACGATAGAGTGGAAACGTACAATTTCCTTTGCGGTCATATGCATATCTGCGGGCCAGTATTTTTCAAAATCGTTGTACTTCTCGTTGCCGTAGCCGAGCGCACTGATATAGTTTGAAAGTGCATCTACCCATACATAAACAACGTGCTTGCTGTCAAAATCAACGGGTATGCCCCAGGTGAAGCTGGTTCTTGATACGCACAGATCCTCAAGGCCGGGCTTTATGAAGTTGTTTACCATTTCGTTTACACGGCTCTTAGGCTGTAAATAGTCGGTTTCGGTAAGGAACTTTTCAATCTTGTCGGCAAAATCGGAAAGGCGGAGGAAGTATGCCTCCTCGTTTGCCTCTTTTACCTCACGTCCGCAGTCGGGACACTTTCCGTCTACAAGCTGGCTCTCTGTCCAGAAGCTCTCGCACGGTGTGCAGTATTTGCCCTTGTAGGTGCCTTTATAGATGTAGCCCTTTTCGTACAGCTTTCTGAATATCTTCTGTACGGTTTCTATATGATAGTCGTCCGTTGTTCTGATGAAACGGTCATAGCTTATGTGCATTGTTTCCCAAAGACGCTTGAAGTTGGCTACTATCTCGTCAACGTATTCCTTGGGGGTCACGCCCTTTTCGGCGGCTTTAAGCTCTATCTTCTGACCGTGCTCGTCCGTGCCTGTAAGGAACATTACGTCATAGCCCTGCATTCTCTTGAAGCGTGCTATCGTGTCACACGCAACCGTTGTGTAACAGTGACCTATGTGGGGATTACCGGAGGGGTAATATATCGGTGTGGTTAAATAATATGTCTTGTTCATTCTATTTTCTCCTTGTATATGATGTTAGGCTATAAAACCTTTTTGACAAAATTGGGGTTTGGGGCGTAGCCCCAAGGCGGGTCGCAGGGACGCCAGTCCCCGTTTTCTCCCCCGGCACGGATGCCGGGCAGTGTATGCAACAAGGCTTTGCAGGACGCAAAGTCAACCAAGCATACACTGCCTTTCACGAGGGAAATTGGGTAAGGGGGATAGGGATAATAAATAGTAGTTCGTTTTAAAGACAAAGCTTTCTACAGTTTATATTTTTACATTCGTGCCAAACTGCACATTCGTGCATACACACCGTTCTTTGCGTTTTTAATTTTCAGGATCATAAGAATCAGTCCTTCCGAATGTAATTTATATGTTTATTATGGTACAGGTCATAAGTTCCTGATGCCCATACATAAATTTTAGTATACCACTATTTAGTCGGTTTTGCAATAACGCAAAAATTTTTGATGTAATTTTTACATTTTGTCTAAAAAACCCTTGATTTTTTTCGGTTTTTCTAGTAAAATATATTTGGTGTATTATTTTCGGCCGTTTTATGCCTTTTTCTGAGACTTTTCACAGGCCGATTCAAAGATACAATTATAAGAGTAATTTCCGCATACAAGGCAGTTACAGGGTTATAGCCTTCGGCGGACACAGGAGCAAACCATTTTTAAGATAAAAGAGGTAAGAAAATGTCAAACAGATTATTTCAGGGCGTAGTTCATCAGATGAGAGATACTATCGGTCGTGTTATCGGTGTTATCGATGAAAACAGTACGATAGTCGCTTGCAGTGAGCTTTCCAGAATAGGAACAAACAGCGACTTCTTTACAATTGAGCTTGGTGACTCACACGATGTGTTCATCCGTGACGGCTATACATATAAGCCCTTCGGCGTTCACGTAAAGCCCGATTATGCGGTATTCATCGAAGGTACGGACGATCAGGCGGCAAAGTATGCGTCTATCCTCGCTATCTCACTGTCAAGCATCAAGCAGTACTATGATGAGAAATATGACAGAAATAACTTCGTAAAGAATATCATCCTTGATAACGTTCTTCCCTGCGATATAACGCTCAAGGCAAGAGAGCTTCACTTCAATGCGGATATAAGCCGTGTTGTATTCCTTATAAGCATCGTTTCCGCAAACGAGGTTTCGGCTTATGATGTAATACAGAATCTGTTCCCCGATAAGAACAAGGACTTCGTGTTCAATATCACAGAAACCGAAATCGTTCTTGTTAAGGAAATAAAGGCAGGCATAGACAACAAGGACCTCGAAAAGCTCGCACGTTCCATCTCGGATACGCTTTCGGGCGAGTTCTTCACAAAGGTAAACGTAGGTATCGGTACTCCCGTTACAGGCATAAAGGATCTTGCCCGTTCCTTCAAGGAAGCACAGATAGCTATTGAGGTAGGTAAGGTGTTCGATACGGACAAGACTATCGTAAGCTACGATAACCTCGGTATCGCCCGTCTTATTTATCACCTGCCCACGACCCTGTGCGAAACATTCCTGAAGGAAGTTTTCAAGAAGGGCTCAATAGAGTCGCTTGACCACGAAACGTTATTCACGATACAGAGATTCTTCGAGAACAACCTCAACGTTTCCGAAACTTCAAGAAAGCTCTTTGTACACAGAAATACACTGGTTTACAGACTGGATAAGATAAAGAAGCTCACAGGTCTTGATTTAAGAGAGTTCGATCACGCTATCATCTTCAAGATCGCTCTTATGGTCAAGAAATACCTTGCCGCAGATCCCGTCAAATTCTAATGCGGCGGGTCGCCGCTGACTGCTCCGACCTTTAGAAATGTTGCATTTATGTGTAACACGGTGAAACGGTCGGGAAATAATGTCAAATTTAATAATACCGGACTATTCAGACAGATACTTGATTGTGCTTGTCTGAATATTTGGTGTAAGAGTGTCATTGCAAAGCTGCGGATTATCGGCAATATCGGCCGGATATGAGGAGAGAAAAGTTGAATTACTCCACCATACTTTTGATTGTTGAAAAATAAGTGTTTGAAAAGTATTGTGGGTGCAGAAGGGGATAGCATTGTGATTCCCCCGGTTACGCCATAACCGGACTGCATCGCTGTGTGCCGTTATTGCACGGCAGGTATCAGGAAGGAATGGTAAAATGGTTGAATTAAAGAACGTTGACGTTCATTTCAAGGACGGAGGCGGAGTTGACGCTCTTAACGGCGTCAATCTCAGAATAGAGGACGGCGAATTTGTATTTATAGTCGGTGACAGCGGTGCCGGAAAATCGACATTGCTCAAACTGCTGACAAGAGAGATAGCGCCGACATCGGGCAGGGTATTCGTAAACGGATATAATCTTGCCAAGATAAAGAATAAGAAGATCCCGTATTTCAGACGTTCCATAGGAATGATATTTCAGGATTTCCGTCTGATACCGGATCTGAATGTTTATGACAATGTGGCTTTTGTACTGCGTGTTACAAACAAATCCAAAAAGACGATAAGACATAGGGTGCCTTATGTTCTGAATCTGGTCAAGCTGGCAGACAGGGCAAAATCCTATCCTGAGAAGCTGTCAGGCGGTGAAAAGCAGAGGGTTGCGATAGCAAGAGCCTTTGCGAGCGATCCTAAGCTTATCATAGCAGACGAGCCTACGGCAAACATCGACCCCGCTTTATCCTATGATATAGTAAAGCTGCTCAAGGAAATCAACAAGTGCGGTACTACCGTAATAATGGTTACTCACGAGCATAGCCTTGTCGAATATTTCGGCGGAAGAATCGTCAGCCTGAAAAACGGCGAAGTTATTTTCGACGAATATGTGGAAGGTGAGGCGCAGGATGAATAATTTAAGCTACTTGATAAAGCAGGGCATAAGATCGGTATGGAAGAACCGTTTCATGTCATTTGCCAGCCTCTGCATTATGACTGTCAGCCTTATTTTAGTCGGAATGTCGGCTATAGTGATGCTTGACTGCGGAATAATACTCGACAACGTTTCGGACAAGAACGAGATAAGCGTTTATCTTAATGATGACGCAGATATAAAGCATATAGGCGAGGTGCTTAAAAGCAACACGCTGACGGAGAAGGTGGATTTCGTTTCCGCCGAAGAAGGACTCAAGAAGATGGTCGAGCAGTACAGCGAGCAGAAGGAGCTGTTCCAGAATCTTCCGTATAATCCCGTTCCTGCGACCTATATGGTAACTATAAACGACCTTGATAAGATAAGCACTGCCGTTCAGCAGTTCAAGGCGATAGACGGCGTTTACAAGGTGAATGCGCCTATGGATTTTGCCGGATTTATCAAGGACCTGAGAACGACGTTTACAATTATCGGAATAGTGCTTATAGTGGCGCTCGGTACGGTAAGTGTTATAATAATTTCGAATACAACAAGGCTCAGCGTTTTCTCAAGACGTAAGGAAATAGCGATAATGAGAATAGTCGGAGCGACAAATTCCTTTATAAAGACCCCGTTTTTTGTGGAGGGATTGTTCATCGGACTTCTTTCGGGACTGCTTTCGTGGTTTGTGACAAAGCTCGTTTATGAGAATCTGTACAATCTGTTTACGCAGAACCTCGGAATGTGGAATGCGCTCGGAATGGGCGACATACTGCAGTTCTCGGAAATCGGCTGGTATGTACTGGCGGCTTGCTGCGGTGCGGGCGCACTGCTCGGAGCTATCGGCACGGTACTCAGCACAGGCAAATACCTTAAGGTATAACGGCGAAAGGATATAGGATGAAGCTGAAAAAAATTCTGCACTCTCTGACCTCATTCGTCACAATATTTGCATTGACATCGGGTATAATCATAACGTATTCTCCGGCAAGTGCGGAGAATCTTACTGTTGATGATATAAAGGACAGAATAGAGCAGATAAAACAGGACAACGCTCAAAGGCGTGATGAAATAGACCGTATCGAAGGCGATATAACCGATAAGCAGGAAAACCTCGACAAAGCCGCCAATCTGCTGAACGAGCAGAAGGAGCTTGTTGACTACTACTACAATCTTGTTTATTACAAAAATCAGGATATAAGCACTCTGCAGGGCAACATAGACACGCTCACAGACGAGATAGCGCAAAAGGACAAGGCTATAGCGAAAGCAGAAGCCGACATTGCCGAACTTGACAAGGAGAACAAGCAGAACCTTGAAAAGTTTGCACAGATAGTCAGAACAATGTACACGACCGGCTCTGCCGATATGTTCGGGGTGCTGGCAGGCTCTGCCGATTTCTACGATCTTATGATAAGCAGTGAGGTCGTCGGAAAGATAAGCGAGCAGAATCTTCAGTTCATGAACGAGCTTACCGCAGATATGAAGAAGCTGGATTCGGACAAGAAGTTGCTTGAAACCGACAAGAAGGATCTTGAGGGCAAGAAGACCGAGCTTGATACGCAAATGACAAAGCTGCTCAGTGAAAAGGAGGAGCTTGACGGTCTTGTAACGGATGCCGAAAGTGCAAAAAGCACATACGAGTCCGATTACAACAAGTATTCGGCGGCAGTAAGCGAACTTGAGGATCAGAAGAGCAATCTGCAGTATCTGATAAACGTAAGCGAGGCTGATATTGAAGCGTATGAAGAACAGATAAAAGAAATCATAAAGCAGCAGACCAATCCCGACAAGGCATATCAGGAGGGCGAGTGGTACTGGCCTGTTCCGGGACGCTCGTACATATCCTGTAACTTCGGCTGGGATGCTGATTTCGGCAGATGGCATAAAGGCGTTGATATAGGCGATGGCGGTATTTACGGCGACAGCGTTCTTGCCTCAAAGGCAGGCACTGTAATAGTTGCAGAAACAAGCTACATACCCGGCTACAGCTACGGAATGTATGTCGTTGTCGATCACGGCGGCGGATATACCACGACCTACGCACATCTCAGCGATGTGTATGTATATGTCGGTCAGGAGGTAGCGCAGGGTGAATCGCTCGGTGCTGTCGGCAGTACGGGATATTCGACAGGTCCTCATCTCCACTTTGAGATAAGACTTAACGGCGAACCCGAAAATCCGTTCAATTATGTTACTATGGCATAAACGGCATAAAGGAATTACAGACAAACGAACAAGGAAAGGGTGAATCCCGAATGAATAAAAAAGTATCGCTTGGCGTTATGATAAGTCTTATAGCCGTAGCGTGTGCTATTACATTTGTACTGACTATGACGGTATCGCTAAATATGTACAACTCAATGGTAGCGGGTATACAGGAACGGGAAACCATCAACGCAAAGATAAAGGAAATAGATACATTTGTCCGCAGTTCGTCGATATATAAGCCTAACGAAAACACTCTGATAACGGGTATCGCAAACGGCTATATCAGCGGAACGAGCGACAAATACGCAAAATATTACACGGCAGATGAGTATTACAAGCTGCAGAAGCTACAAAGCGGCGTGATTATCGGAACGGGAATCGAAACCGTTGTAAACGGCGATTATCTTGAGGTCACGAACGTTTATGAAGGCTCATCGGCTGAGGTTGAAGAAATAACCAAGGGCTGTACTATAACGGCGGTCGGCGGAAAGAGCATACTTGAGATAGGTGCCGAGCAGGCGCAGGCTCAGCTTGACGGCGAGGAGGGCACAAAGCTCTCGGTTACTTACAGCACCCCCGACGGTGTTGAAAAGACGGTAACTCTTGTAAGACAGAGCATAAAGCTGACATCGGTAAAGGGTACGCTTATAGACGGTTACGCCTATATCAAGATATACACCTTCAACGAAACCACAGACGAACGTTTCATACAGCTTATAGACGAGTATGAGGCACAGTCGGTTCTCGGATATGTATTCGATGTGAGAGATGTGTCCGACGGTATCACAGAACCTGTGAGGGCAATGCTGAACCGTGTGCTTCCGAAGGCACAGATAGCAATTCAGGTTGACGCAAACGGCAGGGATACGAGCTTTATAGAAACAGACGGAAATCAATTTGTAAGCAAACCCGTAACGGTGCTTACAAACGGAAACACCGCCTGCCTTGCAGAGATATTTGCAATAGGTCTGCGTGACTTCGCAAAGGCATCTGTAGTCGGATCGTCAACAGCGGGAAAGTCACAGCTTCAGACAACGCAGAGCTTCAAGGACGGAAGTGCGGTTTCGATTTCTACCGCAAATATAGTGCCTGTCGAATCCGATGATTTTGAAGATACAGGAATAAAGCCCGACTACACGGTTGATATTACCGCACAGCAGGCAGAACAGATAAGGTTTGCAGACAAGAAAAGCGACGTGCAGCTTCAGAAGGCGCTTGAGATAGTAGCTACAGAATAAGGATATTAATGGCGGAAAACTCCGCCCGCATCATATAAAAAAATTATGGAGGTCATTTACAATGGCAACACAGACAACTTTAACATCGCAAGGTCTTAAGGATCTCGAAGAAAGACTAGAACACTTAAAATCGGTCACAAGAAAAGAAATAGCTGAAAAAATCAAGGTAGCTCTTTCATTCGGTGACTTATCCGAGAACTCAGAGTACGATGAAGCTAAAAACGAACAGGGTATTGTTGAGGCTGAGATCGCAGAGATTGAAGCTACTCTCAAAAACGCAAAGGTAGTTGACGAGGACGAGCTTTCTACAGAGCACGTTAACATCGGTAATACGGTAGTTATCGAGGACGAGAGCGGAAAGAAAATCAAGTTCTTCTTAGTAGGTTCAAAGGAAGTTGATATGAAGGCTATGAAGATTTCCGACGAGTCACCTATCGGCAAGGCGTGCATTGGTAAAAAACTCGGCGAGGAAGTATCGGTTGAAGCTCCCGCAGGAGTAAAGAAGTACAAGATAGTAGAAATAGACAAGTAAACTGAGAGGAAACAAAAAATAATGGAAAACAACAACGCAGAGCAGGTTGAGCTGACCGAAGAAGAGCTTCTGGCACAGCTTGACGAACAGCACCGCATAAGAATAGAAAAGCTGAACGATTTAAAGGCAAACGGCAAGAATCCTTATGAAATCACAAAGTTTGATTTCACTCACAAGGCTCAGCAGATAAGAGATAACTTTGAGGAGCTTGAAGAAAAGGATGTAATGATTGCCGGCCGTATCACAAGCTGGCGTGATATGGGTAAGGCCAACTTTATTGATATCCGTGACGACAGCGGAAGAATGCAGGTTTATGTCCGCATTGACGATATAGGCGAGGATAACTTCAAGGAATTCAAGAAGTGGGATCTCGGTGATATTGTAGGCGTGAGCGGTTTTGTATTCAAGACAAGACGAGGAGAGATAAGCGTACACGCAAATTCGATAAAGCTCCTTTCAAAGTCGCTCCTGCCCCTGCCTGAAAAGTGGCACGGACTGAAGGACAAGGAAGAACGTTACAGAAAGCGTTATCTTGACCTTATCGCAAACCCGGAAATCAAGGATACTTTCGTCAAGCGTTCAATGATACTGCGTGAGATACGCAGCTTCCTTGACAGCAAGGGTTATCTCGAGGTTGACACACCCGTACTGCATACGCTTGAGATCGGTGCGGCTGCAAGACCATTCGTAACACACCACAACGCTCTTGACATTGATATGTATCTGCGTATCGAAACGGAGCTTTACTTAAAGCGTCTTATCGTAGGCGGATTTGACAGGGTATATGAAGTAGGCCGTATCTTCAGAAACGAGGGTATGGATGCAACTCACAACCCCGAATTTACATCTATTGAAATGTATCAGGCATACACAGACTACTACGGTATGATGGACTTAATAGAAGAAATGTACCGTACAGTAGCGCTCAAGGTATGCGGCACTGATACAGTTCCTTATCAGGGTAATGAAATCGAAATCGGCAAGCCCTGGAAGCGTGTGACTATGAAGGAAGCTGTAAAGGAATACACAGGTCTTGACTATGACAGCTGGACAAGTGATGCCGACGCAGTGGCTCAGGCTAAGACAAAGCACGCAGAGATTGCCGACACAGCCACAAAGGGCGAAGTGCTTATCGAACTGTTCGAGGAATTTGTAGAGGAAAAGCTGATTCAGCCTACTATCATCTATGATTATCCTGTAGAAAATTCGCCTCTTGCAAAGAGAAAGCCCACCGACCCCGCATTCACAGAGCGTTTTGAATACTTCATAAATGCGTGCGAATTCGGCAACGCATTCTCAGAGCTTAACGACCCCATCGACCAGCGTGAGCGTTTCACAAAGCAGGTTATGGAGAAGAGAAAGCAGGGCGCAAACGCTCAGATAGACGAGGACTTCTTAACAGCACTCGAATACGGATTACCCCCAACGGGCGGTCTTGGTATGGGCCTTGACAGATTTGTAATGCTGCTTACAGACAGTGCAAGCATAAGAGATGTACTGCTGTTCCCGACGATGAAGCCCCTCTCGGACTAAAAGCCCACAAAAATCAGGTTTTGACAGCGTTTGCGGCGTTTTGTTAATCCAAAAATGAAACACGTCAGAGGGTTTACGACAAATTTACGACAAATGACTTTTTGAGCATCACTCGTCTTTTACGACAAATGCGTGTCGTAAATCACGAGAATCGTAAATTGTTAATCCAGTGGCTTCATTGTAAATTGAACAAAAAAGCCTTGTAAACTCGGCATTTAACGATGTTTACAACAGAACCTCGGACTGTATAGTTCGGGGTTTTTTGCATATTTGAAGCCGGCAACGTTTATGGATATACTGTAATCGAATGGAGGGACTACAAATGAAGAAGTATTATATCAAGCTGACCGAGCATGAACGCTCTCAAATCATACATTCGCTTATAGATAAGAATAACGCATTTATGGCTAAAAGCAGATACACCGACGCTGTTGGTGAAGTCATCTTAAAGCTGATGAAAGCAAAGAAAAAGGCTTTCATAGTGCGTACTGTTTCGTAGTCATTTCCTTTTCAAAAAATAAAATATAGAGCTATATAAGCAAGCCGCTTATTCCTTTATCGGGATAGGCGGCGTTTTTATTTTTCCGACACAAAAAAATTTTCAAACTTTTTTTAAAAACACCCGATAATTTGACCTCTCCCAGTCCGAACAAGTGAAAGGGTTATTTCTTAACTCCGATTAGGAGCAACTCTTTCGCTGTTCCTTGACAACTGAATATATAGGCACATCGGACTTTAGTTCTGATGATGAGCCACCTTATCGGGTACGCCAAGACCGCCGTTTCTTAGGGCTCCCGAAAAGTCGTTAGACATTTTGGGAGAAGGAGGAGCAGTGGAATGAGCAAGTTTTCGTGCTTGCACGGAAATGAGCGATATGAAACTTGCGACGACGCAGCGAGAACTCCTGGTAAAAGTGTCAGGCTGCACCTGACACGGCGATGACAGTCAGAATGATAATGATACTTCTCTACGGAGCTGGCGGAGAACCCGGCAGAGGTGAAATTCCTATGACACGGTTTCGCAAACCGTGACCGATGTGCTTCCCACACAAAGCAACAGCTTTACGCAGGGGGTGTTGAAAACAAATACTGCGTTGATACATAGCCGTCTAAACACAGTCGGCTATAAATCTATGGAAAGGAGGAAAGCCAATGCCTAACTGTAAAACCATTGCAATCTGCAATCAAAAGGGCGGCACAGGAAAAACCACCACAACGGTGAATTTAGGTATCGGCCTTGTAAGACAAGAAAAAAAGGTACTCCTTGTAGATGCAGACCCGCAGGGGTGCGGGTCTCCTGTGGAGACCTCACAAGCTTTTGCTTGTGAAGCACCGACCGAGCCGACAGGCGAGACCCTCACGACCTGTCTCGGGTGGAAAGATAATGACAGCTTACCTGCTACCATTACCACTAAGTTATCCGAGATAATGCGTAAAGAAAACGGAAACCCGTATTTCGGTATTCTGCATCACGAGGAAAATGTTGATTTGCTTCCGGCAAACCTTGAACTGTCCGCTATGGAAATGATGCTTGTAACGACTATGAGCCGTGAAACAGTTATGAGAACCTATCTTAACAAGGTGAAAGATGATTACGAATATATAGAAACACTTATTGGATTAAATAAAGGAACATTAAAAACGTGTAATGTAACCCCCATTCATCTTCTTGCATTGAAATAGTAAGTTGCAAAATGGCCAGAGTTATGAGTGAAAATACCGAATCGAGTATATGTTATTAGTTTCTTTAAGTAAATTTGGAAGTTAATTGTAAAACTATCACTAGCGATTATGGAGAATGATAGTTATCGGTTCTATATGAACTCACGGTGAACTTGAGTACATGAATATAGCGCCCAAGTTGAACACCCCGAGCCGCTGAAGCTGAACAGTCGCGTCGCTGAAAATGAACACCTTCGTCGACCAGATTGAACATTGACAGTCACCTCATCGTATGATGCTAAAATGAAGATGCTTTACTCACATGGAGGATAGGGCAACGCTGAGGAGCGACCCGAGCGCCCTGTGAGGTTTGCAAGTGATGAGGCGGTGTCAGGATAAACGGCACCGCCTTTTTCATCGTATCCGCCCAACAATCCCCCGTCCCAAACAAAACACCCTCTGTCACCTGATCGGTAAAAGAGGGTAATGCTCCCTCTTGATTTTGCAAAAAACAAGCCCAAAGATAAAAGAAAAACAGCACAAAGAGCGCTTGAACTGGTCGGAATAAAAGAGCAGGCAGACAAGCACTGTAACAAGCTGTCGGGCGGACAAAAACAGCGTGCGGCTATTGCCCGTGCTATAGTTAACGATCCGTCTGTAATACTTGCGGACGAGCCTACGGGCGCACTTGACAGCAAAACCACCGAAGAGATAATGTCCGTTTTTGAAAATATGAACGAATCGAGCAAGACGATAATCATAGTAATCCACGACAAAGATATCGCCGCAAAATGCAGGAGGGTTATCGAGATAGCAGACGGCAGGATAGTCAGCGACAGTAAGAGTAAATAGCAGTGAAGTAAGCTATTTTTTCGGTAGAAGAAACAGAACTTAACAACTATAGGTTGTAATATAGACTTGTTTCAAACAGTTAGGTTGTTACAAATTAAAATGTATCCGGAATAAAACATTCGGGAAATTACTCCGGCAGAGGAAATTTATATTATCTCTGCCGGAGATATTAAGTCAGGGGGAAGCAACAATCATTGTCATCATACCACCGGGGAGTTATATAATTCAAAGCAAAATATGTTATAAAGCGATGGACTATTTTTGACAATCGTGATATAATTTTACTGTAATGTTTGATTTATCTGTTATAACTTTTATTTTCACGGAGGAATTGCTTTGCTTTCGATATATCTCTCAATGGTCGAGACCGAGGAAGAAAAAGACTTGGTGACCGAGCTGTACAATACATATAAACAGATTCTGTTTAATGTAAGTATGTCTATACTGCATAATACAGCGGATGCGGAAGACGCTGTGCAGGAAACTTTTGTACGAATAATCAGCAATCTATCTAAAATTGACTGTGCAAATGAAAAACGCTCCAAAGCGTATATTTTTGTTGTTACCCGCAATATTTGTTATGATATTCTCAGAAAAAAACATAAGGTAGTTTTTCTTGACGATGATAGAGAACTGGTAGATACTAATGCCGTTGAAAATACAGAAATTCTTACTGATGTTCTGACTGTGCAAAATAATATAAAAATGCTGTCACCTTTGCTGAAAAATGTGTCAACCTTGTATTTTGCGGAGGAATTTACAGTAGAACAAATATCAGGAATGCTCGATATAAGCGCAGAATCTGTTTATAAAGCAATTTCAAGAGCAAGAAATATTCTATTACAAAAACAAGGAGATATGAAAAATGACTAACGATGATGCTATAAAAATTGCTCTGAAAAATGAACTTATTTCAGATATCGAAGCTTATCAAACTCTCCCTAAGTATAAGATTTCACTTAAATTTGACAAAAAAATGAAGCATCTGCTTAAGAATTATGAAAATCGTGAATCAGCAAAGACCGGATATAAACGCATACCGCTAAAAAACCGCCTGCTTATTGCAGCTGTGATCATTCTTTCTGTGGCTATTATTACAGGCGGTACTTTGTATATCACCATGCGTTGGGCTGACTTCACGGTCAAGGAATATGACATTTTTGCGATGCTTTCTATCTCAAATGCCGAATATTATCCTTTGAGTCTTGAAGAGCGATATGAATTCACATATAATGTTACAGGTTATGAAAAAGAAGTTATTGATGATGACGGCATTCGATTTTCAGTGAAATATTCAGATGCAAAAAATAAAAAGTGTATTTCATATTCACAGTCCATAAAGGATTTTTATACAACTGTCAGACTTAATATCGAAAATGCCATTACCTTACCAAAAGAAGTGATAATTAACGGAACAACCGCTATATATTATGAGACGTATTACGGAGAAAAGGGAGTAATATGGGATATCGGTGATTACATAATTGAGCTTGCTGCAACCGGATTTAGTGAAGATGAACTAATTTCAATGACAGAATTTGTGGAAAAGGTAGAATAATCAGTTTTATTAAAAAATAATGTCCATTTTTGTGAGTTTCCTACGTTATATATATAGAGCGTAAAAGCTCTTAATATATAGAAAAGGAGGAAAACGCATGAAAAAAATTGTATCAATTTTACTCATCTTCTCTGTTATTATCGCACTTTGTTTGAATGTATCAGCAGCATCTGTATATGATGTTGGTTCATTTACCAAAACAAGTTATCTTTCAATTACTAACGGTCAAGCGACCTGCAAAAGTAGTTACAGCGAAAGTAACGGTAATACTGCAAGTGTAAAAATCACGCAGTCTCTTGAAAAACATTCTTTTTTATGGTTCTGGGATACAGTCGGCGGAGAATGGACTACAAATTCTAAAAAAAGTTCAGTTTCGTTTACGAACTATAAAAGCGGTCTTGCAAGCGGTACATATCGTGTAAAATCGGTTTTCACAGTCACGACAACAAGCGGACAGACTGAAACGGTTACCGTCTACAGTGCAGAGAAGACAATCAGCTGAAAAAACAAGATTTTGACAGCATAAGGCTGTCACGGAAAGCTCATTTTGAGCGGAAAGAAAATTTATTATGAAAAAAATAGTTAAAGTAACAGTTGCCATTTTTATGTTAATCGCATTAACGGTTAATGCTTATGCTGCATCAACAATTACTAAGGACGGTTACTGCGGTAAAGTTGATTCTACAATATACGCAACATCCCAATATTCAAGGACTTTTAAAACAAGAACAACAACTCTTAAAGCTATTGATATTGACAATATAAATACCGGTATAGCACTGGCTGAAACATCAAGTGGCATAACCCTTGAAGATTGGCTGATTAAAGGTTATAGTACAAGAGAAGTTATTGCTGAATCCCATCTTTCGTATTCATCTCCTATAAACGCTGTTACGGTTTATGGCTCGCATAGTGCATATCATAATAACGTATGTGAATTCTATCAGTTCACAAATAGACAGTTTAACTGGTAAATATAACAAAGCGGAGCAACAGTAGTCCAAGTAGCACCGTTGAGCAAGCTTGGCGGTGCTACTATATTTTTCGGAGGTAATCATGAAAACTAAATTCCAAAAAGTACTTGCCATTTCACTTATCGCAATAATGCTTTGTTCCTGTGCAACAAAAGAAAAAGATAATTTTGACAGTGCTTCAAACCCATTTGATGCAAGCGCACAGGAGAATATGCCGCCGGATTCCGATAATGCAAAAGAGCTTTATGAAAGGTATCAGACAGGCGGTGCAAGTGTGGATTTTTCCAAAATGGACGGCAAAGATACTTTAGAATATAACGGCAGTCCGATTGAAATAACCTTTTCATTTGATACAAGCGAAAATGAGTATGATATGACTGAGGGATTTGTGGCGTTTATTTGCGGCGTGCCGCAGATGATTTCGGCTGACGGCGGAGAAACTTCCGAAATGGCTAAGGTTACATACGAAAAGAAAACAACCACCGAAACCACATTAACCGTCAATCCGAGAATCACCGAGGATTTGAAGGGACAGGACGAGCTTACGCTTATGATAGCAAGTTTGCACAGCGTTGATTATGTGCCTCAGGGAAAATATGCCGGATATGGATTTAACAACATTCATTCAAGCAGTCCTCTTTGCTATTATAAGCTGAAGATAAATGCTCAGCCTGAGATTATAAACCTTGACGGCAAGATCGAATTTGAGAATGTAAATGCTTCCGATAAGTCACTTGAAAACTATAATCTTAAAAATGCAGGGGAAATCGGTGACGACTGCATGATGAAAATGTACAGTGTAGAAAACCAATCTCCGCGCCTTGTCCTTGACGGCAGTAAGCAGAGCTTAGATCTGGTTTTTAACGGTATGAACGCCGACAGGTTCTATGTATATTTGTATGTAAATATGCAGCGTGTAAAATTTGACGGTTCGGATTATGCGGTTGTTAATTCAAAATCGGGTTTTGTTCCGAAATTAACCGTGACACTTGATAATCTCAGTTCAAGAGATGTGATATATGCAATAGCTGTTTCGCCTGATTCTGAAAGTAAATTTCCGGCATACACAAAGACTATGAGCAGTTTGTGTTTTGCTCCGGATGATGAGATCCTTTCAGCAGGAAGCAACAGTGCAGGTGAGCAGACCGAAGCAGTGACTACCGATATATCAAAACCTGGCGACGCTCCCGATAATACCTCAACAGCGGTTTCGGACAACCCGATTTATAAATTTAAGCCCCTCGGATATCTGGACGATGACCAAAACCTTCTGCTTATGTATATTGATAATGACTTTAAAGTTTACGGCGAAGACAACGGTACATATTTTACTGTTTATGATGTAACGGCAAAAGAATTTATAAGCGGAAAATTTTTGCCTTATCAGCAGACTTTCACTGTTACTTACGGACAGGGCTGTTTTACGGTAATTGAAGGTAAAGCGTCTGAAGACAATCGCAGCCTTGCCGAGTGTATGGCAGTTACTTATAATGAAAAATTCGAAGAAATTCAGCGGGCGCATAATATGCCGATGTATTCAGGCGGTAATCAGTCTATATACAGTGCTTATTACTGCAAGGATATCGACAAATATCTCTGTGCTTATAAAGAAGAAATCAGCTCTTCTGAATATCTGACGGTACTGCTTAATACAGACGGCTCGGTTTACAAAGTGATTAACACAGACAGCGAAACAAGCGTATACAGCTTTTCTGTTGACGATGATAAAATCATATTGGGACGAAGATATGACGACTACCGCACAAAGATTCAGGTTATGGATTTTGACGGAAATATAATCGATGAAAAAACTATGTCAGCGGAATATGCAAATCTTGATGTAAACCGTTTCGGAAAATATATCGCTTTTCTTTCGTTAAAAAGATACGGTGAAGATGAAAATCCGGGTTCGGACAGCTTTGCGGTTCTTTATGATACAGAAACTGACAAACTTATGGAATTTACGCCTGAAACCGCTGACGAGGCAGGATGTATGGGTATTTCGCCTGACGGCAAAATTGCGGTAACTATGGATTATGAGGAAGTTGATGACGATGGTATTGTAACAGGTCAGAAACAAACTCTGAGATATTATGATATCGAAAGCGGTAAAGTAATCAAAACCGTAAACGCCGATGACAAGCCGGCTTTGAATAATTTTGTAGTATATGATGATGGCGTTATTCAGACGGTACCGGGCTACAATAAGGAAAAGAATGAAAGAACGGAAACAGTTGTATTCTTTGACCGATTTGACGATTAAGGTGGAAAAATGAAACTCGAAATCAATCAACTCACGAAATCCTATAGCAAAGGCAAAAAAGCCCTCGATAGCTTCACCCTCACCCTTGAAAAAGGCGTGTACGGCATCTTAGGTCCCAACGGTGCGGGCAAATCCACGTTGATAAACTGTGTAACCGGCATAATAAAGCCCGACAGCGGCAGTATTGCTTTTACCGACGGTGACAGTCACGATTATATGTCGCACCTCGGCTTTTTACCGCAGAATCAGGACTTTTATCCTAATTTTACGGCAAGAGAGCTTATCCTCTACTCTATGGCGCTGAAAAATGTAAAGGTCGATAATCCAAAAGCCTATGCCGATGGGATTTTAAAGCGTGTAAATCTGTATGACGACCGCAACAAAAAGGTCGGCGCACATTCGGGCGGTATGAAGCAAAGGCTCGGCATAGCGCAGGCACTTGTAGGCGAGCCAAAGGTCGTTATATTTGACGAGCCGACAGCAGGACTTGACCCCAAGGAGCGTATACGCTTCAGAAATGTAATCTCATCGCTTGCAAACGATAAGATAGTGATTTTAGCTACTCATATCGTTACCGATATTGCTTTTATTGCCAAGAATGTTGTACTTATTGATGGCGGAAAGATGATAAGCTGTGCCTCACAAAGTGAGCTTTGCAATGATATTTACGGCAAGGTATGGGAGGTACTCACCGACTACGAAACGGGTATGGAGCTTATGCGGACAAAGCGCGTCAGCAATGTTATAAGCGAGGACGACAGGTTCAATGTCCGTGTTGTAAGCGACGAAAAGCCGCACCCCGACGCCGTCAATGTTCAGCCTGCACTTGAAGATGTGTGCATTTACCACTTCGGAGAGATAGGTGAATGATATGCTGAAATACGAGCTTAAAAAGTACATACTGAAGCCGTCTGTAATAATCTGCCTTGCTGTTTTATTACTTGTAAACCTTGTCAAAGTGCTGGAGATTTATTGTCAGGGTTCGGGCAGACAAATTCTGTTTTCGGGAAAAGGCAGGATAGAAATAAGTAAAGATGTTCTTTATGAAAAATACGGCGGCGAGATAACACAGGAAAAAATCGAAAGCCTTAAAGCAGAACTGGCTGTTGCCGAACAAAAGCTCGAAGAATACGGTATCATAGAAGAACCGATCGAAAATACATACACGGGTTATCCGTACGGAGATGTCAACTTAATCAAAGATATTATTTCTTCATACGAATACGCATTGCTTTACACTAATACATCAAATGAGCTGTCAGACAGAGCGGCGGAAAAAGCCGCATTTTATGAAGGCAGAAACGAATACGATAAAAGAGAAAGCGAGCTGTACGAATATTGCTTTAAAGGCAGAGCCGCCGACAGCTATATAAATTCCGATGCATACACCAATATTTTCGATTATAAATTCTCAACCGTAATTTCAATGCTTCTGATAGTTCTTGCTGTATCTCCGATTGTTTCAAAGGAGTATGTTTTCGGATATCATAATCTAATAATATCATCGGGAAAACGAAAAAAGGTAATGCACGCAAAGCTGTTCACAGCTGCACTATTTACTGTTGTAATGTCGTTTGTCGTGTTTTTGTCCGATGTTTTCTATTGGAATCAGCTGTATGGTTTAAGCGGCTTCGGAGAGCCGATTTACACTTTGCAGGAATATGCGCTTTGTCCGCTTGATTTAAACCTGTTCGGAGCATTGGCGGTAACATATCTACTGAGACTTGCCATTCTGATGATGTTTACTTTTCTGACAACAGCTATATCCTCATTTTTCAAAAATGATATTTTGTCAATGACGGCAAGCATAGCGGCAGGGTTTATTCTGGTGATAGGCTCAGAGCATTTGCCCGGAGTTTTTAATCCTGTATCAATAATCGGTACAGACAGCATTTTTTCAGGATTTAGCGCGGTGAACATTATGGGCTTCCCAGTTTTCGCGTTTCTTGTTACATTAGCAGAAGTGATAATCCTTACAGTTATATTTGCCTTTATAACAGCGAAAAGAGGTCTGAAATGCTGTTAAAATTTGAATTTAAAAAAATATATTTCAAACAGTTTGCATTTTTCATCGCAATCGCCGTGATAGTAATAAAAGCTATATCATCTGTCGGGCTTTACGAACCCGACTATAGCAGTTTATCCGTACAACAGCAGAATTACTATCTTGAATGTATGGATAAATTCGGCGGAAAGCTGAACGATGAAAAAGAAGCCGCAATAATTTCATTACATAATGAAGCGGAAACAGCAAAAACAATGCAGGATAGAATAATCGAGAAAAATGCAAGCGGTGAATACGAAACGGTAGAAGCGTATTTTGCCGAGCTTGGCAAAGTGCCAGAAATAATTACAAAATATGATGCCGTTCAGCTATTATTCAGAAATTATTCAAGAGTCAGCACCGATAAAGAACACCTTGTTATGCTTCCTTCGGACGCAAAGGGCATGACCTGCGGCATTGAATACATCCTAATAATATTTATCTGTTACATTTCCGCTGTTATGTGCTATTATGAAAGAAAGTACAAAGCCGTTTGCATCTCATCAACAAATGCGGTAAAAGGCTCTTTTTGCAGACTTTTAGCTTTGTTTTCGGTTATAGTATTATGCTGGATTTGTTTTGCGGTTATTGAACTGTTCTCTATAATTACTGTAATCGGCGCCGAAAACCTCTTTGTCGGAGTGGTATCGCTTCAGGCGTTTGCTAATACGCCATTTAAGGAATCCGGCATTTTAGCTGTATTTATTATGATTCAGCTGACAAAGCTATGCGGATATCTGCTTATATCTGCTCTCTGCATTTTACTCAGCACTTTAACAAAGAATCTTCCGTTATCTGTTTTCGTGCCTTTGGTTATAACTTGTGTGTGGGTATATCTGTTTACTCCCGAAAGCGTAACATTTTATTCTCCGTTTTCGCTTGTTCTCGGTTCTCCTTACTTTACGGGAGATTGCTATTTTATTGATACACACGGTTCGTTGTTGCTTATGTATACAGCACCGGACACTTGGTTGTTATGGCTGCTTATTTTTATTTCTCTGATTATTGTTCTTGTTTCGTTGATTATTTTTATAAAAAGCAATAAATGTAACATCAGGAAGAATCATTTTGCGCTGCCTGCCTTGCTGTTGTCTGTTGCATTCTTATCAAGCGGATGTTCCTCACATAATATCAGCGATGAAGCGGCAAACGGAGCAGTAATAGCAAGCAATAGCACAAATATCTATGTGCCGTATATTATAACAGATGACGATTATCAGGTTGTCGGAAGAAAAATAACCGTATACAATCAGAATCTTGATTTGATCGAGGATAGTATTATTCATGACATAACGCAAGGGAAAATTACAAGACAAATTCTTTACAGCGACGGATATTTATATTTTTATACCAATGATACGATAACCGATAGCAATGATATATACAAAATCAACCTTTCGGATTATCACGAGGAATGTGTCTTTGCTGAGCCGGATACAAATGAGATAAATATGTATCTTGATATTGTAAAGATCTACGGAAGTAAGAATCCGGATGATTATGATATACGAGGAATGAGCAAATACGGAGATGAGCTTTATATTCTGACAAACAGCAACAAGATTTTTGCTGTTAATGTTATTACAGGCATAAGAAGGCTCGTTCTTGAAGAACAATATATTCACTGTTTTTGTATGAGTAACAACGGGGCAATATTTTATATAAACGCAGACGGAAATCCGGTATGTTTTGATAATGAAAAAAAGATTGTCAGTGACCGGGTATTCAATAATGTATGCGCTGACGGAGAGTATGTCTACTGCACAAATAAAAAAGTAACATACAGATATAAAGTCAGTGATTTTTCTGAAGAAAAGTATGCAGATGTAGGCGAAATATATCAGGTTGAGAACGGAAAAGCGCTTTCATCAAACGGCATATACATTTCTGAGTATGGCAAGCAGACCAAAATATCGGAAGAAGGTAATCTGTTTTTGCTGGACGGGAAGATAGTCAGACAAAACGGTGAGCTATTGTCATTCGTTGAGGTGCAGTTATTCTGATAAAGTCGGGAGAAAACAGGCTGAACAGCAAAAGGCATGGAGTAAAGTATATACCGGCGGCAGCTGTATTGATGCTGACTATGCTGTTTTGCACCGCCTTCGGAAGTACACAACAGACAGAATGTGTTGATGCGCTGTCAAACACCGAGAACAGCCAATATGCCTTTAAGTTGAGGTACAGAATAAATTATATAAAGAGCTCAAAGAAAATTCAAGATGCTCCGGCTGCATTTGGGATAGCCTTTTAAATATAAGTGTTAATCAGTTTTCAAGTTTGAAATCAACCTTTTGAGAGTCTTTCATTAACGGAGGGGATAAGGATGTAAAGCTAACATAAAAATTGTTTTTTGATAGCACGATTGAGTTCGTGTGTAGAAAGGGATACGCTTATAAAGCGGAAAAACAGATGATAACATTAAATTATCGGAGGTTGAATTATGAACATTAGTTTATTTCAGAACTATCTAAAACCTGCAAACGTGAAAAAAATAATATTGGTGGCAAATGTTTACGGAAAAACAGAGCATTACATATCATCGCCTGAGCAGCTAAAAATAGAATTTTTTAATGAAAGAGAGATGAATGAAATCAAAAGTTCTTTAAGGGAAGAAGGTTATGATTTCTTGGCATATTATGATGAGCATGAATTTATCAGTGATGTTGAAAATCACGTAGTTAATCCCGATGAAGATATTCTTGTTTTTAACCTTGCCCGAAATGGATATGGTGTTTCAAAAAAGTCTTTAATTCCGGCATTTTGTGACTATTACAAAATAAAGTATACCGGGAGCAATGGGTATACCTGTTCACTGGCCCGAAATAAACATCATGTTTCCAACCTTCTTTTACAGAATAATTTGCACGGATTAAAAACATGGGTTTATGAGGATGGATGGCAGCTGGGTATAGTCCCTGATGGCAACATGGAAGTAATAATTAAACCGTTGTTTGAGTCTGCCAGCAAAGGCATACGACCTGACTGTATAATAAATACTTCTTCAATTAATTTTGAGAATAAAGTTAGAGAAAAATATCTTGAATTAAAATCTCCTCTTGTTATTGAGCAATTTATACATGGATACGAATGTAAAGTTCCAATATTTGTATTGGATAACCTGTCGGTTTGCGATCCAATAGGGATTAGTATTAATGGCATTCAAAATCTGGATAAAATGATAATTACTCAAGATCTTTCTTATCACTATTCCTACGGCAATTATATGATGTCAGAATATTTCGACAATACTGTTATCGAAGAAATCAAAAAGTATGCTGGCAATGTATTCAAGTTTTTGGGAATGGAGAATTACGGAAGGATAGATTGCAGAGTTACTCCCAATGGAGAATTCTATTTTAATGACTACGCTACAATGCCATACTTTACACATCATAGTGAAATGTTTTATCTGTTTGGAAGTCATCACCTTTCACAAGGAAAATTATTTAATGTTATTTTTAATTCGGCCTTAATTACAAAATACCATTACAATGTATAGAACAACAATTCTGACATCATTATGCCTCTTCCAACAAATCTGTATGTTTTTGCAGAAATATTAGAATCAATATCCGGATGAAACAGTGCATATGGAGTTGTGGATATTCTATTTTCTATCAGCTTTGCAACATATTGATTTTGGGCGGCATAATATGTACGATAGTTTGCATCCCATTGGTATAGGCATTGTTTAACAAAATCATTATATTGATGGGCCTTTGCAAAATCCCCCTCTAACAGATAAAGCGCAGCTAGATTTGATGGAACGCAGGTTGAATAAAGTGCGTTTGAGTAGCTATGCAAATTATCAAACAGCGACAAAAGTCTGTTTTCAGCTTCCCGATATTTTCCTGCAAGCAGGTACAAGCAGGCTGTATTCAGCTTGATCACATTTGATATATCGGGCTTATCCTCGTATTTAATCAGCGTTGTTATGCCGCTGTTTACAAGAATCGAGAATTTGTCGCTGCTAGTTTCGTGGCAGAGATTGGCCAATAAAATATTGTTTTGAGCTTTATACAGTTCAGGGAAATCATAGAAATTATTTGTGCTCAGATACTCCTCCATTTTATTTGCATATTCGTATGCAGTATCAAACTCCCCCTCATATATACTGTATCCGATCATATCATTATAGGCTTTGTACTTAGGAAGATAATCTTGTATTGAGTTATTGGCAAAAAGATTTTTCATTCTCTCATAAGCACCTTGTGCATCTAGTAACGACGCAGTTCTACGCATAAATTCTATATAATTGTCCTCAAGCTCCGAACTTTCTGCATGGCAGACTTGGTTTTGGAATTGGATTACATATTCATCTTCTATTTCTCTTGCGCTATTCAAATCAGAAAGCTTATATGCAAGAACATTTATCAGCACTGTAAGTGAATCAAAATATAGATCAACCATATTGTATTCCAGAAATATGTTTGAGGCTTCCCTTAGTAATTCCTTTACTTTTACAAATTTTTCGTTTGAATCTCCGATAATAACAAGAATTCTTGCTTCCATGAAATTCAATAGTGCCCCACAAAATTTGTAATGTTAAAGACTGCGAAAAACAAACGATTGGATTTTGCCATAAAAACTTTTATCCCGGCAAGACTAAAGTACGGTTATAGGTCTTGCTTTATGCTGACAATTTATACGGTTTCGGAATAATTACACAGATTAAGCGGCAGTCCTAATCGAAAAAACTCTGTAATACGGCATTCAATAAGTGAGGCTTAAATGATATATGTAACTTCCGATTTACACGGACTTGAAATCACAAAGTTAAAAGCACTTCTTAAAAAAGCGTGTTTTAACGAAAATGATAGGTTATTTGTTTTGGGCGATGTCATCGACCGCCAAAATGACGGCGGCGTTGCAATTTTAATATGGTTATCGGAACAACCGAATACACAGCTGATTTTAGGAAATCACGAAGCGATGCTTTTATCCTGTGATTTTGTATTTAATGAAATTACGGAGGAAAGTATCAAGCATTTTGACAAAGAGCAAACGGAACTTCTGAATAACTATATGTTAAGCGGAGGCGACGTTACCTTAAAAGCATTAAGAAAACTCCAAAACGAATCACCGGAAACGCTTTGCAATATTATCGGTTATCTGAAAGAAGCGCCGCTTTACGAAATCGTGACCGCCGGAGGAAAGAATTTTCTGCTTTGTCATTCCGGACTCGATAATTTTTCGCCCGAAAGAAGCCCGGCGGACTATACCGCTGATGAACTTATTTGGGCTTGGCCTGAACTGACCGATCGCTATTTTGATGATTGTATAACTGTTTTCGGCCATACACCGACAAAAAGCTACGGTAAAAAATACAATGGCAAAATCCTTAAAACAGATACCTGGATAGATGTTGATGTAGGTGTGCCTTATGGAAATAATCCATGCCTTTTGCGACTTGATGACCTGAAAGAATTTTACCTGTAAAATTCAGCTTTATAGCGCAACCTTACCGTTTGTCGAGTACATTTTCCTGATTGTTCTGTTTCGTTGCTTTATATTTATCCTGCGACATCCGATTGACTTCCCCTCAAAAAACCGCTATAATAAATCTATACAAGCAGGAGGACTTCCAATGGACGATAAATTTACTGTCAGAAAAGCGACCGAAAACGACATAAGCCTTATAGAAAATCTGATAAAAGGTCTTGCCGCATACGAAAAAAGACCGCAGGATATGACCGCCGCACAGGAGGATTTGCGTTATCTTCTCTTTGAAAAGAACATAGCTGCTGCGCTTATCGCAGAATTAAGCGGCGAGCCGGTCGGATATGCTATTTATTACCCCGTATTCGCCTCGTTTGCGGCAAAGGCGGGAGTGCATCTTGAAGATCTGTTTTTAAAGCCTGAAAAACGCAGGAACGGACTCGGAACAAAGTTCTTTTCTGAAGTAGAGAAATTTGTAAAGCAGGACGGATTTTCATATATAGAGTGGAGCTGCCTTGACTGGAACGAGCCTGCAATCAATTTTTACAATAAGATCGGTGCAGAAGAGGAACACGGAAGAAGATATTTTTCTTATAGCTTATAACAAACTTATAACAAATAGGAGCAGTTGCGATGCTGCCGGAAATGAAGCTCCGCCTTTACGGCGGGGCAATTATTTTTACCCGTGCATTTTGCATTAAAATCATCTTGAAATTTGCCGTAAGATATGATAAAATCAACTTAACAGTACGGCAAACCGGATTTCAAGGAGTAATTTATGGAAAGATATAAGGATAAACAATTATCGGCTTACGAGAGAGCGGCGGCACTTGCCGATACGCTGAGTACGGAGGAACAGGCACAGCAGCTGAAATATGACGCACCTGCCATAGAAAAGGCAGGGCTTCCGTCTTATAACTGGTGGAACGAGGGGCTTCACGGCGTGGCAAGAGCAGGAACGGCTACGGTTTTTCCACAGGCTATTGCACTTGCGGCGGCTTTCGATAAGGATATGATGTGTCGTGTCGGCGAGGTGGTTTCCACAGAAGCGAGGGCAATGTATAACAGCGCCGCAAAACACGGCGATACCGACATATATAAAGGCCTTACATTATGGGCGCCGAATATAAATATATTCCGTGACCCACGCTGGGGCAGAGGGCATGAAACCTACGGCGAGGATCCGTACCTGACCTCAAGGCTCGGCGTGAACTTCGTAAAGGGCATACAGGGAGAAGAAAAATACCTCAGAGCCGCCGCCTGCGCAAAGCATTTTGCTGTACACAGCGGTCCCGAGTCGCTTCGCCACGAGTTTGACGCAAGGGTAAGCGAGAAGGATCTGGAAGAAACCTATCTGCCTGCATTTAAAGCGCTTGTAAAAGAGGGCAGGGTCGAAGGTGTTATGGGTGCATATAACAGGGTGAACGGCGAGCCTTCGTGTGCGTCTGAAAAGCTGATGGGAAAACTGCGTGAATGGGGCTTCGACGGCTATTTTGTGTCGGATTGCGGGGCTATAAGGGATTTTCATACTAACCACAAAATCACCGACACAGCACCGCAGTCTGCGGCAATGGCGCTGAAGGCCGGTTGTGACGTTAACTGCGGAAATACATATCTGCATATTCTGGCGGCGCTTGAAGAAGGGCTTATAACAAAGCAGGATATACGCACTGCCTGTATTCACGCATTACGGACAAGAATAAGGCTCGGACAGCTCGACGATAACGAGTTTGACGACCTGCCGTTTGATATTATCGCCTGTGACGGCAATAAAGCGTTATCGCTTGAAGCGGCGGAGAAATCAATGGTGCTTTTGCATAATGACGGCATACTTCCGCTTGACAAAAGCAGGATAAGCTCGATAGCCGTAATAGGACCGAATGCGGACAGCCGTGCGGCATTGCTCGGAAACTATGAAGGTACGCCCGACAGAAGCGTTACATTCCTTGAGGGAATACAGGACGCATTTGACGGCAGGGTATACTATGCGGAGGGCTGTCAGCTTTTCCGTGACAGAACGCAGGGTCTTGCACTGCCCGGCGACAGATATGCCGAGGCGGTTGCGGCGTGCGAGGCGGCAGATGTCACTGTTGTATGTGTGGGACTTGACTCTACTCTTGAGGGCGAGGAGGGCGACACAGAAAACAAGTCGGGGGATAAGCCGGATCTCAGATTGCCTGAGGTTCAGCGAGTGCTTCTGCAGAAGCTGAAAGACACGGGAAAGCCGCTTATAATAGTTCTTGCGGCAGGAAGCAGTGTGAATACCGAATGCGAGGGGAACGCCCTTATAAATGCGTGGTATCCCGGTCAGTACGGCGGAAAGGCACTTGCGGAGATACTTTTCGGGGAGGTTTCACCGTCCGGTAAGCTCCCGGTCACTTTCTATAAATCGGCGGATATGTTACCCGATTTCACCGACTATTCAATGAAGAACAGGACATATCGCTTCTGTGACGATGAAAGCAACGTGCTTTATCCTTTCGGCTACGGACTTACTTATTCGCACTTTGAATGCGGCGATATTTCGTACAAGGACAATACGCTTGCCGTTAATGTTACCAATACGGGAAGCAGAAGTGCGGATGACGTTCTGCAGGTCTATATAAAGAGCGAAAACGGGGTGAAAAATCACAGCCTTTGCGCATTTGAGCGTGTTTCTCTGTTTGACGGGGAAAGCAGGACGATAAGCATCAATATTCCCGAAAGTGCGTTTGAAACGGTTGACGATAACGGCGTAAGAGCGGTAAGAAGCGGCAGATATACGTTGTACGCAGGCTTCACACAGCCGACACAGCTAAGCGAGAAGCTGTACGGCGGAAGGTGCGTATCGGTCGAAATAAGCATATAAAATAATGACGGCGGAAAAGCAAAAGCTTTTCCGCCGTATTTCAATATCTGAATCCTCCGATGAACGAAAGTGTTTGTGCGGCTGTCTGCGAGCCTTTACTCATAGCCGTTTCTATGTTCCCGTCAGCAAGATAGCTTGCTATAAAGCCCGCCTGATAACTGTCGCCGCAACCGGTGGTATCTGTTACTTCGGATACCTCAGCGGCGGCACAATGATAAGCCGTGCCTTTTGAAAAAGCGGTGCTTCCGTTTTCTCCGAGCGTTACGATAAAGACCGTATTGGGATATTTTGAGGAAAGCTGTTTCGCTTTTTCAAGCGTAGGTTCATCTCCGCTTATAAACAAAAGCGATATGCAGTCAAGGTATTTTTCTATCGTGTCAAAATCCCTGCAAATATCAAAATCAACGCTCAGCGGAAAACGCTTTTCACGGCAGCAGTCTATTACATCGTTGAAATTCGGTCCGGAAAAGGTGGTATGCACCATATCCGACGAATGCAATAATTCCCTGTCAGACGCAGACAGGGCAAAGCTTGAGAACACTCCGCCGTTCCACGAATCGTCTTTATAATAACGGTCGCCGTCAGGGGTAAGGTAGGTGCGGTTCGAGGCGGTATCTCCGTTTTCCGTTCTGATATGGGTTTTATCAATGTTAAAATCTTTTATGCTGTCAAGGACGGTTTTACCGTAGCTGTCATTTCCAACAGCGCCGATTATATAGACCTTCGCATCTGTAAGCCGTGATATTGTTGCGGCGAAATTAAGCGATTCGCCTCCGGGCATTATCGTATTGTCGAATATGTCGACGCACATACAGGTAAGAGTTGTTATTATCATAATGATCGCTCCTTGTCGGTTATGAGTATATAATACTGCTAAATCGGTTTGCAGTCAAGTATTTATAAGAAATTTTCAGATTTTACTTGACAAAGCGGCTCTCTTTGTGTATAATATATCAGGTGGCTGTAAACCAAAACAGCATTACACCGCTTGAAACGGCACAACAAAAAGGTTTGCGGGATTTACGGCTTGTAAGTCGGCAGTGAATCGCTTAAGTCAGTATGATTGTTACCGTGAATACGGACAAAGGAGCATACGAAGGACGCAAGAAAATCGGAGCGTGGGTAAGTCTGTATGACTGTTAACGGGAATGCGGACGGACAAAGGAGCGGCAAAATGTCAAAGAATATCGAAAACGCAATACTGCTCGATACCTACGGCAGTATGCTTACCGAAAAGCAATATGATACGCTCAGCCTTTACTATGACGAGGATCTGTCACTTTCCGAGATTGCCGAGAATATGGGTATCACAAGACAGGGCGTTCACAAGTGCATACGCACAGCGGAGGAATATCTCACTCAGCTTGAGGAAACACTCGGATTTGCGCAAAAGTACCGCAATGTCTGCGATTTATGCGATAAGCTGACAGCTCTTACAGATGAGAATGTCGGCAGTGCCGATGAAAAAGAGAAAATGAAATCTATTATAGAAGATATAAAGAATGCGATATAAAGAGGAGGTTGGCTGATGGCATTTGAAGGACTTTCGGACAAGCTCGGAAAAGTATTCAGCAAGCTGAAAAATCACGGTAAGCTGAATGAAAAAGATGTAAAGGAAGCTATGCGTGAGGTCAAGATGGCATTGCTTGAAGCGGATGTCAGCTTCCCTGTAGTAAAGGACTTCGTTGCAAAGGTAAGTGAACGTGCTGTAGGCAGTGAGGTAATGAACAGCCTTACTCCCGCACAGCAGGTAATAGATATAGTACACGATGAGCTGATAAAGCTTATGGGTACGGATACGGCAAGGATTGATTTCCCATCGAAGCCTCCGTGCGTTATTATGATGTGCGGTCTGCAGGGTGCAGGTAAAACAACTCATACCGCAAAGCTTGCAAAGTATCTTAAAAAGCAGAACAGAAGACCGCTTCTCGTAGCCTGCGATATTTACCGTCCCGCCGCTATCGATCAGTTGAAGGTGGTCGGTGCTTCGGTTGACGCTCATGTATTTGAGATGGGACAGACAAATCCCGTGAAGATAGCGAAAGAGTCGATAAAATACGCAAAGGACAACGGCTTTGACGTTGTTATCCTTGATACCGCAGGCCGTCTGCATATAGATGAAGACCTGATGAAAGAGCTTAAGGATATAAAGGCTGAGGTTCAGCCGAATGAGATATTGCTCGTTGTTGACTCTATGACCGGTCAGGACGCTGTAAACGTTGCAAAATCGTTCAACGATATGCTCGACATTACAGGCGTTATCCTTACAAAGCTGGACGGCGATACACGAGGCGGTGCGGCTCTGTCGGTTCTCTCGGTTACAGGCAAGCCGATAAAGTTTGCAGGTGTCGGTGAGAAGACAGACGACCTTGAGCAGTTCCACCCCAACCGTATGGCTGACAGAATACTCGGTATGGGCGATGTGCTTTCACTCATCGAAAAGGCAAAGATAAATGTTGATGAGAAGGAGCAGGAAAAGCTGGCAAAGCGTCTGCAGGAAAACAAGTTCGATATGAATGACCTGTACGCACAGTTTGAACAGATTGAGAAGATGGGTAGCATCTCATCTCTTATAAAGATGATTCCCGGTGTTGCGGGAAAGGTCAAGGAAGAAGATATAGACGAGCGCAGAATGTATCGCACTAAGGCTATTATCTCATCAATGACAAAAAAAGAGCGTGAAAAGCCCTCTATCATTGACGCAAAGCGTAAGCGCAGAATTGCGGCGGGCAGCGGCACAAAGGTCGAAGATGTAAATCAGCTTCTCAAGCAGTTTGACGGTATGCAGAAGATGATGAAGCAGATGGGACTTAAGGGCGGCAAAAAACGCAAGTTCCCGAAGTTCCCCATGGGCGGAATGGGCGGAATGAACGGCATGGGCGGTTTCCCGATGTAAGCCGTTCAGGATTACAGGTAATTCATAGTGGTTGACAATTAATGCTTGACAATACACTTTGATTATAAAAACTAAAACTTTAAATTTTTTATGAGGTGAACAAAATGGTAAAGATCAGATTAAGACGTATGGGCGCTAAGAAGGCTCCTTTCTACAGAGTTGTAGTTGCAGATTCACGTTACCCCAGAGACGGACGTTTCATTGAGGAAATCGGCTACTACGATCCTACAAAGGAACCCTCTGTTGTATCTATCGACAAGGAAAAGGCTGACAAGTGGCTCGCTAACGGCGCTCAGCCCACAGATACAGTTAAGAAGCTCCTTAAGATCGCTGCTGAAAAGTAATCGCTGTTTCTGAAAGGAAAATAAAATGGAAAAATTGCTTATCGCTATGGTGGAAGACCTTGTAGATGACAAGTCCGCCATCCGGGTAACAGTTGACGAGCCTAAAGAGGACGGAACTGTTGTTTATCATCTGCACGTTGCTCCCGATGATATGGGACGTGTAATAGGCAAGCAGGGAAGAATAGCTAAGGCTATCCGTACCATTATGCGTGCAGGAGCAGTAAGATACAACCAGAAGGTTATGGTTGAGATCGACTGACGCACATCTGAATTGAACGTAAAACCCCGACTTTTGAAAGGTCGGGGTTTCGTTTATTAACTGAATGTTAACTTTACTGATTTTTTGTTCCTGAGGGTTATCCGCATTCGACAGTTTTCACAAAAAATCTATTCACTTCGGCAAACGTCAATTTATTTAATTGACTTTAATTAACAGATATTATATAATAAAATCGGAGTATAGGATATTATGGCGGAAAATGCAATATCCCAAGACAGAATTTTAAACAGAACAGCATCATAATATTGATTATAAATCGGAGAATAATATGGAACATTTCGGAATTGAATATTGGTTATTTACGTTCTGTATATATTGTATGGCAGGCTGGGTGCAGGAATCGACTATCGAGTCGCTGTATCACAGACGGCCGATAAACAGAGGCTTCCTCAGAGGTCCCTATATTCCTATATACGGTGTCGGCGGACTGCTCCTTCTGTTTATCTGTCATCCGTTCAGAGATAACGGATTTCAGGTTTTCTTTGTGGCTCTTATTGCCTGCACGGCGCTTGAATACTTTACGGGCTGGCTTATGGAAACCATGTTCGGCAAGCAGTTCTGGGATTACAGTATGTTCAGAATAACCTATAAAAACAGAATATCACTGGTGTCCTCGCTTTTCTGGGGAGTAATGGGATTGTTCGTGACGTATGTTGTTTCGGACATTACATTGTATGTGCTTAACAATCTGCCGTATCGGTTTATATGTATTGCAGGTACGGTCATATCGCTGGTTATGGCGATTGATTTTCTCGGCACGGTAAGAAAGCAGATTGATGTCGATAAGCTGAGAAGCACATTCAGTATAAGCAACATAAGCACTCATATTATGCGCTTTGATGCGATTGCGTCACGCATTCCGGGCATAAAAGCAAGAACCGGTGAAAAAAAAGAAGAGGATTCTGCCGAGTATAACGGCGATGATGAGAATGATGACAGATAAGAACACGTTTGTGCTTACAGACGATGACCGCAGATTTATAAAAACAGCAAGAAAGATACTTGCAAACGAAAAGGTACAGCAGATGAAGCAGTATGTTCAGCACGGCGATGTTTCCACCTATGAGCATTGCCTTATGGTCTGCCTGTATGCTTATATGTATGCAAAGAGGCTTAAGCTGAAGATAAATATCGAGGCGCTTGTAAAAGGTGCGCTTCTGCACGATTTTTTCCTTTATGACTGGCACAAGGGTGCATTCACAAGGGACGGTCTGCACGGATTTTCACATCCCGTGACCGCCGAACGCAATGCAAGGAACACATTTCCTCTGACGGTAAAAGAGCGAGGAATAATAATTAATCATATGTGGCCGCTGACATTGACCAGACTTCCGAGAAGTAAGGAAGCGTGGCTGGTATGCTGGGCGGATAAGTATTGCTCGCTTAAAGAAACATTGCTTAAAAAGCCGTATTGAAACGAATATAAAAGCCTGCACGGAATGACTGTTGTTCGTGCAGGCTTGTGTTTTATACGATTTATTTCACGGTAAAATATTTCTGCGTGTGGCTCCGTTTGGATTTCGGTTCTGTCAGGGCAAGTGCACCGTCTTCGACCAGAGGGTCTACATAACGTTTTATACAATAAGATACAGATGCCATTCCGAGATATTCGGCAATTTCCTTTTTTGATCTTGGGGTAACGCAGAAATCAAAACGCCAAGGATACATCCACCAATAGCATTGTTAAGCGAGGCTCCAAGGAACAATCCTGCAACTCCACACAAAATAGATACAACTGTTCTAAACTTGTTCATATTCGCCCTACATTAAATATCCTGATTCTTCTGCTTGTTACGCTTCTTGTTACACAACGAACCTAAGAGCATACCGATTGCAGAAATTATTGCACCGGCTACAATCATTCCCCAATCCGGTGCATTCAGCTTGTCAAAAGCAATGTTGTTTGCCATTTTAAATGTTCCGTATTCAGCCAGCATATACATCACTCCGAAGAAAAGGGTGAATGCCCATTTTCCTTTTTTCCAAAAGTCATTTTTGCCGATAACAATGGACACAACGAATGTAGTTACAGGAAGAATAATCCAAAGGAACATCAAACTATAACCCATAGCATCACTTCCGCTTGTAAAGAACCAGAACACAATCATGGCAATCGCCCATACAAGCATATAAGATAGGATGGTAATAATTTTGTTTCTGTTAGCGTTGCTTTTTACAACATTTGTACTTTCTTCGAGATAATCATAATAAGTCTTCATTTTTTGCTCTCCCTTCAATAAATAGTCAAGAGAGACTTCGTAGCAATCGCTCATTTTAATGACACTTATGATATCCGGATAGGATTTTTCATTTTCCCAATTTGAGATGGTCTGACGACTCACTCCCAATATTTCGGCAACCTGTTCCTGTGTCAGCTTCTTTTCAAGTCTGGCTGCCTTGATTTTACTTCCAATATCATGCTCCATGCCATGACACCTCCCTTGCACTTTTATTATAGGATAACCACCGCTTGTAGTCTACCAAACGGCTTTGACATCGCAGAAAATACGTGTCAAAATGCTTTTACATTTGCTTTTTTATTACTTCTTCGCCTTTTCCTCTAATTCAAGCAGATACCTGTCATAGTCCGCCATGAACAATCTGTCTTGAATAACACGATACTTCTCAAATTCTGTTTCAGCTTTGGACTTGGCAATCTCCGCTGTGATTTTTCCGGCATCCTGCAAAACTTCTCTGTCATCCGCCATCAGGAATAAATCCGGGCGTTTGCTCCAATCTTCCATCGTCACTGGGATATGTCGTTCTGCACGGTCTTCTAAATTGTAACATAAAAAATTAAAAAGTCAACGTTAATTATCAAAATAATATAAAATTATATATTAAAAATTAGTACCAAAAGTTAAAATCAAAGCCTGCACATTTCAATCTGTGCAGGCTTTTTTTCACATTTCGTCTATAACTTCCGCAATCTCCGGCTCGGTGATCTGCTTAGCGTAATCATTATCGCCAAAGCACATAACATCGCCGATTTCCTTTTGGAATACCATTCTGAGCTTGCCGTCACGAACCTTCTTATCCGTATACAGCTTTCTGACCAGTGCGGTTTTGTCGATGTAATCGGGAATCGCAATGGGGAGCTTTGCACGTTCACACAGCTTTATTACACGGCTGACATTTTCGGGAGAAATATAACCGTACTTCTCACCGAGTTTCGCCTGTGCGATAAGCCCTATTGATACAGCCTCGCCGTGCAGCAGCTTGTAGTCGCTGACCGTTTCTATCGCTCTGCCGACAGTGTGACCGAGGTTAAGCACCTCACGCAGTCCCGATTCACGCTCGTCCTTCATTACGACTTTATACTTCACAGCGCAGTTATGCTCCGCTATATATTCGCAGGCGTCCTTATCGTTCACAAGTATCTTTTCAATGTTCTTTTCAAGATAATCGAACATTTCGCCGTCTGCAAGGCAGGCGTGTTTTATTGTTTCGGCAAGTCCGCTTGAAAGCTGTCTTTCGGGGAGTGTTTTCCACGTTTCAATATCAAGATATACCTTTTCGGGCTGGTTGAACAGACCTATCAGGTTAGTAGCCAGAGGAGTATCGACCGCTGTCTTTCCTCCGACCGATGCGTCTGCGGCGGCAAGCAGAGTAGTGGCATAGTTGATAAAAGGTACGCCTCTGCCGAATGTACCTGCAACAAAGCCCGCAAGGTCGCTTACAACACCGCCTCCGACCGCAATTACACAGCAGTCACGGCGATAGCCCTTTTCAAGCATAGAGTCCTCGACAAACTCTTTCATTGCTCTGGTTTTCGACTTTTCTCCTTCGGGTATCACAAACATATCGGAACTGTAGCCCGCCGAAATGAGTTTTTCGTATATCTCTTTCGCATAAAGCGGCTCAACAATGCTGTCGGTAACAACGGCAAACTTCTTTATCCTGCCGCAAAGCCCGTTTTTAATATCGCTTATCAGCGTGTCTGAAAGACTTCTGCCGATTTCAATATCGTATGAGTCGTCTACTGTCTTTTTAAGTTCACAGAAAAATTTCATTGTTATTCCTCTAAGGTACCTTGTGTTCGCCTGATATTCTGTCACTTCTGAGCTGTCCGCAGGCGGCGGATAGCTCTGTGCCGAATTCTTTTCTTCGGGTAACGTTTATCCTGTTTTTTTTAAGCTCGTCATAAAATGCCGTGATGTTTTCCTCACTGCTCCTTTTAAACTCGCTGTCGGGGGACGGATTGTACGGTATAAGATTTACAAACAGCCGTGCATTTCCGATAAGTGCCGCTAACTGACGTGCATTCTCCCTGCTGTCGTTTATTCCGTCAAGCAGTATATATTCAAGCAGAACCTTGCGGTTTGTACGTTCGACATAGTATTTAGCCGATTCTATGACTTGCGAGATACTATACCTGCGGTTTACCGGCATAAGCCTGTTTCTTATCTCGTCATCCGGAGCGTGCAGACTTACCGCAAGATTGCACGGTTCTTTACGCTCTGCAAATAATTTCATCTTGTCGCACAGTCCACAGGTCGATACGGTAATATGCTTTGTTCCTGTTTCGATTCCACCCGGAACAGTTACTATATCGAGAAAATCGCAAAGTGCGTCATAGTTGTCAAACGGCTCGCCTATACCCATCACGGTTATATTACTAATCGTTATATTCTGATGTTTTTCGACAGCGAGTATCTGACTTACCATTTCGCCGGCGGTAAGGTCACGCTGTTTTCTGAGCCTTCCGCTGCAACAGAATTTGCAGCCCATATTACATCCGCTCTGCGTTGAGATACAGATACTGTTGCCGAACTTCTGCCGCATCAGCACTGTTTCGACCCTGCATCCGTCCGATAACTCAAAAAGATACTTAGAAGTATCTACAGATTGTAATATTTCGTCGATTTTCAACTTTCCGAAGAAATATTTGTCGGATAGAAGTGCTTTTATATCGGCTGATGTAAGCGTCATTTCGTCGAAATCTGCCGCTCTGCGCTTATATATGTCACGGAAAATGTTGACACACTGAGTAGCCCTGAAGCCGTTTTCGGTCAGCAGCTTCTCCGCTTGTTCATAAGTCAGCGAATATATGTCCGTCATTGGCTGTCGCCTGTATCGGCTTCTTCCGCAAGCGATTCCTGCTCGATGTCCTCGATTATTTCACGGATTTCTTCCACACCCTCGCCGTTCATAGCGGAAAATTCTATCATATGAATGTCCTCGGCACAGGGTATCTCATTCATAAGCGATTCTCTGCGTGCGGCACGTTCCTTCTTTGACAGCTTATCGGCTTTCGTCAGCACAACAACAAACGGTATCCCGTTGTCGATAAGGAAGTTTATCATCATTACATCGTCCGCTGTGGGAGGATGTCTGAAATCGACAAGCTGGAATACGAGCGTCAGGTTTCTGTCATCGGCAAGGTAGCCCTCAACAAGCCCTGCCCAGCGCTGTTTCTCGGATTTTGATACCTTAGCGTAGCCATAGCCCGGCAGATCCGCAAAATAGATATTGTCAACCGAATAGAAGTTGATAGTCACCGTCTTGCCCGGCATTGAGCTTACACGGGCAAGCGACTTTCTGTTCAGTATCTTGTTTATAAGGGAGGATTTTCCTACGTTGCTCCTGCCCGAAAAGGCGATCTCGGCTTTTTCCGATTTCGGAATCTGGCTGAAAAGTCCGTAGGACGTATAAAATTCTGCCTTGTTAAAATTCATGTTATATTTCCTTTACGGCATTCTTGCCCGTCTTTCTTGAAGCACGGGGCTTTGCTGACGGGAGCTTTTCATTGCTTTTCTTTGCGGCGGTAACATTAGGCTTTACAAGCGCTGTGTTAAGCACCGTGTCAATGTTTTCCGCAAGCACAAAGCTCATATTGCTCAGTATAACGTCATCAAGCTCTTTCATATCGGCCTTGTTCTCATCGGGTATGACTACCGTCTTGATACCTGCGGAATATGCCGCCATAGTCTTTTCACGCAGACCGCCTATCGGAAGCACCTTGCCACGAAGCGTTATTTCGCCTGTCATCGCAACATCTCTGCGTACAGGGATACCCGACAGAGCGGATACAAGAGCGGTTGTCATAGTAACGCCGGCAGAAGGTCCGTCCTTTGGAACAGCGCCTTCGGGAGCGTGAATATGAATGTCCTTGTTCTTATAGAAATCGGGGTCGATTTCATACTTGCGTGAGAGCGAGCGTGTAAGGCTGACCGCAATTTTTGCGGATTCCTTCATTACATCGCCCAGTGAGCCTGTAAGCTCAATCTTGCCCGTACCCTCCATTACAAGTACCTCAAGCGGTAAAAGAGTACCGCCGACAGAAGTCCATGCAAGACCGTTCACAGCGCCGATCTCATCCTGCTTTGAAATTGTTTCGCCCGTATATTTTCTTGCACCGAGATAGCCTTCAATGTCCTTAGCCTTGATATTTATTTTATCAGCCTCGCCTGATGCGAGCTTTTTAAGCGTCATACGGCAGATTTTGGCTATGTTTCTTTCCAGCTTTCTTACGCCTGCCTCTTTGGTGTAGAAGTCGATTATCGAGTATATCGCATCATTTGCAAAACGAACCTGCGGCTTTATGCCGTGCTTTTTAAGCTGTTTCGGAACAAGATGCTCCTTTGCGATATGGAACTTTTCTTCTCTTGTATAGCTGCCAAGCTCGATAACGTCCATTCTGTCGAGCAGGGGAGCGGGGATAGTATCAAGCGTGTTTGCGGTCGTGATGAAAAGCACATTGCTTAAATCTATCGGTATTTCAAGATAGTGATCCCTGAACGCTACATTCTGCTCGCTGTCAAGAACCTCAAGCATAGCACTTGCAGGGTCGCCCTTATAGTCAGTACCCATCTTGTCTATCTCATCAAACAGGATAACGGGGTTCATTGACTTTGCCTGCTTCAACGCATTGACAATTCTGCCGGGCATCGCACCTATGTATGTCTTTCTGTGACCTCTTATATCAGCCTCGTCACGCACACCGCCGAGCGAAACTCTTGCATATTTTCTGCCCAGAGCCGTTGCAATTGATTTAGCGACAGAAGTCTTACCTACTCCGGGAGGGCCGACAAGGCAGATTATCTGACCCTTCTTGTCTGCGTCCTTCCACTGATTGAGCGCAACTATTTCAAGTATACGTTCCTTTACCTTTTTCATGCCGTAGTGGTCATGATCAAGCTGTTTTTCGGCTTTTGCAATATCCGTCTTACCGTGTGTGTAAATATTCCACGGCATATCAAGCACTGTGTCGAGATATGTTCTGACAACAGCCGCCTCCTGTGAGCCGGGAGAAAGGTGCATCAGCTTTTCGCACTCTTTTATCAGCTTTTCTTCGGTATCCTCGTCAAAACCGCATTCTTCAATCTTGTCCATATATTCAAACGCTTCAGACTGCGGATCGTCAAATTCGCCGAGCTGACGGGAAATAGCCCTCATCTGCTCACGCAGATAAAAATCACGCTGGTTCTTGTCAAGTGCTTCCTTGACTTCCTCGTTGATATCCTGTTCAAGACGTACAATGTCAACCTCTTTTGCAAGGAACTTTACAAGAAGCTCCGCACGTTTACGCAGTGAAAGGCAGGATAAAAGCGCCTGCTTATCCTCAACTCTTAAATATACGTTGAAAACTATCAGATCGATAAGTTTTGAAAGATCCTTTTCAGCGAGTATGCCTCTGTAAAGCTCAATGGGCATTCTGGGCGACATTTCGCTGTACTGCTTGAATTCTGTGTGGATAGTGCGGATAAAAGCCGTTTTTTCGGCGGCACTCAGTGTATCGCTGAGCGCAGGCATAGGAGTGATGTCCGATACAAGAAACGGATCATCCTGAGATATGCCGCACAGCTTCGCCGTATAAAGACCCTGCACAAGCACACGTCTTGCGCCGTCGGGCGTATTCAGTGTCTGTCTTATTTCGGCAACCACACCTGTTTTGTAAAGATTTTCTGCCGCAACCTCGTCAACGTCCTCGTCTATCTGTGTCACAAGGAATATTCTTCTGTCGTTGTGTTCTATCGCTTCTTCGACCGCATTGATCGACCGATCCCTCGCTATATCAAAGTGCAGTATCATACCCGGAAATATTACAAGTCCACGCAGTGCGAGCGCCGGCATAGTTATGTGTTGATTTTTCATATTAGTCTGTCCTTTCTTGTCGTTCTGTATAAATAAGTCGAAACATTTCTGTTGTTTACTACCCATATTATGCTGTTTTGTATTGCAAATGTCAATACATTATTATACTATATCCGTCGGAAATTTGCAAGTAGTAGCCGGCTGTAAATAAAAACCGCCGTACATCTCTGTACGGCGGTCTAGACTGTCGATAAACCTATATAATTTTTGAAAATGGGGTTTGGGGCGTAGCCCCAAGCGGGGTGAGGGCGGCAGCCCCACACTCAGCCCCTTCCCGAGGGGAAGGGGTTTGGGGATAGGGATAGAGAATTTGCTCTATTTTTATAAATACAGACTTTTTCTACAAACCGAAACCGCCGTACATCTCTGTACGGCGGTCATACTTTATATCCTTATGTCAAAAAAGCTCCGGATTACTTGCTGAACTTAGCGTCTGCAATTTCATCCATAGACTTGCCTGCATCGTCATTCCATGCATACAGATTACGGATTTCCTTACCAACCTGCTCAAGCTGCTGTTCGCTTTCGATACGTCTTACTGCATTGAAGTGTGAACGACCCATCTTGTTCTCCATGATCCAGTTGCGAGCGAATGTACCATCCTGGATTTCGCCGAGAACCTTCTTCATTTCCTTCTTTGTTTCGTCTGTGATAAGTCTCTTACCAACCTCGTAGTCACCGAACTCGGCTGTATCGGAGATAGAATATCTCATCATCTGGAAACCGCCCTTGTAGATAAGGTCAACAATGAGCTTCATCTCGTGGATGCACTCGAAGTAAGCGTTCTGAGGATCGTAGCCTGCTTCAACAAGAGTTTCAAAGCCTGCCTTCATTAAGGCTGTAACACCGCCGCAGAGAACGCACTGTTCGCCGAAGAGGTCTGTTTCTGTTTCCATCTTGAATGTTGTCATAAGTACGCCGGCTCTTGAACCACCGATACCTGCGGCATAAGCAAGACCTGTGTCAAGCGCTCTGCCTGTAGCGTCATGGTGAACTGCAACTAAGCAGGGAACACCTCTGCCGATTGTGTACTCTGAACGTACTGTGTGACCCGGTCCCTTAGGAGCGACCATGATAACGTCAACGTCTTTGGGAGGTACGATCTGACCAAAGTGGATGTTGAAGCCGTGAGCAAATGCAAGTGTCTTGCCTGCTGTAAGGTTAGGCTCGATGCTCTGCTTGTAAAGGTCAGCCTGTCTTTCATCGTTGATAAGAATCATGATGATGTCAGCCTTAGCTGCTGCCTCTGCCGCTGTGTATACTTCAAAACCTGCAGCCTCAGCCTTAGCCCATGACTTTGAGCCGTTGTAAAGACCGATGATTACCTTAACGCCGCTGTCCTTTAAGTTAAGAGCGTGAGCGTGTCCCTGGCTGCCGTAACCGATTATTGCAACTGTCTTGCCGTCAAGCAGAGAAAGGTTGCAGTCTTCCTGATGATAAAGTTTTGCCATTTTAAAGATCTCCTTTAAATTTGTTATCGGAGTTTTGCCTCCGTGTATTAAAGCGTGGCTTTTACAGCTTCATAGAAGCCCCGCCTTTTTGCATTGCTATAGAGCCTGTACGGACGGTTTCCTTTATTCCGTACGGACGTAAAAGCTCCTCGAACGTTTTTATACGGGGAACGCTGTCGGATAATTCAAGCGTCATCGTATTTACCGTTATATCGGAAATTTTTGCCTTTGCTATCTCGGCGAGCGAGATAAGCTCAGCCCTCTGTGACGGCTGGCAGGCTACCTTTATAAGCACAAGCTCTCTTGATAAAAGCTCCTCCGCAGGCAGATGACGTACTTTTATAACGTCTATCAGCTTGTTGAGCTGTTTTTCAATCTGCTCCAAGGTATATGCCGTTCCGTCTGCGATAATTGTGATACGGGAGATTTTCTCGTCCTCTGTAACGCCTACCGCAAGGCTGTCTATATTGAAACCTCGTCTTGCGAAAAGTCCCGCAACTCTTGCGAGAACGCCTGCGTGGTTTTCTACAAGTATTGATATAGTATGCTTCATAGGCTCACCCTTTACAGTATAGTCTTTTCATTTTCGGCTACTCTGACTTCAAGCAGATAACAGCCTTTCGACGAGAGCATCTCGTCAATCGCCTTGTCCGCATCGGCTATATCGGTAATTCTTTTTGCAGGTATGCCGTAGCTGTCAGCCAGCTTTATAAAATCGGGACTGCCGTCAAGGAAAACCGCTGTCAGCCTGTTGTCATAACCGTTTGTCTGAAGCTCTCTTACCATACCAAGACGATTGTTGGTCATAACGATTACCTTTACCGCAATGTTATGCTGTATCATCGTCGCAAGCTCCATAAACTGCATCTGGAAGCTGCCGTCGCCGCATATTGCGACTACCTCGCTGTCCGGACGTGCCGCCTTTGCGCCGAGAGCGGCAGGAACGGAATAGCCCATTGTTCCCATACCGCCCGATGTTATGAATCGTCCGTTTTTAAGACCGATATTGTTGACGGTCCATATCTGATTTTGTCCTACGTCGGCGCTTACAACGGAATTGTCGGGGAGCTTCTGTCCGAGAAGCCTTATGAAAGCCTTGGGATTAACGCATCCGTCAGGCTCGTTGCCGATCGGCTTGTCCTGTGTTTTCTTTATTTCACTAAGTTCCTGCTTCCAGTCGTAGTGATCGTAATTCTTCACACATTCAAGCAGCTGTTCGAGTATATTCTTTACATCGCCTACAACGGGTATCGTTGCGGCAAGGTTCTTGCCTATTTCCGCAGGGTCAACATCTATATGTATTACCGTTGCACCCTCAAGTCTGCTTATTGCGGTGACCGCTCTGTCGCCTACTCTCGCACCGAGAAGTATCAGCAGGTCGCAGTTGTTGATAGCGTAGTTTGCACTCTTTACGCCGTGCATACCTATCATTCCGTAGAACAAGGGATCGTCCGCAGGAACACTGCTCATACCCATCATTGTGTTGACAACGGGTATATCAGTCACCTGCATAAACTCTCTCAGCAGATTTACCGCACCTGCGGTAAAGATACCTCCGCCCGCACAGATAAGAGGTTTTTTGCTCTTTTCTATGGCGGCAACGGCACGCTTTATCTGCAGCTTGTTTCCCTGAATGCTGGGCTTATATGAGCGTATATCCACTGTTTTCGGATATTCAAAATCTATTACTGCCTTCTGAACGTCAAAAGGCATATCTATAAGCACAGGTCCCGGTCTGCCGGAGCCTGCGATGTAAAATGCGTTTTTGAAGATGACCGGCATTTCCGCAGGGTCTTTGACAAGATAGCTGTGCTTTACGAAAGGCTCAGCCGCACCTGTTATATCTGCCTCCTGGAAAACGTCACGTCCTATCTGTTCACAGCTTACCTGTCCTGTGATAAGCACCATAGGTATGCTGTCCATATGGGCGGTTGCGATTGCCGTGATAAGATTTGTCGCACCCGGTCCCGATGTTGCTATAGCAACGGCAGGCTTTCCGGTCATACGGGCATAACCGCTTGCGGCGTGTCCGCCGTTTACCTCGTGGCGCACAAGCACATGGCGTATATCCGAGCTTATAAGCTCGTCATAAAACGGACATATAGCCGCACCCGGATAACCGAATACAGTAGTTATACCCTCCGCTTCGAGAGCCTTTACCATAGCTCTTGCAACCGTCATTCTTTCTGACGCCATCTATCGACCTACCCCTTTTTAAGTGTTGATGAATATACTGTATTTTTATACAGCAAAGCCGCACGGTAATTTTTGTGCTTACAAATAATTATAACCGCTTTACAAATAAAAGTCAAGATTTCTTTGCATATAAATAGTCGCCTTGAGGGTGGTTTTCAGTATATTTTTCACATAAATATCGCTGTCGGTGACGTGATGTATATTTTGCATACGCTTACAGCCGTATTTTTTTGCCGATAAACTTAAATTCAACTGTATATCTGCCGATAAATATACAGAGTAATTTTGCCTGCGGCGTTAAAATGCGGTTCAGGCGGAAAAGAGGCTTTTAATGGCGTTTGAACATCTGTGCGGTCAGGTCATGACCGACAGTAACGGAACGACTTACATAATATCCGATAATTTTTCGGTCATATATCCCGGTGACGCCCACCCCGACGTATACGAGTGGGCTGATATTTCTGCGGTTAAAATCGACAAAAGCAGTATCACTGTCACTACAGGAAAGCAGACATATCACATACCCGACAGGGCGTTTACGGACAGGGCGCAGTTTACAGCGGCAAAAACGCTGATATTGTCGCAGGTATCCGATAAGGAAACAGCCTGTGACGTTAGCGTAGAGGTGCTTCCCGACAAGCGCTTCTATTCAAATTACGATATACCCGATTCAGCTGTTTTTGCAAAAGGCGAATACAATCCCAAAGAGATACGTTCTTCCGTGCTGTCGCTCGTTCTGGGGAAAATGGGCAGACTGCTCTGGTGCATAGGGATACTTGCGTGCGTTACCGCCGCAATTATTTTCCAGATGTATATCGGTTTTGCACAGGATACATGGTGGTATCTGTCCATAGGTACATTCTTCTGCGCCGTAGGTGCGGTAGTGCTGACCTATCTAGTAATGGTGCTTATCGCAAAGATAAAATACTCGGGTCTTATCAGAAGCTGTGCGGATAACGATGAAACGATAACGTTTGCCGTATGCCCCGCAGGAGTATCCGCCGCAGAGGAGAGCGTATACAGCCCGCACGAGATAATTCGCTTCGGAATGAATGATAATTATATAGAAACCTCGTCAATGTTCATAGTCACAAGAGGGAACGCACCGCTTGTATGGATACCGAAATCGCTTTTCGACGGAGCGGCTCTTGACAGGATAGAACAGTACCTTGCGCTCGGAACGCAGGATAAATAAGCGGAAAGGAGCAGGGGATAATGAGTGAAAGAATACCCGAGGTCGTTTGTGAACGGATAAATATAAACGAAAGCGAAGTGCTTGTGTTCTCGGTCAAAAACGGACTTTCAAAGATAGGCATCTGCAGGATTAATTCCGAATATGATAAATACTGCCTTTATTCTCACGATGAGCCGGTAATGGCAATAAGCGGAGGAATGAACGATGATGACGCAGACAAGGTAATAAGCGAATACGGCAGTGCATCGGGCGGCTCGATAATTGCCGACAGCATAGACAGAGCGTATGAAAAGCTGGCGGCGGGAGGCTCTCCCGAATATGCCCTTGAGCCGCTTATGAGATTGCTTTCTGACGGACTTTATGCGGTAAGCTATGTTGAAACATATCCCACGGCAGGAGAAAATATGTTTTTCTGGTCGGGATACGGCGTGTCAAAACAGCTCAGAAACAGCAGCAGGAATATCAGATTAATCGGCGATAAGGCGTACAGCGCACCGTTTCTGATTCCTACCGAAAAGCCCTCGTCCTATGACCCCTCGCTGATAAAAAAGGCAAGCGTGAAAGGAACGAGAAACGGAGATCTGTTCGGAATATCCCTTCATTTTTCGGGCCTTTACTCATTACTGCTGAAGGGACATTATGCGGCTTGTGCGGCGGCTATAGAAAACCGACCTTTTTATACGGTACAGATACAGCCGCTTAAAAATATATGGAAGATAACGGACGAAAACGAGGAGATTAAATCCATAGGTTTTTCCTCTGCATCATTCAGAGTGCCGTTTGAATCTCTGACAAAGGAACAGCTGAGAATCGGACTTACCGCAAGAAAATACGTTACACCGGATACCTACGATACGATAAAGCAGAAGCTGGGGATAGTGCCAAAGTCAAGCCAGAAGAGGATACCAAAGCAGCTTGACATATTCTCCGAGCGTTATCCCGATGCGGATATGGTAGCCTGCGCACAAGGCATAGACGAGCTTACAAAGCCTATGCTTGACGCTCTGCTTGCAGGTCAGACCGAGCTTGACGGCAAGGTGATAATTTCGGAAAATTATTATAACAGCGTAACTGCCGCCTGCAACTACCTGCGTTATCACAGCAAGGACGATTTTATTGATTTTGCGCTGAACGTTATGCGAAATCCGGAGCTTTCCGCCACCTACGCATACGTTGCCTCCAGTCTTGCAAAGGTGCGTGACGAGCGTGTAAAACAGTTCTTCACAGAGGTGAAGAATTCGGGCGATGCAGGATATTCAAAGATAATCGGCACGGCACGTTCCTATATCGATAACTATGACAAGTACGAGGAAATTTCATCGGAGGATTTCTTCAACGCACTCCCCGAGCCGAAACAGGAAAGAAAGCGTAAGGAAATAATTCATCTGACCGGCGACACGAAAAGTGAAGGCATGATAAGCTCCGAAACCGCAAAAATGATGGCTGCCCACATAGCCACAATGATGGATAATAAAAGCAAATAAAAACATTACCGCCGTGTACAATTCCGTACACGGCGGTTTGCTGTTGTATGTGCTTTTCCGTACCGCACGGCAAAGCTGCTTAATGATTTTACTTTTCTGTGCGGATTCCGCTGCCGGCCGCAGAAGCACTTGTACAGATCAGGCACAGCGGCTTTTTCAGCTTTTTTCCGCTTATTTTATAGTCTTTATCCAGTTTTCGAGCTTAGCCTTGTCTGTCATCAGCTTTGCGCCGTTGAAATGAAGGTCAAGACCATCTTTTACTGACGCACCTTTACATTCTACGGCAATATCCTTTAGCGTATGACCGAGCCAGCCGCCGTTTGTGGCAAAAGGATATATTGTTTTTCCGGCAAGATTGTTGCTTTCGATAAATGTCTTTACTGCAGGTGCGAATGTGTACCACCATACAGGCGTTCCCAGTATTATAGTGTCGTACTGCGACAGGTCAATGTTTATCGGCTTTATCGGGGGCTTGAAGCCTTTGTTTATTTCGTCCTTGCCTTGTTTTACAACGGCATCGTAATCTCCTTCATAAGCCTTGACTGTATCAATTACAGCCGTATCCGCATTTAGTGCTTCGGCAATATGTAAGGCTATATTTTTTGTGTTTCCCGAATAGGAATAATATATTACGATCGCTTTCATTTTACTTTACCTCCGTATAGATTTTCTTTGCATAGTTGAAAGCTGCCCATGCCTTAGGCCAGCCTGCATAGAATGCAATGTGAGTTATGGCCTCCGCCATTTCTTCCGCAGTAATTCCGTTTTCTTTTGCGTGCATAATGTGGTATTCAAGCGAGCTGTCAAGTATGCCGCTTCCGATAAGAGCGGCTACTGTTACAAGACTTCTGTCACGGGCTGAGAGTTTGTCCTCTCTTGACCAAACTTCACCGAATAATACATCATCGTTTAGCTCTGCAAATTTCGGCGCAAATTCGCCGAGTGCGTTTCTTCCTGCTGTCTGCTTTTTCATAAATAAGATCCTCCTTTATTTAAATTACAGTGCATTGTATTCTTTGTCCGAAACCTGTTCGCACCATTCGTTTGAACATTCCTCGCCGGGCATTTCAATCGCTATATGAGAAAACCAGCTGTCCTTCTTTGCACCGTGCCAGTGCTTTACGCCCTCAGGGATAACGATGACCGTACCGGGTACAAGGCTTACTGCGGTCTTGCCGTATTTCTGATACCAGCCCTCGCCTGCGGTACAGATAAGGAGCTGACCGCCGCCTTTTTTAGCGTGGTGGATATGCCAGTTATTGCGGCATCCCGGCTCAAATGTTACATTTGCGAGGAATAATCCGTCCTCTGCCTTTGTCAGAGGATTCAAAAACGAATCCCCGATAAAATATTTTGCGTAAGCCGTGTTAGCTGTGCCTGTACCGAATACGTTGAGTTTTTCAAATTCTTCTTTGGATGATATTTTCATCTTTAATTCCTCCCGTTTTGGATAATTTATCGTTTTGCGGTTTAATTGTACAACTTGGAGTTAACTCCATGTCAATAGGACACAGAAAACTTTCACCGTAATTTCACAATAGAAATTCTGAGCAATTGCCTATATTCTCCGCCCGCTACGCATTTTTTCTTGACTATAAGCATTAATTAGTGTAAAATAAAATTGTATAACTAAGGCAACACCGCACAATTAACGGCTATCGCCTTTGCCGCACGCTTGCTTGCGTATTTTCCGTCATCTTGCACAAATTTCGCTTGACAGGCGTCAGCCTGCCCACACTCAATTTATACAATCTGACGAAAAATCTGACTGCGCAATCGCACGACAATAATTATGCGGTATTGCCCTAAAAAACGGGAATGAATCCGGAGGGTATAATTTATGCTTTTACATCAGGTAAAGCTGCCGCACTTCAAACATTCCGCCGAAAGCGAAACAGTAAAGCTACCTATGCCCGACAAGGTAGTGATAAGTATGGCTCAGCATCTCGGCGCACCGTGTACCCCGACAGTAAAGGTCGGTGACAAGGTGAAGATAGGCGATGTGATAGGCAGCAGTGAGGCGGCTATGTCCGCACCCGTTCACAGCAGTATATCGGGAACGGTAACGGCAATAACCGATGTCCTGCATATATCGGGCAGAAATATGCAGTCGGTCGTTATTGAGAATGACGGCCTCGAACAGATTAGCGACAGTGTCTGTCCGCCTACTGTAGAAAACAGGGAGCAGTTTTTACAGGCGGTAAGAAACAGCGGCTCCATAGGTCTTGGCGGTGCAGGCTTTCCTACCTCGCTGAAGCTCGGCTTTGACCCGAAAGAAAAACAGCCCGATTTCCTTATTATAAACGGTGCGGAGTGCGAGCCTTACATAACCTCCGACTACCGTTGCTTTATGGAGGAGGGCGAGGACGTTCTTGAGGGCGTGTTGCTTATGCTGAAATATCTCGGTATACCGAAGTGCGTTATCGGCATTGAAAAGAATAAGCCAAAAGCCATCGAGAAAATGACAAGGCTTTGCGAAAAGCACGACAACATCACAGTAAAGGCACTTAAGTCAAGCTATCCGCAGGGTGCTGAGAAAACGCTTATCTTTAGCACGACAGGCAGAGTGGTAAAGGAAGGCACACTGCCACTTGCAAGCGGCTGTATAGTTATCAATTCCTCTACTGCGGCATTTATCGCACAGTACATAAGAACGGGTATGCCGCTCGTAAAAAGAAGAATAACCGTTGACGGAAATATTGTGAAGAAGCCGTCAAACTTCATTGTTCCCGTCGGAATGTCGATAGGCGAGATAGTGTATTACGCAGAGCTTTCCGACAAGCCCGACAGAATAATACTCGGCGGACCTATGATGGGTGCGTGTGCATTCGACCCCGATTATCCGCTTTCCAAAACAAACAACGCAGTGCTTATGTTCGCAGACAGCCCCGTGTATGAGCCGTCAGATTGCATACGCTGCGGCAAGTGCGTAAAAGCCTGCAGTATGAATCTTCTGCCGACAGAGCTTGAACACGCATTTGATATGAGGGACGCAAGGCAACTTGAAAAGCTGAAGGTAAACCTCTGCGTCAATTGCGGCGCTTGCAGCTTTGTCTGTCCGGCAAAGCGTAACCTTGCGGAAAAGAATCAGCTCGCAAAGGCATTTCTGCGTGAGCAGTCAACAAGGAAAGGAAAGTAAGGGTATAATATATGTCTAAACTTATAATAGAGCCGTCACCGCACATAAAGTCGTGTGTTACGACTCAGAAGATAATGCTGAGCGTTATTATAGCACTGTTCCCAGCCCTGTTTGCGTCTGTGTGGATCTTTGGACTCAGAGCGCTCATAATGACAGTAATATGCTGCACGTCCTGCGTGATTTTCGAGTGGGCTTGCAGAAAGATAATGAAAAGAAGCAACACGATAAGCGATCTGTCCGCAGTGGTAACAGGTATGCTTCTTGCGTTCAACCTGCCCGTTACATTGCCTTTTTATATGGCGATAATCGGTTGCTTTGTAGCAATAGTAATAGTAAAGCAGTTCTTCGGCGGTATCGGTCAGAACTTTGCAAACCCTGCGATAACAGGCAGAATAGTGCTTATGCTGTCGTTCACGTCTTATATGACGACATGGGCAGAGCCGTTCTATTACCGTAACGCAGGAGAGATAGTAACGACATCGACACCTCTTGTAAGCGAAACGCCCGCTTCGCTTGCTGACCTGTTCTTCGGAACAACAGGCGGCTGTATAGGCGAAACCTGCGCTCTTGCACTGCTTATAGGCGGAATTTTCTTAGTGGCTGTCCGTGTAATATCGCCCGTAACTCCTCTGTGCTTCATCGGTACGGTGTTCGTGCTGTCGATATTCTCAACAGGAAGCCTTGAGGGTGCGTTAGCGTCCGTTCTTTCGGGAGGACTTCTGCTCGGTGCAATATTCATGGCTACCGACTATGCGACTACCCCCATCACCACAAAGGGCAGGATAATATTCGGCATCGGCTGCGGACTTGTGACTATGCTCGTACGTTGCTTTGGCAGTATGCCTGAGGGCGTATCGTACTCGATACTGCTTATGAATATTCTCTCTCCGCTTATCGACCGCTTCACAGTGCCGAAGGCATTCGGTGCGGCAAGTGAGCAGAAAGGCGGTAAGAAATGAACGTACTGAAAAAAATCAAGCCCGTGCTTGTATTGTCAATTATCTGTACTCTTATCTGCGCACTGCTGATAGTCACATATAATCTGACTTATGTCGATACATCCGGTGTACTGACAGATAATCTGAAAGCCGGCTGTATCGCCGCAGACGGCGAGGGCGAATATGCGCTTATCACCGATAAGGCGGCGGCAAAGCTGGACGGCGAAGAATTCGGTAATATCTCAAAGATAGTAAAGAACAAGACAAAAGGCACGTTCCTTTTTGAAACCGTTGTTGACGGCTATGCCGCAGACGGTATCGACGCAGTAATAGCGATAGACAAAAACGGCGCAGTAAGCGGTATAAGCATTATCGCTCTCGGTGAAACTCCCGGTCTTGGCTCAAAAATAAACGACGATGCATTCCTGCAGAGGTTCTACGGCGTGAAGTCGGATATTTCGATAGTCAAGTCAGAGCCGAAAAACGAAAACGAGGTACAGGGAATTACAGGCTCGACGTTTTCTTCAAAAGGTATGGCGAAGGCTGTAAATCTTGCCGTAAAGGCGTACTCGGTAATGGATAAGGAGGTACAGCCGAATGAGTAATCTGAAGGAATTTACCAAAGGACTTATAAAAGAAAATCCGAACATGGTAATGCTGCTCGGTATGTGTCCCACGCTCGCCATTACAACAATGGCGGCAAACGGTGTAGGTATGGGACTTTCCACAACGTTTGTACTTGTATGTTCAAATATAGTTATCTCTCTGCTTAAAAAAGTGATTCCCGACACGGTAAGACTTCCTGCATATATAGTTATAGTAGCAGGCTTTGTAACGTTTGTAAGCCTTATATTACAGGCTTTCGCCCCCGACATTTATTCGAGCCTTGGTATGTACCTGAGCCTTATCACAGTTAACTGTATCATTCTCGGCAGAGCGGAAATGTTCGCTTCTAAAAACAAGGTCATCCCGTCGATAATGGACGGTCTTGGAATGGGACTCGGCTTTACACTGACGCTTGTGCTTGTAGGCTCTGTCCGTGAGATATTCGGTTCGGGTCAGTGGTTCGGAATTACCGTAATGCCTGAATTTATAGAGCCTATGACGCTGTTCATTCTTCCCGCAGGCGGATTCTTTGTACTCGGTGCCGTTATAGCCGTTGTAAACCGCCTTATGAAGAAGAAGCCCCGTGAAATCGGCTGTCACAACTGCCCCAACGCAGAGGGCTGCCCCGGTGCCTGCGACAAGGCAAACAGTAACGGAGGTGAGCAGTAATGGAAATCGCAAAAAATCTGATGATAATACTGCTGACAGGCATTCTGACCGAGAACTTCGTATTATCGAAATTCCTCGGTATCTGCCCCTTCTTAGGCGTTTCAAAGAAGCTCGACAGCTCAATAGGCATGGGTGCGGCGGTTACATTCGTAATGGTCTGCGCAAGCCTTGTTACCTATCCTATCTACTACGGTATACTTGTTCCGCTCGGAATAGAGTATATGAATACGATAGCGTTTATCCTTGTAATCGCCGTATTCGTTCAGCTTGTTGAAATGGTGCTGAAAAAATATATGCCGCCGCTTTATAAGTCGCTCGGCGTGTATCTTCCCCTTATCACCACAAACTGTGCCGTACTCGGTGTTACACTGCTCAACCTTACAAAAGACTACGACCTTTTAGAGAGCGTTGTAAACTCGTTCGGTGCGGGTCTTGGCTTTATGATAGCTATGATAATATTCTCAGGTGTACGTTCAAGACTTGAACGCTGTGATATACCTAAGGCACTTCAGGGTGCACCGATAACGCTTATGGCGGCTTCGATAGTATCGCTTGCGTTCATAGGCTTCGGCGGCGTAGTTGACGGAATTTTCGGCGGTTAAGCGAAAGGAAAGACGATGAAAGAATATATTTTACCTATACTTATATTTCTCGGCTTCGGCGCACTTTCGGGTATATTACTGCTGATAGCGTCAAAGGTGCTGGCTGTAAAGACAGATGAAACCGAGGCAAAGATAACCGAGGCACTTCCCGGTGCAAACTGCGGCGGATGCGGTTATTCGGGCTGTGCAGGCTATGCCGCCGCCGTAGCTCATGACGGCGCACCGACTAACCTGTGTAAGCCGGGCGGAGCGGATGTTATGAAGAAGATAAACGCAATAATGGGTACCGAGGGCGGAGAATTTATCCGTGAGGTAGCCTATGTTCGTTGCAACGGCTGTGAAAAAGCGACTAAGGACAGATTTACATTCACAGGAACAAAGTCCTGCGCCGCTGTTGAGAAATTCTACAACGGCAAGGGTGAATGCCGCTTCGGCTGTGACGGCTACGGCGACTGCGCAGCGGTTTGCGATAATGACGCAATTACGATTACTGACGGCGTTGCGGTGGTTGACCCTGCTAAGTGCGGCGGTTGCGGAAAGTGCGTTACCGCCTGTCCGAATCACCTTATATTCCTCCGAAAAGAAACAAGCACAGTTGCTCTGCGTTGCTCGTCAAAGGACAGCGGCAAGGTCACAAGAACGGTATGTACAAACGGCTGTATCGGCTGTAAGATATGCGAGAAAAAATGTCCTCACGGTGCGGTTATCGTTGCGGATAACCACGCTGTTATCGACTATGACAAATGTACCTCGTGCGGCACCTGCGTATCTGCCTGTCCGAGAAAGTGCCTTGTCAATATAACCTGTACACATTCCGAAAAGGCGGAGCAGGCGGACAATTAATCCGATTATTTCAGGCAAACGAAAGGAAAAAGAGATGTCAAAAGCAAAGAGAAAGAACAGCTCATACAAGACAGAACCTAAGAAACCCGTGATAAACAGCCGCAGTGACAGAATACGCTATGCAAATCAGAAGCTGTACGATTATCCGCTGTCTGTCACTTGGTTTCGCATATTCAAGACCGTGATAACGGTACTGCAGGCTGTTATGTCGGGCTACTCGGCTATAGTATGCGTTGTGTCGGTATTTGCGTCATTCAGCGATGAAGTGCAGAAACAGGCAAATGCCGCCGCAATACCCGGCTTTATTGCATACAATATCGTAATGTCGGTACTGCTTGCGGCTGTTGTTCCTCTTTGCGTCATAATGTTCAGACAGCTTTCCGAGCTGACGCAGAAATCTTACGGTTTCCTTAAATTTTTCCTCATCTATACCTCGTGTGTAAACGCTGTAAGCACTTCGGCAAGCGAGCTTTTCAGAGTTGCGCTGTTCAGCGGTGTTAAAGACTATGACATCAGCATAACAAATATACTTTTCGCAATTTTCTCAGTAGTATTTATGGCAGTATGGCTCATTCTGAATTTAAGATATTTCAAAAACAGAAGGAGCCTTTTCAGTGATTGAAAGGACGTAACAAAATGGATGAAAACGCAAAAAAGAATGAACGTGAATTAAGAAAATATCGTGCAAAGCTCAGAATGGATTATTATCCGTTGCCGCTCAGGTGGTTTAAATTTTTCCGCTATGTGTCGATGATACTCAATATCATTAACTGCATATCGGGTATAATCAGCTATATTCTTATAGCCGCCACAATTAACAATCCCGAAGCCATCGAAAAGATACAGGCTGCCTTTGCCGAAATGTCCGGAACGTCCGGAATGAATATGGAATTATTCACGGTAATCGCCGTAGCGGATTTTCTGGTAACGGTCTATCTTCTTGTGCTGTGTGTGCTTGTGTTCAAAAGAATGGGTACGCTCGCAGTGTCGGGATATAATCTGATAGTCGCATTTCTGATTTCTGTTCCTGTTATAAACGGCGTGCGACAGCTTATGTCAGGATGCCTTAATGTTATGGTCTATCCGGAGGTTTATACATTCGGCGATACTGTCAGAAATATGATAGTGATGATAGCTTTTTCGGGTGTCGCATCACTGCTTAATTACATTTATTTCAGAAAGCGTAAGAGCCTGTTTACAGACAACCCCGAAATTGACGATATTGAAATCGACAACGGAAGCGTTCAGCTTCAGCACTATGACGAATGCCCGTTCTGCCACGCAAAGATAAACGGCAATTCGTCCTTCTGCGAGCATTGCGGAAGAAATTTCACCGAACCGGCGGATAATGGTGAGGATAATTCCCGGAAGGAATAAAAAATAATGAAAGTTACAGAGTTGTTTTCACTCGGAGCAAATGAAATTAAAAACCGTCTGCCTATGGCAACTGCGGCAAAGTTTTCTACTCAGAAGATAGAGGGCAAAAGCGGAAAAAGCCTGCTCGCCGCCTGCATATCACGGTATAACTGCCGTATCATTCCGATAGCGGCGATCATAATGATAATCTGCACGTTTATGTCGGTTCTGTTTGAAAATGTAATTACCGATGGCGGTTCGGCGGAGATTGCAGGAGAGGTGCTGATACTGTTCACCGCAGTGTGCGGTGTCGGCTTCGGATTTTATTTCAGCGGAAAATACCCGTCATATTATCCTTATGTATTCTGGGGACTTTATCTGATTTCATACTGTATAAAGGTCACCGGCTGTATTTCCGGGGCGACCGGACTTTCACAGACAGCGGTAACAATAATGGTTTTCGCCGCCGTTCCCGTTTTCGCACCTGCCGCATCGGCGTTCTTCCTCGGAATAATCCCCGTGTGGTATACGATACTCTGTAATATAAACAATGTTTCGGGCTATTACCCGTTCACAGTGTGGGGACTTGCCTTGCTCGGCTTTTTCATATCCTGCTCGATGTACAGCCTTTACACCGCCAGAATGATAAATTCAAAGCGTATAAAGGACGACAGAGAGAGGATGAAGATGTCTGCGGTAATGGACAGCCGTACAGACCTCTATAACAGGGCATACGGCATAGAAAAGGCTACAGAGCTTCTCAGAAGCGGCAACAGCATTGCACTTTTACTTGTCGATATAGACAATTTTGCGGAATACAACCGCATTTACGGCAATGAAAAAGCCGATGAAGTGCTTTTTGCCGTAGCCAACTGCGTAAAGATAATATCAAAGCCTAAGACGGATATTATCTGCAGATATGAGGGCGATACTATCCTTGTCTGCCTTACGGTAAAAGCCGATAAGGATGCAATTGTACTCAGCGAGGAGATACGCAGTGCCGTAAGGGATATGAAGATACCGTTCCCCGAAGCAAGCCGTTACCGTAACATAACAGCGACAGTAAGCGCCGCAAGAGGTATGCCCGGCGATACCTATGACGATATATATGTCAGGGCGATGCGCTCCCAGAGCGTTGCAAAACGCATAGGCGGAAACTGCATAGCATTCAAGGAACACACCTTCAGACCCGACGGAGAAAAATAAACACAAAAAAACCGATGCTTTTTGGCATCGGTTTTTCGGACTGTCGATAAACTGATTGTTATTAAAGCCACACAGTTAAATATATCGCCACCACCGCCGAAAACATTTTCAGTGCCGACAGGGCATTAATAATTTCGTGAGTGTATCAGTGCAACTGCACTGACATTGACTCTTCAAAAAAACGCCACTAACCTGAGATATATGTACTAACCTGCGGACGTGTAGCGTTAAGCGTCCCTGCATCGACAGGATATACAATGTTCAGGTGGTTATTCGAGTTTATCCAACACCCCGACGGGGTGGGGGTGTGAGTAAGGAAAGAGGGATGCCACGCTGAGCATTGCTTTAGCAATGCTCCCGCTCCTCACGTCGCTCAAGAGGAATAACTGATTTGGGAGAGAACCTAAGAGTATAGGGCTGAGTCTTGCTTACGCAAGCACTCGGACGTTTCGCTCTGCTTCACTGGGCTGTCAAGTCCAGCGGAGCTTTAGCGGAGTGCACGAGCCTTGCGTAAGCGAGGCTCAGACTTGCACCTAGTCTCTTTGGTTCTTTCCCTCGTTAATATTGACAGGTGTATTAATTCGAATAGCGAACCCGAGAAGTGTTATCCGACAAACAGAAATATCGGTAGCTTGCTATCATAGCCTGAACTTAATGATATAACAGAAGTACATCAAATACAAGACTTTTTCTAAAGCTAAAACCGATGCTTTTTGGGCATCGGTTTTTTTAATCTCCTGCTTTACAGCACCTTTATAAGTTCGTCATAAATCGGCGCATAATGCTCGTCCGTTATGCCGAAATCCATTTCCTTGTACGACCATACCGCACGGGCGATATGAAGCTGTTCAAACGCTTCGTTTATCATTCTGAACCAGTTCAGTGTGCTTTCTGGGTCAGCTCTGTCTATTACGCCGTATTCACCGCAGTAAAGAGGAAGCTCCAGCTTTTCCGCTACCTTTACAGCGTCGGCAAACATCTTTACAAAGAAGCCGCTGTCAATCATACCTGTTATACCGTCAAAATCCGAAGTGAAATCCTCACCGAAATATTTTCTGCTGTCCGCAAGAAGCTTTTCGGCTGTAGCAGGGAATTTTGTGCGGTATGACTTATCAAGGCGATCTACCCAGCCGGCACCCTGATGAGTGAAAACAAGCGGATTATAGCAGTGGAATGTCAGCACTATGTTTTCATCCCAATCAATGTCAAGGAGCGTCAGCCCGTAAATGCTCGAGTTGAAGATACCGCCGATGACTATTTTTGTTTCGGGCGCTATTTTTCTTATCTCCTTTACGGTACGGCTTGCTATCTTGTTCCACGAATCTGTGAAATCTGCGCTTGTGACTTCGTTGAGCAGTTCGAACGCTATATGACTGTCATTTCCGTAACGCCTTGCTATCTCCTGCCACAGATATACAAACTGATCCTGCAGCTTTTCGTTGCCGAAAAATCCGCAATAGCTCGGATCGTCAAAGATATATCCGCAGGTCTTGTGCAGATCTATAACGATATTAAGACCGTGCTTTTTGCACCAGCCGACACAGCTTTCAATGTAAGCCATTCCGCTTTCGATGATTTCGCCGTCATCCGTCTGGATAACATTGTAATCTACAGGCATACGGACGTGATCAAGTCCCATTGTCGCTATCTTTTCAATATCCTTTTCGGTTATGAAGGTGGAATAATGCTCGTCATTGTACTTGGTTCCACACTGCGAGATCCAACCGCCCAGGTCTATACCCTTATAAAATCCGTCAAAATTTCTCATGGTTTTCCTCCTTGTTCTTTTCGGCACCGTACAGGGTCAACCCCTGCAATTTCCCTTGTTTACAGCTTTATTATAACAGCAGGCAGGAAAAATCAATACCTGAATTGTGGCGGATTTTATATATTTGTGTGATTATTTTCTGCCGAGCGCTTTCGCAAGATCCTTTTCCGGAACGTCGGTCGGTGTGATGTTGTAGTTCTTTACAAGTATATCAAGCACTCCCGGCGAAACAAACGCAGGCAGAGTAGGGCCGAGGAAAATATTCTTTATTCCGAGATATAAAAGCGTCAGCAGTATGCAAACAGCCTTCTGCTCATACCACGACAGAACAAGCGTCAGCGGCAGGTCATTCACCGAACAGCCGAAAGCGTCCGCAAGTGCAAGTGCGATTCTTATAGCGCTGTATGCGTCATTGCATTGTCCGCAGTCGAGTATTCTCGGTATGCCTTCGATTGTACCGAGGTCAAGGTCGTTTATACGGTACTTTCCGCAGGCGAGCGTCAGGATAAGCGTATCCGGCGGTGTTGCTTTTGCAAAATCCGTGTAGTAGCTTCTGCTCGGACTTGCGCCGTCACAGCCGCCGATAAGGAAGAAGTGCTTTATCTTGCCCTGCTTTACAAGCGCTACTATCTCATCCGCTCTTGACAGTACGGCATTATGCGCAAAGCCCGTCATAACCGTATGACCGCCGTTCATGCCCGTCATTTCCTTGTCCTCGTCATAGCCGCCGCATTCAAGAGCCTTTGCTATAACAGGCGAAAAATCCTTGTCGTCACCGATGTGGACAAGCTCGGGGTATGATACCACAGAGGTTGTGAAAACTCTGTCGCTGTAGCTTTGCCTTACCGGCATAATGCAGTTGGTGGTGAAAAGTATCGGGGCGGGAATATTGTGAAATTCCGACTGCTGGTTCTGCCAGCCCGTGCCGAAGTTGCCCTTTAAATGCTTGTACTTTTTGAGTTCGGGATACCCGTGCGCAGGGAGCATTTCACTGTGGGTGTAGATGTTTATACCCTTGCCCTCTGTCTGTTCGAGCAACAGCTTTAAATCATGCAGATCGTGACCGCTGATCACTATAAACGGACCTTTTTCTATCGTCAGAGGAACGACAGTAGGCACGGGATTACCGTAGCTCTCCGTGTTTGCACTGTCAAGAAGCGCCATGCACCTGAAATTCACTTCACCTGTTTTAAGCACAAGCCCTAACAGCTTGTCCGGATCGCTTTCGCCCTCGATTGCCCTTAGCGCCGTGTAGAAGAAGGAATTTACCTCGCTGTCGGCTTTACCGAGTGCAAGAGCGTGATACGCATACGCCGCCATGCCCTTGATGCCGAACAGAATAAGCGATTTCAGCGAGCGAATATCATCGCTTGCTTCCCATAGCCTTGAAAGGTCGTAGTTGTCAACCTTGTTCTTGCATATTTTTCGTTTCTCATCCTCGACCTCTGCTGTCAGTTCATTTACAGTTTTTGTATTGAAGCTGACATTGGTGATAGTCGTGAAAAGTCCTTTCAGAACAAGGCGGTCTGTGCTGTCCGTAGGAGTACCGCACTCCGCCGCTTTTGCAAGACCTATAAGTGCACCTATAAGCTCGTCCTGCGCTTTTGCGGTATCGCTTTTTTTACCGCATACGCCTGCTTTTCCGTTGCATTTTTCGTTGTGTGCCGTCTGCTGGCACTGAAAACAAAACATTTCGTCCATAAAAATTACCTCCTTGTCCTATTCTGCGATAATTGAGGAAGAATATACACCGATAAGATATTCTTGACACGGCAGGCAAAGAGTTCTATAATAGTTAATGTCGGTTATATGATGCTAACGGATAATTCGCCGTATAATGCAGAGAATATCGGGAAAACCGTAAACCGACGGAGGTTACAGATGGATAAAAATATGTTAAGTGAATATGCAAAATTGATGGTAAAGGTCGGCGCAAACATTCAGAAAGGGCAGAAGGTACGCCTCTACGCAGAGGTTGACCAATACGAGCTTGCTACCCTTGTTGCGAAGGAGTGCTACAATGCAGGCGCAAGCTATGTCGAGATGTTCTGGAGCTGCGGCGCTGTAGAAAGGCTTCATTACGAAAACGCTTCGGTAGAAACGCTTGGTACTGTTCTTAGCTGGGAAGAAGAAAGACAGAAGCAGATGGTTAAAGACCTGCCTGCAAGGATTTTTATAGAATCTGCCGATCCCGATGAGCTGAGCGGTATTCCTGCGGATGTAATTTCAACGGTCGGCAGGATGCGTTCAAAGGTGCTCAAGAAGTACCGTGACGAGATAGACGGTAAGCACCAGTGGCTGATAGTTGCCGCCGCTTCACCTAAATGGGCAAAGAAGGTGTTCCCGGACGATGACAGTGATACCGCAGTGGAAAAACTCTGGAACGCAATTTTCTCCTGCGTTTATCTTGACGGCAATAAAAACTGGGAGCAGGTGTGGAAACAGCACACCGATACTATGAGGGAAAAAGCCGATTGGCTCAACAGCAAGCGCTTTAAATCCCTCAGATACAATAGCAGTAACGGCACAGATTTCACCGTACAGCTTATTCCCGGGGCGAAGTGGTGCGGTGCGGCTGACATAAACCGTGTAAACGGAGCGGCTTACGTTCCGAATATGCCGACAGAAGAAGTGTTCATAAGCCCGATGAAGGGAAAGTGCGAGGGCAGACTTGTCGCTACGAAGCCTCTGAGCTGGTCGGGCAACCTGATAGACGGCTTTGAGGTAGAATTCACAAACGGCAGGGTATCCGGCTGTAAAGCAAAGCAGGGCGAGGAAATACTGAAGAAGATGTTCGCTATGGATAATGGTGCTTCAATGCTGGGCGAGGTTGCACTTGTTCCTAAGGAATCTCCGATAAACCGTTCCGGACTTCTGTTTATGAATACCCTCTTTGATGAGAATGCCTGCTGTCACGTTGCGGTAGGCGAGGGCTTCCAGGAGGTTATCGAGGGAGCTGAAAATATGACTCTTGACGAGATTCACGCTCTTGGCGTAAACGATTCTATAATACACGTTGACTTTATGATAGGCTCTGATGACCTTGATATAACAGGAATTTGCGAGGACGGCACAGAGATACCCGTGTTCAGAAACGGAACGTGGGCGTGAACGTGATACGGTAAATCCGCAGCATTTGATATGATTTGTCGAATTTATTGAATTTTCGGATTACATTGCAGTAGTATTGCATTGCTGTTAAAAATATGCTAAAATATAATCGTAGATAATTTCCAAAACGGCAAAGGAACGATCAGTAATGACAATAGCGATATGCGATGACAGTGTAATAGACTGCTTACTGTCTAAATTTCTGATAAGTGAATATTTCAAAAAGCACAGAAAGACGTGCGACATAGTCACCTATGAAACAGGCGCAAAGCTGATTTCCGACTTTGAGGACGGAGCGGTTTTCGACATTGTTTTTATGGATATATATGTCGGGGAGGAGCTGGGCATAGATATTGCAGGAAGGCTCAGAAATGAAGGCTACGATAACCTACTGATATTTTCGACTATTACTCCCGAATACGCAATAGCGAGCTACAGCGTTAAGGCAAACGGGTATATTCTGAAGCCCTTCAGCACCGAAAGAATAGAAAGCGTTCTTGACAGAGTGCTTGAGCATTATGTGAAGGACTATATCAGGATAAAAGTACGCAACAGCTATGTCAATATTATGTACAGCGACATTATCTATATCGAAAGCTGCAATAACCGCTGTATACTTCACACTGCCGATGAGGAATATCCGCTTTATATGAAGCTCGATGATATAGAACAGCAGATTGCCGATGAAAAGTCACGCTTTCTCAGATGTCACAGGAGCTATATAGTCAATATGGATCACATCACGGCGGTTGATGAACAGTTCAGATTGGATAACGGCGACAGCGCACTGATACGGAGCAGAAGCAGAGCGCAGATCAAAAAGACTTATCTCGCATACTCGCAGTCGGGTAAAGTAAAGCATAAAAAGCAATAAGCATCCGGATAAAACCGGATGCTTCAGTCTGTCGAAAAACCTATATCGTTGATAAAAATGGGGTCGCAGGGGCGGAGCCCCCGTACAGGTCGTCAGCCATTTGTGCCACTGCATCGTGCAGTGGCTTTGTGTGGCTGACTGCAAGCATCCTTGCTTGGACTAGGGGCGGTAGCCCCAGTAATATAGCCCCTTCCCACGGGGAAGGGGTTTGGGGTTTCGGCAAGGATGCCGAGATAGAACGCCCAAAGGCTTTGCAGGACGCAAAGCCCACAAAGCGTTCTTATAGGGATAGAGAATTTGCTCTATTTTTTATAAAAACATACTTTTTCTACAATCTGAAGCTCCCGGACAAAACCGGATGCTTCAGTTATATATTCTCTCTTATAAACTCATAAATCAAACGGTATACATTTTCCCTCTGCAATTCCTGCAGTATGCTGTGACGCATTCCGTCAAATATTTCAAGTCTGACATCAAAGCCGTTTTCGATAAGAAGACCGGCTTTTTCTTTCGCATAAGCGCCTTTATCGCCCACCATATCCTGTGTTCCGCTCATTAAAAGAAAGGGCGGTTTCGGTGAAACATTCTTAAGATAATCCTTGCGCTGTACTTCGCTCGCAAGCTGTAAAAAGCTCCTGTAGAAGCGACAGCTGTACATTTTGTTGGTATACGGGAGAGTTTCATAATATAAAGCACGCTCAAGGTCTGATGTCACCCAGGATACCGTGCATTTTTCCGGAAAAGGCTCCGCAACCTTTCCGAACAGCTTCAGGAATACGTCCATACTCGGAGCATCTGCGCCTTTTTCGGAAATTTCCGCTTCTATGTCCGACAAAAGCGCTTTCGTATCATGTATATACGGACAGCCTGTAAGTATAACTCCGCTGTAAAGCGAGCTATCGCAGTGGCAAATAACATATTGAGCCATCTGTGCGCCAAGGCTGTGACCGAGCAGAAACAGCGGTGTTTCACTTTCCGAGTGAACGTATGACGAAAAATCACCGCATTCCTTTGCCGCAGTCTGAACGATATTGTCTATATCCGCAGGCAGTGCCGTCCTTCCGTGTTCACGGTATTCGCAAAGATACACCGAAACTCCTTTAGCGGTAATATATTCTGCGAACTGCTCGTAGTATTCCGACATTTCGCCAAGCCCGTGAATTATCTGTATTTTTGCCTTTTCGTTATCGGAAAGCCATTTTTTGCAGTGCATTCCCTTGTATTCAAATTCCTGTGTAGTCATAAAATTCTCCGTAAAAACAAAGCAGGCATTTTCAGCCTGCTTTGTTTGCTATTTCTGTTATTCTTCCGTAGGCCCATCAAGATGAATCTGACCGTCCTCACGCAGATGGAACTGCTTAACCATCTTCTGAAGCTCTTTCGCCTGAGCGGCTGTAAGTGCGCTTGCACTTGCACTTTCCTCAGCTGTTGCGGCATTGTTCTGAACTACCGCTGAAATCTGGCTTACGCTTGAAAGCACTTGGTCAACCATAGTTGCCTGCTGTGCCGAGCCGTCCGATATTTCGTTGATAAGTGTGTTTGCGTTGCTGAAACGCTCCATAACGCTTTCGATAGTCTGTGCAGTTGAATCTGCGATTGCCGTACCGTTTGAAACCGCCTCTATAGTGCTGCCGATAAGCTCGCTTGTTGTCTGTGCGGCTTCTGCGGACTTGCTCGCAAGGTTTCTTACCTCGTCTGCAACAACGGCGAATCCCTTGCCGGCTTCACCTGCTCTTGCGGCCTCTACAGCGGCATTAAGGGCAAGTATATTTGTCTGGAATGCGATGTTGTCGATAGTGTTGATAATCTTCTCGATCTCGGCTGATTTTTCGTCTATAATCTTCATAGCGGCAAGCATCTTCTGCATTTCTGCGTTGCCTTCCCTAAGGTCGGTGGTTGCCGTATCTGAAATTTCGCTTACATTCTTTGCGTTTTCGGCATTCTTGTTAACTCTGCCGGAAATATCGCTTACATAGTCTGAAAGCTCACGGATGGATGCTTCCTGTTCGCTTGTACCCTGTGCAAGTGCCTGTGAACCGCTTGATACCTGCTCGGAGGCATCGTATAGCATAGTTCCTGCCTTCTGTATTCTTGAAAACGAGTCATTAAGATTTACAAGTATCTGCTCAAATGCCGACTTTATGGGAGCAAATTCTCCCTTGTAATCATAGTTAATGGTAAAGCTGATGTTGCCGTATGACATCTGAGTCAGCAGATATGTAAGCTCATCGACCATTTTCTTCAGATACCACTTTGCAGTATTGAGCGAGCCTGCGAGCTTTCCTATATCGCTGTCGTTTATCTTGACGTCAAATTCAGCGGAAAGAATACCCTCTGAGAAGTTATTAAGTTCGTTGCTGATTTTTCTGATAGGCTTTACTATTGCTTTTTTTACATAAATGCAAAGCAGGATAAATGCCGCAGTAACGATAATCGAAATGCCCTCGGTAATCAGTGACAGCATTATCGAAGAATGATAAACAGGGTCGTCGTGACCTACCATTGTCAGAATGTTGACAGTGCATACAGCAATGGTAGCCAGCATCATTATACAGCAGACAACGCATAAAAATGTTATTACAACTACCTGGCTCTGCACTTTATTTTTTAGCCAGTCTTTATTTTTTTTCATAAGGAACACCTCTTGAACTTACATTTTGATAATCTGATTTTATCACAAATGCTGTAATAAGTCAAGAAGTAAAGCGGTGTGTTTAGTGGAATACACCAAAAAAACGTTAATAAATGTACAAGTTGCACGAAAGCCGCCATGATATACTCATAGCGGCTCAGCTTGTAGAAAAAGTATGTTTTTTCAAAAAAAGTGCTTGTTCTCAATCCCTATCCCCAAACCCCTTTCCCCGGGAAAGGGGCTATATTACTGGGGCTACCGCCCCTAGACCCTGTCGGGGGCTACGCCCCTGCGACCCCATTTATATAATCAAGAGGTTTATCGACAGTCTGAGCCGCTATGATATATTCATAGCGGCTCAAACTGTTTTGTTTGTTAAACCTTTGCGGTAAACAAACGTCTGCAATATTTGTTGTCCAGTCCGTGATACAGGAGCAGACCGAGAACTCCGCAGGAGATAACCTCACCTGCGCATACCGTCAGCGCCGAGAACCATAATGCGTCCGGCACGCCGTAAGCATAGGTCTGTACAAGCGGTACTATAACAGTATTGGCAATTATGGGCGGAAGGGGGTACAGTATCCTGTGATGCTTTCTCAGAAGATATGTGCCAACCGCTCCTATGAGAGTGGCAAGGCTTCCGAAGATAACATCCCATATTACAGCACCGGTAAGTATGTTGGAGATGACACAGCCTACAACCAGTCCCGGAATTGCCGCCGGAGTAAATACCGGCAGGATTGTGAGCGCCTCGGAAAGACGCACCTGAATTACGCCGTTTGCAAGTCCCAGCAGGTTGACAATATAGGTCAGCACTACATAGATTGCGGCGATAACGGCTCCCTGTGTGATAAACAGGACTTTTTTGTTTCGCATATTGAATTGTCCTTTCGTAGTTTTGATTTATCCGTCTTTTGACGGAAAGTGAGGATATTGCGAACTCACAAAAAATGATTTTATCACAGTTAAAGTGCTTTGTCAAGCCTATTTTAGCGTTTCTTTAATAGCCCCTGCAGATTCTCTTATGTCATCGGGTGCGTTTTTGAAATATCGGGCGGAACACGGATATATACGGCTTCATGTTATCTGTATCCGCTTTCGACCCCGGAACAGCCTTTTCTTATCGCATAGCAATACCGAAAGGGCAAATCGGTTTATTCTATATTTTACTGTCTTATATAAATACCTTGATCCTCGATATAATCCTCAAGCTTCTGCTTCATATCCCATATAGCCTCCTCTTTGTCGGCAGACTGTCTGTAGTCGCCTTTATCATTGGGCTGTACGGGAGCTTCGGGAGCTTTTTCCTTTTCGTCTGTCATATTTATCATATCCTTTCGGCGTATTTTCTGCTATTTACATTTTATCACAATCTGTAACACAGTTCAATATGCTGTGGCACAAAACGTCAGTGATAACGGAAGTTGACATATTCTTTTAAATGAGTATAATATTTATTGATGAAGAAAGGAAGTTTAACTTGAGCGTAGATATAAAAGAGAAAAAGAAATCCGGAACGGTCCTTATGACAGAGGGCTCTATCTGGAAGAAGCTGCTTATATTTTCCGTGCCGCTGATACTGGGCAACCTCTTACAGCAGTTATACAGCACGGTCGATTCTATAATAGTAGGAAACTGCGTGGGCAAGGAGGCTCTGGCGGCGGTAGGCTCAACCGGCTCTATCGTCAGTCTGCTGATAGCGTTCAGCCAGGGCGCATCGGTCGGCGCAGGCGTTATTATATCGCAGTACATGGGTGCAAAGCGTAAGGACGATGTGAAAAGAGCGGTACATACGGCTATGGCAATCGCAGTTATAATCGGCCTTTTGCTGACGGTTGCGGGCGTATTTATGAGCAGACTGTTCCTCGTATGGATGCAGACGCCGGATAATATCCTTGACGGCGCATCGCTCTATTTGCAGATATACTGCGGCGGATTGCTGTTCAACGTGCTTTATAATATGTGTGCGGGAATATTCAATGCGGCTGGAAATTCAAAAAGACCGCTGTTATATCTCGGTGCGGCGTCAGTTGTCAATATAGCGCTCGACCTTATACTGATACAAGGCTTCGGTATGGGCGTAGAGGGTGCGGCGATAGCGACCGATGCGAGCCAGCTTGTTTCCTGCGTTATGGCTATAATCTATATGGCGAGGGTAAATGCGGATTATAAGCTGTTTATCCGTCAGATAAAGGTACACAGGGATATGGCGATAAGGATAATAAAGATAGGTCTGCCTACAGGCATTCAGAATATGGTCATCTCCTTTTCAAACGTGCTTGTACAGGCAAGCGTCAACAGCTTCGGCTCGGATGCGGTAGCAGGCTTCGGCGCATATCTTAAGGTGGACGGCTTCAACATCCTGCCGGTGCTTAGTATAAGTATGGCGGTGACTACCTTTGTCGGTCAGAACTACGGTGCGAATAAGCCCGAACGTGTTAAAAAGGGTATGTGGACAGCACTCGGTATGGGCGTTGTTTATACTGTCATAACAGGCATCCTGCTGCTTGTGTTTGCCGACCCGATTATAAGGCTTTTCACAAACGATGACGCAGTAGCCGCCTGCGGCGAAACCGCAATGAAATACTTCTGTCCGTTCTATTTCCTGCTTGCAATAATGAATGTGCTTGCGGGGGCTGTAAGAGGCACGGGCAAGAGCATTCCTCCGATGCTGATATTACTGTTTGCAATGTGCATTTTCAGAATATTCTGGATATGGCTCGTAGTGCCGCTTTTCCCGACTATTGACGGCGTTTATCTGTTGTACCCTGTTTCGTGGGTAATAGGCGTTGTGCTTATGGCACTGTATACCTGGAAGGGTAAATGGATGCCGAAAATCGAGTAAATATCCGACTTGAAATGAATACGGAATAACGCAGATATGCTTAAAAACAGCACTGCGTTATTTTGCTAAATTGCACAAAATACTATTGACGAAAACGATTACATATGCTATGATAGTGAAAAATGTATATTGCGATTTGCGTAAAAAGCCAACAACTGCAAGACGGAGGAGAACATGGAAAATAAGTATAGATTCAGGGATAGCTCGTTGTCATTTGACGAGCGAGTAAAGGACCTTTTATCAAGGCTGACAATCAAGGAAAAGGCAGGACTTATGTCAAGTCATATGGCGGCTGTGCCTCGCCTTGATATAGGCGAGTGGTATGTCGGTGCGGAGGTTGCCAGGGGATATGTTTCAAGAAACCCCGATGAGCCTACGACCGTATTCCCCCAGCCAATCGGGCTTTCGGGAACGTTTGACACGGAGCTTATGGAAAAGGCGGGACTTGCGGCAGGCAAGGAGGCACGGGTGCTGAATAAACGCCACCCGAGCGGCCATCTGATGCTGTGGGGACCTACCGTTGACCTGTGCAGAAATCCGCTCTGGGGCAGAAACGAGGAGGGCTACGGAGAGGACCCGTTCCTGACCGGAGAAATGTCGGCGGCGTACACAAAAGGGCTTGCAAACAGGCACGGGGAGTACCTTCAGGCCATCCCGACGCTGAAGCATTTCTGCGCCAACAATACCGAAAACGAGCGTGGAACTGCCTCGTCCGATGTCGATATGAGGACGCTCAACGAGTATTACTATGCGGCATTTGAACGCCCGATAACCTGCGGCGGAGCATACTCTGTAATGGTGGCATATAACGAGCTTTCGGGTGTCCCGTCGATTATAAATCCGGATATACAGAAAGTCCTCAAAGACAGATGGGGACTGGGATTCGTGGTAACTGACGGCGGCGATTTCTCGCAGAATGTAACGTTCCACAAATACAGCGAATCCCACGCAGAAACGTTAGCCCTTGCGATAAAGAACGGTACGGACGTTATGACCGACTGCGAGGACGTGGTCGAAGCGGCGGTGTTTGAGGCATTGAACAGCGGACTTGTGTCGGAAAAGGATATAGACAAAGCGCTGTATAACAGTCTGCTTGCAAGGTTCAGACTTGGTGAATTTGACGAAAAACATCCATTCTCAGATGTGTGCGAGATGATGATTGACAATGAGGAGCATAAGTGCCTCAATCGCAGAGCAGCACTGGAACAGATGGTATTACTACGGAGTAGCGACATACTGCCGATTTATGATGAATGTAGCGTGGCTGTGGTCGGTATGAACGGTAACTGCAATCTTATGGATTGGTATACAGGTTATTCGTCATACAATACAACAATATTTGATGGAATAAAAGAAAGATACGGAAAAGCAGAATATGATAATGCCTGCGATCATATAGTAATAAAATCAAAGCTGACGGGAAAATATCTCGGCGTTGCCGATGATGATACTGTGAGTGCGATTTACGAAAAGGACGATCCGAGGGCGCTTTTTGAAAAGGCAGAATACGGCCACGATGAAACAACGTACCGTTCGCTTTATAATAACAAGTACATAACGGAAAACACCTGTAAGTGCGACAGCGAAAGCACTTACCGCTGGTTCTCACAGGAAATAATGAAACCGCAGAAACACGGAGATGAGGTACTGTACCGCACCTATTTCGGCAAGGCTCTGGGCGTTGACGAAAAGGGAAAGCTGACGCTTGTAAGGCAGTACGGGTTGACCGATGACAAGCTGTTTTGCGAGGAGGTCATATCAGACGGTATAGTGCGTGCCGCAGAGCTTGCAAAAAAAGCTGATGCGGTTATAGTCTGCATCGGCAACGATCCGATGATAGTAGCCCGTGAAATGTACGACCGTAAGACGCTGTCACTGCCCGCACATGATTCTGCGCTTGCCAAAGCGGTTTACAGTGCCAACAACAAATGCGTAATGGTGGTCGTGTCAAGCTATCCGTTCTCGATATGCGAGGAGCAGGAATATATGCCGGCTATAATCTATACCACTCACGCAGGTCCGGAGCTTGGAAACGCTTTCGCCGATGTGATAAGCGGCAAATATTCTCCTGCCGGCAGACTGGCACAGACGTGGTATAAAAGTGAATATGAGCTTGCTCCGATAGAATGCTACGATATTATCGAAAACGATATGACATATCTTTACTACAGGGGAAAACCGCTCTATCCGTTCGGATACGGGCTTAGCTACGCTAAGTTTGAATATTCGGACTTTGACGTAAAGGAAAACGGAGATGTTATAAGCGTTTCGCTTGATGTCACAAATGTTTCCGAAACGGACAGTGACGAGGTAGTGCAGATATATTTCCGTATGGAGAATCCGTCTGTAAAGCGTCCGCTAAGACAGCTTGTGGCTTTTGCCCGTGAGCGTATCGAGGGTGGCAGGACAAGGCATTTTGAGTTTGATATAAAAAAGTCGGAGCTGAGATTCTACGATGTCAGCCGTGAACGTTTTGCCGTAGAGCAGGGCAGATACACCTTTATGGCGGGTGCGTCAAGCGAGGATATAAGGCTTACAAAAACGATCGACGTAAGCGGTGAAATAATACCTCCGAGAGAGCTTTGCAAGGGCGTCAAGGCAAAAAATTACGACGGCAAATACGGGACGAAAATGAAATACAGCAAAAAACTCGAACAGCACTATATGCTCGGCGGCGGACTTATCTACAACAACTGTGTGCTTGGTGAAGCCGACAGTATAGAGATAGTGTGCGGAAGCCGTGTCAATACGGGCAAAATAACCGTGCGTTACGGCGGAGAGACGTTATGCGAGGCTGAGGTGAAGCCAACGGTAGATGTTACCGAATTTGAAACGGTGACGGCACAGTTTGACAAGGCTGTGCTTGCCGGAATCGACAGGGAGAAGCCTGCGGTGTTTGAGCTGTGGATGCCGGAACAGATATATATTCTCGGCTTCAGGACTTATTGATATTTTCAATCTGAAGTGATGCTAAAGGACGGTGAAGGCGGTTTATCCGCCGCAGCCGTCCGTTTTTTATGGTACGGGGTATTACTGTGCTGTATGATAGGGTTGGGTGTTTGGCGGCATCAGGACAGTGAAAATATATTGTTGACAAGGCGGAGAATATATGCTAATATATGTTAGAATTCTAACAGTTTAAATACGAATTTAAAATATGCTTGGAGGTACTAATGGAAAATTCACTTCATCACTTGCTTATGATAAATCACACCGCTTTTCGCAAGCGGATTTTTTCCGCCCTGAAAAACGAGGGGCTGACTTCGGGACAGCCGAAGGTGCTTGAATATCTTGCGGAGCATGACGGAGCGATGCAGAAGGATATTGCCGCCGCCTGCAGAATTGAGCCTGCAACGATGACTTCATTGCTTTGCGGCATGGAGAAAAAGGGCCTGATAACACGGTCAGCGCCTGACAGACGCTCGCTCAGCGTATATCTCACAGAGAAGGGAAGAATGCTCATTCCGCTTATCAAAGAGGAATTTTCAAGGATAGAGGACAGGGCTACCTGCGGATTTTCCGATGAAGAACGTGAACTGCTTATTTCGCTGTTGTCAAGGATGCGTGAAAATCTTGGCTGAATCAAAGAACGAAGGAAAGACAAAAATGTCAAAGAAAGAAACCGCAAAAAGATATGTTTTATTTATAATAAGCCTGTTTTTCTCCGCACTGGGAGTGGCTTTTACAAAGCACGGGGAGCTTGGCGTATCTCCGATCTCGTCCGTTGCGAATGTGCTTAGCTGTACAAAGGGAGGTTTCTCGCTCGGAGTATGGCTTATAATCTGGAACTGCATATTGATACTCGGTCAGATACTTATACTAAGAAAGAAATTTCAACTGATACAGCTTTTACAGATCCCGCTGTCGTTCCTGTTCGGATATTTTACCGATTTCGGTCTGTGGCTTGTCGGGTTTATTCCTATGGAAAGCTACATAATGCGCCTTGTGATGGTAGTTGTCGGAATAGTGATACTGGGTTTCGGCGTGTCGCTGTCGGTTTCGGCAAATGTTATAATGAACTCGGGAGAGGCTTTTGTAAAGGCAATAGCAGACACGGCAAACAAGAATTTCGGTAATGTAAAGATAGCTTTTGATGTAAGCTGTGTGGTGCTTGCGGTGATTCTGTCGCTGTTGCTGTTTGATTTCACGATAGTCGGAACAAGGGAGGGTACTGTTATTTCGGCGCTTTGTACCGGTCTTGCGGTGAAGCTGTTCCAAAGGCTGACGAATGAGCCGGTGAACAGACTTGTGAGTGATTGACGTATTGTGTAAAAGGACAGACGTGGGGCGAGGGATTATTGTCTTTTTGTAATGGTTGTGGGGATGGAGAGGGTCGATGCAACTGAGGCAATCCCTCCGTCTTGACGGCAAAAAAGTTTGCAATATAAAAAGAGCGGACATATCGCAAGTAAAAAGCAACAAGGCAACAGTTTGTGCTTTGCCGTCAATCCACCTCCCTTTGACAAGGGAGGCAAGGGTGGTGGTGCAGGGCGAGGGATTATTGTCCTTTTGTAATGGTTGTGTAGATGACAAGGTTCGGTGTGGCAATCCCTCAATAGTTGGCTGAGCAAAGCTCAGCAACAGAAGCTCACCTTTGACAAGGGACGGGCATGGATGCCCGAAGTTGAACGCCCAAAGGCTTTGCATGGACGCAAAGCCAACAAAGCGTTCATATGGCAAGGGGGATAGTGCTTTTTGTAGGATAGCACTTCTCGGGTTCGCTATTCGAGTGGGTACACCTGTCAATATGAAAGAGGGAGACAACCAAAGGGATCAGGTGAGAGTCTGAGCCTCGCTTACGCAAGGCTCGTGCGCTCCGCTAAAGCTCCGCTGGACTGCCGCAGTGAAGCAAAGCGAAACGATTGAGCACTTGCCAAAGGTAAGTGCTCAGCCATATACCCTGTCCCTTAGGTTTTCTCCCTCTTGGCTCCCTCTTTCCTTACCCACACCCGTACCCCGCTGGGGTGTTGGCTAAACTCGAATAACCACCTGAACATTGTATATCTTGTCAATGCAGGGACGCTTAACGCTACACGTCCGCATATTAGTACATATATTTCAGGTTAGTGGCGTTTTTTTGAAGAGTCAATGTTAGTGCAGTTGCACTAATACACTCACGAAAATATTAATACCTTGCCGGTACGGAAAATGTTTTCAGTGGTGTTGGTGTGAAAATTTCTCAATAGTTGGCTGAGCAAAACTCAGCAACAGAAGCTCACCTTTGACAAGGGACGGGCATGGATGCCCGAAGTTGAACGCCCAGAGTTTCGCAAGGATGCGAAACCAACAGAGCGTTCATATGGCAAGAGTGTTGGCGGTTTTCGAGGGATAGTGCGGTTTTGGGCGAGGGTAGCTAACGACAAGAATATAAAAAAAGCGGTCACAGCATATTACTGTAACCGCTTTTATTGATTATTGCTTTGTGTAATTTCCGCCGTTTTGCCGTCCTTTAAAGATATGTAGCGCTATTAAAGGCGGAATTTGGGGCGGAACATTGTCGCATTTTCGTTTGATTTGCCGTCAGCACTACAAATCATTCCCGCCGTTTTGCCGTCCTTTAAAGATATGTAGCGTTATTAAAGGCGGAATTTTGGGCGGCACATTGCCGCAGGCGGAATTTGAAGTGCCGCATCGGCATCAACCTTCGTATTCGGAGAATTTGGGAGCGTTGGCTATTACGTCGGCTTCAAGAGCCTGCGGTAACTGCTCGTAGTGGTCGAACTGAGCGGTGAAATGACCTAAGCCTCTGGTTATCTGACGGACAACGGTTGCAAGGTCGGTTATCTCGGACTGGGGCATCTGAGCGTCAAGCTCGGTCATACCCTGTTCTTCCTCGCTGGGATTCATACCGAGAACAGTGCCTCTGCGCTTGTTGATGACCGTCATTATATCACCTGTGCTTGCATCGTCAAGGATTACCTTTACAAGACAGATAGGCTCAAGCAGACAGGGCTGTGCCTGTGCAAGACCCTGCTTGTATGCGATATGAGCCGCCATTTTGAACGCCTGCTCGGAGCTGTCTACAGGGTGGTATGAGCCGTCAAGCAGAGTAGCCTTTAAATTAACGACAGGATAGCCTGCCAGTACACCGTGTGCTGTCGATTCTACAAGACCCTTTTCAACGGCAGGGAAATAGTTCTTAGGGACGCTTCCGCCGAAAACCTTTTCCTCAAATACAAGAGCATCGCTGTCGCAAGGCTCGAATTCAATCTTTACATGGCCGTACTGACCGTGACCGCCCGACTGCTTCTTGTGTTTGCCTTCAGCCTGTACTTTTTTGCGGATAGATTCACGGTAGGCGATTATCGGGTCGGAAACTATTACATCCACACCGAATTTTGCCTTCATCTTTGAAATTGCGGCATCAAGGTGCTGTTCGCCAAGACCGCCTAATATACGCTGATGCGTTTCGTGGTTGTGGTTGTAGCTTAATGTCTTGTCTTCCTCAACCATACGCTTTATCGCATTGCTTATCTTGCCCTCGTCATTCTTATCCTTTGCGGAGATTGCCTTGAAGAAGCAGGGAACGGGGTATTTTTCTGCGGCGAATACCGTTTCATCGCCTGACGCAGTGAGCGTATCGCCCGTGTTTGCGCTGAGCTTTGTTGCGGCTACTATGTCGCCTGCGTAGGCTTCAATCATATCCTCTGTTTTCTTGCCCTGCATACTAAGGAGTTTACCGGGCTTTTCAAGATTGCCTGTTGTGCGGTTAACTACTTCAGTTCCTGCGGCAAGAGTACCGTTGACTATCTTTATATAGCTGAGCTTGCCGACAAAGGGGTCGGCTACTGTCTTGAACACCTTTGCTTCAAGCGTGTCACGGCTCGCATACTGTACTTTTGAGCCGTCATCGCAAAGCTCGCCGCCTGTTTCATCGGGGCTTGGGAGCATATATATAATGGTGTTGAGCATCATATCAATGCCTGCGAGAGTGTCGCCAGAACAGCATACAACAGGTGTGATGTAACCCTTGTGTATGCCATCGTGAAGTCCCTTTACTATCTCGGCCTCGGTGAAATCCTCGCCCTCGTTTTCAAAGTAGCGCATCATAAGCTCTTCGTCCGTTTCGGCTACAGCCTCAGCCATTGCGGCACGCAGACCTTTCAGACGGTTTTCCGACGCAGGCATAGGTACTTCGGTAGGTACGCCGTTGTCATAAGTATATGCCTTCATTTCAAGCAGGTTTATGTAGCTTTCAACGGTGCCATACTTGTCAAAGGGAACGACTATGGGGCATATGGACGGACCGAACTGCGTCTTAAGCTCCTCAAGGCACTTGTAGAAGTTGCTGTTTTCTTCTTCCATACGGGTGACAACGAACATTGTCGCCTTGCCGTGCTTTACCGCCTCTCTGTAAGCCTTTATGGTGCCGACCTGAACGCCGTCCTTTGCGGGAAGCGCTATTACAACGCTTTCTGCGGCGCTGATTCCTTCGTAAAGTCCTGCGGCAAAATCAAACTGACCGGGAGTATCGAGAATATTTATTTTAACGTCTTTCCACTGGCAGTAAGCAAGCGAAGTACCGAGTGAGATCTTTCTCTTTATCTCTTCGGGATCATAGTCGCAGACGCTGTTGCCGTCCGATACTTTGCCCATTCTCTCAATCTCGCCGCACTTGTAGAGCAGGCCTTCCGCTACGGATGTTTTACCGCTGCCGCCGTGTCCTGCGAGGGCTATGTTTCGTATGTTTTTGCAAGTGTAAGTTTTCATGGTTTTATCCTTTTATCCTTTCATCAAAAATTCGGATAAATACATTATATACGGATTTTGGAAAAATTACAAGAGATTTTTCGTGAAAAATGAAATACGGGTGTAGAAATGTCATTGTGAAAATTGTGCAGTTTGTACAACTGTATGCTTCCGACCGATATTAAAACGTGTCGGGTCGGAAAAAATCGCTTTAAACTGTTGACAAATTCGGAAATGTATGTTATCATACAACTGTACCAACATAGATAGTACAGTTAAGGAGAAAGGCGGTGTGATATGTTTTCTTTAAGATTGCAGGGCGGCATTCCTTTGTCCGAGCAGCTTGAGGCGAGAATAGCGGAGCTGATAATCGGCGGTGAAATGGCTGAAAACGAAAAGCTGCCTGCTGTGCGTGAGGTCGCAAAGGCGCTTACTATCAATCCGAACACGGTGCAGAAAACCTACAGACAGCTTGAACAGAGAGGGCTTATATATTCGCTTCCCGGAAAGGGCAGTTATGTGGCTGAGCGGTCGCAATATTCCTCTGCGGTGCTTGAAAAGGCAACGGAGGAGTTTCGCAAGGCTGTTGAGGACGGTGTGAAATCCGGTCTTACCGGGGAGATGATGAAGGCGGCTGTTGACGCTGTTGTTAACAAGGAGGGAAAAGTATGATAAATGTTGAAAAGGTGACGAAATATTTTGAGGATTTCTGTGCGCTTGATGAATTTTCGCTTAAGGTAGAGAGCGGAAGCGCCTACGGTCTGCTCGGCTCAAACGGTGCGGGAAAATCCACACTGCTGCGTATCCTTGCAGGAATATACAGGCAGGACAGCGGAGATGTGACTGTTGACGGAGAGAAGATATACGATAATGTAAGCGTAAAGCAGAGAGTGTTCTATGTGAGCGATGATGTTGAGCAGTATGCGAACATGACACCGGAGGATATGAGAAAAATGTACGAGATATTCTATCCGACATTTTCAAACGAGAAGTTCGCAAGGCTTATGAAAGCTATAGATCTGCCGCAGAACAAGCGTATGTCAACATTTTCAAAGGGCATGAAACGGCAGGCGGCGGTCGTGTGCGGACTTGCGGCATCGACAGATATACTTCTGCTGGACGAGGCTTTTGACGGACTTGACCCTACTATGAGAATAAATGTCAGAAAAATGCTCTTTGAAGCTATGGCGGAGAATAACAGCACGGTCATAATTTCATCGCACAATCTGACTGAGATAGAGGAGCTTTGTGACAGCGTGGGTCTTGTTCATAAGGGCAAGGTCATATTCGACCGTGAGCTTGACAGCATAAAAGGCAGTATCCATAAGATACAGGTAGCATTTGACAATGCAAAGACGGCCGCTGATTTCCCTGAGCTTGAAATCCTGTCGGAAAATACGATAGGCAGTGTACAGAGCTTCATTGTAAACGGCGACAGCAATGAGATCTGCCATGTGATGCGTGAAAAGGGTGCGAAGTTCTGCGACGTGATACCGCTCACGCTTAACGAGATATTTATTTATGAGATGGAGGGACAGGGATATGACAGCTCAAAACTTGACAAGTAAGAAAAGCTATTTCGGGAGCTACATCAGATACAGAATCTTTAAAAACAAGAATCTGCTTATTCTGTCGTTTGTGTTCAGTGCGATGTATATGCTTCTGTTTACGGGATGTATGATGTTTTGCACCGGATTTGTCAATGATTTTATAAACAGCGGAGCTCTCACTGAGGAAGGCGTATCAAAAACCATGGGCACAGTGGATGTTGTTAAGGCGACGGGCGAAGTTATCCTGGCAATATCGGCTGTGGTGCTTTTCATACTGACGATTGTAGTATCAAACGTAATGTTTAGCTACAACCTGAAAAAATGTGACGGTGATATGTATCTGCCGCTTCCGCTTACTACTACGCAGAGGTTTTTTGCCGACCTTATCTCAGGCTCTGTGATATGCATCCTTCCGCTGCTGCTGACCGGTATTGTGAGCACGGCGATGGCGGCTCTGAGCGGAGTTACGCTCACAAGCAAGATAGATGAAATGCTTGATAAAAGCGGCAGTATCCTTAATATACAAGAGCTTCACGCAGCTACAAACAAGATGCTGTTTAAGGATATTGTCGGCGTGGCAGGCTATATACTGATTGCATCGGTGATCGTTCTGCTGCTGGTGTACGCTTTTTGCGTTATGGTGAACGCCTGTGCGGGAAGAACGGCGGACAGCGTTATATATTCGTTGCTCGGTATGATAGTGGTTGCTTTGTTCATAATGGCAGGTATAAGCATTGTTATGGGCAGAGTCACAAGCTATCTTACAAATGAAGAAATGTTTTCGCTCGCTATGCTTGCAGCGCCGCTCGGTACTGTTTTCTCGTTTGTGGGGTCTTTTGTTGCGGGCAATTCATACGATATGTATTCGGTTGACGGCGTTTTGGACCGGCACGATATATTCACGGTATTCAGCCTGCGGAATGTGACGGTGGTTGCACTGATATTCGTTATCTATCTCGGACTTGCGTATCTTGCAACGAGGCTGAGAAAGGCTGAAAAGACCGGTTCTCCGTTTGTGTTTGAGCTGCCGTATCATATAATAACGATGGGTCTTGTCATGAGTGCGATTGCGTGGATAACAGGCGTTACCGGTCTGAATTCGCATAATACGACATCGTTTGTAACGAGCATTGTGATAAGTGTTATTCTTTATTTCTTTGCGGAGCTGACGCACGGAAGAAAATTCAGGAAGATGTGGCAGTCGCTTATAAGATATGTGTGCGCAGTTATAGGCTCGCTTGCGATGTGCTTTGTGCTGAGGTCGTACGATGTGTTCGGAGTTGATCACTATGTACCGCCCACGTTTTTCATTGACAGCGTAGGTATTTCTTCGTCAAAGGTGTACAACGAGTTTTGTAATATAAGCTTCGGAGAAAGCAATATAGTTGAATTTGACGATGAAGAATCAATAAAGGCGATAACCGATTATCATTCGTTTATAATAAATAACGGTTACGGATATGCCGGAGGAAACGGAATTATTATAGACGCATCCGACGGAGAAGCAGATTGTACGGATAATTCTTCAGTCAGTCTTAGATATAAGCTGAAGGACGGAAGCCATATGACAAGGACGTACCGTGTTACTGTTTGCAACGATAACAGTGCGGAGTATGCGAAAAAGCTGTACGATATGCAGTGTGTGCTGTCGGAAAGCGACAGCTTTCAGAAGATTTTCGATTATGTGAAAAAAACCGAGCATGATATTTTGATCCATCGCAACGACGGCGAGCTGTACGGAAGAACGCTGAAAAGCGAGCTGAACGGGAAAATGCTCACGGCGATGAAAAACGATATGAAGGCCGGCAGAAATAACGGCAGGCTGGTGGCAACGGTTGATTTTGTGAAGACAGGAACACCGTTTTCAGACGGCAGTATAAATATACGGGAGAACTGTACGGAAACTCTCGCAATACTGGAAAATTACGATAATTCGTCATCCAACAAGGAAAAAATAACAAATGAATTCAGACAGAGAAAGCGTGAATATGAAGCGGAGAAGGCAAGCTCTGAATACGGGGACGATTTTTATGAGTATGCTACAGCGGAGAATTTCGCTATTTATACCATAATGAAAATGACACAAACGAGCCGTATATATTATTATACGGGAGGAGTGCAGGCGATATATGACGATATTATCCATGTGGACTGTGACGGCAATGACAGCGAAGCGGTAAAGGAATTGGAAAGGCTGTGCAGAATGTATGACTTCTATACGGACGGCGCACTTTGCACTAAGAGCTGGGTGCTTTCATCCGCATCAACATATACTTTCGGCAGTGCAATCTATTATATACCGGATGAAAATAAAATCCGTGCGGACGAACTTATAAAAACAATAAAAGAGGAGCATTATACAAGCGAACCGAGTACGTCTGACGACTGAAAAATGTAAAAATACCTTTTGGGACATCCTGTGCATACTGCACGGGATGTCTTGCTGTTGCTGAAGAATATGAACGCCGATTTAGCAAACAAAAGAAAAAAATCAAATTTAGCTAATTAACCTAAATTTTCGTGTGTAAATTGTGCTATTTATACAAAACGGTTTAGCTAAATTACTGCAATTTGTTTATTGACTGGAAGACTGCATATTTGTTATAATATTATATGTAGCAATTCGCAAAAACCCACTTGCGTGTGGGAAATTTACAGGAGGATCATAAATGAAAAAGTATACTAAGGCAATTGCCGGTGCAATGGCACTCGTATCTGCCGTTACTGCTTTCTCAGGCTGTTCCGGCAGCGGCACACCTGCCGCAAGCGGAGCAACAAGCAGCTCGGCCACTTCAACAACAGGCGAGACTCAGAAGCAGATGTCGAAGAATGAAGGCGTACAGAGCGCTGTAGATAACGTATCGGCAGCCGAAGACTATAAGGACATCAAGGTTGACACAAAGATCAAGTGGATGGCCTGGTGGGATATTCAGGAAGCATCTCCCGCAGTAGAGGTATTCAAGAAGCTCTACGGCACACCTGCAAACAAGCCTAAGGGCTATGAGTCGGTTGACGATGCAAACGTATTTGTAAACATAAAGGTTACAACATACGCAGACAGATACACAGGTCTTGCAAAGCTGGTACAGTCTGATGATTCGCCCGACTGCTTCCCCTTTGAAATATGCAACTACCCCTACAGCGTATACCAGAACCTTTTCCAGTCGCTTGACGGTGTAATCGACTTTACAACAGATGACTGGGCTGACTATAAGGAGGCTATCGACAAGTTCAACTGGGGCGGAAAGAATTACTGCCCGATCATGAGCCTTACTCCTCCAAGCTATCTCTGGTACAGAAAGAGCGTTGTGGAAGAAGCAGGTCTTGACGATCCTTGGGAGCTTTACGAAAAGGGTGAGTGGACATGGTCAACATTCATGGAAATGGCAAGAAAGTTCTCCGATCCCGAAAATGGCAAGTATGTTCTTGACGGCTATAACCCCGAAGATAACTTTGTCTGCACAACAGGTACACCTCTTGTAAGCCTTGAGGGCGGTAAGCTGGTAAGCCATATGAATGACGCAAACATTGAGAAGTGCCTCGATATGCTTCGTTCATTCGATAACACACAGGAACAGCTCCGTTACCCCAGAGATACCGAGAACAGCTGGGCACCCAGCTATAATGAATGGGCTGACGGCAATACGCTCTTCTTCGAGGACGGTTCATGGAGATATGAAGAAACATGGAGAAAGTTCAAGAAGAAAAACAAGTGGGAAGATGATGAAGTCAACTTTGTTCCGTTCCCCCAGATGGACGGCGCAGATAAGTATTATCAGAGCATGAAGCAGGAATCTATAATGCTCGTTGCCGGTGCTAAGAACATTGACGGTTATAAGGCATGGATCTATTCCAACTTAGTAGCTTCAAACGATCCGGAAATCGCCAAGGCAGGCAGAGCGCAGTCAAAGGAAGAATATGACTGGTCAGATACACTGCTTGACAGACTTGATACAATGAAGGATCCCAAGACATTCACAGGAGTGTTTGATTTCAAGAACGGTATCGGTCAGGATATTGCAACCAAGGACAACCAGGATAACCCCGTAGAGCAGCTCACAAAGGGTCCCTACATGACAGGTGAATCCTATACATCGTTCCGTGCTACGTACCAGGGTCAGATAGACGCTCGTCTCGCAGAACTGAACAAGACGGTTGAATAATAATCATAAAAACAGCTACGGCGGCTCTTTTCTAAGAGCCGCCGTGTTTTTTTAAGGTATTGCGGTAGGTGCGTTTGTCGATGACAAAAAGTCGGGAAGGTATCTTAACGCACCGTTCTTTACAGGGCTTACTCTAAGGCAAGCGGTAGAGAAGGCGGAGAGAAAATTTGACAGTCCGTATGATAAGTAAAAAATCGGGACGCATCGTGTGGTGCGTCCCGATTTTAATATCTTAGTCAAAATAAAATCAGTTCTGGTTTTTGCTGATTTTGTCGATTTTTTCTGAGGTCTGTGCGATTTTTGAGCTGAGTGATTTTACTGTAGCAATGTTGGTTTCAATCTTTCCTACTGCTAAGGTAATCTCCTTATCGATAGCGGAAATTGATGAACGGACACTGCCAAGCACATCTTCAATGCTCCGTGTCTGGTTGGAGGTCTGCTCGGCAAGCTGTCTTACCTCCTGCGCTATTACGTTGAAGCCTGCGCCTGCCTCGCCGACGTGCTTTGCTTCAATAGACGCATTGAAGCCGAGCAGGGTCATCTGTGTAGCGACATTCTGTATGTACTTAAGTATAGAGTCGGTCTGTGCGACAGCCTTTGCTGAATCGGAAGCCTTTTCACGAAGTGTGTCGAACTCTGCGGAAAGAACTTCGATAGAGGAATTGAGATCGTCGACATTTCCGTTTATATCCTCGTAGTCGGAATGTACTTCATCGAAAAGAATATCCGCTTCTTTATGCTCCTCGGTTATGCGGTACTTTTCGTAGCCGACCTGTGAAAGCGCCTGAGCCATCTTGTATAAAAGCTCGGCGGCGTTGTTTACCTTTTCTTCGGAAACTATCGGCACTTTCTTTACAGCTTCCACATATTCATCGGGATCAACGTCAATCTCCTTTGCTATTGCACGGAACTTGTCAAGATCCGGTTCTTCGGTAAGCACCTGTCCGCCTATAAGCGAGCCGATCTGTTTGCCGTTTACGATTATCGGGGAAGCAAAATCGACAAGTCCGCCGTGGCAATAATATACCGCAGGCTTACCTGTTCTGCTTGCCTGCTCGCCGCCCTTAAGGTCGCAGAGATTGCAACGCTCACAGCCTACGCTCGATTTTCTCGTATAGTTCATGCAGAAATCGGTAGGACATGAAAGCTGGGTGACAGGACCGCTTTTATCTGTAGCCAATGCAGCCATACCGGTAGCCTTTGCAAATGCGTCCTGCAGTGATTGCAGCTGCGCTCTGTCTATAACGTCAAGTAAAGTAACTTCTTTTTCAGCCATTGTAATGACACCTTTCCTTTTCTATGTTGTACAAGGCGGACTATTGTTTATGAAAATCCGTGAAATAACTGCCTCAATTAAGATTATACTCCGATTTAGATAAAAATGCAATACCAACGGAGAGCGATTTTGTTAAAATGAACAAGAGAAATTGAAATATTTAGTTATTATTTCCGATTTTTCTTTCTTCGACATAAAGGCAGACAAATTTTGCTTGATTTTGAAAACGAAATATGATATATTTTTAAATAGGAATAAGAAACTATAAAAATAGCCACATACTGAAAATCAGACTGCGTGGCTGAAAGGCGGAAAAAACATGAAGATCCTTTATGCAGCAAGCGAAGCTCAGCCGGTAGCGGCTTCGGGCGGACTTGCGGATGTTGCAGGCTCACTTCCCAAAGCGCTCGTTGAAGAAGGCCATGAGGCTTGCGTTGTAGTACCTCTCTATGTGAATACGATAAAACAGCAGTGGCGTGATCAGATGACGTATGTTACAAATTTTTCTGTGCCGGTAGGCTGGAGAAATCAGTATTGCGGACTTTTTACGTCAAAGATAAATAATGTTACATATTATTTTCTTGATAACGAGTATTATTTCAAGCGTGATTTCGGACTTTACGGTTATTATGACGATGCGGAAAGATATGCTTTCTTCTCCCGTGCTGTTCTTGAAATGCTCAAGGTCATCGACTTCAAGCCGCAGATAATAAATTCTAACGACTGGCAGTGCGCTCTTATACCTGTATACTACAGCATTTTCTACAGAAACGATGAAAAGCTGTGGGGCATAAAGAATGTATTTACTATACACAACATTCAGTACCAGGGCAGATACGGTATGGAGATACTTGAGGATGTTCTGGGTATACCCAAGCACTTCGCTTCACTTATGGAATATGACAGGGATATAAACCTTATGAAAGCCGCTATTGAGGTTGCAGACAAGGTCACAACGGTATCTCCGACATATTCGAAGGAAATACTCGACCCGTGGTTCTCGCACGGCCTTGACAGGGCGCTTTCGGACAAGCAGTACAAGACCTGCGGTTTCCTGAACGGCATAGACACTGATATGTACAACCCTGCTACAGATCCTTCCATCCCTGCAAACTTCACGGTTTCAAAGAAGGCAGGCAAGAAGATATGCACGCAGAAGCTGCTTGAAGAAGTAGGACTTCCTCAGGGTGATGAGCCGGTTCTCGGTATGGTATCAAGACTTGTTGAGCATAAGGGCTTTGATCTTGTAAAGTGTGTGTTTGATGATATAATAAATCTCGGCTACAAGGTAGTTATATTAGGCTCGGGCGAGGCTCAGTACGAGCAGTTCTTCCACGAGATGCGCTGGAAATATCCCGACAGAGTGGCATTCACCTGCGGATATATCCCTGACCTTGCAAAGAAAATCTATGCCGGAGCGAATATGTTCCTTATGCCCAGTAAGAGCGAGCCGTGCGGACTTGCACAGATGATCTCTCTGCGTTACGGCACTATCCCGATAGTACGCAAAACGGGCGGTCTTGCTGACAGCATAGTTGACTGCGGAGATGAGAACGGTACAGGCTACACCTTCCAGTCGTACAACGCTCACGATATGCTCTATGCGGTAAAGAGAGCAAAGGATTGCTACTGGAACAAGACAGAGTGGAACAAGCTGGTTACCAGAGCTATGAAGGCAGACTTCAGCTGGAAGCAGTCGGCTAAGCTGTATATCGGTCTTTACAAGGAGCTTGTAGGAGAGCAGTAAGCGATAAAAATCAATATGTACGGGCAGTCGCTTCTATGAAACGTCACTGCTTGTCATTCGTGTAACCGGAAAAGTTAATGTGTTAAAAGAGAAAGAGGACAGAAAATGTTAATTGCGATAATTGCTCTTGTGATAGGCGCTGCGCTGTATGTTGTGAATATGGTCGGCGTGAACATCAATGCAAATGTTATATGCTCGCTCGGCGTGCTGATAGTGGGATTCGCTATGCTGATAAAGGGTGCGGATCTGTTTGTCGAGGGTGCGTCAAAAATTGCGGCTAAATTTAAAATTCCGCAGATAGTAATAGGTCTTACGATAGTTGCGATGGGTACTTCTGCACCTGAGGCGGCTATCAGTATAAGTGCGGCATTTCAGGATGCGGCGGCTATTTCTATAGGTAACGTGGTGGGCAGTAATATTATGAATATACTGCTGATACTCGGCGTCAGTGCAGTGATAACAAACCTTAAGATAAAGACGAACACGCTTAAATTCGAGATACCGTTTGTTGTGCTAATAACCGCTGTATTACTGTTGCTCGGCTGGATAGGCGGAGGGCTTGACAAGATAGACGGCGTGATTATGCTGGTGCTTTTTGCGGCGTTCTTAGGCTATCTGTTCTACCTTTACAAGAAGGGTGACGACAGTTCGGCAGATGAAGTGCCGCAGCTTACCGAAAAGGACAAGATACCTGTTCTGATACTTATCACTCTTATAGGACTTGTGAGCATCGTACTCGGAAGCGACCTTACGGTTGCGTCCGCAAAGAGCATAGCACAGGTAATAGGAGTGGACGACAGGACTATCTCGCTGACCGTTGTTGCATTCGGCACATCACTGCCGGAGCTTATAACCTGCATTGCGGCTTCGCTCAAGAAGAAATCGGATATTGCTATAGGCAATATAATCGGCAGTAACATTTTCAATATCTTGTTCGTTGTAGGTCTGGCGTCAATATGCTCGCCGAGCGTACTGACCTTCGGTGAGGCATTTATCATTGATACTATAGTTGCGATAGCTACTGCTGTACTGCTGGGTCTGCTCGTTTTACGCAAAAAGGAGCTTACAAGAGCGGGCGGTATAATTATGCTCGTTGCTTACGCAGGATATTTTGCGTATCTTTTTATTAACCCGTTAGGGCTTGCATGATAGGAGAAAATATGGTATTTGAAAAAATAAGAAAAGCTGATCGTGAAGAATATCTCGCTATGGAGCATGATTTCTATCATTCTCCAGCTGTGCTTCACCCTATCCCCGATGAAAATCATAAGCTTACATTCGATGTGCTTATGGAAGGCTCACCGTATACGGTCTGCTTTATGTTCCGCAGTGATGATAAAAAAGAGGTTTACGGCTTTGCTCTGCTTGCACTTACCTATTCAAATGAGGCCGGCGGTATTGTGGTGTGGCTTGAGGAGATATATGTAAAGCCGGAGCATCGCTGTAAAGGTATAACAGGAGAATTTTTTAAGTTTATTGAAAAGGAATATGCCGATGTTGCAAGAATCCGTCTTGAAACAGAGCCTGACAACGAAAGAGCGGTAAGGCTGTACGAAAGAAACGGATTCACAAAACTCGGTTATTCGCAGATGTATAAAGGCAATTAGCTTAAAAAACGTGTAAACGGTGTGAAAACGCAAAATTCGTTGTTGTATATCCACAAAAAAGTTTTCAAAGTTTGGATTAACTAATGGTTGATTGACGGTCGTAAATTTGGTATAATATAGAAGTATTAAGCGGTGTTATAATGCCGTATCGGAGGTATATTATATGAAGAAAACGACCAAAAAGATTTCAGCGGCCGCTCTTGCTCTTATAATGGGTGCGACAACGTTTACGGGTTGCTCAGGAAGTACGAATTCCACACCCGGCGGAACGGACAGCGCCGCATCAACAAGCGGCGGAGCAGCTACCGGCAGTCAGAAGATAATGTCTTCTAACGAAAATGTAAAGAGTGCCGTAGACAACGTTTCTGTAGCGGAAGACTACAAGAATATTAAGGTTGATACGAAACTCAAGTTCATGGCGTGGTATGATATTCAGGAGGCATCGCCTGCGGTAGAGCTTTTCAAGACGCTTTACGGAACTCCTAAGAACAAGCCTGAGGGTTACGAATCAGTGGCTGACGAAAATGTTTTCGTAAATGTTAAGGTTTCCAACTACAACAACAGATACCTTGACCTTGCAAAGCTGGTTCAGTCGGATGAATCACCCGATACATTCCCTTTTGAAACATCCAACTACCCTTACGGAATTTATCAGAATCTTTTCCAGACAATCGACGGTGTTGTTGATACAAATACTGAGGATTGGGTTGATTATAAGCCGATCATAGACAAGTTCAACTGGGGCGGTAAGGTTTATACGCCTATTGTTGACGTAAACCCCGCAACTCTGCTCTGGTACAGAAAGTCCATCATTGAAGAAAACGGCTTTGACGATCCTTGGGAGCTGTTTGAAAAGGGCGAGTGGACATGGTCAAAGTGCATCGAAATGGCAAGAAAGTTCACAGATCCCGACAACGCAAAGTATGCGTTTGACGGTTACGGCCTTGACCACGCATTTATCGCTACAACAGGTAAGCCCCTTATCGGTCTTGAGAGCGGTAAGCTGGTAAGCAACCTCTATGATGCAAACATCGAAAAGTGCATGGATATGCTCCGTACATTCGATGATACTCAGGAACAGCTCCGTTATCCCAGAGAGATAGAAAACAACTGGACACCCAGCTATAATGAATGGGCTGACGGCAATACGCTCTTCATTGAGGACGGCACATGGAGATATGAAGAAACCTGGAGAAAGTTCTAGAAGAAAAACAAGTGGGAAGATGATGAGATAAACTTTGTACCCTTCCCCCAGATGGACGGTGCGGATACATATTATCAGGAAATGAAACAGGACGCTTATATGTTCGTTTCGGGTTCAAAGAATGCTGACGGTTATAAAGCGTGGATATACGCTAACCTGTTATCATCTAAGGATGAGGAAGTAAAGAAGGCCGGAAGACAGCAGTCTATTGATGAGTTCGACTGGAATGAAACACTTCTTGACAGGCTTGATAAGCTGAAGGATCCTGCTACATTTGAATCGGTATTTGAGTTCAAGAACGGTATAGGTCCTGATATAGCAGACTCTACAAACGGTGAAAACGCAGTGGGTCATCTCACATCAGACGTTATAATGGGCGGTAATTCGTTCACTACAGTCCGTGAAGAAAACAAGGGCGTAATTGAAGCAAGAATCAAGGAGCTTAACGCTACTGTTTCCTAAACCGAAAAATCAATACAGATATAATGCCGACGGCAAAAGCCGTCGGCATTTCAGCTTGTAGAAAAAGTCTGTTTTTTATAAGATAATGCGAATTCTCTATCCCTAACCCCAAACCCCTTCCCCGTGGGAAGGGGCTATTTTGCTGGGGCTACCGCCCCTAGACCCTGTCGGGGGCTACGCCCCTGCGACCCCATTTTCAGAAAATACAAAGGTTTATCGACAGTCTGTAATGCCGACGGCAAAAGCCGTCGGCATTTTTATATATCAGAATACGCTTGCCGGCGTTATCTGCTGACGGGTGATATACAGCTCGATAAGGCGTTTAAGCACGGCGCATTCGGAATAAATATCGTCCTCGCCGTTTTCGGCAAATACTTTTATTCTGGCAAGGCTCATAGCTATTTCGTTGTCGCATTCGGTATCCTCTACAAAGATGGTATGCTGTGACATTTTCCGCCAAAGCTGTTCGGCAAGGTCTGCCTTTTCGATGGCTTTTGCGGTGTCGTTTTTGTCAACCGCCTGTGTAATCTCGTCGGCGGCAAGGTAGATTCTTCTTGCACAGGTGCCTGAATAATTGTAGCCGTAAAGGGCAAAAGCCACCATAGCTATGACTATTGCCGCACAGGCGGTAATTCGACCCATTTATTTATCCTCCGCTTTACATATCGGCTTTGTGCCGTATTTGTCATTGCTTTTTAGCACTGTATAAATGCCTTTGTCGGTGCTGTCTGTGAGCAGGAAAATATCCTTAATATCGAGCTTCATGCTTTTAATCATTTCACGCAGTTTTGCTTCATCGCCGTTCCAGCGGCGAAGCCCGGGATAGTTTATTTCGCCGTCCTTTATAAGCAGGCAGGGCGGATCGCAGTTTGTCACCTGAATCCCGACGTCGCCGTTTTCAACGTTGCGGTAACGGCTTTTCTGATAGAAATTTATCTTGCCGGTGGTTTCTACTATTGCGTACTGCACCTGTGAAATATCGAATATCATACATTCACGCATTGCTTCCATAAGCTCGTCAACGCTGTAGCGAAGGTGCTTCATAACCTTGCGGTCGATTATGCCGTCGGTAATGATTATCTGAGGTGTGCCTGTCACAAGGCGGCGGAAGCGTGAATTCTTGAGCATAATAAAAGACATGAAAACGTCCATGCAGACTATCATCAGTATCGGGATAACTCCGTATATCATCGGGACGGTCGAATCCTCGAGCGACAACGTGGCGATATTGGATATAAGTATTGTCGTTACAAGCTCGGAGGGCTGTAACTGAGCAAGCTGTTTTTTGCCCATAAGACGCAGGGCGAATACTATAAGGATATACAAAAGCACGGAACGGATAATTATTATCAGCATATTTTCCTCCATTGACGGAAAAGATAAGTTACAGATTGGCTACACAGCTATTATCTGCTGATTATCTTTCAATATGCGAGGAACTTAAATGAGCAATTCAAAAAAACTGCCTGATTTATCCGAAAAATCGGTAGAGAGCATAAACAGCGGCGACAGCAGGCTTGCCGCAAATCTTAATATCAACTGTTCTGAGGTAAGAAGGCTGATGAACAACAGCTCGGATCTTATAATAAAGTATTTTTCGTCCGACGGTCACAGGATGGCGGTTATCACCTGCGAGGGTATGATAGGAAAGGCGGAGCTTGCAAATCTGATTTTCCGTCCGCTTGTATCTGCACCGCCGAAAATACAGGACGATAACGAATTTTTTACAAAGGTCTGCTCGGATATGCCGATTGCCGAAGAACAAAAGCAGGTGTACGATTATGACTCGCTGTGCCTTTATATAATGTCGGGGTTCGCCGTGCTTTTGTGTGACGGGGCAGGGTTTGGCATAGCGATAGGCATACAGGGCTTTGCACACCGAAGCGTAGACGAGCCTTCAACGCACATAAATCTGAGAGCGTCAAGAGAGGGCTTTATCGAGGTGGTAAGAACCAACGTTGCAATGGTAAGGCGGAGAATGAAATCTCCAACGCTGAAAACGATAATGATGACCGTAGGAGAACGGAGCAAGACCGATGTTTCGGTTTGCTATCTTACCGACAAGGCGGATATGAATATCGTAAATGCCGTGACGGATAAGCTGAAGAATATTCCGCTTAACACTATTGCAGGGGGTGAGTATTTACAGAGCTTTCTTGAAGATGATGATTCTGTCCTTTTCTCACAGATATATACAACCGAACGTCCAGATGTATTTGTATCGAAGCTGTACGAGGGCAGAGTGGGGATAATCGTGGACGGAACACCTTTTGCGCTTGTTCTTCCGTGTCTGTTTGCGGAGAACTTTGTAACGATGGACGATTATACGCACAAGCCGTACTTTTCGGCATTTCTTCGTATCATACGTTTCTTTGCGTTTATTGCCGGGGCTGTTCTGCCTGGTCTTTATGTCGCACTGTGCAACTTCCACCCGGAAATGTTCCGCTCGGCGCTTTTGCTGAATATTTATTCATCGGAGCAGACTACCGCCTATCCCGTATTCGGAGAGTGTCTTATAATGTATATCCTGTATGAAATAATGAGGGAGGCGGGGCTGAGGCTGCCACAGAGCATAGGTCACGCAGTAAGCATAGTCGGAGGTCTTGTGATAGGAGAAATCTCGGTATCGGCAGGTCTTATGAGCGCACCTGTGGTGCTTATCATAGCGGCAACCGGATTATGCTCGTTTGCCGTACCGGATCTATACGACAGCTGTATGATACTGAGGTTGGTATTTATAGTCGCAGGAGGTACGTTTGGCTTGTTCGGAATTACGGTTGTAGGGGTCGTTATATTTTTCAGAATGTGTTCAAAAAACACATACGGAGTGCCGTATACCGCACCGTTTGCGCCTGTGACGCTGAAAAGCATTATCCGTGATACGTTTCGCAGGGAAAGCTGGAAGAAGCTGTCTGATACAGATATGACGGTACAGCAGTTATCGGGCAAGGCTAAGAGCGGTCACGGCGCAGAAAGGACGGGAGGCAATGAGCAGGATAAGTAACAGACAGCTTGTTATCACGTTTCTTGCCTGCAGGCTGTCGGCGGAAATGATGACTCTGTCTGCCGAAACCGTATTATACGGACCGGATCGCTTCACGGCGATACTTCTTGCAAAAATTATTGCGGCACTGCTTTATATCCCTCTTATCCTTGTGACGCTGAGGTTCAAGGGTGACAGCCCTATAACCTGTGCTTTCAGAAGAAATAAGATCTTTGGGGCAGCTGTGGGGGTTATTCTGGCTGTTACCCTGACGGCGGCCGCCGTGCAGACGGTCATAAGCATAGAGCATTATATAACCGATACGCTGCTCAATAACATTCTGACAATATCGGGTATAGCTGTGCTTGTCGCAGTGTCGGTATACGGTGCGTTGAAGGGGCTTAGTGCGGTTACGAGAAGCTCTGTGTTTGCGGCGGCGGTATTCGGTCTGTTGATTTTTCTTATCGGAGTCACTATGTGGGACAAGGTCAATCCGGATTTCATATATCCCGCCTTTATTGAGGACGGGCGGTATTTTGTGAAATGTACACTTTCTGAGATAAGTATGAACAGCGAAATTCTGATTTTTGCGGTGATAACCGATGAAATACGCAGTAAACCGCATAAAACGGTGCTTTATTATCTGCCGCTCCTGCTTGTGATACTGGAATTTCTTAACCTGCTCTACAACCTTATATTAGGTCCTTATATGAGTAAAATCGAATACCCTCTGTATATTATCGCAGCTTTATCCGATATTGTAATATTCCGCAGGCTTGACGGAATAGACGCTATAGTGTGGCTGATGTGCGGAATTATTAAAACGGCGCTTATTATATATTGCGTAGGGCGGATATATTCTGTGTGCAGTAAGAGGCCCGACACGAAAAAGGCGGTTGTGGTATACGGAGCGTTTATATTTATGCTGTGCATGGTGCTTGGCAGTGACAGAACGGTATACGAGCATTTCAGGAGCGTTATGTCGGGCGGAATACACATATTGCTCGGCGGTGTTGCAGTTCCGCTGACGGTGCTTGTTGCAGGCAGAAAAAAGCAGAGCGGAGGAGAAAAGAAATGAGAATGATAAGAGCGGTTGCTATAATGCTTGCGCTGACGGTGACAATAACCCTTGCCGGCTGTGTCAGCTATGTTGACCTGTCCGACAGGGCGATAGTGCAGGCGATAGGGATAGACTATCTTCCTGACAAAAAGGTATATCGTATAAGTATGCAGTATTTCAATCAATCGAGCGAGGGCGGACAGAATCAGATAGACAAGACGCAGGACAATGTGCTGAAAAGCGTAGGGGAGGGCGAAAGCATATTTGCGGCGGCGAAAAACGCTTCGATGCTGACGGGAAAGGATCTTCTGCTGAGCGAAAACAGGCTGATAATCATCGGAAAAGAACTGAGAAAGTATAAGCTAGGCGACACGCTTGAATTCTTCGTTGGCAATTACCATTCGCATCCGCAGGCTTATGTTGCCGCCGCAGAGGATACGGCAGAGGAACTGCTCGATATACGCTTCAAGGAAGGCTCGACCTCTTCACAGAGATTGGCGAACCTTATACACAACGCATCGGTCGAAAGCAGGAACAAAAGCACATATCCCTACCAGGTGATGACTATGCTATGCACATCTACGGAGAGCGCATTTCTTCCGCTGCTCAGAACCGCAACACTAAAGACAGATGTAACTATTCCGAAGGAAACCGGAGGCGGTAAGGGCAACGGAGGCGGAGAAGAACAGAGCGAGGACGGAGAAAAGACGATAATACTTGACGGTGGAGTGGTTTTCAAGGGCGGCAAAGAGCTTTGCAGAGTTGACGATGATGGGGCAATGGCTATATTCTTTATGAATGATACGCCTTCTGAATATTCGTTTACCGTGCCTTTGGGACAAAACGCAAAGCCAAGTGTTACGCTTATTGGGGTTACAAGGAGTATAAAAGCTACAGAATATAACGGTAAGGTGAAATTTGATGTATCATTCAGTGCATCGGGAAAGATAGGGTCGAAGGGCGGAATAAAGGAAGATGATAAAAAAGCCGCCGAAAAGGTAGCCGAGCCTGCCGAAAGGGAGCTGAAGCGGAAAATAGAAAGCTCGGTGATACCGATTGCAGAAAAAGGCTGTGATGTGTTCGGGCTTGAGAATACGCTAAGAAGATGCTGTAACAGATTTTACAGAGAGAATATGGACAGGGTAGGGGAAATAATAGCGGAAAGTGAAATTGAGGTCAATGTGAATATTGATATTTTTTCGCAGGGGATAGGCGGTGCGTGACGGGTGACAGAAAAGCTCTTCATCTTACAGAAAATAGTCTTTGTTTGATATACTTCTGTTATATCTTTTAGTATTTATCTATGATAGCAAGCTACCGATAGTTCTTTTTGTCGGACAGCACTTCTCGGGTTCGCTATTCGAGTGGATACACTTGTCAATATGAACGAGGGAAAGAACCAAAGAGACTAGGTGCAAGTCTGAGCCTCGCTTACGCAAGGCTCGTGCACTCCGCTAAAGCTCCGCTGGACTTGACAGCCCAGTGAAGCAGAGCGAAACGTCCGAGTGCTTGCGTAAGCAAGACTCAGCCCTATACTCTTAGGTTCTCTCCCAAATCAGTTATTCCTCTTGAGCGACGTGAGGAGCGGGAGCATTGCTAAAGCAATGCTCAGCGTGGCATCCCTCTTTCCTTACCCATACCCTTACCCCGCTGGGGTGTTGGCTAAACTTGAATAACCACCTAAACATTGTTATATCCTGTCAATGCAGGAACGCTTAACGCTACACGTCCGCAGGTTAGTACATATATCTCAGGTTAGTGGCGTTTTTTTGAAAGATTAATGTTAGAGCAGTTGCACCGATATACTCACGAAATTATTAATACCCTGTCGGCACTGAAAATATTTCCGGCGGTGTTGGCAATGTGTCTCACAGTACAGTTATAATAGCAAAGCTCCCTCACTGTTTGCGAGGGAGCCGGATTGTATATCACTTACTTCAGGAGAAATCTTGTTAGTTAAATCAGAAGATTGCTACAACTGCACCGTTGTACTTTTCATTGATGAAGTTCTTTACATCGTCTGACTTGAGGGCCTTTATAAGAGCCTGAATCTTGGGGAGGTTTTCGTTACCGCTCTTTACAGCTACAATGTTTGCGTAGGTCTGAGCCGCATCGCCTGAAGCGTCTTCAACTGCGAGAGCCTTGCTTATGTCAAGACCTGCGGCAAGAGCATAGTTGCCGTTGATAACTGCTAAAGAACCTGCATCGCTGTTTGCAAACTGAGCGGCAACCGTATCAGCCTGTACCGTTGTTATCTTATAGCCGTGGTCGTCCTTTATGTCAAGCGTTGTAACGCCGTCTTTGGCATTTGCACCCTCGGGAAGCTCGATAAGACCTTCCTGCTGTAAGAGAAGAAGCGCTCTTGTTTCGTTGCTGTCATCGGCAGGGATTATAATCGATGCGCCTTCCTTGACATCTGCCAGCTTTTCAACGCCGTTGCCGTAAAGACCGAACGGCTCATAGTGAATGAGTGCGGCGGGAACTATGTCTGTTCCGTTCTTCTCGTTGTAGTTGTTGAGGTAGGGTGTGTGCTGGTGGTAGTTTGCATCAAGCTCTCCGCTTGCAACTGCGTTGTTGGGCAGTACATAATCATCGTAAATGGTAATCTGAAGATCGTAGCCTTCCTTAGCGAGCTTGTCCTTTACAAATTCGAGTATCTCGCCGTGCGGTGTAGCTGTTGCACCGATCTTGATAACGTTGTCTGTGTCTGCCGAACTTTCTGCGGCGCTTGATGCTGCAGAAGATGTATCTGCCGAAGAAGCATCGTTTGATGAAGCTGTCGAGCTTGTGCCGTTTGAGCTGCATGCTGTGAGCGTTACACCTGCAAGAGCCACTGTAAGTATTAATGATAAAATCTTTTTCATGTCAATTCTCCGTTGTTTCTGCGGTTTTACCGCCTGTCAATGTTGTATTTTGTTTATCTTTCTTTGTTCTGCACCGTTAGTTTACGGGTTTTATCTCTTTATATACAGCATCGGCACATTCGTCCGAAACGGAAATTCTGTCGCAACAGCTTTATGAAAAGCAGTGACATATTATATCTCTCCTTACTTGTTTATACGTTTGTCTGCCTTGCGTGCTATCAGCATACCAAGCTCCTGAATAAGCTGTACTATGATAACCGTGAGCAGAACGCATATCCACACAATATCGTTATTGAAACGCTGATAACCGAATGAGATAGCTATCATACCAAGTCCGCCGCCCCCGATCGTTCCTGCCATTGCCGAGTAGCCGAGAATGGTTACAAGTGAAATGACTGCGCCGACCATAAGTGCGGGCTTCGCTTCGGGGATAAGCACCTTGTATATTATCTTGAGTGTTGAGCTTCCCATTGCCTGAGCCGCTTCAATAACGCCTTTGTCAACCTCTTTGAAAGAGGATTCTGTCATTCTTGCCACATAAGGTATAGCCGCTATAACAAGCATTACTATCATCGCCTTATTGCCAAGACTTGTTCCGACAATAAACTTTGCCGCCGGTAAGCAGGCAACCATCAGAATGATGAACGGGATACTGCGGAAAATATTAACTAAAATACCGATTATTTTGTTGAGCCACGGGATAGGGTGGATTCCGTCCTTATCGGTCACTGTAAGCAGTACGCCTATCGGAAGTCCGAAAACGTAAGCTACGAATGACGAGATGAACGTTAAGTATATCGTTTCCCATATACCCTGTAAAAGTACGCCTTTATCCCACAGCTGTATAAGATCGCCTGACATTTTTCTTCCCCCTTACACCTGTGAATAGGTAACGTTGTTGGCATTCAGATATGCTGTTATTTTTTCTGCCGATGTATCATCATCGGGCAGCTGTACCAGAATCTGACCGTATGCCTTGCCGTCAATGTCCTTTGTATCTGCGTGAAGGATATTGACGGGAGTGTTGCATTTTAATATCATATCGGCTAACAGCGACTTTGAAGAATTTTCACCGTTGTAGATAATCCTTATCTTCTTTCCGTGTTCGCTTGTTACCGGAAGCTCGCCCTGCGGCATTATGAGTTTTTTGGCAATATCCGACTTGGGATTTGCGAATACCGTTCTTACATCGCCTATCTCTGCGACCGTGCTGTTATCAAGCACTGCGACCCTGTCGCATATACTGTCTATTACCTTCATCTCGTGAGTTATCACTATTATAGTAACTCCGAGTGTGCGGTTGATTTTCTTAAGAAGCTCAAGCACCGACCTTGTTGTGTCGGGGTCAAGTGCGCTTGTTGCCTCGTCGCACAGAAGATAGTGCGTTTTTGCGGCGAGCGCTCTTGCTATTGCTACTCTCTGCTTCTGTCCTCCCGAAAGCTGTGACGGATACGCCTTGGCTTTATCGGAAAGTCCTACAAGCTCGAGCAGACTTTCGGCTCTCTTTACAGCGTCGGATTTTTTCATACCTGCGATTTCAAGCGGATAGCAGATGTTCTTTATTACGTTTCGCTGTGCGAGAAGATTAAAGCCCTGAAACACCATTCCGATGTTCTGTCTTGTTTTAAGAAGCTCTTTTGTTTTGAGGCTTCCAAGCTCCTTGCCGTCTATTATTACCTGTCCTGAGGTTGGGCACTCAAGGTAATTTATACAGCGGACGAGTGTGCTTTTGCCGGCTCCCGAAAGTCCGATGATGCCGAATATCTCTCCGTCGTTTATTGTTATGTTGATGTCTTTTATCGCAGTAACGCTGCCTTTTGAGGTGCGGTACGTCTTTTCAAGGTTTTTAAGCTCTATCATATATCCTCCCATAAAAATAACGGACGTTTATTTTACGTCCGTGCGTTTGAATATCCGACAGGCTCAGACTTTCTTTCGGGACAGACGTATTATATTGTTTGCACACATTCGCATTTTATTGTTTGCGGTTGTCGGTTTCATCCGGTCAGCCCCTTTCGTTTTCGTTGTTATGAGTATAACACACTAAACCTATGTTGTCAATAGGTTTAGTGGATTTAGCTTGTCGAAAATAATTACACAATCCTTATCGCTTTTGTAGGTTTTGTATAAACGAGGCTGAAATAAATAATGCGCTGATTATTGACTTTTAAGAAGCGATGTGTTATAATTGAGTAAACTCAAAATTAAACTGTTGATTATAATGATAAGAGTGATAAGGAGGACACAAATTGAAGGGATTACAGCCAAAGGGCATAGCAAGACGAAACAAGATGCTGCTTGCGGCTATTCAGCTATTTTTAGATCAGGGGTACGAAAAGACGACCACTGCACAGATAGCAAGAGCGGCAGGAATGTCACCGACATCGTTCTTTGCGGCATTTGAAAATAAGGAAGCGCTGCTTCTGACGCTGACGCAGATTATGTTTGAAAATCAGTTTGCAAAGGCGAGGGCATTTGCAAAGGATATGGAGCCGCTCATGGTGTACTGCCTTGAAACGTCATTGCAGATATATATAACCGAGCTGTCCGAGCCGCTGAGGGAGATATATGTAATGGCGTATACCTTGCCAAGCACTACGGAATATATCTTAAAAAGTACGGCTGTGCAGATAAAGGCTATATTCTCGCCGTTTATGCCGGATGCGGAGGATAAGGATTTCTACGAGATGGATATAGCGTCGGGAAGTATAATGCGTGGCTTTATGGCGAGAAAGTGCGATATGTACTTCACGGTGCAGAAGAAGATAGAGCGTTTTCTTGAGTGCTGTCTTAAGCTGTATGATGTGCCTAAGGAAAAACGTGCAAGCCTTATAGAAGCAGTACTTGCGTTTGATCTGCACTCGGTAGCAAAAAGACTTATAGATGAGATAATCGCAAAAGCGGAAACGGGGCTTGAAAAAGCAATCGAAAGTTCAATAAACGAAAAAAGCCAAAACGGATAATTACGGAGGTGGGTTATGTTCAAAAAGATGAAAACAAGGAAAAGGCTGGCGGCGTTAATAACACTTATCACGCTGTTTGCGTTTTCAAGCGTGATGACGGTTATGACGGCGGCACAGGAAGCGTCGCTTATATCCGCAACGCTTACTACGGACAAGGAGAGTTATGAAGAGGGGGAAAACGTTAATATTGCTCTTACGGTGAAGAACGGCAATATTTACGGGATCGATAAGGTGAAGTCTGAAATCGGATTGCCGGACGGACTTACACTTAAGAAGGGCGAGCTTACCGACGGTGAATATGCACTTGCGGCAGGACAGAGCAGGTCAAATGAGATAACGGCTTATATAGAGAAAGCCTCAAAGCCCGGCGATACTACCGACCCTGTAAATCCCGGCAATCCCGAAACGGACGGTTCTCTGTGTCCGCTGTGGCTGACGCTGAGTATTTTGTCGGGTGGAACGCTTGCGGTCCTCGGTATTAAAAAGAAGTGCGGAAAAAGGATTTTTTCACTGTTCTTATGCGCTGTGATCTCGCTGACAGCGCTTCCGACAGATGTATTTGCAGACGAGGTCATAATGCCGAGTGCAAGCGGAAGCGTTACGGCAAGCAAGGAGATAACCGTAAACGGTGCTAAAAAGACGATAACCGCAGATATTACATATAACGAGAATAAGCCCGTAGAAGAAGATGAGGTCACGGTGACCTTTGATGCGGGTGACGGTACGCCTGTAGCTCCGATAACTGTTAAAAAGGGCGAAACGATAAGCAGACTTCCCGAATCATTCGGTGCGGGCAAGGCGTTTATGGGCTGGTTTACCGATACGGCATTAACAAACGAGCTGTTTACCAATACTCCGATAAACGAGGATATGACCGTATATGCCTCGTTTGTGGAATCTGCCGATGATTTCCAATCGGGTGTGAGAACCACCTACTATGTGGAGGACTGTGCGGAATATCAGCCGATCACGCTTATATGTGACGAAAAAATAACGGCAGATAATGTATGGGAGTACATCACCTTATTTGCGTATACGGGTGATACTCCTGAAAATTTCGTTGTAACATCAAACGAGAAGGATGAATATACACTCGTTCCCGAAACCGCATACACAGCCGGTTGTATGTACCGTATGACAGCAGGCGAGGGAGTTACATTCAAGGGCCTTGACGATACGGTAAACGAGTATACATTCAAGATATACAAAGAGCAGACTAATATAATCGAGGTCAGGGACAACATCAAGTATCTCGATAAAGCCAAGTTGTTCGCTACGGATAAAACCGATGAGTATATGGTTCAGGCGGATTATTTTGAAGAAAATTCTCTTGCTGTGGGCGATGTGCTTTGCATTGACAACGGCACAAAGAATTTTACCGAAAACTGCCTGTTTGTAAAAATTACAGATACAATAAAGGACAGAAACATTTACTACATTCAGACAGTCGATTGCGAAGCGGAAGATGTTTATGACAATGTCGATGTTTATTTTGTCGAGCCTGCAAAAAACAAGTTCCTTGAGGAGCAGATCGACACCGAGGCGTTAGCGGAAGAAGTAAAGAACAGCGAGGGCGTACAGCAGCTGAACCTTGTGCTTGCGGCACTGCTTGCCGAGGATGAAACCGTAAACGAGATAATGGAGGGCGAGCCGCTTGTTACCGATACAGTAACCGCCACTGCTTATGCCGCTTCGGACGATGACAGATTAAAGGATTTCTCGGACTATTCACGTCCTAAAGAGGATACGCTCAAGAGCATCGCCGCAAGTCTTGCTATCGGTCTTTCCGTATCCGTAAAGGTCGGTGAAGCAGAAAATGATAACTTTACTACCGTTAATCCGGATTACTGGTCGGTCATTACATTCGAGTTGAATTATAAGACTACCATTAAGAAAAAACTCAAGGTAGATGCAACATTTACAGTAAGCGAATATCTTAATGTTTCATTCCAGGGCTATAATTCATTCGAATTCAAGTGGTTTGAACTGCCTGAGCTTGAATTCAACTATGCGGCTAATATCTATACGCAGACGGATATTGAACTTAAAGTTCTTGTCTGCTCGGTAGGCGCAAACAGCTACAGGAATATCACGAGCGAAGTCGCAAAGATGCTTGGCAGTGATGAGAAGAACGATACCGCAGGTCTTGTAAAGGATGTCAAGGATATGCTTAACAAGAAGGGCGGAGAGATAGAAATATGCCGTATACCGTTCTTCACGGCATTTAAACCGCTGTCGCTGTTCCAGCTTAACTTTGAACTTAGCCTTGTTGTAAAGATGAATTTCGCAGGCGGTATAGGAAGTAAGTTCTCGATACTTGACGCAACGCAGGTAGGTACGCACGGCAACTCAAAGGATAAAGAGTTCAGTATGTACAAAAACAAGCTGCTCGAGGGCGACAGATACAGCTTTGACCTTACGGTATTCGGATATGTCGGCGTCAAGATGGGCGTTTCCGGACAGCTTACCGTATCGTTCACAGGACTCAGACGACTGGGTGAGGTCGGCGTTGAGGTTCAGGTAGGCGCATATCTCGATATATACGGTCTGGCAAAATATCACGTTGTCAAACCGGATCACCGATACAGCACGGTATACCGGACGCTGACGGGCGGATTCTATCTTGAAGCGGGAATTTATCTCGAAGTAAATCTTGTCGCAGAATCAAAGGTATTCAAATTGCGGCTTGAAGCACCGCTGATACCAGAAATCAAATGGCCGCTGTTCTCAATGGGCGACAAAAACCTTGTTATATGCCTTAACGATGTGACAACTCCGATATTATTCAGCTCAAACGGCACTTACTGGGGAGAAGTCAATATTGATAATCTTCCGGCAGTGTCCGCACAGACGCTTGATATCACGACAGGCGTGATAAATTACAATGCATCTGTACCGTGGAGCAAGCTGTCGATGAATGTTTCGGGCGAAGGCTTCAGAATGCTCTATGACAGGAGAGGCAAATTTATCCGTTACGAGCAGCCATACAGTATGTCAGGCTTCTACAAGAACAGTACAGCCGAAGGTGTCGGTCAGATACACTATAAAGGCACGTCACTTCAGTTCACAAAGACCGCAGACCCCGAAATGAGCCTTACAAAGTCGGTAAAGGTCATCTGGTACGATGAGTCGAGAGTTAAGGAAGAGGACGTAGGCAAGATATTCACTGTCAATTTCTACAGAGAGGTTGACGGAGTTAAAACTCTTGTTGAAACAAGAAAAGTACCTGCGGGCAGTCTTGCAGGCTCTTACAACACAAATAATGCTCCGGACAGCTGGATGTACATTGACTGCGAGTGGAAGGACCAAGACCCGTACTTCATAGCCGTTGACCACGATAATTACGAAATAGTATACACCGCAACAAGAGCGCAGACTCTTATGGAGATGGAATACTATGATACCGTAAACAAAGAGTGGGTAGTAGAACTGTGGGCAGTGAATGCCGGCGATGTTCTTAAAGTACCCGATAACTCCAGTGACGAGTATATGAAGCTGACCTCATGGCACGCAACCTACGGAATACCGTTCGGTTTTGAAAAGATGTATAAGTATGCCGGTGATAAGCTCAGAGCGATAGACTCCGGATGCCGCAAGGATTACTATACAAGCGGTCAGCCTACAGACAAACCGCTTTACAAGGTTACAGGCAACACCCAGAGAGCGGCTTCCGAAAACTTCTATTTCAATCATCACAACGACTATCAGAACGTTGCACTCCACTTCAGTGCAAATTACAACAGAGCGCTGATGAACGTAACGTACAATTACTATAATTATGCCGGCGATAAGAAGTCTACAACCGTAAAGACACCTTACGGCACAAGACCGGAATTCTTTATTTCAAGCTGGCCTTACGGTAAGACATTCATGGGCTACACTCCCGACGGCGGTAAAACTTTATACGATAAGGATACCGTATTCAATGAGCAATTGCCTTATGTATATGAGGATACCGTATACGATGCGGTTTACGAAGCCGGAATATTCGATGTTGAGATACAGTATTACGATGATGCGACCCGTGAATTCAAGACATATAAGACGCTGAAAATAGAGGGCGGTTCAAAGGTACCTCAGTCGGTATTTGACGAGGCGTGGAGCAATAGCAACTGGCAGGAGGGTACAACGATACAGTTCATCGACTGGAGCGATGTATACCTGAGTGAAGAATACGGCGATGCTTACCTCAATGAGTTTATACCCGACAAGACGCTCATTTACAAGAGTATTATACTCCGTCCGAGGTTCAAACGTAATGTTACAATTAAGCTGGACGCAGGTGACGGCAGACTGATATTTGAAGAAAGCAAAGAGTTCAAGAGCTACAGCCAGGATAACTACGAGGTAGAAATTTCACGTTGGGCAACCAAGGATGCCGATAAGTACAACGATTATCAGCCTACAGGCTGGAAGAACAGCACTACAGGCGAGATATATGCCTTAGGTCAGACGGTTAAGCTCGATTATTCGACAACGCTGACAGCAATCTATCAAGCTACGCCCAAGACCTATACGGTAAATGTATCCACACCGTACGGTGCGCTTCTGAACGGAGAAAAGACCGATAAATTCAGCGGCGGATATGATGATTATCTCGCATTCGTTGAAAAGTACAACAATTATACTCCTGCAGATGTCGAGGGCGAGGGATATACTCTCGTGTTCAAGGGTTCATCAAGCAAAGCGTCCGAGGACGGTCTGACGCTTGATATAGTCTTCGGCAACTGGCAGAAGAATGTTCACAAGCACACATTAATACTTTACGCAAACGGCGGTAAGCTGACAGGAAGCGATGAACGCACAGCGGATTACGGTACTCAAATCAAGCTGTCGGATATGGCTGAAGCGTCAAAGACGGACGACCTGAGAGATTATATCTTCGGCGGCTGGAAAGACGAGGACGGAAATATCTACGGTGCTGACGATATAATAACGCTGACAAAGGATACGACATTGACAGCGGTATGGAAAAACGGTGCATACAAGGAATACACGATAACCTTTGTCCTCGATGACAATACGATAAAAAGAGTGACTTATCACTATGGCGACGCTCTCCCGACATTCGGCGCACCAAAAGAAGCTGACGGATATATCTTCGGCGGCTGGTCGTGGTACGGCACTGAGGGTGCATTATCCGGACAGCCCGACACGATGCCTGCATCAACGCTTACTGCAATAGGTACGACCACAAAGTGCTATATATCTTACGAATTTGACGGTACGGTATACGGCACAAAGGAGGTCGGCAAGATAGGCGATACGATAACCCTTATCGCAAAGCCGACAAAGGATTATTACGATGTGACCGAATGGTCTGCAGACGGTATCACTGTAACAGACGGCAAGTTTGTGATGCCTGCTCACGATGTTACCTTCAAGGCGACCTCATCGCCTAAGTTCTATAATGTCAATATGACGGTTGACGGCAGCGCAAGCTCCGACAGCCCGATGAAAGCACAGTATATGAGTACAGTAACGCTTCCCGAACCTCCCAAAAAGAGCGGCTATACTTACTACTGGCAGTCCGATGATGTTGCTATTTATGAGGAAAGCGGCGAATACAAGTTTACAATGCCTCATAACGATGTAAGCGTTGAGTGCGTTTACACAACAGCTACTTACAACGTTTACTATATGATAGACGGCGAAGCAACGCCGTATATGACTATCACCGATGTCCCTGCAGGCAAGGAAATGTTCGCTTATATAGACCCGCCACGCAAGGAAGGCTATCTGTTCAACGAAACGTGGATATGCACGGACGTTTCTCTTGTAAGTAAGGAAGGCAGATACACAATGCCCGACAGAGATGTTTACTTCTGTGGAAGATTTGCCAAGAACGATGACACTATGGTTATGCTCGGCGTAGAAGTGTATGTTGACGGTAATCCGGAAACACATTATACCCTTTACACGAACAGAGGCGAAACCGTAACGCTCCCAGATATATTCATGGACGGATATGCAAAGTCATATGAAAGCGACAAGCTGACAGTCACAAACGGAAATGTCACAATTCCGACAGGCGACGATGTCTTTGAGGTATCGCTCAGGATAAATTTTACCAAGAGCTGATAAGCTACGGATAAAAGCCAAATAAGAACATACAGCCCCGACCGCAAGGTCGGGGCTGTCAGACTAACGAAAAACATCTTTCGTTGATAAAAAAGGGGTCGCAGGGGCGTAGCCCCCGACAGGGTCTAGGGGCGGTAGCCCCAGTAATA
>ERZ1673698.48-NODE-48-length-204691-cov-36.210901_pt1 | contig 204691 bp, 167 predicted proteins | sample MGYA00580228_ERZ1673698 | MGnify/ENA primary metagenome ERZ1673698 (study PRJEB41218, sample SAMN15661768) | gut metagenome | host: Homo sapiens | place: Canada: London | collected 2015-08-20/2019-03-30 | study: EMG produced TPA metagenomics assembly of... | reverse complement strand
GCCGCCGACTACTTCGGCATGCCGCTCTATCGCTATATCGGCGGTGCAAACGCCAAGACGCTGCCCGTTCCGATGATGAACATCATCAACGGCGGTTCGCACTCGGACGCTCCGATCGCATTCCAAGAGTTCATGATCCGTCCCGTGGGCGCTCCCACCTTCAAGGAGGCTATCCGCATGGGCGCCGAGGTGTTCCACAACCTGAAGAAAGTGCTTCACAACCGCAACCTCTCGACGGCTGTCGGCGACGAGGGCGGCTTCGCTCCCGCGCTGAACGGCACCGAGGACGCTATCGAGTCGATCATCGAGGCCATCAAGATGGCGGGTTACAAGCCCGGCCGCAAGGAAGAGGGCGGCGACGTGTCGATCGGCATGGACTGCGCTTCGTCGGAGTTCTACAAGGACGGCGTTTACGACTACACCAAGTTCGAAGGCGAGAAGGGTGCCAAGCGTTCGTCGAAGGAGCAGGTTGAGTACCTGAAGGGACTGGTTGCCAAATACCCCATCGACTCGATCGAGGACGGTATGTCGGAGAACGACTGGGACGGTTGGCAGCTGCTCACCGAGGAGATCGGCGGCAAGTGCCAGCTCGTGGGCGACGACCTGTTCGTGACCAACGTGGACTTCCTGAAGAAGGGTATCGAAATGGGCTGTGCCAACTCGATCCTGATCAAGGTGAACCAGATCGGTACGCTGACCGAGACGCTCGACGCCATCGAGATGGCTCACCGTGCGGGCTACACTTCGGTTACGTCGCACCGTTCGGGCGAGACCGAGGATTCGACGATCGCCGATATCGCCGTGGCTACCAACTCCGGTCAGATCAAGACCGGTTCGGCGTCGCGTTCGGACCGTATGGCCAAGTACAACCAGCTGCTCCGCATCGAGGAGGAACTCGGCGACGAGGCTATCTACGGCTACACGAAGATCTACCGCAAGTAATTCCGATTTCGAAGGGCCTGACAGCCCTGTCACGTCAGGTTCCGGGCGAAGCCCGAACCGGATTATAAACGAAAGGACCGGACATATTGTCCGGTCCTTTTTTTTGTGCGGCGCGTGCGGTCGCTCAGGCGACGACCGCGGTCAGGCGAGTATCGGCTTCGGAATGAAGCCCGGATCGGCATGAAATTTTCGGCATGTACGCCGGGTAGTAGTGCGCGGAAAGTCCGATTAAAATAAAAAATACTAAATATTGTATAAATATTTTGATAAAAACGATTAATTTTTCTATATTTGGGATAGGAAATACAGCACGGCTGTTTATTCTGGCAAAATAATCCCCAATCGAATGTGACTGATGAACAGTCAGGACGTGATATGCGCGGTTCCTGACCAGTTACATATTTGAATAATGGGGATTATTCTACTATTGCCGGAGTCAGGTTCCGCGCATTTTTTGAAGACCGACCTGTTTCAGAAGATGCGCCGGCACAAGCAATTAATACCGGGGTGAAACCCTGCGGCAGTTTCACCCGACCGGCTGCCTGCGTCTACCTGCATGCAGTGGAAAGAATCCTCGCTGATGCGAGGGCAGTGACGCAACTTACTGCGGGAGGGAGGGGCCTGATAAGGGGTCCCTCCCCATTTTTTGCCGTCCGTCCTGTGCGGCAGCTCCGGCGGCTGTTGGAGCTGGCCGCAGAGCGGATCGCGATTCCGGAGCAAGCGGGCGGTTACGGCACGGTTTCGGCCGCTTCTTCGTCGGCATTGCCGAGGCTGAACTCCTTGTCGGCGAAAAGCTCGGCAAGGCCCGTGATCTGTTTCAGGCGAAGCAGTTCGTCGCGGTCCATGCCGATATGGCGCATGATCCACTGGTCGGACATCCGCGCGCGGGTCAGCTCGGCGACGATCTCGCTCATCAGTTCGACGTTGTGCGTGCCCCGCGCCCGGTTGTGACGGATGGTCGAGGCCATGCGGTTCGAAAGGTCCTTTTCGATAACGGCGACGGGCAGCAGGCCCTCTTCGCGTTCGTAGATGCGCTTCGAGGTCTTGAGCACCAGATAGCGGTGGTAGCCGTCCACCAGCTCGTAAAGGTCCTTTTCGGCGTCGTAATAGCAGACGCACGGCATCGTATAGCCGTCCTCCCAGATAGACAGTTCCAGCAGCTTCATTTCGGGCGGTGCCACGACGTTGGGGTTGTAGCTGTTCGCCACGACCTTCTCAACCGGTACGGCGCGGATGTTATAGACAGGGCTTCGGTAGCTCTTTTCGGTCGGATGTTCGTAATAGCGATTCATATTTTTCCATGATTTTCCTGCGGCGCAGCGTTTCGCTCTTGTTGGGCGAAAAACCCATGTATTTGCAGGCGTGGTCGTTTTTCAGAATACAGATGCAGATGCGTTTGAACGTGGGCAGCTGACCGAATTCCGGAAGGTCGATGTCGTCGAGATACTCCATGCGCACCGGACGCTTGTCGGTGCGGTAGCCGCTCTTGTCGCCGACTTCGATGCGGATGCCGGCCCTGTGCAGTTTGGCGATGGTTTCCTCGGAGAGACATCCGCCCTTTTCGCGCCAGAAGCGGATGCTTACGGATAGTTTTTCCAGATAGTTGCGCCGCGTCGGCTCCGGAAGTGTCGAGAGCAGGAAGTGCATGTAGCGCTCCCACGTCATTCCTTTCGGCAGGCGCGCCGACTGCCAGCCGACTGCCGCCGTCCTGCCGTACAGCGCCGCGAAATTGGCCCCGTCGACCCGGCCGACCATGCGTCCCCACGTATCCGGATCGACGGCCTTGTAGAGGTGCAGGCTGGCGATGGCTGGCGAGATGAACGGACTGGCCACGCGCTGACTGTCGAGCGGCACGCCGGCCCGGTAGAAGAGGTCGTACAGCCGGTTGTAGGGCCAGCCGAAACGACCGTTCGCCGTCCAGATGTCGGTCGTCAGCCAGTCGTAGAGCGGATAGGCGTTGCAGATGCCGCCGCCGGCCCACTGGCGTATCCACCGTTTTCCGGCGAACCGATGGTGGTTGCGGTCGCTGTAAATCGTGCGCCAGCGGTTGAAGCTCTCCTGCGTGCGGATGCCGATCAGACAGCACGTGCGCGTCGCACCGCTGCGTGCGTGGAGCCATTCGGCGAAGCGGTTCTGGAACTCGTAATCCCACATTTCGTCGGTGAAGAACGGGAAATCCTGATGCGTAAGGCATCCCTCAGGCATCTCCCGTACCCAAACGTCCCGCTTCGACTCCTCCCACGGCCGCCAGTACTGCCGGAACATCGAGGTGCAGGTCTGGACCTTGAACGGCACGCAGACCCGGTAGACGTCGAGGATGTCGGCGTTCGCGGCCAGCGTGCGGTCCACGTAGTCGAGCGTATCGCGGTACTGGATTTCGTAATCCATGTGGAACACCCCGATTCTCCGCCGCAGTCCGTGCCGCCGGACGTAGTCGATGCAGAGGTTGAGCAGCACGCCGCTGTCCTTGCCGCCGGAAAAGGAGACGTAGATGTTGTCGAAGAGGTCGAAGACGGTTTTCAGCCGCTGCTGCGTACGTTCGTAGACGTTCATGGCTGCCGCTTTTTCCCGTACTGCATCGTAACGTACTGCGTCCACTCCTTCGTGGGGACGAATCCCTCGGTGCGGAACACTTCGGCGTGGCGGAGCAGCGTCATGGAACGTATCGTATAATCGCGGTGGTAGTATTGGATGATTTCACGCAGGAAGCGCGACAGCAGCCGCGGGTCGTCGCCCGAAACGTAATAGTTGTTGATCTTGGCCACTCCGCCGTCGGTGATCTCAACGGGAACGAATCCGAAGACGGTCTCGCCTTCCCACGCGACGAACCACGTGTGCGCACGCGAGGTCCAGAACGGGTAGTTGTTGTTCTGACGCAACACGCTGCGCCGCATGACCAGCGGGGCGACGAGTGTGTAAAGGCGGGGCGAAGTGCCGTCCAGTTTCTCGATTGTCATATCCGAAAGGTTTAAAACGACCGAATGTTATATATCTGGGACCGAATGTATTGAAAACGCATTCGATCCTTACAAATATAAAAAATATCGGTTGTTTTCTCAAATTTTCAGTTCGGGGCGATGGCATTGCCGGGGCTGTTGTCCGGGGCTTGGTGCTGAACGCGAGACTGCATGCCAGCATGCAAAAAAAGAGGAGACCGATAACGGCCTCCCCTCCGGCAATGAGTCGCGTCACTCTTCTAATATATGAACTCTGCCAGTGCATCGACGAGCAGTCTGAGGAGCTGCTCGGCCGTCAGAGGGTAGGACCTTTTCCTGAATATGCGGTCCATCTTCGTGCGGAGGAGCTCGAAGAAACGGTTGGCTTCGTGAACCGGCATTTTCTTGACCGTCATCACCATCAGCCACAGCGGCACTTCGATATAGGGCGGCTGGATGAAGAGTTCGAGCAGTTCGTCGGAGTGATGCCTGTAATCCAGAAAACTGTTCTCGCAGACTCCGTACAGCGGCAGGACGATTAGCTCGTAGACGATGCGGTGCGTTCTTCGCATATCGCCCTCTTCATAAAACCATACGTCGATCTTTTTGGCGCCGACTATCCGGTACGGATTATAATTGTCCCTGCTCATTTCAGGAGAGGCCTTTTATTTCCGAGTAAATGCTGTTGGCCATATAATCACGTAATTCGCCGCGGGTCGAGAGCCGGCAGAACCGGTATTGCTCAGGTAGATGCCGGCCTTTCGAAAAATGTTTCTGGTCCGTCGACCACGATTCCAGTCGGATCGAGCCCCCGTCATGCCTGTCGTAAAGACCCCATAGGGATTCCGCATCCGGACATCGGGGATCGTCGGTATGGAAAAGATATACCTCTCCGACTTTGAAATTACATTGTTTCACCGTCATTCGTTTGGGCTGTTTTGTGGTTTGTGCGGCAAAGATGGATGAAACGGGAAGCCCCTGCAAGCACATGTGGAACCATTCCAATTTTTTATTTTAACGGGAGGACCTCAATGCGTTTTTCTCAGGCAGACCGTTTAACGAAGAATTTACGGCGGTCGGTTTTGCCGGGTACTTACTGCGTAGTGCAGCGGATTTCGCGTTTTGGAAATCGATTTTCTCACAAAAACACCGGAAAAAATTTGGATGATAACGAAGAAATGACTATATTCGGAATAACAATAGAGCATTTATCTGTTGTAAACTGTTTATCGTTTCGTAAGTCCCAACTTCTACCTCAATGACGGATAAACGGGCAAGATCGGAATGCGCGGTCTTGACTGGTTCGTCATAACCTTGGGACGGTACGAAGCAACCGGTCGAGAACCGCGCATATTTTTTGACATAACGAATCAAAAGATGTGCCACTATGAATCGACCCGAATGTGAAAGCGAAAGGCTGATTTACAGTTTAGAAACAAGCCCCAAATTACAACTTTTATTCGAAAATACCGCTGTCGGTGAAACTTATTTGTTTCACCGGATTGATTCGGATTGCCTGCAGATTTCCCGTTTTTCGATAAAGGCATTGGAACCGCCGTCCGTCCCGTATCGACCGTCTCCGATTCGTCTTCATTCTGATGGCACCGTCCGCTTTCGCCCGGCTGCCCGCAAAGCCGGCCTGCGAAGACTCGTGCGCACGGATCGCCGTTCCGGCATCGTCTGAATACGAACAAATTTTCCTAATCTCAAAATGATGGATTTTATGAACGGTTTTGAAAAGGATAACGAGAATTTCTATCGCCCTTATCGTGTGGTAAGCGTCAAAAAGATCGACCGCTGGTTTTTTGAGAAGCATGACCATCGCAGAACCCATGCGAAGATCTATGAAACGGTCATCCGGCCCAAGTTCGGGATTTGCGAAAACACATTTCTCGACTACCGCCACGAACCCGACGAACTGCTGGAATTGTTCCGGCAATCGGTCAAGGTCGAATTCTCTCTGTGGCTTCCGACCATGCAGGCCAAGTACATGAGCCCTGTCGAAGCCGACCGCTTCAGCCTGATGCTTTGGGATGCGTTCGACACGGCTTTTAAGTGTATACACAACAAGGAACCGGCCAGCCTGATAGATGCTGAAAAGTTATTGAAGCATCTGATAATCTGTTTGGGAGAGAAATCACCCGTCGGGTGAGGTGACGCGACTCTTTAATGAAAGGAGGGGGCTGTCCGAAAATTCGGACAGCCCCCCCCCGGTATATAATGCGCAACCCTTGTGATTGCGGATGCTCTTGGCTGCTTTGGGCCGTGGTGCCACCGGAGCCGGGCGTTTATGCCGGTTCCGCGGGCCGCGGGCTTCCTCTGCGGCCTGTGTCCAGTGGACAGCGTCGGGGCAGGCGATCACTTCCGCCGAAGCGCTCCGGTGTGTCCGTACACGTTCTTCGGGGCAACTTAGAAATAGGTGCTCACGGCAAATTCGAACTGCTCGATAAATATTTTTTTAAAGGCCGAAAGGTTGTTCTGTTCGTAAAAGACGAGCATGGCCTTTTTATAATCGATGGAGTCCACGGTGCGGAATGATATCGGACAATAATCGTGGGCCATCAGCTCCGCGTTACTGACGATTCGCGCGGTGCGCTTGTTGCCGTCGTTGAACGGCTGGATATAGGATATTAGAATCAGCAGCAGCAGAGCCTTTTCGAAAATATCGTCACGGCGGTTGACGGAATCGCAAACGTCTTCAAGGGCCTCGCGAATCTGAAATTCGTTGTCCAGCGGCCGGTAGTTGGTGCCCGTGATACCCACACGCCGGGTGCGGATGTTCTTGTCGACGCCCAAATCCTGTATCAGGATACTGTGAATGTTCTCGATTTTCGCTATGCTCAGCGGTTGGAGGTAATGCGGGTTTTCGATGATGTAGTCCAAAGCCTCCTTGTGATTGAGGAGCATGGTGGCTTCTTCCAGCGTCTTTCCCGATGCTGTCTCTTTCTCCAGCAGCAGTCGCTCGGTCTCCAGCAGGGAATATGTGTTGCCCTCGATTTGAGAGGACTTCCAGCTCAGATCCACGGCCAGACGCTCCAGCTCCTTTTTGTATTGCGACGGGGTCAGTTTGACGACGTTGTCCCGGAACCGCTGCTGCAAACCGGTGAGTCTTTCATGCTCTGCACGGGTGAACAACGGAGCCTTGGCAAGAACGCCGAATAGTTCGAAATTGAAATGGTCGATGATTTTTCGTTGGTCGATTTCCCGGCTGAAATAGTTCTCGACGTCGATTGGGGCGAACAGGTCGTAAGCCGGGGACACGAAATAACGGGTGCCCTTGTTCTGCCCCTCTGCCGTCAGTTTGTTCTCCGAGACCAGCCGCGCGAGTTCCCGCCGCAGGGTCGCCGACGAAATTGCCAGTCCGAGGCCGGATGTTATCTCCGACGAAGAGACGCCGGGGTGCTCCCGGACATACTGGATGATACGATCTGTTCGCTCGCTGTTCATGCTGTTTGAAGTTTATCGCTCGCAAATATAGTAAAATATCGCTCAGATAAGCCGATTTTTGAGCGATATTATTGCGATTTTTGAGCGATATCGGTATCATATGCGGTGCGCTTTCCCTCTCGTTGTCGTCGGCCGCATTCGGCGTTTCAGCCCGTTGTTGGCCGCTATGTTCTTTTGCGTCTTGCAGTTCTGGGGCTGCAAGGAGGATTCCGGCATCGCCGCTTCCCCGTGCCCGATCTGTCGGGCGGCATTGCGGTTGCGGGAGGTAAATATACCGTTACGCCCATGAGCAATCTGGGCAACGGTGTTTCGGTAATTGCCGTGATCAATGACGTCTGCAATCTCTTTCTGGTGTTTTCATAAATCAGTCATTTTATAGCACCTTGGCTTTCAAAAGCTCTCGGCTTGGGATTTCGATAGTCTGATGTCGGGCTCCATTCTTCTCGATGATCTCCAGCAAAAGCACCTTGTCGTCGGAGATCGTCAGTTTGGGTAGTGCGAATACCGTTCGCTGACGCTGGTGTCCCCTCACGACTGCAGGATCATTGCATACGCGCAGGATTTCGAGCGTCGTTTGTTGCTGCGCCGTGCGCTTCGTGAGCTTCCGGTCCGCTACAATGAAATGTCGTGCATCCACCTCGAAGGAGATATTCGTGTCGTTCGAGATGCAGGTGTGCATGTATATCACGTCATTGAACGCATAAATTCCTAACACCTCGACCACGATGCCGTACTTCTTCGTGCGAATGCCCTTCACGTCCGTACGGTTCTGGCGGTATATGTCGCTCAACATGTGTTTTACGGTTGCGGGCTTCTCGCGGCCTACTTCGCGCAGCAGTACTCGGTCCTCGGAAGCAATCGTCTGATAATCGCCTACGGCGGCAGGTTCTTTCACCCCGTCTGTCCGCGGTGCCTGCATCGCAAGATTGACGGTCGAGACAGCCGGATTCTCGGCATAATAGACATCGAAAGTGAAAAATCCGCCGTCTTCGGTGATGACCGTGAGGTTTGTTTCTGCTGCGAAATTCCGCACGGCGGCTTTCACCCGAACGACGTTCTCGGCTCCATCGGCCTTTCCGGCGATGATGTCTATCGAGCCGATGTCGATATACGTGACGGGCGACGGGAAAAGGATATGCACGGTTTTCGTAAATCCCGCTTCGATACGCTGGGGACGAATTTCCGCCGGCGTTTCCGGTGTCGTCTGTGCCGTGACTTTTGCCGCGGCGGTTGCTGCGACAATCAGGAACAGATAAATAAGGTTTCTTTTCATATTACTGCTGTTTTGAAATCAATAATAGCTGATGGTTGGCTTTGAGGGTTATCTTCACCTCGCGGAGTTTCCCGGCGACATACTGCGACGAGGCCTGCAATCCTCCGCGCGCCAGCTCGGACAATATCTGCTGCCCGGCCGAGCGAGTGACGTTCACGCTCGTACCGGCTGTCTGCCCGACGGATGCCAGCGCCTCTTTGAGGGCCGTCCGTTCGCGGGAGTTCGGAACGTTGAGTCCCGGCTGGCCGTCGAGGTCGTAAGCCGCGGCTTCGACGGCGAAGATCCGCCCGCCGTATTCGACGGACGACACCGTGACTTGCAGCCGCATTCCGGCAATCGTCGCAAGACCGTATAACGGAGTGTTGCGGGGAATTAGCACTCCGTCGATGCGCACGGCTTCCAGTAGCCGCAGTTGCACGGTGCTTCCGGCACGTATGACCTGCGTCTGAGCTACGCAGGCCTTGACGGTCGGAATATCGGCATGCGCAACGCGACCTGCCGCCGTGAGAAATCCCAAGTTACGTTCGACGGTGAAATCCGCCCGCGTGTCGAGCGTCGAAGCTTCGACCTCACCCTCCCGAACGGGCCGCATGACGGAAAGGCGCGAATCCCTCCGCTGCTTTGGCGGCCCGGCCTCTTCGTCCGCGGCCGTTCCGCCAGCGAGATACTTCCGTGCGAGCTTGTACTGCTCCTCGGCCAGTTCCAGAGGGTCGGGCTGCTGCCGCTCGGCGTCGAGTTGGGATTGCAGGGCTGCAACCTGCTCTTTCAGGGCTTCGACCTCGGCATTGCGCTGCGGAGTGGCGTAGAAGCCCTGCACCTGCTGCTGCATGGCACGGTTGGCCTCGGCGGCCCGCAGTGCGGGGTTGTCCGCCGGTACAGGCTCCTCGGCAGGTTTGAGCCCGTCGTCCAGCAGCGAGAACGAATTGTCGCCGAGTGTCATCATGCGTTTCTGCTGCTGTTCCTCGCTGCGGAGCTGTTCCGCGGCTTTGCGTTTGTCGCCGACGGTGGCCTGCGCTTTGCCGTCCGGAACGGAGGTATTGATCCCCGCGGCCCCTTCTTGAGGCTTGACGGGTGCAGGCCGGAATATGAACCACAGCACGACGAGGAATATGCATCCGAGGATCGCCGCGAAGAGCAGCACCTTGCGTTTGCGCTGCCGCTCGAACTCCGCCGAAGGGTCGTTGCCCGTATTCTTGTTGTCTGTCATAATGGTTTACGGTTTCAGGGGTAAATATTCAAAATGCCCGACCTCCAGCTCCGGTACCATGTCCGTAGCGAACAGGAGCCAAAGATAAAGGAGCAGTAGCAGGACGAGCGCCGCGAGTACGATCTGCTCCCGGATGCAGGGCGCGAGCATGTCGTGCCGGCGCCGCAGCGACCGCCGCACCCAGCGGATGCGGCAGCGCAGGGAGTGCGGTTTAGCGGTCATAGGTCGCGAGGTCTTTGTTTTCGACGATGTTCAGCGCCTCGACCATAAATCCCTGCGGGTTGTTGTCGGAGCGGGAGACGTTCACCAGACGGCACGTCGTGACGAGCGACCGCTCCGTGACGGTGCTCTCGCGCAGAATACGCTGCCGGGCAAAGGTCGTAACCTCGTAGGGATAACGGTCGAAATCGCAGCGGATGCTGTCCACTTTGACCATCTGCGAGACATTGCCCGCGATCAGGCGGTTGAAGAATCCCTTTTCCTGCAAGACCTTGTAGTAGGACAAGGCGCTTTTGTCGGCCATCTGCAAGGCGCGGCCGACGTTGGACTCGATGGCCGCCTTGTCGGGCGAGAGGGTGAAAAAAAGTTCGTGGAAGCGCCGCACATGCTCGCGGGCTTCGACGGGGCGGTTCTGTGCGAGGTCCTGCGAGAGTGCTACCATCAGCGAGCGACCGTTGTCCAGTACGTAGATCTTCTGCCGCTGCCGTTCGGCGAAAGAGTAGGACATCCAGACTGCCGCCACGGTTACGACGGCGCAGATTCCGGCGAAGACGAGCGCGTACATGCGTAGTTGCCTAAACGATGTTTCGATGTTCGTTAAACACTTGAATTCCATAACAGCGAATTATTTTATTTTCTGAAAATAAGCCGGGCGCCGTTCATGATGCCGCGTCCCACGGCCTTACCGCCGGACCATGCCGCTGAGCCGGCGCCTTTGGCCCCGGCCCATGTTTTGCCGGCCGTCCATCCGGCCCCGGCGCTTACGAGCGAGGTCATCTTCGAGACGGTCTTGTTGTAGGCGGCGAATCCGTTCGCCTGCACGACCCACGAGGCGATCGAGGGGATGCAGAGGTATCCGCATACGGCTACGAGCATGAAGATCAGGTTCAGGCTGTTCGACCAGTCCACATACCAGTTGTATCCCTGCTCCATGAGTTCGGCATCATGCCGCATGGCGAGACTTTGCAGACGTGCGATGATCGCCGAGAAAAGATCCGAGATCGGCAGCCACAGGTAGATCGAGACATACTTCGTGAGCCATTGCGTCAGTGTGGACTGGAATCCGTCGAACACGGAGATGGCGAAGGCGATCGGCCCCAGCAGCGACAGCACGACCAGATAAAAAGTCCTCAGCACGTCGAGGATAACGCTCGCGGCCGCGAAGAGCAGTTCGAGTATCCACGCCAAGCCTTTGAAGATAAGTCCCTTTACAGACCATGAGGAGCGCTCCTCGTTCATGCGGTCGAGGGTTTGCTGCGTCTGGTCGTCCACGCCCAGTTCGCTGAGCTCGCGCTCCATCTCCTCGTCCTCGGCGTAGTAGCTGTCCGGGGGCATCTGCTCGCGGCCTTCGAGTTCGAGCCGCTCACGCCGCTCCTGCCACTGTTCCATGTCGAGCGTCTGCCCGGCCATAAGCGAATGCGTTGCCTTTACCAGCGGCGAGAGAATGCCGTTCAGGGAGCTCAGCACGAGGGTCGGGAAGAACAGGATGCAGATGCCGATGGCGAAGGGCCGCATGAGGGGAAAGAGGTCGATAGGTTCGGCTTGGGCCATCGACTGCCAGACGCGGTAAGCGATGTAGAGCAGCGCCCCGATCCCTGCGATGGCCATTGCGACCTGCGATATCGGATAGCACAGCGCCATCATATCGTCGTATAACACCCGGAGAATCGTATGCAGATTCTCCGTAAGGGAAAGCATGCGTACCATACTACCAGTAGCGTTGTTCGTCGGTTCCGTAGAGCGAGAGCACACCCTCCATATCCCGCTTCCGGGCGGCCCGCAGCAGGGATATGGAGATGTTCTTACGCGTGTAGTAGCGTGCCAGATCTCGATGGCGCCGCAGGACGCCGTAGACGCGCTGCACCACGTCGATCCGGTCCTTGTCCGTCAGGGACATATCCGTAGGATTCACGATATCCTGCAGCTCCTTCAATTCCCCGGCCGACTCCTCGATGATGCGGGCGTAGCCTGCGGCGATGGCCGCGAGCTCCGCGGGCGTGAAGTTCTCGTCGCCGACCATGCGGCGATAACCGTCGACGTAGATGTCCGAGATTTCGCCCACGAGCAGAATGCACTGCTGCACCTTGCGGGCCGAGCGGACGAGGTTGTTGACGGATTTCAGGGCGTCGTAGTATCGCTTCCCCTGCTCATAAATCTTCACGGTTTCCTGAAAGCTTTGCAGCATGGTGGAGCCGTTCTTGGCGGCTTCGACGACCTGCTTGGTGGAGTTGACGATCCCCTGCGCGAGGTTCGTAGGGTCTGAGACGACCCACTGGGCGTATGTGCTGAGGCCCGTGCAGACAAGGCACAGACACAGCAGGATGATTTTCTGTTTCATGCTTGAATTGATTGTGTTATTGAGGATATTCACCCGAAGACGGGCATCACCGCTTTATCCGCCGACCCGAAGCCGGTTGTCCGGTTTGCTCTTTCCTTGCAGAATTGATCTCTTTCTGCCGCACCCCGGAAATATGTTTCTCCGGCTTCGGGCCTTTCTGCCGCAGGGACTCGAACAGATCGTCGGCGTAGGACTGCCGTCCGGTCATGCGGACAAGGCGGGCATCCAGCTCGCGGAAGGCTTTCTCAATCTGTCCGTATTGCTCGGCAGGTGATATGCCGGGAAGAATCCTGTATTTGTCGAGCAACTGCCGGTTGGTGTAGGGGCTGTCGATCTTTTCCGGGATGCGTGCTAACCATCCCAAGGTCTGCAATTCGGCATCGAGTTTTTCGATGTAGGTTTGCCGCAGGGGAATTTCCGGGTCACTCTCCAATATCCTCTCGGCTTCCCGCACCATGCGGTTCTCGGCCTTCCAGATTCGCTCACGGAGCTGCTGCACCTGCTGCGGATCGTCCGGACACGCCGGGCTGTCCAGCCGCTCGCGTATCTTCTGCAATCGCCCCATCTCGGCGTCCCAGTCGTAGAGGTGTACGATGTAACAGGAGGGCATATAACGCCCACTCGTTTCTGCCAAATGGCGCAGTTCGCGGAACGTCTCGGCGCGGAACTGCCGGTCGATGATATGCGCAGCGGCCTGCACCTCGGCCATCGGCGGCTGCCGGAGCTTGCTGTCGGGATGCTGCTCCAGATAGGCATCCAAGAGAAAGGTGTGCATGGACAGCAGGCCGTGCAGGGAGTGGGCGGTGTCTGCCGGAACATCCGCGAGGCGGCACCCGATCTTTTTCGCAAACGGTGTTCTGCGCAGGGCATCCATCAGCTCCAGCATATCTTTTCCCGCCGCATCTTCGGGCGTCCTGAGAAAGCGGGATGTCGCTGTATTCATTGTCAGTCCGATTCCGGCAATGGTCAGATTAGATTTCCGGTGCCGTCGCACAAGGTCCGTAACACTGCATATATCCCGTTCCCGGAGCAGGTTCTCAGCATGACGGGCAATGAGCGTGCGTCGATGCTCCTTTTCCCAATCCGGCGTGCGGCGGAATAGCCGCGCGATCCTATCTTTCCATTCCATAGCCGTCGGATTTAGAAATGTGTGACTGCGGGCGGAGTCCGCCGAAGGGCTGCCCCGACAAGCAGGGGCAGCCCGGAAATGCCGAATGACGCTCCATTATTCGGCCGGCTCGTTGAAGTCGCACGCTTCGGCACCGATGGCATCGTCTTCCTGCCGCCGGATGCTGTCTTCCGGAACGAAGCGTCCGTAACAGCCGACGGTAAGCGTGTCGGCGGTGGCATCGTAGATCACGCGGTTGCCCTCGTCGGCCCCGAGCCAGAGGCGGTGGCGGCGCAGCGCGATGATGCCGTCCTGTACGATACGTTTGTAGCAGAGCGCGTGGTCGAAAACGAGGATGCGCCACGTCCCCTCGCCGATGCGGCGTATCGAGGCCGAGAGGTTGTTTTCCGCCGAGAGCCACGCCCCGCAGATGCGATCGGCGTCGAGTTGTTCCCGAAGGTCCGCCAAAGTGCGGATAACTTCGGTGCGGGTTCTGATCTCCTGCTGAAGGGCCGCTACGGCCGACGCAGGTGTCGATTGGTTACTGTTCATTGTTTTTGAGTTTTGAAGTTCGTTTGAAAGCGCCGCCCGGCACGAGGAGCAGTGCATCGGCCGGGGGCGTGTAAAAGAGAGCGACCCGGCGTCCGCCGTAGACCGTATAATAGACGCAATCCTTGTAGTGCAGAACATGCGTTTCGGACGTGCTGCGGCGCGTGATGGTGATCCGGAATTTATCACCGCACGGCTCGATTACCAGCCGCGTATCGTCGAGCGTCGAATGCCATGTTCCGCACAACGGACGGATTTTGTGGTATTCGTAATCGTAGAAAAGGTGAAACGCACCGAGCACGGCGGCCAGTGCCAGCAGGATGCCGGCGCACATCCAAAGTATCGGTTTCATGGCTGTAAGAATTAAGATTCGCGTTCGCGTGCCAACTGGCGGATGGCGGCTTCGATGTCGCCGCCGAGCTTCCCGGCGAGTTCCATCACCTGCATTTTCTCCGATTCCTCAGTGGTATAGGTCAAATATTCTTCGACCGAAGTTTCCGTGGCATAAACTGCCGACTGCACGCCTCCGAGTCCGATCCACACTTCCTTATAGCGGCGTTTGGGATCGTTCGAGAGATTGATCGAGAGAATCTGCGCCCGCTCCTTGTCCGTCAGACCCAGCAGACGTTGTATGCCGTCGAATTTCGAGAGGTATTTGCGTTGGTCCAAAAGGATTTTGCAGTCGGCGTTGTTGATGATCGACTCCTTGACGATGGGCGACGAGATGATGTCGTCCACCTCCTGCGTCACCACGACCGCCTCGCCGAAATACTTGCGAACAGTTTTATAAAGGTAGCGTATGTAGGCCGACATATTGGCCGAGGTGAGGGCCTTCCAGCACTCCTCGATGAGGATCATCTTGCGGACGCCTTTCAGCCGCCGCATCTTCGAAATGAAGGTTTCCATGATGATGAGCGTCACCACCGGCAGCAGCGTCCGGTTCGAGGAGATGTTGTCCAGCTCGAAGACGATGAAACGCTTGTCCAGCAAATCCAACTGCTTGTCGGAGTTCAGCAAGTAGTCGTATTCGCCGCCCTTATAGTAAGGTTCCAGCACGTTCAGAAAATTGGTAAGGTCGAAATCCTTCTCGCGCACGCGCTTCTGCTCCAGAAGCCGCCGGTAGTCGGTTTCGACGAACTCGTAAAAGGTATCGAACGAGGGGACGATGGAGCGGTCGGCGCAGAGTTTCGAGAGGTAGAGGTTCACGGCGTTCGAGAGCGCTACCTCCTCCGAGCGCGTCGGCTCCTCGGATTCGCGCTTCCAAAGGGTCAGCAGCAGCGTCTTGAGCGACTCGCGTTTCTCTACGTCGTACACACCGTCTTCGACATAAAAGGGATTGAAGGCGATGGGCGCCTCCTCGGTGTAGGTGAAATACACCCCGTCGCGGCCTTTGGTCTTGGCGTGAATCAGCGAGCAGAGCCCTTGATAGGAGTTGCCCGTGTCGACCAGCAGGATATGCGAACCCTGCTCCCAGTACTGACGGACCAGATGGTTGGTGAAGAACGACTTGCCGGAGCCCGACGGTCCGAGGATGAATTTGTTGCGGTTGGTGATGACGCCGCGCTTCATCGGAAGGTCCGAGATGTCCAGATGGAGGGGTATGCCCGACAGGCGGTCGGACATCTTGATTCCGAAGGGCGAGAGCGACGAGCGGTAGTTGGTCTCCCCGTTGAAAAGGCAGAGCGCCTGATCGAGGAAGGTGTAGAAACTCTCCTCGGCGGGGAAATCGGCTTCGTTGCCGGGAATCGCCGCCCAGAACAACACCGGCACGTCCACCGTGTTGTGATGCGGCGTGCAGCCCATTAGCGCGAGTTGCGAGCCCACGTCGTTGCGGATGCGCTTCAATTCCGCTTCGCTCTCGGCCCATGTCATGACGTTGCAGTGACAGCGTACGGAGCGCAACCCCTGCGAGTGCGCCTCATTGAGATACATTTCGATCCACTCGCGGTTGATGGCGTTCGAGCGCGAATAGGCCGCCAGCGAGTTCATGTTCCGGGCCGAGGCTTCGAGCCGCTTGAGCGTTTCGTCGTGGTCGTCGAGGAATATCACCTGATTGTAGACGTGGTTGCAGGAGAGCAACAGCCCCACGGGCGCCGCGAACGAGAGGCGGCAGTCCGAGCGGTCGGTCGAAAGACGTTCGTAGCGGAAATCCGTCGCCACGCTCTGCGGCAGCATATCCAGATCGGAGAGCGTGTGCATCGAGAGGTACTTGTCCCCGATGTACATCATGTCCGGGTCGAGACGGATATCCTCGTTGACGACCGGACTCCGCTCGTCCGAGAGAGCGAAGTAACGGGCCAGCAGCCCGGCGTCGTCCGCCGTGCCGACGATCTCTGCTTCCGTGAGTCGCTCGACGCGCACGAGACCCGAATCGTTCAGAATGCGTTCCATCTGCTCTGCGGCTTCCAGGAAGCGCGTCACAGCATCCTTGTCGCGCATCTCCCGCGGGACGATGAAGCCCCGGCACAAGACGGATGAAGCGCTGGTCTGCCGCATCCGTTCGGGCGTGGTCTTCGTAACGAACAGGTAGCACGTGTGGCGCAGGTAGGGCCGCTCGTTGAAATGACGTTCGTAAGAGCGGGCGAGAAAGCTCCGCTCGGAGCCCTCCTCCGGTGCCGCATACCGCTCCTCGATGAAGAAGTCCTGCTTGTGGACGACGGTGTAATCCGGCAGCACTTTCAGGGCTTTGAGCCATGCGCCGTGCAGCGCTTCGTACTCCTCGCCCGTGAGGGTGAAGAGTTCGGGCAGCGTGACGCGGTAGGCTGCGGTGATGTCGGCGAACTTGGAGATGATGCAGTTGTTCTCGACGCGCAGCAAAGGGAATTTCGATTCCAGCGTCGAGGTTTTCAATGTTCCGCGCATAGGATTATGGTTTTACGGTTCGACGAAAGCGCAAAAGCCGCCCGACGGCCCGGCGGTGGACGATGCGCCGCGGATGCCGGCGCGAGGCCATGAGTTTTTGAAGCCCGTGAGGACCGAAACGGCGGTTCAGATAGAAGGTGCCGCCCGTGACGGCAAGACCGGCCACGAGGGCGAAGAGGATGCAGAAGCCCTGCGGGATGCCGCTCATGTACATTCCGGCGAAGCAGACGAAGACGCCCTGAAGCCCCGCGACGAACAGCACGAGGTACTGCGCCGTGAGACCCTGAAATTCGACCTGACGGCCGACCCCTTTGTTCACTTGGTATTCGGCCATCGCTTAGAGGAAGAACGAACGTAAGACCGTACCGACGATCACCAGAAAGACGCACGAGAGAAACAGCGCCGTAGCGGATTTCGAAGCGTCCGGATCGCCCGACGAGAATTTCGAGTAGACGCGTACGCCGCCGACCAGTCCGAGGATCGCCGCGACGGCGAAGATCAGCTTCGTAAGCGGGTCGAAATAGGACGTTACCATGTTCGTGGCCTCGCTGATGCCGGCCATGCCGTTGCCCTGCGCAAAGGATAGGAGTGCGGAGCACAGGGACAGAATCGTGAAAATTGCTCTTTTTTTCATAAAACAGGTAGTTTGGTTAAGGGTGTGAAAAAGGCCGCAGCCTGCTTTGGGGGCATTCTGCGACCGGATACATCGTATTTCCTGTTGCGGGAAAGGCGTTAGCCGTATTCGTTATTCCATTTCATCTCGTAAATAGTTTAATGTCAGGCATAGGCCCGGATGTCGAAGTTGGCGATGGCCTGCCGCTCCTCGGCCGTGGCGTCGCCCATGACGGCGCCCTCTCCGAAGTCCAGCTCTCCGAGCATCGCATGAACCTCCGCATCGCGGAGTTCTGCTCTGGCGGGGAGAGCCGGAAGCGAAGGTCGGGCTCCGGCGGGCGCTTCGGGCTCCGAGAGTTCCCCGTCTTCGCCGATCGAGGGCTGCACGACAAGGCCGGTCCATCCTTGCATTGCGGGCTTCGCTACCGGGACAAATATAGCATCTCCGCCTGCCGGGGCGGTACCGATGTCCGCTACAGTCCGCTCCAGTCCGCACCGATAGGATTTCGAGACCAGAATTTCAGGAGTTTGACGGGGTGCAGTATCGGCATTCGGCGTGTGAGGGGCAGCATCGTGCCCGGTGTGTTTTTTCTTCGGGCCTTTCAGATTGTCGACGACGTATGACGCGAGCCGCCCCCGGAAAAACAACCGATCCAGGCATACGATCCAGGCGGCAATAAGAATTATGCTGTTCATGGTAGAAAGGTTTTTAAGGTTGTGACAACGGATCTGTTTTCGATGTTTCCGCCTTAAAGCAGGTCTTGCGGATTTCGCTCTTGATACAGTCGGTTGATCTCGTCTTTGTACAGGTCGAGATGGTGACGTAAAATATTTTCAACATAGGATGTCGCGGTCGTATGCTTATCGCCGACCTTACGGACAACCTCCAATACTTTACGTTTGGTTTCGCTGCTGACATAAAGAGTCGAGCGGGTACGAATGCTTCTTGGCTGCAGGAACATTCGGTCGAAGTCGCCGATGACGATGTCGTCATCAGATCGCAAAGGCCGGAAGGGCGCCGGAAGCGGCATTTCCCGTTTATCGGCCTCTTTCCGTCTTCGATCCCGGATAAAATCCTCACGGTCATCGGCCGGAAGAGGTGCCGGGGTATCGGGACGTTCAGGATGCCGCCAATGCTGTATCAGGGAACTAATCCCGGAAAAAATACTCCAAAGGAGTGCCAATCCGAGCGTAATAAGACCCAGCATCTCCCAAAAGTGCAGGTCGGACAAATAGCTGTTCAACATGATTGAAAAAGTTTCAGATGATGTTATGGTAATTCTGTTCTTGATGTATGCGGTTGATCTGGTCGCGGAACATTTCGAGATGGTGACGCAGGATATTATCTACATAAGATGTCGCGGTCAGTCGCTCGCCGCCGATTTTTTTCAGGACTTCAAGGATTTTCCGTTTCGTAGGGGCGCTGACATAGAGCGAGGCGCGGAGGTCGTAATCCACCCGGACAAGAAATGTTTTTTTGTAGTCGGGCAATGTCATCGAACGTCGCCGTCGTATATCCGGGACTGAAGCACTCTCCGGCTTCACATCCTGCCTTTCGGATACGACCGTTTCGGAGGGATGAGAATCGGGATTGGAGGAATCTTCAGATATGGCGACAACGGATGCAGGAGGATCGGGAATGGCCGCAGCCTTGAGTGACGCGCGCATACGCGCAAAACAATTCTTTTTCATTTTAGATGAGGTTTTTGGTGCTTTTTTGTTTGTAAATTCTATTGATGTCGTCTTTGTATAGTTCGAGATGCTGCCGTACGATATTTTCGACATAGGACGTGGCAGTCATATATTCGCTGCCGATTTTCTTAACCACATCCAATACCTTTCGCTTGGTGTCGATACTTACATATAAGGCCGAGCGAACGTGTATATCATGGCGAGTCATATAGGTCTGCTCAAAGTCCGGAATGATCATTGTCCGTCGCCGCCGGGACTCCGGTGCCGGGGTGGGACTATCTTGTGTTTCTTCTTCGGAATACCGGGCCGCGACCTCCGGTTCTGCCTGCGGCTCTTGCTGCGCAGGATCTTCTATCTCGCGTGTAACTTTCGTCGTGAGGGGCAACTGTCCTGCGATCACCTGTCTTACAAGACCTTCGTCTACTTCGACTTTGGTTTTCTTAGCCATTGTCAGCGGATGTTAAGAAGCGTGAGAATTTCCGTTGCGAGGGTCTCGATCTGTGCTTCACGTGCAAAAATCCGTTCCGGCGCCAGCAGCGTCGAGCGACCGACTCCTGCATTATCCGGATGCAGCTCTTTGTTGAACTTCGAGCGGTAAGGAATGTGAGTTGTCATAAGCGATAGCCCGAGCTTGCGGATAACGGCCTCGTATTGGTCGTAAAGCGGCGTTCGTTCACGACGGTCTATCATCGTCCAGAAAAGATAGACGCTCCGTAAAGTGAGGGCCGGATTTTGGGCAAGGTTATTGGTGAGGCTCCGGGCAAAGGAGAGCGCACTTTCCATGACGACCTTGTCGGCTTTCAGCGGCACGAAGACAGCGTCCAACGACGCGAGGAGCCGAATGACGCCTTCGGCATTGACAGTTCCCGGTAAGTCGTAGAGAATAATGCGGGGATTGTAGCCGCTTTGCCGCAGCCGCTCAACTTCTTCGGAGGCTTCGGGCGGCATACATTTCAGCAGCGGCCAGAGCTTGCGGCCCGTTGCCTTGAATTGGCGTATCAGCAACAGTTTGTGATAATCGTCATGCTCGATGAGCGACAGTTCCCGCTCTCGCTGGGCATGGATCGACCATTGGGGATAGTCGCAGTCCACGACCAACACGTCGTGCCCGACGATGTAATGCAGGTAACTGGCGAGCAGTACCGTGAAGGTTGATTTTCCAACGCCGCCTTTCTGATTGCAGACGGCAATGCTTGCAGGGGTGATGTTCATAATACAGAATTTAAAAGGTTCGATAACTCGCGTTTGGGGGTAGCCATTCTGTCAAATTTTGCATTTTTGCTGCATTCAGAAATGCACTCTTTCAGAAATTCAGCGTTTATGAATATCTTTTCTTCCGAAAGAGGGAAAGAGCGATTTTAACAACGAATTTCATCCCGGAACAATCGCCATCGCGCCGACACGATATCCTTTTAGTATGATTCGATTTCATGGCTCACAAACGCTTTCTTTTATTCCTGCCGCAATATACAACAGGATAAACGCGTCCGAACTAATGTCCGCCCCAGTCCGCTCCAGTCCGTTCGGCGGGCTTTTTTTTCGTACCGGACGGTTGTAATATTGCACCGGGAAACGACCCGGCCTCAGGACCCGTCATGGAGAACTTCCGAAACTTTCGGCAGCAATTCTTCGGCGCGGATTTTTCCCATCGCCAGATGGGAGCGAGCTGTGTTTTTGTCCGACAACCTTCGGTTTGTCCGACAAAAACGCTCGCTCTGCGAGGCCGGGGCCGCTCCCAAGTCGCAACCCATTTTTAAGCTATATAATGGATACTAACCGAAAACAGACAGACAAGACAGACAAGAAGCCCCGAACGCCGAGTTATAAATACTCGTTTCGGCTTAACGAAGAGCAAAACATCCGCTTCAACGAGCTGCTTTGCAAAGCCGGATCGGAGCATAACCGGAGCCGTTTTATCGTCAAAAGAATCTTCTGCGAGGAGTTTGTCGTCATCAAACGCGACCCGTCGAAGACGCAGTTCGTCGCCCGGCTGAATGATTTCTATTTCCAGTTTCAGAAACTGGCTAATAACTATAATCAGATTGTAAAGGCTGTCAATTCGCACTTTTCCAACGTTGCTATCCCGCATCAGATCGCCGCATTGGAACAGCGAACGAGGGAATTGAAAGCTCTTAGTATCGAGATTCTGAACCTTGCAAAACAAGCTGCGGAATGGTTGCGAATATAAGGTCGGGCTCCTCGCCCGGCGGGGCTTTGCACTATAACAAGGAAAAGGTCGATAAGGATGAAGCCGAGGTGCTTTTCTGGCAGAAGATGCTCGAACCGTTCGATAAACACGGACGACTGGATGTCGATGCCTGCATGGAGAGTTTCTGGCCGTACCTCGAAGCTAACAGAAGAACGACCAATACGGTTTTCCACGCTTCGCTGAATCCCTCGCCCGAAGACAAGTTGACCGACGATCAGCTCCGGGACATCGCGCAGGAATACATGGAACGGATGGGTTACGGCAACCAGCCTTATATCGTTTTCAAGCATAAGGACATTTCCAGAGAGCATCTCCATCTGGTGTCGTTGCGTGTCGATGAGCAGGGGCGGAAAATCATTGATTCGCACGAATACGACCGTTCTATGTCCGTATTGCGGGAATTAGAACGCAAGTACGATCTGCATCCGAGTATCAAAGGCGAGGAGCAGACGGATACCCCCGATCTTCGGAAAGTAAACTATAAGGCGGGAAACGTCAAGCAACAGATCTCATCCGTCATCAGGTCGTGCCTGCGAAATTACAAATGCTCGTCTTACGGTGAGTTCCGCACGCTGCTGGAACTGTTCAACGTTTCGGTCGAGGAACGCACGGGCACCATTGACGGAAGGAACTATGCAGGTATTGTCTACGGTGCTCTGACCGACGATGGCTATGGAACAGGCACACCCATCAAGTCAAGCAAAATAGGGAAAGATGTCGGCTATAAAGCCCTTCAAAGGTATTACGAGAACTCGAAAATGAAATTGAAAGAAGACGGGAACCTTGCTCGGCTGCGACAGACAGTCCGGGATACCATGAGCCCGCACAACACACGGGACGAATTCCGGCAACTGCTCAAGGCAGACGGTATCGACACTATTTTCCGGATCAACCCCGTGGGAAGGATTTACGGCGTAACGTTTATTGACCACAATGCAGGAATCGTTGCCAACGGGTCGGTACTGGGAAAAGAATTTTCAGCAAATGTCTTCAATGAATTGTATCCGGTACTGAAAAACGACAAACAGCTTGCAGAGCAGCAATACTCGGAACAAAAATACGAGCTGCGAAACCTCACGGCAAATCCGGTTTCGGGAATTGTCGATACGATATTGGACTTGGCCGATGTGCGGGCTTTCGAGGAGCAGCAAAGAATCCAGCGACGGCGGAGAAAGAAATACCGGCTTTGATTCGTGGGCCTGCGGATGTCTGTCTTCGCACCGTTATTGTCTGATGCTTCGACTTGAATCCCGATGCCCTTAAAGAGGGGCGTGTGCCGAAGTTTCCCTCGCTATGCTCGGACGATTTCCAACTTCCGGGAAGAGCTGTCTTCGCGGAAGTTCGAAGATTTCTGCGGTACCTGCGCAAGGAGAGGGGCTTCGTTTTGCGTATTGAATATTTCTTGTATTCTTATGAGAAATTTGAGCATTGGAAAGGTTTTCGGCTGTGCCGGCCCGATAGTTACCGGAAATATTTTTTGAGTACGAATCCGGATTTGGGTTCTTGAGTTTGTGTGTCGATATAGACAATAAGCAGGTACTTGTGCCATGTCTCGACGACGGTCACTTGTTGTCCTTGTTTCACGGTGTCGATAATCCGTGCGTTCTTCGTGGCTGCATATCTCAGGGGTGCGTCGATTCGTGCCGTGCGTATTTTTGCTAGGTATCTGCCGGCTATTTGGCCTATCTCCTGTTCCCGGATTTCGAGAGTGCTCCGGAGTTCGGTTCTTACTATGTCGGCGATATCCTCCTTTCCGGGCACCGTGAATGCGCTGTATATCGTAAGAATTGCGCTTGTAATGCCTATCAGTTCCATCAGAAATACCCTGACGCGCCGGCATGTTGTTCGTGTCAGGAGTTTCGTTAATTCCGTGAGGAGGGTTTCCCTGAATGTGTCGAATGCGTTATCATCCGCAGTTGTGTTTTGGCTGCCGTACATGTCGTCCAGTGTCTCCGCAACGATGGAATTTGTCGTCCCTACGATGGCTGCTTCCTGCCATGTCTGTGTGTAGGAGATGTTTTTCAGGAACGCTGCGGATGTTCCGCAGAGCGCCGCATTGAAAATTCCGAAAGCTGCTTGCTGCCGGGTATCCATTCGCAGCAGGGCGTTGTTCAGGGCGATGTCCAGCTGCCGTGTGCTTGCCGCTACTGCGGCGAACTGTTCCTGCCATTGTCTGTTTACCCGGTTTATGACGGACAGATATCGCCTCATCGGAGCTAGCGGGTCGGATACCGTCGAGATTCCTTTGAAAAGGTTTTTCCGGTATGTTTTGAGACGCTCCGTTACCTGACCGGCGGGGTTTTCCCGATAAAGACACAGGCCGCCGGAGATTTGATCCCGCATCTCCCGCACCGGACTCAAGGCAGATTGCACGGCACCCATCCCGGATAGATTCCGGATTATTCTCTGCTGTCTGCGCAATGCCTCGAAGAGATCCTGCAGGTTGTGTGTCCTTTCCATTCGTATCGTTTGTGTATTTGGGTGTGTGTTGACTTCGTGTGTTTGCCGACGATCTTTGCCGATCCGTTTCGCGGTGCGTGTCCGGATGCTTCGGGGCTTGCTGTACCGCCTATTTTCTGTATATGATCTGTGTGAGACAGCTTTGCAGGTCTTCGTCGTGTTCGAGATTGAGTTTGCGGCGTATCCTGCTGCGCACGTTTGTGATGTTTGAAGGGCTTTTTCCGAGCTCCTTGACGGTCTGCGCGAGGCTTTTACCCTTGAGTATGCAGATGCATACCTCTTTTTCCGCGGGTGTGAGTCCGGGGATTTTCTCTTCGAGTTTTGCGAGTTCGATTGTTTTTGCGCGGATGTTCTCCGTGATTGCGTCGGTGAGTTTCTGGCGGGTTTCGGCGTCGAGGAGTTCGAGCAGCGTCTCGGTCTGCTCCATGGTCAGTTCTTTCTGCCGGGCCAGATGTATGAACTCCGTCAGTTGGTCTGTATCCATGCGGAAGAGTTCGAGCATGGACTGCCTTTCGGTTCGGTATGCGTTGTTTTCGACGGATATGTCGCGTATGGTTTGGTTCATGCGTGCGCCCATGACTCCCAGACCGACGAATGCGATGGCGTATGCCGGCAGAAAGTCGAATGGGAATATCTCAGTCGCAAGGAACGTACATAGGGCATATGTGGCGATGCTTGCGCCTCCGAGCAGGTAGGGTATGATTCTGTAATAGCTTGCTATGGATATCATCAGCAGCAGGGCCAGCAGGACCATGTTTCCGATTATTACGAGGTTTGCAGTGTGACTTTTGCTTACCGCTTCGTAAATCATCTCGAAGGATATTTCTGCCTGAGTGATGACGAGAAACAGCGCCGTCAACTTCTCAGTCGTCGCCTTCTCGGACAGGAACAGGAGCATCAGCACGAGCAGCAGTCCGAGATGCAGGGCGTTTATCGAGTGGTAGAACGTGGTTCTGGGGGCTGCGTCGCTGAAGAAGCTCCATAAGATTCCGGCCATATATCCGGCGCACGTATAGAAGAATATGTAACGTCGCTGGCGTTCCGCCTGCGATGTTGTTTCCGAGAGGTTCAGTTTGTCTATCATTTCGTGATCGGTATCTGTTGTTCGGACAGTGCGTTCAGGTTCGCAGGGGGCGCTTCGTCGGTCCGTTCCGTCCTTTCGGGCTCCTGCATCAGTGCGCGTAGGCATTCCGCGAGGTTGTCCTTGGGCCCCAGTCCCATTTTCCTGCGGATGTTGGAGCGTATTACGGATACGTTGGACGGGCTTTTGAGCAGCTCGCGCGCTATTTCGGGGTGTGTCTTGCCTTGCAGCACCAGACAAGCCACCTTACGTTCCGTCGCCGTTAGGGAGGGAAGGCGTTCGTCGAGCTTGCTGTAATCGGTCTGACGGTGCTGCATCAAGTGCAGGACGCTCTGGCGTATGCGGCGTTCCGTTTCGTCGCCGAGGAGTTTGAGCAGCTGTTCGGTCTGTCCGGGCGTCAGGTCCCGTTTTCGCAGCAAGCGTATGAATTGGCTGACTTGTCCGTCGTCGATGTTGAAGAGGCTGAACAGCGAACGCCGCTCCGCGAGGTATCTGCGGTTGTCGTGCATTAGGGAGCGTATTTCTTTTATTATATAGTGTTCCATCAGTGCGCAGCTTGCGAAGAGTGTGAAAATCAGCAGGAATGAGTCTTTGAGTGTGGCTTCTCCGCTGAGCAGGGCCGCCGTTGCGTAGGCCGCGGTTCCTGCGGCGGCCGTCGTGTATGACAGTTGCGGGTTGTATGCGAACAGGGAGAGTACGAGCAGGAATCCCAGCAGCAGCGTTCCGCGGAATACGATGGCGGCTGTCTCGGTGTCGGGCGTTGCTGCCGCTATCACGGTTTGTGCGGCTGTTTTCAGCAGGATGAGCAGCAGCAGGGCGGCGAAGGCTTTGTTGACCGGAGTTTTACGGTAACGGCAGACTGCGGGGAGTGCCGCCGCAAGAATGCACAGGAGCGCTCCCGTGACGACCTCCCGTGTGTTGGGAGTATTTATTGCGGCGATTGTTTCGGCCGCCGAATAGACCGATATGGCGTATGCGCTGTAATGGAATACGGCTTTTTGCAGGCTTTCCAGTTTTTTGGTCAGTATCTTTTTCATTTTTGTTCTTATATCTGCTTATATTTCGTTATATCAGTATTATATGACACTTAATCTTTAGGTTTTTAACATGGCAAAAATAATAATAATTTTAATAATGTGACTTTTTTTAGTCCTGAATTTTCCTGAAAATGAGACTTGGGGCTTTTTCTTTGTGTTCGTTAAATCTATATTTGTGGCACCGAAAGGAAAAATTTCGTACAGATGAATCGGTTTAAAGATATTGCGAACGTATTACTGCTTCCGGATTTCTGCTGCTGCCGAATTCCGGGGCGTATGACGTCTGCGGCATTCCGGTCGCTTGCTGCGTGTGTTTCGCACGTGGTGCGCGTGTATGTGTACGTGTATTTGTATTTCAAAATTTCCCCCCCCCTCGCATCGGTCGATGAGCTGACCGCAGCGGCGTTTTCCGGGGCTTGGGATAACTCTCTTTTCGAGATATCGTTTTTGAAGGCTGAAGCGTCTTTTCGGCCTCTTTCGTCGTGCTTGCCGCCTTTTCGGGCGGCTTGCGCGTGCTTCTCCGTTTTCGGACGTCGCGGGGCGTCCGGCGGCGGCATGCTCTCCGCGAACGGGTGCTGTCCTTCGTGTGGCTCGTTCCGGCTTTGTTTGTAACGGCTGATCATTCATAGCGCTTATACTTGTTTGTTATGAGGAAAAGGATGTTGAAATATATGAATAGCACTTTGTCTGCTGTCGGAACGACGACCGTCGTACTGTTGTTGTCGTGTGCGGTCTTGGTCTCCTGCATCCGCGAGGATACGGGCGACTGCCCCGTGCCGCACCGTTTCGATTACGACTGGTGCAACCGTGTCGAGGCGGAGAGTTGTCTGGGGCAGAACCACCTGCGTCTTTACGACGGCAGCGGTATCTGCGATCCGCACGATTGTCCGCAGGAGGGTGCGCTGCTGTACCTGAAACAGCGTCATTACCGTGTGCTGACCTATAACGACCGATTGCAGGGCGTTGTTTACAGCGATCTGCACGATATCGAGCGGGCCCGTGCTACGGTTAACGAGGTTCCTACGCCCGAACTTATCGGACGTGTGGAGGCATTGGCGGCCGAAGAGGCGTCGGCTGCCGATGCATTTCGCACCTTGTGGAATACGCGTGCGGGGGGAGAGCTCATCGGTCAGGCGGAGAGTTTCCTCTACCGGGATTCCATTCCCGGTGTTACAGTGGATTTCCGCCGTGAGGGCCGTTCGCTGCTGGTTCCCGAACCTGTGGGCTATGGGATTACGTTCCGCAGCCAGATCAAGGGCTGGACGGTTTCCGATGTGAAATCCTTGGAACTGACCCTTTCGGGCGTTGTTCCGGAAGTTAAGCTCGTGTGCGGGAGCCGCACGGAAACTCCGAATCGCACGGCGCTGACCCGGACCGTGCGTGAAGATGAGCGTTATCTGTCGTACCTCTATGTCTTTGGCCTCGACCGCGCGGAGGTTGTCCTGCGAGCCTATATCGATCCCGTCTCCGACGGCGATAGCCCGGTTTATATCGAGCGGGACATTACGGATATCGTGAACAAGGCGCTCGACGAGGCCGAGCAGACGGGCGATCCCCGCATCGAGTTCGAGCTGGAGCTCGAACCGTTGGAGTTGAATATGAACGGGCTCCAGATGGGCCGGATGCGGGTCGTGGGCTGGGACGAGGTTGACGGCGGCGATATGGGCGTGTAGGGCCGAACCCCGTGCGGGGAATGCGATGTGACGAATGCAGACTGAAATGCAGATAATGAAACACAAACAACATTTTTTAACCCATTTTATTAACAAATTCTTTTTTATGAAACAATTTTTTGTATTGGCGTTTGCAGCCGCAGCGATGGTAGGTTGCAACGAGAATGAAAACAGCGGAAACGACTCCAAGGTCGATTTGAGTCAGGCTCAGCAGCTCAAGGTGCTGACGTCGGTCAGCAATACCCGTACGGCCGTTGATGGCACGGTTCTCCCCGTAGGCTCGGCTATCGGCGTTATGGTAACTGACGAAGCCGGTACTGCCGACTTCACTCCCTCGGCTATCGGCAACGGCAATGCCGACGGCGGTTATTACTCTAGCGGCCGCAACATCCGTTTCGCCAACAACGCTGGCGAGAACAGCTGGGTTTCGGTCAACACGGAGGACAAGACCAAACTGCTTCTTTTCGCAGCCGACGAGAAGGGTAAGGTTTTCGGCTACTATCCCTATACCGATGATGCCAACGTCCTGGGTATCGGCGATGCTACGACGATCCCCGTCAAGATCCTGAATATGGGTAACATCATCGTGGGCGACGATGAGGGCCAGGGTACGCTCGACGGTGTGGACAGCAAGAAAGCCTACACTGCCGAAGACGAGATCGACTTCCTCTACAACACGCGCAACGACATCGTAGGCGCCAAGACGACCACGACGGCCAAATTGGTGATGAATCACGCACTTTCGCGCGTATCGTTCCGTATGTACACCTCGGCCGAGGCTCAGGAGGCCGTTCAGGGCGAGACCGACTCCTACTATCAGTTCGTGGGCTACACGATCAGGAACAAGACCAACAATCTGGAAGAAGGCGAGTTGCACGCGAACTTCAAGTATTCGGCCGACGCGAATGCTACCCGCATGAACATCCAGACGGGTGAGATCACCGGTACTATCGCCGGCGGCGAGATCGCACGTACGATCGAGGGCTACAAGATGGTAAGATCGACGGCCGACGACGAAACGAACAACAAGACGGCTGCCGACGCTTCGTATCGTGTCAGCAACCTGCTCTTCCCGCTGGCCAACATTACGGCCGACGCCAACAACAAGTCGGAAAACATCATGGTTGTCATCTCGATCCAGCGTATGAACGCAGACGGTACGGAGGCTGTTGACCCCCAAAGTTACGCTCTGCCGTTCGACGTTGCGACCCACACCGCGTGGGAAGCCGGCAAGAACTACACCTACACGATTAAGTTCACCGGTAACTCGCTTTCGATCGAGACCGTGACCGTAACCGACTGGGTAGAGGTTGTCGGTGGCGACATGGAGATCGAGTAACGCCGAAGATTCGATTATCAGTTAATAAACATAGTGTATCCGGGGCAGGCGGAATCCTGCCTGCCCCTTTTTTTCATTTTCGCGGCCCGATCGGCCGCACAGGCCCGCCGGAGGTCCGGCACGGGCGCAGGATAGCGGGGCTTCGGGGCCTTCGATCCGATAAACAGAGACACGGCGCGCGGTTTCCGCCGCAAGGAACCGCACGGGCGGCCCGGCATCGGGGAAACGCCCGTTCAGAGAAAGACAAGACGAATACGAGATATGCCCTCCCGTGGGGGAGGGAACGGAGATCCCGGCGGCCGGTGCGGCGCGGGATGCCGAACTCCAAACGAACGATTTATGAAACAGTACAGGATGCGGACCGTGACGGTCGCGATGACATATATGTTCGGGGCAGTGCTGCTTGCGGGCGGTTGCACCCGGGAAGAGTCCGCCGCCCCCGCGGGCCGCGAGGCTGTGATACTCTCCATCGCCGAGGCCAACTACGGGGCTTTGGGCGGCGCGCGGAGGACCGGGACCTCTCCGGCGGACGGCGGCACGCCGCAGACGCGGGCCATCGTCGACGGCGGGAGTTCGACGTTCTTCACCGACGGCGACCGGCTGGGGCTGTTCCTGCGCGGCGACGGTTACGAGGATGTGGATAACCGCATCGTGCAGCTCGACTATCCGGGCGAGGGCCCGCAGAAGAAGTGGAAAATCACGGGGGAGGCCATTCCCTTGTATGCCGATGCGGCGACCGTGACGGCTTATTTCCCGTACAGCGACGCCTACGGCCTTACGATGTCCGCCGTACCGCTCAATTCGGGTCTTTACGACGTGAATACGAACGACGTGGTGTGGCAGCGCGACACGGTGCACTCGACCCATACGCAGGCCATGTTCCTCGAAATGCAGCACGCCATGACGCGCGTGAAGATACGTCTGAACCGGGGGACTTCGGACACGTCCGATTCCGGTGACTATACGGGCGAGGGCAAGATCACGGGCGTCCGGATCGCCGACGCCGGTGATGTCGCCGCGGACGATCGTGTCGTCTACCTCGACGGGACGCTCGACCTGACGCAGGCGACGCCGGTCGTCACGCCGGGCTGGCCGGACGCCGTGGCCGACAAGAGCGAAAAGACCTTGACGGCGGAGGGCGTGCTCTACGACCTGCTGCTGTTGCCGGTGGATAAGATCGACGCGGGCAAGGTGATGCTCGAGGTGGAGCTCGACGGCAAGTCGCTGTCGGCGCCTTTCCCCGTCGATGCGGTCGATAAGTGGGAGGCGGGCAAGGCTTATACGTATGAGGTGGCGGTTCGCAACGGAGCCGCTCAGGTGGTCTTCGGCAAGGCGACCGTGACGCCGTGGAACGACGGCGGGAGCATCTCGGGCGACCTCGACCCGTCGAAGCCCGAATACGGCGGCGGCGACGTGCAGGACTGGGGCGACAACGAGTGGGGTGCCGAAGAAGGGGGTGACGAACCTGTGACGGGTGAAATCGCGGATGCGAGTCTCGTCCCCCCCCCGACTGATAATGTTATTCCGTTGGAGGGCGGCGAATACTCCGTAAGGCTAACGGGCAATTGGACGGGCTCTGTTTCCGTACGTATGTCTGTCGGCGGCAATATCGGCGGATTGCTGCATGCCGTCTGCTCGAACGGAGCAGCCACGGTTACTTTTACAGTTCCGGCCAATACAAATAGTTCGCGTACGGTAACGTTCGAATATCTGTGGAACGGCACGTGGATCAAGATCGGGAATGCTTGCACGCAGCAGGGCTATAACGTCACCGCTGCCACGCACAACGCTCCTGCGACTATCCCCGGTCTGGGCGGCTCGTACAACGTCACGCTCACGGGCTACCTTCCTTCCGCGGGCATCGAAGTCCGTGCCAGCAGCGGCGGCACAGCGCTCGTCACGGGCAAAGTCACCGCTTCGGGTACGGCCGTCTCGCTGAGGGTTCCGGCTAATCTAAGCTATAATACGCGCACAGTCACCTTCGAGTATCTGTGGAACGGGACATGGACGAAGATCGGGAATGATTGCACGCAGCAGGGCTGGCACGTGACCAAAGCCAGCGTCTCGCCCGCGGGCGACATCCCGGGCGCAGGCGGCACCTATACCGTGACGCTTACGGGCTGGGGCGGGTATCAGGTCCGCGCTATGAGCGGCAGCACAGAGCTGGTGATAAAGACGGACTTTACGGAGGTCGCGAATTATTCTGCCACGATTAAAATCCCTGCGCACACCTCTTTACCGACAAAACGGAGCGTGACGTTCCAGTACCGCTTCAATGGAACATGGACAGACATCGAAACACGGACACAATATGCAGACCTATCCAACGGTGTATACTTTCGCAACTGCGAGAATTTCTGCTCACATCGGGGCGGCCTTCCGACGATTGATGAACTCCGCTCCTACCTTTGGGACGGTTGGCCCACGACCCTGCAACCTGACAACACACCCTTGTACTACTGGAGTAAATACAGTGGGAACGCCGCAGTGCATGTTTACGCTCCAGCTACTAACGTTACGTCGACACTTCTTTATGCTAACGAACAAAACCACGCAATGTGCCGCTGCCGGGACGAATAAAATTGACGGCCCGACCGAACTAAATGCCTGTTAGGACGCTGATCAAATCATCGGTTCATACTCGCTCTTTCCGCAACCCCCGAGGCTATCGCACGATACTCCGGGGGCAGGAGAAAGGGCGAAAAGGATGCCGGACGATTAAGGTTTTGATAATAAGCATGTAGGACTTTCCGTGCAGCGGGCCGGGCTCCGGAGCCCGGGGCAAGGGACGATAGGACCGATGAAGATATCGTGAGGAGAAAAAGACGAAGATAAAGATAAAGATAAAGATATATGAACCAGTTTAGGAAATACGTTTGGATTGCGCTGGCGGTCCTGGCGGCCGGGTGTTCCGAGAGCGACAGGGAGGACGGAAACTCTGTTTCCGGCGGCGTGTCGGGGACGGAATCTCCGCTTCCGGAGGGCATGGTCCCCGCGACGCTCGATCTGAGCTCGAACGGCCGTCTGACGCTGGTCGCCGGCGACCAGGCCGCGACGCGCGCTGCGAGCCCCGACGAGACGGCCGTGGGGGATCTGTGGATGTTGCAGTTCGACACGGAGGCTTCGGCCGAGGGGTCGCTCGTGCACCGCGCCTACATTCCCGCGCAGGAGATCGTCCAGAGCGGAATGGCAGTCACGGCTTCGGTCATGTTGCGCGAGAGTGCGAGCTGCGTGATCGTCGTGGTGGCCAACGCGCCCGAATCGTTCACCGTTTCGACGCTTCCCGCCGGCACGAAGCTCACCGAGCTGCGCGCACGCACGTTCGCCGTGAGCTCCACGACCGGGGCCTCGCTGCCCTCGGATGCATCGGTCCGCCTGCCGATGTTCGGCGAGACCGAACAGATCGCCGTGTCGCTCGTCGGTTCCCAGTCGGTGTCGGTGAAGCTCACGCGGCTGGTTTCGCGTATGCGCCTCTCGCTGGTCAACAGTTTCACGAGCGGCTATCCGCTTCTGGAGCTGACGGGGGTAACGCTGCGCAACGCTCCGACGAAGATCGCCTACGGTCCGCTGACCGAGCATACGGCCTATCTGGGCGACGTTTACCCGGAGGCCTCAGCCGACAATTTCCGCGATTACGACCCTGTCACGACGGGACTTGCGGGGTCGGAAACTTCTTATGTGTGGTACATCGCCCCGAACCGCCGCGGCAAGGGCACGGCCACGAAAGCCGAGGACAAAAGCGCCCTGACGGCTCCCGAAGGGCAGGGCAGCTATTGCACCTATGTTTCGATCCGGGGCAAGGTGTTCCATAGCGCCGTTTCCTCCGGCCGCGACGTCGTCTACAACGTCTATCTCGGTGCGAACAATATCGACGATTATAATTTGTGGGCCAATGCGGCCTACAGCGCACGGCTAACGGTCACGGGTTTCAACGACGACCAGCTGGAGGTGGGCTACGACGGTTTCGGAATCACGGTCGGCCCGCTGGAAGGCATCGCCGACAATACGATCACGGGCTGGCATCCCGACACGGGGTTGGATTACATCCCCAAATTCCTCTCTTTCACACCCGAACGCATCGACTTCGGGGACGCGGAGTCTCCTGAGGCACAGAAGGTCGCGTTCCGTATCAACAGCAAGTGGCGTTTCAGCTATACTTCGGGCGATCGTACGAAGGTGATCGCCTCGTCGAGCGCGGCTGCGAATACGGACCAGACGGGCGGCGGTCAGGACGAGCCCGCCGACTGCGAGGTTACGTTCACGCCGGTGGTTTACAAGGCCCAAAGCGGTACGCCCGTGGCGGGTACGCGATATAATGCGGTGGCTACGTTCTCCACCGTCGGCGGCTCCATCACCGCCACACGCACGACGCTGTTTCTGCGTACGGTGCCGACTTTCTACGGCGAGCCGGCGGTGTCGCCCTCGTCGGGGACGATCCCCCGTGCCGGGAAGGAGCTCACGGCCACGCTGGCCTCGAACGCCCGCTGGAGCTTCGCGGTCACTCCGGGCAGTTCGGTTTCTCAGCAGGCCGACGTTTACGCTACGCGCAGCCTGAAGGCGTCCGTTCCTGCCAACGAAACTTGGAGCGACCGCACGGTCAAGGCGGTGGTTCAGTACGGCGAGAGTACGAAGGAGTGGAGCTATACCCAGCCGGGGATGTTCATCTCCGGGGTTACGATCTCGCCCGACCCTTCGGACGGTATTCCCGGCATCGGGGCCACCTATACGGTCGGCATTACGGGCGACTGCGGCATGGTGGCTGTGCGGGCGGTCAGCGACGGCGAGGAGCTCGCCCGCGCGTACGCTTCGTCGGACAAGCCTGCCGAGCTGAAAGTGCCGGTCAACGGATCTAACGCCGACCGTACCGTCGTCTTCCAGTATCAGGAGAACGGCGTGTGGAAGAACTTTACTCAGGGTAGGCAGGTTCCGGGCTATGGCATTACGGGCGCTGCGGTCAGCCCGGCGGGTAATATCCCCGCCCTCGGCGCCCGCTATACGGTCACGCTGAACGGTCTGCTTCCTCCGGAGGGCGTCGGTATCCGCGCTGCCGTGGACGGCTCGGCCATTGCCACGGGTCAGGTCACCGCGAGCGGACGGGGCGTTACGCTGAACGTTCCGGCCAATGCCGGGACTTCGAACCGCACGGTGACGTTCGAATACTGGTGGTTCGATAAGTGGATCGCCATCGACAGCCGCACGCAGCTTCCCAAACCCGACATCACGTCTGCCACGGTCAGCCCTGCGGGGGACATCCCTTACGCTGGCGGCGGCTACACGGTGACTTTGTCCGGGGTTCTTCCTGAGGGCGGCGTTCAGGTGCGTGCCTTCGCGAATGGAGTGCTTGCACAGGCGACGGTTACTGCGAGTGGTGCGGGTGCGGAGTTGACCCTTCCCGCCAATACGGGTCTTTCGAACCGCACGGTGGCGTTCCAATACCTGTGGAACGGCACGTGGACGAATATCGAAAACCGCAAACAGTGGCCCACGCCCCGGATTACGGGTACGTCGGTCAATCCCAAGGGGGATATCCCGTATACGGGTGACCGTTACACCATTACGCTGGATGGCGCATTGCCGCAAGAGGGTGTCGAGATCCGTGCGACCTCCGGCGGCGTTCAGCTCCCCGGCGCAACGGGTCGGGTGACCACGGCGGGTACGGGCGTCACGCTGACGGTTCCGGCCAACTCCGGCAGCACTTCGCGCAATGTGGTGTTCGAATACAAGTGGAACGGCGTGTGGACGACGATGGACGACCGTACGCAGTGGCCGACACCTGCGGTTACGCAGGCTACGGTCAGCCCTGCGGGTAATATCCCCGGTGAGGGCAAGAGCTATACGGTCACGATCAGCGGCGTTATGCCGCAGGGAGGCATTCCGGTCCGCGCCTATACCGGCGGCTCGGCCGTCGCTTCGGCGACGGTTACGGCCAGCGGCAGCGGCGTTACGCTGAACGTTCCGGCCAACAATAGTACGACGGCGAACCGCACGGTGGCGTTCCAGTACCAGCTGAACGGTACGTGGATGAATATCGAAAACCGCACGCAGCTTCCTAAACCCAATATCACGTCTGCCACGGTCAGCCCTGCGGGGAACATCCCTTACGGCGGCGGCACCTACACGGTTACCCTGAACGGGCTTCTTCCCGCGGGCGGCGTTCAGGTTAAAGCTATTGGCAATGGAACGTCAACCGGATTGATTATGTCGTCGGGGCATGGTGTCAGCCTGAATGTCCCGCGAAACGACGACGCTGCGACAAAGACAATAACGTTCCAATACCTCTGGCAAGGGACATGGGTTACGATCGAACGGAAAACGCAAGAAAGGGGTAGAGTGCGCGTAATCGTTTCAGATCCCATGGAATTCAACGAGTGCGCCTCGTGGATCAGGCAACACCGAGGCTACACGCTTTTCACCCAACAGAGGTTCGATCCAAAGGGGCTGTTCTGGGGCGAACCAGGGTGGGACACCACGAATAAATGGATATGGTGGGATGAGAAGCTAATCTGGTGGTTCAGCGTCGCTGACGAGTATGGCATTGGTTTCAGTGGCACATACGATAGATCATGGATAAAAAATGAACTACCGAGATGCGCGGGTTGGAGGATCGCGGACTAAAATCTCATGACGACTGGAGGCAAACACTGAACAGCCGGACCCGCTCCGACATCCCTCTCGTACCCGCCACCCTATAGGGTTGCACGCGCAACCCTATGGTCGCGGAAAAAAAGGTGAAAATAACGATGGATAATTAAGGTGTTGATAATAAATATATTAGCTGCCTTAAGGAACGAACGTAAAAATAAGAAATAGCGAAACCGGCCTCCTGCGTCGGCTGCGGACGAGCCTAATGCGCTGAGGTTCAGGATAAACGCTCTCCGCGCCCCTTGCGGGAGGGATGGGACGCGGTAGAAGGATGGACAGATAAAGAGAAAACGATAGAAAAGATAGGTGATGAAGATGTCAGGAAAAATAACGGGCTTTTGCCTTTTGGGTGTCGCGGCGCTGGCCGCGGCGGTCGGCCTGTCGCTCGTGGGTTGCAGCGAGGACTCCCGTTCATGCTGGAGCCCCTTCCCGCGCGAGGTGGAAGCGACGCTTCCCTCGCTCGCAGTAGCCGAGGCGGTCGTGGTGGAGCCTATGGGCAGCCGTGCTGCGTGTGCGAATGACCGGGTTTCGGAGGGGGCCGATGGGCTGTTCACGGTCAGCCTCGGTCCGGAGGGCGGTGCGGACGCTCCGCGGAGCCGGTTCGTGGCCACGCGTGCCGACATGTCGCTTTCGAACGTCTGGGTGTTGCAGTTCGACGCTTCGGGTGCGACCAAGGCGTGCTCTTATGTGGGTACGGTGGCTGCCGGGCAGAGGGTCAAGGCTGCGCTTCAGAGCGGCGAGGGCTACACGGTGTGGATCGTGGCCAACGGTCCCGCCGAGGGGGTATTTACGACTTCTAACCCCGCCACGCTTGCCGACTTCGAAAGCAAGATGCTGTATACGGTTACGCCCGCCTCGGACGAATTGATCCCGCTGAGCGGCAAGCTCACGAACGTCAGGGTTCTCGACAACGGACAGCTGCTCGTGGGTGAAGACAATACGGTGGCCCCGGAGGTTACGCTCACGCGGGCTATGGCCAAAGTCGATCTGTTGCTGGAGTATAACGTCAGCGGAGCCGAGCTCGACGGGGTGTGGCTCTATCAGGTTCCCGTGGGTGCCTGCTACGGGCTGAACCCGGAATCAAAGGGTTATCCCGCTTCGGGCGATGCTTCGAACTTCCGGTACCGCAATGGCGAAAGCAGCGGTCTCGCGCCGGTGAGTTCGGGCAGCGGCACGGTGACCCACACGTGGTATGTGGGCGACAACCGGCGGGGTCAGGTTCCCACGATCCTGTGGGAGAAGAACAAGGGCTCGAACAACGCCCCTGCGATGGCTACCTATGCGCGCATCAAGTCGCACGAGAGTGCGAATACGACCAAGGGTCTGTACCACGACGTTTTTCTGGGCGAGAATGTCACCACGGACTTCGACGTGCTGCGCAACCGTCATTACATCTACCGGGTGCGCATCGGAGGGTCGCTCGACGACCAGAAGCTGCTGGCGCAGCGTGACGACCGGGTTTGGGCGGGTTCGCTGGAGTACATCGACGGAGCTCCCACTGTCGACCCGTCGCTGGACAAGGAGATCCATCCGGACGGCCAGACGTTCAGAATCCTCTTCAAAGGCTATTGGACGGGTACGGGCATTCCCGTGCGGGCCACGGTTGGCGATGATGTGCTCGACGAGGGGGTTGCGGTCTGCTACGCGGGCAACACGGGCGAGGTTACGCTCGAAATACCGAAGAACGAAAGTGCGGACAAACGTGAGATCCTCTTCGAGTACGAGTGGAAGGGCGAGTGGTTTCCGATCGGTATCGGCACGCAGGGCGGCTACGGCGTTACGGGCGGCAAGGTTGAGCCTGCTGGGGATATTCCCGGCGAGGGCGGCGAGTACAGCATCACCCTGTACGGCAGCTTCCCGGCAGAGGGCGTCAAGATATATGCTACCTCGGACGGCAAGAGCCTGATGAGCGGTACGGTCTTCAAGGCCGATACCCCCGTCAAATTGACCGTTCCTGCTAATGAAAGCTATGATGCGCGAACGGTCGTCTTCCAATACGAATGGAAAGGCGAACGGTTCGATATCGAAACGAGGACGCAGGCTGCGGGCTATTCTTTCACCAACGCCGCGGTCACGCCCGCCGGGGATATCCCCGGAGAGGGTAAGACTTACAGCCTTACCCTGACAGGACTCTTACCTTCCGATGGCGTCGAAGTCCGCGCACAGAGCGGGGGTACGGCCCTCGTGAGCGGTAAGGTCACCGCTTCGGGACAGGCTGTCTCGCTGGCTGTTCCTGGCAATATGAGCTATAACACCCGCACAGTGGTGTTCGAGTACCTGTGGAACGGCACATGGACGAAGATCGGGGACTCCCGTACGCAGGCGGGTTATTCCGTCACCGCTGCCACGCACAACGCTCCGGCTACGATTCCGGGTCAGGGCGGTTCGTACAATGTCACGCTCACGGGCTACCTTCCCTCGAACGTTGCGGTCCGTGCGCAGTCCGGCGGCACCGCAATCGTAAGCGGTACGGTTACCAAATCCGGTACGGCGGTTTTACTGACGGTTCCGGGTAATCTAAGCTATGATAATCGCTCGGTGACCTTCGAGTATAATTGGAACGGCACGTGGACGAAGATCGGGGACTCCCGTACGCAGGCGGGTTGTTCCGTCACCGCTGCCACGCACAACGCTCCGGCTACGATTCCGGGTCAGGGCGGTTCGTACAATGTCACGCTCACGGGCGTCCTTCCCGCCGCGGGCGTCGATGTCCGTGCCAGCAGCGGCGGCACAGCGCTCGTCACGGGCAAGGTCACCGCTTCGGGTACGGCCGTCTCGCTGACGATCCCGGGTCAGCTCAGCTATGATACCCGCACCGTGACCTTCGAATACAACTGGAACGGGACATGGACCAAGATCGGCGCTGACTGCACGCAGCAGGGCTGGCACGTGACCAATGCCAGCGTCTCGCCCGCGGGGGACATTCCGGGTGCGGGCGGCACCTACACCGTGACGCTTACGGGCTGGGGCGGCTACCAGGTCCGCGCTATGAGCGGCAGCACACAGCTAGTTATAAATACGGACTATACGGAGGTCTCGAACTATTCTGCCACGCTTAAAATCCCTGCAAACACCTCAACGGGGTCAACCCGGAGTGTGACATTCCAGTACCGAATCAAGGGAACGTGGACCGACATCGACACTCGAACCCAGTCGCGTGATGTACAGAGCGTTACTTGGCATGCTTGTAACACCGAGTGCGCTTCGCGAGGCGGGATACCGACCCGCGACGAACTAACGGGTTACTCGTGGGACGGGTGGCCGAAAACGGAAGTGGGTGCCTACTGGTCAAGCGAAGTGGTGCCTGATTCTGGTGGCTGGTATTATTATACCATCAATTGGAACTCGACGACGCAGTGGTACATAGCGGGTAACCGGCCTTATAGCAGCCCGGCTGGATGCCGATGCCGTAACGACTAAAATTGACGGCCCGACCGAACTAAATGCCTGTTAGGACCCTGATCGATATCATCGGTTCATACTCGCTCTTTCCGCAACCCCTGAGGGTATCGTGCGATACCCTCGGGTTGCGGGAGAAAGGGTGAAACGGATGAGGAGTGATTAAAGTGTTGATAATATGACTATTAACTGGTTTTTGATGCGGACCGGAAAATAAAAAACCGCGAAAAACTCCGCTCCGGGTTGCCTGAATCGGATGCAAGGCGCTGATTTTCAGGATAACCGATATCCGCCACCCTTGCGGGAAGGGGCTCTGAGCGGGGCGGAGGTGCCGGGGGAATGCAGATACGAGCAAAAAATAAGTAAGAAAGAACGATATATATGAAAAGCGAAGAAACGAGAAACAGGTTGCGCTCCGGGCTTCGGGCCCTCGGGTCGGGCCGCGCGGCGTCGGCTGGGGTTGCCGCTCTGCGTGCCGCGTCGGTCGCCCCGTTGCGTGCTGCCACGGCTGCGCTGCTGCTGGGCGCAGCGTCGGTGCTCTGGGGATGTTCGAAGGAGTCCCCGGCGGGCGGTGCTTCCGGGGCGTGCCCCGGCGAAGCCTCCGATGTCCGTGTGACGCTGAGCCTCGCCTCCGACGGGCCGCTGCATGCGGTCGATAAGGACGCGACGGGAGCGCACGGTGCGGCCGCGCCGACTCCGGGAACGGCCTCCGACCCTGTTTGCGCAGCGGGTGCTTCCGCCACGCGCGGGGTTGTCAATCCTTCGATCGTCGATGAGTGGGCTGTGTCCGACCTGTGGGTGTTGCAGTACGACATGAGCGGGGGCGCGGCGGGGTCGCTGGCCGCCCGGCGCTACGTGGCCTCCACGGTGCAGGACGGGGCTACGGTGCGCGTGACGGCCGACCTCGAACCGATGGAGAAGGCGCGCATCGTCGTCTTGGCCAACGCGCCCGGCATGTTCTCCGAGAGCGAATTGCCCACGGGTTCGACGCTCGCGGACCTCGCTGCGCTGACCTATCCCGTCAACGCCGCCAGCGGCAGCGCGCTTCCGGAGGAGTATTCCTCTACGCTTCCCATGCGCGGCGACAGCGGGGAGGATCTGAAGCTCGAAACGGGCCAGACCGCGACGGTCCGCATTCCGCTCTACCGTCTTGTTTCGAAGGTGAACTTCACGGTCGACAACCTCTGCTCGGAGGGCTGGCCGCGGCTGACGCTTACGGACATTTCGCTGCGCAACGTCCCCGCGGCGGGGAGCTACGGGCGCGTGACGGCCGCTACGCATGCCTCGATGCGCTACCCGGCGGCCGCATCCGGTAATTTCAAGGACTACGAGGTTCTGAGCGACGGTCTCGGCACGCAGTGCGAGATGCTGTGGTATCTGGCTCCCAACAGCCGCGGCACGGGCATTGGTACGACGCCTGCCGACAAGACGGCGGCGAACGCCCCGTTCGGAGAGGGCGATTACTGCACGTACGCCTACGTGCAGGGCATGATGCAGCTGGAGGAGGACGCGTACCTGATCCCGATGAGCTACCGTGTTTATCTGGGAGCGAACTCTTATAACGATTACAACGTGTGGGCCAACGAGGCCTACCGCGTCAAGCTGACGATTCGGGAGCTTCCCGTAGACCCCGCCGAGGTCGGTCACGACGGTTTCACCGTCGAGCTGACCGCCGTGGAAGGTTTCCACGACAATACGGTCGAGGGGTGGGAAATCCTCGTCGAGGGGGCCACGGTCGCTCCCGATCCGTCGGCGGGCATCGACTACAAGAGCCGGACTTTCACGTTCACGGTCTTCGGCTCGTTCTCCGGGACGCTTCCGGTGCGGATCACCTTGGGCGGCACCGTGCTGGCCTCGGGCAACGCCTCGGCCGGGACGGCTCTGCAGCTCACCCTGCCTGAGAACACCTCCGCGAACAGCCGCACGGTGAGCTTCGAGTACAACCCCGGCAGCTGGACCGCCATCAAGAGCGGCGTGCAGGCGGGCAAGCCCGCCGATAGGGTCGATGCCGGCGACGTTTGGGTGGACAAGAATCACCGGAGCCGCATCGATTTCAACGAAGCCACGAGCTATTGTTCAGGCAAGGGCATGCGCCTGCCGTCGTTGAACGAGTTGAAATACATCCTTGCGAACCGCAACTCGTTGGGGCTTTCCGACCTGACGAATCCGTGCGCCTACTGGAGTAATCAGCAGAACGGATCGCGTTACGCCTACGGTGTCGAGGCGTCGGACAGCCGTACGACTTACTATCATTGGAAGACGGACAAGCGCTGCGCCTTGTGCGTCAAGGACAAATAGCGCCTGCCGGGCGACGATGTCAGAGGATAAGACAATACGATGAAACATACACGATATAGCGATATGATAACGAGCTTTCAGAAGATATTGGGGTGCTTCGGCATGCGGCGCTGCGCCGCGGCGCTTGCGCTGGCGACGGCTGCCGTCGTGGGCAGCGGCGTCGCGGGTTGCAGCAAGGAGGATACGCCCGCGGGCAGCCGCGTCGGCGAGACGGTGCTCGTGCGCCTGCCGGGCGTGAGCGTGGCTGCGCCCGTGGAGGTCGTTCCCGGCGCGTGGGGCGCCTCGGCCGGCGGTGCCGTGCCCCGAGGCATCGTGCCGCAGGACGCTGCGCCCTGCGCCGCTGCGCCGGACGCTGCTCCGGACGGCGGCCTCGCTTCGGCCGATGATGCCGGGGAGCTGTTCAGCGTGACGCTGGGGGCCCTGCCGGCCGCGGATGCGGCGACGGAGCGCGGGACCGCCGGAACAGCCGGGACAGCCGGTTCCGCCGGAACCGCCGCCGCTGGGACCTCCTCAGCCCCCGCCACGCGTGCCGATGCGGAACTCACGAACGTGTGGGTGTTCCAGTTCGACGCCGCGGGCAAGGCCGTGCAATGCCGAAAGGTCGATGCGCTCGCGGCGGGACGTCCGCTCGAAGTGCGGCTCAACAGCGGCGACGGCTACACCATCGGCGTCGTGGCGGGCGGCCCCGCCTCGGGGCTCTCGACTGAGACCGTCCCCGACCTTGCGGCCTTCCGCGAGGTGCTGCTCTTCACCTCGCCCGTGACCTCGTTCGAGGAGGTTCCCTATGCCGGGACGCTCGCCGGGGTGCGCGTGCTCGTCAACGGACAGGTGCAGGTGGGCGACTCGGGCGCCAATGTCCCTGTCATCACGCTGCGGCGCTGCATGGCGCAGGTGACGGTGGCTCTGACGCATAACGTCACGGACTATGCGCTCGACGGCGTGGAGCTCTACAGCGTGCCCGTCGGTGCGGCCTTCGCTCCCGACCGGACCGCCGCGGTCTTCCCCGCGGCCGCCGACGCCAATTTCGGCTACCGCGACAATGCGGCCGCCGGACTGGCTCCGCACGTGCAGAGCACTACCGGCGGCACGGGCCGCAGCTATACGTGGTACATCGGGCAGAACCGCCGGGGCAGCGGTACGGGCATCGTGAAGGTGCAGGACAAGAACGCCTCGAAGGCCCCGGCCTACGCCACCTATGCGCGGGTCAAGACGCACAGCACCACGGTGGCGGACGCTCCGCTCTACTACGACATCTACTTGGGCGAGGATATGTTCTCGGACTTCAACGTCACGGCCAACCACGTCTACTCCTATACTACGCGGATCGTAGGCTCGGCCGCTGCGCACTTCTCGCTGATCGACACCGACGGGCGGGTCAGCGGGAAGAAGCCGCTGTATGTCTCCTCGGCTTCCGTGACGCCGTCCGGGGATATCCCCGGAGAGGGTAAGGCTTACAGCCTTACCCTGACAGGACTCCTACCTGACGAGGGTGTCCAAGTACGGGCTCAGAGCGGCGGCACGGCCCTCGCCACGGGCAAGGTCACCGCTTCGGGTACTGCTGTTTCGCTGGCTGTTCCAGCCAACGCCAGCTATACCTCCCGCACGGTAGCGTTCGAGTACCTGTGGAACGGCACATGGACGAAGATCGCCGCCGACCGCACGCAGGCGGGTTATTCCGTCTCCAACGCCACGCACAACGCTCCGTCTACGATTCCGGGTCAGGGCGGTTCGTACAATGTCACGCTCACGGGCTACCTTCCCTCGAACGTTGCGGTCCGTGCGCAGTCCGGCGGCACGGCCCTCGCCACGGGCAAGGTCACCGCTTCGGGACAGGCTGTCTCACTGGTGGTTCCGGCCAACTGGACGGATGCGTTGAGAACCGTTGTGTTCGAATACCTATGGAACGGCACGTGGACTCAAATCGGCGATGCTCGCTCGCAAAAGGCCTATGGCGTAAGTATATCTCCAGAACCTGCTGATCCGCTACCTGGTTTGCCTACGACGTATACACTCACGCTCAATGCCGCTCCGCCATCCGAGGGCATCCAAGTCAGAATCGTTAGCGGAGAGACCACGCTTGCGACGGCGACGATTGTAAGTGTCGACGGCGTAAGCCTAACAGTGCCGGGAAATACGACGGCTCAACGTGCGATCTCTTTCCAGTGGAAGAATGGAAACAACTGGATAAATATCGGGAAAACGGTTAACCAAAATGCGATTAAATTGTCTAACCTGGGCACTATGAGTTGGGATGACTGCCACCAGCGTTGCCCTGATGATCGTCTCGCCGGTGGGCAACTGCCCTATATAACGGAGGAATACAAAGACGGTTTACTGTCGTGGTCATGGCTTGAAAATGGCCGCCGGGTTGTCACGTATTGGAAGGTAGATAAGGGCTACACAGCGGAAGTGTATCAGGCAGTTAAGCACCCAGTGGTCCGCTGTTTGTGCTTAGCAGTCGAAAACTAAACGCCTGACGATGAATTGACAGAACCGGTACAAGGCCGATCATAGGTACGGTTACTGACCCATACCCTCCACCCTATAGGGTTGCACGCGCAACCCTATGGTCGCGGAAAAAAGGGTGAAAAATATGAATAATGGTTAAGATGCTGATAATATGACGGTTAACTGCTTTTGGATACGGACCGGAAAATAAAAAACCGCGAAAAACTCCGCTCCGGGTTGCCTGAATCGGATGCAAGGCGCTGATTTTCAGGATAACCGATATCCGCCACCCTTGCGGGAAGGGGCTCTGAGCGGGGCGGAGGGTGCCGGGGAAGGCGAGAAGCATCCGGCCTGCTATGAAACAGAGGAAAAAAAAGATAAAAATTAAGAATTAAGATTTCGGGGTAGGGTTGCGGGATGCCGCTCGCCTCCCCGGCGAAAACCAGTTTTACGATGACGTTGTCGAGCACAAAATTTCACGGTTGCTCGTCGGACACGATGATCTGTCCGACGGTTCGTCCGCTGCCCTATTTCGGCGCTTGCCCGCAGGTGGGGGAGCGAGAGCTGGCGGCGTCGCTTCGACGGGACTTCGTGCCGCTGCTCGCGCGCAGGCTGCCGGACCACCATCTGGTGGGCCAGCGGCACGGGGCCGTTCCGGCGTTCGTCGCCCGGCACAAGAAGTCGTTTCCCTGCTTCGTGCGGACGGACATCGCTGCGTTCTACCCCTCTGTGCGACATCGCGATCTCGTGGCGGGCGTCCAGCTGGCATGGCGCGACCTGCTGGGTCTGAGCTACGTGCCCGCGAAGTTCAAGCGCCGCTACGTGGGCGGCCTGTCGCAGTGGTGCGCGTCTTTGCCGCTCGAACGCGGCATACCGCTGGGCAGCCCTTTGTCGTGCGTCGCGGCGCCGCTGATGCTGGTTCCGCTGTGGCTGGAGGTGAAGCGCCGCTTCGGAGTGCCGCTTACGGTATACATGGACGATGTGCTGGTTTGCTGCCGCGACATGGGCGAGGCCGCCGAGGTCTATGCGCTGATTGCAAATCGCCTGAGCGGAGCGTTCGACCTGAAGGTCCAGTGCTCGAAGACGCTTTCGGGGCGCTTTTCGGACACTCCGCTTACGTTCTGCGGCTGGCGCTTCGCCGGGGGATATGCCGGTGTCGATCCGGCCAAGGCGGATGCCTTTCGGGCGCGGGTGGACGCCATCTGCCGCCGCAGCCGCAGCGTGCCGCCGCGGGCGCTGGTCAAGCGGCTCAACGCCGCGCTGACAGCTTTCGGACACTACTATAAGTACGGTTCCGTGACGCGGCTCTATGCCGAGCTGGACGTTTATGTCCGCCGCCGTTTGCGGCAGCAAGCGGACTTTTCGGCGGTCCGTGGCGGGAACGGGCGCCTGAAGCGCTTGGGTCTGCGCAGCTTGACGGAGATCTGCGCCGGGGCGCGTCCCCGAAGAACGGCGACGTCCGGTTTGCGGCCCCTTCGGCCGGTCCGCAGCACGCCTTGTGCGCCCCGGACTGTTGTGTCGGTCAGCGACGGCGATCTGGCGGAGTTGTGCGGGTTGCTGCGCGTTGCGGGCGACAAGTTGACCGAGTTGGTCCGGGGGCAGCGCAAGTTGCTCCGGACGCTGGAGCATCTACAGGAGGAATATTGACAGGCAGGTCGGAAGGAATAACCGGGTGATCAGTTGCGAGGACTGGCAGGAAAAACGAGAAAAGATAAAAAGATAAAAAGAAATAAGAATACAGGCATTATGAGAATTCTTGGGAAGAAAACCGGAACGTATGTGCGGAGTGCTGTTTCGGGGGTGTTGCGCGGCGCGACGGTGTCGGTGGTGCATGTGGCGTTCCGTGTCAGTTCGGCCGTACTGGCCGCGGCCCTGCTTCTGACGGGCTGCATCGTGGACGATGCGGATTCGTGCGGTCCGGGCGGCGGTTCGGACGGCGATGTCACGGTTGGCTTCCGTGGCGGGAGGTTGACCGTTGCCGGGTCCCCCGGCGCAGACGACGGATGGGGCGCTTTCGCGACTGGATCGAGAAGCGCAGCTCGTTGGGCAGGCGCGGGGACCCGTGCGGGTGTTCCCCCGACAGGGATGGTCGATGGTGCGTTCCAGATCGGTGACCTGTGGGTTGACGGCAACCGCGGCAAAGGCGTGGAGAAGGAGATGACGTGGCCGGAGGCCACGCAATACTGCGCGGATCTGGGTCTTCGCCTTCCGACCTATGACGAGATGCAGCAGATCATCCAGTATGTCCGGGCCAATTCGCCGCTGCCCGACAACCGGAAGTTCGAGTTCTGGAACTTCACATGGGAGGAACCGAGCTATCGTTACTGGACCTCGACGCCCCGCGTCGATAATCCCGATTATATTTGGCATGGGCTTATCGACTACGCCCATAATCTTTGGAACATGGACGGTTGGTCTGCCGACGACGGGGAAGAACTCTCCGCTCGTTGTGTTAACCGCGACGAAGGGGGGCTTCCTCCCGGTCCCGATCCGGGGCCGGATGTCGATAATCCCGACGGTCTTCCCGTGGGCACGACGTTCCGCGTGGTGGTCTACGAGGCCGGCGCCGACCCGCAGAGCGCCAGCCCGGTGGATCAGAACACTTACAAGATCGCCGACGCCGATGGCACGATCGTGGCCGCGGCTGTCGATGAGCGTGGCAATGCCACGGCGGACGCTGCGCGGGAGCTGGTGCTCCGCCGCGGGGCGTACGATTTCTACTATTTCTCCCCGGCCGTTTCGGCGAACACCGCGCTTCCGAATCCGGGTACCTATACGGGTCTTGCGAACGGTGCCGACTACATGGCGCTGGCGCACCGGGAGACGATCGACCCCTCGAAAGGGTCGAAGCACTATATTCCCGAGGTGTGCTTCTACCGCATGGGCTCGTACATCGACGTGCGGATCCGTCCGCGTGCGGGCGAGGTCGTGAGGACGCTGGAGGTCACGGGCGACGGTTTGCAGCTGTGGGGCCTGCCCGCTTCGGGCCGTTACGAGATCGGCGACTATCCCTACCGTCTCATCACCGAGGGCCGCGGCGGCATGGTGGAGTTCGCTGCTTCGGATTTCGCGGCAGAGGAGGGCACGACGGCCACGGCGTCGACGCTCGGTGTGGGCGGCGGTCGCGCCGTGCTGCCGGGATATGCCGGAGAGCTGCAAGTCAAGGTGACGCTAACGAGCGAGGGCAAGGAGATGAAGCTCGACGCCTCGCTTGCGGGGCACAACTTCGCGCCGGGCTACCGCTATGTCGTGGAGCTGGGCGTTGGTCGCATCGCCGACAACCCCGAACTAGACATCGAGATCCTTCCGTGGAACGAATACGACTGGGGCGACGGCGGTATCGGCGGGGGAGGATATCTCCCGATCGACACGGGCGGCAGCACGCTGCTCGAACCCGAACTGGAGGAGCTGGGTACATGGCAGCAGGCTGTCGACTACTGCCGGGGCAAGGGCGACAACTGGCGTCTGCCCACGGCGAACGAGTTGTATTATTACTGGTGCGTCGAACCCAGCGTGCGCGTACTCGACCCGTTTATGGAGGCGAATTACTGGTCGTCGACGACCAATGCGTCGAATGCGGATCAGGCATGGACGTTCGATTTCGGCTACGGCATAGCGTATAAAAAAGAAAAGCTGACGCGGAATTATGTGCGATGCGTCCGGGACAAAGAGTCCGGTGCGGGCACGAAGTATCCGTATGTCAAGGCCGAGGGCGATGCTACCCTCGTCGTGCTTCGCGACGCTGCGGGCGGTCTGGACAGGAACTCTCTGTTCGCTTCGCGGCCTACGGCCACGCTGATCGACACTAAGCGTAGCGGGAACAACCGCATGTCGGCGATGCTTCAGGTGCAGCGTGCCGATCCCGGCTTTCTGAACTGGCGTCCGTCGATCGACTATTGCGACAATCTTCGCGAGGAAGGCTATGATGACTGGCGTCTTCCCTCCCAGCGTGAGCTGATGATGATATGGACCATGGGCGGCAATGAACATGTCGAGTCGCTCGACATCGATAACTCGTCGGACAGCCCGGTACAAAGACCGGTCGGCAATGCGCGGCTGCACAGTCTCGCCGGCTTTACCGTACTTCCCGACAACGTGCTCTTCAGTGCGACATGGGATGAGGATGATCCGGATAATTATCCTGACATCACTGCGATCTTGCGAATTTCGGGTACGGACGGGCGTGTCAATACCGATGCCATCGACGGGGATCATCCGCGGTCCTTCCGATGCGTGCGTGACTGGAACGGGTCGGCGCCTGACTATACGGTCTCGGAAAATGCCGTGATGCCGGCCGGGGATATCCCCGGTGAGGGTAAGACTTACAGCCTTACCCTGATAGGAAACATACCTTACTCTGGCGTGGATGTCCGCGCCCAGTCCGGCAATACGGCCCTCGTAAGCGGTACGGTCACCAAATCCGGCACGGCGGTTTCGCTGGCCGTCCCGGCGAACCAGAGCTTCGATGCGCGCACGGTGACGTTCGAGTACTTGTGGAACGGCACATGGACGAAGATCGGCGATAGCCGTTCGCAGGCGGGTTATTCCGTCTCCAATGCCACGCACAACGCTCCTGCGACGATCCCCGGTCAGGGCGGTTCATACAATGTCACGCTCACGGGCTACCTTCCTGCAGCGGGCGTCGATGTCCGGGCCAGCAGCGGCGGCACAGCGCTCGTCACGGGCAGGGTCACCGCTTCGGGTACCGCCGTCTCGCTGACGATCCCGGGTCAGCTCAGCTATGATACCCGCACCGTGACCTTCGAATACAACTGGAACGGGACATGGACCAAGATCGGCGCTGACTGCACTCAGCAGGGCTGGCACGTGACCAAAGCCAGCGTCTCGCCCGCGGGCTACATCCCGGTCGCAGGCGGCACCTACACCGTGACCTTGGAGGGCTGGGGCGGCTACCAGATCCGGGCGATGAGTGGCAGCGCGCAGTTGGTCATAAACACCAACGCACCCGGCAACAGCGCAGACTATTCGGCATCTATTACAATACCAGCCAACCCCTCCGCTGCAACTCGGAGCGTGACGTTCCAGTACTTTCTGAACGGTACATGGCGGACTATCGAAAGCCGGACACAAGATTTAGACCAGTCCAACGGCATTTCTTGGGAGACCTGCCAAGATCGTTGCGTTGCTCTGGGGAGAAGCTTACTGACCCGAAATGAGATGCTGGAAGCTAGTTGGGACGGGTGGCCGCTGTACAGGGGGAGCGCTCCGCTGGTTTACTGGTCGGAACTCGATTCGGTAGACGGCGCATGGAACTATGAGCCAGCCGGCGGCCAATTTATGGTGTATCCAACGTTTGTCATCGACACCACGATGCGATGCCGATGCACGAACGAATAAAACTGACGGCCCGACCAAAATAAATGCCTGTTAGGACCCTGATCAAATCATCGGTTCATACTCGCTCTTTCCGCAACCCCTGAGGGTATCGCGCGATACCCTCGGGTTGCGGGAGAAAGGGTGAAACGGATGAAGAATGATTAAAGTGTTGATAATATGACTATTAACTGGTTTTTGATGCGGATCGGAAAATAAAAAACCGCGAAAAACTCCGCTCCGGGTTGCCTGAATCGGATGCAAGGCGCTGATTTTCAGGATAACCGATATCCTCCACCCTTGCGGGACGGGGCTCTGAGCGGGGCGGAGGGTGCCGGGGCAATGCAGATACGAGCAAAAATAAAATAAGAAACGATCGAGAAAATGAAAAGCGAAGAGACGAATCACGGGCTGCGGTTTGTGCGCACGGTCCGGGGGGTGTTCCTCGGTGTTGCGGCGCTGGTGCTGTTCGCACCCCGCGCGGATGCCCAGAAGTTGGCCGTGAAGGCCAACGCGCTGAGTTGGTTCACGACCACGCCTCAGGCGGAGGTCGAGGGGGCCGTGGGGGCTCGCTGGACGGTGGGTCTTGCGGGTTCGTGGAACCCGTGGAAGTTCGGCGATAACAAGAAGTTCAAGCATTGGGAGCTGCGCCCGATGGGCCGTTACTGGCTGTGGGAGGCGTTCAACGGCCACTTTTTCGGCCTGAGCGGCGAGTACGGGCAGTACAACGTCGGGGGCATGCGGGCCACGCCTTTCGGCCTGATGTTCTCCGACACGGACAGGAAGCGCTACGAGGGTTCGTTCGTCGGCGCGGGTCTGAGCTACGGTTTCAGCTGGATGCTTTCGCCGCGTTGGAGCATCGAGGCCGAGGGTGCTTTCGGCTATCGTTACGTCACTTACCGCAGTTACGACTGCGTGACGTGCGGGCGTCCGACCATCGAGGGCGATCCCAAGCAGCACAAGAGTTATTTCGGCCCCACGCGGCTGGCCGTATCGGTGATTTTCATGATTAAATAGATAAATGACAATGAAACTGGCTGTTCTGTTTCTGTGCGCCGGATTGACGGCGCCGATCGTACCCGTCGAGGGTCAGAATGCCGACGGCATCCGCACGGATTCCGTGCGGGTCGTCGCTTCGGGGGCGAGTGTCGGGATTCGTTTTCGGATGGAGGTGCCCCGCAGCTGCATCCGTTCCAACTATACGCTGCGCTATACGCCGGTGCTGTTCGGCGGCGGCCGTGAGGAGAAGCTGCTGCCCATTGCGTTCACGGGGGGCCGCAAACGTCTCTCGGACCGGCGCAAGTCGGTCGTCGATGGCGTGGCTCTCCCCGCCGAGCTGGAAGGTCATGCCGGGACGGTCGTCTATGAGACGAGTGTACCCTATGCGCGGTGGATGTCCGAGGGGCCGCTGGGGCTCTCCGTCGACCGCCGTCTCGAAGGCTATTCGAGCCGCAGGGAGCTGGACGGATTCGAACTTTTGGAGGATATCCGCATCCGGCATCCGTGGTCGATCTACACTCCGGCTTTGGCCGTGGCCGATACGGCGTCTCTGGTCGGGAGCGGGCTTCTGATGGCCCGCGCCCGGAGGTGTGCCAACGACGGCCGCTACGCCGAGGCCGTGGAGATGCTCGCGCCGCTCGCGGGGGACGCGGATGCCGACGCCCTGACGGGTGTCTGGCGCATGGCGCAGGACAGCGCGGTGCGCACCGCGCTCTTCCCGCTGATCGGGTTGGAGGCCGAGGGCGGACGTTATGCACTGCACCTTCCGGCCGTCTCGAAGGCCGAGGTGCGGAGCCGGACGGCCGATACGCTGCGCGCCGGCGTTCGGTTCGGCGTGAAGGGTACGCGTCTCGACGTGTTGCCCGACACGGTTTCCGCGGCGCTGGACCGTATGGCCGTGCTGATCGCGGAGCATGCTGCGGCGGGCGGTCCCCTTCCCGAAATCGTCGTCTGCGGCGTTTCGTCGCCGGAGGGTTCCTCCGGACGCAACGGCCGTCTGGCCTCGGAGCGCGCCGCTTACGTACTCTCGTGTTTGCGCGAGGCCTGTCTCCGCCGGGGCGTTTCTCTGGCCGACAGTCTGGTGCGCGTCGAAATCCGGGCCTCCGACTGGTCCGGACTGCGTGCCCTCGTGGAGGCGTCGGATGACATGAAATACCGCCGCCAGACGATGGAACTGCTGGACACGACGCCCGCCGAAAAGCGTATGGATGCGCTGTGGGGGCTCAAATGGGGCGTTCCGTACACGTATGTTCAGCGGTATCTTCTGCCCCGTCTGCGGAGCGCCTCGATCGTCGTGTCGGGCGGTGGAGCTGCGCTGGGCGACGATGCCGGAGAGGCGATCGCCGCTGCGGTGCGTAAGATCGCTGCGGGCGACTATGCCGGGGCGCTTTCGCTGCTGGAGCCTTGGGCCGGGGACCCGCGTGCGGCGCTGCCGCTTGCCGTGAGCCGTGCGCTGACGGGCGACGCGGACGCTGCCGTGCGGTATGTGGAAGGTTCGGGGCGATGAAGACGCTGTGGCTGCGGATCGCGGAGCGCGTGGAGCGGGCCTTTTACGGCGAGCGGGATCATTATGTTCCCGGCGATGACGGGATGTACGTGATGAAGTATATCGCTCCGAAGCAGGAAAACCTCTCGCGGCGCTCCGCTCGGAAATCCCGCCGCAAGAGCTATGTAAACGAATGATAATATGATACCTATGGACAAGAGAAAAGTTTTCGGAGGCAGCTTGTGTGCGGTTCTCCTTTTGGTTGGCGGTGTGTGGACGGTCCGGGGGCAGGTGGGCGCCGGGATCACGGTGGAGTATCCGCATGTCGAGCATCCGCATCTGACGGCCGAGGGCGGCAATGTGCGGGTGAAGTTCCGGATGGTTATTCCTGCACGGAATATTCAGCAGAACAAGACCATTGAGATGGTTCCTGTGCTGGCCAACCGGGACGGGGAGTCTTTGATGACCCCGATAATGGTGACGGGCCGCCGCAAGGACCTGTCGGATTTGCGCAAGCGCGTGCTTTCGGGAACGAATATGGCCGTCATGATGCACGTCGTCAAGGGTCAGGCGGGCGTGCTGGACTATAACGTCAGCATTCCCTATGAGGCGTGGATGTCCGGCGGCGATCTCAAACTCTATCTGGACCAGTCCAAGATCGGTTACCACAAGAGTCTCTTTCTGGGCCGCATTCCGCTGCTTATGGCGGCCGCGGATGCGAACGGGTCGGCGGGTCTGAGCGTGGAGAACGTGGAGCAGCTCACGGCGGCGGCCGAACAGCCGGCGCCTGCCGTCGGAGACGCAGGGCGTATTGCGGATGATTTCTATTCGCGGTTGTCGGCGTTGCTGTCGGCGAACGATTGGGCGGGGATCCGGTCGTTGCTGGAGCATTCCGGGGGCTCGGAACTGAACGGGCTGCGAACGTTGTTCGGCGAGGGGGCGTTCCGGGAGCTGCTGGGCCGCGATTTCTTTCTCTCGGCGGACAGCACGGGCGTGCGGGTCCGCATGGCTCCTTTTGAGGAGCAGCTCAGTGCGTCGCGGGCGTTGTCGCTTCGCGAGACGTTCATGGCGGATCGTGCGCAGTATGAGCGCGACAGTCTGGGTTTTGCGGACGATGCCACGGGGCTTTCGGTCTATTTCAAAGCCGGTTATCGGACGATCGATCCCGTCTACGGAGATAATGGAGCGACTCTGGACCGGATTCTGGCGGCCATCGGGACCATTCAGCGCGATCCGCGCTCTCGGTTGCTGTGCATACGCATTGTAGGGCAGGCTTCGCCGGAAGGCAGTGGTCCCGTCAACGAGGTCCTCTCGCTGAAACGCGGGGAGGCTCTCAGGGATTACTTGCAGAGCCGCAGCGGCGTTTCCGCCTCCTGTTTCGATGTCAGGTCCCGCGGAGCAGCGTGGGCCGCACTTCGGAAGCTGGTGGAGGAGGACGCTGCGGTGCCGCACCGGGAAGAGGTGCTGGATGTCATCGACCATACGCCCGTGTGGGATTCTCGGCGTCAGCTCGGCCGCATGAGCGCCCTGTGGCGGATCGACGGGGAGCGTGCTTACTGGTATATGTATCGGAATCTGTTCCCGAAACTGCGTAACGCCTCCTATGTCAAGCTCTATTTCGACGATGACGCCGACCGGAATTTCGTCGTGATCGGTCGCGCTTCGGAACTGATCGCCGCGGGCGATTACGCCGGTGCGCTGGCTGTTCTGGAGCCCGTTCGGGACGATCTTCGGGCGTTGCCGGCGCTGGCCGTATGTTCGGCGATGACGGGCGACGCGGCGGCGGCTCGGGAGTACCTGCGCAAGGTGGGTACCGCCGCTGCGGGTGATCCCGACGGGCGGCCGTCCGGGTGCGACGAAACGAACGAGGTGGAACAAGCGAAAAAATAAAAGCCGTGAAAAATCTATCTATCTATCTATCTATCGTGTATATTATCAAACATATAATTAATGCCGGTCTTATGGGCGCTTCGGCGTTGGCCGTGGCGGTCGGCCTGTTGCTTGCGGGTTGCTCGAAGGGGTCGGACAGGGAGAACGCTTCCGTTCCCGGCGGCGGTTCGGATGAGCCGGTCCGTTCGGGTCATTTGAAGGTTCAGACCTCGGTGCTGACGCGCTCGGCGGTGGACGGCACGGTGTTGCCTCAAGGCTCGGCCATCGGTGTCGTGGTTACGACTACGGACGGCAACGCTTTTTTCACGCCTTCGGCGACAACGGGCGGCTCTGCCGACGAGAGTTACTATCCCGACGGACGCAACGTGCGCTTTTGTAACGAGACCGGTGTGAACATATGGACCTCGACCACGGCCGAGGGTAAGCCCCGGCTGCTGCTTTTCACGGGCGAGGACCGGGGGCGGGTCTATGGCTACTATCCGTGGACCGATGACGCCGATATCGAAGGCGAGGGTTCCTCGGCCACGATTCCCGTGGGGATATTGAACGAGGGTACGATCGCCGTGGCCGCTGCGGACGGTACGACGGATAAGCCCGCCTATACTGCTGCCGGGGAGAAGGATTACATGTACTCTTCCCGCAACGACGAGGTTGGCGCTCGATCTTCCACCACGGCCCGCCTCGTTATGGAGCACGTGCTTTCGCGCGTGTCGTTCCGCATGTACGCTTCGGCCGCGGCGCAAGCGGCTGTCGAGGGCGATGAGAACTCTTACTACGAATTCGTGGGTTATATGCTCAAGAACCGCAGCGGCTCGGAGGAGCTCGTGGCCCGCTTCGATGGGAATACCCGGATGTCGGTCGGCACGGGGGAGATCACGGGAGCCTTGTCCGGGGGCGAGATCGTCCGCCGGATCGAGGGCTACCGGCTGGAACGTTCGAATGGTGACACGCCGGAGGATGACAATGCCGCTGCGGTTGCGTCGGCGCGTGTGGGCAACCTGTGTTTCCCGCTGGCGGCGATCGGCCATGATGGCGGGAAGACGACCGGCATCGAGGCGGTGTTCGAGGTCCGGCGCATGAGGGGCGACGGGACGGTCGCTTCGGGCCCTGCGGCCTACGCCCTTCCGCTGGCGGTCGTTCCGGGCGAGAGCGACAAGTGGGAAGCGGGCAAACACTATACCTATACGGTGAAATTCACGGGCGGTTCGCTGTCCGTAGAGAGCGTCACGGTCACCCGCTGGAACGAGGTGGCCGGCGGCGATATGAATATCGGCGAGGACCCGTACGTGAGCTCCGCGGAGGTTGTTCCGGCCGGGGATATCCCCGTAGAGGGTGACACTTACAGCGTCACCCTGACAGGACTGCTATCCATCCGCGGCACGGATGTCCGTGCCCGCATCGAGGGGGAGGAAGAGCCGCTCGCGGAGGGCAAGGCCACGACTTCCGGTTCGGCCGTAGAGCTGGCGGTTCCGGCCAACGAGGGCTATGATGTCCGCACGGTGGTGTTCGAGTATAGGATGAACGGCACGTGGACTCAGATCGGCGACAGCCGTTCGCAGGCGGGTTATTCCGTCTCCAACGCCACGCACAACGCTCCGGCAACGATTCCGACCGGTGGCGGCACATACAGCGTCACGCTTACGGGCATCCTTCCCGCCTCTGGCGTGGATGTCCGCGCCACGAGTGGCGGCACGGCCCTCGTTACGGGCAAGGTCACCGCTTCGCGCGCGGCGGTCTCGCTGACGGTTCCGGCGAACACAACGGGTGCCGACCGCACGGTGACGTTCGAATACTTGTGGAACGGCACGTGGACCAAGATCGGCGACAGCCGCACGCAGCAGGGCTATGTTGTCACCAATGCCACGCATAACGCTCCGGCGACGATCTCCGGTCAGGGCGGCTCTTACAACGTTACGCTCACGGGCACTCTTCCCGCCGCGGGCGTCGCGGTCCGTGCGCAGTCCGGCGGCACGGCGCTCGTTACGGGCAAGGTCACTGCTTCGGGCACGGCTGTCTCGCTGGCTGTTCCGGCGAACACAACGGGTGCCGACCGCACGGTGACGTTCGAGTACTTGTGGAACGGTACGTGGACCAAGATCGGCGACAGCCGCACGCAGCAGGGCTATAAAGTCTCCGCTGCCACGCACACCGCTCCGGCGACGATCCCCGGTCAGGGCGGGTCGTACAACGTCACGCTCACGGGCGTCCTTCCCTCGGGCGTCGCGGTCCGTGCGCAGTCCGGCGGCACCGCGCTCGTAAGCGGTACGGTTCCCAGATCCGGTACTGCTGTCTCGCTGACGATCCCGGGAAATCTCAGCTATACCAATCGCACGGTGACGTTCGAGTACCAGTGGAACGGCACATGGACCAAGATCGGCGCCGACTGCTCGCAGCCGGGCTGGCACGTGACCAAAGCCAGCGTCTCGCCCGCGGGGGACATCCCGATAGCAGGCGGCACCTACACCGTGACGCTGACAGGCTGGGGCGGCTACCAGATCCGTGCCATGAGTGGCAGCACCCAGCTGGTAATCAAGACGGACTATACGGAAACCGCGAACTATTCTGCCTCGATCGTAATCCCTGCAAACACCGGAACTGCTGCCCGCAACGTAACGTTCCAGTACCGCTTCAACGGTACATGGAAGGACATAGAAACACGGACACAACTCTTTCTCCAAGGAAAAGAAACCATGAACCGTGCTGACTGCCAAACACGCTGCGGGACTTTGCCGACCTCTACCCAGCTTAGCGCCATGGATTGGTCAACGTGGTACACAGACGAATCCGCCGCCTACTGGACAAATACGGTATACCCGGCCTCTCAGAAGGGGGAGATTTGGTATGTGACGAGTGGGACCGTATCAAAAGCAAGCATGAGTGATGAGTATCACTGCCGTTGCCTAATGAGTAAGCCTTGGTCTGAAATTACTGTTCAACCGACATTGATACCAGAGTTGTTAAGCCAAAGCTCTTCCCTGCACCCCCGAGGATATCGCGCGATACCCTCGGGTTGCGGGCCGGGGGGCAATGCAGATGCGCAAGCAATGAATATACATGTATAAAACAAGACAGAAACGAGATCTATGAAAAGCAAGAAAACGAATCGCGTATCGCACTTCCGGGCCTTCGGTCCGGGGACTGCGGCGGTGTTGCTGGGTGTGCTGCTGTGCGCCTCGTGCGGAGGTGCGGCTTCTTCCCGTCGTCAGGCGGATACCGTTTCCGCCCCTGCGGAGCGTCGTTACTCCCTTCCGTTGGTTCCGGGAGTTATCGCCGAACCTTCGGAGCGTGCCGAGTATGTGCTCGACCGCTATTGGAACAAGTTCGACTTCCGCGATACGACGTGGCTGGCCGACACGGCCGCTTTCGAGCAGACGTTCGCCAATTACATGGGTGTAGCCGGGATGGTTCCCCGTGATCGCGCGGCTGCTTCCCTGCGGGACCTTTTCGCTGCGGCCTCCGTCGAACCCTCGATGTATCGCCGTTTCGCGGAGGTCGCGGAACTCTATCTTTATGAACCCAATTCCCCGATGCGCGACGAGGAGCTTTATGAAAGCGTGCTCCTTGTCCTGCTCGATTCTCAGGTGTTGGACGAGGATGAGAAGGTTCGGCCTCGCCATCAGTTGTGGATGTGTTCGAAGAACAAGGTTGGTTCGCGCGCCGCGGATATCCGCTACCGGACTCCTTCGGGGGCTACCGGAAAACTTTATGGCCTTACGGTTCCTTACGTCATTCTCTTTTTCCATGATCCGGATTGCGGGATGTGCCGTGAGGTTGCGATGCGCATGGACGCTTCTCCGGCCATCCGGAAACTGATCGACGCGGGGCGTCTGGTCGTGCTGTGCATCTATGCGGACGAGGACGAGCAGGCGTGGCGCAGCCATGTCGCGCAGATGCCCCTGCAGGGTTGGATTTATGGCTGGGACAAATGGCAGACGCTACGTACGCAGGAGAGCTACGATCTGCGTGCCACTCCTACGCTTTACCTGCTGGGACCTCGTCAGGAGGTGTTGGTCAAAAACGGCGTTTTCCCTGCCATCGAGCAGATGTGCGTGGAGTTGGATAATCCCGTAACGAACGAATGAAGATGAATATAGGGGAATATATCATGCTCCTGTGGCAGTGTTGCGTCCGTTTGTGCGGGGGCGGTTACGACCCTTCCTGCTGGGGTTGCGTTCCTTTTCCGGATGGCCGCGATTCGAGTGCGGAGGTTGCGTCGCTTCGCCGTTGCGGGGTCGCGCCGGAGCGCATCTATGTCGGCGGGGACTTCCGGCATGTCCTCTCCTGCTGCCGTGAGAACGATACGCTGCTGGTCTTCCTTCCGGCGGAGGCCGCCGGGCACCGGGATTTGCTGTGCGAACTGCTGCTGGAGGCTTCGCGCCGGAAGGTCAATTTCCGGGCCGTAGGGGCCTATAGATTCGAGATCTGCCATGATGAGCACTTGCTGTGCGACTACTTGTTGTTGCATACGCTGCTGGAAGAGTTGTATGTGCAGGCTGCGCAGAAAGGGGTTTCCGGCGCTCCGAAATGCCGGCTCAAATGCTGATTTTGCAAACGAATTTTGTCATGAAGAAATTTATTCTGTTTTTTTTGCTGGCTTTCGCCAGTCTGCCGGTCCATGCTTTCGCTGCGGAACCCGCGGCCCTTTCGGCCGACCGTACGGAGCATGATTTCGGCGATGTGAAGTTGGGTGAAACGCGTAAGGCTACCTTCACGCTGACCTCGTCGGCCGATGTCGTCGTCATTCTTTCGGCCTCGACGAATTGCGAGTGTACGAAGGCGTCGTGGGGCCGCAAGCCGTTGCACAAGGGCGATAAATCCACGGTCGAGGTGTCGTACGAAGCCCGTGAGAAGGGCTTTTTCCGCAAGAATATCACGATACGGTATACGACCGGAGGCGCTGCCTCGACGCTTCGGCTGACGGTTACGGGTAATGTTCCCTGACGGCGAGTCGTGAATTGGCCGTATTACGAAGCCGTTCTCCGGGGGCGGCCGTGGCGTGGCAAGGACGCTGATATAATAGGCTTGGAAAGTATTGGCGGCCTCCGGGGATGGCTTTCCCGCGTGCCTTTCGGGTGCGGCGGGGAATGTTTGACAGGAAATATCATGGATTTGTTACTGGATAAAAATGAATTGATATGGGCGGCAGGTTTGTCGCTGGCTCTGGTGTATTTCGTTGCGACCTATGTACGTCTTCGGTATTGTGAACGTCATGTCACGGAATACGGGCGTCTGATCCTTCAGACCTATGGGCGCGATATGCATGTGGTTCCGGAGTCCGTCCTGCGCTATTACCGGCAGGATGTCGGGGCGTACCGCAGTGCGAGGCGGTGGTATCCGTTTGCTTTTCTCCGTTCGGGGGCGGGCTTGCTGTCGGTTCCGGCAGTTGTGCGGGCTTCCGGGGTGGGGTTTCCGAAGCGCCGGCGTCCCGTGTTTGGGCGCATAGTCCATCCTGCCGCCGGGCTGAAACGCTATTGTTATGCTTGGAGCATGAGGTTCAACGAGGCTTCCGGTGATGAACTTCGCTATGAAAAGGATTTGGACCGGTTGCATCGGGACGAATATCTGAGGATGCTGAATGAAAAATAAATGCTGCATGACGCAGCGATGTGATAATCCAATTTTAATAAAAGAAAAAAGCTATGAACAAAACTGAACTGATTGATGTTACGGCCCTGAAAAGCGGGCTGAGCCGGACGGATGCTGCCAAGGCTGTGAATGCGATGTTGGTGACTGTCACCGAAAGGCTTCAGGCCGGTGAGGCGGTGCAGATTCTCGGCTTCGGCTCCTTTCTGATCCGGGAGCGCAAGGCCCGTACCGGCCGCAATCCTTTTACGGGCGCGAAGATGGATATCGCAGCCCGCAAGGTCGTGAAATTCACGGCAGGCAACGCCTTGAAATTGTAGTCCGTCCGTAACTATTGCAGAGTAAAGGGCTGTGGCGCCGGGAACCGTGACGGAGGACGAAGATATTGCGCGGACGCTGGCGACGATTTGCCGTCGGCTTCGGCAGCTTCGTCTTGCCCGCGGTCTCACGGTGCAGCAGGCTGCGTGGCGCTGCGGCGTCGAGCGTTCGAATCTGAGCCGTCTCGAAGCCGGCCGCACGAACGTTTCGGTGCGTATGCTTTGCCGGCTTTGCAAAGCGTTGGATACGGATATCTGGACGCTGTTCGACAGGCGGGACGACGCTGTTCCCGACTCGTAGAATCTGTTCTTTCGAATGTCATGGCAGCTTGCTGCTGTCGGTGTGGGAATTCATAGAAGAGCTTTACCGTTAGCGTGGGCTGCCAGCTTTCGGGAGGGACTGTTTTGGCGTATGATGCCGGAATGGCGTTTCGTGCCGGACTTTGTTAGGAAGTGAGAGATAAATGATGATAACGATGCGAATAATGACTGGTTTTATATCTGATGAATTTTTTTATTCCGATTCGGGAGATTATGCGGATATCGGCCTTTACTCGTCCGAGTTCCGGTTTCTGGGTCTGCTGCTACTGATTTTCCTCGTGGGGTGTGCCGTCGCAGGTTTCGTGATGCTGCGCAGGCAGTGGCAGCGTACGCGTTTGCAGGATCCTCGTAAGGATCATTACCGTCGGGTGCGATGAAGCGTTTGTGCGGATATTTTTTGCGGACGCTGCTTGTTGCGGTGGTGTGCGTTCCTTTGATCGTTGCCTTCGTGTTTTCGGGCGTGTTCTATGTGTTTTCTACCGGGCCGAAACGACTTGTTGAAACGGACTGAAAATTCTGTGTTATGTACGACCTCGATTATGATGCTGCCATGCTTGAACTGCTGCGGATGTTCCTGACGTTTCTGTCGGGACTTGTCCTTGCGTCGTGTATGGTGATTTTGACTTGGTATTTGCTTCTCAGAGCGTTTTTGCGCTCTTTTCCGGTCGATGCCGCAAGACCTCGGCGGCAGGTCCGGTCTTCGGAAATCCCGGCCCGACAAAGGCTCTTTGTCGTTACAAGGAGGGCGTAGCGGGCCGGGTTTTTCCGGAGTGTTTGCGAGACTGCATTCGGGCTGTTGAACCGGATTTTACAATGATTTTTTATACATGAAAAAGTTACTTTGATTTTTTAATTATCACGAACAACTTTGTATGAAAACAAGTTTCAGGATTATGACCTTGCTCGTGAGCGTTATTACTCTTGCGAGCTGCGATAAGGGCTGTACGGGCGATCCCGATGCGCCCTCGGTAAGCGCACAGGCGCAGGCCGCCCTGCTGGCCAAATACCCCGCGGCCTCGAACGTCCGCTGGCAGACCAAAGGTGGCTATGTGGTGGCCGATTTCTCGCTTGCCGGCACCCGCGTCGGCGCGCAGCATGGGGGCAGCGACCTTTCGGCATGGTTTGACAACGGTGGAGAGTGGTATATGACCCAGACGGATATACCGTTCACGATGCTTCCCGAAGCCGTCCGTACGGCATTTGCCGCTACCGAGTACGCCGCTGCTCCGTGGAGTGTCGACGACGTGGATATGCTCGAACGCGAGGGTGTGGAGACCGTCTACGTCATCGAGGTGGAAAAATACGATAACGGGCGCGAAACCGAAATAGACCTCTATTACTCCGTTGACGGTGTGCTGGTCAGGAAAATCGCCGACGCTGCTCCCGACTACGATTACGGGGATTATATCCCGTCGAAACCCGTAACGGGTATCGGGGAATATATTCGCACGCATTATCCGAACGCCCGCATCACGGATATCGATTACGAAAAGGGCATGACCGAGGTGGATATCGTCGACGGTCGTACGCCGCGTGAGCTTCTCTTCGACGGCAGCGGGGTATGGCAGTACACCAAGACCGAGGTTCGCCTTAACGAGGTTCCCGAAACGGTGATTGCGGCGCTTCGCAGCAGCGACTACGCCTCGTACCGCATCGACGATATCGACCATTACCGGACTCCCGAAAAGGAGTTCTGGCGCTTCGAGTTGGAGTCGGCCCGCGGCGATGTGAAGGTGGACATCTCCACGGACGGCACACTGACGCTCAAACAGCCCGGCAGCAATGCGGGCGGCAGCCTCGGACAGGACGGCGGGGCGATGGTCTCTCCCGACATCTCCGACTTCCTTGCCGCGAAATATCCCGGTTCGACGATCGTCGAGTGCGATTACGACGACGGCCTCTTGGAGGTCGAAATCTGGCATGACGGCCGCGAAAAGAATGTCTATTTCAACGGTCGGAACGCTTGGGTCTATACCGAGTGGGACATTCGGCGCGGGGAGCTTCCTGCGACCGTCACGACGGCTCTCGCCTCGTCGCAGTGGGCGGCGTTCGAGATCGACGATTTGGAATATGTCCAGACTCCGGACCTTGAATACTACCTCATGGAACTCGAACGCGGCGATCGGGAGGTCGAGCTTCGCATTACCCCCGCCGGAATGATTCTTTAATTGCTCTAAACCATGAAAAGGATAACGAATACGACCGTTCTTACGACATTGTTTTCTCTTCTTCTGGGATTGTCCGCCTGTGACGACGAGGAGCGCATCTCCTACGGCAGGCTGCCTGCCGCCGCACGTACATTCATCGAGACCTACTTTCCGACCGAAAGCTGCGTGTATGCCGAGCGGGACCGCGACGACGGACACCGCGAGTATGAGGTACGCCTGTCGAACGGCGCCGAAATCAAATTCGACGCGCAGGGACAGTGGTTCGAGGTGGACTGTAAGTTTTCACTGCTGCCCGCGGGTATCGTTCCTCAGACCATCGCCGCAGATATCGCCGCGCGCTATCCCGGCGCCGGCGCCTATAAGGTCGAACGTGCGATGGGCGGCTACGAGATTTCCATCGGCAGCGGGGTGGAGTTGATCTATTCGGCCGCCGGAACCTTCGTGCGTGAGGAACGCTACTGATGCTTAGGAACGCTCCGCGTGTAAAACGTTTTCGCGCCTGATGCGCTTACGCGCGGAGTTTCCCTCTCTCTTTCCGATGAACGCCTTCATCGAACCTGCTTGAATTGATAGCTATGAACCTGAAAAATTTGAAGATGAAACATTATGCGATGATGCTGGCCGCGCTGGTCGCCGGGGTGCTGCTCTTTACCGAGTGCGCCTCGATGCGCATCCCTTACCGGCGTCTGCCTGCCGGGGCGAAAGCCTTTATCGGGACCTACTTCCCGACCGAGAGCTGCGTCTATGCCGAGCGGGACCGCGATGACGGACGCCGCGAGTATGAAGTGAAGCTGTCTAACGGCACGGACATCGACTTCCACGCTTCGGGCGATTGGAAGAAGGTGGACTGCGAATACTCGTTCCTGCCTGCAGGCATCGTGCCGCAGGCTATTGTCGACGACCTTGCCGAGCGCTTCCCCGGAGCAAGGATTTCGAAGGCCGAGCGCGAACGCGGCGGCTATAAGCTCACGCTGGGCAGCGGAGCGGAGATGATCTACGCGGCGGACGGAAGGTTTATCCGCGTGGAGTATGATTAGTGTCCGCCTTCCTCGCGTATTCCGGTGCGGTAGCGGGAGTCTCTTGCGCCTGTGTCTGGGGCTCGTCGTGCTGCTGCCGGTCCTTGCGGCTTGGCTGCTTTCCCTGCCCTTCTGGCTTTTTGAGCGGTATGGCCGGGGACAATGAACGATTGATTTATCCATTAACACGAAAAAGAATGAATTATGAATTGGTATCTGAAAGTTGTAAAAGAACATTATGCTGACTTCAAAGGTCGTGCCCGCCGCCGGGAGTATTGGATGTTCACGCTGTTCAACCTGATCATAATGGTTGTACTGACCGTTATCGGCATCCTGTTAAGGTTTCCGTTTATCCAGACGATCTACGGACTTGCCGTGCTGGTTCCCGCATTGGCCGTGTGCGTGCGTCGCCTTCATGATTTGGGTAAGAGCGGTTGGCTGCTGCTGCTCAGCCTGATTCCCCTTGTCAACCTTTATCTGATTTATCTCTTCTGCTTGGAGGGCGAGAAGAAGAGCAATGCTTGGGGCCCGAATCCCAAGGCTTCGGAGTGACACGGCATGCTGATTCGGAGCATACGCGGAATTTGCAGGCCGCTGCGGAACTGGATTCCGCAGTGGACCCGATGTACGACGTCGACGGCAATGCGCAGCCGGGCATGACTACGGCCAACTGCTATGTGGTGCGCGCTCCGGGCACTTACCGGCTTCCGCTGGTCTACGGCAACGCTGTGAAAGACGGCGTCACCAATACGGATTCCTTTAATCCGGGAGCTGTTGCCAACGTTCTCTCGGCATTTCCCAAGCACGACGACGGGGCGATCGTTGCGCCTTGTCTGACTGATAATCCGGGTGTCGTTCCGGAAGACGCCGTGTTGCTCTGGAACGATGGGTTGAATACCGTTTCGGGCAGCGGTTTCTATTGGACGGCGGGAGTCTCTTCGGAAGGAGGTACGGGGCGATGCTTCTTTTTCAATGCGTCGTATGTCTATCCGGCGAACGACAACTATTGGTCGTACGGTTTCAGTATCCGTCCTGTCCGGGAATAGCGATTATGGAGGGCTTGTCGATGCATGCCCTTCGGGAGAAAATTATGATTAACTCAATATTTTGAATGATGAACGAAACAGAATTACAGACGACATCCTCCGAGCAGAAGGGTGGCTTCATGAGCCGCTTCGGGCGGCGCAATGAACGGGAAGCTGCGGAAAATTCCGGAAACGAAAGCGTTACGGGAAAGGAACAGACTGCCGTTTCGGAACCTTCGGCCTCTTCGTCTCTGCGTCGTGAGGAGGGACAGTCCGGACGTGACCTGAATGTCTTTACCGAAGGGCTCGTTATTGAGGGCAACGTGGTCTCCGAAACGGGTATTGTGATCCGTGGAACTGTTCGCGGCAGCGTCGATTGTCGCAGCGACGTGGAGATCAGCGGCGAGATTACCGGCGACGTCCGGGGGCGGAATATCCGTGTTGTCGGGGGCGGCGTTCAGGGTGACATCGCAGCCGCGGAGATGCTGAGCATCGACCGGAGCCGTATCAAAGGTAACCTTTCGGCTACGCATGCGCGTATCAACAACCTTATCGAGGGTGACGTTACGGTGCGGGGCTCGCTGAGCCTTCAGCGCGAGGCCGACATTCAGGGCAATATCACGGCTGCGGCTCTGAGCGTCGAGGAGGGAGCGTCGATGAACGGACGTATCACCATCTCGCGTGAGGCTCCGGAGACGGCTCCGCCGTCGCGTCCGACCCGCGGGCGGAATTCCGCCCCGTCGAAAGCCGCTGCTGGGGAAGAGGATGCCGCTGTCGAACTCGTCACGGTCTCCGAGGGACGTCTGCCCCTGACGGAGGAGAAACCCGCCGAAGTGGAGGCTTGAGGATCGGAGAGGAGATGATGACCGTTCCGGAAGAGATGACATTGTTCGGTTCCCTCCCTTGCGGGGCGGGGTGCGGTAAAGGTACTCCCGGAGCCGGTGACGGGGCTGCGGAAGCGGAGTGTCTGCGTTCGGGTCCCTTCACCTTGCGGCGGTACGCGCAGGGGCGGACGTCGGCCCTCTCTTCGCGCGGATATGTCCTGCTGTTCTGCCTGAGGGGGAGTGTGGAACTGCGGTTGCGCAGTTTCAGCTATCGGTTGACGCCCCGCTGCGTTGCAGCGGTTGATTGCAGCCGTTTGGCGGAGTGCCGCTGCGGGGCGGATGCCGAATTGTTGGAATATCGTCCCCGAATGGGGAGCTTCGCATCCCGCGGTAGTTGCGATGAACTTCCGGCCTTTACGGTGCTGCCCTCTCGGACGCGTCTGAACGCTTGGGCAGGGACCGTTTCCCGGCATATCCGGGAGGGGGCGGCCTATGACCGGGATTCGTCGTGTGCGGTGAGGGTGCAGTTGCGTGACCTTTCGGGTGGTGTGCTTCCCTATCCTTTCGCGTGCGCAGCGGGGTGTCCCCGGTGGAATCGTTGTCCGGCGGTGGCCGGATACGCGGGATGGTCTCCGGTCGAAATTGCTGTGGCGGCAGGTGATCCGCAGCGGCCTTTGAGGGAGCGGGTCGTGACGGTTGTGGCTGCGACTCTCGGTATCGGCTTGTGGGGCGGGTTGCTGCTTTATGGCACATGGCTCGAATTGATGCAGCTTTTCGGTTGAATGTGAACGGGTGGTATGAGTTCGGCAAAGCGTATTCCGGCGGTTCGGCCTGCTACAGAGGACCAGTATCGCGAGGCTATCGAGTTGTACGGTTCTACGTCGCTGAGCGTTCGTGCGATCTGCGCCCGTTGCGGAGTATCGTATGCGGGGTTCCGGAGCTATCTGTACAAGTACCGCCGCGACCTGCTGCTGTCGCGCCACGGCGTGGCGGCTTCTTCGGCTTCGGATGCCGCGCATACGCGCCTGCGGGGACGTCGGGGCCAGACTGCGGCTGCGCGCGCCAAGTACGGCAATGCGATTGCAGCCTGCGACGATGCAAAGTATATCGAATACAACGTGTCGCAGATCGCGCACCTGTTCGGACTGAACCCTACGGGTTTGAGCAATCAGCTTCGTGCGCACTGTCCGGAACTTCTTGAACGCCGGGAGCTGGAGCGTCGGCGGCTGGGGCTTGCTGACAACCAGCAGCGGGGCGTTCGTCCGTGGTGCCGGGAGCAGTATGCCGCCGCCGTCAAACTGCTTCGCACAACTGAACTTACGTTGTCGGAGGCCGCCGAGCGGTGCGGGGTTTCCTTTACCGGGCTTCGTCAGCATGTGTGCTTCTATCACAAGGATTTGCAGCAGACGCGCAGCGAGTTGCGCGAGCGTGCCAAAACACAAAGACGAAAAGGGCACATCACGGGCAGCGGACGCCGCCACGAGCCGACGCCCGGAAGCCGCGAGCGTTACCGGGATGCCGTGCGGCTCTACCGGAATACGGCCATGACGATTAAAGAGATCGCTGAGAAACTGGGATTGAACCAGTTCTCGTTTACGAACTACCTGCAAACGTGGCACCGGGAGGATGTCTTCGCCCGCCGGGGTGCGGAGTACCGGGAGGGTGCGAGCCTTTCGCAGACCAAGCAGTACAAGAAACCCACGGCGGCCAAATACGCTCCGGCCATCGAGCGGCTGCGTGCGGAGAATCGTCCCACGTCGGAGATTGCCGCGGAGTTCGGGCTGCATCCGGAGGTCTTCCGGCAGTACCTCAAAGAGCACGAGCCGGAACTGTATGCCCGTCAGGGTATGATGCGCGCTCCGAACGGCCGCAGCGTCTCGCGGCGCAGCATGGAGAAATACGCCGAGGCCGTCGGGCTCTATGAGACGACTGCAGAGCCGCTCAAGTCCATCGCCCGGCGGCTGGGTTTGAATTACAATTCGCTGGGCGGGTTTGTCCGGCGCAATTTTCCGGAACTGATTGAGAAAAATAAGGAATGTTCTGTGCCGTGTGATGGCAGCGATGCAGAACGACAATAAACGCTATGAATATAAAAATTATGTGATATGAGACTGTTGACGATACGTTTTCTTTTGGCTTTGCTGGTGGTCTCCGGAGCCTCTTTCCGCGCCGCAGGCAAGTCGCCCGAAAAACTTCCGGGACGCAGCATTGAGACTAAGCAGTTACCCGAAACGATTCGAAGGTTCGTTTTGCGGCATTATTCCAATCTGAGCAGATTCAACTACCGTTGGGATAAACGTTTTTACTATGCCTTCAATGACAACGGCGGTTACATGCTGTTTTCGGCGGACGGTGCGTTGCGGGGTTTTCGCTATTACCTGCGGCAGATGCCCTGTGAGTTGGCCGATCTGCTTCCGGAACTTCCGATGCACCATATCCGGGAGCATTATCCGAAACATTCTCTCTGTGCTTTTCTTCCGGCAGGGGAGGGAGGATACCGTGCGGAACTTTTCGGAGCGGACGACCGTACCCTGCACTTCGACAGCGACGGCCGTTTTGTGAGAGAGGAATGACCGCTGCTATCCTCGCGCCTCGAAAGCTATTCTTACTGTGTAATCTTGGAAAAAATGTGTAATCTGCAGCTTTACAGTTAATCCCTCCTGCCGGCCCTGATCCATGGCATCGCCTGCAATATGAAGCGGGATCGGGAAATGCTGTGCTTGTCTGTTATCGAGCCCCGGAGTTTCGAACTCCGGGGTTCGCTGTTTTCTGTCGTGACGCCGCCTTCCGCTCGCGGGGGCCGCCCTGCAACTTTGTCCGCCCGAAATTGTAAGTCAGAAACAGAAAACAAAAAATCTTGAAAAATGAAACCCGATAAAAAGAATATATCGCATAATCTGCGCCTTTTGGAAAAGAGTCATTTTGTGAAACAGCTTTGCACGTCGCTGGAGGACGGCGCCGGACCGTGCGATTTTAAACGCTTGGAAGCGTCCTATGCGCGTTTTATAGGAAGTGTGCAACGTTTCGTTGCATCGGAGCATTGTACACCGCTCGACATGCTGCACGCCTTGTCCCGTGCACGGAACCGGCTCGTGCGGCTGCGCTCCTGTGAGGAACGGCATCCGGCGGCGCTTGTCGCGCTTTGGGAAGGAGCTGTCGCACATCTGGAATTCGAGATACGGATGGTCTACCTGCGTATCGAGCATCCTGCGATCATGGACCGGTTGCGGGAACCCGAAAAACCGTGCTCGGTGCTTTATTTGGCTGAGCAGTTCACGCCGACGGATCTCATGGAGCTGATTACGGCGTTGCATAGTGCCGGCGTGGGACGGCGTATCGACGGTACCCGTGCCAATGTGGAACAGTTGGTCGAGCTGTTCTCGTGGATGTTCAACGTCCGCATCAACAATCCTATCCAATGCCGCCGTGGGGTCATCAACCGCAAACTGCGGCTGACACGGTTTCTGGATCTGCTGCGCAACTCTCTGATTGAAGAGAGCCAGCGATAGGCGTCGGCGCCCCTCATCCGAGGGGCGCTTTTTGTCCGCTTCCTGTATTTGGGGCGGACTGGAACGGACAGGGGCGGACATCGGCAACGTTTTTCCTGTCGCTGGTGTATTTTCAGGGCTTTAATGTTTCGATCATGCAGCAGGAAGATGATTTGCGCGCCCTTGAAAGTATCGTACAGTTCGCCCGTGGGCTGGGCGTGTTTTTCCTTATCCTCCATCTCTATTGGTTTTGTTACGAGTGGTGGTCCGGAATCGGCCTGACATGGCCTTTCGTCGACCGCCTTCTGCTGAATATCCAGCGGTCGACGTCGCTGTTCTCTTCTCCCATGGTTACCAAATTCTGCGCCTTTCTGTTTCTCGCCGTCGGTTGCTACGGAACCAAGAGCGTCCGTAACGGCAAGGTCGGCAGGCGGCATATCGTCGGTGCAGTCTGTCTGGGACTCCCGCTGTTTTTTCTGAACGGCTTCCTGCTGTCGTTGCCCGCGGACATCGGCTTGCGGGCGTGGTGCTATGCGCTGACCCTCGGTGCGGGCTACCTCTGCCTGCTGGCCGCCGGCGTGTGGCTGCGGCGATTGATGAAACAGCCGCTTATGGACGATCCTTTCAATGACAATAACGAAAGTTTTCTTCAGGAGGAACGTTGTATTGACAACGATTGCTCGGTGAACCTACCTACGCGTTACCGCTATAAAGGACAATGGCGGAACGGGTGGATATCGGTTGTAAACGTTTACAGATCGACGGCGGTCCTCGGCCTGCCCGGCTCCGGAAAAAGCTACGCCGTACTGAACAACTATATCAAACAGCATATCGAGAAGGGTTTCTCGATGCTCGTCTACGACTATAAATTCGACGACCTTACACGCATTGCCTACAACCACCTGCTCCGGCATCTGGACAAATACGCCGTCAAGCCGAAGTTCTGCATCATCAACTTCGACGATCCCCGCCGCTCGAACCGCTGCAATCCCATCGACGCCCGCTTTATGGACGATATCTCGGATGCCTACGAAAGCGCCTACGTCACGCTTCTGAACCTCAATAAGACATGGGTTGATAAGCAGGGCGACTTCTTCACCGATTCGGCCGTCATCCTGCTCGCGGCGATTATCTGGTACCTGAAAATCTACGACCGAGGCCGCTATTGCACTTTTCCGCATGCCATCGAATTTTTGTGCCAGCCTCTCGATAAGATTTTCCCGATCCTTTCATCTTATCCCGAACTGGAAAACTACCTCTCGCCGTTTGTCGACGCATGGAAAAGCAATGCGCAGGACCAGTTGCAGGGGCAGGTGGCATCGGTGAAAATCCCGCTCTCGCGTATGATCTCCCCGCAACTCTACTGGGTGCTTACGGGCAATGACTTTACGCTGGACATCAATAACCCCGAAGAGCCGAAAATTCTCTGCATGGGCAACAATCCCGACCGGCAGAGCATCTACGGCGCGGCGCTGGGCCTGTATAACAGCCGCCTGATCCGGCTTATCAATAAGAAAGGTAAGTTGAAATCGTCCCTTATCATCGACGAGCTGCCTACGATTTACGTTCGAGGGTTGGACAACCTGATTGCCACAGCCCGCTCGAACAAGGTTTCCGTCTGTCTGGGATTTCAGGACTTTTCGCAGTTGGAGCGCGACTACGGAGAGAAGGAGGCCAAGGTCATCATCAATACCGTGGGCAACGTCTTTTCGGGACAGGTCGTGGGCGATACGGCCCGCACCTTGTCGGACCGCTTCGGCAAGATCGTCCAGCTGCGCGAGTCGCACTCGGTCTCTAACGAGAATGTCACGACTTCTACCAACACACAGTTGGAAACACTGATTCCGGCTTCGAAAATCTCCAACCTCACGCAGGGCATGTTCGTCGGCTCGGTCGCCGACAACTTCGACGAACGCATCGGGCAGAAAATCTTCCATGCCGAGATCGTCATCGACAACGAAAGGGTCAGGGCGGAAACCGCGACTTATGTTTCCATTCCCGAAATATCCTCTTTTGTCGGCGAAGACGGCAAGGATCACATGGAGGAAATTGTCCGGGAGAACTATTACCGGGTCAAGGCCGACATTGCGGAGCTCGTCCTCCGGGAGATCGCTCGCATCGAGGCCGACCCGAAATTATCGCAGCTGCTCCCCAAGAAAAAACAAGGATGAGTGTGGGTATTTTCCGGAAAAAAGTTATCTTTGCCACCCGAATTTTTTAATACCGAAAAACGATGAAAGAGTTGATTGAAAAGATTCAGAACGCCTATTCGGCTTTTACGGCTGACGCCGCCCTTCAGGTAGAGAAAGGCAACAAGGCAGCCGGAACGCGTGCCCGCAAGGCATCGCTGGAAGTGGAGAAGCTGATGAAGGAGTTCCGTAAGGAGTCGCTGACTTATCAGCAGTAAGACGCCTCATTTTTGGCCGGATAAGGCCATGAAAGGTGTACGTCGATCCGGCGTACACCTTTCCTTTTTGAGATTGTACCTCCGCTTGTCCGATCTCGGTTTGCAAAACGGGACAAGGGCTGTTATTTCGAAACGCCTCTATCTGAAACGTTGTTCAGCAGCCATCTTTCGAATTTGATCAAGCCATTCGTAGATAGTTCTCGGTGGATTTTCTTTTTCTTTGGCGAATTCCTTTTCGAGAGCCAAGGCCAGCAGCGAATATTCCCGCTCCAGCGATGTGGCAAAAATCCCCTTATCATCTGTATTGATGCTGACGGAAATGGCATGCGGCGGGAGGTTAAGGTTAAGACCGTGATTATGAAACCGGAGGATCGGATGGTGTCTGTATCCTTCTATCTGGCCGATCAGCAGGTTGGAGGTCGGATTACATTCGATGCATATGTTTTGCCGTTCTATTTCGCAAAGCATCTTTTCCTGTACGTCGGCGATATGCGCTACCAATTCATCGGATAAGGACACCTGCTCCGTTCGTGCTCCGCGTTCCTTTACTTTCCGGTTGTAATGGTAATCGTAATATAGTTTTCGTGCGACATCGTTTTTGCGGGCAAGTATACTGTCGGATGTCGTGTTTAAGTCGAATGCATACCAATAACCGCTACTGGCTGTGAATCCGGATCTGCCGCTGTAATATTCAGGATTGTCTCCGCGGAGCAGCCAGGACTGGTAATAATCCCATAGACTGGGGCTTATATTGTTGGAATTTTTATCACTTCCGTGAACCTTCTGATAGGTGGTTTCATAAAGAATTTCCAATTCGCGGCAAACCCGGCAGAAGCGGGGTAGATCTTGTCCCTTGTGGTAAAGCCATACGACGTTATCCAATAGCACCTGCAAGGGAATGATTAAGATATTATGGCGTTTGGCATAATAGTTTTTCACATCTATACCCAATACGATGGCATGTCCCAAACGGTCGCCGTTGTGAAATCCCATAAAAGTAAGGACTTCATCGACTGCGCGTAAGCCGTCGACTGCATCGAGAAAATCCTCCCCTACATGGTAGGTCATTCCGAGGTTGTTCGGATACTGCGTATCTGTCCGCAATTCATTTCGGAGAAATCTGAATGCTTGGGCAAAAACTTCCGGTCGGGCGAGAATTTCGGAATTTGCAGCGTCGATTCCTCTTATTCTTCCGCGTTGTGAGAAGGTGGTGTCCAACCGTGTGTTCCGGATGGCTAACGCCTCCATATGCACTTTTTTTCGCAATTTGGTTTGTCGGCACCGATGCAAGTTGCAACTATGGGGATCGGGGTCTTTCTGCTTGATGAAGTGCATTGTCAGGCTATAACACCCGTCAATTTTTCGAGCTGTTTCCTTATCGATGAAATGAGATCGGGATACGTCTAGTTTTATTCTTCGAATTGCTCGTTTCAATGTGTCTCCGGGATGCTTTGGTGCGACTCTGGCTTCCAGAAAGCGCTCTTTGCCTTGCCCCAGAAATTCACAGACAGCCAACTGTGCGAGCAGGCCGTCATATACGGAACCATCCGGGATGAAGAGGCTTTTCCTTTTCTCGTAGATGTTGAAATTGTCAAATCCGGCCCTGTTGTTATGTTGTATGATTTCGGCCCGGAATTTTGTTTTGATTGCGAGATAGGCATAAAACAATGAGTTCAAGTGTCTGTTACTCCATTTCCCTGCATAAATGCCTCGGAAGATTTGATAGAGTAGCCATCTTTCTCCGGACAACACTGACAACAGGCGGTCGATACCCTGCAGATATTGTGTATTGCGATCCGTTATCGCATAATCCGGAATAAGTTCTGAGCCGTCGGTCCCTCGGTAACGATGTCCGATGGTGTTGCGAAAACTTTGTATAACATCGTCTAACAGGCGGGCAGAATACTGGACTTCCGTAATATCGGCAGCATTCAAAATTCTCCATACCAGACCTTGCAGTCCTGTCCAATGTTCAGAGGGACATGAGAAAATCTCTTTGTTGCGTGACAGAAAATCGAATAACAATACCCGTATCGCAGCCGCTTTAACGACATAAAGATACAAAGGCATTTGTCCTGCGTTTTCTTCGTAAACCGGACTGCTGTCCTGATGCCGGGACAGCAGTCCGAAGGTTTTACTCCATCCGAATGTTTTGTTCATCAAACTCATCCAGTTCAGGTCGAAATTCACGGACGATCCTTTAAGGTGGAAATGCAGGTCGCTCATTTCGTGGCGGAACAATTCATTGAGCGCCCGGTTGTCGTGCCCGATTACCACCGGCCAGCAGTAGTTTTGCCGCTTAGTTCCGCTCAGTTCATCCTTGGCAGCAAGGAAGGACGTTGTAAAGATATCCTCGCCTAAACATGCTGTCAGGTCGTTCCATCGCAGTAAATGTTCGTAACGACATACGGGAGCTCCGTTCGTTTCCAACAGAACCTCTCCGGCGAAATGCAGCAGTACGTTAAATACGGTACCTTGCTTGTCGGCGCCTGCTCCTCGTCCTGCAAAATGCAATACGGAATTGTCGGGAGCATGCATCCATACGTTGCGTAAATGCTGATAGGCACAGTCCGATTGGTCGAGTGTGAAAGCCCTGTAATCGTCCGAGTAGCGCAGGCGCAAATCTTCCCGGTCGATTTCTGCATCTGCTGAGCCGCCTTTACTCCATTTTCCGAGTATTTCCTGCGGACTCTTCTGCAGGAACAGCAGTTTAAGCGCTTGTCTCAGATTCTCCATCCTCTGATGCCGTTATCTGTTTGTTGATCTTTTCTATTGCCGCAAGCAACTCTTCACGGGTCATTTTTTGGCCGTATTCTGTGAAAACACGATTGATGATCTCTTCGTTGGCCCTGTATGCATCTGGTTGCAGCTCTTCTAATTTTCGTTTAATCGTACTCGTATTTTTTGCGCTTCTTGTTGGCAGGCGTTGTGTGTCCAACAATATCACCGAAGATTTTGATTTGAATATTTTCTCGAAGTCGGCTCCGATTATTGGGCGGTTTGTCTTCGCAAATAATTCTGTTATTGACGAGACGAAACTGTAATCGATCTCATGGTATGGTTTCTTGTCCACGCCGGTCGTTTCGTCTTCCTTGTCGTATGTCCGGATCTTATAATCCTGCAAGGATTTGAAAAATGCCTCGAACCGGTCCATATTATCTCCGTACTTGTTGTGTTTCGATATCATCCATTGATATAGGTCATGGATGATTTCGGCATTACGTATGCAGGCCCACGATTGCCAGCAATGGAGTGCATTGTACTCAGTTCCCTTTTTTCGTTCGATTGCCCGATGTTTGAATTCACCCCACAGGGACATATAGCAGGAGGTGTTGTCTCCGTATCCGGATTCCCGATCCGCCAGTTCGAACAGTTTTTTCCCAACGTCTTTTACACGGGAATAACACCGTTCGATGTCGATGACATTATAGAAGAATGCTCCCAAGTCGAACCATACGTTAGTCTTGCTATGGAACTCGCCGTCGTAATAGACCGTATCCGACAGCCTGAATGAGTTTATATTTCTGTCCGCCTTCGAATCTCCTGTTTCTACGCCTCGTGACAAACATAGCAGGAAAAATTCCGCCTGCCGGATTTTACATTTCAGTATGTCGCGCTCTTGTTCGGTCGTGCGTTTTTCATTGAACGCCTCCCACTCATGCACGACACCTTTCAGATAATTAATAAAGGTTTCATAGTCGATAAGTCGTTCCGTCCGGGATATACCTCCGCCTTCCCGTTGTCGTTGTATAACATTCAATAAGCGATAGTTGTACATGCGTCCGGCGACCAGCCGATTGTAATCGCAAAGTTTCATCTCCTCGAAGGGATCGTAAAGCAGGACCAGCTCCGCTTTTACATCCTTGTCCTTTTCCGGCCGTTCGGTCATTTCGGTCATTTCATCGTAACTTTCATACAGAGCCATCGAGTAGATACTGTTTATCAGGAAAAACAGATGGCGATCTTCCGGTGTGTCGTGTTCCTGCTGCAAAAGAAACAGCACTCCCATAATATCGCCTACCGAGATGTTGAACTCTTGATTTTTGGGATTGACGATCGATAGTATTTCTTCAAGACGAGCTCGTTCTATCTTCGTTGATGCCGTTCTTTTACGCTCCTTGATTTGTTGGAACCAAGGCTTGAATTTATATTGCAATGCCGTAAGTGTCGCTCTGTTCAGCATGCCGTTGTTCCATCCTTCCAGAATCTCATTGCATAGCCTACGATCCTCGGCGGAGGAGATGTTGTCCTGCACCCAAGTTCCAAAGAGGTATTTTTTGAACGTCTCCTTGTTTACGAACTGTTTCTCGTTCTCATAATCGGGCATATGTTGCAGCAATTCCACGATCTGACAGAGTTTACGCAGGTTTTTCGGTACGATATAGCTCGTGCGATGCCCGCTGTTGTAAAAGAGATAGCGTGTTTTCTTGAATATCAATTCCGGTACGGCTTGACGTACGGATTTCCCCGGCATTGTATTACCGTCGATCTCAAGCGTGGCATTCAAATAAACTTCCGATGTCGGCAGGTAGATGCGTTGGTTGTGCGGGACCAATTTGGTGAGGTATTGTCCCGTCATCTCATCGATTACATCGAAAGACATGCGATTTTGTTTTATCAGCGTTTCGTACTCTTGGGTATAGTGCAGACTTTTGATCGTTCCGAGCTGTTCCAGTTTGGCTGCGAGCAGGATTACGATCTGCGGTGAAACCAGATATTTGCGGATCTGTTCCGCCATTTCGTCCGCCTGGCTGATATTCAGGTCGATGTCGTCGATACACAATAGCAGGATGCCCTTTTCATGTTTACGGAATTTCAGGTATTCCTTGACAAGATTCGCAATATCTTTTTTCAGGTCGACGGCTTGCGAAAGATTTACCAGATTTTCCACGTCGTCATACTCTCCGGTTGTCTCGTTTTTTCCCAGCAGACATTGCATGCTGCGTTGTGCCCGGGCGAAAGCCTGCTCCAATTCTCGCTGTACGTCGAAACATCCGGATTCGGTGTGTTTGTGTTCGACGAAATCCCGGTAAGTTTTGTAAAGCCGGGCAACGACCATTGCCACGATATTGTGCGTTTGGTCGAAATAGGACGGGTCGATGATACCGATATTCTCAAACTGGTGTTTCTCGATAGCAGTATATTTACTTTTGATTTCATGCAATTTCTCCGGTGCCAAAAGTTCCGCAACGGATGACATACAGGACGTTTTGCCCGATCCCCGTTCTCCAACGAAAGCGATGATATTGTTGGGCGATTCTTCCGGCGACACCCTGTTGTCCGACTGTTTGCTGCTGGCCGATTGGGCTGCAACCAGATTGTTGAGTGCATCGAGCGCCTGCACATATTGTTCTGTGAAAATCGACGCTTCGAATTCTTTCTCGGTATTGATATGCTCCACGACCGGAATATTCACCACTCCCGACTTGATTCTGATCGTCCTTCCATTTTTCATCATTTCGTTACAATGGTTTAGTAGTTTTTATGATGTTGTCTGAAAGGTTCTGAACCGTTTTATATGTAGTTCGAAACCTATGAAAATTCAATATACAAAAAATTATTGTAATTGTCAAATTGTATTTCCGATTTAGGATTTTTCAGGACGGGACACCTCCCCATAAAAGACTGCTGAACGGACTGGAGCGGACGGAGGCGGACATCGGTACTGTTCGAATTAAGGGGCTTTTATCTTCGCGGCATAAACCTTTTGTTTCACTAAAAACATTTGCTTTATGCCCGAAGAAAATCAGAATCGACAACCGAAACAGGCTCCTGAGCAGGCTGATCCCAACTACAAGGAGACCTTGTTGCTTTACAATGAGAGAAACGGCGCCGTGGAGGCCGTCTCCGACCTCAAGCAGAGCGGCAACCAATACAAGGTTACGACGACGCAGCCGCTCACGGCCAACAAACCGGCGTTCTACGAACTTCGCAACAGCTCCGCAGTCGCGGCCTTCATCAAGGGTTTCATGTCGCAGGAGAACGCCAAGCCGTTTCATTTTCTGAAAGTCGCCGCCGACAAAGCCAGTGAAGTCACACAATCGCTGCTGCGCCTTGCCGACAATCCCAAAGACCCTGAGGGTCTCAAAGCCCTTTACGATCATCGCGTCACCTCGTACCAGCTCGAAAAGGTCAAGTTCGACACTCCGGATTTGAAGTTGCAGGAACTAAAAGAGATGGGCATCATCGTTACCTCCAAAGAGTTGGATGCTATGAAGCGCGGTCTTCCGTGTACGGAATTGCATGACGTAAATCTCAAGGTCGGCAATATGCCCATTGTCGGACAGTTCGCCCTGCAACCGTATCGGGATATAAACGGCGACGTGCAGGTCGGTCTGACAAGCGCCCTTCCGCGTCCGGAGTTCGAACGCGAGGAATACCGGATGATGTTCTCCACGAGTGAAAAGGAGCAGCTGTTGGCCGGGAAGACCCCCGACCGACTGTACGAACTTCCCAACCCGCATACGGGGGAGAAGGAGTGGTGCTTCGCTACGCTGAATCCTGCGACGAACCGCCTTGTCACCATTCCGAAAAACGAAGTTCCCGACCTGCGTTATTTCAACGGCGTGCGTCTGGATGAAACGCTGCAGAACGAACTGGCTCTGGGCGGCCGCGTCTTCGTCGAAGGCTGCGCCATGCGCGGCAGCGACATCACCTATTCAGGCAAAGTGGGCTTCGATGTCCTCTCGAACGAATACAAGATGACCGACTACCAGTTCAGCCGCCCCTATATCTCTCCGCAGCTCGACAAACAGCTCGACGACCGTCAGCGCACGGCCCTGCTGAGCCCCGAAGGTCTGGACTGTTCGAAGGAGAAGGATCATCCCATTCTGGGCAAGAACGGCAAGGCGCTGAACTGCATCTTGCGTATCGATCCCCGCTCGAACGGCGTGGTCTACGATTTCTCGCAGCAGCGCCGTCAGGAGCAGCAGGAAAAGCAGGAGCAGAAGGCCGAGAAAACGCAGGAACAGGCTCCGGGTCAGGATCAGGGTCAGGGTCAGGGCCGCGGTCGCAAACGCTAAACCGTTCTTGCGATGGAAACCCCCGATGAAAAATGGTTCCGGGAGCGACTGCGGCATTTCCTCGAAGTCCGCCATCCCCCGCGTCAGTTCCACCGGGCGATGATCGAACGGCGCAGCCGTCTGGCCTTCGAATGCTATGCACAAAGCGTTGAACTGGGGGCCACTACCGATTCAGCAGTCCGTACCGCCGACAAGGTACTGTTCCGGGGCCTGCTCTTCTCGAAGTACGACACCGTTCACCTGATCCTTGCGACGGACTTTCCGGCTATTCCCGATAGCCAACGGCAGGAGGTCGCTCTGAGGCTCACCCGCATCTGCGCCCCGATCTTCCGGGCGTACAACCTAAACGACGATTTCGCTGAACGTCCGGAATTCCGGCAGCTCAAAGAGGAACTCCGTACCGGCATCCGCAACTGGATCGACGAGAACGGCGTTCCCGGCTACCGCAGCCCGGCGCGCAAGGAAAAGCCGCTTGTCCCATACTCGGAACAACCCCGATATCCAAAACGCAACAAGCGTAAATAGTTTATTCATTAAATCTCTTATCATACCATGAAAAAGATTCTTTTTGCTGCGGCTGCTATGGCCGCCGCCCTGTTCGCCTCGTGCGACAAAGATGATGAAACGATCAATTCTGTGATACCCGAAGCTGCTGACAGCGCCCGGATCGCCATCACGCTCATCGGAGCCGGCGATACTGAAACCCGCGCGTTCTTCGACACGACGGCCAAGGCCGAAGCGTGGGAATCCTCGCTTTCGATCCTCTCGGTCTTCGCTTTCGACAACGGTGGAACGCTCATCGTCCGCCGGGACTTCACCTCGGCGGAACTCGCTTCCAAGTCGGCGACCTTCGCACTTCCCAAGTCCACGGCCGGCACCGAGTGCTCATTCTACGCCGTAGCGAACTACGACGCCTCGTCGGCCAAGACCCTCACGGCCCTTACGGCTCTCGTGGAGAACTCTTCCGCAACCTACAACGGCACTTTCGCCGAGGTGTCCACCGCGGCCAAACGTTCGGGCGGCTTCGTGATGTCGGGCTCCGTGACCAAGACCGTCGGGGCTGTGAACACCACTACGAACATCGGCATTACGCTCAAACGCACCGTCGCTAAGGTAGCTTTACAGACGACTATCGACCCTTCTTTCTCCCAGAAATACGGCGGTTCGCTTACCGTCAATTCCGTAAAACTCTCCAAGGCCGCCTCGCAGTCGCTCGTCGTCGCCGGCACACCGACACCCGGAACGATGACCTTCAGCCACATGCAGACACCCGCCGCGGCTTCGGGGAAATACAATGCGCTGTTCTACTGTTTCGAGAACGGAGCTTTGGCCGCCGGCAGCCGCGTTCTGCTGGAAATCAACGCCACATATGATCCGGACGGCAATGCCTCGACGACGGACGACCGCTCGGAGGTGACCTATTCCATCGAGCTTACGGGTAAAACCGCGGGCGAAATCCTGCGCAACGGCTACTACCGCATCGCCGCCAACATTACGGGTCTTGTAGGTCAGGATTGCGCCGTGTCGGTCACCGTCGCCGACTGGGAAACGCCCATAACGCAAAATGTCGAACTGGGAGCATAGGCCGCAACTTTATACCGGGTTTCGCCCGTTCGGGCGGAGCCCCTTTTTTCGTCTTTTCCATGAAACGATTCATTGTTGTTTTATTGACTGCGCTTGCCGTGACTCCTATGGGATGCAGGCAGGCCGACATGTCCCTCCCGGAGCTTCTGCGGCCGCGGGTTGCGGTCGAGCTTTCCTTGCGTCCTGCATCTTTGCAAGCCGTAACCCGCGCCGCGGACGAAGGGCGCATAACCGATACGAACCTCTACCTCTTCGGGCGCAACGCGACCTTTGCACAACATCTGTACGCCACGACGGGCCGTCTGCGCTTCGAGTGCCCGCCGGGCGACTACCGCCTGTACGTCGTCGCCAACCGACATGCTGATCTGGGGGAGAGAACCGAGGCGCAGCTTGCGGCGCTGACCTTCGACTACCGGGAAAACTATGACGACCTGCCGATGAGCTATGTCGGGGAGATCACGGTTCCGGCAACTACTGAAACCCTGACGCTTCCGCCCGTCGAGGTGCGGCGGCGTGTGGCGAAGGTCGCCTGCAATATCTCTGTCGGGGCGAACGCCCCGGACATTGTTCTCAAATCCGTATGCCTCTGCAACGTGCCGCGCAAGGGTAGGCTTTTTGGCGAGGGGGTTCCCCCTGCTTCTGCGGCGGATTATACGGTCGGGGGTTATGCCGAAATTTCCCCGGATGCGGCGTCCCGCCATGCGGCTGTCTACTATATTCCGGAGAACCGGCAGGGCTCGGTGCCCGGAATTGTTACCCAGCAGCAGAAGAACCTCGACAATGCCCCCGAACATGCCGTTTTTCTGCTGATACGCGCCCTGCGGGGCAGCCGCGTGCTGGACTACCGCGTCTACCTCGGTGAGAACAACACCACGGATTTCAATGTCCGACCCAATACGCACCATACGCTCGACATCTGCATTCTGGGCGACAATGAGGTCGACACCCGCGTGCACGGCTATACGCTTACGGTATGGGATGACTTGGCGGGCGGCGCCTGCGGCGGCTACTGTCCGGTCGATCCGCAGCGGTCGCTCTACATCGCCGTCGAAGGCAATGCCTCCCGCCTTGCGCTCTCCGGGGAGCTGGAAGTATCGGAAGGCGACACGGAGTCGCTGGAGTTCCACCGCATCGGTACGGGCTCGTATTTTGATTTCGAGGTCTGGGAGCCGCAGGGCGAGAGCTACTACGAGCTGTCCTACTTTCCGCAGCGTATAATGGCAGACAACGACCGCTTATCCTACACCGTGACGGTCGCGGACGAGTACGGGTTTTCACAAAGCTACGATTTCTCGCACCGTTACGCCAACGAGGTGCGGGCTTACGTGAAATACGGCAACGTCCCGAACGGCGCGGGCGGCGTGACGGTTTCGGGTGAGCTGGCGTCGGAGAAGATCGGCACGACGCAGAACGTGCGCGCCATGTGTTCCGGACAGGGGTGTACGCTCCGGGCCGTACCGGCCGAGGGATACAAATTCGCGGGATGGTACAAGGATAGCGGTTTCCGAACGCTGCTTTCTGCCGCGCAGACCTACACCTATGTCCCGACAGTGTTCAGCGCAAATCTCTTTCCGAAATTCGAGGAGGAGACATCTTACGTCGATATCTCCACGGACAGCGTCGCCAAGGTATCCTTCTCGTCCAGTCTGGGTTACACGACACCCGACGATGCGACTTTCCGGGTCCCTTACGGAAGCGAATGCACCATGTCGGTTGTGCAGAACGGCCTGTTCCGGGGCTTCTACACCGGTCGGAACTCCGCCTCCGCCCGGCTGCTGACCGAAGAGACGAGCTACTCTTTCACGGCGACCGGCGACTGCGGCATCTATGCGTTCTACCATGCCGCCGAGAACCTCTCCGCGGCGGGAACCGCCAACTGCTATATCGCCCCGAAGAGGCAGAGCGGTTACAGATTCGATGCTCACGTCACGGGCAACGGCAGGGCGACGACGGGCATCGCGCCCGACAACCTTTACGGCACGAGGGCCAAGGTGATCTGGGAAACAGGTCCGACGCGCGGCGCCGTGATCCGGGCCGTGCATTGCCTGAACTCCGAAATCTGCTTCACGACGGGAACGGCGCCGGGAAACGCCCTGATCGGACTCTTCGACGAGCGGGACAACTGCCTTTGGTCGTGGCATATTTGGGCGGCGGATTACGACCCCGTGGCTACGGCACAAGACTATACGGGCGGCCGGACCTTTATGGACCGCAACCTCGGAGCCTTGTCCGCTGCGGGGAGCGACGTTACTTCGCGGGGGCTCTGCTACCAGTGGGGACGCAAGGACCCCTTCGCGTATCCGGCGGCGGAAGGTGGCAGTGCACAGTATCCCCTCGTTTACGGCGAAGGGTTCTCCTACGACTGTACGGACCCGATGTCGGGTTACGGAGAGATGACCGTGGAATACGCTGCGGCCCATCCGTGGACGTTTATGGGCGGAGTGCTGACGGGTGACGACCGTGACGACGACGCTCCGGACTGGCTGTCGCCGCAGCATCCGAATCTCTGGGGCAACGCCAGCACCGCAACGGCGCTTGCGGATACGGGCGAGAAATCCATCTACGACCCTTGTCCTCCGGGCTGGCGGGTTCCCGACCGCCGGGCTTTCGCCGAGGCCGATCTGCGCAGTGCTTCCGCCGCGGCCGGTTACCGGCTGCTGTATTTCAGCGCCGCGTCCGCCACAGCGCTCTATCCGCTGGGAGGACACCGGGATGCCGGAGGTTTTACCGACAACGGCAAAAGCGGTTATGCGTGGACCAACGCACCGGCGCAGTACCGGAGCGGTACGAACTACTACAAACACTACGCTGCGGCGCTCGGACTCTCCGCAGCGGGCATCGAGCCGTTGGCGCGGATGCCCCGCGAAAAGGCGTTGCCCGTAAGGTGTGTCCGGGAATAATCGACGAATTAAAACCGTATCGAAATGAAAAACCGAATATTGACAGGATTTTTGTCGATCCTTGCCTGCGGTCTGTGGAGCTGCATGTACGGGAGCGATTCGGATTGCTGCCGCCCGACGAAAGTTCGGGCCGAAATGGCGGTTCGTCCCGACCGTATGACAACCGTAACCCGCTCTGCGGATGAATACGCCATCCGCGACTTGAATTTCTATCTTTACAACGACAATGGCGAGAGTGTCCTGCACCGTTACCAAACCTCTTCGACGCTGCGTTTCGAGTGCCTGCCGGGCAGCTACCGGATGCGTATTGCCGCTAACATGAGCCGAGATTTGGGTGAAAACCCTGCATCGGAAGATTTCACCGTGTCGCATGCCGATGAGTACGATATGCTGCCGATGGCTTATGAGGGCGACGTTGCGATAATCCCGTCGGCAGACGGTGTACTGACCCTGCCGGCTGTCGAGATCCAACGTTGCGTGGCAAAAGTTTCTTATAACATTTCCGTCAAGCCTGCGGATATCGAGCTTCGCTCCGTGCAGCTTCTTTCCGTACCGCGCTCGGTATCTGTGTTCGATATGGCGGCTGCACCATCAGATAATCCCAACGACTATACGGATTGTCCGGAAACCGAACTTTCGGGACAGCAGGCTTCGGGAGCAAATTACCTGTTCCCTAATATGCAGGGCATGGTGCCGTCAATTACCGACCAACGTCAGAAGAGCCCGGAGAATGCTCCCGCGAATGCTTCGTATCTGCTGATCCGCGCTGTGCGCGGGGCGAAAGTACTGGCCTATTACGTCTATTTGGGCGGTAACAACACCTCGGATTTCAATGTTCGGGCGAACGTTCATTACCGGCTCAATATCTCGATTTTAGGCGATAAGGAGGTGGACACCCGCATCTCTTCCTATACCCTGTGTGTCCGGGATGATTTCGACGATTACAACTACGGAGGATACTGCCTTTTGGACGGCACGCGCTACCTCTATATTGACGTGGGCAGCCCCGACGGCACTGCCCCGACGCGCGGACGGCTGGAAGTCCTTTCAGGCGATCTGAAATGTTTTACGTTCAATTACGGAGACAAGGGCGCCGTCCATGATTTCGATCTGTACGATTCCGCCGGCGAGAACGTCTACGAAATGGAATATTACACACCGGCTTACACGGCCGACAATTCGCTCCTCTCTTACCGTATCACACTGACCGACGCCCTCGGCTTCACGCAACGTTACGACTTCTCGCACCGCATGGCCAACGCCGCCATCATTCATACCGACGACGGAGGAAGCGTCCGGGTCGAGGGTGCGCTCCATGTCGAAACCGAATCCGAAGGTTCGGGAGAACGAACCGTGGCGCTCTGCATGGAAAACTGCACGCTCACGGCCGTTCCCGCAACGGGTACAATGTTCGACGGCTGGTACGACGGTCCGCAGGAGTACGGTCATCTGCTTTCGACTGAGCAGACCTATGAATACGTTCCACTCGGACCGCTTCGCCATATATACGCCGTGTTTCAGCCCGCAACCACGGCGTTGGATGCCGACGGCACGGCCAACTGCTACATTGCCCGTTCGCTGAATACCGTCTACTCGTTCGATGCTGCAACGATGGGCAACGGCCGTACGACGACGAACCTTTGGCCGTCGTCGCTGTCGGGCGTCGCAGCCCGCGTATTGTGGGAGACGGGGACATCGAGCAGGACCGTCATCAGGGATGCAGTTTATGAAAACGGACGGATCGTCTTCACGACCGGCTCCGCACGCGGCAACGCCGTGATCGGCCTTTTCGACGCTTTGAGGAATTGTATCTGGTCGTGGCATATCTGGTCGGTGGATTACGATATCGAGGCCACGGCCCAGACCTATGCTTCGGGAGCCGTCTTTATGGACCGCAACCTCGGAGCGTCGACGACCGACTGCACGCAGCCCGCATCGCGGGGGCTCTACTACCAGTGGGGACGCAAAGACCCGTTCCTCTATCCTGCGACCTGTCAGGAGACTGTCAAGCGTGCCGATGCGGTCTATGCCGACGGATTCGAATATTCCGAGAACGATCCCCGGAGTGCGGCGTCTCCGTATGAGGTGATGTCCTTAGCATGGTCGGTGTCGCATCCTACGACCTATATGAACGGCGTGTTTTACGAGGATTGGGAAGAGTGGGCCTCCTCGGCGGACTGGCTCTACGACCACCGTCCGAACCTCTGGGGCAACATGACGACCGGAATGAACAATATCAGCCGGACCAGCCATAAATTCATCTACGATCCGTGCCCTCCGGGCTGGAAAATCCCCTGTGCCGAAGATTTTCTCGGAATAGAACGGGTAAGTCAGACGATGCCTTACTACGTTACGGTCCGTTACGATGGAAGCGGTACGACACGCATTCCGCTGGGCGGCACTTTTTCCGAGGGCAGGTACATGGCCAACGGACAGACCGGGCGGCTTTATACCAACAATCCCTATCACTACAAATGGGAAAGCAACTCCTCCGTATTCTCCGACATAAGCTGTACCTCGATCTGTTTTTCGACAGGAAGCGCACCCTATATCGGCACCACGGATTATTACCGCTATGCGGCCAATCCCGTGCGATGTATCAAAGAATAAGCAAGCCGTCTCCCAATGAAAAAACAAGGAATCATTCTGTTCATGCTGCTGACCGCGGCTCTGTGGGGAGCACCCCGCAAGGCTGTGGCACAGATCTTCGCCGTAAGAGCCAACGCCCTTGCGGCATGCAGTGCGACGCTGAACGTCGGGGCCGAAACGGCCCTGACGGACAACTGGTCGCTGGAGTTGTCCGGCTACTGGAATCCGGTGAAAACCGCATCCCTTTCGATGAACTTCCACGCTGTGCGGCTCGGCGGCCGCTACTGGTTCTACGAATCCTTCGTCGGGCATTTTCTCGGTCAGCATCTCACCTATGTCGGCTACGACCTCGGAAGCCGCACAAAACGCTATAAAGGTCATGCCTATGGTCTTGGTGTCAGCTACGGATATGCATGGATGCTGTCGAAACGCTGGAACATCGTCGTCGAAGCAGGAGTCGGGCTTTACCGCACGAAGGATACGCGTCGCGATCCGACCATCTCGGACTGGGAAGACGAGTATATCTACCGCTACCGACGCTGGACACTGGCACCAACGAAACTGGAAGTTTCATTCAGCTATCTGTTTTAAGGATGAAAAAACGGAAAATCATAATTGCCGAAGCAATTCTCGGCTGCTGTCTGTGGGTGATGTTCGGCTGCTCGGTGGCCGGGCGGCTGGAACGGCGGCATGCCGCGGCTTCGCTCTCGCAGCTTACCCGCGCCGAACGGCAGCAGCAGGACTGCCGCCCGCAGGTTGTAAAACTTCAGCGCGACAGCAATACGTTCTATCTCGCCCCGGTCGATACGCTTGTCGACGGAGAGCGCGTCATGGCCCTTCAGATCGAGCAGGTAACGGTCACCTCACGCATGCGGTCGATTCCGGAACGCAACGGGCGTGTCGTACTGGATTTCATCGTGACGCTTCCGAAACAGTTGTTGGGCAAGAGCCGCAGCATCGTAATCACACCGATACTTCACAAACCCGACGAATCCGTACCGCTCGAAGATCTGGTGATCCGCGGCGGCCGCTTCTCGCTACTGCAAGAGCGTGACTACTGGCAGTACGAGACCTACGTCGAACGATTCCGTCCCGATACCGTGGGGCGCGAGGTGGCTTTCAACCGTTTCGTGAAGTTTCCTTATCCGGAAGACGCCCGGCTCGATTCGCTGATCGAAGGGCGGAGCACCGTCACGTATTACTATTCCCAAGCGATTAAGACCGATGAGACCTCGAAGAAGATGATGGTAACGCTTCAGGGGCAGGTCTTGGCCGTGGACGACAGCGCCTACAGCCTGCCGCCGTCGGATACATTGAGCTATGTCGTATCCTCGATGCTCTCCTTTGTCGATACTATGCCGCGTTACCGCATCAAGGTCATCGACAAGTTCGTAACCGTCGAAGACCGCAACTACATTCAGTTCTTCGTGGGCGATACCCGCGTGGTCGATACGCTGGGCGACAATCGACGGCAGCTGGACAAGATCACCTCCCTGATGCGGCGGATCGTCGAACAGCAGGAATTTTACGTCGATACCATCACGCTGACAGCAGCATCGTCTCCGGAAGGAGCCTACGCTTTCAACGAACGACTTTCGCAAGGACGGGCCGAGGCATTGAAACGCTACCTTGTCCGCCGATACGGCAGAAGCATCGACACGATGCTGACCGTGCAGTGGGTGGCCGAGGACTGGTCGGAACTGACAACCCGCATCCGAACCGACCGAGAGATCGTAACCCGCGACGCTATTCTGGAACTGATCGCTGCGGAGAAGAATCCCGACCGCAGAGAGCTGTCCATCCGGCAGCGGTTCCCGGAAGACTATACCTATATCCGTTCGGTGATCTATCCGCAGCTTCGGGCCGTAAATTTCCGCTACAATCTGCGCCGTAAAGGAATGGTCAAGGATACGATTCATACTACGGAGCTGGATACGACCTATGCCCGCGGTGTGGAGCTGTTGCGGAAACGCAAATATGCCAAAGCCTTGTACGTTCTCAACGATTACAACGACCGTAATACGGTCGTAGCGCATTTGTCGCTGGGACATGACGAGCGGGCGATGGAGCTGCTCGCCACGATGCCCAAAGATGCCGTGACGGAGTACCTGCGGGCCATCGCCTGTTCGCGGCTTGGGCGTAAGGAGGAAGGCCTCCGCCATTTCCTCGAAGCATGCCGCTTGGACGGACGTATGGAGTACCGCGGGAACCTCGATCCCGAAATTGCAGAACTCTTAAAACAATAACAACATGAAGAAACGAAAAATAGCAAACATACTCTTATATTGCATCCTCGCTGCGATCTGGGGTATACTCATGGCATCTTTATTCGTCAGTTGCAACGTTTACGAAAAAGAAGAGATAGAAATTATTCGGTGTCCCGAAATCGAAACCGATACGATCGAAATTCCCGGCTGGGATAAGTATTTCGAATCATAGCATTATGGACTGCGAATTTAATCACACGGTCCGGCCTTTACGGCTTGGGCTGCGCTAACGCTTCAATCCCGATCCGGAGGATTGCTCTAACCTGAACCATTGAACGAACGGCTGTGACTTTTAATCACAGCCGTTCGTTTTTCGGGTAGTTTCCGACGCATCACATTCTCTCGTATTGCCGGTGCAAGTGACTTTCCGTGCGATATTCGGGCGGCGACAGGAAACGACTGGGTAATGTATCGCGTCATCCATGAATAAAATGGAAGACGGCTTGAATGGCCTGATAATTGATATTTTGAAATTATTTTATTTGCATAATTCGTATTAAATAATTACTTTTGTGAAAATTGATCATCATATGGCGAAAGTAGTAAACCCGTTTATCGTGACAGGTAAGATAGAACCGGAGTATTTCTGTGATCGTGTGACGGAATCCGCACGGCTCATCAAATCCGTTACCAATGGTAACAATCTGGTGATTATTTCTCCGCGCCGCATGGGTAAAACGGGATTGATTCAATTCTGCTACGACAAATCCGAAATAGCCGACGAATATTATACGTTTTTCATCGATATTCTCCATACTTCGAGTTTACGGGAGTTCACATACCTGTTAGGGCGCGAGATATACGAAACCCTTTTGCCCCGCAGTCGCAAGATGGCCGACCTGTTTATTCAGACCATCAAATCCATCAGCGGAAAATTCGGCTTCGATCCTATTACGGGCATGCCGACTTTCAACGTGGAATTGGGCGATATCGACCGGCCGGAATATACGCTGGATGAAATTTTCCAGTATCTAGGTCATGCAGATAAGCCATGCATCGTGGCGATCGACGAGTTCCAGCAAATCGCCAAGTACCCGGAGAAAAATATCGAGGCGCAGCTGCGAACACACATTCAAAAGTTGCGTAACTGCAACTTCATCTTCGCCGGAAGCGAGCGCCACATGATGCAGGAGATGTTCACGTCGGCGGTACGTCCGTTCTACCATAGCGCGGATATGCTGGAATTGAAAGCGATTGTTCCGGAAATTTATATTCCGTTCATCGTCGGCCATTTTGAGAAACGTAACCGACGAATTGCTTCCGACGATGCAGAGCGAATTTACAATCTGTTCAAAGGTCATACCTATTACGTTCAGAAGACGTTCAACGAGGCATTCGCCGACACTCCCGAAGGCGAGGTGTGTACGCTCGAAACTCTCCGAGCGGCGATCGACAACATGATTTCCTCGAACGATACGATTTTTCGAGAAATACTGTCGAACATCCCCGAAAAACAGAAAGAGTTGCTCTATGCCATCGCCAAAGACGGCGAAGCGGAGCGGATTACCTCGGCAGCATTCATCAAACGGCATAGCCTGACATCGGCGAGTTCCGTTCAGTCGGCAATGAAAAAACTGCTCGAAAAAGACATTATTACGGAAATCAATAAGGTCTTTTCCGTGACGGACAAGTTGTTTGCCATGTGGATGAACCGATTGTATGGAAATAATGATTATTTGAGTTGATTATCAATCCTTGTTGTCAATATTGCGACATCAGCCGGAACCATACTCATCAATATTTGTTCGCCACAGAACCTAAATAGGGTAGGAATCATAATTGCAAACATGCCATATTTTGTAATGGTGGGTGTGTTCATATGGCAGAAACCAATTTCTGTATTTAAAATATAGGGCAGGAGGTTGTTCCTCCTGCCCGTTGCATTATCTCAGAGCTCTGACGTAGCGACTTTCCAACAGTTTATAAATTGCCGATTGGGGATATAGGATTTTGCCGCCGATGGAAGTGTAGGGTATCTGGCGGTTGTCGCGGTAGTTTTGCAAGGATCGCTTACTCAAACCGAAGATACTGCGAACTTCCTCGCTGGTGAGGTAGACCTCTTTCCCGATAGACGGACGGTGTGTGTCGATCAATATATCTACGGTTTGAATAGCCCGAACGATGTTGCGGCGCAGCTCTTTGAATTCGCTGCTGTCACGTGTGATGATGTCTTCGTACATGGTTCTATTCAGTTTTTATCAGATTCTTTTCCAGCAAGCGGCGGATATCTTCTTCCCGGAATACTACTTTGTTGCCGATGGTAGTGTAGGGTATTATGCCACAGGAACGATAATATTGCAGGGCTCGTTTGGTTATGCTTAAAGCCTTGCAAACATTGTCTGTCGTCAGCCAGCGGGCGTTTTGTGATTTTTCAGACAGCGCGTGCAAATTGGAGATACGTTCCAATAGCCGTTGTATATGCGCTTGAAGATCGTTATAAGCGCTCGTTTCAATAAGCATGCAATCCATAATGATATATTTAAGCGGGTGATTATGAAAGCCGCAAGTTAATATCACATGGAATTTTCCGATATCGATGTCCGTCCCTGACCGCTCCAGTCCGCTCGGTGGACTTTTGAGACTGTGCCCCAAGAGTCTATGCTGTCAGAACCTTTCCTATTCTTTGCATTTCCCGGCTAATATTGGCTTCTGAAATTTTTGCATAGTGCCGAGTCATATTCGTATTTGTATGCCCGAGGATTTTGGCAATGATGTCGATCGGCATGCCATATTCGATAGCCAATGTGGCGAAAGTGTGGCGAGCGCAGTGCGTCGTCAGATTTTTATGGATGTTGCATATTGTTCCGATTTCCTTGAGATACGAGTTCATTTTTTGGTTGCTGGGGATAGGTAATAATTTTCCTTTGAGTTGTAATTCAGGATTATGTTCATATTTTTGTAATATTTTGAGCGGGTAGGGTAGAAGTGGCACACGACTTATTACAGAGGTCTTTTCGCGTGGTTTATGTATCCACGTTGTTCCGCTGTCATCCGTTGTAATGTGTCGTTTTCGTAAGTTGTCTGCGTCCGTAAAGGCCAGTCCCGTTAATGCACAGAAGCAAAATACGTCTCGGATACATTCCAGCCGTTCATTAGGCATTTCCTTGCTTATCAATATGTCCAGCTCTTCTTTTGTCAATGGAACCTTGACGTTTGTTTTGTCTATTTTCATCTTGTAATACTGAAACGGATTTTTTTCAATCCATTCGTTCCGTATCGCGAATAAGATGAAATTTTTGAGACAGCAAAGTAAATTTACGGCACCATTGTTTCTGCATTGGTGGGCTGTTTGCATGAAGGTATTTAGGCCGTCTATATATTCATAGGAAACCATATCCAGCGGCAGGTCATCTTTCCGGTATTGCTGTTTGGTATATTCGGTCATGTATCGGAGTAAACGATGGTATTTGTTACACGTTACCTGTGTGATACGTGTCCCGACCTCCTGTTGCCGTTTATCGCAGTATTTCGAAAACTCGACGAGGAACATTCTTGAACCGGATACATTGCTCAGTCGTTGTTTGATGGAAAAGCAGTCCGGAGTTTTACTCTCTTTGAGAAGCAGGTCGTAAGCCGCAAGGATATTTGCCCGATAACTGGCGACGATGCTGTTAATTTGCTGATCCACTTCGTCTTTGTAAAGGGAGCGTTCGAGGCGCTGGTTCCATCGTTCCGGTTCGATTTGACATTGGGTATAGATCTCTGTTGTTTGGCCGGATGTGGTGATACGGGCATAAATAGGCGCCTTTCCTTTTTTAGAGATTTTGGTCTTTTTGCAGAAAAAGACTACGTTGAATGTTGTGCGTTGGTACATAGCTGCATGGGTTTGAAATAGTTAAACGTGTGCAGCATAGGGATATTGTGGCGTAAAACGGTGCAATACAGTGTGTTATGTGTAATTCGTGACCAATTTTTGACCGAAATAAAATAGGTCACGAATTGGGTCATAAAAACCTGCTTCAGAATACATTTTATGCGATTGTTTCAAAAACGAAAAAACCTTATATATCGTTGATATACAAGGTTTTTACTCTTTATTGCAGTGATTTTCAACTGCTTCTAAGGGTGGAAGATGGGGCTCGAACCCACGACCTTCGGAACCACAATCCGACGCTCTAACCGACTGAGCTACATCCACCGTGTGACCGTTGTCCGGTCGTATCGGGATGCAAATGTAATATACTTTTTCGGTCCGTGCAAAAAAATCGCCCGAAAAATTGCGCCGCGTGACAAAATGACAGTCCGGCATGTACCTTTGTCACCCCGTATCTGCCAAAAACCGGTTGGCACATCAATTGAAGGAAAGGAGATTGCAAATGCTAACTAATACATCATTATAAACCAAAAACAACAAAAGCTATGAATGTAAAACCATTATCGGACCGTGTGCTGATTCTGCCGAATCCTGCGGAGGAGAAGACGGCGGGCGGATTGATCATCCCCGACACGGCGAAGGAGAAACCGCTGGCAGGTAAAGTAGTCGCAGCTGGCCCCGGCACCTCGGAGGTCAAGATGGAGGTCAAGGCCGGCGATCAGGTGCTTTACGGCAAGTATGCAGGTCAGGAGATTCAGATCGACGGCGTCGATTACCTGATCATGAAACAGAGTGATATTTTAGCGATCATCTAATAAAGGAAAAACATCATGGCAAAGGATATCAAATACAATGTTGAGGCGCGCGAGCTGCTCAAGGAGGGTGTCGATGCGCTGTCGAACGCCGTAAAGGTCACGCTCGGTCCCAAAGGCCGCAACGTGATTATCGACAAGAAATTCGGTGCGCCGCAGATCACCAAGGACGGTGTGACGGTAGCCAAGGAGGTGGAGCTGGAAGACGCTTTCGCCAACATGGGCGCCCAGATGGTCAAGGAGGTAGCTTCGAAGACCAACGACGATGCGGGTGACGGTACGACCACCGCGACGGTGCTGGCACAGTCGATCATCGGCGTAGGTCTGAAGAACGTGACGGCGGGTGCCAACCCGATGGACCTGAAGCGCGGTATCGACAAGGCGGTGCTGAAGGTCGTGGAGTCGCTGCGCAAGCAGAGTCAGGAGGTCGGCACGGACTTCGCCAAGATCGAGCAGGTCGCCACCATTTCGGCCAACAACGACGAGACGATCGGCAAGCTGATCGCCGAGGCGATGGGCAAGGTGAACAAGGAGGGCGTCATCACTGTCGAGGAGGCCAAAGGCACCGAGACCCACGTGGAGGTGGTCGAGGGCATGCAGTTCGACCGCGGTTATATCTCGGCCTACTTCATGACCGATCCCGAAAAGATGGAGGCGCAGCTCGAAAAGCCTTACATCCTGATTACCGACAAGAAGGTTTCGACGATGAAGGAGCTGATGGGCGTGCTGGAGCCGGTGGCTCAGAGCGGCCGTTCGCTGCTGATCATCGCCGAGGACGTGGACGGCGAGGCTCTTTCGGCGCTCGTTGTCAACAAGCTGCGCGGCACGCTGAAAATCGCGGCCTGCAAGGCTCCGGGCTTCGGCGACCGCCGCAAGGAGATGCTCGAAGACATCGCCATCCTGACGGGCGCTACCGTGATCTCGACCGACAAGGGTATGAAGATCGAGGATGCCGACCTTTCGATGCTCGGAACGGCCGACAAGGTGACGCTCAACAAGGAGAACACCACGATCGTCGACGGCGCCGGCAAGAAGGAGGAGATCGCGGCCCGTGTGGCTCAGATCCGCGCTTCGATCGAGAAAGCCACGTCGGACTACGACAAGGAGAAGCTGCAGGAGCGTCTTGCCAAGCTCGCCGGAGGTGTCGCCGTGCTGTATGTGGGCGCCGCCACCGAGGTGGAGATGAAAGAGAAGAAAGACCGTGTGGACGACGCGCTGGCCGCAACCCGCGCCGCAGTCGAAGAGGGTATCGTTCCGGGCGGCGGTGTGGCATACATCCGCGCTACGGCGGCTCTCGAAGGCATGAAGGGCGACAACGAGGACCAGACGACGGGTATCCAGATCGTGAAACGTGCGATCGAGGAGCCGCTGCGTCAGATCGTCGCCAATGCCGGCGGCGAAGGCTCGGTTGTCGTCAACAAGGTGAAGGAGGGCAAGGACGCCTTCGGTTACAACGCCCGCGACGACAAGTACGAGGACCTGCTGAAGGCCGGTATCATCGACCCGACCAAGGTGTCGCGTGTCGCGCTGGAGAATGCCGCTTCGATCGCTTCGATGTTCCTGACGACCGAGTGCGTGCTGGCCGAGAAGAAGTCCGACGCTCCCGCCATGCCGGCAATGCCCGCAGGCGGTATGGGCGGCATGATGTAATCATCGGTTGCCATATGAAAACCGGAGACCATGAGGTCTCCGGTTTTTTTTGTTGTCGGGAGCCGTCTCCGGCCGTCACTGCCCGTCGGTCCCGTGACCGGGAGGGGCGGCTCACGGCATCCACTCCAGCACGCCGGTGACGGGGTTTGCGGCGCGCCATGCCTCAAATTCGGCGTAGGTGCGGACTCCGTCGCGCAGCACGGCCTGATAATATTCGATACCCATGATTTTCTCGGTCTCCGGAGTTTCGTATTTGAGCCGGAGGATGGTTTCGCGCGTTTGGTCGGTCAGCACGGCGGCGATCCGGTCGGCCACCCGTTCGAAATAGCCGTCGTAGGCCGAGCCTTTCGGCATGTGGATCATGTCGATCTGCCAAAGCTGGTCGTCGGCGTCGGCATACCATGCGTGCCATTCGAGGCACTCCTCGCTCGTGTCGAGCAGGTTGCCGTATTCGATGCGGCGGATGCGGCTGTTTTCGGCCAGCCGGGCCATGGCGGCGAAGCTGTCCGCTACGCGCAGGGGCGATGAGTAGATGTGGAAGTCGATGTCGCGGTGCGTCATCAGCAGTCCCGTGCGGAGCGAGCCGACCAGATGCGGTTCGGCGCCCACGGAACGCCAGATGCTTTCGATGCCGCTGTCGCGGATGACCTCTTGGGCGCGCTGCTGGTTCGCGGCGGCGAGGGTGCTGAGTTTGTCCATTGTGCGATGCTATGAAGGGTTAAAAAGGCTTGCCGGAGCGAATTCGTTCCGGCAGGCTTGCGGTTTGTCGGGGTGTTATTTGCCGAGCAGGATGCGGGCCTGCGCGACTGCAGCGTCGGTTATCCGGCTGCCGGAGAGCATTTTGGCGATCTCGGTGATGCGTTCTTCGGCCGTCAGACGCCGGATGCCGGTGCGTCCGTCCTGCTTGTAGACCACGAAGTGGGCCGAGCCTTTCGAGGCGACCTGCGGCAGGTGGGTGATGTCCACGACCTGCATCGTCGCCGAGAGCGACTCGATGATCTCTCCCATGGCGTCGGCGATGCGGCCCGAAACGCCCGTGTCGATTTCGTCGAAGATGACCGTCGGCAGCTGCATGCACCGGGCCAGCAGGGCTTTGAGGGCCAGCATGACGCGGGAAAGCTCGCCGCCCGAAGCGATCCGCTCGACGGGCTGGGGCGTTGCGCTGCGGTTGGCCGTAAAGAGGAAAACCACATTGTCGCGGCCCGTGCGGGCCAGTTCGGCGAGCGGCGTCAGCGCCACTTCGAACACCGTGTCGGGCATGCCCAGCTGCGTCAGCGTCGCAAGGATCTGTTTCGCGAAGCCTGCGGCGGCTTTTTCGCGGGCCTTGTGCAGGCGGTCGGCCAGTGCGGCCGCTTTCTGCTCGGTTTCGTGCAGCGCTTTTTCGGTCGCGGCGATCTCCTCGTCGCCGTGGACGATGGCCGCCAGCCGGGCGGCGTAACCGTCGCGTGCGGCGATCAGTTCGGCTTCGGAGACGGCGCGGTGCTTCTGCTGGAGCGCATAGAGGGTGTCGAGACGCGCCGAGAGCTTCGCCAGCCGTTCGGGGTCGGCGTCGATCCGTTCGCAGTCGGCGGCCGCGGCGTTGTCGATGTCTTTCAGCTCTTCGAGCACCGAGTGGATGCGCTCGGCGTACTCCCCGGCGGCGGGGTAGTGTTCGCGGATGCGTACGAGGTCGTTTTCCGAGTTTTTGAGCAGGGTGAGAATTCCCGTTTCGTCGGCGTCGAATGCGTTGCGGAGCGTGGTGAGGACTTCGCCGATGCGGTCGGCGTTTTCCAGTACGGCAAGTTCCGCTTCGGTCGCGGCCTGCTCGCCTTCGCGGAGGTTGGCGGCGGTCAGCTCTTCGCACTGGAAACGTAGCCACTCCTCGTCGCGGCGGCCGTCGGCGGCCGCTTCGCGCAGGGCTGCGAGTTGGCGCCGCAGTTCGGAAAGCCGGGCGTACTGCGCCGTGTACTGCGCGAGCAGCCCGCCGTTTCCGGCCACGGTGTCGAGCGCCGAGGTGCGGAACTCCTCCGAGGAGAGAATCAGGTTCTGGTGCTGGGAGTGTATGTCGATCAGGCGGGTGCCGAATTCGCGCAGCTGCGCGAGTTGGACCGGAATGTCGTTGATGAAGGCGCGGCTCTTGCCGGCCGGGGTTATCATGCGCGTAACGTGCGTTTCGGGAGCATAGTCGAGGTCGTTCTCGTCGAAGAACGACTTCATGCCGCGGCCCGAAAGGTCGAAAGTCCCTTCGACCACGCAGTTGCGCGCCGCGTCTTTCATGGCCGAGCCGTCGTTCTTGGCTCCGAGCAGCAGGCCCAAAGCACCGAGCAGGATGGATTTGCCGGCTCCCGTCTCACCCGTGATGATGTTCAGGTGCGGGTCCAGCTCCATTTCGAGCTTTTCGATAAGCGCGTAATTCTCAACCGACAGACGACGTAACATGGCGGCCTATTTTAACAGTGATTCGATTTTATCGGCGATGCGTTCCGCGACTTCGGACTTCGGCATCAGGGGCAGTTCCTCCCGGCCGCTGCGGTCGATGAAGGTGACTTTGTTGGTGTCGCCGCGGAATCCGGCCCCGGCGTCGCGCAGCGAATTGAGGACGATGAAGTCGAAGTTTTTCTTGGCGAGCTTGGCTTCGGCGTTGGCCTGTTCGTCGTGGGTTTCGAGCGCGAAGCCCACCAGCAGGCGGCTGCCTTTGCGTGCGCCCAGTTCGGCGGCGATGTCGCGCGTACGGCGCAGGGTGATGCACATTTCGCCGCCGCATTTTTTGATTTTCGTCTCCGAAACGGTGTCGGGCGTGTAGTCCGCGACGGCCGCGCACATGACGGCTCCGTCGGCTCGGTCGAAAGCCGCGGTGGCGGCGTCGTACATCTCGGCGGCCGAGAGCACGTCCGTACGCCGGACTCCGGCGGGCGTCGGCAGGGCCGTGCGGCCGCTGACGAGCGTCACGTCGGCGCCGCGGGCGGCCAGTGCGCCCGCAATGGCGTAGCCCATCTTGCCCGACGAGTGGTTCGAGATGAACCGCACGGGGTCGATGGCTTCGATCGTGGCGCCTGCCGTTACGACGAAGCGTCTACCTTGCAGGCTCTTTTTTTTTTCGGGATTTTCTCCGCCGAGCAGTTGGCCGACGAAGGCGGCGATGTCGGCGGGTTCGGCCATGCGGCCCTTGCCCGTCAGTCCGCTGGCCAGCTCGCCTTCGGCGGGTTGGACGATCCGCACGCCCCGTTCGGCCAGACGGCGCAGGTTCTCCTGCGTCGCGGGATGGGCGTACATGTCGAGGTCCATGGCCGGCGATACGACGACCGGGCAGCGGGCCGAGAGATAGGTCGTCAGCAGCAGGTTGTCGGCGATGCCGCAGGCCATTTTGGCCAGCGTATTGGCCGTGGCGGGGGCTATCAGGTAACAGTCGGCCCACTCGCCGAGCGAGACATGCGAATTCCACGCTCCGTTTTCCGGGTCGAAGAATTCCACGAGAATCGGGTTTTTCGAGAGGGTGGCCATCGTCAGGGGCGTGATGAACTGCTTGGCCAGCGTCGTCATGACGACGCGCACTTCGGCGCCCGCGCACTTCAATAAACGACAGAGCACAGCCGCCTTGTAGGCCGCTATGCTTCCCGTAATGCCCAGCAGTATGCGCCGTCCCGCGAGTCCTTCGACCGTGCGGCCGGCGCCGGGGCTTTGTATGTCGTGTCCCTGCGAGTCCATGCCGGCGGGCTGTTACGCCTCCTTGACCTCTTTGTTCTCCTTGAAGAAAAGCTCGTCGTCGAGGAACTCCTCGGTGGCGATGATCGCGGGCTTGGGAAGACGCTCGTAATAGCGCGAAATCTCGATCTGCTCACGGTTCTCGAAGGTCTCCTCCATGGTGTCCGTGGGCGATGAGAAGTCGGCGAGCTTGCGGTTCAGCTCGGTCTTCAGCTCGGTTGCGATCTGGTTGGCGCGGCGGGCGATGATATTTATCGACTCGTAGACATTGCCGGTCTCCCGGTCCAGATCGACCAGTTTACGCGTAATGGTGTTGTTGGGAATGTTCTTCTTGATTTCCATTGCTATATGTTGTTGTCTTCTTGCTTGTTGCGGTCCAGATAATCGCGGGCGTGCTGGGCCATGCGGTCCACCTCCTTGATGTGCTTCGATTCGGGGAACTCCTCTTTGAACGAGAGGTACGAGTCGAGCATCGCCAGATAGCGGTCGGTCTGCTTCTCGGCGACCGAGTTGCTGGCGAAGCGGTAGCTGGCGTCCACGATCAGGTACATGATCTCCTCGCGGTGCGAACTTTCGGGGTATTGCTTGAGCGCGTTCTTGAGCGATACGATGGCCGACTTGTAGCGGCCTATTTTATAATAAGTGTATGCGTTGAGGTAGGCCTTGTCGTGCAGGCGCTGCGTCAGCTCGGTGTTGATGGTCTTGAAATTCTCGATCTGCTCGCTGTGCGGATAGCGCGACATGAATTCGTTGATGGCGATCAGCGCCTGTCCGGTCATCGTCTGGTCGCGCGAAGGGCCGGGCGAAAGATAGTAGAAGCAGAGTGCGTACATGCCTTCGGCGTCCTCGATGAAGGCGCTGCGGCCGAACTTGCGGCGGAAATCGTCGAGAAGCGTCGCCGCCGTGTCGTAATCGCGGTTCTTGTATTTGCAGCGGGCGTTGAAGAACGAAATGCTGTCTTCGCGGGGCGTGCCGGAGTAGTAGTGCTGGACGCCTTCGAAGAGCGTCGAGGCCCGCGACCACTTCTCCTTCTGGTAGTACTCCAGCGCCTTGCTGTAAATCAGGTCGGGTTGTCCGCTTTTGAGCAGGGCGTTGATTCCTGCGCATCCGCTAAATGCAGTGATCAGGATCACTCCGCACACGGCGTATAAAAAAGTCTGCTTCATCGATAAATCTTTTACGGCGCTTTATCGCGCAAAGTTACGCATAAATTAACGATTTGCAAAATTATTTATTGTGCAAAAAAAGAGTGCGTCGCCGCACCCTTTGTTTTCGCTCAGAAGAAGAACCCGACCGAACCTCCGTAAACGAGGTTGCGCGGGACCCTGACCCGCTGCGACACGCCGTCGGAGACGAAGGTGTTCCAGACGTGCGAACGGGCGTAACCGGACAGGCGGAAGTCGAAAAAGAATTTCCGGATGTTGAATCCCACGCCGCCCATGATGCCGACGTCGTCGTTGAAATTTACCTTCAGCAGTTTCGGGGCGCTGTCCCGCTCGGAGTCGGCCACGCGGAACTGGGCGCCGCCGAAGAGTCGCAGAGGCCCGAACTGGAGGCCCAGCTGCAGCGGGATTTCGAACCGCTCCGAACGCAGCGAGACGCTGCGGGTGCGGGGGCCTTCGGCGCGGATCGAGTAATTGACGAAGGCGAAATTTAGCTCCGACTGCAGATGCAGGCGGCGGGTGAGGTTGAACCACAGGACCAAGCCCGCCTGATAGCCCGCCTTGGCGGGACCGGGCCGGAATCGGTTTTCTCCGATTTCCACACGGGAAAAGGTGTAGCTGGTGGTGGTGACGCCGCCGCGGACGCCGACCTGAAAGCGGCGCTGGGCCGAAGCCGTGCCGGTGAGCAGCAGCGCGCAGAGCAGGAGCGGGAAGAGATGTTTCATACCGAAATTAGCTGGTTTTAAGGTTGCTGCGGAGGTTACATCAGGGGTGACACGAGCCGCAGCACATCGCCCAGCGTGCGCCGCCATGCCGCCGGCCGCCACTCGTCCCGCACGATCCGCCGGCACGAGGCCAGATCGCCGTCGAAGGTGGCGGACAGCTCCCGGACGACCTCCCGGTCGCGGATGAAGGCCGTGACTTCGAGGTTGTCCAGCAGACTGCGGTAATCCATGTTCGCGGTTCCGACCGAAGCCGTGTCGTCGTCCACGATCAGCAGTTTGGCGTGCAGAAAGCCGTTGTCGTAGCGGTAGAGTTCGATCCCCGCGTCGAGCAGGTCTCCGACGTAGGAGTCGGATATCAGGTCCGTGAACGGCGAGTCGCTGCACGTCGGGATCATCACCTGCACCCTCACGCCGCTCCGGGCCGCCAGCCGCAGGGCGTCGAGCAGCATCGCGGGCGGCAGGAAGTAGGGCGAGGATATGCGCACCCTGCGCTGCGCCCGGACGATGGCCGCGGCGAACGCCTCGGCGATGGTCAGCCGCGAGGGACCCTCCTCGGCCCATGCGAGCTGAATCGGCAGCCGCTGCCGGATGTCGTGCGGCGCGATATGGCGGCGGATGTCGAGACATTCGCCGCGTACGCGCGCCCAGTCGGCGATGAAGAGCTTCTGCAGGTCGGCGACGGCGTCGCCTTCGATGCGAAGGTGCTCGTCGCGCCACTTGCCCATGTAATCTCCGTCGAGGTAGTATTTCGCAATATTTATGCCACCCAAGTAGGCGACCTTTCCGTCCGTAACGACTATTTTGCGGTGGTTGCGGCGGGTGACGCGCGTGGTGAACCACGGAAAACGCACCGGTTCGAAAGCCGCCGTCTCGACGCCCGCCTCGTGCATGCGGCGCAGCATTGTGCGGCTGAGCCGCCACGAGCCGACGGCGTCGTAGATGACGCGCACTTCGAGTCCCGCGCGGGCCTTGCGGATCAGGATTTCGGCGATGGTCCGGCCGATGCGGTCGTCGCGGATGATGTAGTACTCCATGTGGATCGAGCGCACGGCCCGCTGGAGCGAGGCGATCAGCGCCGTGAAGGCGTTGTTGCCGTTGTGGAGCAGTTCGACGCTGTTGTGGCGGGTGATGCGCGTGCCGCAGCCCCGTGCGATGATCTGTCCGAGACGGTCGCCGCGGTATGCGCGGCGTTCCGCCGCCGGGAGGTGCGGCCGGTAACCCGCCAGTATGTAGAGCAGTGTGCCGGCCACGGGAAGCAGCAGGATCAGCGCCAGCCACGCCGCAGCCGACGCGGGCAGGCGTTTCTGGCGGGTGACGAGCGGGACGGCTCCGAGCGTCCATGCGATGTGAATTGCAAGCAGCAGATACATAACCCGTGCGTGAGGGCATACTCCGTGCCATGCAGGTTGAAAAAAGATTTGGAAATTCGGAATATACTTTCTATCTTTGCTGTATAATGAAAATCAGGGTTCTGGCCTTCACCGGTCAGGATTCTTATTTTTTTACGTTGTTTAATTCGAAATTTCTCCTCTGAGGAGGGGGATTCAGGAAGGTTTTAGATGCGGGGCGGGCGTTTTCGGATGCCTAAAGTGAGTTCGACGGGTTCCGGCATTTGAAATCTTTCGCGGTGTTATGAAACTGAATACGTCGGACTCGTATAAAATTATGGCAAAAGAGATTATCTATCTGACGGCGGAGGGGTACAAGAAACTCAGGGACGAGCTTGATCACATGCGTTCCGTCGAGCGTCCTGCAATTTCGGCGGCGATCGCCGAAGCGCGCGACAAGGGCGACCTTTCGGAGAACGCAGAGTACGACGCTGCGCGCGAAGCGCAGGGTATGCTGGAGATGCGTATAGCCAAGCTGGAGGATTCGCTTGCCAACGCACGGGTGATCGACGAGTCGAAGATCGACAAGAGCAAGGTGCAGATTCTGAGCAAAGTGACGCTGCTGAATCACAACACCAAGAAGGAGATGGTCTACACCATCGTCGCCGAACACGAAGCCAACCTGCGCGAGGGCAAGCTGGCGATCGGCACGCCGATCGCCAAGGCGCTGCTGGGCCACAAGAAGGGCGACCGGGTCGACGTGGAGGTTCCCGCCGGAACGATCCACTTCGAGATCCTCGACATCAGCATTTAGGCGCCCGTTCCCGCAGGGCAGCGGCGCCGCATCGTCCGCTCCCGGCCGGGTGCAGGACACGACATACATCCCCATTTGTGGGTATTTTTGCAGGACCGTTTTGTGCGGTCCTTTTTTTGTGCTACTTTTGGCAGCAGAAAGATGATACGCAAAGCACCCAAACGGATATACGCCGCTCTGCTGCTGCTGATTCTGGTCGCAGCGTACGCAGGACACAAGGTCCACATCTACAAGGAGGACCCTGCGCATTTCGCCGCGCTCTGCGGCGATCTGCTGCCCGACAACGGCGCGCATCAGATCATGGTGGAACGCTGTATCGTCGATGACTTCTATTTCTTCCCCTATCTCGACGCCGTCCGGCCCGCGCACTCGTTCTATTGCGGGATGCTGGCCGTCCTGATGCCCGAAGCCACGCAGTGCAGACGCTGCATGCCGGTTCCGGGCGTTTCGCTGCGCGCGCCTCCCGCGGCGTAACCCGCAATCCCCTTTCCATCCTGTTTTTTGCCGGGCCGTGCGGTCCGGCGGGTTACGTATGTCATTCAAACAATCCGATAAGCAATGAAAAAATTTCTGTTGCCGGCACTCTTCATGTGCCTGTATGCCGGTGCGTCGGCCGCGGAGACGCCGAAGAAGAGCACCGACGCCAATCTTTTCGGCCACGTCGTGGACCGTGAAACCCATGAACATCTTCCCTATGCGACCGTCGCCGTGACGGGCACGGCATTCGGCGCCACGACCGACGCGTCGGGACACTATTTTCTGAAAAACCTGCCCGAAGGCGAGCTGACGCTCGAAGTCCGTGCGCTGGGTTACGCCGTGCTGGCGAAAAAGGTGACGCTCGAACGGGGACAGACCCTCGAACTGAATTTCGAGGTGGTGCAGAGCGGCATTTCGATGGACGAAGTGGTCGTCTCGGCCAGCCGCTCGGCCACGCTGCGGCGCGAAGCCCCTGCGCTGGTGAGCGTGCTGGACGCCGCGCTGTTCGAGAAAACGGACGCTTCGTGTCTGGCGCAGGGGCTTTCGTTCCAGCCCGGCGTGCGGGTCGAGGACGACTGTCAGAACTGCGGCTTCGCGCAGGTGCGCATCAACGGACTCGACGGCCATTATTCGCAGATTCTCGTCGATTCGCATCCGGTCTTTTCGGCCCTGACGGGCGTCTACGGACTGGAGCAGATTCCGGCCAACATGATCGAGCGGGTCGAGGTGCTGCGCGGCGGCGGTTCGGCGCTGTACGGTTCGTCGGCCATCGGCGGCACGATCAACGTCATCACCAAGGAACCTTCGCGCAATTCGGCGCAGCTGGCGCATACGCTGACCTCGCTCGGCGGCAGCAGCTCCTATGACAACAACACGATGCTCAACGCGTCGCTCGTGACCGAGAGCGGCCGTGCGGGGCTTTGCGTCTTCGCTCAGAACCGCCACCGTTCGGGGTACGACCACGACGGCGACGGATTTACCGAGCTGCCCCTGATCAACAGCCGGTCGGCCGGCATGCGGTCGTTCTTCCGCACGGGCGCCTATTCGCGCATCACGGCGCAGTACCACCACATCGACGAATACCGCCGCGGCGGCGACCTGCTGGACCTGCCTCCCCACGAGGCGATGGTGGCCGAGCAGACCGACCACTCGATCGACGGCGGAAGCCTTTCGTTCGACATCTCGTCGGCCGACCGCCGCAACCGTTTCAATGCCTATGCGTCGTTCCAGAATACGGCCCGCAAGAGCTACTACGGTAGCAAGCAGGACCCCGACGCATACGGTACGACGCACGACCTTACGGTCGCGGCGGGCGTGCAGTACGTCCATGCGTTCCGGAAACTGCTTTTCATGCCCGCCGAACTCACGCTCGGCAGCGAATACAGCTACGACGACCTGAACGACCGTTCGATCGGCTACGACATCAACACCGCCCAGACGGTGCATATCGTGGGCGGCTACCTGCAGAACGAATGGAAAACGAAGAGATGGTCGCTGCTGATCGGGGGCCGCTTCGACAAGCATAATCTGGTGGAGCACGTGATTTTCAGTCCCCGCGCCAACATTCGTTTCAACCCTTCGGAGGCTGTGAACCTGCGCGTGAGCTATGCGGGCGGCTACCGGGCGCCGCAGGCCTTCGACGAGGACATGCATATCGCCGTGGTGGGCGGCGAGCGGGTCCGCATCCGGCTCGCCGACGACCTCAAGGAGGAGCGTTCGCACAGCGTGAGCCTTTCGGCCGACCTTTATCACAACTTCGGCCGGGTGCAGACCAACCTGCTGGTCGAGGGGTTCTATACGATTCTCGACGACGTCTTCGCCCTGCGCGATCTGGAAGATACGGACGACGGAGGCAAGATCAAGGAGCGTTACAACGGTTCGGGCGCCGCCGTGCGCGGCTTCAACGTCGAGGGGCGGGCGATTTTCACCCGCTGGTTCGAACTGCAGGCGGGCGTCACCCTCCAGCAGAGCCGTTACAGGAAGCCTGAGCGGTGGAGCGAGGACGCCGACGTGCCGCCCGTGCGCCGCATGTTCCGCACCCCCGACGCCTACGGCTACTTCACCGCCGCGTTCAGGCCCGTCCGGAACTTCACGGCCGACCTGACGGGAACCTGCACCGGCTCGATGCTCGTGCAGCACATGGCCGGATCGGGCGTCGCGCAGGACGCGGCCGTCTCGACGCCGTCGTTCTTCGACATGAACGTCCGCCTGTCTTACGACCTGCGCATCTACAAGGAGATAACCTTGCAGCTTTACGGCGGTGTGCAGAACCTCTTCAATGCCTACCAGAAGGATTTCGACAAGGGCGCCGACCGCGATTCGGGCTATATCTATGGTCCGTCGCTGCCCCGCAGCTGGTTCGTCGGCGCGAAGTTCAGTTTCTGAGTCCGCGCTGCTGCGTCCGACGGCAAAGGCTGCCCCTCAAAGGGGCAGCCTTTCTTGTGCGGCAGAGGTTTCTGCGGACTGTTTCTGATGCGCGCTGCCGTCCGGAATCCTTTGCCGGGTTTTGCCGGGGATAGGTTGTGACGCCCGCGCAAAGTCGCCGGAATGTCCGGTCGGGTGCGGAGAATTTCATCCGGGAAGCAAAAAGCCGCCCCGGATTCCGGGGCGGCTTTGCCGTATATCTTGGCGCGGAATTAGATCGCCTTGATTTCGTGGAGTACGTTGTTGGTCTTGCGGACCGCGTCGGCCGAAGCTGCGAACTTCTCGGCCTCTTCTTTCGAAAGGTCGATCTTCACGATCTTCTCGATGCCCTTGCGGCCGATGATCGCGGGAACGCCGATGCAGATGTCCGACTGGCCGTATTCGCCTTCGAGCAGGCACGAGCAGGGAATCATCTTTTTCTGGTCGTTGAGGATCGCCTCCACCATCATGGCCGAAGCGGCGCCCGGAGCGTACCATGCCGACGTGCCGATGAGCTTGGTCAGCGTTGCGCCGCCCACCATCGTGTTGGCTACGGCCTCTTCGAGTTTCTTCTTCGATGCGAACTGCGATACGGGAACGCCGTTTACGGTAGCCTTCGAGACGAGCGGAATCATCGTCGTGTCGCCGTGGCCGCCGATGACCATGCCGTCGACGTTGTTGATGTTGGCGCCGGTGGCTTTGGCCAGATAGCACTTGAAGCGCGACGAGTCGAGCGCGCCGCCCATGCCGATGATGCGGTTCTTCGGAAGTCCCGAAGCCTTGAGCGCCAGATAGGTCAGCGTGTCCATCGGGTTGGCGACGACGATGATGATGGCGCGCGGCGAGTATTTAACTACGTTTTCGATTACGCCCTTCATGATGTTGGCATTGGTGCCGATCAGCTCTTCGCGGGTCATGCCCGGCTTGCGGGGAATGCCCGAAGTGATGACGACGACGTCCGAATTGGCGGTCTTCTTGTAATCGTTGGTGACGCCTACGAGTTTGGTGTCGAAGTCCATCAGCGTCGAGCACTGGTACATGTCCAGCATCTTGCCTTCGGAAAGACCCTCCTTGATGTCGATCAGGACTACTTCGCTTGCGACCTCGCGGCAAGCCATTACATTCGCGCAGGTTGCGCCTACGGCACCTGCACCTACTACTGTAACTTTTGACATAACTGTTTATATTTAAGTTTGTTGTGCGTTTCTTTCCGGCGGGGCGTCGTTCGCGGCCGGCCCTGTCATGGAGCAAACCCCTCTCGGAAGAGGGGCTTGGAACGGGGCGGGGATCAGCCGATCAGCTTTTCGTAATCCGCGGCGCTCAGCAGCGCGTCGTATTCCGCGGGATCGGACATTTTGACCTTGACGATCCAGCCTTCGCCGTAAGCGTCCTTGTTGACGATTGCGGGGTCGGCGTCTACCGCGTCGTTGAATTCGACGATTTCACCGCCGACGGGCAGGAAAGCGTCGCTGACGGTCTTCACGGCTTCGATCGAGCCGAACACCTCGCCTGCGGCGAGCGTCTCGCCGACGGTCGGCACGTCTACGAAAACGATGTCGCCGAGCTGGCTCTGCGCGAAGTCGGTAATGCCGATAACGGCCGTGTCGCCCTCGATACGGCACCACTCATGGTCGTTCGAGTATTTCAGATTTGCAGGTACGTTCATAATTCGGTTATTGTTTTAAATTTGGAATGTGCTTTTTCTGATGCAAATATAACTGTTATTTCCGTAACAGCAAGGGGATTCTGTATTTTTTAATGCGATTTTGCGCCGCGGATCGTTGCCGATTTGCGGAATGGCTTGCGCAAAATATTTGTATGTATTATTTTTGCGGCAAAATCAAGCTTGCGTTACAGGTATGACAGGGGTAGAGACGTCCGAATCCCGGAGATTCGCGATCATAGGCGTTGCCGGGTACATAGCTCCGAGACATTTGAACGCCATGCGGTCGCTTGGGTGCGATCTGGTGGCGGCGCACGATGTATTCGACAGCGTGGGGATGATCGACGGGTATTTCCCCCGCGCCTATTTCACCACCGATCCGGATGATTTCAGAAGGCGCATGGTCGCCGGCCGTGCGGAATTTCTGACGGTCTGCACCCCGAATTACCTCCATTGCACCCATACCGTAACGGGCTTGGAGGCGGGGCTTGACGTGATTTGTGAAAAGCCGCTGGCCCTGACTCCGGACGAACTGGACCGGATGGAGACCTGCAGCCGGGCCGCGGGCAGGCGCGTATTCCCCATATTGCAGCTGCGCCTTCATCCGGAAATAGAGCGGCTGAAACGGATGGTCGACTGCGACCCCCCCCCGACAATTTATGATGTAGACCTTACCTACATTACTCCCAGAGGAAGCTGGTATGCCGCTTCGTGGAAGGGCGACCCGTGCAAGAGCGGCGGCGTGGCGGCCAATATCGGCATCCATTTTATCGACATGCTGCACTGGATATTCGGTCCGGTCGAGAAGGTGGTGCTGCACCATTCGTCGCCGGAGTGTTCGGCCGGCTTTTTGCAGTTGAAGAGAGCCCGCGTCAGGTATTTTCTGAGCGTCAACGCCGCCCATCGTCCTGCGCCGAACGATAATCCCATGTCTCCGTACAGACATCTCGTTATCAACGGCGAGGAGTTCGACTTTACGAACGGGTTTACGGACCTCCACACGTTGAGCTACGAGCGGATACTTGCCGGCCGGGGTTTTGCGGTCGAAGATACGGCGTGTGCCGTCCATACGCTCGATATGCTGCGAAAGAGTGCGGCGGTCGGCCTGACGGGCGACTATCATCCGCTGCTGCGGAATTTGCAGGGGTGATGCGAAAAAAGAACGGGAGCGATGAAAATGGTGGATCTACATAGGCAGTATCTCGGCATCCGCGATGAAGTGGACCGCGCCATCGGCGACGTCATCGCCGAGACCGCCTTCATCAAGGGTCCTGCGGTCGGGTTGTTCGAAGAGGAGCTGGCCCGGCGGCTCGAAGTGCGGCACTGCATCGCCTGCGGCAACGGTACGGACGCGCTTCTGCTGTCACTGCTGGCCGTGGGGCTGCAGCGGGGCGACGAAGTCATCGTCCCGGCCTTCGCATTCGCGGCCGTGGCCGAAACGGTGCTGCTGCTGGGCGGCGTTCCGGTCTTCGCCGACGTCGATCCCCGCACTTTCAATATCGACCCGGCGAGCGTCGCCCGGCTGGTGTCGGAGCGTACCCGTGTCGTCATCCCCGTCCATCTGTTCGGGCAGCCGTGCGATATGGCTGCGCTCACGGCCGTTGCGAAGGAGCACGGCTTGAAGGTGATCGAGGACAACGCCCAGTCGCTGGGAGCCGTATGCCGCATGTCCGACGGCGCGCGCCGTTATGCGGGTACGATCGGGGAGATCGGGTGCACGTCGTTCTTTCCCTCCAAGGTACTGGGCTGTTACGGCGACGGCGGCGCGGTGTTCACCGACGACGACGGGCTGGCGGCCCGCATCCGGGCGCTGGGCAGTCACGGTTGGTTCACCAAATATGACAGCCGGCTGGTCGGAATGAATTCGCGGCTCGACACGCTGCAGGCCGCCGTACTGCGGGTCAAGTTGCCGCACCTCGACACATGGATCGCTGCCCGCCGGAGCGTGGCAGCGCGCTATACGGAGCGTTTGGGCGGTCTGACGCCGGTCGTGACCCCGGCCGAGACGCCCTGCGCCACCCACGTCTACCACCAGTACACCGTCAAGGTGCCTCCGGCCTGCCGCGACGGACTCCGGGCCGCACTCGCCAAGGAGGGCATACCCTCCATGGTCTATTATCCCGGAACCCTGTGCGAACAGCCCGCATACCGCGACGCCTGCATCTGCGACCCCGCGATGCGCCATGCCGCGACGCTGCCGGCGGCGGTGCTGTCGCTTCCGATGGACAGCGAACTGACCGACGCCGAGGTGGAGCGTGTGGCGGATGCCGTATGCCGCTATTTTGCCGATAACGAAAGCAGATACCATGAGTGAAACGTTCATCCACCCCTCTTCGTTCGTAGACGACGGGGCGGTCATAGGGCCGGGTTGCAGGATCTGGCATTTCTCGCATATAATGGCCGGGGCCGTGCTGGGACCGGCGTGCAATATCGGACAGAATGTCATGGTCGCCGCGGACGTGAAACTGGGCCGTCAGGTAAAGGTGCAGAACAACGTGTCGATCTATTCGGGCGTGATCTGCGAGGATTATGTTTTTCTGGGGCCTTCGTGCGTATTCACCAACGTCAAGAATCCCCGAAGCGAGATCCCGCGCAGGGATCAGTATAAAACCACCCGCGTGCGCCGGGGCGCCACCGTCGGGGCCAATGCCACCGTCGTATGCGGGGTCGAGATCGGCCGGTACGCCTTCGTGGGCGCGGGAGCGGTCGTTACGCACTCGGTCCCCGATCATGCCCTCGTTGAGGGGGTGCCCGCACGCGTGGTCGGATGGATGAGCCGCTTGGGGCACAAACTGGAATTCGACGAAGCAGGCAGGGCCGTGTGTCCGGAGTCGGGACGCAGTTATCGCAAGGTTAATGAATGTGTTTATGAAGAAGATATATGATCGGCTGACCGGTCGGGAAACGTCGCTGGCCGTGATCGGGCTGGGATATGTAGGCGTGCCCGTGGCGCTGAGGTTTGCCCGGCGTTTCGATGTGGTGGGGTACGATATGGATGCCGGCCGTATCGAAAAACTGCGTGAAAAGTACGGCGCCGGCGGCGAAAGCATCCGTTTCACCTCTTCGGAAGAGGAGTTGTCGCGGGCCGCATTTTATATCGTCACGGTGCCCACGCCGGTCGATGAGCGCAAGAATCCCGATCTGACCTGTCTTGTCGAGGCCACGCGTACCGTGGCGCGCTATCTGAAGCGGGGCGATTATGTCGTGTATGAATCCACGGTCTATCCCGGATGCACCGAGGAGGAGTGCGTGCCGCTGCTCGAAAAAGGCTCCGGGCTGAAACTCGGTGCGGATTTCAAGGTGGGCTATTCGCCCGAACGCATTAATCCCAACGATTCGGAGCATACCTTCTCGAATACCGCCAAAATCGTGTCGGCGAACGACGGGCAGGCGCTGGACGAGGTCGCGCGCGTATACGCCGAAGTCGTGTCGGCCGATCTCTGCCGGGCGTCGGGCATCCGGGTGGCCGAGGCGGCCAAAATGGCGGAGAACGTGCAGCGCAGTGTCAACATCGCCCTGATGAACGAATTGCAGCGGCTGTTCTCGCGCATGGGAATAGATATGGACGAGGTCATCGATATGGCTTCGTCCAAATGGAATTTCGTAAAGTACAGACCGGGACTGGTCGGCGGCCATTGCATTCCGGTCGATCCGCTCTATCTTGTTTCTGTCGCTTCAAAGCTGGGCGTCGAGATGCCCGTCACGAGTTCGGGCTGCGCCGTGAACGACGGCATGGCGGCGTACGTGGTGCGGTCGCTGCTTGGGGCCATGGGAAGCGACGGCCACGGCGCAAGGGCTTTGCTGATGGGCGTCACCTACAAGGAAAACATCGACGACATACGCAACTCCCGGATCGCCGAGATGGTCGGACTGCTGGAGCGTGAGGGGATGAGCGTGGATGTGACCGATCCCCATGCCGATCCCGATAAGGTTTATGCCATGTACGGAATTCGGCCGGTGCCGGCCCTCCGGCCCCCTTATGACCTGATTGTCGTGGCCGTGGCGCACGACGAGTACCGCGGACTCGACGACGCTTATTTCCGCTCCATCTCCCGCGGGGCGGCCCTGTTGGGCGACATTCGCGGACTCTATAAGGGCCGGATCAAATCGCTCGGATACTGGAGCTTGTAAAACGGGCGGCCGGGCCATACGGTACGAGGCATGAAACAGCACTCCACCCCTCAGATCGGAAATGCAGGCAGGAGCCGCACGCTGCAGGCCTTGTGGCTGGCGCTGGCCAATCTGTTGTCGCTGAGCGTGACGCTGGTCATGCAGGCGGTGCTCTGCCGTTACATGACCACGTCGGAGTACGGTACTTACAGTCAGGTGCTGTACGTCTACAACACCCTGCTGGCCGTCTTTTCGCTGGGACTTCCCAAAGCGTACTCCTATTACCTCGCCCGCGTGTCGCCGGAGGAGGGGAGGGATATCGTCCGCAAACTGAACGGGCTGTTTCTGCTTCTTGCGTCCGTTTTTTCGTGCATTTTGCTTTGGCAGGCCGCCGCCATAGCCGGAGTGCTCGGCAATCCGCTGCTGGCCGAGCCGTTGAGGCTGTTTGCCGCGGCGCCCATGCTGCTGATGCCGGTCTTGGGGGTGGAGAATATTCTGGTCGTCTACGGCAAGGCGCACCTCGTGGCCGTCTATGTGCTGATAAGCCGCGCCTTCATGATCGCATGCGTCGTGCTTCCGGTCGTGGTTTTCGACGCAGGGGTGTCGGGTGCGGTCGCCGGTTTCGTCCTCGCGTCGCTGGTCACATGCGTTGCCGGGCTGAAGTTGTCGTCCGTCCCGTTCCGCAATGTATCTCCGGTGAAGAGCCGGCTGACGGTCCGGGAGCTGCTCCGGTTTTCGATGCCGGTGTTTGCTTCGAGTATGTACGGATTCGTGATCGGTTCGGCGAGCCAGTTCTTCGTAAGCCGCTATTTGGGCGTCGAGGATTTCGCCCTGTTCGCCAACGGATACCGCGAACTTCCGCTGGCCGGAATGATTATCGGTGCCGCGGCCGGCGTGCTGCTGCCGGAATTTTCGAGGATGTCGGGGGAGGGGGCCGACGGCGGGCAGTTTGTCCGGTTGTGGCAGGCGGCTGTCCTCAAGTCCTCGGCGATCATTTATCCGCTGTCCGTATTCTGCTGCGTTTTCGCTCCTGAGATCATCTGCCTGCTGTATGGGGAGGGGTATCGGGAAGCGGCCGGTCTGTTCCGGATCGTCACCGTCGTCAATCTGGCGCGTATCATGCCCTACGCCCCCGTCCTGTTTGCACTGGGGCGGGGAAAAGCCTTTGCCCGTGCGCACCTTGTCACCGCTCTGCTCATCGTCGGTCTCGACCTGTTGTGCGTCATGGCGTTTCCGTCCCTTTGGGCCATTGCGGCCATTGCCACGGGCTGTACGCTTTTCTGTCTGTTCCTGCTGATGACGACCACTGCCCGCGTGCTGGGCACTTCGCTTGCGGGGCTGATGCCGTGGAGGATGCTGACGACCGTGCTGCTCGTATCGGCCGCGGCCTGCACGGCGGCCCGGCTGGCCGTCTTGCTGACCGGAATGACGCATCGTCTTGCCGTCGTGTCGGTAGGCTTCGCTGTCTATCTGTCGTTGTATCTGCCGTTTGCGCAGCGGGCCGGAATCCGCTATATGGAGTTGTTCGGACCGGTGCTCGCGAAATTGCGGCCGAACCGGACGTAAGGGCTTCGCGGCTTCCCGTTTTCGGCCGCCGGAGCGGAGCGCGGGCCTCCGGCTTTTAGGACCGGAGGCGCCCGATGCCGGGCGGTCCCGGCCGGGGCGTCAGTGCTGTTTCAGGGCTTCCTGCCCTGCCAGATATTCGAGCAGCCGGCCGACCTGATTCTTCCGGCTGTACTGCCGTATCTTGTCCCAGTCGCGGGGCAGCACCTCCTTGTTCTTCCAGATGGAATAGCAGCGCAGGATCATCCGCTTGACCTCTTCGTTGTCCGTTTCGTCCGCGGTGAAACCCGCGCGCGTCTCCTCCAGCAGGTCGGCGATGACGTCGTCGGGATCGCAGATGGCGAGGATCGGTTTGTTGGTGGCGAGGTAGTCGAACAGCTTGCCCGTGTAGACGCCTTTCCGTCCCTTGGGATGCACGACGACCAGCGTGTCGGTCTCCAGCGATTTCCTGATGGCTTCGTCGTGATCGACCTGCCGGATCTGGAATACGTTCTGGCTGATGTTTTCGGGAATGGCCAGCGGCGAGGTGTTTCCTATGATGAGGATGCGGCTGTCGGAGGGAAGCGCTCCCTCGGCGACCAGTTCGGAGAAGGCTCCGAACCATTTGTCCGGAGTGATCGAATTGTAAAAATGGCCGATGAACGCCATGGTATAGACGGGCTGAAAAGAGACGTCGTGCACCTCTTCGTAATCGTACCCGTTCGTTATCTCGATAACCTTGTCGATCCCTCCGCCGATTTGTTTGAAATCTTCGACAAGGGGTGCGGATACTGACAGGATCAGGTCCGCATCCTTGAGGATTCTGCGCTCGTAGAAGAGGAGCCGCCGGCTGTTTATCGGCAGGAGCCAAGGCCACTTCGACATCTCGTCGCGCATGTCGGCGATCCAGTAAAACGGCGTTTTTCTGTGCAGCCTGTATGCGATCCGGTGTGAAGAGAGATGACCGTATGAACTTAATACGACATCGAACCGCCGGCTTTTTGCGAGTTTTTGCGCCTTCTTGCTGGCTTTGAACTGCCATATCCGTTTGTAATCGAGGAACAGCCGGAACTGCAGGGCCGACAATATGCGTCTGAAAGCCCATTTCTTTCTGCGTTGCAGGAGGGAGTCCTGTTTCGACGAGGTTATCACCGGGTCTTTTACGTAGTGGACCTCGCAGCCGTTCCACATCGCCGTTTCATCGCGGTCCCCTTCGGTTATGACGGTCACCGAATGCCCCGCCTCCCGGAAATACCGGGCGAAGGCGTTGAGCCTGAATGCGGCGATGCGGTTGTGGGGATAGAAGTGATTGCAAACGATTAGTATATTCATCTTCAATTAAAAACATATTCCGTCGTCGGGGCGGAAATTCATTTCTCTGCGGAGCCGGCGTTCCCTTGTTTCCCGGCGATCACGAATTCGATTTCGCGGAACAGGTATTCGTGTCGCGTGCCGTCTGCATGGCGCAGGATCAGTTCGCCGGAGGGAAGCACGCCTTCGATCGCGGCCTGAAACAGCGTGCCGTCGGGCAGCCGGTAGGGGTGCTGTTCGCCCAGCCGGTACATCCGTTCGCGGTAGGCGTGCTGGAGGGCCTCCTTTTCGCCCCGTTCGAGCTGGGCGTAACGCCGCAGGCAGCGGACCAGAAAGGTTTCGAGCAGCCGGCTGCGGTTGAACTTGCGGCCCCCGGCCTGCGCGAGGGAGACGGGGTTGGGCAGCGCGGGGTCGAACGCCGTCTGGTTGACGTTGATGCCGATGCCGGCGATCGTGCGGGAGAGGGAGGCTCCCGCATGGTTGTGTTCGATCAGGATGCCGACCAGTTTCCTGTCTCCGACGTAGATGTCGTTGGTCCACTTGATGTGGGTGTCGATGCCGTAGGCGGCGAAGGTGTCCGTCAGGGCCAGCGTCACGGCTTCGGAGAGCAGAAACTGCTCCCCGACGGGAAGGAACCGGGGCTCGAGCACCATCGAGAAGGTGAGGTTTTCACCTTCGGGGCTGGTCCACGTATGTCCCCGCTGGCCGCGTCCGGCGGTCTGCCGTTCGGCCCAGACGATGTCGCCGTGGCGGTATTTCGCGTCGCGGGCCTCGTCGTTGGTCGAGGTGGTTTCGTCGATACGGTAGATCATGAATTATTCATTTTGTCGTGGGTGGGATTTTCGGGAGGGCGACGCGATCAGACGGACACGCCGAAGTCGCGCAGGGCGTCGTTCAGCGAGGTCTTCTTGTCGGTCGATTCCTTGCGCTGGCCGATGATCAGGGCGCAGGTGATGCTGTATTCGCCCGCCGGGAACTGCTTGCGGTAGCTGCCGGGAACGACCACTGAGCGCGGCGGAACGTAGCCTTTGTAGGTGACAGGCTCCGGTCCGGTGACGTCGATGATGTGGGTCGAACCCGTGATGACGGTGTTCGAGCCGAGCACCGCCTCGCGGCAGACGTGCGCGCCTTCGACCACGATCGAACGCGAACCGATGAAGCAGTTGTCCTCGATGATTACGGGTGCGGCCTGTACGGGTTCCAGCACTCCGCCGATGCCCACGCCGCCCGAAAGGTGGACGTGTCTGCCGATCTGCGCGCAGGAGCCGACCGTGGCCCACGTATCGACCATCGTGCCCGTGTCCACGTAGGCGCCGATATTGACGTACGAGGGCATGAGGATCGCTCCGGGAGCGATGTAGGCGCCGTAACGCGCTACGGCGTGGGGCACGGCGCGCACGCCCAGCTGTTCGTAGCCGTGCTTAAGCTCCATCTTGTCGTACCACTCCAGCTCGCCCGCTTCCATTTTGCGCATGGGCTGGATCGGGAAATAGAGGATGATGGCCTTCTTGACCCATTCGTTCACCTGCCACTGGCTTTTCTCCGGATCTACGGGCTGCGCCGTGCGCAGCTCCCCCTTGTCCACCAGTTCGACGGTTTGCCGCACGGCCTGCCGCACGGACTCCTCCTTGAGCAGCTCGCGGTTTTCCCAAGCCTGCCCGATTATCTCTTTCAGTTCGCTGTACATAATTTTCCGAGTGTTTTTGCAAGCCAAAGTTACGCAAAAACTTCGATCCGCAGGCCGAACTATCTTATTTTTTCCTAACTTTGCCCCGATATATACCCAAACCGTATAGTTATGATGAGATTACCGCGCATGGCGGCGGCCCTCGCGGGCGCCGCGGCGATACTGACAGGCTGCAACGACATGAAACAGATAAAACACATGCCCTATCCCCGGACGGAGCGCACCGACGTGACCGATAATTACTTCGGGACGGAGGTTCCCGATCCCTACCGCTGGCTCGAAGACGACAATTCCGAGGCGACGGCGGCGTGGGTGAAGGCCCAGAACGTCGTGACGCAGGATTACCTGTCGCAGATCCCGTTCCGCGGCGCGATCCGCGAACGGCTGACCGAATTGTGGAACTATCCCAAAGAGGGCATTCCGGCCAAACACGGCGACGCATGGTATTATTTCTACAACGACGGACTGCGGAACCAGTCGGTGCTCTACCGCACCTCGCAGCCGGGCGGGGAGGGCGAAGTGTTCATCGACCCCAATACGCTCTCGGAAGACGGTACGGTGGCCCTTTCGGGCGTGACCTTCTCCAAGGACGGCAAATACTGCGCCTACTCGGTCGCCGCATCGGGTTCGGACTGGGTCGAAATCCGTGTGATGAACACTGCCGACCGTACGCTGACTTCGGACCGGATCAACTGGGTGAAGTTTTCGGGAGCCGAGTGGGCGCCCGATTCCAAAGGATTCTATTACAGTGCGTACGACGCTCCTCAGAAGGGCGTTTTCTCGTCGCAGAACCAGTTTCAGAAGGTCTACTACCACCGCCTCGGCACGCCCCAGTCGGCCGACCGGCTGATCTATGCCGACGCGGAGCATCCGCTGCGTTATTTCAGCCCGTGGCCCAGCAAGGACGGGCAGTGGCTCTTCATCGTGGCTTCGGAGGGTACGTCGGGTACGGAAGTGCTCTATAAAAAGGTTTCCGAGCCGAAATTCCGCACCTTGCTGCCGGGCTTCGACGCCGACTATGCACCCGTCGAATGCCGGGACGGCCAGCTCTATTACGTGACCAACCGCGACGCGTCGAACTACGCGCTGATGAAGGTGGACCTGAACGACCCGTCGAAGGTTTCGACCGTGATTCCCGAAAGCGGCGGGAAGCTGCTGGAGGGCGTCGGCTCGGCCGGTGGATATCTTTTCGCCACCTATCTCGAACATGCGCAGAGCAAGGTCTGCCAGTACGGTTTCGACGGGAAACTCGTACGCGAGATCGAACTACCGGCCATCGGCACGGTGAGCGGTTTCGACGGGAAACTCGTACGCGAGATCGAACTACCGGCCATCGGCACGGTGAGCGGTTTCGACGGCGAGAAGGACGATACGGAGCTTTACTATTCGCTGACCAACTACATCGCGCCCGCCACGATCTACAAATACGACATCGCCGGCGGCGCATCGACGCTCTATAAAGCCCCCGCGGTGAATTTCGATCCCTCGCTGTTCACGACCGAGCAGGTGTTCTACACCTCGAAGGACGGCACGAAGGTGCCGATGTTCATCACCCGCCGCAAGGATATGAAACTCGACGGCGGGAATCCCTGCTACCTCTATGCCTACGGCGGCTTCCAGATCAACCAGACGCCCGCGTTCAGGCCCTCGGCCATGATGTTCGTCGAGCAGGGCGGCATCTACTGCGTGGCCAATCTGCGCGGCGGTTCGGAGTACGGCGAAGCGTGGCACAAGGCGGGCATGCTCGAAAACAAGCAGAACGTTTTCGACGACTTCATCGCCGCGGCCGAGTACCTGATCGCCGAAAAATACACTTCGTCGGACAAACTCGCCATTGCGGGCGGTTCGAACGGCGGCCTGCTGGTCGGCGCCTGCGAGGTGCAGCGTCCCGACCTCTATGCCGTCTGCCTGCCCGCCGTGGGCGTGATGGACATGCTCCGCTACCACAAATTCACGATCGGCTGGGGCTGGGCCGTGGAGTACGGATCGAGCGAAAACGAGGAGCAGTTCGACTACATTTATAAATATTCGCCGCTGCACAACATCCGCGAGGGCGTGAAATACCCCGCGACGCTCGTGACGACGGCCGACCACGACGACCGCGTCGTGCCGGCGCACTCGTTCAAGTTCGCCGCCCAGATGCAGCACTGTCAGGCCGGCGATGCGCCGGTGCTGATCCGCATCGAGTCGAATGCGGGCCACGGGGCCGGCAAACCCACTTCGAAACGTATCGCCGAGGAGGCGGACACCTATTCGTTCCTGTTCCAGAATATCGGAGTGCCTTACAAAGAGCTGAAAAAACAGAAATGATCCGGGCGGAAGCCCTGTCGCGCCGCGGCAAACGCCTCCTGCGTGAGGCGTTGGGGTGCGGTCGTTCGACGCGGCGTTCCGCTGCGGGAGTCCGGCGGCCGGTCGCCTTCGGACGGTAAAGAAGGTAGGTTAGGTTAAAAAGAGAGATAACATGAAAGTTTACAAATTTGGCGGTGCGTCGGTGCGTAATGCCGACGGAGTGCGCAACCTGCGCAAGATTATCGACGACGAGCAGAATCTCTTCATCATCGTTTCGGCCATGGGCAAGACGACCAACGCGCTCGAAAAGGTGTTCGAAGGACTTCAGAAGGGCGACAAACAGCTCTCCATGGAGCACGTCGCCGCGCTGAGGGAGTACCATGCGGGCATCATCGACGATTTGTGGCGCGGCCATAAACAGCTCGAACGGGTCGATGCGCTCTTCGACGAGCTGGAGCGCGTGGCCGTGGAGACGGTTTACAAACCCTCCGACGCCGAGTTGTGGTACGATACGATCGTGGCCTTCGGCGAGTTGGTCTCGACGACGATCATCTCGGAGTATCTCAACTATGCCGGAGTGTCGAACCGCTGGATCGACATGCGCCGCTGTTTCCTCACCGAGCAGCGTCACAAGGACGCCGGGGTCGATATCGAAGCTTCGGCTCCGCTGCTGAAGGGCGCGCTGGCCGAGTGCGTCGAGAATATCTTCGTCGGACAGGGCTTTATCGGCGGTGCGCCCGACGGTACGACCACCACGCTGGGGCGCGAAGGCTCGGACTACTCGGCGGCCGTGGTGGCCAATATCCTCGACGCCGAGTCGATGGCCGTATGGAAGGACGTGGACGGCGTGCTGAACGCCGATCCGAAGATTTTCCCCGACGCCGTGCAGATCGCCGAACTGAACTACCTCGATACGATCGAGCTGGCCTACAGCGGCGCGCAGATCATCCACCCCAAGACGATCAAACCGCTGCAGAACAAGAATATTCCGCTTTACGTGCGGCCTTTCGGCGACAAGCGCAAACCCGGTACCGTGATTCGCGGCATGTCGGCGCCGGTCGAGGTGCCGATCCTGATTCTCAAGAAGGATCAGGTGCTGCTGACGATCCGTTCGCGCGACTTCTCGTTCGTGCTGGAGGAGAAGTTCGCCACGATCTTCTCGTTGCTGGAGCGTTTCCGCATCAAGACCAATCTGATCCACAATTCGGCCGTGAACCTGAGCCTGTGCGTCGATAACTCGTGGCACATCGACGAGGCGATCGAGGCGCTGCGCGAAGCGGGCTTCGACGTGATGAAGGCCGAGAATATGGAGTTGCTGACCGTGCGCGGCTATACCGACGAGTTGTGGCGCAAGTACGCCCGCGGCCCGCAGGTCTTCGTGCGGCAGGCCACGCAGTCCACCGTGCGCGTGGTTCGTAAGAAGTAGTGGCGGACGGCCGCTGTCCGGGGCGCTTCGGCCCCGTCGGCACTCCGGAGCTTCGGGCGGAATCCGGCGGCGGAGTTTTCGCCCGCGGTCCCGAAATTACGATACGAGAGCGGCCTTCATTGCGAAGGCCGCTCTCGTATCGTTTGCTCTCCTATCCCTGCCGCATGTTGCGAAGGATGGTCCATGTCGAGTCGTCGCGGATTTCGCCGCTGCGCTTCATGTTCCAGATCGTGCGGGCGATGTATTTCTCGATGTCGCGCTGGAGCCGCTTGTAAAGCGGACATTTGGTGTAGTTCTCGTTGTCGAGCAGTACGTCGCGGATCGACCGCAGCGAGTTGGTGTAGTTCGACATCTCGTTCTTGAGCGCCACGCCCTGCTTTTTCGACGCGGTGATCTTGGCGATCGACATCTGCCGCAGTTTCTCGCATACGGAGTTGAGCAGGATCATCACCACGTTGTCCATCAGCGTGTGGCCGTGCATGAACAGATAGGCGTTTTCGGGCGTCAGGCCCCGGCTCTTGAGCTGCTGTTCGAATTCGAGCATCGGGTCGATCATCTTCGGGTTGCGCCTGCGCAGCATCTCCTCGCGTTTGGCGACGTTTTTCTGCAGCCACGCCAGCGTTTTCTCGCCGTTGTTTTCGAGGTCGAGATAGCCGATGCGCACCGCCGACTTGAAGTCGATCAGCGGGAATACGTTCTCCGTGGCCAGTTGCGCCGAGTAGGCGTACCAGAGGAAAAGCGGGTAGATCGTGCAGGAGTATTCGTGCATAAAATGCACGAAATCGAAGATGCGCGTGTCGTTCTTGGTCGCCTTGACGCATACGTTGTGCAGCGAGGGGGCGTAGCAGAGGAAGTTCTCGGTGGCGTAGGCGTAGGTGTGGAACATGTAGCGGGCGGCGTTCACCTCGCGCGACTGCTCCGTGCGGTCGGCGAACAGGAAGTCGAAGTCCGAATCGACGCACAGGATCAGCTCCTCCGACGAGCGGGGGATCATCCCCATCAGCACCTTCTTCCCCTTGGGAAGGTCGGCGCGGTTGGGCACCGAGATTTCGAAGCGCAGGTAGGGGTTCTGGAAGTGGTCGAAGATGCCGCGCCAGAAGGCCACGTCTTCGTAGCCTTCGACGTAGACCTTCACCAGCCGCTGGTCGGGATTGGCCGGCAGCGGTTTGGGCAGCTCTTCGAGAGTCGCCGGGCGCGTGAAGGGATTGAATCTGCGCAGTTTGTCGCCGAACTTTTTAGCCATACGGAAACAAAGATAGTGATTTCGGCCGGAATTTCTTCCCAAGGCCGGGATTTTTTGCAGCGGCGGGACGGCCGGTTCCGTCCCTCTGCGCCGCCGTTCTTCTGTGTTGCCGCCGTTCTTCTGCACTGCCGCCTTTCTTTTTGCGCTGCCGTCCTCTGCGCTGTCTTTTCTTTGCGCTGTCTCTTCTTTGCGCCGCCGTCGCTTTTTCTCCGGCTCCGCCTTGCCGCTCCTATCTCGTGTGGGCGTGCGCCGCCGTTTGAAGGGTTGAATGCGCTCTTTTTCGCCGATCTCGGCCGCCGGGCGCGCACAACCGTAATATTTTATTATTTTTGCACAAAATAAGAGGTTCCGAAAGGACGTTTGATCTCTACTATTCGAACAATATGGCGGACAACGATTGGAAAGCGAGGCTCGGAATGGTCTATTCGACCAATCCCGACTTCAACTATGAAACGACCGAAACACCGGAGGCGGAGACGCTTCCCCCGGCGCGGCAGGAGCTGCGCGTGTGGCTCGACCGCAAGCAGCGCGCGGGCAAGGTGGTGACGCTGGTCAAAGGCTTCGTGGGGCGGGATGCGGATCTGCAGGAGCTGGCGCGTCTGCTGAAAACCAAATGCGGCGTCGGCGGCGCGGCCAAGGAGGGTGAGATCATCATTCAGGGCGACCACCGCGACCGCGTGGTCGAGATACTCACCAAGAGCGGCTACCGCTGCAAAAAAGCCGGTTCGTAGGTGAAGCGGCTGCTGCATATCCTCCTCTTGTTGTGCGCCCTCGGTTCCGCGCACGAGGCTTCGGCCCAGTACTATACGTGGGGTTCGGACCCCGCGGGGCTGAAATGGAGCACGATCCGTACGCCCGACGTGCGGATGATCTATCCCGATACGGTTTCGGCCGTGGCGCGGCGTACGCTGTTCTACATTCGTACCGTCCGGCCCGACATTGCGTTCGGATTCCGTCACGGTCCGATGCGTATTCCCTTCGTCATGCACCCCGAAAATTTCCAGTCGAACGGACTGGTGATGTACCTCCCGAAACGTGTGGAGTTCCTCACCTCGCCCGCGATCGACGGCTATTCGATGCCGTGGTACAAACAGCTCGTGGCCCACGAGTACCGTCATGCCGTACAGTACAACAACCTCGACCGGGGCGTTATCCGCGCCCTGAGCTATATTCTGGGGCAGCAGGGTTCGACCATCGGCCTGCTCTGCATGCCGATCTGGGCCATGGAGGGCGACGCCGTGATGTCCGAAACGGCCATGTCGTCGTTCGGCCGGGGACTTCAGCCCTCGTTTTCGCTGGGTTACCGCGCCATGGGCCGCGTAGGCCGCGACCGGAAGGACACGCGCGACCGCCGCAACATCGACAAATGGTTCTGCGGCTCCTACCGCGACTACATTCCCGACCATTACGAGCTGGGCTATCAGATCTGTTCCTACGCCTACGACCGCTACGGCGAGGTGGTCTGGGACAAGGTGGCGCGCTACGGCTCGCGCAACCCCTATGTGCTGGCCACGACGCGCGTCGCGCTCGAAAAATATTACGACACCAATGTCAGCAGGCTTTTCCGCGAGACGTTCGACGTGCTGGAGCGGCACTGGGAGTCGCTGCCGCAGGTCGAAGACAGCGCCGAGCCGCTGACACCGATGCCCGCCGGCAATTACACGACCTACCAGTGGCCCCTGCCGTTCGACGCCGCGTCGGCGCTGGCGCTCAAGACCGATTACGACCGGCCGTCGCGTTTCGTGCGGCTCGACACCCGCACGGGCGAGGAGGAGGTGATCTGCTATACGGGGGCGGTTTCGACGCGCCCTGCCATGGCCGGCGGCCGCGTGTGGTGGACCGAGTACCGCCGTTCGAAACTCTTCGAACAGCGGGTCAATTCGCAGTTGTGCTACATGGACCTCGCCGACGGTACGCCCCGGATGGTCGTCGGACGCCGCAACGCGCTCTATCCCACGCCGTCGGAGGATGCCGTCGCGTGGGTCGAATACAATCCCGACGGCCGCTATACGGTCGTCGTGCAGGGAAAGGAGGGCGCGGAGAAACGCTTTGCGACGCCCGACCGGTCCGAGATTCACGGACTGGCGTGGGACGATGCCACGCGGGGCTATTACGTCATCGTCACCGACGATTCGGGCATGTGGCTCGGCCGCATCGACGGCGACGGCGTGCATCCCGTTACCGAAGGCGCCTACATTACGCTGAGCAACCTCCGCGCGGGCGGCGGCAGGCTCTATTTCGGCTCGATCGCTTCGGGCCGGGACGAAGCCCACTGCTTCGACCTGAAGACCCGCCGCGAATACCGCATCACGACGTCGGCTTACGGAGCGTTCATGCCGGTGCCGTGGCGCGACGGCGAGGGGCGGGAACGGGTGCTGCTGACCGCCTATGACAGGCGCGGTTACCATGTGGCGGCGCAGGACGCCGATGCCGACGCGCTGATTCCGGTCACGCCTTCGAAACTGCCGCTCAACGTCGTGAATCCCGACCGCAAGCGGTGGGACGTCGTGAACCTCGATACGGTGCGTTTCTCGCCGGCCGATTCGCTGCGTCAGGAGGGGGTGTACCGCGCGAAGCGATACCGCAAGGTGCCCAATCTGGTGAACGTCCATAGCTGGACCCCCGTGGCCTTCAATCCCTTCGAGGTCGTGGACGAACACAATATCAACCTCAATCTGGGCGTCACCCTGCTTTCGCAGAACCTGCTGTCGAATACCGAAGCCTTCGCTTCGTACGGCTGGAACCGCAACGAAGGGTCGATTTTCAATCTGGGCGTGCGCTATTTCGGGCTGGGCGTCCGTCTCGACCTCGACGCTTCGTACGGCGGCAATCAGGTCTTCTATTCGGTGGGGCAGTACAACGAGCAGACGGGAAAATACGAGTACCAGCAGCGTCCCAGCCCCGACAAGTACTACTCCGTGGGACTCTCCGCCACGCTTCCGCTCTATTTCCAGCGGGGCTATCATACGCGCCAGCTCTCCGTCACCTCCGGCTGGAACTACTCCAACGGCATGGTAGCCAATCTGGGTAAAATCGAATGGAACGCCGGGCAGATCTCCAATATCCAGCGCATCGGTTTCCGCAAGGGACTGCACAAACTCTCGTTCGGACTGGGCTACTCGGATCAGGTGCGCATGGCGCACCGCGACTTCGCGCCGCGCTGGGGCTATATGCTGAGCACCGCCTATACTTTCAACCCGGCCAACACCCATTTCAGCGACCTGATTTCGTTTTACGGACAGGCATACCTGCCCGGATTCGCGGCCCACAACTCGCTGAAGGTGGCCGCCACCTACCAGACTTCGATCGGCGGCTACAAATTTCCGTCGGGATACGCGCCGCTGAGCTACCGCTCGACGCGCCTTATTCCGCGCGGATATACCTCGTCGGATATTATTTCGAACAACTACACGGCTTTCTCGGCCGACTACCAGCTGCCGGTGTGGTATCCCGAAGGGGGCATCGGCTCGGTGCTCTATTTCAAGCGCATCCGGCTCAACGTCGGCGGCGATTACGCCCAGTTCCGCGACGTGGGCCGCGGAGGGATGACGTGGCGGCGCATCTGGTCCGTGGGCGGCGATATCGTATTCGATATCAATGCGTTCCGCCAGCCTGCATCGGCGACTTCGACCTTCAAGTTGTCGGTCTATCATCCCGCAAACGGCGGCGTGTGGTGGGCCGCCGCCGTGGGCCTTCCGTTCTGATTGCAATAAATTTCGTATCTTTAGCGCAAAATTAAGTCCTATGCCAAAGAAGAAAAAGACGGACGTGAGTCCGAAAACGATAAAATGGATCTGGTGTCTGGCCTTCGCGCCGTTCGCCCTGCTCTTTTTCATGCTGCTGCTGACCGCCTTCGGGCTGTTCGGCCGCATGCCTTCGTTCGAGGAGCTGGAGAATCCCCGCAGCAACCTCGCCACGGAGATCTATTCCGAGGACGGCAAGGTCATCGGCACCTTCTTCGTGCAGAACCGTTCCTACGTTCAGTACGCCGATCTTTTCCCGGACGATTCGACGCTCCATATCCGGCTCGGAGGACACGAGGTGCCGCCGATCGTCGCGGCGCTGATCGCTACCGAGGACGCCCGTTTCAGAACCCATTCGGGCATCGACATCCCCTCGCTGGCCCGTGTGGCCGTGAAGACCGTGCTGTTGCAGAACACCTCGCAGGGCGGCGGCTCGACCATCACGCAGCAGCTGGCCAAGAACCTCTTTCCGCGCGACACGGTGCGCAACCGCGGGCGGCTGGTGCGCAACGCCAAGCTCGTCACGTCGAAGCTCAAGGAATGGATCACGGCCCTCAAGCTCGAATACAACTATACCAAGGAGGAGATCGCCGCCATGTATCTCAATACGGTGGAGTACGGCTCCAACGCCTACGGCATCAAGTCCGCGGCCCTTACCTTCTTCAACAAGGAGCCTCACGAGCTGAACGTGCAGGAAGCTGCCGTGCTGGTGGGCGTGGTGAACGCCCCGTCGCGTTATTCGCCGGTGCGGAATTACGACAACGCCCTCGCGCGCCGCAACCTCGTCATTTCGCGCATGGAGGACGCCGGGGCCATTACGCGCAAGCAGCGCGATTCGCTCAGCGCGCTTCCCATCGTCCTCAATTACCGTCCCGTGTCGCACAACGAAGGTACGGCGACCTACTTCCGCGAGATGCTGCGTCTTGTGATGAACGCCGAACGTCCCAAACGCAATCAGTTCTACAACGAGTGGGACTACGATCAGGCGGTGAAGGAGTACGAGGAGAATCCGCTCTACGGCTGGTGCCGCAAGAACCGCAAGGCCGACGGCACGCCCTACAACATCTACCGCGATGGCCTGAAGATCTATACCACGATCAATTCGACGATGCAGACCTATGCCGAGCAGGCCGTCCAGAAACAGATGGAATCGGTCATCCAGCCCCGCATGGACGCCCAGTACCGGCGCACCAAGACGCTCTTTATCGACGCCGACAAGGCGGAGCGCGAGCGCATCATGCGTCACGCCGTCCGCTATTCGGACCGCTACCGCGAGATGAGGAACGCCGGCGCGAGCGAGAAGGAGATCAACGCTTCGTTCGACAGACCCTGCTCGATGAAGGTCTTCACCTACAAGGGCGAACGCGATACGCTGATGACTCCGCGCGACTCGATCCTGCACCACAAGCGTATCATGCGGGCGTCGTTCGTGGCGCTCGATCCCCGGACGGGATATGTCAAGGCGTACGTCGGTGGACCCAATTTCCGCTACTTCAAATACGACATGGCCAAGCAGGGCAAACGTCAGATCGGTTCGACGATCAAACCCTTCGTCTACACCTTCGCCATCGACCATCTGGGGCTGACGCCCTGCACGATGGTGCCCAACCTGCCCGTTACGATCGAGACGGCCAACGGCACGGCGTGGTCGCCCAAGGAGGCGGGCAAGGTCGAGTACGACGGCGTGATGCACCCCCTGAGCTGGGGTCTCGCCCGCAGCCGCAACAACTATTCGGCGTGGATCATGAAGCAGGCCAAACAGCCTGCGGCGGTCGCCGACTTCATCCACAACATGGGTATCCGCAGCTATATCGACCCCGTGCCGGCGCTGGCGCTCGGCTCGTCGGAATCGAACGTTTTCGAGCTGGTGAGCGCCTTCTCGACCTTCGCCAACGAGGGCGTGCATAACGACGCCATTTTCGTGACGCGCATCGAGGACCGGCAGGGCAACGTGATCGCCAACTTCATACCCCAGTCGCAGGACGCCGTCAGCGAGCGCACGGCCTATACGATGCTGACGATGCTGCAGGGCGTGGTGACGTCGGGTACGGCCGGCCGCCTGAACCGCGATTACGGCTTTTCGGGCGTGGAGATCGGCGGAAAAACCGGCACTTCGAACAAGAACCGCGACGCATGGTTCATGTGCGTGGCCCCGAAACTCGTGGCGGGTGCATGGGTCGGCGGCGAGGATCAGTCGGTGCATTTCGTATCGGGCGGCGAGGGCAGCGTGATGGCGTTGCCGATCGTGGGCGACTTCATGAAACGGGTCTACGACGACGGCCGTCTCGGCCTGAGCCGCAACGACCAGTTCATCCGCCCGGCGATGATGCCGCGCTACGACTGCGACGAGGAGACCGATCCTGAGGGGCGTGTCCCGGATGCGGACGACGACAATTTCTTCGACTGAACAGAGTCGGCCGGCCGTTGTGCCGGCCGATTTTTTTGTCGTTCGCGCCGAAATCGTTATATTTGTCCCGGAGCTTCCGTGTACGGTTCGTCCGAGCGGGAACGATGATCATTTTTTAACTTTATCGAGATGAAGATTGCGATTGTGGGCGCCAGCGGTGCTGTGGGCCAAGAATTTCTGAGGATTTTGGAGCAGCGCGACCTGCCGATCGGCGAATTGCTGCTGTTCGGTTCGCAGCGCAGCGCGGGCCGTGTCTATAAATTCCGCGGAAAAGATATAACCGTCAAACTGTTACAGCATAACGACGACTTCAAGGGGGTGGATTTCGCCCTCACTTCGGCCGGAGCCGGAACTTCGCGCGAATTCGCGGAGACGATCACCAGACACGGTGCGGTCATGATCGACAATTCGAGCGCCTTCCGCATGGACGCCGACGTGCCGCTGGTGGTGCCGGAGGTCAATCCCGAAGATGCGAAGAACGCCCCGCGCCGTATTATCGCCAACCCCAACTGCACGACGATCCAGATGGTCGTGGCGCTGAAGGCGATCGAGCAGGTGTCGCACATCCGCCGCGTGCATGTCTCGACCTACCAGTCCGCCAGTGGCGCCGGAGCCGCGGCGATGGACGAACTGGTGGAGCAGTACGCCGAGCTGGGCGCGGGCAAGGAGCCGACCGTCAATAAATTCGCCTTTCAGCTGGCTTACAACGTGATTCCCCATATCGACGTCTTTACGGACAACGACTATACGAAGGAGGAGATGAAGATGTTCCACGAGACGCGCAAGATCATGCATTCGGATATCGCCGTGTCGGCGACCTGCGTGCGTGTGCCGGTGATGCGCGCCCATTCGGAGAGCATCTGGCTCGAAACGGAGCGTCCCGTGTCGGTCGCCGAGGCCCGTGAGGCCTTTGCCAAGGCAAAGGGCGTCGTGCTGATGGACCAGCCTGCGGACAAAGTCTATCCGATGCCGCTCTTCATCGCGGGCAAGGACCCCGTCTACGTGGGCCGCATCCGCCGCGACCTGACCTGCGAAAACGGACTGACGTTCTGGTGCGTCAGCGACCAGATCAAGAAGGGCGCGGCGCTCAATGCCGTGCAGATTCTCGAAACGCTGATCTGAGCGCGCCGCAGCGGCAGCTGATTGAAAGGGAGACTTGACCGGTCTCCCTTTTTTGCCGTTTCATGGGGTGTCGTCGGGGAGTTTTCGTGCGGGCAGTCCGGATACGCCGCCCGGACAGCCTGCCCGGCGAAGGCTGCCCTGAAATTCGGATGCGCTCCGGCTATTTCGAGAGCATGGCGAACAGGAGTCCGATTACGGGCAGATAGTCTTTCAGGGGAACGCGGAGCTGCGCATAGGCCCGCTGCATCTCGGATGCCACCTGCCGGGTCGAGATGTTGTATCGTTCGGCTATCTGCTGATAGGTGAGTCCCTCCTGACGGCTCGCCTGATAGACGGCCCGTGTCAGCTCCGGCATTTTGGCGAGTTCCCGGCTGAACAGTTCGATGATTTCCGACTGGAAGAGTTTTTTGGAAAGCTCGTCGCTGCTCAGGGAGTTCAGGCTGGATTGCAGCTTCCAGTAGGCGTCTTTGGTGATCTCGTTTTTGGCCCTGCGGAGCACCTCCTGCTCTTTGATGTGGTTGGCGCATCGGGTTCTCACGCAAAAGTAGATGTATCCCTTGATGTTTTCGGCCATATTCACCTGCTCCCGGTGTTCCCAAAGATACATGAAACTGTCCGTTACGATATCCTTCGCGATATCCGTATCGTGTACGTACCCGTATGCGATGCTGACAAAACGGTTTTTGTATTCGGAAAAGAACTTTCCGAATTCGTCCGAAGTCAGTACGGGTGTTTGTCTATCCATCTTTTATGCCGGGTAGGTTGAGGTCAAAGTTAGCATTTTTCGGAAAAAGCGCAACTATCGTGCGGTGGTCATATTCGTCTGATGAGTGATGCACTTTGTCGCGGAGGGGGTGTCGGGTCTGTCGGTTTCATTTCGAACTTCTGCAATAAATCATGAAAGGTGCCGGCGGGGCGCCTTTTTCGTTACAGCCTGTATGAAACCCGAAGTCCGGACCTCCGGCTGCGGAGCCGGACTCGTGTGATATTGTGTCTGCAAATATAGGCAATTTTTCGGGAATGCCGATTCCGGTGCGGATTTTTTGCAGAATGCCGCGGCGGATGCGTCCGGGGAGATTCCTTCCCGGAAAGTCGGGCGGGCGGAGCTTGTTCATTACGGCTATCCGGTTGATTTTCAGGGATATGATTTAATAAATATTTTGCCGAATTTAATAAATAAATTTATTTGCTGAAAAATCGCAAAAATGCCTGTAAAGCCGTCGCTCCCGACTGTTTTATACTATAGAGACGGAAACAGAAAATAACGTGAATCAGGAAATTTTATACAGGTATCTTAAAGGCGATACCACGCCGCAGGAGGACTTGCAGGTCGCGGAGTGGCTGGAAGCCGATCCGGTTGCCAACCAGAAGGAACTGGACATCGTCCGCTTCGTATTCGAGGGGATGGAGTTGTACGGAAACGACGCGAGGGCCGGAGCGCTCCGGACGCGCGGAATAGTCATTCCGTGGCGCAAGGTGTGGATCTTTGCCATGCGTGCGGCCGCCGTGCTGCTGCTCGTCTTTGCGGGCGGGTACGTCGCCCACCAGCGTACGTACGAAGCTATTTCCGATCGGCTGACCGCGGTGCACGTTCCCAACGGCCAGCGCATCGAAATCACCCTGCCCGACGGTTCCCGCGTCTGGCTGAATTCGGGCGCCCGGATCGAATATCCGGTCGTATTCAAAAAGAATCTCCGCAGCGTGAAACTTTCGGGCGAGGCGCTGTTCGACGTGCGTCACGACGCCGAATGCCCCTTCGAGGTCGAGACCTTTGCGACCAAGATCAACGTGCTCGGAACGAAATTCAACGTAATAGCGGACGAGACCTACGGCCGGTTTTCGGCGGCATTGCTGCAGGGCCGGATCAAAGTCACCAACCTGCTCGATCCGCGCAGGCAGGAGATCGTTATGAAACCCGATGATATTGTGAATCTTTCGAACGGCCGTCTGTTCGTCGAGACGATCAGGGATCCGGAGGCGCTCTGCTGGACCGAAGGTCTGGTGCGCATCAGCGGACTCCCGTTCGATGAACTGATGGCCAAGTTCGAGCAGGTGTTCGACGTCAAGATCGTCATCGCCCGGAATTCGATTCCCGACATCGGAAAAATCAGCGGTAAGATTCGTGTGAACGACGGCATCGAGAATGCCCTCCACATCTTGCAGTACGCCGCCGATTTTTCCTTCGAGAAGGATGAGGAGACCAATGTGGTGACGATCCGCTGATCCTCCGCCTGTTATTGTTTAACCTAAAACCCCGGTAAGATATGCGCATGAAAAACAACTGACGACTTGACGATCCGAATCATTTGACCGATAAAAAAAGCCTGCGGACTGGACCTCCGCAGGCGAAGATAACAGATTAAATGATTCTTGCACCCATTAACCTATTATCTTAAACTTTACAAAAGTATGAATAAAACAGTATTCTTCAAAACCTTTCGAAGACTGTTTGGGTTCGTATTGGCAATCTCTCTGAGCGCGAGTGTCTTAACCGCTCAGGCGCAGAATGCGCGCATAACCCTGAATCTGTCCGACGTGCCCATGTCGCAGGTTATGAAAGAGATTGAAAAGCAGACCCGCTATCTTTTTATCAACAAGGGCGTCGACACCGGTAAAAAGCTCTCAGTCAATCTGACGCAGAAAACGATTCAGGAAGTATTGGACTACGTGCTCAAAAATACGGATATTACGTATAAGATCGACGGCACGTACATCATTCTTGCCGAGAAAGCCGCGGAAAAACCCGTCGCCGTGACGGGAAAGGTCAGCGACGTCAACGGCGTTCCCGTCATCGGGGCGTCCGTCGTGGTCAAAGGCACGACCGTCGGCACGAGTACGGACATGGACGGAACTTTCTCGCTTCAGGTACCCCCCCCCGCGGCTACGGCCCAGCTGGAGGTTAATTTTCTGGGGTACGAACCCGTCATGGTTTCCGTCGGCAACCGGACTTCCTTCGACGTTACGCTTCACGAAGCGGCTTCCGAAATCGAGGGCGTCGTTGTCACCGCCCTCGGCATCAAGCGTCAGGAGAAGGCCCTGAGTTACAACGTCCAGCAGGTCAAGGCCGAGGACATCACCACGGTCAAGGACGCCAACTTCATCAATTCGCTGACGGGCAAGGTCGCGGGCGTTACGATCAACGCCTCCTCTTCGGGCGTCGGCGGCGCGTCGAAGGTGATTCTCCGCGGCAACAAGTCCATCAGCCAGTCGTCCAATGCGCTCTATGTCATCGACGGAATCCCGATGTATAACTTCGGCGGAGGCGGAGGTACGGAGTTCGATTCGCGCGGCGCCTCGGAATCCATCGCGGACATCAACCCGGAGGATATCGAGTCGATGTCGGTGCTCACGGGTGCCGCCGCTGCGGCCCTTTACGGTTCGAACGCCGCCAACGGCGCCATCATGATCACGACGAAAAAGGGCAAGGCCGGCGCGCTCAAAGTGACGCTTTCGAGCAATACCGAATTCCTCGATCCTTTCGTGCAGCCGGAGTTCCAGAACCGTTACGGCACGGGTTCGAACGGCGTGAGGAGCGGTTCGGGCATTTACAGCTGGGGACAGAAGCTCCTGCCCGCGGCCCGCTACGGCTATACGCCCGCCGACTTCTTCGAAACGGGACACGTGTACACCAACGCCGTGACCGTTTCCGGCGGTACGGACAAGAACCAGACCTATTTTTCCGCCGCATCGGTCAATTCCGACGGCATCATCCCCAACAACGAATACGATCGCTACAACTTTACTTTCCGCAACACCTCTTACTTCCTGAAAGATAAACTGCGGCTCGACGCCAGCGCCAGCTATATCTATCAGAAAGACCAGAACATGACCAATCAGGGCGTATATTCGAACCCGCTGGTCCCGGCCTATCTCTTTCCGCGCGGCGAGAATTTCGCGATTTACAAGAAATTCGAACGCTATAATCCCGGCACCAAACTCATGGAGCAGTTCTGGTCGGCGGACATGGAGGGCGGCGACCTGCGCATGCAGAATCCCTACTGGATCGCCTACCGCAACCTGCGCAATACCGACAAGAAGCGCTATATGCTGTCGTTCTCGGCCAGCTACGACATCCTGCCGTGGCTGAGCGTTTCGGGACGCGTGCGTCTCGACAACTCCAATTCGCTCTATACGCAGAAACTTTACGCCTCGTCCAACACGACCATCACCGACGGCGGCAAGAACGGCCACTATACCGAAGCCCGTGCCTACGATACGCAGACCTATGCCGACGTGATGCTGAACATCAACAAGACTTTCGGCGACGATTGGTCGCTCACGGCCAACGTCGGCGCTTCGCTCAACAACATCAAGACCGATGAACTTTCGTACCGCGGTCCGATTCAGGAGAACGGCCTTCCCAATATCTTCAACGTATTCGACCTCGACGACACGAAGAAGCGCGCCGAGAAGGTCGGCTGGCACGACCAGACGCAGTCGGTCTTCGCATCGGTCGAAGTGGGGTGGAAACAGATGCTCTACCTGACCGCGACGGGCCGCAACGACTGGGCTTCGCAGATCGCCGGGTCGCCCTCCAAGTCGTTTTTCTACCCTTCGGTCGGCCTTTCGTGGGTTCCCTCCTCGACGTGGGATTTGGGCAACGCCTTCTCCTACCTCAAGCTCCGCGGTTCGATCGCCTCGGTCGGCCTGCCGTTCCCGCGTTTCCTGACCACGCCGACCTACGAGTACGATGCTACGGGCAAAATATGGAAGGATAAGACGCACTATCCGATCGGCGACCTGAAACCCGAACGGACCATCACCTACGAGGTGGGTGTCGACGCCCGTCTGTGGAAGAACATCAGCCTTTCGGCCTCGTGGTATTCCGCCGATACGAAGAACCAGACGTTCGACCCGGCGCTTCCGCCGTCGTCGTCCTATACGACCATCTACCTCCAGACGGGGCATGTCCGCAATACCGGCGTCGAGCTGTCGCTCGGCTATTCGAACCAGTGGCGCGATTTCGGCTGGTCGTCGAACTTCACCTTCTCGTGGAACAAGAACGAGATCATCGACTTGGCTTCCGGTGCGCTGAATCCCGTTACGGGCCAGCCGCTGAATCTTTCGGAACTCGACATCAAGGGGCTGGGCAAGGCCAAATACATCCTCAAGCAGGGCGGCACGCTGGGCGACCTCTATACCACTTCGGATCTGAAATTCAACGACAACGGTTATGTCGAGGTCGATAAGGCGGGCAACCTGCTTCTCACCGACGAGGGCGACCAGATCTATCTCGGCTCCGTTTTTCCGAGCGAGAACCTCGCATGGCGCAACGACTTCCGCTACAAGGGGATCAACCTCGGCCTGCTGTTCACGGGACGCATCGGCGGCATCTGCTACTCGGCCACGCAGGCCAACATGGACCTGTACGGCGTCTCGGAAGTTTCGGCAGCCGCGCGCGATGCGGGCGGCGTGCTGATCAACGGCCGCGAGATGGTCGATGCCCAGAAATGGTATCAGGCTATCGGTTCGCAGTCGGGACTTCCGCAGTACTACACCTATTCGGCCACGAACTTCCGCCTGCAGGAGCTGTCGCTGGGTTACACGCTGCCGCGCAAATGGTTCCGCAACAAGATGGGACTCACCGTCTCGTTCGTGGGCCGCAACCTGTGGATGATCTACTGCAAGGCTCCTTTCGACCCCGAAGCCGTGGCTTCGACGGGGCTGAGCTATCAGGGCATCGACTACTTCATGATGCCGTCGCTGCGCAGTCTGGGTTTCAACGTGAAATTTGAATTCTAAACCATGAACAGCATGAAAAAGATAAATGCATACATGCAGCTACTGCTGCTTTCGGTAGTGCTGCTCAGCATTTCGTGTACGGGCGATTTCGAGAACATGAATCGCAATCCGAACGAAGTGACCGACGGGCAGATGGATGCCCTGAACTACAAGATCGGCACGAAATTCCAGTCGCTGCAGGGACTCGTGGTTCCCGTGCAGGAGCATATGTACCAGTTCAACGAAAGCCTGTCGGGCGGTCCGTTCGGCGGCTATATCGGAGCGACGGTAGACAGCTGGCTCACGAAGTTCGAGACCTTCAATCCTTCGGCCGACTGGCGCAAATGGCCGTTCGCCAACGTGATTACCGAGACTTACACGCCGTGGCGCGGTATCGTCACCGGTACGGACGACGAGGTGGCCGTCGCTTTCGCCAAACTGTTGCGCGTGGCGATCATGCACCGCGTCACCGACTCCTACGGGCCTATTCCCTATTCGAACCTCGAAACCAACGAGTCGATTACGGTGAAGTACGACAAGCAGGAGGAGGTCTATATGAAGATGTTCGGGGAGCTGGACGAGGCGATCGCCGCCTTCGCCGCCAATACGACGCTTCCGGCCGAGGCTTTCAGCCGCTACGACCGGGTCTACGGCGGCAATATCGCCCAATGGCTCAAATATGCCAATTCGCTCAAGCTGCGCATGGCGATGCGCCTTAGCGAAGTGAAGCCCGACGTCGCCCGGACGAAGGCTGCCGAAGCCATCGCCGCAGGCGTCATCACGGCCAATGCCGACAACGCGGCCATGCACGCCGCCGAGAACCGCACGACGCTGATCTACAACGACTGGGGCGACCACCGCGTCGGCGCCGACATTCTCTGTTACATGACCGGCTACGAAGACCCGCGTCTTGAAAAGATGTTCCTGCCCAACGACAAGGGCGATTACGTGGGCATCCGCATCGGCATCGACGTCACGAGCAAATCGCAGGCGCAGGCCAAGTATTCGAACATGATCGTTACCAGTTCGACGCCTTACCTGTGGATCAACGCGGCGGAGGTGGCTTTCCTCAAGGCCGAATACGAGTTGCGCTGGGGAACGAAGGATGCCGCCAAGGCGCTCTACGAGCAGGCGATCCGCCTCTCGTTCGAGGACAAGGGCGCCAAGGACGCCGACGCCTATATCGCCGACAAGACCAGAAAACCTGCGGCCTATAACGATCCGCTGGGCAATTACAGCGCGACCGCCCTGAGTTCGATCACCATCGCATGGGAGGACGATTCCGCCGAAGGCGCCGACAAGGCGGCCATCAAAGAGCGCAATCTGGAGCGTATCATCACCCAGAAGTGGATCGCCATCTTCCCGTTGGGGGTCGAGGCGTGGTCCGAGCACCGCCGCACGGGGTATCCGCGCCTGCTGCCCGCCGTCGAGGACAAGTCGGGCGGTACGGTGGATCTGGCTCAGGGCGCCCGCCGTCTGCCTTATCCCGTCGAGGAATACGACAAGAACAACGCCAATCTTCAGGAAGCCGTACAGATGCTTAACAGCGAGTCGCAGGGCAGCCGCAAGGGCGACGGTATGGGCACCCGCGTATGGTGGGACGTGAAACCTTATAACAACTAAACGCTATGAAACAGCACAGAATAATACGTTTCTCCGGTTTGTTCCTGCTCCTCGGCGTACTTTTCGGCCTTGCCTCCTGCAATGACTGGACCGAGATGGAGACCGTGGACAACAACGTGAAGAAACCGTGGGAGCAGGACCCGGCCTTGTGGGCGGAATATACGGCCGCTCTGCGGGACTATAAAAAGAGCGAGCATTTCATCGTCTACGCCCGCCTGCACAACTCGCCCGAACCGGCGGCCAGCGAGAAGGACTTCATGCGCTGCCTGCCCGATTCGCTCGATATCGTGGCGCTGACCAATGCCGATAATTTCTCGCGTTACGATGTCGAGGATATGGCCGTCATGCGTGAGAAAGGCACGAAAGTGCTCTGGCAGGTGGACTATGCCGGACGTGCCGCCGAATTCGCCGACGCCGCGAAACTGGGCGCATGGCTCGACCGGGTCGTGTCGTCCGTCGCCGCCAACGGCATGGACGGCTATTCGTTCACCGGGATTCCCAACGCCGGCGATCCGGCAGCGGTGCAGGCCGCAGCGCTGATCGTCTCGAAGCTCTCGGCCGACGAGAGCAAGCTGCTCGTCTTCGAGGGCAATCCGCTCTTCGTCGCCGAAGCGGACCGTGCGAAGGTGGATTATTTCATCCTCGACACCGAGAAAACCGAAGATGTCGGCGACGTGAAGCTGCAGATACTCAACGCCACGGGTTACGCGGCCGTTCCGGCTTCGAAACTCCTGCTGGCGGCCGAGGCCGGAGCGCCCCTCAAGGACGAAGACCGCGTGGAGTATGCCGCCGTCGAGGAGATGTCGCGCCGCGTGATAGCCTACGGTCCGTTGTGCGGATTGGGGGCCTACAACATCGGCAACGACTACTACAATGCGGACATGAACTACAAAATGATCCGTCAGGCCATCCAGACGCTTAATCCTTCTAAATAACCGACGCTATGAAATTAATACATAAATATCTCATACTGGGCGTTGCGGCAGCGGGTGCCTTTACGGCCTGCGATAACTATGATGCCGATGACCACAAGTTCGACAATGTCGTCTACCTCGACGTGTCGAAGACCGACGAGGTGCAGCCGGCCACCTTCAGCAACAATACGCCCACGGTCGAAAAGCCGATTCAGGCGACGCTGGCCTATCCCGAAGGGCAGGACGTCGCGGTGTCGCTCACGGTGGACCCGTCGCTCGTGGCGACCTACAACGCCCGCTACGGTTCGGACTGGAAAATGCTCGACGCGAAGTATTACGAGCTGTCGTCCGACAACGTGACCATCCATGCCGGCAAGACCGCGTCGGAGGTGGTGACGCTCCGCCTGAAAGGGCTGATGGGCGAAGGCGAACAGCAGACCGGCGCGCTGCCCATCGACGAGACCTATCTGCTGCCGGTGCGCATCTCCCATTCGTCGATGTCGGTGCTGAAAGGCTCCGAGGCCGCCTATTATGTCGTCAAACGCTCTTCGGCCATCACCGTCGCGGCGCAGCTTACGGACAACTGGATCGAATTCCCGTCGCTCGACAAGTACGGCGACAACAGCATGCCGTGGAATAAACTCCGGGCCATGACCTACGAAGCGCTGATCTACATCGACGATTTCGCGCTGACCGACATTCAGGGCAATCCGGTGAGCATTTCGACCGTGATGGGCGAGGAGGACTATGCGCTGCTGCGTATCGGCGACACGAACTTCGAGCGCGAACAGCTGCAGTTCGACGGTTCGGGCGTCGGATTCGGCAAATTCCCCGGACGCGACAACACGAAGGTCCTCCAGAAGGGTTACTGGTATCACGTCGCCTGCACTTACGACCAGAACACCCGCGTCGTGCGTGTCTATGTCAACGGCAGGATACAGAGCGAGGGGACCGAGATGGGGCCGGCCGCACTGGACGACAAGAACTTCATCCATCTGGCCCGCCGCGCGCTGTACGACCTGTGGGACAACGAGACCGATCCGGGCAAGAAGGATCAGTACAAGACGCTCGGCTACGATACCTACAGCGAAGCCCGCCAGTTCTTTATCAGTTATTCGTACAACGACTACCGTCCGCTGAACGGCAAGATCGCCGAGGCGCGCGTCTGGTCCGTCGCCCGCACTCCCGAACAGATATGGGAGAACATGTACAACGTCGAGAACCCGAAGGACGACCCGACGCTGCTCGGTTACTGGAAATTCAACGACGGCAAGGGCAATACGGTGAAGGATTACTCGCGCTACGGCAACGACGGTCAGGCGAAATACGACCTGAAGTGGCCCGACGGCATCGAGATTCCGAAAATTAATGAAGTGGAGGAGTAAATTATGAAGACGCAAAAGATACAGAATTTATTAGTAGTGACGCTGTTCTGCGCGGCGGCGCTCGCGGGCCTTACGGCCTGCGACGCCGACCCCGTGGAACGCGAAGGAGGCAAACTGCCCGACAAGGACGGGCTTGAGAATACCTACGGCATGCTGCGCAGTAACAGGGCGAGCGAGAATGAAGCGTATCTGTTACTAACGCAGGGGGCCGGTTTTGTGACGGATAATATCTATTATCAGATCACCAAACCCGCTGCCGAGGGCCTTGCGCTGGAAATTTGGGTCGATAATTCGCTTTTGGACGGTTTCAATCAGGCGAATGAAACGGAGTATGAACTGCTGCCTGAAGCGAATTGTGAATTTCCGGACGGTAAAACCCTGACCGTAGCCAAGGAGGGTTTGCGAACCGACCCGAAACGAATCAAGGTGTCGGCCGAGGGTTTGGAGCCGGGAGAATACCTGCTGCCGGTATCCGTCGCCGATAAAAATGCTGCCGATGTCGATGAGAGGCAGGTGCTTTATTATACGATTACGATTCGTCAGCCCCAGCTGGGAGACTATGAACTTCACGACGGCTCGGACCTGTTCTTTGTTTTCTACATCAACACATCGCAGTACCAGCCCCTTCTGGTGGATGATTATTTCATGCAGAAAAAGCTGGCCCGCGGATCGACCGTCAAATGGTACAGCACCGTTGGCAATATCATCAACCTGCGTACCGTCAGGCTCGATTACGAAGCGGAAACCGGACGCGCCAAACTCAGCCTCGGCTCGGATATGCGCTATGTTCTGGACCATTACGTGAAATATAACAGTCCGCTTCAGGACAAAGGCCGTAAGTTGTGCATGAGTATCGAAGGCGGCGGCAAGGGGTTGGGATTCTGCAATCTTTCCGATATGCAGATCGCGGATTTCGCATCCCAGATCAAAGCCGTGGTCTATGAGTATGGATTGGACGGCGTCAACCTTTGGGACCGCAACTCCAGTTACGGCAAGGAGGGCATGCCAGCCATGAATACGACCTCCTATCCCAAGCTGATCAAAGCTCTGCGCGAAGCATTGGGTTCCGAAAAGATGATTACCGTCACCGTCTACGACAAACCGACGGAGTCTTTCTGGGACACCGAGGCGTCGGGCGGAATCGCCGTCGGGGACTACATCGACTACGCATGGTCGGGCTACAATAACAACAACGAGGCTGTGCAGCTGCTCGACCCGTGGCATACCGAGCTGGAGTATGTATCGGCCTATACGCAGAAGCCGATTGCGAATCTTCCTAAAGAACGTTACGGCTGTGTCAATTTCCCGATTTATCCCGGCACGACAGATCCGGTGGAAATAGCTTACAGGGAGCCGGATTTTCTTGTCGATTGGGTGCAGAATAAATACAAACCGAATCAGATTGTCGTATTCGACGACATCCGAACCATTTTACAGGACAAATACGAAACCGCTTGGGATCCGACATTTGCAGCATGTTGTACATATATGGACGATGAAAGCCGCTGGATTCTCGGTACTCGCAACGGTTACAGCTACACTTTGGATACAAACAATCTTGGCACATTACCGAGCGGAACCGGAGGTTACGGCAAATGGCTGAAAGATTGGTAAACTGAATATGAAACTAAAATCGGTCGACAGGTCTCATCCAACTCTCTCACATTTTTCTGAAAAGAAAAAACTGCTAAATCCAAAAAAACTTGAATTCAAACTGCTTGAATTCCAAAAATTAAAACTTCATGATTATGAGAACTTACATCAATGTTTTCAGTTCGCTCTTTATCGGAGCAACCATGTTATTTTCCTGCCAACAGGCAGAGGAACCTCAGCTGGATGCAGCTCAGCCGGAGGCGAAAATGACCCGTGCATTCGGAGACAAAACTCCGATTGTCAACATTTACGTCGAGACCAACGACGTGAATCCGCTCAATGCCGGCGATTACAAACTTCCCAACGGCAAGCCTTATGCCGATATTGTGGAATTCTTCGCTTCCAATATTCACAAGGAGACGGTGAACGGTGTCGTGCGTCCGACGCTCTACCTGAACGACAAGATGACCAACCTGCTGGAGAACGGCGGTAATCTGACCTATGTGAAACCCTTACAGGATATGGGTATCAAGGTGCTGCTTACCGTGCTGGGCGACTGGCAGAATATCGGAGTCACCAGCATGAACGACACGCAGGCCGACCAGTTCGCTACGATCCTTGCCTATGCCGTGCAGAAGTACGGTCTCGACGGTATCGGATTCGATAACGAATATGACGGATCGCCGACTACCGTCAGCGGTTCTTGGGGCAATATCATTACCAAACTGCGCGCTAAGATGCCGGCCGACAAGCTCATCACTGTATTCCAGTGGGGCAACTATGGCTCTTCGCAGATCAACGCCACGGCCGGCGCCAAGATCGATTACGTTTATGCTAACTTCGGGTATAGCACTTACATCGGTGTAGCGGGTGTTACCAAAGACCGTTTTGCTCCGCTGTCGCTCAATCTGGGTTCGTACAATAGTCCTACTGCAGCTGGCGACCATGCTTATGACGCTGCTGAAGGAGGTTACGGTGCGATCATGCACTTCAACCTGCGCACACGGTCGCAGAACGATCCTACGGCTCTGTTCACTGCGATTGCCGACGGCGCTTGGGCTGAGGGTGCTGTGACCTGCACGAACGGCAACCGCCCGCAGGACTGGACGTTCGTTCCCAGCGGTTACACGATTACCTACGCTGAAGCTACTGCCCAATAAATTTCTGAGAGATGAGACTCTGTCGACCGATTTGAGTTGATTATATAGCTTGATCTATGGTCCGTGTATCGTCTTTTGGAGATACACGGGCCTTTTTGCCGTCCGGGAATACGTCGGTTAAGTCACGGCTTCAAATGTGTTGAATGGCCTGATTTTTTATATCTTTGCCGCAGACTGCAAACTGTATTCCTTATGAAATCCCCTTTCCTGCAAAATCTCAATGAACTGCCGGGGCCGGTGTGGCTGTTCGGCGCTTACGGCATGACCCGGCTGGGCGAATGGTCTTTCGCGCTGCTGATGCAGTGCGTGAACGGGAACCTGCGGCTCGACGGCTTGACCGCCGGAATGCAGCTGCTGGGACTTGCCGGGGCATTGCTGCCGGTTGCGCTCCTCTGCTCGCTGGCGCTGCGCAAATCCTATGGGCTGCCTCTGGTCCGCTGGTATGCCGGTTTGCGGGTGCTGGTGCACGGTGTGGCCGTAATCGCCCCGTTGGTCGCCGGTTATGATCCGGAGGTGTCGGGCGGTTATGCCGGGCTGGTGCGGACCGAGGTGCTGAATCTGGTCCGGGGCGGCCTGTGGTTCGGATTTCTTTGCTGGCTGGAACGCTCGCAGACCCTTGCCCGGCTGATGCCCGCGGAAAAGCGGCGCGCGCTTTGGTGGGCCGTCGTGCCGATGGCCGCACTGGCGCTCTTCGGAATGTGAAAACCGCTGTCGGATATGCGTGCCGGGCCGGATTTGCGGTCCGGTTTTTTGCGTCCCGCGCCGGCGGTTCCGGCGGCCGTGAAGTCCGGCCGTGAAGTCCGGGCGCGGATGCCGCCGTTAGCGTGCCGTTGCAAATCGAACGGCTGTGCGCACCCTTTCCCGGAAGGCGCTGTTCCCGCAATATGAAATAAGATATTTTGGAATCAATATTGCCGTTTTGAATGTTTTGTCGTAAATTGTACTCGCAACAGTCCCAAAAAAGAAGTGTCGGTGTTGTATTTTCCGAATATGTTTCCTACATTTGTAGTAACATATTGACTAACACGGAAAGTGTAAGTTTATTCTCGAGTGGTAAATCTTGCAAATTATTACGAAGGAGAGAATAGGCCGGCATTTCTTCACGTTCTGTCCGTTTTCGGATTTAGAGCGTGGGACTGTTGCTTATTTTAAGCAATCAGTTGATAGATGTCTCAATCTGATAAACAGGATTTTAAGAAGATTTTGCAGGGGTTTTGGTAACGATTTGGAGAATGTGCGAAATTCGCTACATTGCGTAACCATCTTGTCAAATAACCCTTATTTTGCGCAAAGATACGAAAATCTCTTTGGTTTTCAAAGTAAATTCAATTCCTTGTCTTAACTAATTTTGTAAACATAAAAACTCCTGCCAAACATACTTTTGGCAGGAGTGAAATATAAAGTAAGGGAGCGTAAATCAAAATGTGTCAATGGTTTTTCGGAGCGATTTTGGGATCATTAGCAATCCCGAAATCGTTTCGTAAATTTAATGCTATTTTGGGATCTTTTCCATATTTACATGATAGAAAACCGATCATTGAATCGGATTGCGAGTTGTTGTGCGGTCTGTCCCCAGTTTGTAATGGGCATCGTCTATTTGCGACGGATTTGTGTATAGGTAGGCGAGTTTTTCGAGGGCCGTATCCGAAGGGAAAATGCCTTTTATTTTTAGTGACTTTACGGATTTGCCAATGGTATCCCTCGACGGTATTTGTCGTGTAGATCATCCGCCGAATCTAGGATGTGAAATCAAAATAGATTGCTCCTCTCGCCGTTGTAAACAATACAGAAACATGCGGCAGGATACTGACCGCTGTGGAAAGTCTGTTTACCAAAGGATTTTTACGGGTTCTGATATCTCGGCTTTCAAGAGAGCTAAAGGTGTCCGGTACATCGTGCTTGATCTTTGGTCGGGAAACTAATCAAGAATCGCAATGTATTGTAAATGAAAGAAAAACAGATTTAACCAAAACCTTTGATCCAAATTTATTTAGATTGTAACTGGAAAAACCCTATGAAAAAACCGAACTTTCAAAGTTCGGTTTTTTCTTTTAGTTCAAAGGTTGAATATCAAATCCCATCCAAGGTATTGTCGTCCTGTATACTTCAACAATTGCAGCCGGAACATAAACAACGCATCTCGCCGCCGATAGATCCAAAAAAAAACGATCTGAAATTTTTGGGGGATTTTTTGCAAAACATACTATTTTCTGCAATTTCGGACAATTGCCTCCTTCAATTTCTTTCAGATTTTCTGGAAGTCTCAAAATATTTAGCGCATTGCATTCATATACCTCTATCTCCTCCAACATCGTATTACGGCTCAAATCCAGTGTTACAAGATTCGTACAATTATACAAACGTAAAATTTTTAACATCCTATTATATCGAAGGTCCAATTCGGCAAAAGAAAATGAATAATAACCACCCGATCCAAAGTGATAGCTATAGCAGTCTAATATTTCTAAATTAGGAAACCGTTCAATTCCTTTTAGCGAGCCGCTTAATCCTTTATCAAAGTCTATTTCCCGCACAGCCTCAGCCTCTCTTACCGATACTTTACCATCCTTATTCGCATCGAATTTTTCGTAGCAAAAAGTCATAAAATTAATATTGTCCATCGCTGAACAAACATCATCCGGATCAGGTAATGGCGGTAACGACCCGCTGTTTCCGTCGTTTTCTTTACTACAATTACACAAAATAACCGCAACCAATCCTACCAACCAAAGTTTTTTCATAATAACAACATTTAACAATTAATTATTCGAGTACAAACGACTTTTCAATCGGCAACTCTGTATATTCTCCACAAGTGCGATCATATGCCACCACCTGCAATGCACGGAATAAATGGAAAAACACCTCGATAGGCTCGCATTTAAATTTCAATTCGACAAGATATGGTTTCGCTTCATGCAAATCTTGACAATGAATTGCCGTATCGAATTTCCCATAACTGCAATGGAATCGGAATCCGACTGGTTTATATCGGTTAAGATCAATGTCGACTGCTCGGCAAAATTCGACAAACGAATCGTCGGCATTGAAATCGGCCGCCACCGTGCCAATAAAATCTTCATACTGTGTTTCTGCTCTCATAATACGTTGATTTATCAATGCCACTCGGCTCCTGTATGGCTGGGTAATAGCAAAAAGAAAGTGTGGAGCCGATTTCGTTTATCAATCTGAAGGTTGTGGCGAACCCGAATCAAATAAACGAAGATGCAATACCCCACACTTGATAGATATGGGATATAGGCGCACAAAAATACGCCTTGCCATATGCTAACAAGAAATGAGTGCCGTTCGTTGTCCTTGATTCGTTGAAAATTGCCACATTTTCAGATTAGGACAGTGCGAAAACACTTTCTGTATGTCTGCCGCTTGCGCGACAAGACAAAAATAGAAAATAATTTTCACATTGAACAACACTCATATAAAAACAATCGCAAATTACGCCAAAAAGTTCCTGAAAATCAATATTGACATTGAACAATGTTATTTCAATTTGGGGGTATTTATTTTGTCGGAAAATGAAAGTGGGACGGCCTTTCGGTTCCGTCCCGTTCGTGGTTAAATCTTGATTTCCCGCCTTTGCTCCGTTCGCTCGATGTCGATTCCTATCCGCTCGTAAAACTCTTTTCGTTGTTGTTTGAACCACACGTCATCGTCTTTTCCGTTTATGGTGAACCGAAACCCGCTCGGCCCGTCCTTGTCTGGTTTGAGTTGCAGGACGACATCGTTGGCTTTGAACGTATGATTATACCTTATCGAGTGTAGTTCTCCCGTGTATCGGTAAGGTTGCATCGTAAACAACGCTCTCGTCCCCTCCTTGTCCAGTCCTACGTTCTTACAATAGTTTTCCCATTTCAACAATCCCTTTACATACGGACACAGTTCATCGACACGCATCAAGGCTTTTACCGCCTCGTACATCCGTTGTTTGATTTCGTCTTTTTCTTTATCGTGCCCGGCCTGTATCGTCGCTATTTCCCGTTGTAGGCTCTTAATGTCTCTGTCTTTACCCTCTATCACGTCCCGTAAGTCTGCGATCTGCTTTTCATACCTCGCGGGCTTGGGGTCGTGGAATAACGCTCCGATTCGTTCGACTGCCTTTGTCGTGGCATCTACCGCCACGCCTTTCAGTTTGTCGGTCTTGATCTCCCGTCGCGTTTGCGCCAACTCCGTTTCGGCCTTCGCCAGCTCCTCCTGTTTCTTCCGCCGCTGCTCGGCGATGGCGTTGCAGTCTGTCTGCGCGGCTTCCCGCTGTGCCTGCAAAGCGGCAATGTCTACCGACAGCGTTTCCTGTTGTCCTTTCAGGTTCTCGATCTGCTCGGCGATTTCGTTCTTGCGGACGAATACCTCGCGGTAATACTGTTGCGTGGATATATGTTTGGCTTCCGAGCCGTCGATACCGCGTTTCAGTCCGTATTTGGCCATTGCCTCGGCATAGGTGGTCTGATAGGCTTTGAGTTTGTCCCTCGCCATCACATCGTCGGCGCACAAGCGGGGACGGTCTTTCTTGGTGCGGTAGGTTCTCTTCCCGCTCGCCGCGTTCTTCGTCCGCTCCAACTTGGCCTTCCGCCGTTCTCCCCGGACAATGGGCACGACGGTCGCGTGGATATGCGGCGTCTTCTCGTCCAGATGCAGGACTGCCGACACGACGTTCTCTTTTCCGAAGGTCTTTTGCAGCCAGCCGCAGGAATCCTTGCACCATGCGTCCAACTGTCCGGCCTGCCGGATGCGCTTCATATCTTCGGGGCTTCCGGACATTACGACACGCAACGCCCGCACTTGGTTCTTTCCGATCTTGCGCTCCAGCCCTGCATTGTCCAGACGGTGCTGGATCGCTTCGGTGCGGTTGGCAACTCCTTTGGGAAATTCGATTAACTCTTGGTTCAGGTAGGTAAGTGTCGTTATGACATTGGCGGGCGAAATCTTCCGCTCGACATGTCCCGACATGGCGGCGTCCGTTCCGGCCGCCTTTTCGATATGCAATACGACATAGCCCATAGCGGTATGGTTTGAGGTGGGTGAATAATCGGTGACGGTCGGGGGTGTCCAGAGGGGCCGCGGCCCCTTTGGCCTATTGGGGCATTTTCAGCGTTGCGGAGCAATGCGGAAAGAAAATGCCCTAATAGGCTATGCCTTTTGTAAAAAGGCGCGGGCGCGAAGCGGCCGATGGGTGGGCGACGGTGCCGCCGTGGTATCCGTCAGCAGGGGAACACCGATGAAAGAGAACCGACGGCCCGCAAGCCCGTGCCCCTGTGCGCCCTTCGGGATCCTCCATAAATCCCGAAGGGCGCACAAGGGCGGAAGGGCTGTTACTCTGCCAGTCGGTACTGGTCGCCGAGGCGTTCGGTAAGCGCCGACATGTCGCGGCTGATCTTTTCATTGGTGATCTTCGCGTAGATTTGGGTGGTCTTGATATTCGTATGACCCAACAGACGACTGACGGTTTCGATAGGCATACCCTGCGAGAGCGTGATAGTCGTGGCGAAGGTGTGGCGGGCGAGGTGGAAGGTCAGTTTGTTCTTGATGCCGCATTGCTTGCCGATCTCGCGCAGAATGTCGTTGCAATGGCAGTTGCAGGGCATATAAAAGACATGGTTGTCGAGCCGCTGATCCGCGTATTTCTCGATGATGCGTTTAGGAATATCCAGCAGGCGGATGCGACTCTCGGTATTGGTTTTCTTGCGCCGCGTGATGATCCACAGCTCACCGTCGAACATCGTTTGCAGGTTGTCCGTGGTCAGGTTCTTCACGTCGGCATAGGCCAGCCCGGTGAAGATGGAAAAGACGAACAGATCGCGGATACGCGCATGGGCTTTGTTAGCCGTTTTATAGTTCATTACGGCTTTGATCTCCTCTTGCGAGAGGTAACCCCTGTCAACGCTTTCGGGAGAGTTGATATAGCCCGAAAAAGGATTGAACGGCAAACGTCCGTCGTTGCGGGCGATGGCGACGATATGTTTCAAGACGATCATGTAGCCCCATACGGTATTGGTACGGCATTTCTTCTCCGTGCGCAGGAAATATTCGAAATCGTTGATAAAGGTAAGGTTCAGTTCTTTCAGCGGAATATCCTCACGGTGGTAGGTATGGGCGAGAAACTCCCGCACGCGCTTGCACACGCAGCAGTACTTTTTCCATGTGGCGACCTCACGGCTGAAACCCACCTTTTTCCGGTATTCGACGTTGTGCTGTTCGAAGAGTTTCAACAGCGTTTCCTGCTTCACACCGATACCGAGGTAGGCATCACGCAGTTTGGCCGCAGTAACGTAACCGTCCGACTGCATCAGCTCTTGGTAACGGCGGTTCACCTCGACGCGGATTTTGTCCACGGCGAAGTTGATCTGCATGGCCTCGACGCTCTTGCCTATGGCGCGGCCGTTCTTCACGTCCCACAAACGCGGCGGAACATCCATTTTGCAACTGAATTGTTTGATCTCGCCGTCTACTGTAAGACGACACATCAAGGGCAGATCGCCGTTGGGGCGGGCGCTGCCTTTCTTCACATAAAATAAGACCCGAAACGTGCTTCGCATAATAACCCGATTTTTGGTTACAAAATTAATACCTGTCGGGTCGTTTGTCAAGATGTAAAATTACGCAAAACACAGTAAAAGAACATGTTACATACCAACAACGAAGTGAATTCCGCGTAATGATCTGGTAACGATTCTTATCCCGCAATAGGCCGTAAAACCGCTGCCAGACAATTTCCACACGATGTAATTTAGCGCACTATTGACTGTAAATCAACATCATACACCTTTCGTTGCGCTATCCTGCTCTTCTTCTGAAAGTTTATTTTATTCTTCAGGTTTTGCAAGAACCTCCCACTCTAAAATAAGCATTCAGCACCACGCTTTCCTTATTTTTTAACGATGACATGTTATGCAGGACCCTTTCGGTGCGGGGGCCTGAACCGGCGCGTCGCCCTGTCGATGCGGAGAGCACACTAACCCTTACTTAAACATATCTATGAAAAACGTATTCAGAACTTTTCTGACGGCTGCTGCCGTGTTTGTAACGCTGGGCGCTGCGGCGCAGGAGGACCCCTCGAAGGAGACCGTGATCATCAATCCCTTTGCCTGCACCGACGCCGTGAGTCAGGCTGCGTGCGACAACATGCGCGCCGCCGTGCTGTCGGGCTTTTCCGACCGGGGGCGTTTCCACATCGTCGACGCCCTGACCGACGAAACGCTGTCGAAACTCTACGCCGACCGCAATGCCGAGGACGTGGTGAACGACGCCAACTGGAAATCCGAGAGCGAAGCCGCCTACAAGGCGCTGGGCGCCAAGAAGGTCGTTATCGGTCAGGCCAACAACGTTTCGTTTTCGACCTTCAAGTCGGACATCGACGGCAAGATGTATAACAAGGCCGAGGTGACGCTGGCGCTGAAGGTGTACAATATCATCGACGGCGCGATGGTCGGATCGGAGACCATCGCCGTGACGGGTGTCGATGCCGATTCGAAGGACGGCGCGTTCAACGACGCGATGAAGGATCTGCGCAAGGCGATGACCAAGTTCGTCGACAACCACTTCAAGTTCGAGACCTACATTCTGGAGCTGGGCGAAGCCGACAAGAAAGGCCGCGTGAAGGACCTCTACATTTCGGGCGGCTCGGAGATGGGCGTCGCCAAGAAGACGCGCTTCAAGGTCTACACCGAGCGCAAGATCGGTCCTAAGGTGACCAAGTCGGAGATCGGTACGCTCGTCGCCGTCGAGGTGATGGAGGGCGTTACCAAATGTCAGGTCGCTGCCGGTGAGGAGGCCATCAAGGAGAAGTTCAACAGCGGCGAGAAGCTGATCGTCATCGTCGACAAGCAGGGAACGGCCGCAGGCGGATTCCTCAAAGGTCTGGTAGGTGCGTAAGCGCTTCGAAAAATATCCTGTTCCATACAGTCTCCGGGATGCCGACGGCGTTCCGGGGGCTTTATCCGTTCAAACTTAAAAACAAAATCAAATGTTTAGGAAGTCCGTATTGTCAGTTATCGTTGTTCTTTGCGCCCTGATCCCGGCGGCGGCCCAGAATTATACGACCGATGCCATCCTGAAGAACACGACCGGAAAAATTGCGACGCTGGAGTGTTCGGGAATCGCCCGTACGAAGAAGGAGGCAACCGAAATGGCGAAAAAATCCGTGATATATACTTATTTATATAACGGTATAGACGGCCTGAACGACAACAAGCCCCTGCTGGGCTACAAACCTTCGGCCGACGCTTCGCAGTACGTGGGCACGCTGCTCGGCACGACCCGCTACGCCAATTTCATCCGCAGCTGTACGATCGCCGACCGCACCAACAAGACGGCCGATAAGAACATACAGGTCTTCGCGACGATCGACCTCTACACCGAGTCGCTCGAACGGGACCTGATCAACAACGGCGTCATCGGGCGCAGCGCTTCCGACATCGCGCTCTCCGAGACGCAGGAGGCGATCGCCATGCCGACGGTCATGGTGGTGCCTTTCCGCAAGGGAGACGAATCCTACGAAGAGGCGATCCGCAACAATTCGGACATGCGCATGGCCATCTCGAAGGTGAACGAAGGCTTCATCGGCGAGGGCGTCGAGACCAAGGACCTGCTCACCTCGCTGAACAACGCCAACACCTATCAGGTGCGTATGGGCGACGGCATGTCGTTGGACGACGCGATTCTCGCCAACTCCGGGGCCGACGTCTCGGTGAGCGTCGATATCAATCAGGACGTCAACGACGGCGGCGTGCGCGTGTCGCTGACCCTGCAGGCGATCGAGGTCGCCACGGGCAATACGCTGGCCACCAAATCCGAAATTTCGGGCCGCAAGCGCACCACGGCCGACGTGTTGTGCGGCGTCATGGCCAAGGCGATGATCGGCGACTTCATGAAACAGATCTCGACCCGCATGGCGACCAAAATCTCGACCGGACAGAGCGTGGCCGTGCGTTTCACGATCGATCCCGGATCGGCGATCGACATGGACACCGAAATCAACAACATCATGCCGCTTTCGGATATTCTCGTGTCGTGGGTCAAGCGTCACGCCAAGAACGGCAGATATCATACGCAGGGCCGTACGAGCACGCTGCTGGCCTTCAGCGACATCTTCGTGGACAACTCCGTGGAAGACGGCATGCAGTCCGACGTCAATGACTTCGCGCTGGCGCTCTACCAGTACCTCAAGGGGCTGAACCTCTCCGTGTCGCGTACGATCACGGGAAATTCCATCGACGTAATCATCTACTAAACAACAGACCATGAATCTGCTTCGCAAACTATCCCTCTTCGCGGCGTTCGCGCTGGGCGCGCTGTCGCTCCGGGCGCAGACCGTAATCGACCTTTCGGCCTATATCGACGAAGACACGGCCGCGCAGCTCGGCGAGAGCAACGCTGCGGCGCTCCGCAACAAGATCAGCAAGATCATCACCCGCAACGGCATGGCCGATGCGGCGGGGCTTTTCGTCGTCACGCCGACGCTTACCGTCACCGACGACGGCACGGTCGATACGGGCATGACGACCGTGCATGTCGTGCGTGCCGACCTGACCCTTTCGGTCAAGAACCTCTTCGAGAATACCGTTTTCGCCAGCCAGACCGTATCGCTTCAGGCCAACGGCAAGAGCGAAGAGGCCTGCATGCGTTCGCTTATCAACAAGGTGAACGTGAACGACGTGCGTTTCGCCAAGATGATCAAGGACGTGCAGCAGAGCATCGCCGACTACTATACGCGCCAGATGCCGAAGATCCTCTCCAAGATCAACTCGCTCGTCGCCCGCGGGGAGTACGAGGATGCGATGGCCGCGCTGGCGGTAGTGCCGGAGAACGTCGATGAGTACGAAACAGTCTCCGACCTCAAGGTGCAGGTCTACAACAAACTGCTCGAAAACGAGGTGAAGCGGGCCGTCGCCGAAGCCGATATTCTGGTCCGTCAGGGCGATATCGACGCGGCGCTGGATTTGTGCCGCTCGTGCAATCCGGTAAGCCCCAACTACGGCGAGGTCGTCCGCTTCCTGAACCGGCTCGACGCGCAGGCTGCGGCCGCCGAAGCCGCCGCTCTGGAGCAGGAGCTGCGCAGGATGGACGCCGAGCAGCTGCGCGAACGCACGCAGCAGGAGGCCGCGGCCGAAGCCAAGACGCTGAAGCAGACCAAGGCCGATTCCTATGAGAAAAAAGGCAAGTCGCTGGGCGAGTGGCTCTTCGGACTCTGATCGAACCATGTCGGAACTAACTTTAGGATTACGATGAAAACCTGTCCCGTCTGCGGCGCCCAGATGCCCGATTCGCAGAACCTCTGTCCCGCCTGCGGCGCCGATTACGTCGAAGCCGTGGTCAATGACATTACCGCCGGGGTCGAAGCCGATCCCTCTCTGATGCTCGCCAGTCTCGAAGAGGGGCTGGCCGGGCTGGATACCGTCCCGATGCCCGCACCGGGCGAAACGGTTCGCAAGATGATGCCCCTGCTTTGCGGCGTTGCGCTGGCTTTCTGCCTGCTCTCCGGTGTGCTTACCGGGGCCAATTTCTTCTATCTGCTGGCCATTGTCGCACTGATCCTGCTGGTGGCTGCGCTGATGCGGGGAAGACAGCGGCTGAGCGCCGGGGAGGTGGTCGTACGGGCCGCCGCACGGGTCTTCGCCGAGGACGCCGCTTCGGTGCGGGAGCGCTTCGCGGGCAATGCCGAGGTGATGGCCCGGCTCGACGCCATGGAACTCCGGCTGGACGACGCCCTTGCCGGGCAGGCCGCGGCCCATGCCCGGAACCGCAAAAAGGTGATGCTGGTTGCGGCCGTCGTGCTGGCCCTTTGCAGTGCGGGCGTCGGCGCGCTGGCCGTGCGGAACCATGCCGCCCGCAGGGCCGAAGCGGCTTATGCCGCGCAGCCCGAATGGATCAAGCTGCGGGATGGTTACCTCGCATCGGCCGGCGATGACGGGGACGGCGGCAAAGACCTGCGGCTGAAAGTAGTGCATGCCATGCTCGCAGCAGGCGAAAGCGCGGCGGCCGAGGAGTTCTTCTTCGCGCACAGCCAAGGGAGGATGGGCGACGTCGATTGCGCCCTGCTCATCGCCCGCCATTACAAGACGCATAACGACGCGGAGGCCCTCGGCGCTTTTACGGACCGGGTGAAACTGCGTTACGATTCCGATACGCGGAAGGTAAAATCCCTAAAATGACAATCCGATGAAGCGTTTACTTACTTTCGCGCTGCTGCTGTCGGCATGCTGTATCTCTTCCGGGGCTTTTGCCCAGAAGGACAAGGTCGTCGAGGCGAGCGGCAAGCGCAAGCCCGACTGGATCGGGAAGTCCGATCCGTCGCATTTCGCCGTCACGGAGGTGGGGGAGACCCTTTCCGCCGCTTCGGACAAGTGCATGGCTTCGATCCGCCAGTATATCGTCAATGCCGTGGCGGTCAACATCTCGTCCGCCGAGAAGATGACCACGCGGCAGGTTACGCGCGACCAGCTGGTCAGCGTGATGAACGACTACTCCTCGGTGCTGATGACCGAAGCCGGGAAACTGCCTTACCTGAACAATATCACCCTCTCGAACGCCGAGTCGATTTACTGGGAGCGCGTATACAGCAAGAAGACCAAGACCTACCGTTACGAATATTCGGTGCTCTATCCCTTCCCGGAGGCGACGCGGCGGCAGTTGATCGAAGCGTTTCTGGCTATCGACGATGCCAAGCAGGCCGAGTACGAGCGTCTGCGCGGCGAGCTCGAAACGATCACCGACCTCGACCGCATCCAGCAGAACGTGAATGAACTCGACGGACTGTACGGCTATTTCTTCGACGCCACCCGCAAAGGCGCGGTCGAGACCCTGAAACGCAACTATCTGGCGCTCTACAACGGGCTTTCGGTCGAAGTCGAGTCCGAGACGCCGGGCGCCTGCGTCTATTCGCTGCGGCTCGGCGGCCGCCGGGCCGTGACCGCCCGCCAGCCGCGCCTGCAGAGCGAGTCCGCGCTCGAAATGAACGTCAAACCTTACGGGGACGATCTCTATCTGCTGACTTACAATTCCGAATACGCATCGCCGGCCGACGTCAATAAGATCGACCTCACGTATCTGTTCGGCGGCGCCCGCGTGTCGCGGACGATCTATTTCGATCCCGCTGAAGGCAAGGTCGCCGTGCTTCCAAAGGGTGTCGTCCGTTTCGAGCAGACCGGCAGCCTGCTGCGCGGCACCATCCAGCTGCGCGTGAACGGCGCGCAGGCCGAGGTGCGCGAACTTGTGTTCTGGAATCCCGCCGATGGTGCGCGCTTTGCTGCCGCGAAGGTCGAACCCGCCCGGATCGCGCAAGGCGAGCGGACCCTGAGTTTCGAAATGTCGGCCGCCCCGGCCCGTTCGATGAACGAACTGGACGTCGTCAAGGGACGTCTGGTCGTCTGTAATCCCGCGGACGGAAAAACCGCGGAGATCAATTTTATACTGCCTTACAAACTTACTACTAAATAAATCGGAAAGATGAAAAGAACCCTCATTGGAGCGATCGCTCTCGTACTCGCTGCCGGCGCCGTGTCGTGCAGTTCTTCGAAAAAGGCCGTCGGCCCCGCTGCCCCTGCCGGCATGGTCGAAGAGGCCATTCCGCTGAGCGGGCCGCAGTACCGCAGCGATGCGGAATATTATCGTGCCGTGCAGAACGGCGTGAGCACCGAACGCAGCACGGCGCAGAAGATCGCCATGCAGAACTGCCGTCAGGACTTGGCCGCCGCCATTCAGGCCGATGTGAAGACGGTTATCGAAAACTATGTGAAGAATCAGGATACGGGCATCTCGGCCGAGCATAAGTCGCAGTATCAGGAGCTGGCCTATACGGCCGTGAACCAGCAGCTGCGCGACGTGCAGATCGTCGAGGAGAAGATGTTCCGTCAGGACAACGGCTCGATGCGCTACTACGTCTGCATGCAGCTTCCCAAAGCCGCTCTCGAAGCCGCCGTGGAGGATGCGATCGCCAAAGACGCCAAGCTCAATCTGGAATTCGACCGCGCGCAGTTCAAGAAGATCTTCGAAGAGCAGATGGCGGCGTTTGCACAATAGCGGCCGGCCGATATTGTTGTCCGATTGACGGCGCTCCCCTCGCTGGAGGGAAGCCGCCGTCTCTTATCCGTAACCGATCCGTCTATGAAACGCTACCTGATTCTGTTGTTGTCGCTGTTTTTCGCCGTGCCCCTTGCGGCGCAGTCGCGGCGCGAAGCCCTGCTCGAATATCAGGCCCGCCGCAGGCAGGCCTACGCCGAATTTCAGGACAACTACCGCAAAGCCTGCGCCGACTTCATGCGCAAGCGCTGGGAGGCTTTCCGCTCCGAGGCTCCGGTGCCTCTTCCCGAAAGGAAGGAGCCGCCGCAGCCCGTCGTGAAACAGCCCGACGAATCGGCGGCGCCCACGCAGGACCGGATTCCCTATAAGGAGGTGGTCGAAGCGCCCGTTCGCACGGTTCCGGCGATCCCCGCGACGCCTGCCGTTCCGGAAGTTCCCGGCGCTCCGGAGGAGCCTGACGGGCCGAAAGCGCCGGACGCACCTGCGGAGCCGAAACTTCCCGGTACGAAAAAGGACGGGGACCGTACGCCTCCTGCCGCGACCGGGAAGGGTGGTCCGGCTCCCGCTGTCGTGACTTCGCGCCCCTATCGTTTTACGTTCTACGGTACGGAGTGCTCGGTGTCGCTGGCCGCAAAACATCGGTTCAAACTGGCGTCGTTGCAGGAAAACAGCGTCGCCGATGCGTGGGAGCGCGTCGCGGGCGGTGCCTACGATCCGGTGGCGAAGGAGTGCCGCGAGCTGAAAGAACAGCTGCGGCTCAACGACTGGGGCTACTACGCGCTGGTACGTACGCTCAGCGACGGGTTTTTCGGCAAACAGTCGGCCGAATCGGTCGTGCTGCAGTCGTTCCTGATGGCCGAAGCGGGCTGCAAAGTGCGGCTGGCACGGGGCGGCGACCGCCTCTGCCTGCTGTTGGCGCTCGACGATCAGGTCTATGCCAAACCCTACTTCAAGATCGACGGACAGACCTTCTACCTGCTGGACGATATGGCGCGGGCCGCATCGTACAACATCTGCAATTTCAGGATGCCCGGCGAACGCCCGCTGTCGCTGGCGATGCCCGTGCCGCCCGTGCTGGCGCAGAAATCCGGACAGCCCGCCGTGCGGAAATGCGGCGAGGGAGCGCTCACGACGACGGTCGCGGTGAACCGGAACCTGATGGATTTCTATACCGATTATCCGCCCTGCTACTGGAGCATTTATGCGGCGACCGAACTGACTCCGGCGGTGCGCGACCAGCTTTACCCGACCCTGCGCAGCGCGCTGGCGGGCAAAGGCGAGTACGACGCGGCCAACCTGCTGCTGCACTACCTGCACCGGGCGTTTCCCTATAAGACCGACGAGGCCCAGTTCGGCGTCGAGCGCACGCTCTTCGCCGAAGAGATGTTCCATTACCCCTACAGCGACTGCGAGGACCGTTCGATCCTCTTCGCACGGCTGGTCAGGGACCTGATGAAACTGGACGTAGTCCTGCTTTACTACCCGGAGCATATCGCCACGGCGGTCTGTTTCAAGGAAGACGTGAAGGGCGACTACATGCAGATAGGCGCCGGACGCTATGTCGTCTGCGACCCGACTTACGTGGGGGCCGACGTGGGCGACGCGATGCCCGACCTGAAACGGGTCGCGGCGCAGGTCGTCAAAATTGACTAACCCTTAAAACCCGATTCGCGATGTTTTGTCCCAATTGTGGAAAAAAGTGCGAGGATAACGCTTTGTTCTGCTGGAACTGCGGCACCAAACTGCCCGCAGCAGCCGGACGGTCCGCTTCGGCGGCTTCCGGCGGTCAGTCCGCTCCGGTTTCAGCGGTTCCGGCCGCTCCTGCTCCGGCGGGTCACTCCGGTCCGGACGCCCCGTCGCCCCGCCCCGCCCCGGCGGCTTCCGCTTCTGCGGCCGCACCGACCGTTTCGGCCGCGTCGGCAGCTTCCGCAGCACCTGCGGCTCCGATCGTTCCGCCGGTATCTGCGGCTCCGGCCGCTCCCGGCACGACTTCGGGGACTGTCGCACCCGGCGGTGCGCAGAGTCGCTATGCCAAGGAATCCGGCGGGCGGATGGCCGAAGGAGTCCTTTTCACCAACCTGCGGGCGCTCTCCCGCAAATTCGGCACCGATGCCGGCGCGGTGCGCAAACTGCTGGCGGCTTATGCCGAGGCGTCGCTCACGCACGGTATCCGCTACCATATCATCGATGCCGCGGATTACGCTTTCATCAACCCCGAAGCGGGCGACGACCGCCGGGTGAGCCTTTCGCCGTCGGATTCGTGGGTCGGGCACGGGTATCTGCTGGCCGACTATTTCCGTTTCGGGCGCAGCACCTCCGAGGACGAAACCAACTATCTGTTCATCATCGGCGGCAGCGACGTGATCCCGATGCCGGTGGTGCCGCAGTATATCTCCGATCCCGATTACAGCGATACGGACATCGACACCGATATTCCGTATGCCTACCTGCTGGGCGAGAAGACCTATCCCATGCTGGGGTCGGCGGAGATTTTCCAATACGAACAGTATTTCCATGTAGGCCGCCTGCCGCTTGCGGAGGACGCTTCGCTGGACGATCTGGCGGGGTATCTGCGCCGCGCGGCGAAGGCTCCCGGCACGCTCGGTGTCGGACGTGTGTACGGCCAGACCGACCTGACGTGGCTTTCGGCTTCGGCTTCGGTCAGCGAACCCTTCCGCCGCCACAAACTTTACCGGGGCGACGAGCGGCTGGACGAGCGCATTTATTCCCGGAATCTTTTTATCAGCCCCTGCGTCGAACGGTCGATCGTCGATAAGGTCTTCGACCGGAACGCCGACCTGTATTACTTCAACCTGCACGGAAGCGACGCGCCGACGGCGTGCAGTTTCTATGCCTCCTACCGGCAGCAGTGCTACGAGGCGATCACGCCGCGCCAGCTGGCTTCGGCCGAAGCGGCGAACGTGGTGGTGACCGAAGCCTGCTACGGAGCCAAATTTCAGGATTACGGCCGCGGCGAGACGATGCTGCTCGCCGCCATGGGCGACAAGACGCTGCTTTACCTCGGCTCGTCGCGCATTGCGTGGGGGGCGTCGCAGAGCAGTTCGGCGGCCGATCTCAACAACGCCGACCGCCTGACCAATGTCTATATGTCCAGACTGCTCGAAGGGTACAGCGCGGGCGAGGCGTTCTATCTGGCCCGTCAGAGCTTCTTCGATTATAACGACGGTTATTTTACGCCGCATCAGGCGCTTACGATCGTCGAGTTCAACCTTTTCGGCGATCCCTACCTTTGTGTCGGGACGCGGCGCGGTGAAGCGAAGGTTCAGCTGCGCGAGGTTAAGGCACTGGCCAAAGGGCCGGTGAACGCCGTCGTCGAACGCAAGTGCGTGTACGAGGCAGCTCCGGCGTCCATCCTCGATCAGGTGCGCAACGCCGTGGACCGCAACCTGCTGGCCATACGCGCCACGGTAGACAAACAGCTTTACGAACGGTTGGGCGTGGAGCCGCGCAAACTCTCGACCGTCACCCGGCTCAGATACGGCAACGGCGATGAATTCTACGCCTTCAACTATGTCGAGACCGACGGCACGATCGAGAGCCGCCACACGGCGACGGCCGACATGAAGGGCGATGTGAAATCAATAATATCAACTAAATAGAACGACTACTATGAAATGCCAGAATTGTAATTCAGAACTCCTTGAGGGGGCGAAATTCTGCACGACCTGCGGAACGCCCGTCGCCGCGCAGCCTGCCGGCGGCGTGTGCGGGAAGTGCGGCGCCCGGCTGCTGCCCGGCGCCAAATTCTGCACGACGTGCGGCGCTCCGGCCGCGGCTGCGCCGGAGAGTGCGCCCGCACCCGAAGCGCAGGCCGCCGAAGGGGGCGAACTGGCCGCCGTGAAGCAGAAGATTTTCTGGAACATCCAGAAAGGCGAAGTGGCCTGCCGGGTCAACGAGTCGGAGTTCGTCAGCTACGACTCGGCGCAGGGGCTGATCGTGAACGACGGCACCACGGCCTATATCAAGGCCAACGGCAAGGTGCTGGCCGAGATTCACGGAGGTATCTACGATTTCGTCGATCCCGACGAACTGGAGCGCATACTCGAAAGCCGCAGGGGCGGTGCGGCGGGCGCGCTTGCGGGCGGCGGCCGTTTCCTGATAAACGCCCTGCTGGGCCGCCGTGTGAAGGACAAGTTCGACAAGAGCGGCGATCCCGAACGCCAGCGTTCGCTGGACGCCGTGATCGAGAGCATGAAGCGGCACGAAGCCTTCTCGCTGACTCTCAAACTCGACAAGAGCTTCTCGCTGGTCTTCGGTTCGGGAACGGCCGAGGAGATGGCCGAATTCAAGCCGATGACCGTCCGTACGAAACTGCTCGACCTGCAGATGGGGTTGCGTGCGATTTTCCGCATCAGCGATTTCGACCGCTTCGCCGAGTACTTCCTCACCGACGAGCGCGTCGCCACAACGCTGAAGATCGCCGGGAAGCTGCAGCCCACGATTCAGAATGCCGTGCAGGCCGTCATGCAGGACCGCGAGGTCGAAGGAACGTCTATTCCCGCCGACGTCGTCGAGCTGATTACGGCCAAGATCGTCGCTGCGGGCGACCAGTTCTACGGCCTTACGCTGGAGCGCGTCGCCGAAGTGGCGGCGTCGAACGAGGATCTGGAACGCCTGCGCAGCCTGAGCCGCGAGCTTTATCTTTCGGAGCAGGAGCTGGATTTCCTGCGCCGGACCAACGATTTCCGCAACCGGCTGGCGACGGAGACCAACGGACAGGCCATCGCCGACGCCCGCAGCGACCTGCAGCTATATCAGGGATTGCAGGAGGTCAACAAGGACCGTCTGCTGGCCGACGACGAGCTGGATAAGTTCTACACCGTGCTTTCGCGCGAGAAGCGCATCCGCGATGCGCAGAGCGAGGACGAGGTCGAAGCGGCCTTGTCCGACATCGAAAAGACGGGTCTGCTGCGCGAAGAGGACGTCGAGAATCTGCGGATCGACATTACCGAGCGGCGTTACCAGCGCGGACAGGTGATCAAGCTCATGCAGCTGAAGGACGAGATCGAATTCGAGAAGGTCCGTACGGCGGGCGAGGGCCAGATCGCCGTGGAGACGATGCGTCAGGGGTTGGAACTGCAGGAGCTGACGCTGGCGCACCGCAGGCGGGAGGACGAGTACTCCGACGACCGCCGCGCCAAGGAGCGCGAGCAGATGCGGGCCGACCGTGAGGCGGAGCTGGAGCTGGATGACGCCGAGATGAACGCCCAGATCGAACGTCTGCGCAAGGTCAAGGAGATCAACCGCGAGGACAAGAAGATGGATCTGGACCACGAGCGCGAGATGGAGCGTCTGAAGCAGGAAGCCCTCGACAAGAAGGCGCGGATGACCGCCGAACAGCTGATGGCCGTGGCCGCCGGGGAGAACCTCGATTCGCAGGCGGCGGTGAAGTTCGCCGAGTCGTTCTCGGCGGGGAAGAACGTCGAACAGGTGCAGCAGGCCGCCGAGGCCCGTATCGCCGATTCGCAGCGTCACGAGGACCGCATGCTGGAGATGATGCGCGAGATGAAGGAGATGGCCACGACGATGACCGGGCATATCGTGCAGAACAAGGACGAGGAGCGCGACCGCTACCGCGAACGCATGGAGCGTCAGGAGGAGCGCGTGGACAAGACGCAGGACAGCGCCCTCGAATACGCCACCCGCAACAATCAGCAGGCGGCTCCCAAGCCCCAGCCGCAGGCCCCGCAGTCCGTCGGCCGTGTATGCCCCGACTGCGGCACGGTGGCCGCTCAGGGAGTCCGTTTCTGCGCCCATTGCGGGCGAGACCTCAAATAAGCCGGAGTATGGAACGCTACGAAGGTGTGATACTGGTCCGGCTGCAGAATGCCGGATCGAAATCGGAGGGGCGTTACGCCTTTCTGGTGCGGGACGACGACATGAGCGTCCTGAAGCTTTGCCGCGAGGGCGTGCCGCCCGCCGACGATCCGTTCTTTGTTGCATATGACCGGCAGGAGGTGGTCGTGACGGGGCGCATGAGCCACGGGTGGCTGGTGGCGGATGCGGTCGAAGCGGCGGCGGATGCCGAAGAGATGGATAATGGTGAAACGACAGAAAACAGGGAACAAGCATGAAAAAATGCCATAAATGCGGTTCGGAACTGGCGGACGACGCCCGGTTTTGCCTTGAGTGCGGCACCGAGTGCCGCACGATGGAGGTGAAACGCAAACCCAAGTCCGGACCCGAAACCGGAGAGGCCGGACCGCTGGTCGGCGACAAGAACCTGATCAACGAAAGTACGATCATCGGCAAACAGGAGAAGTACGAGGCTTCGAACATCACGATTCACAATACGATCAACGAGGACCAGTCGCACAAGATCGTCGAGTGCGCGGTTTCGGGCAAGCGTATCTATATGGACCAGAGTGTGGTATGTCCGCAATGCGGCGGGCAGGTGGCGCTGGAGTATTATGTCGAGACCTCGAAGCGCTGCGAGAACTGCGAGCAGCAGGCCCGCGAGGAGTACCGCGTGTTCGTGGCGCGCGTCATGGGCGCTCCCGGACCGTTCGATGCGGCGCGCAAGCAGCAGCTGGACGCCGAGGCGCGGCGTCTTCGCATCGATGCCGGAACGCAGGCTTCGATTCTGCGGGCCTTGCAGCAGCGCGCTCCGTCCGGAAATGCGGCGGAGCTGAGTTCCGTGCAGCGGGCCGAACTGGAGGCCGCGGCGAAGCGTCTGATTACGGCGACCGAGCGTGAGCAGGGGTTGAAGAGTCTGGAGACCTTTACGGCGCTGCACGAGGTTTCGTCGAATTACGAGGTGGGATACTGGTATTTCCTCGCCATGGCGATTCTCGATCCGGCCGGATCGGTGAAGAGTTACGAGGAGGAGCTGACCGACGATTACTGGCAGCGTTACTGGGGCTTTCTGGCCTACTGCAACACGGGATCGCCCAAGGGAAGCGCCGCCGTGGACCGCGTGCGCGCGGTGTTCGGCGATCGGGAGGACGACGTGCGGCTGGCTGAGACGGTCTATTACCTCGCGCGCGGCTTCGATTCGTTCGAAGGCTCGATGCTGGAGCGGGCCGGGGAGTTGTCGGCTTCGATCCGCCGGGAGTATCTGTCCAAACCGCTGACGATGGTTTACGACGCGTTGCAGCGGCTTATCCGCGACGATATCCAGCTGGATCAGCAGTACAGCGCCGAGGAGATGTTTGTCTTCGTGGACGTTTTCCGGGCCGGCAAGTATATCGAATACCTGTGCGCCGAGCAGGCGCGCCGCGAGCAGGAGGCCCGCGACGAGCAGGAGCGGCAGGCCCGCGAACGGCAGGCTGCGGAGGAGGCCCGCCGCCGGAAGCAGGCCGAGTTGGCCGCCGACCGTTCGAAGCGCATGGAGCAGGAGATGGCCCGTCTGGGCGCGGCGAAACCCGCCGCAGCGCACTCCGACGCCAAAGCGTTCGCCGGATACGAGACCGCAGTGCCCGTAAAGAAGAAAACCAGTTTGGGAAAAATAATCCTGATCGCGGTGGTCTGTCTGATCCTGCTGATCGGATTGCTGTTCCTGATTCCGGCTCCTGAGTCGCTGCAGTAGGCTGCCGGCCGGAATGCAGGTTGTTATGATATAACGTCGGTTTTTATAATATAAATAAGGTAAACCGGTCGGTTTTAACGGATTCACCCCCGTCACTATGGATGTGGCGGGGGTGAATCGTGTTTTTGAGGAGCTGGCAGGGCATTTCTTCCGGCGATATGCGGGGCCGCGGGCCGTCCGTCGTCCGGCAGGCGGGCGTTGCGAACCGCAGGAACGATCTAATCTTTGAATAAATATTATATAAAATAATACAAAAAGCCGATTGATGTGTTTTTTCTCAAAAAATATTGTTATATTGCGTCATTAAATAATACTTAATAAACCTTGACTGTATACCGAATTCATTATTAACCTAACTATTAATTTAAAACTTGAAGTATGCTTGAAGCTTTCTCAACGAACAGAAACAGAAGCAGAGCCGGCCTCATGGCGCGCATGCTGCTTTCCGTACTGGGAATTTTCCTGTGTGCAGGTGCTTTAGCGCAAAACCTAGCCCTGAAGGGCGTGGTGAAGGACAATACGGGTGAAAAACTGACGGGCGTGTCGATTATCGTCGAGAATACCTCGACGGGTACGACGACCAACAGCGACGGCGAATACTCGATCGAAGCGCCGAAGGGAGCGACGCTCGTGTTTTTCTTCCTCGGTTTCGAAACCCAGCGCGTAGAGGTGGGCAACAGGACCGTCGTGGACGTCGTCATGTCGCAGACCGCGGTGGGTATGGACGAAGTAGTCGTGGTGGGCTACGGTACGCAGTCGCGCCGTACGATCACTTCGGCCGTGACCAAAATCGACGGCGATCTGGTAAAGGGCACGCCGGTCAATACGCTCGGCGAGGCGCTGAAGGGCAAGATCGCCGGTGCGCGTGTTTACAGCAGCAACAACACGCCCGGCGCAGACCCCGTGATCCGTATCCGCGGCGGCTCGTCGATCGACGGCAATAACGACCCGCTGATTTTGGTGGACGGCGTGGAGCGCGCTTTTTCGGGCATCAACCCCAACGACATCGAGTCGATGGAGGTGCTCAAGGACGCCGCCTCGACGGCCGTTTACGGTTCGCGCGGTTCGAACGGCGTGGTGCTCATTACGACCAAGTCGGGCAAGCGCAATACGGGTCCCCGCGTGACGTTCGACGCCAATGTCGGTTTCCAGCAGGCGGAGCGTCGTTTCGACCTGCTCGGCGCCGAGGATTACATCCGCATCGTGCGTACCTCGATCGCCGAGGGCACGAGTCCCATGAACAACTTTACATCCGGATTCTCGGCAAGTTCGATCAACGACGCCAATTCGGTCTACTCGACCCGCTGGCTCGAAGAGGGCGAGGCCGTGCCCGCCGGCTACAAGAAGATGCGCGACCCGCTGGACAACACCAAGTGGCTGATTTTCCAAGATAACGACTGGCAGGACGTGCTCTTCCGCGACAACTGGTGGCAGAATTACTACGTGGGTATCGACGGCGGTACGGAGAAGACCTCCTATGCGGCCAGCGTGGGCTATACCAAGGACGACGGCGTGGCGCTGGGTACGGGCTACGACCGTCTCAACGCACGCATCAGCCTGAATTCCAACGTTACGAAGCGCCTCCGGGTGCGTGCTACGGCCGATTATTCGGATGCCCGGAGCGAAGAGTTCGACAACCAGATGAATGCCATCTCGCGCGCACTCTCGGCTGCGCCGACCATGAAACGCTACATGGCGGACGGCGTGACCCCGGCCTACGGTTATAACGCCACGTCGCTGAACCCCGAATATTATGCCTACATCTATGACTTCGACAACCGTAACAAGCGGCTTTCGATCGTCGGCGGGCTGGATTGGGAAATCATCGACGGACTGAAGGCAACGGTGGACGCTTCGACCTACAACCATGTGACCCGCAAGAGTTCGTTCCGCAAACGCGGCTATTTCTCGAACCTGACTCCGACCACGGAGAGCTTCAACGAGCTGACGCGCACGAAACTGGACGCCTATGTGAATTATTCCCGCACCTTCGCCGAGAAGCACAGTCTTTCGGCCATGGCTGGTTACTCCTATTCGCGCGACAAAACCAATGCGTTCGCCGCTTCCGCCGAGGGCGGAGGTTCGGACCTGACGCCCACGCTGACGGCGCAGCCCGACCGTACGTCGAGTACGAGCAGCTTCTCCGAAATCGTGATGCTCAGCTACTTCGGCCGTATCAACTACGACTATAAGAAGAAATACATGCTTACCGCGACGTTCCGCGCCGACGGATCGTCGAAGTTCCTCAAAGGCAATCAGTGGGGTTACTTCCCCGCCATGTCCGCCGGCTGGATGATCTCGGAGGAGAACTTCATGGAGTCTACCCGCCGGGTGGTGGACGACCTGAAGCTTCGCGTGAGCTACGGTCAGACCGGTAACAACTACATCTCGGTCAATGACGCGCGCGGCAAGTACAACGTGAACTTCTACAACGGCAATCCGGGGCTTCATCCCGCCGTGATGCCGAATCAGGATTTGCAGTGGGAGGTGACCACGCAGCTGGACGCCGGTTTCGACCTGTCGATGTTCAACAACCGGCTGATGGTGACGGCCGACTACTTCAACCGTCTGACCGACAACCTGATCTATTCGAAGGATATGCCCAACACGACCGGTTTTTCGAGCGTGAAGACGAATATCGGCAAGGTGCGTTTCTATGGTTTCGACCTTGAGATCAGCAGCCGCAATATCGTGAAGAAGAATTTCTCGTGGGAGTCGAAGTTCACGTGGAGCTACGTGAAGAACAAGGTGGTGAAGCTGCCCGACAACGGTCTGCCCCAGAACCGTGTGGACGGTATCCGCGTGGGTAATACCAACGAGTATTTCGGCGGTATCGCCGAGGGCGAGCCGCTCTATCAGGTGGTGGCCTTCAAGATGAAGCACATCATCCGTACGCCCGAACAGCTCGCCGCGGCGATCTATGACAGCTATTCGAAGGGTTACAATCCCGACGACGGCACGACCGTGAAGGGCCGCAAGAACATGGGCGACTACGAATGGGTGAACCGTCCCGGTACGACCAAGGCCGTGGTGAACGGTGAGGAGGTGGAGCAGATCAACTCCGAGGACAAGTTCGTGATCGGTTACAGCGTGCCCCACTCGACGGGCGGTTTCAGCAATACTTTCCGTTACAAGGGACTCTCGCTGAACGTCTACCTCGACTGGGCTATCGGCCACACCATCCGTCACGCCCAGATGGCCCGCCAGTTCATCAATACCTTTACGGGCAATACGGCCCTGAATGCCGGTGTGCTCGACACGTGGTCGCCTCAGAATCCGGATGCCAAGTACGCCCGCTTCTATTCGGGCGGCGAGAGCGTTTCGGCCAACTTCAAGAACGACTCCGACGTCTTCGCCTTCAAGGGCGACTACCTCTGTATCCGCGAGCTGAGCCTTGCGTGGGACCTGCCCAAGAAGTTCGTTTCGAAGCTGGGCATGCAGGGCGCTTCCATCACCTTGGCGGGAAACAACCTGCACTACTTTACCGCAGTGCCGGGCGTATCGCCTGAGGTGGGTACGATGAGTACGAACGCCGCAGGCTACAACAACTATCCTCCGATCCGTCGTATTTCGCTCGGAATCAAGGTGATTTTCTAAATATTACAGCAACTAAGTTAAATATACGATTATGAAAAAGATATTCGGAATATTGTGCCTGATCACCCTCTCGCTGGCCGGAGTCTCCTGTCACGGCGATCTGGACATCGCGCAGAAGGGGCAGGTAACGGGCGGCGACGCTTGGGGCAGCCAGTCCAATGCGTTGGCCAACATGTACGGCATGATGAGTACTTTCCGCGCGGCCTTCGCCACGGACTATATGTACTGGGGCGAGTACCGCACGCAGATCTGGGGTAAGGGAAACGAGACGCAGCCTTCGCGTGACTTCGTATATACCAACAACATCGCTTCGACGCATGCGCAGGCGGACTGGACGAGTCTCTACACGACGATCAACCATGCCAACCTGATTCTCAAGTACGTGCCGGGAATCGGCTTTACGGACGAGGGGCAGAAGAACCAGATCTTGGGAGCCGCCCACTTCGTGCGCGCGTTCTGCTACTACTGGATCGGCCGTATCTGGGGTGACGCTCCGGTATTGACGGCGGGTTTCGAGTCGGACGGGCAGGAGGGGCTGTTCCCCTCGCGCGATCCCGCGGACGTCGTATTCCGGCAGGTCGGCGACGATATCGTGGCGGCGGTGGATTATCTCAAGAACGCTTCGGTGTCGAGCACCGACATTCCGACGCTCGCCGCCGCATACGCCATGCAGACGGACTACTACCTGTGGATGGCGAAGGTGCGCAAGGACGCGACTGCGCTCGTTGATGCGCGTACGGCCTGCGACAACGCATTGGCCGCGGCGGCAGCTGCCGGCAAGCAGCTCCTCGGCAATTTCGCCGACATATTCTCGGTGACCAACAAGCTCAATCCCGAAGTGCTCTTCGCATGGAGCATGAAGAAGGACGAGAAGGAGGGCGGTTTCCAGTCCGACTGGCTCTGCGCCATTCAGTATGTTTCGGAGAAATACGTCGAGAATCCCGTGAAGGTGGGAAGTCATCAGCAGTGGGCGATGTTCACCGAGGCTTTCCGCGGGGTGATCGACGAGACGACCGTGAACGGCGTCAGCGTGGAGGATTCCCGTGCGCGCGTAAGCTACGATTTCTTCCTCGACGTGGAGAAGAACAACACCACGCACCGCTGGATCAACAAGTATGCCGGTACGTGGAACGAGGGTGCGCGCATTTTCGATTCGGACATCATCGTTTACCGTTATGCGGACCTGCTGATGTTCGATGCCGAGATCAAGAACGACCAGAATCAGAAGGATGCCGCCGTCGATGCGCTCAATCAGGTGGCGCAGCGCGCTTACGGCCGTGCGAACTTCTACCCCAAGACGCTTACCAAGCAGGAGGTTGATGCCGCTATCCTGCGTGAACGCGAGAAGGAGTTCTGCGCCGAAGGCAAGCTCTGGTGGGACTTTATCCGTCTCGGAGTGGTCTTCGACGAGGTGCCGAGTCTTGTCGGCCGGGAGAACGAGAAGAACATTCTGCTGTGGCCGATCAGCAATACGGCGATGAACAAGAACCCGAACCTGACTCAGACCGAGATAGGTACGATCGAGTAGATACCTGTAAATAGTTTGGAGCGGAGCCGGCGCAATGCCGGCTTCGTTTTTTTTGTGTTTCGGGATGCCGGGGCTGGGAATCGGGGTGTAGGGATGTCGGGAGGAATTTGGGGATTTCGGGATGCCGGGCGGTGTTCGGGATTTCGGGGGGCGGGCGTGTCGGAGCGGCGATGCGGGCGAGCGTTTGGCGGGGAAAGGAGGGGGCGCGTTCGGAGGATTGCCGGGTGCTCGGAAGACTGCTGGGCACTCGGAGGATTGCCGGACGCTCGGAGGGCGGGAGAGGGGCTTGTGGGAGCTTGTGCGTGTTTCGGGTGCGGCTTGTAAACGCTTGGGCGGGGAGTTGTCGGGAATTGCCGGAGGGGACGGATTGCTGGCTGCGAATTGCCGGGGCCGGGGCGGGGTGTCGGGAAGAGGGCCGCTTGAGAGTGGGGTGTGGGATGCTTGGAGGCGATTTGTTTGGCAGGAATCTCGTTGGATGCAGGGAAGGGGCCGCGCGTGCGGCGTGTTGCCGGTTGTTCGGGAGTCGGGTTGAGGCCGGGCGGGGGTGTTCCGGCCTTTGTCGGGAGCTGAAACCGAGAGAGTCGGGCATATGAAGGGCGGAGAAGAGGTGGGAATATAAGAGGAGCGGGGATTTCATACGAAATCCCCGCTCCCGGCTGGTGCCTTTTAACCTAAATCTATAGAACCTCTTTGATTACGAAGTTGTCGACCATAAAGCGGGCGGGCGTGTCGGGCTCGTTGGGCGTGCCGATTACGATCTGCGTATCGGCGTCGGCGCCGTAAACCGTGACCGAAAGGTTGTTCCACCGGTCTACCGGCCAGCCGCCTTCGAGACCGCTGGGGTTGTCGAGGAGCACTTCGCCCATGGCTTCGCCCTCCTTGAAGGAGCCTGCGCCGGACAGCGTGATCTTCAGTTTCAGAGCGTTCTTGCTGTCGGGGATGCTCCATGCGCCGCCGCTGACGGTGTGCAGCGGATTGGCGTCGAAGGTGAAGAGAATCGTCGAGTTGGCAGCCAGACCTGCGATTTTCGGCGTGCCGAAGGCGCCGCTGCGTTTGGTCGTGCCGAATTTGATCATGCCCGTGCGGAAGAATATGAAGCGGGCCGTGCCGGTGGGCTGGAACGTGCCGGGCGTCAGGTAGCCTTTCGAATCGCGGATGGCGATGTGCTCCTGATTTTTAAGGCTGGTCCACTGCTGTTCGCGCTGGGCGGCGGAGTTGGCCGTAGGAGGATCGACGCTCGCATACCATGGCATGATTTCGGCCAGCTGTCCGTTGAGCTGCTGCTCGCCCCAATCGGCTTCGACCCAGCTGAAGTCATCCCAGAAGAGTACCGGCAGTACGTCGATCTCGCCCGTGTTGGGCATGTCGCGCTTGATCGAGAAGTCGGCCGTCGTGGCGGTCATCTCCGGCAGGTTGTCGTCGAACCGGCAGGCGATGCGGTAGAGACCGGAGAGCAGTTCGCCCGTCCATTTGCCGTCGGCGCCGGTGGTATAGGTGCCTACGTGAGTCGCAGCGCCGGCGGCGACGGAGTAGAGCTGGAATTCCTTTTGTGCCCAGACGCTGCCCGTTTTGGCGTTCCGGACCGTGATGACGGACTGGTGCGGGTAGATGTCGGGGTTCGGGTCCTTGAGGTGCATCGTCGATTTGAGCAGGTGGTTGGCGATCTCGAACTTATGGATGACATCCTTCTTTCCGCCCGGCTCGAAGGCCGCTTCGGCGACGTAATAGCCCGAACGGACGTTCATCGTAATCACGCCGTCGGCGTCGGTGGTATAGTCCGTCGAGGAGTGTACGACGTCGCCCGCCTTGTTGGTGCGTTTGATCGTGACGGATTCCTCGGCGCGCGGCTGGCCGGTGGTGTCGTCCACGACCGTCAGCACGTACTCGAAGAGCGTGGGATTTTCGGGTTCGCTTTCGTCGATGGGCGGCTTCGAATCCTCGCATCCCGCAAGCAGCGCTGTCCCGAAGAGGAACAGGACCGGCATGAAGAGTTTTGAGATGGTTTTCATAATGTGTTTAAGGTTATAGTTGATGATCGTTTCAGGTTTTACCTCTCATTTACAAATATAGTATTAATAATTAATATATAATACATATATCGGCTATTTTCTGATTTTTGAGCCTAATTTTTCTTTTGATAGGTTTTATATGTAGTACTAATATGGGGCTTTTAGAGCGCCGCGGCGATCTCTGCGAATTCGAAGCTGCGGAAATAGATGCCTTTCCCGTTGTTGTGCCCGTGTTCGAACAGGATGCCTACTTTCTTGTTCGCCAGTACGGCGAGGTCGGAATAGGCGGAGTAGAAGTCGTTGTCCGGAACGTATTTGAAGGTGCGCGACCAAGAGCGGCCGTCGTTGCTGCTGAGCTTGATGCTGCCGTTGCGGCGGCTCGACCCGTGATCGGGATTCGAGAAGAGCAGGTTGGCCTTGCCCGCCGAATTGATCGAATAGCGCAGGATGCTGCCCTGACAGCCGTTGTTGTTGGGTTCGATCAGCGTGGTTACCTGCGCCGGCTCGTAGGTGAGCCCTCCGTCGCGGCTGACCGCCTGCCAGCGGTAGCCCAGCGAGTTGGGTTCGTAGTTGCGCATGTTGGTCATCAGGCTGCCGTCGCCCAGCTCGACGACGGTGCTCTCGTTGCCGTAGGGGTGGTCGGTGACGGCTCCCAAATGCCATGTCGCGCCCTGATCGTCGGAGTAGATCAGGTGGGCGTGGCGTTCGCTTTTGGGGTTGGTGCCGGGTTTGTTGTGGTTGCAGGGCACGACGATGCGGCCCTTGTTCGGCGCGAGCGTCTTGACGATGGCGTGGCAGGGTCCCGTGGCGTACCATGTGTAACCCGCGATGGCGACTTGGTCGTGGATGTCCTCAGGGGTGCTCCACGTTTTGCCGTCGTCGTCCGAATAGGTTTTCATCACCCGGCGCGGATGGCCGCTGCTGCCCGAACCGTTGGCGCTGCCGGGCGTACGCTCGTTCCAGCAGAACAGCAGCAGGATGCGGCCGTTGTCGAGTACGACGGGAGCGGGGTTCTGGCAGCGGTTTTCGCCGTCGTCGTAGACCTTGATCGGGGTGCTCCATGTATTGCCGTTGTCCTCGGAGCGTTTTACCAGCAGGTCGATGTTGCCGTCGTCCGCCGAGCCGTCCACGCGGCCTTCGGCGAAGGCCAGCACGGTGCCGGCTTTCGATACCACAACGGCCGGAATACGGAAGGCCGCATAGCCGCTCTCGCCCGGTTTGTATACCTGCGAGGTGACGTTGGCCTCCGGCTGAGGCTCGCCGCCTCCGCCGCCTTCGCTGCCGCCCGGATTGGCCGGTTCGTCGCCGCCGCTGCTGCATGCCGCGGCAAGAAACAGCGCGGCGAATATCCAAGTCAGTATTTGTATTTTTTTCATGGTTGTGACGTTTTTTATGGTTTTGGATCGCAAAGCCGTCCTATTTGAACAGCTTCGCGGGAAGGATGGTGAACTCGATGCGCTCGTAGCAGGAGTCCACGCCGGTCTCGTACATCACGCCCAGATCGCCGTTCGGCAGGACGACCATGTCGGAGTAGGCGGCCGCAATGTCGCTGAGCCGGTAGGCTGTCTGCCAGTTCTTGCCGCTGTCCCGGCTGATCTTTATGGTCATGTCCTTGCGCTTGGTCGGATGGTCGGGATTCGAGAAGAGCAGCGTTTCGGTCAGTTTGCCCTTGGGGGCGTAGTTGATGATGCTGCCGTTGCAGACGGGTTCGGTCAGCGCGCGGTCGTAGTATTGGGGTTCGAGCGTGAGTCCCTGATCGTGGCTGAGGGCTACCAGACGGCAGGAGCCGTTGTCCGCGCGGTTCTTGTGGCGGGGACCCCGCATGTTGAGCATCAGGTCGCCGTTTTTGAGCTCCGTGACGGTGCTTTCGTTGCCGTCGCGCTCCCCTTCGCCGCCGATGGCCCACGTCTGGCCGTGGTCGTCGGAGTAGATCAGGTGCGAATAGGAACCCGCGCCCTTGCCGTCCTTGAAGAGTCCGTGGTTGCAGGAGACTACGATGCGGCCCTTGTGTCTGCCCTTCTGAAGCTGGATGGCGTGGCAGGGGCCTGTGGCGTACCACGTCCAGTCTTCGCGTTTGACGGACGGGGTGATCTCGCGGGGGGAGGACCAAGTCAGTCCGTCGTCATCGGAGTAGAGCACGAAGACGCGGCGGGTGTCCTTGGCCGTACGGGCGTGGATGTCCTTTTCGTGGTCCGTACCGTCGTTCCAAGTGGAGAGCAGCAGGATGCGGCCCGTTTCGCGGTCTACGACCGGCGCCGGGTTGCCGCAGACGTTGCCCGCGTCGTCCCAGACGGTGATGATGTCGCCCCACGTGCGGCCGCCGTCGGTCGAGCGGCGCAGTACGAGGTCGATGTCGCCCGTATCGCTGCGACTGTGTTTGCGGGCTTCGGCGAAGGCCAGCACGGTGCCCTTCTTGGTCCGGACCGTCGCCGGGATGCGGTAGGTGTCGAAGCCGTTGTCGCCTTTCTTGTAGATCGTCGCCGTGTGGACGGGCTGCGCGTCTTGCGGAGTCGTTTGCTGTCCTGAGGCGCACGGGGCGGCGAGGAGCAGCATGCCTGTGATGATGTTGGTCAGTTTCATGGTATTTTTATAGGTTGAAAAATTCGGGAATGATCTGCCGGGCCTGCCGCCGGACCTCTTCGACGCAGGAGTCGGGAATCGAGTCGTAGGGCCACCGCAGCGTGCTGCCGACGTCGGCCCATCCGCCGACGAGGGCCATGAAGCGGTCGCAGGCGTGGTTGGGGTATTTCATCCGGACGATGAACGGCGTGATGCACCGCTCCATGAACTGCTGAATCCGGCCCTCCAGTTCGAGCGCGGCCGTCATGTCGGTGAGCATCAGTTCGTACCAGCGCTGCGCCGCAAAGGGGTTGAGGCAGGCGACGTTGGAGTAGGCGCCCGCGGCTCCGAGCCTGACGCCGGTAGCCAGATGGTGGCCGGGGACGAAGACGGCCAGCCCCGCGGCATGGAGGGCGACCTGTCCGTACCACTCCGGCGAGGAGTTCCTGTCGTTGGTCTTCACGCCGATCAGGCCGGGAACGTGCCGCTTGAGCGTCGCCCATTCGGCGGGCGTCAGTTCGCGTTTGGCGTGCGGCGGGTTGTAGAGTACGAGGGGGATTCCGTCCGCCTGTTCGGCCATCGTCGTGAGGAACCGGACGGCTTCGCGGTCGTTGACGGGAAACCAGTCGGGCAGGATGACCTGTACGGCTCCGGGTTTCAGACCGCGGACGAGCTGCAGGCGTGCAAGCGACTCCTGAGCGCAGGGATGGCTGACGCCGATCTGGAACGCCGTGCCTGCCGCCTCGCATTTCTCGGCCAGCAGCCGGCTGATGCGTAGGAATTCGTCGCGGTTCTGGCTGTAGAACTCGCCGGCCGTGCCGTTGGAGTAGATGCCGTCGGGTTTCGAGGCGATCAAAACGTCTATTTCGTCGCTTTGCCGGGAGAAGTCGATCTCTCCCCGTCTGTCGGTGGCGAGCAGCAGCGTCGCCCAGTTGCCGCGCAGCGTGTCGTGCGTTAGGGGTCTCATAGTAGGAAATTCCGGTTGTCGTTCGTAGCGCCGAATCGGCCTGCCGGGAGTCGGCGGCGGCGTCTTCCCGATGGAGTCTTCGGCTATTGGTAGGACAAATATACTGAATGGTTTTTAATATGCAATACATAATCTATCTATTTTTAAGGAAAATTTGCAAAAAATCGAATTTGATACATTATATATAATAACAATCGCAAGAATGGGGGTTTGTTATTTGTATTATATAATATTTATTGTTATGTTTGCATAGCTTAAACTTACTTAACTTAACAGAACCTCATGAAAGACGATGTTTCTCTGGTCGAACAGACACAACGGGATATACTCGAATATATCTCCAAAAACAATTCGAATGCGCAACTGCCTAAAGAGCAGGAATTCGTAGGACTGCTGGGCGTGAGCCGCGTCGTCGTGCGCGAAGCGCTGAGCCGTCTGCGCGCGCTCGGCATCATCGAAACCAAACGCAAGAAAGGAACGGTGGTCGTTGTGCCTGAGATATTCGGCGGGCTCAAGGCGATCGTCATGTCGGGGCTGCTCGACCGCGATACGCTGCGCGACCTCTATCAGCTTCGCCTGATGCTGGAGATCGGCATGGCCGATTTCGTCTTCCGGAACAAGAACGAGGAGATAATCCGGAAACTGGAGGAGATCGTCGCCTGCGAGGTGGAGCTGGAAAGGCAGCTGATCCGCACCGAGGACGACGACGAGGCGCGCGAGATCGCCGAAAAACTGCGCGACGTGGACATTCAGTTCCACAGCACGCTCTTCGAGACGACGGCGAACAAGAGCCTGATGGATTTCCAGTACCTGCTGCGGCACCTCTTCTCGCTTTACGCTCCGCGTGCGAAAAAGGATTTTCATTCGCATACGATCGTTACCCATGTGGGGCTTTTCAACCTGCTGCGCAACGGCACCGCCGACGCTTTCCGCATGGCGATGCGTCTGCACCTGAAAACGCAGTTCGAGAATATGGAGGTCCTTGTGGATAAGGCCGTAACCAAATAAAACCAACCCAGAATACGAAACTTCACATGAACCCGATTAAAAAACTAGGCTTATTATTGTCGGCGCTGCTGGTCGGCGGTTTGTGCTTTCCGGCGGCGGCATCCGATTTTACGGTGCGTACCGCCGGGACGTTACCCCCCCCCGCTTCGGGCGGCGTTAAAAATCCCGGCGTGGCGGGCGCTTTCATCGGCGGGATCGGCGACCGGATCGTCGTGGCCGGCGGCTCGAACTTCGCGCAGGGCGCGCCGTGGGACGGCGGCGCGAAGCAGTTCGAAGATGCGATTTACCTGCTTACGCCCTCCGGCGACGCCTGCAAATGCGAGCTGGCGGCCGATGCGAAGCTGCCCGTGGGTATCGCCCACGGCTGCGCCGCCGTGGCAGGCCGCAGCCTCTACTGTTTCGGCGGGCTGACTGCCCAAGGGGAGTCGCGCGCGGTCTATGCGCTGACGCCCGTCGGAAATTCGGTGCGCGTCGATGCGGCGGGAGAGCTGCCGGCGGGTTTCCGTCCCGCGGCCGCACTGGCTTATAAGGATGAGATTTACATTCACGGCGTGACGGACGGCGCCAACGCTTTCTGGCGTTTCTCGCCCGTGAGCGGAAAATGGACCGAACTCGCGGCGTGTCCCGGTGCGGTGCGTTCGGGGGGACCGGTTTTTGCGGCCCAGCACAACGGACGCGAAAATGCCATGTACCTGATCGGCGGCCGTCACGAGAAGGACGGGGAGCTGCAGTTGTGTTCCGACGTCTGGGAGTACCTGCCGGTGCATGACAAATGGCAGGCCAAGGGCGACGTGACGGTCGGCGGCAAGCCTGCGGTGGTGATGTATGCCGCTGCGGTGCCTTACGGATCGGGCCATGTGCTGGTGTTCGGCGGCGACGACGGCCGGGAGCTGCTGCGCCGCGCCGCGCTCGAACGGGCGATCGGCGGGGCGGCGACGCCTCAGGAAGCGGAGAGCCTGCGCGGAGAGCTGCGCGAAGCGTTCACGGGGCATGAGGGATTTTCGAAAGAACTGCTGGCCTATCACGCCATTACCAATACGTGGGTGTCGCTCGGAGAGGCCCGGACGGGCTTCCCGGCCGTATCGACGGCCGTGGTCGCGGGCGGCGGAATCGTCATTCCGTCGGGCGAGATACGTCCCGGCGTGCGTACGCCCGACGTGCAGGTCGTGACGATTCGCGAGACGGCGGAATTCGGCTGGGGCAACTACTCCGTGATTATCGCCTACCTGCTGGTCATGATGGGCATCGGCGTCTATTTCGTCCGCAAGAACAATACGACCGACCAGTTCTTCAAGGGCGGGGCGAAAATACCTTGGTGGGCGGCAGGCATCAGCATCTTCGCCACGGCGCTCAGCGCGATCACCTTCATCTCGATTCCGGCGAAGGCCTACGGTGCCGACTGGGGCATGTTCATGTTCAACATGACCATTCTGATGATCGTGCCGATCGTCATCCACTACTACCTGCCTTTCTTCCGTAAACTCAACGTGGCTTCGGCCTATCAGTATCTGGAACAGCGGTTCAGTTCGCCGGTGCGCTATCTGGCTTCGGTGTTCTTCTGCTTCTTCATGTTTGCCCGAATAGCCATCGTGCTCTTCCTGCCGTCGCTGGCGCTGAACGCCGTGACCGGAATCGACGTCTATACCTGCATCCTGCTGATGGGCCTTGTGACCATCGCCTATTGTACGATGGGCGGCATCGAAGCGGTCGTCTGGGCCGACGTCGTGCAGGGCGTGATCCTCGTGGGAGGCGCGCTCGTGTCGCTCGTGTACCTGATCAGCGGCATCGAGGGCGGATTTTCGGGCATGGTCGACGTCGCCGTGACCGACGACAAGTTCAATATTCTGAATTTCGCTTTCGACCTGACGCAGCCGGTCTTCTGGGTGACGCTGGTGGGCGGTCTGGCCAATCAGCTGCTGGCTTACACGAGCGATCAGTCGGTGATCCAGCGCTACATCACGGTCAAGGATACGGCCGGTACGAAAAAGGGGTTGTGGCTCAACGGATTCCTGAGCATTCCGATCGCCGTGATCTTCTTCATGATCGGCACGGCGCTCTACGTCTTCTTCAAGCAGCAGCCCGAACTGCTCAGCGTCGGGATGTCCAATACGGACTCGATATTCCCGCATTTCATCATGTGCCGTCTGCCGGTAGGCATCGCGGGACTGCTGATCGCGGCGATCTTCTCGGCGGCGATGTCCACCCTCTCGGCCAATATCAACTCCACGGCGACGGTGCTGACCGAGGATTTCTACCGCCGCTTCCGAAAAGGCGCGACGGACAAACAGGCGATGGGCTTCGCCCGGCTGTCGGGCATCGTCGTGGGCGGTCTGGGACTGCTGATGGCCATTCTGCTCGCCACGTTCGACATCGCTTCGCTGTGGGATCAGTTCAACTTTTTCCTCGGTCTGCTGACCAGCGGTCTGGGCGGCCTGTTCATGATGGGCATCTTCACCGAGCGGATCGGCACGCGGAGCGCCTTCGCCGGATTTGTCGGCAGCATCGTCATCCTGCTGATCGTCAACAGCTATTCGAACGTTTCGTTCCTGCTCTACGGATTTATCGGGCTGGCTTCGTGCTTCCTGATCGGTTATCTTTCGAGTTTCGTTTTCGGACGCGGAAAATAATGGAAGGGACGATCACGACCATTCAGCGGATGTCCGTGCACGACGGTGCGGGCATCCGTTCGACCCTCTTCCTGAAAGGGTGCGGCATGCGCTGCCGCTGGTGTCACAACCCGGAGACGTGGAGCGGCGGCGTGCAGCTGCAGCAGACGGCGGGACGGTGCATCGGGTGCGGCTCGTGTCTGGAAGCGTGCCCCTTGTCGGCCCTCAGCCTGACGGCGGAGGGAATTCGGATCGACCGCAGGAACTGTACGGTCTGCGGCGACTGCGTCGGGGCGTGTCCTTCGGGTGCGCTGTCGCTGGTCGGGGAGCGTATCGAAGCGCGTGAAGCCCTGCGGCGCGTGGCGCGCGACCTGCCTTTCTTCCGGCAGACGGGCGGCGGCGTGACGGTTTCGGGCGGTGAGCCGCTGTTGCAGCCGGAGTTCGTGGCCGAGTTTTTCGCATTGTGCCGGGAGGCGGGGATCGCGACGGCCGTCGAGAGCAATCTGCTGGCCGAATGGAAGTGCGTGGAGCGGCTGCTCCCGCTGGTGGACGAGTGGATGTGCGACTTTAAAATCTTCGACGGGGCGCTTCACCGCGAGATGACCGGCGTCGGTAACGAGCGTATCCGGGAGAATCTCGGACGGCTGGTCGGGAGCGGTGCGAAAGTGGTCGTCCGCACGCCGGTCGTACCCGGAGTGAACGACAACGAGACCGAGATCGGAAATATCTGCCGCATGCTGCTGCCCTTCGAGGAGCGGCTGTTGGGGTACGAACTGCTGCGTTTTCATACGCTCGGATTCGACAAATTCGCGGCGTGCGGCATGGAGAATCCTTTGGCCGGAGCGCGCGAACTTTCGAAAGAGCGGTTCGAGACGCTGCGGAGTTTTGCAAAATCAATACTTAAGATAACGAAATGATGCTTATGGAAGCACATGCGAATTACGACGGCGAACTTGCCCGGCTGAAAGCGAAAAAGTTGCGGCAGACCAAGGAGAAGATCGAAAAGGAGGGCATTCTGGACGAGGACGACTACGGCAGGATCGTCCCGCGGGAAGGGGTGTGGCGGATTATTCCGAACCATGCGGACGGCTCGTTCTACGGGTTCGACGCATGGACCGGGAATTTTTGCAGCCTGATGGATGTCCATCAGGTCTACGTCGATCCCGACGACGCGCTGGCGGGGCGCTGGTGCTATTTCATGTCGAAGATGCGCCCCAATAAGTGGAATCCGGACTATCCCTACGATTATCTGCGCGAGCGGATCGAACGTTACGACATCATACACGGCATCGGCGACGACGCCCACTTCGCCCCCGATTACGAGATGGGGCTTCGGCTGGGCTGGGGAGGACTGCTCGACAAGATCGCCCGCTATCGGGCGGTCAACGGCACGGCCGAACAGCAGCACTTCTACGACCTGCACGAGCGGGCGATCCGGAGCATTCAGGGGTGGATTCGCCGCCATATCGACGAAGCCCGGCGGCTGGCTGCCGAAGAGCGCGACGAACGCCGCCGGCAGAACCTGCTGGAGATGGCCCGGACCAATGAAAACATCGTCGAGGGGGCGCCGCAGACCCTGCGGGAAGCCTGCCAGTGGATCGTGTGGTTTCATCTGGCGTCGCGGACCTACAACCGGGACGGCGCCGGCGGGCAGATCGACGCGCTGCTGCGGCCGTTCTACGAGCGGGACATCGCGGCGGGACGCATCACCGACGCCGAGGCGGTCTACTATCTGGCCTGCCTGCTGATAAACGACCCCGTCTACTGGCAGCTGGGAGGTCCCGATGCCGACGGGAAGGACCAGACTTCGGCGATCTCGTTCCTGATTCTGGATGCGGCCTGCAAGGTCGATTCGTCGCTCAATATCACGATCCGCGTGCATGACGGTCTCGATCCGAAGCTGCTGCGCTACGGCGTCGAGTGTCTGGTGAAGTACCGCAACGGCTGGCCCCGTTTTTCGGGCGACAAGGCGCTGGTGGCCGGATTCATGCGCAACGGATTCGACGAACGGCTGGCGCGCCGGCGTATCGCCGTGGGGTGCAACTGGATGTCGCTGCCGGGGCTGGAGTATACGATGAACGACTTGGTGAAGGTGAATCTGGCCAAAGTCTTCGAAGTGGCCTACGACGAGTCGAAAGCCGACGCCGGGCGGACTACGGAGCGGTTGTGGCGTTCGTTCGCGTCGCATCTTCGGGAAGCGGTGCGGACGGCGGCCGAGGGAATCCGCCATCACCTGAAATATCAGAAATTCAACGAGCCGGAGCTGCTGCTCAACCTGCTGAGCCACGGCCCGATCGAGAAGGGCCGCGACGTCTCGGACGGCGGCGCGGAATATTACAACCTTGCGATCGACGGCGCCGGGCTGGCCGTGGTGGCCGATTCGTTCGCCGCGCTGGAACAGCGCATCGAGCGGGAAGGCAGGCTGACGTGGCAGGAGATGGACCGGCTGCTCGACAGCGACTTCCAGTGTGAGGAGGGGACGAAATACCGGACGCTGCTGGGCCGCAGCCAGCGTTACGGACAGGCCGATTCGCTGGGCCGCAAGTGGGCGCTTGCCGTCCGCGACGAGTTCACGGCGGCCGTGCGGGGCGAGACCTCGGCCGACGGACGTTACAAGTTCATTCCCGGTTTCTTCTCGTGGGCCAATACCGTCGGGTTCGGACTCCATGTGGGGGCGACTCCCAACGGCCGGCGGGCCGGAACGCCCATTTCGCACGGAGCGAATCCCTGCGCGGGGTTCGCCGTGGACGATGCGTCGCTTTCGCTGGCGACGGCCGTCGCCGAGATACAGCCCGGTTACGGAAATACGGCGCCGATGCAGTGGGAGCTTGATCCCTCTTTGGCCGGCGCGGAGTGCATTGCGCTGATCGAAGGGATCATCAAGGCGCATTTCGAGATGGGCGGTACGCTCATCAACGCCAATATCATGGACCGCGAGACGATTCTCGCGGCGCACGCCGATCCGGCGAAATACCCCGATCTGGTGGTGCGCGTGACGGGATTCACGGCCTATTTCGCCATGTTGTCGCCCGAATTCCGGCAGCTGGTGGTGGACCGCGTGCTGGAAAACTGATCTTCGGAACGATTATGAAGCGGAAATACGGTTTGCTGGGATTGCTGCTCGTGTCGGGAGCCGACGCTGCGGCCCGGAACAAGGTGCGGCCCAAAAACGTGCTGTTCATCGCCGTGGACGACATGAAGCCCGCGCTGGGCTGTTACGGCGATCGGGTGGCGCGGACGCCCCATATCGACGCGCTGGCGGCCGACGGGGCGGTTTTCCGGCGCGCTTACTGCCAGCAGGCGGTCAGCGGCCCGACGCGCGCGTCGCTGCTGACGGGACTGCGGCCAGAAGAGGTGGGGGTGACGGAACTCAATACATGGATGCGGGCCAAGGTGCCGGACGTGGTGACTTTGCCGCAGGCTTTCCGCGAGGCGGGATACGAAACGCGGGGCGTGGGCAAGATTTTCCACGGCACGAAAAACAGTCTGGACGAGCGTTCGTGGAGCGAGCGTCCGTCGCTGTACGAGTATTCGCGCAACGAGGAGTATCAGCTGGCGGTCAACAAGACGGGAAAGAAGGCGCGGGCCGTGGAGTTCGCGGATGTGCCGGACAGTCTCTATTTCGACGTGAAGATCCGCAACGAGGCGCTCGCCCGGCTCGAAGAGCTGAGCCGTTCGGACGAGCCGTTTTTCCTCGCCGTGGGTTTCCTGAAACCTCATCTGCCCTTCTGCGCCCCCGAACGTTACCGGGAACTCTATGCCGGCCGGGATTTCGCCTTGGCGGACACGCTCCGGGCGCGTCCCGAAAATGCGCCTGAGATCGCCTGTCACAACAGCGAGGAGCTGCGCGGGTACACCGACATTCCGGACCTCATGCCGCTCTCTGCGGAGCAGGAGGCGGAGCTGCGCAGGGCCTATTACGCATGCGTTTCGTTTACCGACGACAATATAGGGGCGATCTTGGACCGGTTGAAGGAGCTGGGGCTTTACGACGATACGCTGATCGTCCTCTGGGGCGATCACGGCTATCATTTGGGCGAACAGGAGCTGTGGTGCAAATCGACCGTTTATGAAGCCGCATGCCGTGCGCCGCTGGTGATAAAGCCGGCGGGACGGCCGCGTCACCGGGAGGTGGAGGAGGTCGTGGAGTTTCTGGACGTCTATCCCACGCTGCTCGACCTGTGCGGCATCGAGGACCGTTACGGCGTTTCGGGGCGGAGCCTGCGGCCGCTGCTCGACGGGCGGAGCATGCGCAAACGTTATGCCGTCAGTCAGTTTCAGCGTCCTTATCCGGCGCTTACGAGCCTTAAGAAGCGGCGTTACATGGGCTATACCGTTCGTGACCGGAGATGGACCTATACGGAGTGGGTCGATCTGACGGGGCGCGTGGCGGAGTGCGAGTTGTACGATATGTCGCCGGGCGGACCGGAGCGGCGGAATCTGGCCGGGGAGCCGCGGTTCGGCTCCGTCGAGCGGCGGATGTCGCGGGCGCTGCACCGGGTGCTCAGGAACCAGAAAGGGGTGACGGGCATTGCGGCCGGAGAGTTCGGGAAGCGGAATTGATTCGATCGGAACTTAAAAAAATAGAGGATTTTTATGAAACGTTTTGTTTTTTCTTTGCTGGCGCTGCTTCTCTCCGCTGCGGGGGCTTCGGCGCAGTTGAAATTCGTGGATGCGGAGCAGCTCGGACTGGTCAATAAGCTCGGTCCGACGGAAAACCGCTATCACCGGGTCGATACGGACAAGTACGACCTTACGCAGGCCGAAGCGAACCTGCTGCGCATGCCGGCCGGTATGGCGCTGGTGTTCCGCACCAATTCGTCGCAGATCGCCGTGCGGACGCACTATCTCAATTACAGCATGGTCCGCCATAGTACGACGGGGGTTTCCCAGACCGGGTACGACCTCTACATCCGCAAGGACGGCGGATGGCTGTACGCCGGGTCGAACGCTCCGAAGAATGAGGACGCGGAGCTGGTGCTTGTCCGCAATATGGACGACAGCGAAAAGGAGTGCCTGCTCTACCTGCCGCTTTTCAGCGAGCTGGGCCGCATCGAGATCGGAATTGACGAGGGGGCGCGGATCGAGGCTTCGGCCAATCCTTTCCGTCACCGGATCATTATTTTCGGGTCGAGCTTCACGCACGGCACGAGCACCGGACGGCCGGGCATGTCTTATCCGATGATCATGCAGCGCAACACGGGACTGCAGTTCATCAGTCTGGGCGTCTCCGGAAATTCGAAACTCCAGCAATCTTTCGCCCAAATCATCGGCGACAACGCCTGCGATGCGATCGTCGTGGACGCCTTCTCGAATCCGGGGCCGGAGATGATCCGCGAACGGTTCCTGCCGTTCGTCGCGGCGATCCGGAAAGCGCATCCCGCCGTTCCGCTGATCTTCCTGCAGACGATTTACCGCGAACGGGCCAATTTCGATCTCAAGGAGCGGGCGCGTGAGGAAGAGAAGCGCCGGGCGGCCCGGACGGTCTTCGAAGAGGCGGCCAAGGTCTATGACCACATCTATTTCGTCGATGAACCCGACTTGACCGGGACCGATCATATCACCTCGCTCGACGGCACGCATCCCGACGATCTGGGCTATTGGCGCTGGGCCAATGCCATTCAGCCGCGGATCGTGAAGATTCTGAAGAAGTACGGCATCCGGTAACGGCCGGTCCCCGCTTTGCGGAGCGTCCGCAGGCAGGGGACTGCGGTTCCGGTGTTAGCGCCGGGACGGATTCGCCGCGCCGGCGATGGTGCCGGCAGGTGGACGGATGAAAAAAAGCGAACTCTTGGGGGTTCGCTTTTTTATTGGGGAACGGGCCGGGGCGGTCTGTGTACGGAGGAATGCCGCGCCGGACGTTTAGCGCTTGTGGCGTTCGAGGTAGATCGTGTAGAGCCTGAAGTGTTCGACGATAGCGTGTTTGTAACCCTCCAGATCGCCGCGCTTGATGAAGTCCAGCAGGTGGCGGTGGGTCACCGGTTCGCTGTTTTCGCTCAGCTCCCGCTCGATCGGCTCGAAAAAGTCGCGGGACTGCTCCTTGACGAAGTCCAGCGCCGGGTAGATGATGTCCTGAAACTCGGTGATGATGTGGTTGCCCGTGATTTCGTAGAGTTTGGTGTGGAAGCGGTGTTCGCTGACCGGAGCGTATTTGTTGTTGCCGATGACCTGACTCATCTCGACGATCTCCTTCAGCTCGGCGACGTCGGCGTCGGTGAGGTTGCGGAAGATGTTGTCGCTGATGCCGATTTCGAGCGCCACGCGGAATTCGAGGATGTCGCGCAGCGTCGATTCGTTCATCAGCAGCGGATTGATGCACCGCTTCATGCCGCCGAGCAGCGACGGTTCGCCCAGCACCATGCCTTTCTTGGTGCGCGAGACGATCATGCCGGTCATCTTGAAGCGGCTCAGCGCTTCGCGCAGCACCGGGCGTCCGACGCCCAGCGAGGCCGCAAGTTCGGCTTCGTTGGGGATGCTGCTGCCCGGACGAAGTCCCTGCTCCTTGAAAAAGCGGATCAGGCTCTCCTCGACGCTGTCTACGAGCGTGGTGTTGCGGTTGTCCAGTTTCGGTCCTTCCATCTGTATGTGGTTGTCGTAAACATAATACGAATATCGTTGTCTTTTGTCGGGGCGTGAGAGGCCCCCTGCTGAAGCGGTTGCCGCCGTGTGTTTTGTACGGAGCGGGTAGTGCATGTTTTATTCCGTTCCGGACCGGCCGGACGAACCGACCGCCGGAACGGAATCTGCCGGAGAGCTGTGCGTGTTGATTGTCAGCTCTGTATGCGGGCTACTTTTTGAAACCGATCGCCCGGAGTTCTTCGTCCAGCCGGGCTATTTCGGCCTCGGTGTAGGGGGCGAGGGGCAGACGGCAGTCGCCGCAGTCGATGCCGACGAGTTTCATGATGGCTTTGCCGCCGCGGATGCCGCCGCCGTGGTTGATGATCACGTGCACGATGTCCACCGACTCCTGCTGCGCCGCGCGGGCCTGTTCGAGGTCGCCGGCCATGAAGGCGTCGTAGATGTTTTGGTAGGTGCGGAGCGAGTAGTTGTAGGTGCTGCCCACGCCGCCGCGCGCGCCGACGGCCATGCCGCAGAGCAGCATTTCGTCGAACCCGTTGAGGATGTCGAAGCGGCCGCCGTCGAAACGGATGCATTCGATCATCTCCATGAAGTTGTTCGACGTGAACTTGATGCCGTTCAGGTTGGGAATCTCTTTCGAGCCTTTCTTCAGGAAGTCGATCATCGGCAGGTTGATGCCCGTCATCGAGGGAATGTGGTAGGCGTAGAAGGGCAGCGGAGCGCATGCGGCGGCGATGGGTTTGTAGAAGGCCACCAGTTCTTCGACCGAGCCGGGTTTGAGGTAGAACGGGGCGACGGCGCCTACGGCGTCTACCCCCAGTCCGGCGGCATGGCGGGCCAGTTCGATGCAGTCGGCCTGACAGGTGCCGCCCACGTGGGCAATGATGAGGATGCGGCCTGCTACGGCTTTGGTCCACGCTTCGAGCACGCTCTTGCGCTCGGCGACGGTCATCGAGGTGCATTCGCCCGTCGAGCCGCAGACGAAGACGCCGTAGGCCCCTTCGGCGATGAGTTTGTCGGCGTAGGGCTGGATTTGCGAAAAATTGATTGCGCCCGTTTTGTCGAACGGCGTGAAGACGGCGGGAATGAGTCCGGATAGTTTGAACATGATTATTGAGTATTAGTTAGTCCTGTCGGTAATGAATGGGTAGGTATTAAATAGAATAATCTTATTTGTAGGACAAATATAGGGCGAGGAAATGAAAAAACAAAAAAATCGGCGCATTTTTCTGCTTTTTCGATGAATAATTTCGGTGGCGGAGCCGGGTGAATGACGGAACGGGAGTGAACGGGGAGGAACGGGTTGAGCCGCGCGCTGCGGGAAGGAACAGGGAGAGGGGCGGAAAGGTGCGCGGGAGGGAATGGGCCGGAGGTGCAGGATGAGGCGGGAAGGGATAGGATGGAGCGGAATGGAATGCAGAGTGGCATGGAGCGAGGAGGAGTGAGACGGAGCCGGACAGCCGGAACGGAACGGAGCGGAGACGGTGCGGGGCTTGGCTGGCGGAAGCCTGCTCGGAGGTGGAAGCCATATGGTTTTTACGGCAGAAACAACGCTGCAACCGGAGTGTTGCAGCGTTGTTTGCGGCGTAAGGCGTGTTTTGCGCCGGGGCTTCTTTACGGAAGAGCCGGCGATTCGGCGGCCGTCTGACCGCCGGATTCAGGGCGTCAGATTTTGTCCAGCTCCACAGTGAAGTGCCGCAGGATCGGCGCCTCGAACGTGATGCGGTAGCCGGTGGTGATTTCGGCGCGGCGTTCGTAGGTGTTGCGGCAGGCGGCGGCGATCACGCGGATGTGGTTGTCCGAATAGACCCGGCGCGGGATGGCCAGACGCAGCAGTTCGAGCCGCGGATAGCGGTTCTCGTGCGTGTCGGGGTCGCGGTCGGCGAGGATCGAGCCGATCTCCACGCCGCGGATGCCCGCTTCGAGGTAAAGCTCCACGGCGAGCGTCTGGGCGATGAACTGCTCCTTCGGGAGGTTGGGCAGCACCTTTTTCGCATCGACGAAGATGGCGTGTCCGCCTGCCGGACGCTGGTAGGGGACGCCGTATTCGTCGAGCAGGTCGCCCAGCAGTTTGACCTGACGGATGCGGGCGTCGAGCTGTTCGAATTCGGTGTTCTCGTCCAATCCCACGGCCAGCGCGTCCATGTCGCGGCCCGACATGCCGCCGTAAGTCACGTAGCCCTCGAACATGATGCTGAAGGTCATGGCCCGTTTGTAAAGCTCCTCGGAGCGCATGGCCACGAAGCCGCCCATGTTCACCACGCCGTCCTTCTTGGCCGAGATGGTCATGATGTCGGCATAGGTGTAGATTTCGCGGACGATCTCCTTGATCGTCTTGTCGGCGTAGCCGGCTTCGCGGGTCTTGATGAAGTAGGCGTTTTCGGCGAAACGGGCCGAGTCGAGCAGCAGGGGCACTCCGTAGCGGCGGCATACTTCGGCCGTCTCGCGGATGTTGCGCATCGACACGGGCTGTCCGCCCGCCGTGTTGTTGGTGATGGTCAGCACCACGCACGGAACCTTCTCGCGCGGGTTCTCGCGCAGGAGCTTTTCGAGCTTGGCGATGTCCATTTCGCCTTTGAACGGCAGCTCCTTCTGGGTGTCGGCCGCCTCGTCGATGGTGCAGTCCACGGCGTGGCAGCGGCGGAACTCGATGTGTCCCTTCGTGGTGTCGAAATGGGAATTGCCCGGCACGATGTCGCCCTCTTTGAGCAGCGCCGAGAAGATGACGTTCTCAGCGGCGCGCCCCTGATGCGTGGGCAGGAAGAAAGGCATGCCGAAGAGCCGGGAGATGGTCTCCCTGAGCCGGAAATAGGACGATGCGCCGGCGTAGCTTTCGTCGCCGGTCATCATGGCCGCCCACTGGCGGTCGCTCATCGAACCCGTTCCCGAATCGGTCAGCAGGTCGATCGTGACCTGATCGCTGCGCAGTTTGAAGAGGTTGTAGCTGGCTTCGCGGATCCATGTCTCGCGTTCGGCGCGCGTGGAGGTGCGGATGGCCTCGGTCATTTTGATCTTGTAGGGTTCTGCATACGGAAGTGTCATACAAAAGAGCGTTTTAGGTTGTAATTTGTTGTTCGTATACTCAAAATTACGAAAATATTTTGAGATCTTTGGTATCGGTATTATATTTGTGAAAGCCGGTGTGTATTTTTTAATTCTTTCGCGCTATGAAAAAGTATCGTTGCACCGTCTGCGAGTATATTTACGACCCGGCGCTGGGTGATCCCGAAAACGGCATCGCTCCCGGTACGGCATTCGACGATCTGCCCGACGGTTGGATATGCCCGGTCTGCGGCGAAGGCAAATGGGCCTTCGAACCTCTCGAAGAACAATAAAAAACGACGAAGACTATGTTAAACCTCATTGTTTCACTATTAATTTTACCGCTTATGGCAACAGACACTGCAAAACAGGTGCGCTTCACTCCGAAGGACCTGCCTTACGCTTATGACGCTCTCGCACCGCAGGTCTCCGAAGAGACGCTGCGCTTCCACCACGACAAGCATTACGTGGGATACGTGAATAAACTCAACGAACTGATTGTCGATACCCCCTATGTCGAGCAGCCGCTGGAGGATATCGTCGTTTCGGCCGACGGCGCGATCTTCAACAACGCCGCGCAGATGTGGAACCACGAATTCTTCTTCGACGAACTTTCGCCCAAGGCGCAGACCCGTCCCACGGGCGCGCTGCTGAAGGCCATCGACGAAAATTTCGGATCGTTCGACCAGCTGAAGGCCCAGATGGAGAAAGCCGCCGCAGGGTTGTTCGGTTCGGGCTGGGTATGGCTCGCGGAGGACAAGTCGGGCAAGCTGGCGATCGTCAGCGAGCAGAACGCCGGCAATCCGCTGCGCTACGGCATGAAGCCCCTAATGTGCTTCGACGTTTGGGAGCATGCTTACTATATCGACTACCGCAACCGCCGCGCCGATGCTGTCGCAGCCCTCTGGGACCGCATCGACTGGAAGGTCGTCGAAGAGCGCTACGCCAAGAAATAGTGGGTTCCGCTTAGGAAAGGACGCCGTTTCCCGGTTTCGGGAACGGCGTTTTTTCGTGCCCGGATTTCATGCGGCGGAGGGTTTCCGGGGGCGGCGGACTATATTCCGCCGGATATACAGGATCGGAAATATTATATATTTCCGTCGTTCGCCGCAGAAAATTCTGGCTGGAAAAAATTGGTGGAAATGGCAAAAAGTATTACCTTTATTCTTTTACCGGACGTTTATTCTGCCATGAATCGCTCTATCGAAATTTCCCCCCCCCATGGTTTGGAGGAGGTCTATGCGGAGTACAGGACGTATTTCGTCCGGATCGCCGTGTCGTATGTCCGTGACAGGATGGTGGCCGAGGATTTGGTGTCCGATACCTTTTTGAAAATCTGGGAGAGCCGTACGGAGACGACGCCCCGAAACCTGCCCGCCTATCTGCTTACCGCGCTCAAGCGCAAGTGTCTGGACTATCTGCGCGACCAAGCCATTCATCTCAGAATCCAACAGAACATGCACCAGACCAGTGCGCGCGTGGTCGGAGAGCGTATCGCGCGGCTCGAAGCCAACGATCCCCAGAATCTGATGATGTCCGAGGCGCTCGCCATCATCGAACGCGAACTGCGGCGGATGCCTGAACAGCGGCGGCGGATTTTCATCGCCCACCGTTACGAAGAGATGTCCTACCGGGAAATAGCCGCCGTTTACGAATTGTCCGAAGGACAGGTGACCTACGAACTGCGGGCGGCGAAGGAGGCGCTCAAGGCTGCGCTCAAGGATTATCTTCCGCTGATAGGACTCTTGCTGAACGGCCTCTGACGGCCGGATAGCCCCCCCCCGGAATTATTAAAAATATTTATTTGCGGGATTTTGCGATTTTTTTCGCAAATCCCGCATTGTCGTGCGTCAATATAGCAACTTATGGAAAAGGAAACATTATATCGCTACGTGGCGTGCCAAGCATCGCCTGAGGAGGAAATGGCCGTGCTGACGTGGCTGGAGGCCGATCCTGTACATGAATCGGAACTCGCAAAGGTGCAGCGGCAGCACGATCTGGTGGCTTTGAGCGCCCCGGTCATCAACGAACTTTACGCCAAGGACCGCAGGCGCCGTTTCGGCTCCGTCCTGCGCCGGTGGAGCGCGGCGGCAGCGGCAGTCGTACTGCTCGCCTTCGGCGGTTATTATTTTCACGCCGCACGCGATTTCTCACGGCAGGGCGAGCGGCTGCTGTCGGTCTCCGTGCCGCACGGACAGCGCGTCAGCCTGACGTTGCAGGACGGCACCTCGGTATGGCTCAACGCCGGAACGACGCTTCGCTATCCGGCGCTCTTTACGGGGCGTGAGCGCCGCGTGGAGATCGACGGCGAAGCCCGGTTCGAAGTGGTGCACGATGCGAAACATCCCTTCATCGTCCGGACATACGCCTGCGACGTCGAGGTGCTGGGCACGAAATTCAATGTCGTGGCCGAGGAGGAGAACGGGCTCTTCTCGACGGCTCTGTTCGAAGGCCGCGTCGCCGTTTCCAGCCGGCTCGTTCCCGGCGAACGACTGGTGCTGGAACCCGACGAGATGGTGACGCTCGAAGGGAAGCATCTCTGTCTCGCGCAGATCGACAACGATGAGGAATATTTGTGGACGAACGGAATCATCAGCCTGACCGATCAGTCGTTCTCCGAGCTGATGCACCGCTTCGAAAAGACCTTCGGCGTTACAATCCGTATCGAGCGCGAACCGTCGATCCGTATCGGACAGGGTAAGATCCGGCAGTCGGTGGGCATCGACAATGCGCTTCAGGTGCTGCAGCGGTTTGCCGATTTCGAGTACGAGAAGGACGAACAGAACAACACGATAACCATCCGATAAACTCAGTCTAACCTTAAAAACGACCGGCCTATGAAGTAATCCAAGTTTGTGAGAAACTGTATACTATGATTGTCGGAACCTCAGAAAATGGCCTGTGCGGATGGTAGCACATCGCACAGGCCGGGGTTCAAGCAAACCTCCTACTCAAACCTAAAGTACAAATTTATGAATAAAACATTTATCAGACAAGCGAAAAGGTCATTTACTTTTTTATTCATGCTTGGTCTTTGCGCTATCTGGTCTCCGCAGGCGGCGGCCCAGAACCGCAGCCTGCCCCAAGTTACGATCCGGATGGACCGTGTCCCGATGTCCCAGATCATGTCCGAGATCGAACGGCAGACCAAATATCTGTTCGTTACGGGTTCGGATGTCAAGACCGACCGTATCACAAGCCTCGATGTTACGGCGGTGCCGCTTACGGAAGCCCTGAACCGGATGGTGGCGGGTGCGGACCTGACCTACGACATCCGTTCGCTGAGCATCATCCTCTCCGTAAAGAAAGCCGAGCAGCCTGCGGCCGTCGCAGGTTATGTCCGCGACGGGAGCGGCCAGCCGGTCATCGGTGCCACGATCATCGTCCGCGACACCTCGACCGGTACGACGACCGACGCCGACGGCCGTTTCACCCTTTCGGTGCCCGCACCTTCGACGGCATGGCTCGAAGTGAGCTATCTGGGCTATGAGCCGCAGGCGGTTGCCGTCGGCAACCGCACTTCGTTCGACATTACGCTGCGCGAGGCCGCATCGGAGATCGAATCGGTCGTCGTGACGGCCCTCGGCATCAAGCGCTCGGAGAAGGCGCTCTCGTATAATGCCCAGCAGATCAACGCCGAGGACATCGTGGCCGTGAAAGACGTCAATTTCGTCAATTCGCTCAACGGCAAGGTGGCCGGTCTGAACATCAACGCCTCGTCGTCGGGTGTCGGCGGTTCGTCGAAGGTCGTGATGCGCGGTTCGAAATCCATCGAGCAGTCGTCGAACGCCCTGTATGTGATCGACGGCATTCCGATGTGCAACTTCCGCAGCGACGGCAGCGAGGAGTTCGATTCGCAGGGCTCTTCGGAGGCCATCGCCGACCTCAATCCTGAGGATATCGAGTCGATGACCGTCCTGTCGGGCGCAGCCGCCGCGGCACTCTATGGTTCGGATGCCGCCAACGGCGCCATCCTCATCACGACCAAGCGCGGCAAGGCCGGTCAGACGACCGTGACGGTGACGAGCAACACCGAAGTCCTCACGCCTTTCGTGATGCCGATGTTCCAGACCCGTTACGGCACGGGCGACAAGCTGGCGGGAGCCTCCAACGGCATCTACTCGTGGGGCGAACGTCTGAATGCGTTTAATTACAGGGGCTACGACCCTGCCGACGACTATTTCCAGACGGGCGTCGTGGGCACCGAGACGGTCTCGTTCTCGACGGGCAACGAGCGCAGCCAGACCTACGCGTCGGCCGGCGCCGTCAATTCGCGCGGTATCATTCCCAACAACGGTTACGACCGTTACAACTTCACTTTCCGCAACACCTCGTCGTTCCTCAAGGACAAGATGCAGCTCGATCTGGGCGCCAGTTACATCATCCAGAAAGACCGCAACATGGTCAATCAGGGCGTCTATTCCAACCCGCTGGTCTCGGCTTACCTCTTCCCGCGCGGCGACGACTGGGCGGATGTAGAGATGTACGAACGCTACAACTCCTCGCGCGGCATTTACGAACAGTACTGGCCGACGATGGGCGCCGATACCTATCAGATGCAGAACCCCTATTGGATCAGCTACCGCAACCTGCGCGAGACCCGCAAGGACCGCTACATGATCAACGCCTCGCTGACCTACGACATCCTCGACTGGCTCTCGGTTGCGGGCCGCATCCGGGTGGACAACTCGAACAGCGACTATACCGAGAAGCTCTACGCATCGACCAACAACCTGCGCACCGAGGGATCGCCCAACGGTCTCTACGGCATCACCAAGACCAACGACCGTCAGACCTACGGCGACGTGATGGTCAATATCAACAAGACCTTCGGCGAGAACTGGAGTCTGCAGGCCAACGTCGGCGCTTCGATCTCGGACATGCGTTCCGACGCCTCGAAAGTCCGCGGCCCGATCGCCTACGGAGAGCAGACCGGTTACGACAAGGACGGCAACGCCATCTACGAGCCGAATAACATCCCCAACGTGTTCAACGTCTACAACCTCTCCAATTCGAAGACCGTCCGCGAGCAGATCGGCTGGCGCGAGCAGTCGCAGTCGGTCTTCTTCTCGGCCGAGGTGGGCTTCAAGGGGGCGTATTACCTGACCGTGACGGGCCGCAACGACTGGCCCTCGCAGCTGGCGGGTCCCAACTCGGTGAACTCCTCGTTCTTCTATCCGTCGGTCGGCGCTTCGGTCGTGCTCTCGGAAATCATTCCGAACATGCCCAAGAACCTCTCCTACGTCAAGCTGCGTGCGTCGTACGCATCGGTGGGTCTGGCTTTCTCGCGTTTCTACGCCAATCCGACCCGCTCGTGGAACTCTTCGACCAACAGCTGGAACCTCTCGTCCCAAAGTCCGCTCTACGACCTGAAGCCCGAACGCACCAAATCGTTCGAAGTAGGTCTTACGATGCGCTTCCTCAGACATTTCAATTTCGACATTTCGTACTATAACACCCGTACGATCAACCAGACGTTCAACACGGGCATCCCCGCAAGTTCGATGTACAGCAAGGTCTACAAGCAGGACGGCGACGTGCGCAACCGCGGTTTCGAAATGTCGCTGGGCTACAATAATACGTGGAACCGCTTCTCATGGGACAGCAACTTCACGGCCAGCGCCAACCGCAACAAGATCATGAAGCTGGGCAAAGAGGTGATCGACCCCAACACGGGCAAGGTCACTCCGATCGGCGACCTGAACGTGGGAGGCATGGGTAACGTCCGCTTCATTCTGCGCGAGGGCGGCTCGCTGGGCGACATCTATTCGCGCGCCGACCTGCGCCGCGACTCGAACGGCGATATCTATCAGGATATGGACGGCAACATCTTCGTGGACAACAAGACGCAGACCAAGGATTTCATCAAGCTGGGTTCCGTATTCCCCGACGCCAATCTGGCATGGCGCAACGACTTCCGCTGGCGCAACTTCAATTTCGGGTTCCTGCTCACGGCCCGTCTGGGCGGCGTAGTCTACTCGCGCACGCAGGCCGTAATGGATTACTACGGCGTATCGGCCTCGTCGGCCGATGCGCGCGATGCGGGCGGCATCGTCATCAACGGCAACGACCTGATCGATGCGCAGAAATGGTACCAGACCGTCGCCAACGGCGATACCACCCCGCAGTACTACACCTATTCGGCAACGAACGTGCGGCTGCAGGAGGCTTCGATCGGTTACACGATTCCGCGCAAGAAGCTGGGAGACGTTTGCGACATCACCGTCTCGATCGTAGGCCGTAACTTGTGGATGCTCTACAACAAGGCGCCTTTCGATCCCGAAGCGGTCGCTACCACCAGCAACTACTATCAGGGCATCGACTATTTCATGATGCCTTCGCTGCGCAGCATCGGCTTCAACGTGCGTGTCAAATTCTAATAAGCTAAAAACGCCATGAAATTCAATATATCGAATATGACGGTGGCCCTTGCGGCGGCTGCGCTCGGCGCGGCATCCTGCACGGCCAACTACGAAGATATCAACCGGAATCCCTACGAGGTCACCGCCGAGGATATGGAGCGGGACGGCTATGCCATGCGGTCGTTCATGACCACCATGCAGAGCTGGGTCATTCCGGCCGACGTCAACCAGTGCCAGTTCACCGATCTGCTGCTGGGCGGTCCCTACGGCGGCTATATCGCCGATGCGAACAGCGGATTCAATGCCGGAAAATTCTCGACCTACGACCCGCAGTCGAACTGGTCGCCGGTATTCTACCGGGTTGTCTACACCAATGAAATGTCGAACTTCACGGAGTTGTGCAAGGTGACCGAAGACGAGAACGCCATCGCCGTGGCGAAGGTGGTGAAGGTCGCCGGCGTACACCGCGTCGCTGACACCTACGGCCCGATTCCCTATACGCAGGTAGGCACGGGCGCCGATCCGGTGCCGCTGGACTCCGAGAAAGAGGTCTTCAAGGCCATGTTCGCCGATCTGGACGCTGCCGTCGAGGTGCTTACGCGCAACCGTGCAGGCATGATCACCACCGATGCCGACCGGCTTTACGGCGGCAGTCTGGAGCGCTGGGGCCGTCTGGCCAACTCGCTCAAGCTGCGTCTTGCGATGCGTATCGTCTATACGGATTTCACCACCGACGACGGTCGTACCCCGCAGCAGCTGGCCGAGGAGGCCGTCAGCTCGGAGCTGGGCGTGATCGAGGACAACTCCGGCAATGCCATGTATACGGGCTTCGGCAAGGACGGCAACCCCTTCTACGTCTGCTTCTTCAGCTATAAGTCGGGTGCGGGCGACCACCGCGTCGCCGCCGATATCGCGTCGTTCATGAACGGTTACGCCGATCCCCGTCGTGCGAGCTATTTCAACGAGTCGGCTTTCGCCGCAGGCGGCTATGCCGGTCTTCGCAACGGCATTCAGATTCCCGACGATGAGCGAATCAACAACTTCTCGCGCTATAACGTGACGGCGTCGACCTCGCTGATGTGGATGAACGCTTCGGAGGTGGCCTTCCTGCGCGCCGAGGGCGCTTTGCGCGGCTGGGCGATGGGCGGCGACGCGCGGAGCTTCTACGAGGAGGGTATCCGGCTCTCGTTCGAGCGTTGCGGCGTCGCGGATCAGCTGACGGCCTATATGGCTTCGACGGCGCTTCCGGGCAGCTATGAAGACCCGGCATTCGGCTATAGCTGTTCGAACCAGTCGACGGTCACGATTCCTTGGAACGACGGGGCGGCTTTCGAAGAGAACCTCGAACGCATCATCACCCAGAAGTGGATCGCCAACTTCCCGCTGGGTACCGAAGCGTGGGCCGATTACCGTCGTACGGGCTATCCGCGTCTGTTCCCGGTGGTGGTCAACAACAATCCCGACATCACCAATCTGCAGCTGGGCGCCCGTCGTATGACCTATCCGCTGGAGGAGTACGAGGCGAACGGCGAAACGATCCGGGCCGCCGTGGATCAGTGGCTGGGCGGTCAGGACAAAATGTCCACCCGTCTGTGGTGGGATTGCAATCCCCGGATTCGCTAACCTATAAAACCGTCAAACTATGAAAATCAACATCAAAAGATATTTCCTGCCCCTTGCAGCCGTGCTTTTCATGGCCGGCTGCCACGAGGCCGTCGAGCCAGAGGCGATCGACGTGAACTATTCGTCATTCGAGGAGACGAATCCCGAATTGTATGCCCGGTACATGCAGGCGCTCCGGGAGTACAAGGCCGGTTCGCACAAGGCGGTGTTCGTTACGATGACTGTTCCCGAAAACGGCGCCGCGACGACCCATCGCACGCAGCATTTCACGGCGATACCCGACAGCGTCGACTTCATCGTGGTGAACCCGGTTCCGGCCGTGCTCTGCCAGACGCTTGTCGATGAAATCCGGAAAGTGCATGAGAAGGGGACCCGCGTCCTCTTCAATATCGACCTGCAGACATTCGAAAACGACTGGACGCAGGTGCTGAAGGCGGACCCCACGCTCAGCGAGGAAGATGCGCTGGCTTATCTCGACGGCCGTGTCGGCGAGCAGATCGCGCTGGTAGACCGCTGGGGCTACGACGGCTTCATCTTCACCTACACGGGCAAGGCCGTAGGCAGCATGCAGGACGAGGCGCTGGCCGTCTATACGGCCCGTCAGGAAGCGCTCTTCGCGCCGATCCGCGCTTGGCACGAGGCTCATCCCTCGCATGCGCTCGTCTTCCGCGGCTTCACCGGAGCCGTTACGGAGGCGAATATGCCGTTGCTGGACGAGTGCGCCTACATCATCCTGCCGACCAATGACGTGAAGACGCTCGACGAGATGTCGTTCTCGGCTCTTACCGCAGTCAGCGTTGCCGGCGTGCCGGCCGACCGTCTGATCGTGACGGCCCAGACCACCCGTCCCGGCGACGACAAGAAGGAGTTCGGTTATACCGGCATGGTCGATGCCTTCGGCGATACGGTCGAGGCGATCGAGGCTTGGGCCGGATGGGTGACGCTCCCTTCGCCGGGCTATACCCGTGCAGGGCTGCTGATCGAGGATGTCCAGTACGACTATTACAACCCCGCCAAGGTGTGGGCCAAGACCCGCGAGGCGATCGGCATTATGAACCCCTCCATCTAAAAACTGACAGCCATGAAATACAACAAATGCTTATTGGTTCTCTCGGCGCTCGCCGCAGTCGCTTTCACCGGCTGCAAGAACGAGGATGTCGAGAAGCATCGTTTCGATAACAAGTTCTATATCACCTCGACCATTCTGTCCGACGACCTGCTGATCAAGAGCGACACGCCGGGATATACCAAGACGATCGAGTCGCGTCTGGCCAAGCCTGCCGCGCAGCAGGTCGCCGTGACGATCGGGGCCGATCCGTCGCAGGTAGCCGCCTACAACATGATCTATGGCGACAACGCCGTGGCGCTTCCCGCCGAATGCTACGAACTCTCTTCCAACCGGATCGACATTGCGGCCGGTCAGGTGAGCGGCGACGCGATAGAGATCGTGTTCAAGGACATCAATACGCTCGACGGCAGCCTGCGTTACGTGCTGCCCGTGACGGTCACTTCGTGCAATGGCGTGGATCTGCTCGACAGCCGCAGTACGGTCTACTTCGTGGCCCGTCAGGGTGCGATGATCAACGTGGTGGCCAACATCGCGTGGATGAACTTCCCGGTCAGCTGGTCGGCTGACGCCAAACCGCTCGTCAGCGGCATGAAGCAGGTCACCATCGAGGCCCTGCTGCGCAGCGCCGACTGGACCGACGGCCGCGGCGACGCCCTCAGCTCGGTATTCGGTATCGAAGGCAACTTCCTCGTGCGCATCGGCGACGCCGACCGTCCGCGCGACCAGCTCCAGCTGGCGACGGGATCGGCCAACGGCGGCAACTGGCCCGCAGCCAATGCCGCTCCGGGGCTTCCGGTCAATGAGTGGGTGCATATCGCCGTGGTTTGGGACGCCGTAAACGGCGAGCGTATCTATTACCAGAACGGCAAGCAGGTGGCCTACTCCAATCAGAAGATGAGCGGATCGGTTACGCTGACCAGCAACTGTTACGTCGGCAAGTCGTACAACGAGGAGCGTTACATCCCCGGAGAGATTTCCGAGCTGCGCGTTTGGAGCGTGGCCCGTACGCCGGAGCAGATCGCCGGCAACATGTACGGTGTCAGCCCCGAAAGCGAGGGGCTGGTGGCCTACTGGAAATTCAACGAGGGTTCCGGTTCGACGATCATCGACCATGCGAACGGCACGAATCTCTCTGCCGTGGGCGGCACGCCGACTTGGATTCCCGTAACTCTTCCTGAAGTAAAATAACCAATAACAGCTATTACGCATGAAAACGAGATATTTCAAATCCGGTATTCTCGCCGCAGCCTTGCTCTACTCTGCTGCGTTCGTCTCCTGCACGGACGATGTCACGGTCGGCGAATGGGACGGCGCCGGCTCGATCGAAACGGGCCTCAATGAAACGGGCGCCGTGCTGCAGGACCTCAACTCCGGGAAGTCGAACACCACCGTCGAATTGTGGAAGGAGACCTACACCGCCGAGCTGCGTCTGGTGTTGACCAAAGCCCCCGCCGAGGGGTTCACGGCTAGGGCCAAGTTCGATACCTCCTATGACGCGGGGCAGTACAACAAGGCCAACGGTACGGATTATACGCTTTATCCGGCTGACAAGGTGACTTTTGCCAACGACGGTCTCTTTGCCGCCGCGGGCCGCAATGTCGAACTTACGGTCGAAATGACCGTCGAGGCAGCCGAAGGGCTTGCAGCCGGCCGGGGATATCTGATCCCTGTAGCTCTCGAAGCCGACGGCGTGATCCTCAAGGAGAGCCATTGTTTCTACGTGGTGAAGGATATGACCTCGATGCCTACCTGTTACAAGGGCGACGACCTGCCGAAGGGCTTCCTGTTCTTCGAGGTCAACGACGTCAATCCGCTCAACGCCCTGACGTTCGAACTCGAAGACGGCCGCCTGCTGTGGGATGTGGTCTGTCTCTTTTCGGGCAACATCAACCATCATGCGGACCGCAACGCTCCGTTCCTGAGCCTCAATCCGCAGACCCAGTACTGGATGGATAACAACGAAGCCTTCATCCAGCCGCTGCGCAAGCGCGGTATCAAGGTGATCATGTGCGTGCTGGGCAACCACGACCAGTCGGGTGTGGCGCAACTTTCCGACTACGGATGCCAGATGTTCGCCAAGGAGTTGGCCACGTTCTGCGAAACATACAATATCGACGGCGTATGCTTCGACGACGAGTATTCGAACGCTCCCGATCTTTCGAATCCCTACTATGCTTCGCGCAGCTCGGCGCGGGCGGCCCGTCTGGCCTACGAATCGAAGAAGGCGATGCCCGACAAGCTTGTCGTTGCCTATTGCTACTCTAGCTTCAATATCAGCGGCTGGCCGACCGAGATCGAGGGACAGGACATTGCGGAGTGGGTCGATATCGCCGTGGGCGATTACGGTTGGTCTACCTCGCCCATGGGCAATATGACCCAGAAGCAGTGCTCGGCCATCTCGATGGAGTTCAACCGCGGTACGGGCGGCAACTTCACCAGCGTTGTCGCCGAGAGAATGCTCGACCCGACGACCGGCAAGGGCTGGTTCATGGGCTTCGCGCCCGACCCGTTGAAGAATACCAACGGCAGGGTGAATAAGAATGCTTGGCGCAATATTTTCGTCAACCGGCTGAACAAAGGTCCCGAAACTCTCTACGGATCGCCGCTCAAGGAGCCGGAGCACTTCTACAAGTTCGCCGACACCACGCGCTATAATTATCCTGAGGACCTGCCGGATACCTATTCGCGTCCGGCGCAGCCTGAGTGGCCGAACTATTGATTCGATTCCGCCTTGCGGGCGGGGTGCGGCCCTGCCTGCGAGGCGATATTAACCGAAAAACAGTAAACGATGAAAAACATGTATAAATATGCACTGCTTTTCGCCCTCGCGGGCGGTGCAGCGCTCTTCACCGGCTGCCGCGCCGACGAGGAGGTCGATCTGGCGGGCTACCCCGAAACGCCGGTCGGCGCAACGATCTCCGGTACTACGGACCGGGTGGCGACTTTCGCGGGAACTTACGATAATGAAGGCGTGCTGAATCTCGCCGGTTCGCTTTCGGGCGAGTATACCATTGCCCTTGCGCAGGCCAGCCCCGAAGAGACGGTCGTTCGCGTAGAACCTATTATCACCAATGTACCGGCCGAGCTGGTCGAGATCAGCGCGCGCGAGCTGGTGATTCCCGCCGGCAGCACTACGGCGGCAGTCTCGGTAAGGATGATCGAGGAGAACTACGACTTCATGGAGAATGTGTTCGGGCCTGTGACCTACGAGCTGGGCGTGCGTGTGGTCGAAGCGCGCGGTTCGCAGGTTCCCGTGGTGGACGGCGAGGCGAAGATGGTGATCGAAAAGGCTGCCTATGTCGCTGTCGCGTCGCTCGTGGGCGTCGAGGGCAATGCCGTGACTTTCAAACGCAACTTCATCGACGGTGCGATCGTCAACGAAGATCCGATAACATATGACGTGAAGGTCGTGGTGGACCGTCCCGTGCTGGAGGATACGAAGTTCGTCGTGAAATCGGCGGGCATTCCCGAAGGATTTGTCGACGACGAGCGCTTTACGCCCGCTGCCGAGGTGACGATTCCGGCCGGGGCGAAAGAGTCGGACGCAACGACGTGGTCGGTGACGGACGACTTCCTCGAAGCGGACGAAGAACTCGGCACTTTCCCGGTGCAGCTCACGGCCGAGCTGGTCGGCGATACCGCCGGGGCCGCCGTCGATCCGGAGGATGCCGGCGTTGCGATTTCGATCGTGAAGAAGTCCGATCTCCTGACTTTCCTGTCCGCGGCCGATCCGTCGTGGAAGAAGTATCCGACGAGCGGATGGACCGTGCAAACCAACGGCAGCTCAAGTTCGAATGCTAATACCGCTCTTTGGGACGGAGATTCGTATTCCGATATTTATCTTTGGAGAGATTCCTCGCTCGAACTTACGATCGACATGAAGACCTTGCAGTGGGTCGCCGGTTTTGATATTCAGGCTTTTAGTATCGACTATTTGGGCGAGTACTTCGAGCTTTCTACGTCGGAAGACGGGGAGAACTGGACGCCGCACGGAGAGCTCCGGCAGGCCGAGGCTCCCAACAGAGGCTATGGCGCAACCAACTACGTTCAGTTGCTCAAACCCTGCAACGCCCGCTATGTCAAGTGGGTCGGCATGAAGGGCAGCACTGCGCTTAGCATCAATGAGTTGTATATCTATGGTCGGAACGAATAACCGCTATCCGGTCCGAATGTTAACGGAGGCTCCCCGCAGAAATGCGGGGAGCTTTTTTTCGGTCTTGACTTTTGTCGGCGGAGGTCCGTCGTCCGGCAATCAGGTCGGTTTGACACTTTTGTAGCCAAAATTCATCATTTTGTGCATTTTTTCGTCCGAAAGGTAGCTTTTCAGCGGGAAAGAGCGTATATTCGCTGCGCTGAAATTGTTTTGTCGATAATGCTGGAGAGAATTCAATATGCGCTGTTCGTGCTGCTCTTCGTGCTGGCGGGAAGTCTCGACGGTGCGACGCCGCAGGGAGGCGCATGCCGGGTACAGCCCGGAATGAGTCCGCAGGCCGCACTCCATGCACCCGTTACGGCGCAGAATTATTTCACGGCCGCCGTAATGCTTTCGGGCGACGCTTCGATCGAGATTCCGGCCCACTCTTCGGAGCATAAGGCCATCGTGCGGCATCGTTTCTATGCCCGTTCGGCTGCGGCGGAAGCCGTGGCGCAGCAAAATTCGGCGCTCTCGGACCGCGGCGCGCTCTATTCCAAGCCGGTCGATTACTACATCTTTTCTCTGGGGCGGATTCTGATTTAGCCCCGGCTGTCCCTTTTTGCCAGCCGCATGGTTTCCGGCCGCGACGTCCCGTCCGCCGGGGGCATGCCCGTTTTTCGTGTTCCGGAATATAAATTCGTAAAATAACAGGTTATGTATTTCACGCTATTGGTGGTCGTCATCCTGACGGCCATTGCGCTGGTCGCAGTCGCGCTGGGTATCGCCCGCGCCGTGTCGCCGCGTTCGTACAACCCCCAGAAGGGCGAAGCGTATGAGTGCGGCATCCCGACACGGGGCCGGTCGTGGATGCAGTTCAAGGTGGGTTACTACCTCTTTGCGATCCTGTTCCTGATGTTCGACGTCGAGACGGTGTTCCTCTTTTCGTGGGCCGTCGTCGTGCAGGAGCTGGGCGTATACGGACTGGTGAGCATCCTCTTCTTTTTGGTCGTCCTGATTTTGGGCCTTGCGTACGCATGGCGGAAAGGAGCTTTGGAATGGAAATAAAGAGAGAACCGAAGATCAAGTCGATGAAATACGAAGATTTCAACGACAACGAATACCTCGAAAAGATGGTCGCCGAACTGCGCGACAACAATACGAACGTGATCGTGGGCTGTCTGGACGAGCTGATCGAGTGGGGCCGCAGCAACAGCCTGTGGCCGCTGACCTTCGCCACGAGCTGCTGCGGCATCGAGTTCATGGCCGTGGGCGCGGCGCGTTACGATTTCGCCCGGTTCGGGTTCGAAGTGGCCCGCGCCTCGCCGCGTCAGGCCGACTTCATCATGGTCGCCGGCACCATCACCCACAAAATGGCCCCGGTGCTCAGGCGCCTTTACGACCAGATGGCCGATCCGAAGTATGTGATCGCCGTGGGCGGCTGCGCCATCAGCGGCGGACCTTTCAAGAAGTCGTACCACGTGCTGAACGGCGTGGACAGGATTCTGCCCGTCGATGTCTATATACCCGGCTGTCCGCCGCGGCCCGAAGCGATGCTTTACGGCCTGATGCAGCTGCAGCGCAAAGTGAAGCTGCAGCGTTTCTTCGGCGGGGTGAACAAGCAGATCGGCCGCGAAGAGTATGAAGAGCTGCTGCGCCGCGACCTGACCTCGGAGCGGAACGATTTGAATGTGGAAGGAGGAGAAAAGCAATGAGTATGACGCTGAAAGACAAGATAACGGCATGGGAACCTCAGGCCGTATGGTCCGAGGCGGGCGACGGCATGTGGACCGTGCCTGCGGAGAAGTTTCACGATCTGGCCGCCCGGCTCAGGGCCGAGGGATTCGATTTCCTGCGCAGTCTGACGGGCATGGACTGGGGCGAAGAGGGCTTCGGAGCCGTCTATCACCTCGAAGCCACCGCCACGGGCGAAAACGTCGTCCTGCGGACGCTGACGCCGAGCCGCGAGAAATGCGGCCTGCCCTCGGTCTGCGATTTGTGGAAGGCCGCCGAGCTGAACGAACGCGAGGTGTTCGACTATTTCGGCATCGGGTTTCTGAACCATCCCGACATGCGGCGGCTGTTCCTGCGCGACGACTGGGTGGGGTATCCTCTGCGCAAGGATTACGATCCGGCGCTCAATCCGCTGCGCATGACCAACGAGGTGTCGAAGGACAGCGCTCCGAGTTTCGAGCTGACCTCCGACGGCAGTTTTATCCGCAAGCGCAACGTGCTCTTCGAAGAGGACGAATACGTCATCAACGTCGGTCCCCAGCACCCTGCGACGCACGGCGTGCTGCGCTTCCGGGTGTCGCTGGAGGGCGAGATCATCAAGAAGCTCGACGTGCACTGCGGTTATATCCACCGCGGCATCGAGAAGCTGTGCGAGGGGCTGACCTATCCCCAGACGCTGGCCCTTACGGACCGGCTGGATTATCTGGGGGCCGCGCAGAACCGCCATGCGCTCTGTATGTGCATCGAGAAGGGGCTGGGCGTCGAGGTGTCGGAGCGGGTGCAGTATATCCGCACGATCATGGACGAGCTGCAGCGCATTGATTCGCACCTGCTGTTCTTCGCGTGTCTCTGTATGGACATGGGGGCTTTGACGGCGTTCTTCTACGGGTTCCGCGACCGTGAGAAGGTGCTTGACATTCTGGAGCAGACCACGGGAGGCCGCCTGATACAGACCTATAACACCATCGGTGGCGTGCAGGCTGACATCCATCCCGAATTCGTGCGCAAGGTCAAGGAGTTCATCGCCTATATGCGTCCGCTGCTGCGCGAATACCACGAAATATTCACGGGCAACGTCATCGCGCAGGAGCGTCTGAAGGGAACGGGCGTGCTGACCCGTGAGGATGCGATCTCGTTCGGCGCCACGGGCGGCACGGGACGCGCCGCCGGCTGGGCCTGCGACGTGCGCAAGCGGCATCCCTACGCCATGTACGGCAAGGTCGATTTCGAGGAGGTGCTCTTCACCGAGGGCGACTGCTTTGCCCGCTACATGGTCCGCATGCGCGAGATCGAGCAGAGCATGAACATCGTCGAACAGCTGATCGACAATATTCCCGAAGGGGAATACCAGCTGAAGATGAAGCCGGTGATCCGCATTCCCGAAGGAAGCTACTACGCCGCCGTCGAGGGGAGCCGCGGCGAATTCGGCGTGTTTATCGAGAGCCGGGGCGACAAGTCGCCTTACCGCATGAAGTTCCGTTCGACGGGACTGCCGCTGGTGTCGTGTCTCGAAACCATAGCGAAGGGGACGAAGATCGCCGACCTGATCGCCATCGGAGGCACGCTCGATTACGTCGTGCCCGATATAGACCGGTGACAGGTTGAAAGCTTCGCCGGTCGGTGCCGGCTCTTCCCGATGTTTTTTCCGCCGCAGGCGGATAAGTCCCCTCCGAGAAGGGGATTTAGGGGAGGGGCAGACTTGTAAACACGGCCAGAGACCGTGAATTGCAGCCGGGGAGAGCGGAAAACGGATTGAAAAAGGAAAAACTTACAGATATGTTTGATTTTAGTATAGTAACGAGCTGGATTCACGGGCTGCTCACGTCGCTGATGCCCCTCGGACTGGCGGTCTTTCTGGAGTGCGTGATCGTCGGCGTATGCCTGCTGCTGATGTATACGGTGATCGCCATCCTGATGATCTTCATGGAGCGCAAGGTCTGCGCGGCTTTCCAGTGCCGTCTGGGACCGGTGCGCGTGGGGCCGTGGGGCACGCTGCAGGTCATCTGCGACGTATTCAAAATGCTCACCAAGGAGATCATCACCATCCGCCGTTCGGACAAGTTCCTCTACAACCTCGCGCCCTACATCGTCATTCTGGCGTCGGTGCTGGCGTTCGCCTGCCTGCCCGTGAACAAGGGGCTGGAGGTGCTGGACTTCAACGTGGGCGTCTTCTTCATGATGGCCGCGTCGTCGATCGGCGTGGTCGGCATCCTGCTGGCGGGGTGGAGTTCCAACAACAAGTATTCGCTCATCGGCGCCATGCGGAGCGGCGCGCAGATGATTTCGTACGAGCTTTCGATCGGCCTTTCGATCCTGACGATCATCGTGCTGACCGACACCATGCAGTTCTCCGAGATCGTGGCCCGGCAGGCCGACGGCTGGTTCATCTTCAAGGGGCATATTCCGGCGCTGATCGCCTTCGTGATCTACCTGATCGCGGGCAACGCCGAGGTGAACCGCGGCCCGTTCGATCTGCCGGAAGCCGAGTCGGAGCTGACGGCGGGGTATCACACCGAGTATTCGGGCATGCACTTCGGACTCTTCTACGTCGCCGAATTCGTCAATCTGTTTATCGTCGCGGGCGTGGCCGCCACGATCTTCCTCGGAGGCTGGATGCCGCTGCATATCTCCGGCTGGGAGGGCTTCAACGCCGCGATGGACTACATTCCGGGCTTCGTCTGGTTCTTCGGCAAGGCGTTCTTCGTGGTGTGGCTGCTGATGTGGATCAAGTGGACATTCCCGCGCCTGCGTATCGACCAGATACTGACGCTCGAATGGAAGTATCTGGTGCCGATCGGACTGGCCAACCTGCTGCTGATGGTCGTTGTCGTTGTATTTAAACTGCATTTTTAGCCATGAAAAGCTATATCAAAGGATTCTTTCACGGACTGGGTTCCCTGCTGACGGGACTCAAGGTGACGGGCCGCGAATTTTTCACGCCCAAGGTCACCGAGCAGTATCCGGAGAACCGCGCCACGCTCAGGATGTTCGACCGCTTCTGCGGCGAACTGACCATGCCGCACGACGCCGAGGGTCGGAACAAGTGTATCGCCTGCGGCCTGTGTCAGTCGGCGTGTCCCAACGGCACCATCCGCATCACGACCGAAATGGTCGCCGATCCCGAAACGGGCAAGAGCCGCAAGCGGCTGGTGCTCTACGAGTACGATCTGGGGGCGTGCATGTTCTGCCGTCTGTGCGTCAATGCCTGCCCGACCGGGGCGATCCGTTTCTCGACCGACTTCGAACATGCGGTCTACACGCGCGAAAAGCTGGTCAAAACCCTGAATAAACAGTAAGCCATGGAGATAACACTCGAATTAATCGTCTTTACGGTGCTGGCGGTCTTCACGGCCGTGAGCGCTCTGCTGGCTGTGACGACCAAGCGCATCCTGCGCGCGGCGACCTACCTGCTGTTCGTGCTGTTCGGTACGGCGGGCATCTATTTCCAGCTCAACTATTCGTTCCTCGGCGCGGTGCAGCTGCTGATCTATGCCGGCGGCATCACGGTGCTGTACGTCTTTTCGATCCTTTTGACGTCGAGTCAGGGCGACAAGTCGGAGGACCTGAAGGGATATAAACTCTTCGTGGGGCTGGCCGCGACGCTGCTGAGTCTCGGCGTCTGCCTTTATGTGACGCTCGGACACGATTTCAGGCCCTCGCATTTCGTCCACGGCGAACTGCACGTGCAGACCATCGGCCATGCGCTGATGAGCAGCGGCAAATACGGCTACGTGCTGCCGTTCGAGGTCATCAGCATCCTGTTGCTGGCCTGCATCGTCGGCGGAATCCTCATCGCACGCAAACGCTAAAAAGAGTACGACTATGATACACATGGAATATTACCTCGTCCTCTCCACGATCATGATGTTCGTGGGAATTTACGGATTCGTCACGCGCCGCAACCTGCTGGCGATGCTGATCTCCGTCGAGCTGATCCTCAATTCGGTCGATATCAACTTCGTCGTCTTCAACCGGTTCCTCTTCCCGGAACAGCTGGAAGGGTTCTTCTTTACGCTGTTCGCCATCGGGATCAGCGCCGCGGAGACGGCCGTCGCCATCGCCATCATCATCAATATTTACCGCAACATCCGCAATATCGAGGTCAAGAGCCTGCGGGAGATGAAGTGGTAGCCGAAAACGAAAAACGACTCTTATGGAATATACGATTCTGATTCTGCTGCTGCCCCTGCTGAGCTTCCTCTTCTTAGGCTTGGCAGGCATGAAGCTCAAGCCCGCGGCGGCGGGCCTCGTCGGCACGGCGGTGCTGGGGGTGGTGACGCTGCTGAGCTGCTGCACGGCGTTCGAATACTTCACGGCCGGACGCGACGCCGCCGGGGTGTTCCCGACGCTGATTCCGTGGAATGCGGTCTGGCTGCCGATCAGCCAAACGCTGCATATCGACATGGGCATCCTGCTGGACCCGATTTCGGTGATGATGCTCGTGGTGATCTCGACCGTCTCGCTGATGGTGCATGTCTACTCGCTGGGTTACATGAAGGGCGAACGGGGTTTCCAGCGTTACTACGCCTTCCTGTCGCTGTTTACGATGAGCATGATGGGGCTTGTGGTGGCGACCAATATTTTCCAGATGTACCTGTTCTGGGAATTGGTGGGCGTCAGCTCTTATCTGCTGATCGGCTTCTACTATACGAAGAAGGAGGCCGTCGCCGCGTCGAAGAAGGCCTTTATCGTGACGCGCTTCGCCGATCTGGGATTCCTCGTCGGAATCCTCTTTTACGGCTATTACGCCGGGACGTTCTCCTTTACGCCGGAGGTGCGGCTGCTGGCCGCCGCCGGGACGATGATCCCGCTGGCGCTGGGGCTGATGTTCATCGGCGGCGCGGGCAAGAGCGCCATGTTCCCGCTCCACATCTGGCTGCCCGACGCCATGGAAGGCCCGACGCCCGTGTCGGCGCTGATCCACGCCGCGACGATGGTCGTGGCGGGCGTCTACCTCGTGGCGCGCATGTTTCCGCTCTTTATCGGCTATGCGCCCGATGTGCTCCACTGGACGGCCTACATCGGTGCGTTTACGGCGTTGTACGCCGCTGTCGTGGCCTGCGTGCAGAGCGACATCAAGCGGGTGCTGGCGTTCAGCACCATTTCGCAGATCGGTTTTATGATCGTGGCGCTGGGCGTCTGCACCTCGGCCGATCCGCATGCGGGCGGGCTGGGGTACATGGCTTCGATGTTCCACCTCTTCACCCACGCCATGTTCAAGGCCCTGCTGTTCCTCGGCGCCGGATGTATCATCCACGCCGTCCACTCCAACGAAATGTCGGCCATGGGCGGCCTGCGCAGGTATATGCCCGTGACGCACGCCACGTTCCTCGTCGCCTGCCTCGCCATTGCCGGCATCTGGCCCCTGAGCGGTTTCTTCTCGAAGGACGAGATACTGACGGCCTGCTTCGCGTTCAGTCCCGCGATGGGGTGGCTGATGACCGCCGTCGCCGGACTGACGGCGTTCTACATGTTCCGCCTGTACTACAATATCTTCTGGGGGCGCGAGAACCGGGAGCTGCATGCCGCGCACAGGCCGCATGAGGCTCCGCTGACGATGACCCTGCCGCTGGTGTTTCTGGCGGCGGTGACGCTCGTCGGGGGCGCGATCCCGTTCGGAAAGTTCGTCAGCAGCGACGGCATGCCCTACACCATTCATATCGACTGGCGTGTGGCGGGCGTGAGCCTTTGCGTGGCCGCCGCGGGCATTGCGCTGGCCACGTGGATGTACCTGCGCGAGCGGCAGCCCGTTGCCGACCGGCTGGCCCTGCGGTTCCGCGGCCTGCACAGGGCGGCCTATAACCGGTTCTATATCGACGACGTTTATCAGTTCGTCACCCACAAGGTGATCTTCCGCTTTGTTTCGACCCCGATCGCGTGGTTCGACCGCCACGTCGTGGACGGCTTTATGAATCTGCTGGCAAGGGCGGCCGACGGCGCGGCGTACGCGATCCGCGACATGCAGAGCGGCAGCGTGCAGCGTTACTGCATCTGGTTCCTCGGCGGGGCGCTGGGCTTTACGATCATCCTGCTGTTAATCCGTTAATTTGAAGTTGTTATGAATATGTTATCCTTGTTTCCCGCCATTCCGCTGCTGATGATGCTGGGACTTTGGCTGTCGAAATCGACGCGGCAGATCCGTGCCGTGATGGTGGCGGGGTCTTCGCTGCTGCTGTTGCTGGCGGCGGTGCTGGTGGTGCGCTACCTCGGCCTGCGCGAAGTGGGCGAGACGGCCGCCATGCTCTTTACCGCGAGCCATGTGTGGTACGCTCCGCTCGATATCCACTATGCGGTGGGCGTGGACGGCATCTCGGTCGCCATGCTGCTGCTGTCGGCCGTCATCGTATTTACGGGTACGTTCGCTTCGTGGCGGATGCAAACGCAGGTCAAGGAGTACTTCCTCTGGTTCTGCCTGCTGAGCGTCGGCGTTTTCGGGTTCTTTATCTCGGTGGACCTCTTCACGATGTTCATGTTCTACGAGGTGGCGCTGATCCCGAT